>Ga0316205_10000021_pt1 | contig 413567 bp, 394 predicted proteins | sample 3monthpyrite_MG_FD_204941 | JGI IMG/M metagenome (GOLD analysis project Ga0316205, IMG submission 204941) | Microbial mat bacterial communities from mineral coupon in-situ incubated in ocean water Damariscotta River, Maine, United States -... | ecosystem: Environmental > Aquatic > Marine >...
CTGCTCGAACCCATCGGATACATCACGCCAACTGAAGCTGAGGAGGCGTTCTATGCAAACATGAACATACTCGATAAAGTCGCTTGAGAAGAACTTAACGGTCTCCGGTAAAACCGGGGCGGTTCACAATTTGAGATGAAAAATATTCACTCTGAGACCATTGAGAAGATTTACGACGCGGCTGTAAAGCAATCCGAGTGGCAATTCGCAATCGATAACCTAGTGCGGCAAATGGGTGCAAGTTCCGGAGCATTACTGGTGCGGGAACTGGGTTCGGCACCCTATTCTGTCAATGCTCTCAGCTCTGCTTACCTGAACATGATACAGTCAGGAAAAGCTCAGTACTATCTGGAGAACCTTTCTAGGTACGAGGCGGTCCAATGGGATTTTATCGGTCGCATGAAGATTGGTGAAATCGAACGCGACGAAAATATGGGCGTAGAGAAGGAAGTTCTTGACCAGCGCGAGGATTACATCTTCCTGAAAGAGAACGCCGGAATGCAGAGACGATTGGCCTTTCGGCTGAACGAAAACCGTGGCTGGTTCGATGGGATGACAATCGGGTTCCCGCCGCATGTGGGTCGGATTTCGGGTGCGAAAATCGCCGAGTTGTCGTTGTTCTTGCCACATTTGGCAAAGTCTGTGGAACTGAGCCGCACGTTTCGCATTCTTCAGGAACGGTACGGCGCAGTTTTGGCCGTCTTGGACAAGGTCAAGATCGGGCTTTTCCTGTCGTTAGAAAACGGTGAAATTATTGTTGCGAACAGCGAAGCCCAGAGAATTCTCGCCCTGCAAGACGGGCTGACACTCACTTCGGGCAACCAGCTACTGCTACGGGATAGTGATCAGTCTGCGCAATTGAAATCGCAGATTTCGGAAATCGCACAAACGGCGAAGGGCGAAGCTGACACCGCCCAGCATGTATTGCAGTTGCAGCGCCCTTCGTTGGCCCATCCGTTCTTGGTTGAAGTAGCCCCGGTGCGGGATTCCAACAATGAGTTGGATACTGGCATTAGTGGGGCTCTGGTAATTGTCGTCGATCCGGAAAACTCTGACGAACTTAATGCTACGGTTTTTGGCAGTCTCTATGGTCTTACAAAGGCTGAAACCGAAGTGTGCGACTTGTTAATCCGAGGGTTCCAAACCGGCGAGATCTCCGATATCCGGGGAACAGTCTTTTCGACGGCGAAGAACCAAATCGCTGCGATTTACTTAAAAACCGGGAACCGTCGTCGGGGCGATCTGATCCGCCTGGTCATAAAAACCCTGCCGCCAATTGTTTGAGCGGGTGTAATGAGCCGAGACGGTTGAATGGCTGGTATGGGCCAGAGCATCGAGAGTGCGGTACATTCCAAGACATGGTTGTTTTCAGCCTAATGTCGCTTAACCACGATCTTTGCCATTTTTTGTTGCACATTTTGCCACACAAATTGCAACACCCAAAAAAGTCATCTCCTGCAACTTCAAGAAATTAAGGCATTGATATTCCGCCACTTTCGGGCTGCCTCTCCGCCGCATTTTCCCGATGTGCCGCACGGGCAACGCGGTTATTTTGGACATTGTGATGACCGATGATGTCCGGCGCACCGGACAGTCCCACATCGCATCGCGCCGGAACCAAACGCATTTGCAAAAAAACGGCCTTGATCCATCACTGTTTTCCTGCGGATATCCGCAGGACCGCGCGCATTGCGGTTTTAACCCGATTGCCACGGCAACTGTGATCGGCGAGATTGCACAGCAGCAATCAGGAAAGCAGATGGCGTCAATACAATTCAGCCAGGACCATGGGCCAACCCGGATCAGGCCACGCATTGTTGCAATTCTTGTGGCAACGGTTCTGCTGACGACGACAGCGACATTTTTCGGCGCGACCCGGTATTTTGAACGCCAGACAATCGCTGACGCACAAAGCCAGCTTTCGCTATATCTGCGGTCATTGAACGAAGCGCTGAAACAATACCAGCACCTGCCGTATATTCTGGCCCAGAATAATCTGGTGCGCATTCAGGTGGAACGGGGCGACACCCAAAGCCTGAATGCAATGTTGCGTGATTTCGCCAACACAGCGAATCTCGAGGCGATCTATGTGATGGCGCTTGATGGTCTGGTTGTTGCCTCTTCAAACGCGACTGAACCGCAAAGTTTTCTGGGTCAGAACTATGGGTTCCGACCCTATTTCCAAGAGGCCGTGAATGGCAAGCGAAGCGATTATTTCGCCATTGGCGCAACCTCTGGCCGTCCCGGATACTTTGTCGCGGAACCCTTGAAAAGTGTTGCAGGTAACACGATTGGCGTGGTGGCCATCAAACTGGATGTCAGTGAATTGCAGGCGTCCTGGGAACGCCGCGGCGAAACAGTACTGGCCACCAACCAGGATGGGATCGTGGTGTTGTCGGCCAATCCGGCATGGCTGTATCTGAATATTGACGGGCTGGGCGATGACCGGCGCGCCGCCATCGTCGCCAGTCGACAATTCGGGGACAAGACACTGGCCCCGTTGCCCTGGTCGGACACGGGCGACGGCAAAGTCACGGTACAGGGCGACAAGTTTGTGATCGTCAGCGATGTAGCCGACTGGCGGGGGTGGTCGGTTCACTATCTGACCCCGGCCGCAAGCATCGCGCGCAGCACCTATGCGGTGACGGGATTTATGGGCACTGTCATCGCGGTGCTGATCGGTTTTGCGACCTTTTTGCGTTCGCAACGCATTGCCCTGGCGCTTGAATCCTCTCAGCGGCACCGGCGCGAGCTGATCGCAGCAAACACCCAGCTTGTCAGTGCACAGGAAGAACTGGCGCGCACTTCAAAACTGGCCGCGCTTGGACAGCTTGCGGCCTCGGTCACGCATGAGCTGGGACAACCCATATCGGCGTTGAAAAACCACCTGGCCGCTGCGGAAATCGGCAATGAAATCACATCGCCGGAAACAGCGCTGAACCTGCGCCGCCTGGCCGATCGCATGGAAACGATCACCAAACAATTGCGCTTTTTCTCGCGCAAAAAATCAGACGAAATGAAACCCACGGACCTGCGATCTGTGGTTCAGGAAAGCCTTGCGCTGGTGCGCCATGATTTCAAGGCCAATGGCGTTGCGATTGACTATGATCCCGGCACCGGGCCTCTAAACGTCCACGGTCATCAGATCCAGCTGGAACAGGCCCTGGTGAATTTGCTGCAAAACGCGCTTTATGCTGTTCAGGGGGCCGATGACCCCAGGGTTACAATCGCACTGTCCGCCACCCCCACCACCCGCATGGTCAAAATTAGCGACAACGGGCCAGGTCTGGACGGCAAAAGTCTGGACGACCTCCAGGAACCGTTTTTCAGTACAAAATCATCCGGCGTCGGCATGGGGCTTGGGTTGTCGATATCGGCGGAAATTGTCCGCGCGCATGGCGGGACGATGACCGCGCAAAACAAAACGACAGGCGGTGCCGAGTTTTCAATATCGCTGCCGCTGACCGCAGAGGACCCCGAATGAGCAATGGTGATATTCTTGTTGTCGACGATGACCGCGAAATGCGGGTGTCGCTGTCACATCTGTTAAAAAGTGCGGGCTATGGGGTGCAGGCGGTCAGCGAAGGTCGCGAAGCCCTGGCGGCCCTTGGGCGCATGACCCCGGATGTGGTGCTGTGCGATGTGCGGATGCCAGGGATGGATGGGTTGGAATTTCAGCGCGAGGCCGCAAAGGTGACAAAGGTGCCGATCGTTCTGTTTTCGGCCCATGGCGATATTCCGACGGCTGTCCAGGCCATCCAGAACGGTGCTTACAGCTTTCTTGAAAAGCCGTTCGATCCGCGCCGGCTGTTGACCCTTTTGGGCAATGCTGTGCGCATGAAACGGCTGCAGGACAACACCGAACGGCTGGAAGAACGTCTGACCAGCCTGACCGATCTGGCGCAAATTCTGATAGGCGACAGCGATGGTATCCGCGATATCCGCCAGTCGATTTTTGATTATGCGGCCACCAGCGCCAATGTTTTGATTTCAGGCAAGACCGGCACCGGCAAGGAAATTGTCGCCCGCGCCCTGCATGACCTGGGTCGGGGGCCGGCACATCCGTTCATCGCAATCAATTGCGCGGCAATCCCGCCGGACCGGTTCGAGGAAACTGTATTTGGCAGCGCAGACACCCCGACCGGGCTGATGCAGCGGGCCAATGGCGGCACGCTTTTTCTGGACGAACTCACATCCATGCCCGCCGAGACACAATCCAAATTCCTGCGCGCGGTTGAAACCAAGATGTGTGAACCCATCGGCAGTGACAATCCCGTCGCCGTTGACATCCGCATCGTCAGCGCCGCATCGCAGGATTTGCGCACGGCTGTCAAAAAACATGGCCTGCGCGAGGATCTGTTATTCCGGTTGAACACATTGGTCATCGACCTGCCTGATCTTGCGGATCGGGGCGAAGACATTCTTTTGCTGTTCAGGCATTATTTGCGCCGCTTCAGCGCGCTTTACGATGTTGCGGAACCTGACCTGTCAAACAGTGATTATGCGGTTCTGCTGGCCCACGACTGGCCCGGCAACGTCCGTGAATTGCAAAGCGTCGCCGAGCGTCACGTGCTGGCGTCCAAACGCGGCAGCACATCGGTACAACAGGCGTTTCAGGGCGAATCGAGCGCAACCGTGGTGCCGACAACCCTGCGCGCGGCGGTCGCGGTCTTTGAAAGCGAAATCATCAGCCAGGCAATCGTGGCCAACGCGGGGCGGATGGACGACACCGCTGCGCAACTGGGCATCGGGCGGCGGACACTGAACGAAAAAATCGTGAAACTCGGTATTCACAAGGATCAGATCCTGCGATCTGACTAGTGTCACACCAGACTATGCGGAAATCCGCAGGGCATTAAATTGCCGCCCCGCGAATTAATTCATATCGCCACCCCGCAATAATGAAGATTGTGCGCGCAGCTGTGTAAAACGGCTTTGAAAACGGGAGTATCAAAATGAAATTCGTCACAACGCTCGTGATGGGCGCTGCATTCGCTGTATCGGCGACATTGGCAAATGCGCAAAACACAGACTATATTCTGAACACGGCCTCGACCGGGGGGACTTACCATCCGGTGGGAACGGCCATTTCAACCCTGACCAAAGTGAAACTTTTGCCATCCAAAGGCTTTTCGCTGACGGCGGTGAATTCAGCCGGTTCAGGTGCCAACGTGCAGGCAATGGGTGCCGGCACTGCTGCTTTTGCAATTCTGCAAGGCCTGTTTGGGTCATATGCCGCCACCGGTACTGGCCCGGTGTCAGAACCGCAAACCAATCTGCGGTCAGTTACAATGCTGTGGCAGAACGTCGAACAATTCGTCGTGCCAACCGAAAAGGCGACCAGCGGAACCGTGGCTGATCTGACCGCACTCAAAGGCATGACTGCGGGCATGGGCAAGCAAAACTCGGGCACGATCGGGTCCAACAAGGTCCTGTTGTCGGGTTTGGGTATCGACACAGAAAAAGACTATGATCTGGTGTTTGCCGGATATGGCCCGACAACTGACGCACTGGCAAATGGCCAGGCCGTCGTTGCAGGCATTCCATCAGGTCCACCAACCGGTGCGCTGACCAAACTGATGGCCGCCAACGAGGGCAAGTTCACAATTCTGGATATCACCGAAGAACAGCGCGTTGCCATGGATGGCGGGCGTAACCTGTGGGTGCCCTACACAATCGCGGCCGGCACCTATCCCGGTCAGACCAAAGCGGTGAACACCATCGCGCAGCCGAACTTTTTGGCCGTGAACGCAAGCGTTGATGCAGAAAATGTCTATCTGCTGACCAAAACCATGTACGAAAACCTGCCGTTCCTGCAGGCAATTCACCCGGCGACCAAGGTGATGGTCGTGGAACAGGCGATGGCAGGTCTGCCCGTGCCGTTACATCCGGGCGCGCAGCGTTACTATGAAGAAGTCGGGCTGACAATACCGCCCCATCTTATCGCGAAATAGCATCGGCTGACGCACAGCCAAGAAATCAGGGGCGCCCACAATGGCGCCCCTGAACATCGATATGAGGGGGGAAGTCTTGTGGCTGTGGGTGCAGAAATACAGGACATCAAACGCGACGCGGTGCTGAACATCGGCGTGCTGCACAGATCAATTGCGTCACGGGCTTTGATCGCACTTACCGTATTATTTGGCCTTTGGCATGTGGTGACGAATGTCTATCTGATTGAACCCGGTCTTTGGCAGAATGCGATCCATTTCGCGGGTTTCGCGTTTCTGGCATCGCTCACACTCAGCCCCTTCGGGCGGCATGCTGACAGCACTTTGGCCTGGGTATTTGATCTGACATACGGCACGCTGGTTGCCCTGTCCGCCCTTTGGGTGGCCGGTGTTGAAAACGCGCTTTATGAGCGGACACTCGCGGTCACGGGGCAAGGTTGGCAGTTTGGGGTGGTTGACTGGGCCGCCGGGCTGATCCTGATCTTTGCATGTATCGATCTGTCGCGCCGCGTGGCTGGCTGGGTCATTCCGATCCTTGTCATCCTGTCATTGTCCTACATTCTGTTTTTGGGGGGATACCTGCCCGGTGTGTTTCGTGCCGCCAGCCTGCCGCTGAATGACGTGCTGTTTCGCACACTTTACAACGACGAAGGCATGTTCGGCATTCTGGCAACCATTTCATCCACCAACATTACGCTGTTCATGATATTCGGCGGATTTCTGGTGGTGTCGGGTGCCAGCCACTTTGTGATCGAGCTGTCCAAGGTGGTCGCGGGCCGCATCAAGGGCGGTGCCGCATTCGTCGCGGTCCTGTCTTCTGCGCTGACCGGCACAATATCCGGGTCAGCCATCGCCAATACCGCATCAACCGGCGTCATCACCATCCCATTGATGAAAGCCAACGGGTTCAGACCGCAATTTGCCGCCGGGGTCGAGGCCGCCGCATCTACCGGTGGTCAACTGATGCCCCCTATCATGGGTGCGGGCGCTTTCGTGATGGCCAGTTATACCGCGATCCCCTACAGCACCATTGTTGCGGTGTCGGTGATCCCGGCGATGCTGTATTTTCTGTCGGTGGGTTTTATCGTCCGTATCGAGGCGATGAAATATGATGCCGGATCAGAAATTGACATGACGGTCGACCGGGGCAAATTGCTGTCAGGGGGGTTGGTCTTTGTGATCCCGCTGGGGGTGATGATCTGGATGCTGCTGGCCGGCGTTACCCCGGCTTATGCCGCCAGTTGGGCAATTGCTGCCCTGATCGTGACGTCCTGGGCAACAAGCATTCTGGCGCGCATATTGCCAAAGGGCACATTCAAACCCGTGGCGATGGGACCGTCCAAAATTGCCGATGCGCTGGTATCGGGTGTGCGCGGTTCAATCATGACGGCCATCCTGCTGGTGACCATCGGCATCATGAACAACGCGATTGTCACCAGTGGCGTCGGCAACGGTTTTTCCCTGATGATCGCGCAATGGTCGCAAGGGTCACTGGTGCTTGCGATTGCCCTGATCGCACTGGCATCGCTGGTTCTGGGCATGGGCCTGCCGGTGACGGCGGCCTATATCGTGCTTGCCATTCTGACCGCTCCTGCCCTTGCCGGCATCATGGCCGATACGCTGATCGTGGACCAACTGGTGCAAGGCATCAGCGACCCGGCCAAATCGGCCCTGTTTTTTCTGGTGGACCACCCCTATGTCGCAAAAATAGCCGAGGGCATGACCAAACCCGAGGCCTGGGAACTGGTTCGCGCGATCCCGTTTGAAATCGCCGTTACAATCCGGCCCTCGCTGGTCGATCCGGCGGCTGCCACCACATTCCTGCTGACCGCCCATCTGATCATTTTCTGGCTGAGTCAGGATTCAAATGTCACCCCGCCGGTTTGTCTGGCTGCGTTCACCGCCGCAGGCATCGCTGGGGCGCGCCCGATGGCCACGGGCTTTGAAAGCTGGAAGATCGCCAAGGGTCTTTATATCGTGCCCCTGTTATTCGCCTATACGCCGCTGATATCGGGAGACCTGATCGAGGTATTGCAAATCGGCCTTTTTGCCCTGTTCGGGATCTATGCGACCAACGCGCTGATCCAGAATTACAGCGAAGGCCCCATCGGTGTTGTCGAGATCGGGTTACTGATCGTCGGGGCGGTGTTGGCATACTGGCCGCTTAATCTGGTTGCCAATATTGCTGGTGCAGCACTGGTGCTGGTGGCCATCATGCGATCAAAATCCAAGGTGCGGGCCTAGGCTTTGGTCAGGGCTGCCCTTGGGCGGTAAATCCCGTATTGGCAGCCAGACACGCGGCGGGTCATTTTACGCCAAACCAGGCGCGCCGATACATGGCAAGGCGGTGACGCGGATTGCGCGCCTAACCTTTGAAACCCGTGGCCACCACAAATTTTTCTGACGAATCCGACCGGCTTGCGGGGGGTTTGACGTTGGCGACCTTGGTAAAACGCAGTTTCAAAAGCTTTTGCAATTCGCCTTCGGCCCCGCCCGCCAGGACTTTTGCAATAAACGTGCCATCCTTATCAAGGACATCAAAGGCAAAGTAGGCCGCCGCTTCGCACAGGGAAATGATCCGCAAGTGATCGGTTTGCTTATGTCCCGAACTGGCAGCCGCCATATCCGACATCACAACGTCAGCTTTGCCATTCAGCCAGGCTTTGACCTGTGTGTCAGCATTGTCAGCGAGAAAATCCAGAACATGGATTTCCGCGCCCGCGACCGGTTCGACCTCTTGTATATCGATGCCCAGCACGGTGCCAATGTTCTTGCCTTGTTTTTCGCCCAGAGCGTTCACCCGTTTGACCGCGATCTGCAGCCACCCTCCGGGCGCACAGCCCAGATCGACGACCCGGGCACCGGGCACCAGAAAACGGTATTTGTCATCCAGATCGCGAATTTTATAGGCGGCGCGCCCGCGCAGACCATCGGCCTTGGCCTGCTTTACATATGGGTCGTTCAACTGGCGTTCCAGCCATAAGGTCGAGCTGAGCTTGCGACCGCGTGCGGATTTCACTTTGACGCGCAGATCGCGGGCACCCCGACCGCTGGTTTTCTTTTCCATATCTCAGGTCACATTCAAATTGGTCACATCACGTATCAATGATAACGTGTTGTTTATATGTATTTTATCAGACGACAAACGCATCAGAACGGCCCATCTTCCAGGACGCCGTCGGCGCTCATCTGGGCGTATAGCAGCCCTTCGCGCAAACCGCGATCAGCCACCGATAATCTGTCCGTGGGCCAAACCCGTAACAGGGCCTGCAAGATGGCAGCACCGGACATGATCAGCGCGTGGCGATCGCGTCCGATCCGCGGGTCTGCACGGCGGCCATCAGGCCCCAGGGCCAGATAGTCGTGAATGACCCTGTCGATCTGATCAGAGGTCATGCGCAAACCATCAACCTTGTTGCGATCATACCGGCGCAATCCCAGATGCGACGCCGCCACGGTCGTCACGGTGCCTGATGTGCCGATGATCTGGAAACCCTCGCGCGCCTGCACCCCGGAATAGGGCGCAAAACTGGACAGGTTTTCCTCGAAAAACCAGCTCATCAGAGCGAAACGTCCTGCGTCCTCGGCCACATCATCAAACTGATCGCGCAAGGTGGCGACACCCAAAGGCACCGATATCCAGTCCACCACCTTGGCGTGGGGAAACGGACTGTCGCCGGGCTTGAACCCGGTATGCAACCGCATAATCGCCTTGGGGCGATCAATACGCGGTACATTGGTCAGATCGATCCACACCAGTTCCGTCGACCCACCGCCGATATCAACCACCAAAAGCTGTTCGGTTTTTGTTGACACAAGCGACGCGCAACTGATGACTGCCAGACGCGCTTCTTCTTCTGGTTCGATGATTTCCAGCGAAAGACCGGTTTCATTGCGCACATAGCGAATAAAATCTGACGCATTGGCGGCGCGACGGCAGGCTTCGGTGGCGACCAGACGCATTTGGCTGACATTGTGCATGTCCAGTTTTTTGCGACAAATGCGCAGCGCCTGAACGGTCCGGTTCATCGACGCGCGCGACAAACGGCCCGACGCTTCCAGTCCCAGCCCCAATTGCACTGACTTTGAAAAACTGTCGACCACATGGAATTGGTTGCCCTTGGGTTGGGCAACCAGCATGCGACAACTGTTTGTACCCAGATCCAAAGCGGCATAAAGCGCCGCGGAATCGGGCTGGGACGGCACGGGTGGCTCGACCGGATTCAGGAACGCGCCCGCACCTTTAGGACGCTTGGGGGCCATCAGGACCGCCCTCCGAATTAAAGTTGCCCCCACACTAGTGCCGCGACCGGGGCCGCGCAAGGCTTGATCCCCTGCCCGCCTCACGATGATCATGAGAATTTTTCAAGCCACAGTGTATGGCCTGCGGGGGTTGCGACCTGTACCCATGCCGGTGAAACGTCGCTTGCCGTCCGCGCTATGTCGAAAACCGACACCGCGCGCGGCAGTTGCGGGCGTAAAAGACTTAAAAACGACTAAGGAATCAAACATGGCCTCTGTCACGGTTGTATATTGGCGCGATATTCCCGCGCAGGTCATCGTCGGCAAGGGGCGGCGTGGGGCCAAGGTGCAGTTGCCCGAACGTTTCGAGCAGGCCATTGACCGGGCAGCGATGAAAACAGGGGCTGCCGGTACTGACGCATACCTGGCGGAATGGCGGCGCGCGGCGCCCTATCCCGTTGACAGTGACGGCGATGATATGAGCGTGGCCAGGAACGAAGCGACACGGCTTGAAACCGAATATGACCAGGCCCGCATAAAGGCGCTGATTGACAACGACGGATGGGCCTGAAGCCCCGAAAAATATTGGAGTCTCTGATGGCTTTGCTACCCTTTTCGCGCAAGACAAACGCAGCCCCACCCCCGGTGAACCGGGCGATAGAGGCGCTGATGCAGGGCTATTCCATCGAAGTGATGCCGCGCACCGCCGCCAAGATCGACGATTTTCGTGCGTTACTGCCTGCCGGTACGCGGGTCTATATCGCCCATATCGAGGGCACCGACATTGATGAAATGGTGCAAACCGCCCGACGCCTGAACGCGGCCGGGATGACCGTCATGCCGCATTTCCCGGCCCGCATCATTGCCGACAAACGGATGCTGGGCGACTGGATCGCGCGTTACCAGGGCGAGGCTGACATACGTCAGGGTCTGATCCTGGCCGGCAACCCTGCATCCCAGTCGGGCGCCTTTGAAAGCTCGATGCAACTGCTGGAAACCGGACTGTTTGACGCCGCCGGATTCCAGCGCCTGCATGTGGCCGGTCATCCCGAAGGCAATCGCGACATCGACCCCGATGGCAGCGACACCAATGTGATGGCCGCCCTGAAATGGAAACAGATGTTTGCCGAACGGACCGACGCGCGGATGGCGCTGGCCACCCAGTTCTGTTTTGAAGCAAAACCGGTCATTGCCTGGGTCGATGCATTGACCAAGGCAGGCATCGACCTGCCCGTTCATATCGGCATCGCTGGCCCCGCCAGATTGCAGACACTGATCAAATTCGCGATTGCCTGTGGCGTCGGCCCATCCATGCGGGTTCTGCAAAAGCGGGCGATGGATGTGACCAAGTTGGTTCTGCCATACGAACCCACAGACATTATCCGGGACCTGGCCGCGCACAAGGCCGCCAACCCGGATTTCAATGTCGAAGCCGTGCATATATTCCCGCTTGGCGGGATCACAAAAAGCAGTGAATGGGCCGTCGCCAATGGTGGTTCTTCGTCTGTCCCTGCAATTTATTCCTCAAAGGCCAGCCAATGACCCGCACTGTAATCGAAAGCAAAACAAAAACCGTCACGATTGGCTTTGACGAGCCATTTTGCGTCATCGGCGAACGGATCAACCCGACGGGCCGCAAGATGCTGGCCGCCCAGTTGGAGGCCGGCGATTTTTCGACCGTGGAAAAGGACGCCATCGAACAGGTCGCCTGTGGTGCGATGGTTTTGGATATCAACGCCGGTGTCGTTTACAATTCCAACCCCAATCCGAACGAAACCGAACCGCCACTGATGCGCAAGGTGATTGAGACCGTCCAGTCGCTGGTGGACATTCCGCTCTGTGTCGACAGTTCGGTTCCCGGCGCGCTTGAGGCGGGGCTTGAAACCGCCAACGGCAGGCCCCTGCTGAATTCGGTGACAGGTGAAGAGGACCGTCTGGAACTGGTATTGCCGCTGGTCAAAAAATATAATGTCCCGGTTGTTGCGATTTCCAACGACGACACCGGTATTTCTGAGGACCCCGAGGTCCGCTTTGCCGTGGCCAAAAAGATCGTGGAACGCGCCGCCGATTTCGGTATTCCGGCCCACGATATCGTTGTGGACCCGCTGGTGATGCCGGTGGGTGCCATGGCAAGCGCCGGGCAACAGGTTTTTACCCTTGTGCGCAAACTGCGTGACGAACTGGGGGTGAACACGACCTGTGGTGCGTCCAACATATCCTTTGGCCTGCCGAACCGCCACGGGATCAATGCGGCGTTTTTGCCAATGGCCATTGGCGCCGGGATGACCAGTGCCATCATGAACCCGGTAAGATCAGTGGAAATGGAAGCGATCCGCGCCGCCAATTTCCTGATGAACCATGATCCGAATGGCGGCGACTGGATCAAGTTTTCACGGGTGCTGGACGCCGTCAGGGATGGCGCCAGCTTCGCCGAAGCATCCCGGGCATCTGCCAGTCAGGCAGGTCGCGGTGGACGCACCGGGCGTGGCGGACGACGCCGCTCTGCTTAGATCAACCGCCCCGAAATGCGCATCATCGCGAAATAAAATTGCACTTGAATGCGCAGAATGGTTGAACTGGATCACCAAAACGGTCCAGATGTGATCAATTGACAGGTTGTCGGATACCGACCGCAAAAAAGGAACAGGCTGACTATGGGTATGCGTCTTAACAGTATTGTTTTTGTTGCACTGTTATTTCTGGCCGGGTGTGGCGGCGGCCCCTGGCAGACCAATTATGGCGATGTCATCGATCCTGCGGTGTCAAAGACATGGCGCGTCACCAGCGTCGATGTCCGTGTGCCGCAAACGCTGACAGTGTCGGAAAGCAATGGGTATGCGCCTGACGCCGACATCGTGTGGCGCGGGGAACCTTTCGGCAACAGATACGAACAGGTCGACGCGATCATCACCGAAGCGGCCGAACTGGGCAGCCAGGCATTGCGTGGCGCCACACCGGTGACACTGGTGATCACGATGCAGACGTTCCACGCACTGACAGAACGCACACGTTACACGCTGGAATCCGCCGGGGTTCACAACATCAGCTTTAGCGCCCAGATTTTTGATGCACGCACTGGCGACCCGATCACCGAAATGGACATGATCCAGGCCGATTTGATCGGCTATACCGGACGCGAAGCCATTGCCGCCGAGGCGCGTGGCGAAACCCAGCGTGTGCGCATTGTGGCACATGTGCGCAATGTCATCGCCGGATGGCTGGGTGCCGGGCCTGACGTGCGCGGGGAATTCAAACGCAGCGGTCGATAAGGCGCGCTGACGACACGCAACAAGATTGCCAAAGCCCCCGAAACCACGCAGAAATGATACACAGGGGACGCGGGGGAAATTCAATGCATCTGGCACCACCTCCGCTGCGGCGGTCACTGCCACGTATCTTGCTGCGACTGGCCGTTATCGTGGTGATCGTTATGGCGGTGCAATGGCTGCTAGACTGGATCGTCATCCAAACCGAAACCCTTGCCCCAAGTCAGCAATCATTGATGCTGAACGGCCTGTTGACGATCATGTTGCTTGGTTACGCGGTCCTGATCGCTGTGCCTTTTGTGCCCGGCGTGGAAATCGGCGTCACGCTTTTGATCCTGCGCGGGGCACCGATTGCACCGCTGGTCTACCTTGCCACCGTCCTTGGACTGATGGCGGCATTTCTGATCGGACGCTACATTTCCTATCGGTGGCTCCGCCAGACCCTGCTTGATTTTCGGCTGTTGCGGTTATGTGAAATGCTGGACAACAGTCACGGGCTGACACCTGATGAACGCATTGCCCTGTTCAAGGCCCGCCTGCCCGCGTGGCTGGGACCGCATCTGATGCGCTGGCGGTATCTTGTTCTTGCCGGTTTGATCAATCTTCCGGGAAGTTCATTGATCGGCGGCGGTGGCGGCATTTTGTTGATGGCCGGTATCAGCCGGGTTTTCATGACAACAGCGACGATCATGACCATCATCCTTGCGGTTGCGCCGGTGCCGATTGCGGTGTGGTTTTTCGACCTGCAACTGTTTGGATCCCCGTAAATGACGCAGCCAGACAATAAAATGGCGCGTGGGTTCTTTCAGAACGAAACTGGTCCGCTATGTTGGGCCAACATCACTACACCCGAGGTCTGAATGAGCGCCGATCCACTTGTCATCTTTACCCCTTCGGGCAAGCGCGGCCATTTTGCTGTGGGGACCCCGATACTGACCGCGGCCCGCCAGCTGGGCGTCGATCTGGACAGTGTGTGTGGTGGTCGCGGCATCTGTTCCAAGTGCCAGATTACGCCATCCTATGGTGAATTTTCCAAGCACGGTGTCACCGTCGCTGATGACGCGCTGTCGCCGTTCAACGAGGTTGAGGCCAGGTATGACCGCATACGCGGTTTGAAAACCGGGCGCCGGCTGGGCTGTCAGGCCACGGTGCAGGGCGACGTCGTGATCGATGTACCCCCCGAAAGTCAGGTGCATAAACAGGTGGTGCGCAAACGGGCCGAAGCCCGCGACATTGTCATGAACCCGTCGGTAAAGCTGTTTTATGTCGAAGTGCGCGAACCTGACATGCACGAACCGACCGGGGATCTGGAACGATTGGTGGATGCGCTGCGCGACCAGTGGGACCTGGACGGGGTCCGCGCCGACCTGACGATATTGCAAACCTTGCAACCGGCACTGCGCAAAGGGAAATGGAAAGTCACATGTGCGGTGCATCTGGGGGATGCGGACAATCCCGCACGGGTGATGCAAATCTGGCCGGGATTTTACGACGGCACGGTTTACGGGCTGGCGGTCGATTTGGGTTCCACCACCATTGCCGCCCATTTATGCGATCTGCAATCGGGTGAGGTTGTCGCTTCATCCGGGATGATGAACCCGCAAATTCGGTTCGGCGAAGATTTGATGAGCCGCGTCAGCTATTCGATGATGAACCCCGGCGGAGCCCAGGAAATGACGGCGGCGGTGCGCGAGGGAATGAATGCCTTGTTCGTGCAAATCGCAGCCCAGGCCGAGATCGACAAAGCATTGATCGTGGATGCTGTGTTTGTGTGCAACCCGGTGATGCACCACCTGTTTCTGGGCATCGATCCGTTTGAATTGGGCCAGGCACCGTTTGCACTGTCGACATCGCGAGCGCTGAATTTGCGCGCCTCTGAACTGGATCTTGCGATACATCCGGCTGCGCGGGTCTATCTGTTGCCCTGCATTGCCGGGCATGTCGGTGCTGATGCGGCGGCTGTGGCCCTGTCCGAAAGCCCCAATACGTCTCAGGATCTGGTCCTGATTGTTGATGTGGGCACCAATGCGGAAATCCTGTTGGGAAACCACGAACGCGTTCTGGCCTGTTCATCCCCCACCGGACCTGCCTTTGAGGGGGCGCAAATATCGTCAGGGCAACGGGCCGCACCGGGCGCAATCGAACGGGTCGAAATCGACCCGGTAACCAAAAAACCGCGGTTTCGCGTCATCGGATCGGAAATCTGGTCGGACGAGGCCGGCTTTGACCTGGCCATCGCCACCAGTGGCATCACCGGCATCTGCGGGTCAGGGATCATAGAACTGGTCGCTGAAATGCGTCTGGCCGGGTTGGTGGACGGATCAGGGCTGATCGGATCGGCCGAGCAAACCGGCACCCCGCTGTGCTTTGCCGACGGGCGCACGAATTCCTATCTGGTTTGGGATGGCAGCGGCGAAGGCGGGCCGAAAATCACCGTCACCAACCGCGACATTCGTGAAATTCAGATGGCCAAGGCGGCGCTGTATTCCGGCGCGCGCCTGTTGATGGACAAATTTGGCGTGGACCAGGTCGACCGGATCGTGTTGGCGGGCGCGTTTGGGGCCCATATTTCACCCAAACACGCCATGGTTCTGGGGATGATCCCGGACGCACCATTTGAAAAGGTCACATCGGCTGGCAATGCCGCCGGGACCGGCGCGCGCATTGCGTTGCTGAACACCGATGCACGGCGCGATATCGAAACCACGGTGCGCGACATTCACAAGATTGAAACCGCGATCGAACCCCGGTTTCAGGAACATTTCGTCAATGCGTCCAACATCCCCAATGCCGTTGAACCGTTTCCGATTTTGAACAGTCTGGTTGATCTGCCCGCGCTCAACTTTAATACTGGTGGCAACGAAGATGGCGGGCGGCGGCGGCGGCGCCGGCGCAGCTAGATCAGCGGCACAGATGGCGCATTTGGCACCAATTGACCCGGTTTTACCCCGGCCAAGCGGTGCCCGGAACCAAGGCGGGGCAATATGGAACCACAAGGACATCAATGGCTGACAATTCATCTGGCGCGGTTCGCGACCGCCAAAGCGCCTGGTGAACTGGACCATACCGGGCCTGATACAGCCGCCGCGTGGCGTGTCGGACCTGATGGCCAGACTGGCGCTGACGGCATGCGAAGCCCGACATCCGATATCTGGGGCGGGCTGGGATTTTATCACCGGAAAGACGACGCAGCCGCAGCAATGCCGACCCGGTCAACACCCATCGCAATGTCGTCCGGTGCCCAGGAATCCTGGCACGCAATGCTGGCCGTCGTAACGCATCGCGGCGACCTTGATCTTTCAACCATGAACGCACCGCACCCCCGTCTGGTGCCGTCGGGTGAGACAATGACCGGGCCGATCGCAGTGATGACATCGGCGGGATACACCGATTACGACACCGACGATTTGCCACGCCACCGCGCATTTCTGGCAGGGGTCGAAAAGGTCAGGGAATACTACGCCGGGCTGCCCGGCAATCTATTGCGTCAGATCATCAATCCGCTGATGACGCCGAACGGGTGCACGATTTCCGTTTGGGCCGACAGCGCGCAAATGGTGCGCGCGGCTTACAAGAACGGTGTGCACAAAGACATGCTTGATCGCCACAAAGCAGCGCCGTTTGTGGACCGTACTTCATTTACGCGGCTCGCCATTCTGCAAACCAGCGGCACATGGAACGGGCACCAGGTGCCGGGCGAAACCTAGAACCACATCACACCGGTCTATCAGCGGTTTGACTGCAAAAACTCAACCAGCAGCCTGGTCGATCCATCCTTGCCGCTCGCCGATTGCTTGCCCGCAACAACGGGTTCCAGCGCGACGGCCAGTTCCTTGCCCAGTTCGACACCCCACTGATCAAATGAATTGATCCCCAGGATGACGCCTTCGACAAAGACCCGATGTTCATACAATGCGATGATCTGCCCCAGAACGAACGGGGTCAGGCGCGGATAAAGCAATGTGGTCGACGGGCGATTGCCCGGGAAAACGCGGTGACGGGCCTGACGGTCCAGTTCGGCGCCCGTCAATCCGCGTTCGGCCATGATCTGCGTGGCCTGCGCCAATGACCGGCCCTGCAACAGCGCCTCGGACTGGGCCAGACAGTTGGCCATCAACAGGCGATGCTGGTGCGACAGATCAGGTTCATGCCCCTGCGCCCCCAGCATGAATTCGCACGGCACAACACGGGTGCCCTGATGGATCAGCTGGTAAAAGGCATGTTGCCCGTTGGTGCCGGGCTCGCCCCATACCACGGGGCCGGAATTGCAATCCAGATCGGCCCCGTCCATCGACACACGTTTGCCGTTGCTTTCCATCTCCAGTTGCTGGAAATACGCAGGCAATCGCGACAAACGCTGATCATAAGGCAAAACAGCACGGGTGGCATGGCCGCAAATCTGATTGTGCCAGATCCCAACCAGGGCCAGCATGACCGGCATATTCTGATCAGGGTCAGCGTGGCAGAAATGTTGATCCATCGCCTGGCCGCCGCGCAGAAAATCGCGGAAATCATCCGGACCGATGGCGATCATCAGCGACAATCCGATCGGCCCCCACAAGGAATAGCGCCCCCCCACCCAGTCTGCGAAACCAAACACCCGCGCGGCATCGATACCAAAAGCGGCGGTTTTGTCCTGGGCCGTCGATACGGCCGCAAAATGCGACCCGATCTTGTCGGCATCGATCTGTTGGCCCAGCCAGTCACGGGCGGTCTGGGCGTTGGTCATCGTTTCGATTGTGGTAAAGGTTTTTGACGCCACGATCACCAGCGTTGTTTCCGGCTTCAGTCCGGACAGAACATCATGGATATGTGCGCCGTCAATATTGGACACGAAATGACACCGCGGACCATCATGATAGGGCACCAGCGCCAGTGCCGCCATCGCCGGACCCAAATCCGAACCACCAATGCCAATATTCACAACATCGGTAAATTTTGCGCCCGACGACGCGGTAATGGCACCCTGGCGCACAGCGTCCGAAAATGCCGCCATCCGGTCCAAAGTTTCGCGCACGCCAAGGATCACATCGGTACCATCGACCACCACAGCGCCACCATCCAGATTGCGCAGGGCTGTATGCAAGACGGCCCGCCCTTCGGTTTCGTTTATTGTGGCACCTGAAAACATATCCGCGCGTTTCGCCGCCAGTCCGCGGACATTGGCCAGTCCGATCAACAGATCGCGGGCCGTCGCGTCGATGTTGGTCTTTGAATAATCAAACAACAGCCCATCTGTGCTGATCGAAAAACCCTGGGCGCGACCCGCGTCGTCAAACAGGCTGACAATCTTGCGATCCGACACTGTTTCATGGTGTGATTTCAATTGGTTCCAGGCCATTGCTTACTCCGCCCAATGGATAGTGCTGCCATTTAGAATGGCGGAAACCGGTGCTTGCAGCGGGTCGTTCATGTGACGCGCCCTATCCAGTGCTTTGCGTTTTTCGGTCCCGGTAATGACAATGTGGCGCGCGACAGCGTTGTGCAAAACCGGCGCTGTCAGCGTGATCCGCGGCTCGGGTGCGCCGGGCGCACGCATGGCCATCAGAACCGGCGCGTCTGCGGCCATTGCATCCGCCAGACGATCCGCACCGGGAAACAGCGACGCGGTATGCATGTCCGTGCCCATGCCCAATAACACCACAGACAGCGGCAACACCGGTTCGATTGCGCGCCCAAGTGCGGCCAGCTGATCCTCTGGGTGGGGTGCATCGCCGTAAAGCGGCAGGTATCCGGCGGCGGCGGCGCGTTCAACCAGCAATCGTTTGCGCAACAAGGCCGTGTTAGAGCGATCAGACGTCTCGGGCACCCAACGTTCATCCGTCAGCATCACCCGGACCCGCGACCATTCCAGATCAGCCGCACATAACACGTCGAAAACCGGCCCCGGGGTCGTGCCACCGGGAACCGCAAACGACACAACGTCCTGATTCATCAAAGCAGTATTGAGATCGCCCGCCAACTGATTGGCCAGATCGATCATCATCATTTCCTGGTCAGGGTATTCAATCAGGTTCATGCACGAATCTCCCGCCATTCGCGGCCATCGCGTTGCAACAGCCTGCGGGAATCTTCGGGTCCCGCGCTGCCCACATCATAGGGTTTGGGCACATCGTGTCGCGCCTCCCAGCCTTCGATAATGGGATCGGTCCATGCCCAGGCGGCCTCGACTTCGTCGCCACGCATGAACAATGTCTGATCGCCCCGGATCACATCCATGATCAACCGCTCATACGCGTCCGGCACATCGCCAGCCCCATCGCCCAGCGCATCCGCAAATGTCATGTCCAGCGGCACATCGATCAATCGCATGCCACCTGGGCCAGGTTCCTTGATCGTCACGCCCAGGGTGATACCTTCATTGGGTTGCAGGCGGATTGTCAAAATATTGAAATGTTTCCCCGCATCCTGCCCAAATATCGAATGGGGCGCATCCTTGAACACCACATCGATTTCGCTGGCCCTTGCCGACAGTTTTTTGCCGGTGCGAATGTAAAATGGTGTTCCCGCCCACCGCCAGTTGGAAATGTGGCACTTCATCGCGATAAAGCTTTCGGTGCGGCTTTTCAAATCGTCCGCATCTTCGCGATAGGATTGCTCTGTGTCGGTTTTATCGTATTGGCCGCGGATGATGTGGTGGGTTTCGACCGGCTCTAACGCCCTGATAACCTTTAGTTTTTCATCGCGAACCGCATCGGATTCAAATCTGCTGGGCGGTTCCATCGCGATCAGACAAAGCAGTTGCATCAGGTGATTTTGCACCATGTCGCGCATTGCACCGGATTTATCGTAATATCCACCGCGACCGCCCACACCAACGGTTTCCGCAACCGTGATCTGGATATGATCGACATACTGGCTGTTCCACAACGGCTCGAACAGGATATTGGCAAATCTGACGGCCATCAGGTTCTGGACCGTTTCCTTGCCCAGATAGTGGTCGATGCGATAGATCTGGGATTCCTTGAAATGTTCAGCCAACACATTGTTGAGATCGCGCGCGGTCGCCAGATCTCGCCCAAACGGCTTTTCCACGACAATGCGGCTGGTCTTGTCAGCAATGCCGTTCAGGTGCAGCCGCTCGGCCAGATCGCCAAACAGGCCCGGTGCGACGGAAAAGTAAAAGGCGTTGACCAGTTCCTTGCGCACCAGCCCGGCCAGCCGGTCCCAGCCACCGGTCCCCGTGGCATCGATCGATACATATTCCAGACAGTCCAGAAACGCGGCAAGTTCCTTGGTTTTCTTTGCATCTTCGCCGCCAAACTCGGCGACGGCATCGGCGATCATTTCACGATAGCCAGCAGAATCGATTTTGGCACGTGCAGCCCCGACAACCTGTGATCCCTTGGGCATCTGCCCTGCCAGAAATCGCCGGAAAAGGCCCGGCAGGATTTTCCGGCGGGCCAAGTCACCCGTACCACCAAAAATCACAAGATCGAACGGATCGACCGGAATGACGCGAGAAACCATGTTCAAAATACTCCGATTCCAAATGCGCCGTTAGCGCTAACGCCTGCCTCATACCGACGCTGTCAAAAGAAGTCTACCACGCCGTTGTCGCATCACAACCGCGTCAGTCATCATGTCTCCCCTTTTCAACGTGATATCCATGCGTACAGTCCGCAAAAAGCGAATTGGACTGAATGAATGAAAGATAGCGCCGCAACTGACGCCGGTCATGAAAAATTTGCGCATCCGCATGTAACGGCAGGCGGCGAACCACGCGCATCGGTTGCGCTGAAAGACCCGCAAACACTGTGGTTTAACACCGGCACCCTGTGCAATATTGCCTGCGAAAACTGCTATATTGAAAGCTCGCCGACCAATGACCGGCTGGAATATATAACCACAGCAGAAGTGCAGACCTATCTTGATCAGATATCCAAGCGCGGATGGCCGCTGCGCGAGATCGGCTTTACCGGGGGCGAGCCATTTCTGAACCCGGATATGATCACCATGACCCGCGCATGTCTGGACGCAGGGCACGACGTTTTGATCCTGACCAATGCCATGCGCCCGATGATGCGTCCCAAAATGCAATCCGGGTTGCTGGCGTTGCAGGCGGATTTTCCCAACCGGATCACGCTGCGCATATCGGTGGATCACTGGTCGCCAGCCCTGCACGATACTGAACGCGGCGTCGGGACATTTGAACACACGATCACCGGCATGTGCTGGCTGCGTGACCACGGTTTTCAGATGGCCGTGGCCGGTCGCACGATGTGGAATGAAACAGAACCGGATGCCCGCCAGGGATACGCAAAACTATATGCACAGCATGGCTTCCAGATCGACGCGTTTGATCCCGCGCAGACGGTGTTGTTCCCCGAAATGGACGAAACTGTTGATGTCCCTGAAATTACAACGGCTTGCTGGGACATTCTGAACAAAAAACCGGCCGATGTCATGTGCGCATCCTCGCGCATGGTGGTCAAACGCAAAGGTGCCGTCAGCCCGGTTGTGCTGGCCTGTACTTTGCTGCCTTATGACCCGCAATTCGAACTTGGCGAAACCCTGAAGGACGCCGAGCGCGATGTGCAGTTGAACCACCCCCATTGCGCCAAATTCTGCGTTCTTGGCGGCGCCAGCTGTTCAGCCCAGGGCGACTGACAATCTGATTTTCGGACCGGGTCTAGTTTTCGGCCCGGATGAAGGTGCCGTTTTTCAAGTCCTGCATCGCCTGCATCAGTTCTGCGCGCGTGTTCATGACAATCGGGCCGTGCCAGGCAACCGGTTCCTGCAATGGCTGCCCTGAAATCAGCAAAAACCGCATACCCTCGGGCCCCGACTGAACCGAAATTTCATCACCTGTGTCAAAGCGCACCAATGTGCGATTGCCGGTCATGTCGCGGATGTTCAGCTCGGTCCCGGCAACTTCTTTTTCGACCCGCACGCCCTGTGGCGCTGACGCGTCGCGAAAGCTGCCCTGCCCGGCAAACACATACGCGAACGTCTGCGCATAAGTATCTATCGGTAATACCTTTTTGGTGTTTGGCGGTATCGAAACATCAAGATACATCGGATCGGCGGCGACCCCGTCAACCGGACCGTTCTTACCCCAAAACCGACCGGTGATGATTTTCACTTTGGTCCCGTCATCATCGATGATGTCCGGGATATCGCTGCCGGCAATATCCTGATAGCGCGGCGCCGTCATTTTCAGGCTGGACGGCAAATTGGCCCACAACTGAAAGCCATGCATCTGCCCTGCCGCGTTTCCCTTGGGCATTTCCTGATGCATAATCCCGGACCCGGCGGTCATCCACTGCACTGATCCCGGCCCCAACAGCCCGCGATTGCCAAGCGAATCTCCGTGTTCGACTTCGCCCTCAAGCACATAGGTGATTGTTTCAATGCCGCGATGGGGATGCCAGGGAAACCCCTTGGCAAATTTTTCCGGGTCATCATTGCGAAAATCATCCAGCAAAAGGAACGGATCGCTTTCGCTGGCATCGCCGAACCCGAATGCGCGATATAAATGCACGCCTGCGCCCTCAAGTGTCGGTTTTGCCTGCGATGTCGATCGTACGGGTCGAAATGTCATGATCAGTCTCCTTGCTGGATACACTCACCATATAAGGACTCACAGACCGGCCGGAAAGGCGCAGCATTTGTGCGCATGTGCACAAAACAGAGGAATCGAATGACGCCGGTCAGACCGTTTCGTTGAAATCGATGTGAATATGGTTTTCGTCGGGATCCCAGATGTTCACCTGGGTGATATCGTGCCCGGGCACCTTGGACAGCCGATATCGCTGCCCCTTTGTTTCCAGAATTTTCAGAAATTCCGGCAGCCCCTCTGCCGAAATTGCGAAATGTTCGAGTCGCGGTTCGATGGCTTTGGGGGTGTCGTCCTGCCCCACCAGATGCACAATCGGGTGCCCATGCAGGTACATCCATGCCCCCGGCACGCTGAAATTCGGACGGTCCCCCTTGGTCATGCCCAGGACACTTTCGTACCAGGTGATCATCGCATCAAGATTGGACGTCAGGATGTTGACGTGGTCAAAAGCCTTGAGTTTCATTGCCGACCTCTTTTGTCATGTCGAAAATTGCCATAGCGGCGCTGCGGCGTCTTTTTTCGCACCGGATTTGCCGGCCATTTTAGGTCATCCCATGACCGCGGCAAGCGAAAATGGAACGGTGGCCGACGGGTCCGACCGTCGGCCCGCAACCCGGTTCAGGCCTGCAATTCGGCGTCCCAGTACAGAAAATCCATCCAACTGTCGTGCAGATAGTTCGGCGGGAATTTGCGCCCCATATTCCGCAGTTCTTCTGCACCGGGCTGGCGCGGTGGTTTGCGCAGGCTCATCGCGACCTGGTGCAGACTTTTGGCACCCTTGGCCAGATTGCACTTGGAACAGGCAGCCACCACGTTTTGCCAGCTTGTCACCCCGCCGCGGGCGCGCGGAATAACATGGTCAAAGGTCAGATCGCCTGTCGTGCCGCAATACTGACAGCAAAATTCATCGCGCAGGAACAGATTAAAGCGCGTAAATGCCACCCGTTTTTGCGGTTTGATATAGTCTTTGAGGACAACAACCGACGGTATCCGGATCTCTGTCGACGGGCTGCGCACGACCTGGTCATATTCCGCGACAATATCGACCCGGTCCAGATATGCGGCCTTGATCGCCTCTTGCCAGGGCCACAGCGACAACGGCAAATACGACAGCGGACGATAGTCGGCGTTCAGTACCAGCGCCGGGTGTTGTTTCAAGCTGCCAGGTTCCCTGACGAAATCTGTCCTAAAGTCACCGTCCATCGTCGATTCCGTCTGTGCCCTTCAAGCCTGCTTTGATGCCAGGACGGGAACCCCGTACCGGCTTTGAAGCGACTATATATGGCGTCAGGCAACTGACAACCCCATATATTTGCGATCTTAATTGATCAAAACGTGAGCAGGTCGCGTTTCTCCAATTCGGGGGTTGTTGACAGCCCTGTTTTGGATCGCGCCGCATCGCGCGCGCCGGATCACACAGGATCACTAGAGGCTGAGCTTGTCACGCATAAATGCCAGCGCAACACTTAGCCCGTCGGGCGCGATGCCGTGGCCCGTACCTTTCATGACATGCGCATACACATCCTTCCAGCCGGCACCTTGCAGCGCCTCAACCGCCTGTGGCAGCGATTGCGGCGGCACAACGTCATCTTCGTCCCCATGCACCAGCAAAACCGGAGGGCGCGATACCACATCATCGGCCAGTGTATCGGGGTCCATCAATCGGCCGGAAAATCCGACCACACCCGCGACTTCGTCTTCGCGCCGCGGTGCCACATGCAGGGCCATCATCGTGCCTTGCGAGAATCCGAACAATGCCACCTGTTCGGGCATCACATCTTCATCGACCATCAACGCGTCCAGATAGGCATTCAGGTCCTCCACAGCCAGGCGCATCCCGGCTGCGGCATCTTCGTCCGACGATCCATCAATCCATGGGATCGGAAACCACTGAAACCCCATTGGGGATCCGGCGCAATGTTCCGGCGCATCGGGGGCCACGAACAGCGTGTCTGGCATGTGTTCCGCCAACGGGTCCGCCAGCCCAAGAAGATCGGCACCATTGGCCCCGTAACCGTGCAGAAATACCACGACCGATCGCGTTTTACCTGACAACGGCGTGCGCCGTCCGCTTTCCAAAACTCGTGTCACCGTGTGCCCTCGCGTTGTTTTATCACGCGGTAGTACGCCCATAACAACCGCGCCGCAACGCTGCGCCAAGGCTGCCAGGCCGCAGACATTTCGCGCAACTGTTTTTCGCTTGGGCGATCCGGTAAATCAAACAGCTGGCGGGCCGCTTCCTGCAGGGCCAGGTCACCCGGCGCAAAGACATCCGCGCGCCCAAGGCTGAACATCGCATAGATTTCCGCCGTCCACGGGCCGATCCCGGGCAGCGCGACCAGTGTTTCAATTACCTGTTCAGACGACGTGTCGCGCAGGCCCGCATAATCCAGCCGCGCATCGGCCAGCGCACGCGCATAACGTTGCTTGGGACGCGAAAGCCCGCAGGCGCGCAACTGGTCATCCGTTGCCGCCGCGATCGCCGTCGGCGTGGTCAACTGGGCGTTTTCCAGGCGATTCCAGATCGCGCTGGCGGCCGCCACCGATACTTGCTGGGAAACAATGGCATCCAGCAATGATCCAAACCCATCGGGTTTCAGGCGCAATGGCAATGGTCCCGATTGTTGCAGGGCATCACCAAATCGCGGGTCCAGTGCGGCCAGAAACGCCGCCCCTTCGGCAACACAGCCGGGGCCCTTTATGACACGCTCGATCATTGCTTTGCCGCAACCCATTTCAGTGCCGCATCCACAGACACAACGGGTGTGCCCGAGGGCTGCGGCGGGCGGGCAATCATCAATACCGGAATATTCAATGCACGCGCCGCGTCCAATTTCGTGCGGCTGGCCTGACCGCCGGCATTCTTGACCACCAGCCAATCAACACCCAGTTTTTCAAACAAGGTTGTTTCCTGCGCCTGTGAAAACGGTGGCCGGCCGATTTCATACCGTCCATTGGGATATGGAAACGGCGCATCAGGTGGATCAATCTGGCGGCAAATCAACTGACAACGCGACAAGGCCGCAAAACGATCCAGCGTCTGGCGGCCCGTCGCCAGAAACACCGTCGCACCCGCCGGAATGATATCGGCGGCCTGGCCTTCATCCGCGATTTCGGTCCAGTTGTCTCCGGGCTGGGCCACCCAGGGCGGGCGCAACAACTGTTTATACGGGATCCCCATGTCCCTGGCCACGCGCGCGGTGCGATGGCTGATATGATGCGCAAACGGATGGGTGGCATCCAGTATTGCGGTGATCCCCTGATCGATCAGATATCGGCGAAACGGTCCCTCGCCGCCAAAGCCGCCGCGCCGCGTCGGCAACGCCAGTGTCGGCGGGTCGCGCGTCACCCCGGCCATGGATGCAACTGCGTCAACGCCGGCATCTGCCAGCGCCTGGGCCAATCGACGGCCTTCGCCTGATCCGGCCATCAACAACAGCATCAGCCAGCCCGTGCCAGAATGGCGCCGGCACGATCAATCACGACAATGTCGACACTGATATCCGCCGGGTGCAGAAAGTCCTGCACCCGCTGCAATGCATGATCCGCGACCGCCTTGGCCAATCGCGGACCCGCGATCTGATAGGCATGGAGCGCGGTCTGCGCATCAGCGACCGCCGGGGTATCGGCCAATGCCGCCAGTGCCACCAGATCGACCTGACTGCGGGCCGAATGCAAATCCATCGCCCCCTGCGCAAGTTTGGTCATCTTGCCAATTCCGCCACCGATGGTCAGCCGCGCCACCGGATGTTTGCGCAGGTATTTCATCAGCCCCCCGGCAAAATCCCCCATATCCAGCATCGCGTGATCCGGCAAATCATACAGCCCCTGCACAATGGTTTCTGACGTGGCCCCGGTGCACCCGGCCACATGGGTCTGGCCGGTGGCCCGCGCCACATCGACCCCCCGATGGATCGACGCGATCCACGCGGCACAGGAAAACGGCCGCACAATTCCGGTTGTGCCCAATATCGAAAGACCGCCCGTGATTCCCAGACGCGGGTTCCACGTCTTTTGGGCAAGCGCCTGCCCGCCCGGAATTGAAATCGTGATGTCGACATCGCCCGGGCGATCGAATTTGGAGGCCATTTCCGCCACCACAGCGCTGATCATCTGGCGCGGCACCGGATTGATCGCGGGTTCGCCGACAGATATTGGCAGCCCCGGTTTGGTAATCGTGCCAACGCCATCGCCCGCAAAGAACGTCACACCAGCGGTCTTGCTTTGTGACACGCGCACCTTTACCAGCGCGCCGTGCGTCACATCCGGATCGTCGCCCGCATCCTTGGTAATGCCGACCGCGGCCCATGTTGCGCCCTTGTCGGTATCGGCCAGCGGAAATGTCGGGGTTTCACCCTTGGGCAGGGTAATGGTCACGGTGTCCGCGAATGCCCCCCCCCACAGGCATTCCAGCGCGGCCTTGGTGGCCGCGGTTGCACAGGCGCCCGTCGTCCATCCACGACGCAATTGGGTTTCAGGTTTGCGGTTCATTTCAGGGGACTATACGGCGGCAATCCAGCGCCGCCAATCGCCCATATCATGTCGCGACGACCCTTTCAGCCACCAAAAATCCGCGCCATAAAGACCGGATGAGCGATTCCCTGGCATTACCGCCGTTCAACTGGCCCCAACTTGCACCCGGCTGGGTGTGGCTTTGCGGTGCCGGACCGGGCGATCCGGGCCTGTTGACGCTGCACGCGCTGAACGCGTTAAGGCAGGCTGATGTCATTGTTTATGATGCGCTGGTTCAGTCCAGCATTCTGGACTGGGCACGCCCGGAGGCGGAACTGATTTATGCAGGCAAACGTGGCGGCAAACCCAGCGCCAAACAACGCGATATTTCGTTGCGGCTGGTGGAACTCAGTCAGGCTGGCCGCAAGGTTCTGCGGCTCAAGGGGGGCGACCCATTTGTGTTCGGTCGCGGCGGCGAAGAGGCACAGACCCTTATCCAACATGGTGTCCCAATCCGCATCATCCCCGGTATTTCGGCGGGTATCGGCGGGCTGGCCTATGCTGGTATCCCGGTCACGCACCGGGATGTGAATCAATCCGTCACCTTTGTCACGGGGCATGATCAGTCAGGACAAACGCCATCCTCGCTGGACTGGGAGGCAATTTCAAAAGGGTCACAGGTGATTGTCATTTATATGGGGATCAAACATATCGATCGGATTGCACAGGCGCTGCGCCGCGCCGGTCGCCCCGACGACGAACCGGTTGCTGTCGTCACCAATGCGACCACCGATGCGCAACAGGTGCTTGAAACAACTTTGGGCACACTGGTGCATGACATCGATGCACAAACCATTGCCCCACCGGCGATCATTTGCGTCGGGCGCTCTGTTTTGATGCGTCAGGTGCTGGACTGGCAGGCCTTGGCAAAAGGGCAAGCGCCGCGCGATCTGGATCCGCTGGGACGTGGTCGCCCTGCCGAACGGCCATGACCCGGGGGCTGGTTCTGGCGGCACCGGCATCCGGCAGCGGCAAAACCACGCTGACATTGGGGCTGTTGCGCGCATTCAGTCGCGCCGGCCAGCAAACGCGTGGTGCCAAAAGCGGACCTGACTATATCGACCCGCGGTTTCACGAAGCCGCATGTCGTCAACCCTGTGTCACCCTGGATGCCTGGGCCATGCAAAAGAACCGGTTGCGGGCGCTGGCGGCGGGACCGGGCCTGTTACTGGTCGAGGGTGCCATGGGCCTGTTTGATGGCGCGCCCCCGGACGGCAAGGGTACCACCGCAGATGTTGCCAAAACGTTGGGATTACCGGTTATTCTGGTGGTTGACGCTGGTCGTATGTCGCATTCCGTGGCCGCGCTGGTGGGCGGGTTTGCCAGCTTTGACCCACATATTCGGATTGCCGGGGTCATCCTGAACAACGTCGGATCGCCACGCCATGAACAAATGTTGCGCGACGCCCTGGCTGATGGGCATGTGCCTGTCCTGGGGGCCATTGCGCGGCAAAGCGATCTGGCCCATCCATCGCGGCATCTGGGACTGGTGCAGGCCAGCGAACGCGCAGATCTGGACGGTTATCTGGATCGCGTGGCCGACGTGGTTGAAGGCGCTGTTGACCTGCCCGCGCTGGTGGCACTTGCGCAACCTGTCGCCGCAGCGGATGACAATCACCCACGACTGTCACCCCCCGCCCAGAAAATTGCCATCGCCGCCGATCAGGCCTTTGCATTCGCCTATCCGCACCTTTTGGCTGACTGGCGCGACGCGGGCGCGGAACTGGGTTTCTTTTCGCCCCTTGCGGATGAGGTGCCACCAGCGGGCGACCTGATCATTTTGCCGGGGGGCTATCCGGAACTGTTCGCCGGCCAGCTGTCGGCGGCCACGAATTTCAGGGCCGCATTGCAAGACCGGGCGAAGACCACAGCGATCTACGGCGAATGCGGGGGATACATGACCCTGGGAAAAACATTGCAGGACAACACCGGCACGACCCATGAAATGGTTGGCCTGCTGGACCTGCACACATCCTTTGCGCATCGAAAACTGCATCTGGGATACCGTCATCTGACCCCGTTGGCGGGTCCGTTCAAACACCCCCTGATGGGGCACGAATTCCACTATGCGACAACGATATCGGCACAGGGCCAGCCACTGTTCAAAGCCACCGACGCCACGCAAACCCAGCGATTTGAAATGGGTTTGGTCGCGGGCCGTGTTTCAGGATCCTTCGCCCATGTAATCGACGCCGCCTGAATCGGCTTTCTTTCCGCTGAATGCAGATATATTCAGTTGCAATGACAGCCACCGATATCCAGCCTGATGACAGCCGCGCCAAGCGAAACGTTGTTGTACTGATCATGATTCAGGCCGTTTTAGGGTCGCAAATGCCGATGATTTTCATCATGGGCGGGCTGGCGGGCCAGTCGCTGGCGTCCAACATATGTTTTGCGACATTGCCGATTTCACTGATCGTTCTGGGGTCGATGATGTCAGCCACACCATTGTCGGCGATCATGCAGCGTTACGGGCGCAAGGCAGGCTTTTTCGTTGGCACCATGGGGGGCGCACTGGGTGCAGCGATCGGTGCCTGGGGGCTGATGACCAGCAGTTTCAGCCTGTTTTTGGTTGGATCACTTTTCACCGGTATCTATATGTCCTCGCAAGGATTTTTTCGATTCGCCGCTTTTGATTTGGCCTCCGAATCCTTCCGCCCGAGAGCGATATCCTATGTCATGGCCGGGGGGCTTTTGCCGGCCATAATCGGGCCGCAACTGGTCAAGGCGACCGCTTCGGCGATGGTTGTGCCGTTTTTGGGCACATATCTGGTGATTATCGGGCTGAACCTGGCTGGTTCGTTGCTGTTTCTGGTGCTTGACGCGCCGCGCCCGGCGAAACCCAAGGCCGGGCCGATCATCGGGCGCACCCGCCTGCAACTGTTGAAAACACCCACCGTAGCCGTTGCGATAATCTGTGCGATGGTCGCCTATGCGCTGATGAACCTGGTGATGACATCGACACCTCTGGCCGTTGTCGGCACCGGACACAGCCGAAACAACGCAGCTGACGTGGTGATGGGCCACGTTCTGGCCATGTACGGACCGTCGTTTTTCACCGGCCACCTGATTAACAGGTTCGGCGCTGAACGCATTGTCGCCGCAGGGCTGATCATTCTGGCAGCAGCCGGCAGCATCGCATTATTGAATTTCGAGTTGGAAACGTTCTTTGTCACGCTGATTTTGCTGGGTTTGGGATGGAATTTCGGGTTCATCGGGGCCACGACGATGCTGGCCAGCACCCACACGCCAGAAGAACGCGGTCGCTTGCAGGGCATGAACGACATGTTGGTTTTCGGTTTCGTGACGGTGGCCTCGCTCAGTTCGGGCGGGCTGATGAACTGTTCAGGGGGCTCGCCGCAGGACGGCTGGGTCGCCGTTAATCTGGCGATGGCACCGTTTTTGATACTGGCAGGTGGCGCACTGATCTGGCTGGCCATGCAGCGTCGAAGCAGCGCGGCCCAACAGTGATTTTCGGTCAGGCGCGCCGCATCAGTGTTCGCCACAACAAGCTGCCCCGCCGGCGAAATTCGGATACTGCAAGCCGCCCTGCCTGAACACATCCCGGATCATTCACCACCTGGCGCAACAGGTAAGGCGTCAGCCACGCGGTTCTGAACGCAGGTACGGCCGCGGCCGGGCTGTTTGCCAGGGCCTGTGAATATCGTGACAGCCCCTGTCTGGCCAGCGCCTGAACCGCGTCGGTGCGTCCATCAACCAAAGGGCGGCGGCCGCGGCTTTCCAGATCCGGGATCGCCACAAACCAGTTGGCCAGCCCCTGTGCATACCCAATTGAGCGCGCCTGTTTTTCGCAACCTTCGGCCCCCAGCGCGCGCGCCGCCAACCACATCAGACCACCGGCAGTCTGGTCCAGATATTCCTGGAAATGTGCAGCATCCTCGAATGGATCACGATAGATGTCCCAACGCCGTGCCTGCGCCGATTTATCCAGAATATCAGCGCCTTGCGCATCAATAACGGTCGCCAAAGGCTGCACGACCTCGTGGGTGCGCACTGATGCGCCCTGCCCGATTTCTGCCAGCGCGTCCCGCCACCACTGCAACCGCATTTCCGCAATCATCGGTTCTTGGGTCACCCATGGCGCCCGCGAGATTTCGACATTGAAAGCAAATAGCGGAAACAGCCGGGTGCGTAGATCTGGCCCGGCCGCCATCGTCGCCAGAAAACGATCCCGATCACCGCGTTGGACAATTTCAGCGCAGGCCTGCAGCGTCACGCCCTGGTGTCCCGGATCAGTTTCCAGTTGATGGCATCCAGCAATGCCTCGAAAGAGGCGTCGACGATGTTGGGGGACACACCTACGGTTGACCAACGCCGCCCGGCGCTGTCTTCGCTGTCGATGATCACCCGCGTCACCGCCGCGGTGCCGCCTTGGGTGATGCGCACCTTGAAATCGACCAGATGCATATCGTCGATCATGGCCTGATAGGGTCCCAAATCCTTGGCCAGCGCGCGCGCCAGTGCGTTGACCGGCCCGCGATCAGACCCGGAACTGTCCACGCTTTCGGACACTGAAAGCATTTTCCGGTCGTCAATTTTGACCACCACGACGGCCTCGGACAGGCTTATCATCTTGTTATATTTGTTTTTTCTACGCTCGACCGTCACCTTGTAGCGCTTGACTTCAAAAAAGGTCGGTTTCTGATCCAGTTCCTGGCGGGCCAATAATTCGAACGACGCCTGGGCGGTGTCATAAGAATATCCCATCCCTTCGCGTTCCTTGATGACATCCAGTATGCGGCCCAGGGCCAGGTCGCCCTTTTTGGCTGTCAGTCCCATATCCTTTAACCTGGTCAGCAGATTGGACTGCCCGGCCTGGTTGGACATCGGCACGATGCGGGCATTGCCCACCAGCGCCGGATCAACATGTTCATAGGTTGTCGGGTCCTTGGTAATCGCGCTGGCATGCAGCCCGGCCTTGTGCGCAAAGGCTGATGCGCCGACATATGGCGCGCTGCGGTTCGGAACCCGGTTCAGGATGTCGTCCAGCAACCGAGAGGTGCGGGTAAGCCCCGCAAGCGACTGTTTTGTAACGCCGATATCATACTGGCTGGCATAGGGCTCCTTGATCAGCAGGGTCGGGATCAGGGTTGTCAGATTAGCATTGCCACAGCGTTCGCCCAGCCCGTTCAGCGTACCCTGGATTTGGCGCGCACCCGCATCCACGGCCGCCAATGTGTTGGCCACCGCGTTGCCGGTGTCGTCATGGGTGTGAATGGCAAGCTGATCGCCGGGAATGCCGGACGATATAACATCGGCCGTTATCCGGCTGATTTCATGCGGTAAAGTACCCCCATTGGTGTCACATAACACGATCCAGCGTGCGCCCGCGCCAAAGGCCGCGTGCAAACATTCCAGCGCGTATGCGGGGTTCGATTTGTAACCGTCAAAGAAATGTTCGGCGTCAAACAACGCCTCGCGCCCGCTGGCGACGACATGTTCAAAGGACCTGGCCAGGTTGTCGACATTTTCATCCAGCGGGATGTTCAAAGCGGTTTTCACGTGGAATTCGTGCGCCTTACCCACCAGACATACAGCAGGCGTTCCGGCATTCATCACCGCCGCCAGCACATCGTCATTGTCTGCCGAGCGGCCCGAACGTTTGGTCATGCCAAAGGCGGTCAGCGTCGCGCCAGTCTTTGGTGGTGTTTGAAAAAATTCGCTGTCAGTGGGGTTGGCGCCGGGCCAGCCACCTTCGATATAGTCCACGCCCAATGTATCCAGCGCGGCGGCGATCTGGTGCTTTTCAGCGGTCGAGAATTGCACGCCCTGGGTTTGCTGACCATCGCGCAATGTGGTGTCGAACAGATAAAGGCGGGTTTTGGTCATGGGGCAATCTTTCGTCTGTTCTTCAAAGTCTTTAAAGGAATTTGGGGTGGTGTTTTAAAGTCTTTAAAGTGGTCCGCGTGCAGGGGTTTGTTAACTTTTGGAGTTTGAGCGCGTTCGCTTAACATGTCCGGTTTGAAAAACCGGAGAGCGCCCGAACCGCCCCCACGGGGCGGGCGCTTTGCTTCCCGCCCCTCGGTCCGGGCGCTGGTTGGCGTTGTGATGGTTTGGGTCATTTGAGGGACTCCAGCAAGACAACCAGATCCACTTCTGGTCCGGCGGCCAGTCCGACCCCGCCTTTTCCCATCCTGACTTCGACGCCTGCTTTGACATAAGCAGCCTTGAGGCGGTCAATTTCTGCGAAGTCTTTTGTCTCGACAGCAGTTTTATGTGCTTGGTCAAAAATTTGCACCAGCTGGTCCAAAACAATGCCCCCACTATTAATCCAATTTCCTTGTGTCCCGTCAAACAGCAATCCCAAAAGCTGCCCGCCGGCCTTCAGTTCAGCCAATGCCTTTTTTTCAGCCAGCGAGTGGAGCGCCGAAATTGCGCCGTGTGTGTTCAGATCATCGGACAGCGCCTCAATGACAGTGGTAGGAGCGTCGCTCGCCGGTTCAACATCTGCGGTAAGTTCACGCCATTTTTTTAGAACGCGCGCGGCCTCTATCGCCTTCCTCTCCGTCCAATCCATCGGTTTGCGGTAATGCGTAGACAGGAACACGAAACGAATGACTTCTCCCGGCACGCCCTTGTCCAGCAAATCGCGCACGGTGAAGAAATTGCCGAGGGATTTCGACATTTTCTTGCCCTCGACCTGCAGCATCTCGTTGTGCATCCAGACGCGTGCGAAATCACTGCCCGGATGGGCACAGCAGCTTTGGGCGATTTCGTTTTCGTGATGGGGGAACATCAGGTCATTGCCGCCGCCATGGATGTCAAAGCTTTCGCCAAGCAGTTCATATGACATGGCTGAACATTCGATGTGCCAGCCGGGGCGACCCCGGCCCCAGGGGCTGTCCCATCCGGGAAGGTCATCGGATGACGGTTTCCACAGCACGAAATCCATCGGGTTGCGTTTATAGGGGGCCACTTCGACCCGCGCGCCGGCAATCATGTCGTCGATGCTGCGACCCGACAGTTTGCCATAATCCTTGTAGCTTTCCACCGCGAACAGAACGTGGCCCTCGGCGGCATATGCGTGGCCCTTTTCGATCAGGTCGGAAATCATCACCACCATCTGCGGGATGAATTCGGTTGCCCGTGGCATGTGGGTGGGTTCCAGCGCGCCGACGGCGGCCATGTCGTCCAGATACCACTGCGCCGTTTCGGCGGTTATTTCGCCAATGGACCGCCCGCTTTCGGCGGCGCGGGCGTTGATCTTGTCGTCAACGTCAGTGAAATTGCGCACATAGGTCACGTGGTCTGGCCCGTAGACATGGCGCAGCAACCGGTAAAGCACATCAAATACGATCACGGGCCGCGCATTGCCCAGATGGGCGCGGTCATAAACCGTCGGGCCACAGACATACATCCGCACGTCACTGGCATTGATCGGTTCAAAGACCTCTTTTTTGCGGGTCTTGGTGTTGTGCAGCTTGATCGTGGTCATAAAGCATCCTTGGCGGTTGTCCCGCGGGCTTTAGCAACATCGATGACAAAGGAAAAGATGAACGGCCCGCGTGACGTATGTCAGCAGGTAATGCAGCAAATGATTGTAATGGGTCCATTCATGGGGGGTCACTAGCATAACACTGGCCCGGGGACCATGATTATTTACGCCAAACCGGACCGGGTATGGCCCCGGCAAACCCGGCCCGGTCAATCTTTCCCTCTGGAACAGCGGCTTGTTCGCGGGGTGTTGCAGGTGGCGATGTCAGGGCGCGCTAGCGATAGGATACGACCTCGTATTCGATGCCGTCGCTGTCATCGAAATAAAACCGGCGCCCCGGTGCGTAATCAGCGTGTGATTTCGGCGTGAAACCAAGGGCTTTGACCTTTTTCTCGATCGCGTCCAGGTCATCGACGACAATGCCGATATGGTTCAGCCCGGCCACCTGATCATAGCTGGCGGCGGGGTTGGTTTTAGGTCCCGCGCCGGGGCCGGAATAAATCGCCAGATAACTGTCGTCTGATCCCACATGCACGGTTTGGCCGCCGTGGATTGCGTTGCCTGACCAGCGAATTTGCCAGTCAAACAGCGTGCAAAGCCACGCGGCGGTGGCATGGGGATCGGGGACGGTAAAATTGATATGTTCAAGCTGGGCCGGTGACATGAAAATTCCTTTGTGGTTTTGGCTTCGAATCATAACTTACGCCCTAAAGTTCACTTGAGGTCAACGGCCGTTTTGATTGCGAAAGTTCCACCGGTGCACCGGCGCCCGGGGGATCGCGAAACCGCCTGCAATCGGCGTTTGACATTCGCGTCATTCAAAGCACCAATAGGTGCAGGAATTTGGGGGGGCATCATGGAACTCTCGCATCGGATTACCGGTATTTCAGAGGACGTGAACGCAGGCTGGGAGGTCTTTATGCGATCCCGGCAATTGATCGCAGAGGGCCATGACATCCTCGAGCTGACCATCGGCGATCATGATATCCGGACGGACCCGTCGATATTGCGCAGGATGTATGACGCGGCTCTGGGCGGGCATACCGGTTATGCGGCCATTCCCGGCACACCGGGACTGCGCGCGACCGTCGCGGCGCGGGTGCAGGAACGCACCGGCGTGCCCACGACATCCGACAATATTCTGATCACACCGGGTGGGCAATCGGCCCTTTTTGGCGCCCATGTCGCCGTATGCGATCCAGGCGACACAGCGCTGTATTGTGATCCGTATTATGCCACCTATCCGGGCACCCTGCGCAGTGCCGGCACCCATCCGATTGCCATCGCAGCCCACGCCCGCGACATGTTTCAGCCCCGCGCGGCGGCAATTGCCGCACATGCGGCTGGCGCAAAGTCATTGCTGATCAATTCGCCGAACAATCCAACGGGCGTCATTTATTCCAGGGAAACGCTCGCTGGGATCGCTGATGTTTGTACCAGGCATGACCTGTGGCTGATCTCGGACGAAGTGTATGACACCCAAGTTTGGGACGGACATCATATCAGTCCGCGATCATTGCCCGGCATGGCCGACCGCACCTTGGTTGTCGGGTCCATGTCCAAAAGCCATGCAATGACCGGCAGCCGCTGTGGCTGGCTGGTCGCGCCCGCGCCGGTCGTCGAATATCTGACAACGCTGGCGATCCATACGACCTATGGGGTGGCCGGATTCGTTCAGGACGCAGCACAATTCGCACTGGCCCAGGGCAGACCGCTGGAAGATAAAATCTCTGCCCCTTTTCGCCGTCGCCGCGATATTGCCACCCGATTGCTGGCCGAACAGAATGTGCTGCACCTGTTGCCGTCCATGGGGGCGATGTATCTGTTGCTGGACGTACGTTCGACGGGGCTAAGCGGAAATGAATTTGCCGACAAACTGTTGATGCACCATCATATTTCGGTCATGCCCGGCGAAAGTTTTGGTGCATCTGCGGCCGGACATATCCGGCTGGCCATGACATTGGAGGATACCATGCTTGAAACTGCCATCACCCGTCTGATCGGCTTTGCCCACCAGGTGGCCCGTGCCCGTTGATCATGGCGCGGCGCTGCGCCAATTGCACCGCCCCGGCGATCCCTTCATTCTGGCAAATGCGTGGGATTTGGGCAGTGCAAAAATGCTGGTGGCACGCGGTGCGCAAGCCATCGGCACATCGTCGGCGGCCCATGCGTTTACACTGGGATTGCCCGACGGCGAACTGACCAGAGACCAGGCGCTGGACCACGCGCAGGCATTGATCAGCGCGGTCAACGTGCCGGTGTCTGGCGACTTTGAGAACGGGTTTGGCGACAGCCCTGACAGTGTCGCCGAAACGGTCAGGCTGGCCGCAGACATCGGGCTGGCCGGGATCAGTATAGAGGACACGGCCCTGCCCGCGGATACGCCATATGGGTTCGATCTGGCCGTGGAACGTATCCGCGCTGGCGTTGACGCGGCCCGGTCCCTGCCAAAGGATTTCGTGTTTGTCGCCCGCGCCGACGGGATTTTGCGGGCCAGCTATGACATCAAAGAGGCGCTGCGCCGGATCGCGGCATTTGATCAGGCCGGTGCGGATTGTCTTTATGTACCGATGCCCGCATCCGTGAACGATCTGCAACAAGTGATTGCGTCAACCGACAAGCCGGTCAATGCGCTGGTCGCCGGACCCTATTGCAATATGTCGCGGGCGACATTCGCGCAAATGGGTGTGGCGCGGATATCGCTTGGGTCATCACTGGCGCGTGTGGTGCATCGCACGATCGATGATGCCGGCCGGGCGATGTTTGACACCGGCGACTTTTCGGATTTGGCGGGTGGTATGTCGGGGGCGGTCGTGGACAAGATATTGCGCGGCAACTGACCTGATCCTGTCAGGTGTTACCGGCCTTTTCTTCCAGCGCCAGCCAGTCGTCTTCGGCCTTGCGCAACATTTGCTGCCGCTCAGCCAATGCATTGCTGGCCTTGGCAAATGCATCCGGGTCCCGTGCAAACAGATCGGGATCGGACATGAAATCCGCCAGTTTCGCAATTTCCGCCTCGAGCCGTTCAATTTTGCCGGGCAATTCCTGCAAACGGTGCTTTTCGGTAAACGATAGGCCTGTGCCGCCCGGATCCGGCTGGGCAGGTGCGCCGGGCCCGGATCCGGGCGCCTGCGGGGACGGGTCGGTTTTTGCCTGGCCCGCTTGCGATGCGTCGTTGCGCTGCGCCTGATAGTCGCTCCAGCCGCCGGGATAGGCCGTGGCGCGGCCGTCGCCCTCCATCGCGATGGTCATCGTTGCGATACGGTCGATAAAGTCGCGGTCGTGGCTGACCAGCAAAACCGTACCGGCATAATCGCCCAACAGGTCCTGCAACAGGTCCAGCGTTTCGATATCCAGATCATTTGTCGGCTCGTCCAGCACCAGCAGGTTGCTTTCGCGTGCCATGATGCGTGCCAGCAACAACCGCGCCTTTTCACCGCCGGACAAACTGCGGACGGGCGCGCGCGCCTGCGCATCACTGAACAGAAATTCCTTGAGATAGCCCACCACATGGCGGGGTGCGCCGCGTACCATGATCTGGTCTGATTTCCCCGATACGGCTATATCCTTGTCGCCTGCCAGTGTTTCCCACAGGCTGCGGTCCGGGTGCAATGCGGCGCGGTTCTGATCGAACACGGCGACATCCAGACGGGTCCCCAGATGCACGGTCCCGCTGTCTGGGGCCAGTTGACCGATCAGCATGTTTAGCACGGTGGTCTTGCCCACCCCATTGGGCCCCACAAAAGCGACCCGGTCGCCCCGCGCGACCTTGATCGAAAAATCGGTCAGGATCGTCTGGCCCGCGAATGACTTGGAAATATTGCGGGCCTCGATCACCCGTTTTCCTGACGCCTCGCCGGCGACCAGCCCCATGGCGGCGGCCCCCTGGCGCCGGATCATCGCCGATCGCGTATCGCGCAATTCCCCCAGTGCCCGCACCCGGCCCTGATTGCGTTTGCGGCGTGCGGATATCCCTTCGACCGCCCAGCGGGCCTCGGATTTAATTTTGCGATCCAGCTTGTGGCGCGCGATGTCTTCTTCTTCCCAGGTCTTGTCGCGCCAGGTTTCAAATGCGTCAAAACCCTTTTCCTGACGGCGCACCTGCCCGCGATCGATCCACAGTGTCGCCCGGCTGAGGGCCCGCAGGAATGCCCGGTCGTGGGAAATCAGCACGAAACCGGCGCGAGTCGCGGTCAGTTGCTGTTCCAGCCATGTGATGGCCTGGATATCCAGATGGTTGGTGGGTTCATCCAGCAGCATCAGCTCTGGCGACTCGGCCCACAGTTTGGCCAGCGCTGCGCGTCGCCTTTCCCCACCGGATGCGGTTTTGGTGTTGGTGGCGGGGTCGAACTTTAACCCTTCGGCCGCCATCGCGACGCGATAATCCTGGCCCGGGTCCAGCGCGCTGGATGCATAATCGCCCAAGGTGTCGAACCCGGTCATGTCGGGGTGCTGGTCCATGTAGCCGACACTGACGCCGGGTGCTAAAACCCGTGCGCCGCGATCAGGTTCGACCAATGCGGCCATGACTTTCATCAAGGTCGATTTGCCCGAGCCGTTGCGCCCGACCAGTGCCAGCCGATCGCCCGGCTGCACCACAAGACTAAGGTCCGAAAAAACCGGATCGCCGCCAAATGTCAGCGAAATATCGGAAAGTTGCAAAAGCGGTGTGCGGGCCATGGGCGCGGGCTATCGCTGTCGCGCGGATTGGTCAATGGCCGATCACGGCAACCTGGTCAAACGCTGCGATCCGGGCGCCAGAATCAAAATGCGCCGCAGGCGCGCAATTTCATAGCGACTGACTGGCGGTGGCGCGCAGCAATCGCGCCCGTGCCGGCGGAATTGCACTGATTTCCAGTCCGGTGAACACGTGCAGGCTGTTCAATTCACGATCGATGACCGCATGATCAGAGACCCACCCCCCCATAGACAAATAGCTGCGCAGCAAGGGCGGCATGGTCGACATTGCCTTTTTGACATCAGGTTTGCGATGCAAATGGCGGGCAAACCTGAATACATTCTCGGCTTTGACGGCGGGCAGCAGCCGGTCGGGTGCCAGATGCCGGGCTTTCAGCATCGCGAACGCATCCAGATAATCCCCGGTTTCAGTGCCCCGAAATGACGCACACCCGAACAACAGTTGTACCCGCTTGGCGTCGACATAGGCCGTCATCGCCCCCCATGCGACCCGTAATATATCGGGATCCTTGTGCCCGGGATCGATGCAAAACCGGCCCATTTCCAGAATCGGTCCCTTGCAATCGCGCAAGCCGTCCAGGCCATAGAACTGGGCGGAATAGCTTTCACCGATCTGGTCGCCCCCCCGCAGCGGCAAAAGCCGGAAACAGCACACCAACGCGCCCGATTGCCGGTCGCGGATCAGCACATGTTGGCAGATGGCGTCAAACCGGTCTTGATCGCGATCCTCGGTACAGGGCTGTCGCGATCCGAAAAAGGCCCGGTGCCGCAATTCTTGTGCGGCCAACAGGTCGCCGGGCGTTTCAGCCAGCCGTGCGGCGTACCGCCCTTTGCGCAATGACAACATCGCGATCTCTCCTGAATGGGCTTGGCGCACCACTTTGTGATGCCTAAATATGACCCCGGGCGACTTATCACGCAAGTTATGACACCAATGCGTCAATGTCTGCGAAGGGAACGAGATGGAAAAAGTTATCAAGACCAATGCACAGTGGCGTGCAGAACTGTCAGATCAGGCCTATCGCGTGATGCGCGATCATGGGACCGAACGGGCATTTACCCATGACGATTTTCCCAAGGAGCCGGGCCAATACCATTGCGTGGGCTGTGGTGCAGCCCTGTTCGATCAGGATCACAAATTTGACAGCGGCACTGGCTGGCCATCATTTTATCAGCCAAATGATCCTGATTTTGTAGGCGAATCCGAGGATAACGGCTGGTTCATGAAACGCACCGAGGTGCATTGCAACACCTGCGAGGCGCATCTGGGGCATGTGTTTCCGGACGGGCCGCAACCGACCGGTTTGCGCTATTGTATCAATGGCGTAGCACTGGACTTTAAACCAAAAGATTAATTTCCGAACAGCTGCCCGGCATCCAGGCGGCCCAGATTGCCCAGCAACTGACGCAAAAAGACAGTGTTGCGTACCGAACTATCGGTAACGCGCCGCGACAGAGTCACGATACGTCCGTCTTCCAGTCCGAAACGTTCGATGTTGCTGACCCTGTTGCGGCCGTCAAAACTGACCGCCAGCACGGTGCGCTCAACCTCTTCGGGGGCGCGATAGGCATAATGACGGAACCGGCTTTCGACATAATACCAGGCCGAGTCTTCCAATACGCCTTCGGTGGATGGCCGCCCAATCACTGTTGCGACCGTTTCCTTTGTGTCTTGACCGACAACCACGTCAGCCAGAACATCGTTAGCCGGGACATAGCCATGCGTGCGGTACAAGGCCGTGCACGCACCCAGGGCGAAAAGAATACCGATCATCAGTCCAGTTCTGACGACGCGCCCCACCTTGACCATACTAACCCCTTGCTTTGCCCAGCTCTGCCTTTTATCCGGCTTACAGAAGGAATGCCATCTGTTCAAGAACGCTAAAACGCATGTCACAAACACAAACACACATATCCTCTTGGTCCCATCCGGTCGTGATTGCCGATCTGACCAGCCAGACCAGCACTGATTTTGTGTTGACCCCAAAGGCGTCCGTCATGAAGGATCTGGCCACATATCTGGGCCTGGCCGGGCTGCGCAAGCTGCGCTTTCAGGGCACGCTGACGCCAATCGGAAAACGCGATTGGGCGCTGCAGGGACAACTGGGCGCCACTGTTGTCCAGCCTTGTGTCCTCACGCTGGACCCGGTCACAACCCGCATAGAGACCCCGGTAGAGCGCCGTTATCTGGCCGATTTGCCACAGGAAGAGGCCGGGCCGGAAATCGAAATGTCAGAAGATGACAGCATCGAACCCTTGCAAAGCCAAATTGATCTGGGGGTGGTCATGGCCGAAAGCCTGGCCTTGCATATTCCGTTATATCCGCGCGCAGATGGTGCGAAGATGGAACAAAACCAATTCACTGAACCGGGAAAGGACGCGATGACGGATGCAGATTCGCGCCCATTTGCCGGGCTGAACGCTTTGCGCGACAAACTGGGCAAGGATGGCGAATAGAAACCATTAGAAAAGACTTGCGCAAATTGGAAATCCCAGTATGTTCCCGCCCTCTTTACAAGATAGGTTGGACATGGGCGCTGAACGCGCGTAAGACCCCGTGAATACCTGATGAAAACTGACGACACGGGGCAAGGTCCCCCTTAATTTACTGAGGCGTGACATGGCTGTCCCACAGAATAAGATTACCCGCAGCAAGCGGAACATGCGCCGCGCACATGATGCGCTGGTATCCGGCAATCCGGCAGAGTGCCCGAATTGCGGCGAACTAAAGCGACCACACCACGTCTGTGCCTCTTGTGGCCAATATGACGACCGCGAAGTTGTCGCACAGGCGCTGGACATCGATCTGGATGACGAAGACGCGGCGTAAGCCTCGTCTGACTGCATCCTGGGCATGACGGACACAAACAAATCCACAGCCACGGGTGCATCCCGCACCATTATTTCGGTCGACGCCATGGGCGGCGACTTGGGCCCGGCGGCCGTCGTCGCCGGGATCGCGCATTCTGTGTCAAAAAATCCCGATATCGGGTTCATCCTGCATGGTCCCAAAAATGATCTGATTGCGCTGGTGTCCAAACGGCGCGAACTGGATGGGCGCGTCGACATCCGCAATGCCAAAGCTGTGGTGACAATGGATGAAAAACCCAGTCACGTGATGCGCCACGGCAAAGGCACATCGATGTGGGGCGCGATCGATTCTGTCAGATCAGGCGAGGCCAACGCGGTGGTTTCGTGCGGCAATACCGGCGCACTGATGGCGCTGTCGATGATCCGGCTGCGCAAATTGCCCGGCGTCAACCGCCCCGCCATCGCCTGTCTTTGGCCATCGCGCAATGCAGGTGGATTCAACGTCATGCTGGACGTCGGCGCAGATATTCGCGCCGATCAACAGGATTTGCTGCAATATGCGCTGATGGGCGCGTCCTATGCCCGCAACGGTCTGGGATTGGCCCGCCCGCGGATCGGATTGCTGAATGTCGGCACCGAAGAACACAAAGGGCGCGCTGAACTGAAAGTCGCGCACGAGCTGATTTCAGAACAGGCCCCGCTTGCCGATTTCGATTTTATCGGTTTCGTCGAGGGCGGCGATATCCCGTCAGATCGCGTCGATGTCATCGTCACCGACGGCTTCACCGGCAACGTGGCCCTGAAAACCGGCGAAGGCACGGCATCCCTGATCCGCGACCTGCTGCGCATCGCATTCGAGGCGACGCCGTTGTCGCGCATGGCCGCCCTGCTGGCGCTGACATCGCTGCGCCGCCTGACCAAGCGGATTGATCCGCGCCGGGTCAATGGTGGCGTCTTTTTGGGGCTGAACGGCACAGTGGTGAAATCCCATGGTTCCGCGGACGCAACCGGGGTTTCATCGGCGATCAAGCTGGCGTTTACACTGTCTGAATCACGTTTCACGCAGCGGCTGGCAGCGCGGGTTGCATCTGTTTCCCCTGCAAGCGATGATGACGAACAAGACGAAGAAAAAATCAGCGGTGGGGACCAATGACGATCAGGGCAGTGGCGCGCGGCGTCGGGCATTATCTGCCGGAACGCGTGGTTCCGAATTCCGAATTTGAAGAGTCTTTGGACACGTCAGACCAGTGGATCAAAACGCGTACCGGAATCGAGCGGCGCCATTTTGCCGCCGAGGGGCAAACCACATCGGATCTTGCCGTTCGGGCCGCCAGGGCAGCGCTGGATGATGCGGGTCTCGGCCCACAGGATATCGATGCCCTGATTGTTGCCACATCCACCGCTGATCTGACATTTCCTTCGGCTGCGACCATGGTGCAGAACGAACTGGGCATGCGCAATGGTTTTGCCTTTGATGTGCAGGCTGTGTGCGCGGGCTTTGTGTTTGCGTTGGCCAATGCCAATGCCTTGATCGTTTCAGGCCAGGCGCAGCGGGTGATGGTGATCGGGGCCGAGACATTTTCCCGTATTCTGGATTTTCAGGACCGCGCCACCTGCGTGTTGTTCGGCGACGGCGCCGGGGCGATGATTTTAGAGGCGCAGACTGGCGATGGCAGTGCGGATGATTCCGGGATTCTGGCCGTTGATCTGCATTCCGACGGCAGCCACCGCGAATTGCTTTATGTGGATGGCGGGGTGTCATCCACAGGCACCACAGGTGTGGTCAAGATGCAGGGCCGGGAATTATTCAAACATGCGGTCGTAAAGTTGGCCCAAACAGCAACCGACGCGTTGGCAAAGGCCGGGCTGAACCAATCTGATCTGAACTGGATCGTGCCCCATCAGGCCAATATCAGAATCATCGCCGGCACCGCCAAAAAGCTGGGAATCCCGATGGATCAGGTGATTGTGACGGTTCAGGATCATGGCAACACTTCTGCCGCATCGATTCCCCTGGCGCTGTCGACAGGCAAGGCTGCGGGCAAATTCAAGCCCGGTGATCTATTGCTTATGGAGGCAATTGGCGGCGGTTTGGCCTGGGGATCGGTGATATTGCGCTGGTAAACGCGGCATTTCGCTGTTTAACGCCGTAATACAAGCTCTTGATATTGACTCGGAATTTCGTCTGCACCTATGCTTTGTCAAATAGATGTAGGGGGACGGAATGAGCGACAAAACACTTACGCGCATGGACCTGTCGGAATCTGTGTTCCGGGAAGTCGGGTTAAGCCGCAATGAATCAGCCCAGTTGGTGGAAAGTGTGCTTGCACATATGTCGGATGCTTTGGTTTCCGGCGAAACGGTCAAGATTTCATCATTCGGAACCTTCAACGTGCGCAACAAGGCCGCACGGGTCGGTCGCAATCCGAAAACGGGTCAGGAAGTACCGATATCACCACGTCGCGTTCTGACCTTTCGGCCATCGCATCTGATGAAAGATCGGGTTGCCGCCGGTAACAAGCGCTAAGGATCCGCGCCAATGGACAAGTCGCCCGACGCCTTTCGCACCATTTCCGAGGTGGCGGACTGGCTTGGCACCCCCACTCATGTTCTGCGCTTTTGGGAAAGCCGTTTTACCCAGGTAAAGCCGGTCAAACGCGCTGGTGGCAGGCGGTATTATCGCCCGGCCGACATGGAATTATTGGGTGGTATCAAACGGTTACTGCATGATGACGGGATGACGATCCGCGGGGTGCAAAAACTGTTGCGCGAAGAAGGCGTCAAACATGTTGCGGCGTTTTCGCCGCCACTGGGGACCGAAACCGCGATCGAGGCCGAACCAGTGGTCCGGCCCGAAAACGATCAGGCCAGCGATCGGGTCGGCGACGCGCCCGAGGCACCGATGATCGAAGACGCTGTGACACCCGATATTGTGGACAATGTGGTGCAGATGGACGGCTCGGTTGTGTCAGACGACGCAAACCAAAAGCCGCCAGTCCCGGACGCCGCCGAGGTGCAGCCGCCCGAAGAACCGGCACCGCCTTTGCACGACGAACCGGCAACCCAAGATCCGGTACCGGCTGCGCCGGATGCAGAACCGGCAGCCCAGGACAACCTGGAACCGGAACTGATATTTGACGGCACCGACGCGGATACGGTCACGGACACCGACACCGACACGGACGCAAAAACAGACACCGACGCGGACGCCGCAGCAGAGATTGTCGAAGAAGCACCAGCGCCCGCAGATGCAGATGCGCCAGACCAGGAACCACTTGATGGCGCGCCCGACACGCCCCAAGAAACCACGCCAACGCCGATTCTGGCCGACGTGCCTGCCGACCCGGACGAAGATGACACATCATTTCCCGGCATTGCCGATGTTGCAGCGACCCTGCGCAAGGCCCGCGATGGTGCCGCGCCGTCACTGGGCACGGATGACACAATAGCGGTGCTTTACGAACGTCTGTCAGCGTTGCGCGAACGGATGGGCAATGGCGGCAATTCCCGCAAAGACCTCTGATCAGGTACAATGCGGGTTACATCTTGCCCCTGCCCCGAAAACCAGTATGAAAGGCCCGGTGTCGGGCTATGGCGCAGTCTGGTAGCGCGTCCGTCTGGGGGACGGAAGGTCGCAGGTTCAAGTCCTGCTAGCCCGACCAATATATCCGCCCGTGGCCTGACCGGCCCGGGCGTTTTGATTTCGGCGGGGATGGATATAACATGACGGCGACCGGTGTTCTGGCAGATCATCAACTGCACGATATGATTGCACAGGGGCAAATATCCGCCGCCGAACGCATTGAATCCGATCAGATTCAGCCCGCGTCACTTGATTTGCGCCTTGGTCGCGTGGCCTATCGCGTGCGCGCATCATTCCTAAGCGGTCGCGATCGCACGGTGGCCGCAAGGCTGGCCGACTTTCAGATGCATGAAATTGACCTGGCCGGTGGCGCGGTGTTGGAAAAGGGCTGTGTCTATGTGGTTCCGTTGCTGGAATCTCTGGATTTGCCCGCCGGGCTGACCGGGGCGGCCAGCGCCAAATCCTCGACCGGACGGCTGGATTTGCTGACCCGGATCATCACTGATCACGGGGTCGAGTTTGACCGCGTGGCCGACGGGTATACCGGCCCGCTCTATGCCGAGATTTGCCCACGGTCGTTTTCGGTTGTTGTCCAGCCCGGACTGATGCTGACCCAGATCATATTTCGCAGCGGTCAGACCGTGATCAACGACCACGATCTGCGGGCGTTGCATGCCCACACGCCAATTGTTTCGGGTCAGCCGGTGATTTCGGACGGGCTGGGATTTTCAGTCGATCTGAAGCCGGGCGATGGTAATCTGGTGGGCTATCGCGCCAAGCCGCATACCGGGGTGATCGACCTGTCAAAAGTCAACCATTACGACCCGAAGGAATTCTGGGAACCGATCAATACCGATGCGGGCTGGATCATATTGGATCCGGGTGCGTTTTATATTCTGGTCAGCCGCGAGGCGATTACCATCCCGCCGAACTGTGCCGCAGAAATGGCCCCCTATGTCGCGATGGTCGGTGAATTCCGAGTGCATTACGCCGGTTTTTTTGATCCCGGTTTTGGCCATGATGCATCTGGCGGGGCCGGATCACGGGGCGTTCTAGAGGTCCGGTGTCACGAAGCACCGTTTGTCCTGGAACACGCGCAGGTGGTGGGACGTCTGGTCTATGAACGCATGTCCGCACCGCCGGACAAGCTGTACGGGGCCGGGATAAAATCAAACTATCAGGGTCAGGGACTGAAACTGTCCAAACATTTTCGCACAGCGTAACGTGTGACCCGCCAAGGCAGGTCACACCGCTGATTATTCAACGATAAGCACAGGTACGGTTGCTTCGTCTTCAAGATCGGCGATCTCTTCCGGCGTCGGTTCCAGCAGTTCCGTATCTGTTTCTGTTTCGCCAAGCGCCTCTGCGATCTGCTCGTCGTTTGGCAGAGACGTGCGGATCGCTTCAAGGACCAGACCAGCGTTCGGGTCATCTGCGTCGCCTTTGTTCCATGCATCCAATAACGCCATTTCGGCGTCTTTGACAGAACTTGCCTGTTCCAGTGTGGCGGTCGCGGCAATCACGTCATCCTCTGACGGGGGGATCGTGTTATCAAGCAGCGCCTCAAGTTCGGCATCGACCAACGGATCGGTGTTTTCGGCGCGATAGGCGTCATAATCGGCGTAACCAAGATCGAACGCCGCCAGGTCAAGTGCAGCCTGAAATTCAACATCATCCGTGAAATCCGGTGACGCGAACAAAGCATCTGCCAACGCACCATCATGCAGGGCCTGGTCATAATCAAGGATTGCCTGCGCCGCCTCGATTGAAGCGGTATCAATTTCACCTGCCTGATAGTCTGCGACTGCAAGTGCAGCGGCCAAACCGACCGGGCCATTGAAATTGCCGTTGCGAATATGCGCCAGCTTGGCATTCGGGCTGGAATTCAAAGCACCATTCAACTTGCCCAGGTCATGCGGATGCAGGCCAAATTCGTTTGGCTTCGCCTTTGCGGACCTTGTCGTTTTGCCGGCTGTGCGTTTTGATTTTGGTTTGAAGATATCCAGAAGTTTTCCATTGCCGCTGCCGGACTTTCTGGAAAACAGATCCTTCAAAGGCTTGCCGCCTTTTTGGCTTTTCGTGCTGGATTTGCCCCGAGTTGTTAGCTTTGTCGACTTGTTGCCGGATTTTCCGGCGTTGCTTTTGCCGCCACCATTTCCGGCGTTGCTTTTGCCGCCGCTTGCGTTTTCGCTTTTGGCATAAGCCGCAGATGCGCCAAGAACACTGGTCCCGATGACCACGGGTGCTGTGATGAATGCTGAGACTGCTAAGGCCGCAATGGCTGTCTTGAACGGTGTCGTCATGATAATTCCTTGCCTGATTCCAGGGCTTGCCAGAGATATTCACGCCTAATATCGTTCATATGTTTGGGAATTTGGCGGCGGAATTGCGGCCAAATAGCGGCGGCGTCTTCATCGCATTGCCCCCCGGGACCAGGTGAACGCGGTTATGGCCCAATGACCTTCGGACAGGTTTTGGCGTGATCAACCCGCCGACAAAGAACTTGTGCGCCGGGCCGTTTCTGCCAGCCCGGCATGCTTTTAATAAACGCTGCCGATGTTACATGCGTCCAACTTTGCGGCCCAGTCGGGCCATTTTGCGTGCCCGCTTTGCGGTCTGTTTCGCGCCTTGTGCCTGCACGCGGTCTTCGTCGGTCATATCGGCACCCGACTTGCCGCGTTTGGTAGCATAATCGATCCCGGCATCAATCCCGCGCGACAAAAACTTGCGCATCACGATGCGGATGACCATGCTTATGATTCTGTCCAAATTCATCGTCCTGCTCCTCAGCTTTGGTCTTGTTCCTCGAACATTTCGCTTTGGTCTTCACTGCTCTCTTCGTCATCGTCTGAATCGGCAAACAAGGCGGCCCCGGGTGCGGGGCGGTTTTCCAGCAATCCGGCGGCCCGCAATTCCTTGAGACCCGGCAGATCGCGCGCACTTTCCAGACCAAAGTGATCAAGAAACTGCTGGGTCACGACAAATGTCACGGGTCGCCCCGGTGTCATGCGGCGCCGACCGAACCGGATCCATTCCAGTTCGATCAGTTGATCAACCGTACCACGACTGACGCTGACGCCGCGAATTTCCTCAATCTCGGCACGTGTCACCGGCTGATGATAGGATATGATCGCCAGTGTCTCGATCGCAGCGCGCGACAGTTTACGCGTTTCAACCGTTTCCTTCTGCATCAGAAACCCAAGGTCGGATGCTGTGCGGATCGCCCATGCATCGCCCACCCTGACCACCTGAACGCCGCGCCCCTCATAGCGCTTGCACAAGTGCGCCACAGCCGCCGCCGCATCGCCACCATGGGGCATCCGCGCGTTCAGTTCAGCGACCGACACAGGTTCGGCGGTGGCAAATAAAATCGCCTCGACCATGCGTTCCTGTTCCGCCATCGGCGGTGCCTCAAATAAGCTTTCTTCGGACTTTTCAGCCATCGTCTTTCCTGCGTATCTGGATCGGCGAAAATGTTTCACCCTGTCGAATTGATATTTTCCCGGCCTTGGCGAGTTCCAGAGAGGCCGCAAATGTCGATGCCGTGGCAGATCGGCGGCGCACCGGATCGGTTTGCCAGCCGTCGGGCATATAGCTGGACAGGTCAGTCCAGTCGCCCGCATACCCGATCAGCCCGCGCATCCGTTCCAACGCCTGTTCCATTGTCAGCACGTTTTCGCGATCAGCTGTATAGGGGCGAAATTCGTCACGTGTTCTAAGCCGCGCATAGCCCTGCATCAGGTCCAGCAACGTGGCGGTATAGGTCACGCGGCGCACCCGTGTGACGTCTTCGGGTATGCCGCGCACAAAGAAATCGCGGCCCCGCTGATCGCGCGCCATCAGTTTGGCTGCTGCATCACGCATCGCCTGCAGACGTTCCAGTTGAAACGCCAGATGTGCGGCCAGTTCTTCGCCGCTGGGTCCATCGTCGGTCGGATCAGGAGGCAATAGCAGACGTGACTTCAAAAATGCCAGCCACGCGGCCATCACCAGATAATCCGCCGCCAGTTCGATGCGCAGGTTGGCGGCCTCTTTTATGAATTTCAGGTACTGTTCCGCCAGTTGCAGCACTGATATTTTGCGCAGGTCCACCTTTTGGGTGCGTGACAAGGTCAGCAACAGGTCCAGCGGGCCCTCATAGCCGTCAACGTCAACAATCAGGGCTTCTGCCGCCAGGCGGTCCTCGACGTTGATGACGTTATCTTCGAACTGATCGTCAGACATAAGCGGCACCCTGCGTAAGCGCGTGAATTTCGTCCTCGGCCGCATCAATGTCAATGGGATCAGGCTGTTTTCGCAGTAAAAGGGCGGCCTCGGCCCGCATTTGGCCCAGGGTCGACAAAGGCCCACAGGTATCGGCGATCTGCGCCATTTCGGCCATGTCACCGCTGCAATGCAACACCAGATCACAGCCCGCATACAATGCCGCAGATGCGCGCGCAGGCGCTGTCCCGGCCAGTGCACCCATCGACAAATCATCGCTCATCAGCAATCCACCGAACCCGATACCGTCCCGGATCAGGCGGATAACGACGGCGGATGTTGTGGCAACGCTGGCGTCAATTTGGTCATAAACCACATGGGCCGTCATCCCCATCGCCAAATCCGAAAGCGCTGTGAATGGCGCAAAGTCCATGGCGAACAGGTCGTCAGCCCCGGCGCTGACAACCGGGGTTGTCAGGTGGCTGTCATGCGCAGCGCGACCATGCCCGGGGATATGTTTGAGCACCGGCAACACCCCACCGGCCAACAGGCCATCGGCCACGGATCGTGCAATCTCTGCCACTGTCCCGGCATCCGTGCCGTAACAGCGATTGGCCAGGAATGGGTGCGTGTCCGGTCCCGCGATATCGGCCATTGGTGCGCAGTTGACGTCAATGCCCACGTCGCGCAATTCGTGCGCAATCAGGCGATAGCGCAACCACATCGCACGGCCCGCGTCAGCCCCTGCGGCCTGCACCATATCCATCGGTGGCTGCCACTGACGCCAAACCGGCGCCCCCAGTCGTTGCACCCGCCCGCCTTCCTGATCTATCAGGATTGGCGCATCGCGCCCCACCGCGTCACGCAAATCGCCTGTCAGCGCCCGCAGCTGATCGCCGGACACCACGTTGCGGGCAAAAAGGATGAACCCCCAGGGATCACTGGTGCGAAAGAAATCTGTTTCCTGCACGGACAGGCGGGTGCCATGACATCCAAAGATATAGGCACCCTGGCCCATCTATCGCGTGATCACCGGGATACAGGCGGCCTGCCCGGCCAAAAGCGCTGAACAAAAGCGGCGGGCATCAGAAATGTCATCGAACCCCATCGCGCGCAGCCGGTAAAACGCTTTGCCACCAGATTGTGCCTGCTGAATCACCTGGGTCTTGTCACCCAGGACATCCTGGAATTTGACCGTCAGCTTTTGCCATTCAGCGCGTGCGATCTCGGGCGTTTCATAGGCCCCCAGTTGCGCAAGCCGGGTGCCGACGGGAATGGTATCGGGATCAACGGTTTTCACCCCGGTGAAAACCTGCGCGGCCACCGGGCTGGTGGCCAGGGACACCGGACGCGGGACCGGACGCACCGATCGCGAAACGCCGGCGACGCTTGTCGGGATCAGTTCGCCGTTTCGACCGATGGACGCTGTGTTTGCGACCGCAGCCACGTCTTGCGCACTGTCCAGAGCGGCTGTCATCATCTGCGCTTCGGCAGCGTTTGCGGACGTGTCGGCCACTGACAGACCCGCCAGTGCTTCGGCGACGGCAATATCCGTGGCCAGCGCGTCGGAAGGATCATCGACAATGGGCGCGGCACTGGCCGCATCAAGTTCGCGACGGGTGCGATCAACCTCTGTCAGGATCACCGGCGTTGGTGCCAGTACCAGACGATCAGCGGGCGCTTCGGCCTCGCCCTTGGCAGCAATGCGGTTTACCGCAAGCCCCTGGTATTCCATCGACTGGCCGCCGGGATTTTCGGGGGCCACGCGCATCGGTCCTTCCAGCGCCCGCACGACCGGCACCCCGGACACATCACGCACCATCAACTGATAGCCCCAAAACGCCAGACCAGCGATCAGTGCGACTGATGTCAGCGCCCCCAGCCAATTGACCACTGCGGCCATTTCAATGCCGCGCGCAGAATGCCCTGCGCCCGCACTGTTGTCATACTCGAAATCCGCCATTTTTGCCTCGCCGACATCGCATAACGACCAGAGCCGCCGCGACATTGTGTTACCTGCTCGGACCCAAAAGTGAACCGGGCGCGCTTGTTTTCAGCGCATTTCCCGGGCCGGGGTCACCCCTAGGATACCAAGACCTGCGGAAATAACAACGGAAACGGCACGCGGAAGCACAATTTTTGCGGCCGAGGCGACCGGGTCGCCTTCCTGCAGGAACCGCAATGCCGGATTTTCGTGGCCCTTGTTCCACAATGCGTGGAAATCGCCCGCCAGATCATAAAGGTAAAACGCGATGCGGTGCGGTTCCTTTTCACGCGCGGCAATATCCACCAAACGCGGCCATTCGGCCAGTTTGCGGGCCAGGTTGAATTCCGCATCATCCTGTAAATGCGGTGTATTTCCCAGATCCAGCCCCATTTCGTCAGCCTTGCGCAGAACTGATGAAATCCGTGCATGGGCGTATTGCACATAAAACACCGGGTTTTCGCGGGACTGTTCCAGCACTTTGTCGAAATCAAAATCCAGTGGCGCGTCATTCTTGCGCGTCAACATCACAAAGCGGGTCACGTCAGGCCCCACCTGATCCACCACGTCGCGCAATGTCACGAAATTACCCGACCGTTTGGACATCTTGAAGGGCTGGCCGTCCTTGTACAGGCGCACAAGCTGGGTCAGTTTGATATCCAGTGCGGTCTTTTCATCTGACAGCGCCGCAACCGCGGCCTTCATCCGTTTGACATAGCCGCCGTGATCCGCGCCGAACACGTCGATCAGCTGGTCATAGCCACGTTCAACCTTGTCAAAATGATAGGCGATATCGGGGGCAAAATAGGTCCAGCTGCCGTCTGATTTGCGGACTGGCCTGTCAACATCGTCACCATAATCCGTTGATTTAAAAAGCGTTTGCTCGCGCGGCTCCCAGTCTTCCGGCTCTTTACCCTTGGGCGGGGCCAGAACGCCCTGATAGATCAGCCCCTTGGCGTCCAGCGCCGCCAGCGCCTGTTCGATCCGCCCGGTTCCTGCCAGCGATTTTTCGCTAAAAAACCGGTCCATTTTGACGCCCAGTGCCGCCAGATCGGCGCGGATCAGATCCATCATCGCCTGGGTGGCGAATGTGCGCACCTCGTCCAGCCAGTGCTGTTCGCCGGTATCCAGCAAACTATCGCCGTATTTTTCCTTGAGCACCTGCCCCACCGGCACCAGATAGTCGCCCGGATACAGACCCTCGGCGATTTCCGGGTTCAGACCATGCGCCTCGCGGTAACGTTCATAAGCCGAACGCGCCAGCACATCGACCTGCGCCCCGGCATCGTTGATGTAATATTCGCGGGTGACGTCGTGGCCGGTATACTCCAGCAGGCTGGCCAATGCGTCGCCAAATACGGCGCCCCGCGTGTGACCGACATGCAGCGGCCCGGTTGGATTGGCTGACACAAATTCGACATTGACCTTGTGCCCCTTGCCGATGGCCGATTGCCCGAACTTCACACCCTGGCGCAACGCGGTTGTCACAATATCTGCCCAGACTGTTTCTGCCAGGCGCAGATTCAAAAAACCCGGACCGGCAACATCAGCAGCAGCGATCCGGTCATCGCCCAGCAGTTTTTCAGCCAGTGCGTCGGCGATGTCGCGCGGTTTCAGACCTGCGGGCTTGGCCAGCACCATTGCCGCATTGGTTGCCATGTCCCCATGCAGCGGGTCGCGCGGGGGCTCAACCGTCACGCTGGCAAATACCAGCGCTTCGGGCAGAACGCCCTGGGCCACCAGATCGTTCAGTGCGTCAATCACAACGTCCCGAATGTCTGAAAACAGGTTCATATCAAGGTCCTTTATCTGATCACGCGGGTTTAACACGCCCCGATCCAAGGTCAACGCCGACTTGTCTGGGCCGCTGTCATGGCCGCTAAAAGTGGCTTTGCAACCGTTCATGTTCCTGGATCGCAAAACGATCCGTCATACCGGCCACATAATCCAGCACCAGACGGGCAAGATCTGTTTGCGATTCAGCGGCAGCCACGTGGGCGCGCCAGTGCGGCGGCAGCAAATCCTGTCGCGCCATGAAAAGCGGAAACAGATCATTGATCACCTGGGTGACACGCGCACGTTCCGTCATCACCTGCGGCGCGCGATACATGCGGGTGAACAAAAACGCCTTGATCGATTTCAATTCCATAAACAGTTTCTTGGAAAATCGGATCATCGGCTTGCCCAGATCGCGAATGTCCTGCGCGCTTTGCGGATTGGCCGATGTCAGGCGGTTTTGTGCGATCGCTATCACATCCTCGACCATCACCCCGAAAATGCGGCGCAATGCTTCGTGGCGCCGTCGCATCGGGGCCAGCCCCGGATACAGCCGGTCAACCTCGGCAAATGCAGGTCCGGTCAACGGCAGTTCCATCAGGTCGGCCTCGCTGAACAGCCCCGCCCGCAGCCCGTCATGCAGGTCGTGATGGTTATAGGCCACATCATCGGCCACAGCCGCCACCTGCGCCTCGGCGCTGGCAAAAGTCGACAGGTCCAGATCATAGTGTTTGTTGAAATCCGCCAGCGCATAAGGCAGATCACCTGTCACCGGACCGTTATGTTTGGCGATCCCTTCCAGCGTTTCCCATGTCAGATTCAGCCCGTCAAAATCAGCATAATGGGTTTCCAGTCGGGTCACTATACGAATGGCCTGGGCGTTGTGGTCAAACCCGCCATAGGGTTTCATCAGGATTTCCAGCGCGTCTTCGCCCGTATGTCCAAAGGGCGGATGCCCCAGATCATGGGCCAGCGCGACGGCTTCGGCCAGTTCTTCGTTCAGCCCCAGCGCACCCGCAATCGTGCGCGCCACCTGTGCCACTTCGATCGAATGGGTCAGACGGGTGCGGTAATAATCGCCTTCGTGTTCCACAAACACCTGGGTCTTGTGTTTCAGCCTGCGAAACGCACTGGAATGAATGATCCGGTCGCGGTCACGCTGAAAGTCGGACCGAAACGTACTGATCGCTTCGGGAAACTGTCGGCCACGCGACGCTGCGGGGTCGCTGGCATAGGATTTGCGCATTGTGATGTGCCTGTTCTTGTCTGTCGGTCCCGTGATCCATATATTCAATTTGTGAACCCACCGAAACGATATAAGTTGGCCCGATGGAATTGACCCTGCCCCCCAAAGTGACAGCGCGCGCCTTTGCGCGCCTGGCAGAGATCAATGACGCGTCCCAAGGGGCCAAAGCATTGCGTGTCGCGGTCGAGGGTGGCGGGTGTTCCGGGTTTCAGTATGAAATCAAGCTGGATGATGTGCTGGATGATGATCTGGTGTTGGAACAGGATGGCCAGCAGGTGGTTGTCGATTCTGTTTCGCTGCCGTTTCTGGCCAATGCCGTCATCGATTTCACCGAAGAATTGATTGGTGCACGATTCGTGATTGAAAATCCGAACGCCACCAGTTCGTGTGGGTGCGGCACCTCTTTTTCAATGTAAAATCGGACTGGCGGGCGTTATCGCAGCACATCGGCGCAAACGCATTGCGTGTACCCATTTGGCGACAATCGCCCGCAACATCCCGCAGAATGCCTTATTTTTGACGTTTTGCGACCTCAAAAATGATTCGCCGGGGGGCACAGTTCGCACAAGGACGCCCATGATGGATATTGATGAATCCCACCCTGCACTGGTTCTTACCGGACAAAACCGGGTTGTGAGTGATGCGATTGAAACCGTACGTGCACGCCCGGTATTTCGATCACGCCGTTCCGATAAATCGGATCGCGCAGGCGGTGCGATTGACGCGATCAACACCGCAAGCATTCGCCCGAAACTGCATCAGCACGATATTGCCACGACCAAGATCGCCGCCACAGATGCGCCCGTGACAGTCAAAGAAGACGAGCGTGCCTTTAGCCTGATCAAAACCGTGGATGCGATGCGCGCGTTTACACGCCGCTAGACTCAAGGCCTCCCTTTGGGTCGACTTGCCTGATTGCCGACGCGACTGGACTTTTATTGCCAGCCGGGTTCTAGGGACATATGGCAATCAGGCATTACACCACCGTCATTATTGGCGCCGGCGCCGCCGGCCTGCATTGCGCAGCCCAGGCTGTGCGTGGCGGTGACACGCTGGTCATTGACCATGCGCGCGCGGCGGGTGAAAAGATCCGGATATCAGGCGGCGGTCGCTGCAATTTCACCAATCTGCACACGACCCCTGACAATTTCCTGTCCGGCAACCCGCATTTCGCAAAATCTGCACTGGCGCGATACACCCAGTGGGATTTCATCGATCTGATCCAACGCCATGCCATCGGATATCACGAAAAAACCCTGGGTCAGCTGTTTTGCGACGAAACCGCCAGGGACGTCATCACAATGTTGTTGCAGGAAATGCAGCCCGCGACCCTGCAACTGGAAACCAGCGTGACCGACATTGTCAAAACCGAAAGCGGGTTTGATCTGTATCTGTCTGACCAGAAACGAATATCCTGTACGAATCTGGTGATTGCCAGTGGCGGCAAATCGATCCCGAAAATGGGCGCCAGCGGGTTCGGCTATGGTGTGGCCGCGCAATTTGACCATCCGGTCGTACCAACCCGCGCAGGCCTGGTACCCCTGACCTTTGGCGACGGCGATCTGGACTGGATCAAGCCGCTTGCAGGGGTATCGATCGCTGCAAGGGTCAGTTGCGGGACAACCAGTTTCCAGGAAGGACTGTTGTTGACCCATCGTGGCCTGTCCGGGCCGTCGATCCTGCAAATATCCAGTTACTGGCGCGAAACCCAGCCGATATCGGTCAATTTGCTGCCCGATCAGGATGGCTTTGATGCATTACGCCGCGCACGCCGGCAAAATGGCCGCCGCAATGTGGCATCAGTCATTGGCGATCTGATCCCGGCGCGGCTGGCCAACAGTCTTGCCCAAATCCGGGGATGGGACGGTAATATCGGCGATCAGTCCGATGCCGCCTTGCGCGACATTTCGGACCGTTTGCAGGCCATCGTCCTGACCCCGATCGGCACCGAGGGGTATCGCACCGCCGAAGTGACGCTGGGGGGTGTTTCAACGGATGCGTTAAACGCCCGCACAATGGAAAGCAAAACCGTTGATGGGTTATTTTTCATAGGTGAAGTTGTGGACGTAACCGGTTGGCTTGGCGGGTATAATTTTCAATGGGCATGGTCGTCGGCATGGGCGGCGGGAACTGCCATCGCCGACAGACATCGGGCGAAATAATCGCTAAGAGGACGCTTTTGTATCACCGTCAATGCGTTCGCGCGCACCGGGTCGCCGCAATGTACGGTCGCTGGCGGTTTGCACCGTGGTCGCATGTTCGGCATTTGGACTTGTATCCACGACAAGACCGTCGGACACAAAGATATCCCCAAATCCCTGCGTGTCATATGACCGCTGTTCTGCCAGAACCGGCAATGACACTGCCAGTGTCGTCACACCGGCCAGAAATGCCGCCGTTGAAATTTTGGATTTTTTCATGGTTGATCCCTTTTGAACCGCTTGCAGGCCAATTGCCTGTTCACTCCATTTATGTAAACAGGTTTAACATTCAACCCTTCGGCATGAAAATCACCCCAGAAAACACGCGACAGCCCGTTGCAGCCCCTGCCCGGTCAGGCATAGACTGATCGCAAGCAGGAGCACCCGTAAATGAAGATCGCGACCTATAATATTAACGGGATCAAGGCCCGTGCACAGGCATTGCCGCGTTGGCTGGATGACACCAGCCCGGACGTGGTATTGCTGCAGGAAATCAAATCGATCGACGAAAATTTTCCGCGCGAACTGTTCGAAGACCGGGGCTATAATGTGGAAACCCACGGGCAGAAATCATTCAACGGCGTCGGTATTTTGTCCAAATTCCCGTTAGAAGACGTGGTGCGCGGGCTGCCGGGTGACGAAAACGACGACCAGGCGCGCTGGATCGAAGCCACAGTGATCGCTGACAAGGCTATTCGGTTATGCGGGCTGTATCTGCCTAATGGCAATCCGGTCCCCGGACCCAAATATGACTATAAACTGGGCTGGATGGAACGGCTGCATGCACGGGCCAGGGACCTGTTGGCATCCGAAGAACCGGCGTTGATGGCCGGTGATTACAATATCATTCCCCAAGACGAAGACGCCGCACGGCCCGAGGTGTGGCAGGAAGACGCGCTGGCGCGCCCCGAAAGCCGCGCCGCATATCGCCGTGTCCTGAACCTGGGGTTCACCGAGGCGTTTCGCGCGCGCAACCAATTTCCGGAACAATATTCTTTCTGGGATTATCAGGCCGGTGCGTGGCAACGCAATGACGGCATTCGGATCGACCATTTTCTGCTGACGCCGCAATGCGCTGATCTGCTGTTGGACTGTCAGATAGACCAGGATATCCGCGGCCACGAAAAGCCCAGTGACCATGTACCGGTGTGGGTTGAATTGGACGCTTGAACCGACGTTCAGTGGCTGCCCTTTTGGTGAACGCCATCGGCGATATCATAATAATCACCCTTGCTGTCCACAAAGATATGCGCGTCCAGATGCGTATGCGTTGGCGCGTCAAAGGCCCCCATCGCAATCGCGATATAGTCCTGTTCGATCGGGTCCCAAAATAATACCGCCCCACATTGGCCGCAAAAACCACGGCGAACTTTTGCGGATGACGCGAACCATGTCACATGGTCTGAGCCGATGATTGTGACGGCCGCGCGCGCAACATTGGTCGAGGCCCAGTAATGGCCCGACTGTTTGCGGCACTGGACGCAATGGCAGGCATCGGGGCCTGACAAATCTCCGGTCACTGTAATATCTACTGCCCCGCACAGGCAGGACGCATGATGCGTGGGTGGGGATTTATCGGTCATGCTCACACTCCTGAAATCAAAACAAAGTTTATGCATCCCGCACGGCACGAACAATGAATTTTGTTCACTGAAACGGCGGCGATAGACTGACCGGCCCCAAGCCGCTACAACCTGATCAAAAGAAAGAACGGCATCATGCACATAATTGTGACGATCCTGATAACACTGATTGCGGTGTTGCATCTGTATATCGCATGGTTTGAAATCTTTGCGTGGGAAAGCCGGGGACCACGGATTTTCAGCACATTTCCAAAGCAATTGTTTGCGCCGACCAAAGCCATGGCCGCGAACCAGGGTGTTTATAACGGGTTTTTGGCGGCCGGGCTAATCTGGTCGCTTTTGATCCGGGACCCGGTTTGGCAGACCTATATCGCACTGTGTTTTTTGCTGTTTGTCGCGGTGGCCGGCATTTATGGCGGTGCCACCGTTTCCAAACGCATTTACGTCGTGCAGGCCGCGCCGGCGATTTTGGCGCTGGTCCTGCTGTTTTTGATTTAACCGTTTCCTGTCAAAACGCTAGCCGTACCACGGCCCAAATTTGACCTCGGCTGATGCCCCCACAAGTGCCGCAAATTCCGCCGGATCCTGGGTGCCGCCGTCACGGCCACGATAGTGATATGGATAGACATAGGTTGGTTTGAACTCTGCCACAGCCGAGGCGGCCGCCGCCACATCCATGGTGAACGGTAAATTCATGCAGACAAATGCCAGATCGATATTTGTCAGCGCACGCATTTCGGGAATATCTTCGGTGTCGCCCGACACATAGACCCTGAACCCGTCAAACCCAAGAACATAGCTGTTGTCGCGCCCCATTGGGTGAAAATTCAGCCGTTCCGGGGTGATATTATAGGCCGGGATCGCGTCGATACCCAGCCCGTTGAAAGAGCTTGATTCGCCATTTGCAATCACGGTGGCCTTGGCCTGTAATTCAGGCGTCAGCTTGGCGTGAGCACCGGGATTGGTGACCAGAACCGTCGCCGCCCCGGTCAGCGCGGTCAGCGTGTCGACATTCACATGATCGCCGTGTTCGTGGGTGATCAGAATCAGTTCGGCGGCGGGTTTATCGGCGTACATGGCCGGGTCGCCAACCGGATCCACATAAATCACGCCCACAGGCGTGGTCATCACAAATGAGGCATGCGTCACCGGATAGACGGTAATATCACCTGCGGGTGTGGAAAACACATCTCCGGCGTCGCCAGCAGCGCGGGCGGCAAACGGCAAAACGGTTACGGCTCCTGCCGCGGCAGTAGTGGTGGCAAGAAAATTTCGGCGGCTCATCATATTGAATCTCCTGTGTGCGATGCAAAGTAAGGCTAGCCCAAAGCCGCCAGTTTTCAAGTGCCCCGGCGGGCAACCGCCGTGCTATTCTGCGGCCACGCGTCCCGCAGCCAGCATTTCCTTGAGATAGCGCCCGGTATAACTGTTCGGTGCCTTGGCCACGTCTTCGGGGGTGCCAATAGCAACAATCTGACCACCGCCATCGCCACCTTCGGGGCCAATATCGATCAGCCAGTCGGCGGTTTTGACCACATCCAGATTGTGTTCGATCACGATCACCGTGTTGCCCTGTTCCACCAGTTCATGCAGTACTTCCAGCAACTTGCGCACATCTTCAAAATGCAGACCCGTGGTCGGTTCATCCAGAATATACAAGGTGCGCCCCGTTGAACGCCGCGCCAGTTCCTTGGACAGTTTCACGCGTTGCGCTTCGCCCCCTGACAGGGTCGTTGCCTGTTGCCCGACCTTGATATAGCCCAGTCCGACCCGCATCAGTGCGTCCATTTTTTCACGGATCGACGGGACAGCCTTGAAAAAATCCTGGGCGTCCTCGACCGTCATATCCAGCACATCGGCGATGGATTTGCCTTTGAATTTGATCTCGAGCGTTTCACGATTATAGCGTTGCCCGTTACAGGTTTCGCAGGTCACATAAACGTCCGGTAAAAAATGCATTTCAATCTTGATCAGCCCGTCGCCCTGACAGGCCTCGCACCGCCCACCCTTGACGTTGAACGAAAACCGCCCCGGCTTGTAACCGCGCGCTTTGGATTCCGGCAGGCCGGAAAACCAGTCGCGGATCGGCGTGAATGCACCGGTATAGGTTGCCGGATTGGATCGGGGCGTGCGCCCGATGGGGCGCTGGTCGATATCGATGACCTTGTCCAGATGTTCCAGCCCCTTGATGGTTTCACATGGGGCCGGCGTTTGGCGCGCGCCGTTCAGGTTCATTGACGCCGTCTTGAACAACGTTTCGATCGTCAGGGTCGATTTCCCGCCACCCGATACACCTGTCACACACACGAATTTGCCAAGCGGAAAGTCGACTGTGACGTTTTGCAGGTTGTTTCCGGTCGCCTTTACCACGCTGACCTTTTTGCCGGTGCCTTTGCGCCGCCGCACGGGGACGGCAATGCGGCGCGTGCCGCTCAGATACTGGCCCGTCACTGAATTCTGGTCAGCCATGATGTCGGCAGGTGTCCCCTGGGCGACAACCTGGCCACCATGCACCCCTGCCCCGGGACCAATGTCAAAAACATAGTCCGCGGCGCGGATCGCCTCTTCGTCATGTTCGACAACGATCACTGTATTGCCTTGATCACGCAGGTTTTTCAGCGTGCCCAGCAGCCGGTCATTGTCGCGCTGATGCAAACCGATCGAAGGTTCATCAAGCACATATAACACACCCGTCAGGCCCGAACCGATCTGGCTGGCCAGCCGGATACGCTGGCTTTCGCCGCCTGATAACGTGCCGGAATTCCGGCTGAGGGTCAGATAATCCAACCCGACATTGTTCAAAAACCCAAGCCGCTCGCGAATCTCTTTCAGGATCGCACGCGCGATTTCGTTCTTTTGTGCGGTCAGATGTGCGGGCACGGTTTCGCACCAGGCATATGCCTCTTTGATCGACATCTGCACGACCTGACCTGCATGCAAGCCTGCAATCTTGACGGCCAGCGCCTCTGGTCGCAATCGATAGCCCTGGCAGGTGCCACAGGGGCGGTTGTTCTGATAGCGTTCGAATTCTTCGCGAATCCAGTTGCTGTCGGTTTCGCGATAGCGCCGTTCCATATTCGGGATCACGCCTTCGAAATTGCGCGTCACCTGATAGACCCGACCGCCTTCGTCATAGCGAAATTCGATTTCTTCCTTGCCCGACCCATAAAGGAACATCTGCTGAATTTTTTCTGGCAGGTCTTTCCATGGCGTCGATCGCTTGAACCCATAGTGTTTGGCAAGGCTTTCAATGGTTTGCAGGAAATACGGTGATTTTCCCTTGCGCCATGGCGCCAATGCCCCGTCATAGATTTTCAGGGTCTGATCCGGCACAACCAGGCGTTCATCAAAGAACAGTTCAACCCCCAGCCCGTCGCATTGCGGACAGGCGCCAAACGGCGCGTTGAACGAAAACAGCCGCGGTTCGATTTCGGGAATGGTAAATCCACTGACCGGGCAGGCAAATTTTTCGCTGAATGTCATACGTTCGGGTTCGTCATCGGCGGGCGCCGTTTCCAGGATGGCGATCCCATCGGCCAGATCCAGCGCGGTGCGCAAACTGTCGGCCAGCCTTGTTTCCAGCCCTTCGCGGACAACGATCCGGTCCACCACGACGTCAATATCGTGACGGTATTTTTTATCAAGCGTTGGCGGCGTGTCCAGTTCGTAAAATTCGCCGTCCACTTTGACACGCTGAAACCCCTGTTTGCGCAGGTCCAGGAATTCCTTGCGATATTCACCTTTGCGGTCACGCACGATCGGTGCCAGCAAATAGGCGCGTGTGCCCTGCGGCATTGCCATGGTGCGATCAACCATATCCTGCACTTGCTGGGCATCGATCGGCAGACCGGTGGCGGGGCTGAACGGTGTGCCCACCCGTGCAAATAACAGCCGCAGATAATCGTAAATTTCCGTGACCGTCCCAACGGTCGAGCGCGGGTTTTTGGATGTGGTTTTCTGTTCAATCGAAATTGCCGGGCTCAGACCACTGATATGATCCACATCGGGCTTTTCCATCATATCCAGAAACTGGCGGGCATAGGCCGACAGGCTTTCGACATAGCGGCGCTGGCCTTCGGCATAAACGGTATCAAACGCCAGCGAGGATTTGCCGGACCCGGACAATCCGGTGATCACCACCAACTGATCACGCGGAATGTCCACATCGATATTCTTGAGGTTATGTTCGCGGGCACCGCGGACTTCGATGTTTTTCAGCTCTGCCATTCTGGCCCCCGGAGGTTGATGCAGTAGAGATAGTAGAAGCGGCGCAACTATCCAACCCAAAAATGAGAACATTTCAGGAACAAACATTTTGTTGCTGACAATTCATGCCCTGGCGACGGATTGACACGGTCGCTGCGTATAGATTTGAAAGGACTATTCAATGCGCAAGCCCGGGAAAGATATGCCGTGACATTTCTGAAATATATCTGGGAGCACCAAAAACTGCCCCTGCTGATCTTTTTGATCGCGATTGGTGCCAGCCTGCATTTCAGTGTCCAGTTCATCGCACGCACCGCCTATTTCAACGACCCCAAGCATAAACAGCAACCCATCGAGGCGTGGATGACACCGCGCTATGTGGGCATGTCCTATCGCCTGCCACCCAGTGAAATGGCTGATGTATTGCAACTGACACCCGCAGCCGGTCCGCGCCCCAGAATGGGCGAAATCGCAGCGGCGCTTGGTCTGTCCCTGGCAGAGGTCGAATCCCTGGTCAAAAGCCGCGCCGCCCAATTCCACGGTGACAAAAAGTGACCGATACAATTCTGGCATTGGTGCCGCAATACGGGTTGTGGCTTGTCTTTGGGTCGGTGGCCTTGTCTTGTCTGGCGGTTCCGTTGCCGTCATCCGTCGTTGTGATGACCGCCGGGGGGTTTGCGGCCAGCGGGGATCTTGCGTTCTGGCAGGTGGCAGCAACGGCATTCGGTGCGTTTTTCGTTGGCGATCAGACTGCATTTCATATTGGACGCCGCGCCGGTCCGGACATTCTGGATACGCTGCGGCGTCGCAAGAAACTGGTGGCCCCGATCGACAAGGCCGAAGCGCTGTTTCACAAATCGGGTTCGATCGCAGTATTCGCAAGCCGCACCGTGCTAAGCCCGATCGGACCTTATGTCAGCTATATTTGTGGTTCATTCAAATATCGCTGGCTGCTTTTCACCCTGGCAGCGGTTCCCGGCGCCGCATTCTGGGCCGTGGCCTATTCTTTGCTTGGCTACGGTGTGGCCGATCAATTGTCACAATATGCGGACTTGCTGTCGAATGGTCTGATGGCCATCGGCGCATTGGCCGTCGTCGCCGGATCGCTGTTTTGGATGCGCAAAAGCTGGCTTGCGCATCACACAGAACTGACGGCAGACAAGGTGGGTTAACACCGCCTGTCTGCCTTACATATGAATAACGCGCCCATAGGCATCCAGCACGCTTTCATGCATCATTTCCGACAGGGTCGGATGCGGGAATACGGCGTTCATCAGGTCTTCTTCGGTGGTTTCAAGCTGGCGACCAACGACATAGCCCTGGATCAATTCGGTAACTTCGGCGCCAACCATATGCGCGCCCAGCAATTCGCCGGTCTTTTCGTCAAAAACAGTTTTGACCATGCCTTCGGGTTCACCCAAGGCAATCGCCTTGCCATTGCCGATGAACGGGAACCGACCGACTTTGACCTTATAGCCAAGCTCTTTGGCCTTTGCTTCGGTGTACCCGACCGAGGCAACCTGCGGATGGCAATACGTACAGCCTGCGATGCTTTCGGGGCGGACCGCATGCGGATGCCCGCCCGCGATCAGTTCAGCCACCATCACACCTTCGTGGCTGGCCTTGTGGGCAAGCCATGGGGCCCCGGCGATGTCACCGATGGCATACAGCCCATCAACGCCCGTACGGCAATATTCATCGACCACAACATGGGTGCGGTCGATTTTCACGCCAAGCGCTTCCAGCCCCAGGTTTTCGACATTTCCGACAATCCCGACAGCCGAAATTACGGTGTCAAAATCGTGGGTTTCGACCTTGCCGCCAACCTCGATATGGGCCTTTACGGTGCCTTTGCCGCGATCCAGTTGCTTGACCATGGCTTTTTCCATGATCTTCATTCCCTGTTTCACGAACTGCTTTTTGGCGAATTTGGAAATCTCTTCGTCCTCAACGGGCAGCACCCGGTCCATGACTTCGACAACGGTCGTGTCGGCCCCCATGGTGTTGTAAAAGCTGGCGAATTCAATACCGATCGCGCCGGATCCGATCACCAGCAGCTTTTTGGGCATCCTTGGCGGTTGCAGCGCGTGTTTGTAGGTCCAGACCAGATCGCCATCGGCCTCCAGCCCTGGTAATTCGCGCGCGCGCGCACCAGTTGCCAGAACGATGTTCTTGGCTGTCAGGTCTTCGGTGCCCTTGTCAGTTTTGACGGAAACCTTGCCTTTGCCGGTCACGGTTGCCGCGCCCATCACGGTGGTGATTTTGTTCTTCTTCATCAAATGGCTGATGCCACCGGACAGTTGGCCGGCCACCTTGCGCGACCGTTTGACCACCGCATCCAGATCGAAATCGACCTTTTGCGCGCTCAGACCAAATTCATTGGCCCGGTGCATCAGGTGAAAGACCTCCGAGGATCGCAACAAGGCCTTGGTCGGGATACAGCCCCAGTTCAGGCAAATGCCGCCCATATGTTCGCGTTCAACAATGACTGTTTTCAAGCCAAGCTGTGCCGCGCGTATCGCAGCAACATAACCGCCCGGCCCCGCGCCAATAACGATAAGGTCGTATGATGTGGCAGCCATTGGCTTTCCTCCCGAATGCGAAAATGGTTTAGCATTAAACTAATTGGAGTTCTCTTTATCGCAATGCAGACGGAATTCCAATAACCCAATCGAAAATCCGTTAGTCGGTCAGCGCATGGCTGGGGCCTCAGGCCGCCGCCGCCTCAAGCGCCCGCACTGTGGACATGTAACCACCCGCCGCCATGTATTCCTGTTCGGCAGTGGTCGAGGCACGCCCCAACGCATCATTGCGAAACGGAAACCGCCCGAACTGGCGGATAATGTCGCGATGTGCCTGCGCGTGCAACAGATTGACACCATCTGAATCCGGCATGCGTGTGGCCATCAGGCGGATTCCGCGATCCTGATCACACAGGTTTTCCGAATGCAGCAATGGCATGTAAAAGAATTGCCGCGCAGGTTCGTCAATCCTGACGTCCCAGGACCGCGACAGTGCAATTTTGCTGGCGGCCCTGGCCATCTTGTCAGATGCAAATGCCTGGGCCGTTCCACGAAACATATTGCGGGGCAACTGATCTGTCAGGATGATATAGGCCAATGTACCGCTGGCATGGGTCAACCAAAGCCCTTTTGCCCCGGTCATCGCCTCGTCCCAGGTGGATTGAAAACGCGTTCGGATTTCGTCATCCAGCGCCGCGTCGCCTTTGTACCAGCCTTTTGGGCCGATCTGATCCAGCCAAAAGGCCAGAATTTCCTCAGGGTTCGCCATTGCGACGCTCCTCACCGATGCCTTCCCCAGACAGGAAAACCGTTACAAAACATTCATCTTTTGGCAAGCATTAAGATGCACCGGGGTTACTTTCTTCATCTTCTGCGGCTTCGTGTGCCCATTCTTGCGCCGCTTCGACCGTATAAACCGACGATGAAGGGGACACCCCGACATAGACAGACGCATCGCCAACAGGCACCGATTTGCGCTGGGTCATGCGATATGCGGCGTAACCCGCTAAAAGAAACATCAAAACAGTGATCAGCATCCAGTAACCGGGCGGTCCAAAGACCGACATGATCCAGCCGGTGATGATCGGTCCACTGATCGCCCCCAAACCGTTGATGAAAATCAGGCCGCCAGACGCAGCCGCCATGTCGTCTTTTTCCAGAAAGTCATTCGTATAGGCAATCAGCAGGGAATAAAGCGGATTGGTCATCCCGCCGATGATAAACGCCACAGCCAACGCGACCCAATAGGTCTCATCAAACAGGACCCCGATAATACCAGCAACGCCACCGATAAGCGAAACGATCCAGATCAGCACGCGCCGGTCCATCCGGTCTGATATCCACCCGACCGGATACTGGACGCAAAGCGCACCAATATAGATTGCGGCAATAAGCACGGAAATCTGCTTGACGCTCATGCCCGCCTGGGACCCATAAACGGCCGTCATCCCAAACTGCGCCGAAAACACACCGCCCAACAAAAACATGCCAACACAGCCCAAAGGTGACACTGTGTACAATTCGCGCAGGCTCATTGGTTTGGTGGTGTCAAAGGCCGGTGTCGGATTGACCGACAGCAGAATCGGCGCGAACGATATCGATACCAGCACCGACGGGATGACAAACAGCACAAAACCGGACGGGTCGCCAAACGCCAGCAACCCTTGTGCGGCCACAATGCCGACCATTTGCACGATCATGTATAGCGAAAGCGATTTACCGCGGTTTTCATTTGTCGATGCGTTGTTCAGCCAGCTTTCCGCGGTGACATAGACGGCCGAAAAACAAAACCCGATGAAAATCCGCAAGATCGCCCATGCAATCGGATCGGTCAGGACCGGAAACAGGATCAGAATGGCCGAAATAAACGACCCCAAAGCCGCAAAGACCCGCACATGGCCGACCCGGCGGATCAATTCCGGGGCAGACCGCGCACCACCTAGGAATCCCACGAAATAGGCAGACATCACGATCGACAGTTCGAAGGTCGAAAATCCTTCGATGCCGCCGCGCACACCCAGCAGTGATCCCTGCAACCCGTTGCCGACCATCAGCAACATGATGCCCAGCAAAAGCGCCCAGGACGTTAGAAAAACCTGTACCATCGCCGACTCCGCAAGCGTTCTTTTTCACATTTGGACAACTCGCGGCACCAAGGCGCGTGTATTTGCGACTCAGTCCTGTCGTGTTTCGCCGCCGCGTATCAGAAGAGATGCGTCACCGTAAGAGAAAAAACGATAGCGTTCCCTGATCGCATGCGCATAAATTTCACGCATGCGTTCCGTGCCCAGAAATGCGGATACAAGCATCATCAAAGTCGACTTTGGCAGATGGAAATTCGTCATCAGCGCGTCGGCCACGCGAAATGTGAAACCGGGCCGGATGAAGATGTCGGTTTCCCCGACCCAGGGTGCGATCCGGCCGCTGTCGCGGGCGGCGGTCTCGATCAGGCGCAACGCGGTTGTGCCAACCGGAATGACGCGGTGGCCCGCCGCCTGCGTGGCCCGGATTTCGTCTGCTGCATCCTGACTGACACGGCCCCATTCGGCATGCATCTGATGGGCGCTGACATCGTCCGTTTTGACCGGCAGAAACGTACCCGCCCCGACATGCAGGGTCACATAGGTGATGTCGACGCCCATTTCGGTCAGTTTGGTCAGCAGGTCCTGGTCGAAATGCAGTGACGCCGTCGGCGCCGCAACCGCACCACTGTGGCGCGCCCATACAGTCTGATAGTCGGTCTTGTCCTGCGCGTCAGCGCCACGCCGTGTGGCGATATAGGGCGGCAACGGCATTGATCCGACCCTGGCCAGTGCCGCCTGGAACGCGGCGCCGTGTTGATTGAATGCCAGGATCGCGACCCCGCCTGCCTTGGACAGAACGCTGGCCTGAAATCCCGCGTCAAAATCTATGACCTCGCCCTCCCGCACTTTTCTCAGCGGTTTGAGCAACGCCTGCCACTGCCCATCCGTGCCCGGTTCCAGCAGCGTGACCTCGATTTTTGCGCTGGTGTCACCCTGATCAGAGCGCCGGTGGCGCAAACCAGACAGCCGTGCGGGTATAACCCTGGTATCGTTCAGGACCAGACGGTCGCCCGGGCGCAGGAACCCATCCAGATCACGTGCAATGGCATCGGTGATCGACAGCCGGTCGGCCACCAGCAGGCGGGACGCGCTGCGCGGTTTGGCTGGTCGGGTCGCAATCAGCGCCTCTGGCAGGTCAAAATCGAAATCGGACAGTTTCATCGGCTATTGGGTCTGGGCAGCTGTCGGTGGGGCCTTGCGGAACAGTTCACGGAACATTCCCGGTGTCAGGATCGATAAAGGGTTCACTTTGACCTGCGGATTATCCGCGGCACCGGCCAATTGAAAGGTGAATCCGAACAATCCTTCGCCACGGCGCGAAAATATCTGACCGATCCCGTTCAAAAAATAGACCGGTGAAATCACGCCCTGCATGTCCATCAGCCCGCTACCCAGATCATATATCCCGTCCAGCGATATCCCCAGGGACGGTCCAACGGCGCTGGACCGGGTCAACGTTACCGCCCGTGGGCTTAGCCTGAAATCGGCCTCGACATCTGCAAATGCGATCCCCGGACCGTTGACCTGGTCAAGCAGGCCCACAATCGAAATTGCCGACAGCAGTTCAGTCAGGGCCGGCGCACCGACAATGCGGGTGTCGCCAACCGTAAGACGCCCCTCATATACACCGCGAAATCCCTGCGGCCGCAGCGTCAGATCAAGCGCCCCGCCCCGCGCATTCTGCAACACGCCTGCATCGCGCAACGCGCCACCTGCATCCGCACTTTGCAGACGGATCGCGGTGCCGCGGCTTTCGGGGGCCAGACGACCGGACACCGGCGTGTTTCCGTTGACCCGCGCCGTAAAGCGGCCAGCAATGCCGGCACTGCTGTCAAATTCGCCGTCAAAACTGGTCAGCGAAATACCTTCGGAGACGATCAGCCGGTCCAGCGCCAGATTTATCGGGCCACTATTGCGCCCGGATCCGGCCCCATTGGACTGACCAAAAGCGGTCTGGCGCACATCGATTGTTCCACCCTGCACCGAAACAGCCGGCGGCACGCCAGCCCCGCGCCCGGTCAGGACAACAGGTGCGTCCAACCAGCCACCGGCGGTAACGCGCGAAAATGTTGCCGTTTGCAACTGCCCCTGATCGGTCAGGCTGACGCGCCCGCCCGCAGCATTCAGCCCGGTCGCTGACAAATCCAGCCGGGTCACATTCGGGCGCGATCCCAACGTGCCTTCAACCACCAGCTTGCCATGTTCCGCCGCTGGCTTGCGCCACCCCAGGGGCGGGATGCTAAGCCCAATATTGTCGAGGTCTGAATTCAGCGTAAATGTCGCCGGCGCGTCGGCAGTCAAATTCACCTTCAACTGTCCCAAACCTTTGCCCGAAACTGTTCCAGCCGGTAAACCGATGGAAAATTCGTCTGCAAACGCCTGGGAAAGTTCGATTGTGCCTTCAATCGTGCTTTGGCCGGTTTGATCTTGGCCCAGCACCTTGGTCCATCGCAGATTCGCAGGCACTGTGCCGATTTGTACGGGACCGCTGATATCCACCTGCTGTGGCGAGGCGTAGATCTGCAAGTTTTGCGCCGCAAGCGTTCGGTTGGGCACCAGGTCCGGCGCCTGCATTTCACCCAGCGTGCCACTGACGATGAAATCCACGTCTTCAAGTGCGATCGGCTTTTTCATCTCAAAGGCGACATCAGCCGACAATTGGGCCGCACCATCGGCGAAATCGGGTGCCAGATTGGTGCGTTGCAAGATGTTGAACGGGGGTTCATTCAACAGCCCCAGAAGCGACATCACCGAAGACTGGGACGCCAGATTGAACTGTGCCGTCGCCGGTTTAAGTGTCACGTCTTCAACCCGCATGCTGGACCCGGTCATATCCACGGGCGATCCGCTGGGCGACAGGGCCTGACCACCTTCCAGCATCAGGGAAAAGGTCTTGTCATAGATGCTGCCAAAGCCTTTCGCGGACGTCAGGTTGGGCATTGACGGAATGTATTTGACGGTGGCGTCGGAAAACTGAAACCCAACGGCAAAGCGCGGATCGCTGCCAGGTTGCACCCGCGCAGCGGCATAAATTTCGTTTAACTGGCCATCCAGAATATTTTTCCCCAACCAGAGCCGTGTCTTGGGGGCCAACACCACGGGCCACAGCGACAAAGCCCTGGCATGGTCCATCTTGTTTATTTCCAGATCGGCCGAGATTTCCCAACCCATTGGCCCGGCCCTGACCGTGCCGCTGCCGATCAGTTTTTCGTCCTCTTGCTGTAAAACCGCCTGACCCACTTCCATGGTAAAGGGGTCAAGCCGCAGGCGAAAATCGACGGCACCCTGGGAAAATGCGACCTCCTCCTCGAACATGCCTTCGGGCGAAATCCTCAGATCTGACGTTGAAAACTGGCCCAGGAACACCGACGGCCAGCCCTGTTGAAATTCCTGCAAATAGGCATGGCCTGATCCCACCACACTGGCCGCACCGGTGCTGATGGTGATCTCGGAAAAATTCAATTGGTTTTCAGACGGGTCAAAAGCGAAATAGGCCTTGCCTGAATCAAAACTGATCGGACGGGTGGCCGGGCTTGGCTGCAACGCGCCTTTGCCGACTTCCAGGGTTCCGGCCAACGTCTCTAATGTGCCGACGCCGTTGAATTCAGCCCGCACCGCCCCCGAGATCGGCGCATCAAGCACACCCAGAAAGCTGAGTACCGGCGATTGCAGCGCAATATCGGCGGCCGCTGCATTTTCAAACGTGGCACCTAGCGTGGCGGCCGCATTGCTGCGGTCGGTCCGGATGCCCAGGATTGTGCGCGCCAGTTCCTCGGTCCCATTGAACACATCAAAGGCAATCGAGATATCCAGCGCCCCGGCATCTTTGCGCAATGTCATTTGGCCGTCCGTGACCTGCCAGATCCGGCCAGTGCGCCCATCCTCTAATGTGATGGTCAGTGCGCCGGCTTCCAGCGCGGTGACCTCTGCCAGCGGGGCCGCCGTAAACAGTTCATCGATCGCATCCAAAACCCCCGGCAATGTCCCCGTGGCACCGCCCGTGTCACCAAACGACAGCGCAAATTGCCCGTCTGCGCGGCGGCGCAGTGTCATTTGCGCCCCCGACAACCGCAAAACCTGCGGCTGCAGTTGCCCGCGCAACAAAGCAGAGAGCGAAAACCGGGCGCCAACATCGTTCAGCCGGCCAATTTCGGCGCCGCTGTTGTCAAAGATGCCAAGGTTGCGCAGCAATATCCGGGGTACACCACGTTCATTCACCGCAAGCCCCAGGCGCCCAAGGCTGACGCGCCCGTTGGACATCGAGGCATTCATCCGCGCCACTACCTGATCGGTGGCCCATTGCGGCGCATTCACCGTACGACCGCTGACCGACAGCGCGCCCAGAAAAAAGATCCCCGACAAAAACAAAATGCTCAGGACAACCCACACTCCGAACACGCGTGGCCGATGCCGCCGGACACGGCGCGCCGGTCTCTTGGGCTTGGGCGGGGCGGGATTCGTGGTTTCGTCGTTCATTCTGGCTCGAATTTATGGCCTTGCTCGGGCGGTGTTGTGTGGTCTGTTCTTTATCTTTGCGTCATACATTCTAAAACAAAACAGAATTTCAACTTGTTGTGACAGGACCAATGATGGACATCGCCGATATGGCCCCCGACTTTACTTTACCGCGCAACGGCGGTGGTACTGTTACCTTATCCGCGCTCAGACCAAAAGTCGTGGTTCTTTACTTTTACCCAAAGGACGGCACTGCGGGCTGTACAACCGAGGCATTGGATTTTACCCAAGCCCTGCCAGAATTTGCCGCCCATGACGCGGTGATCCTGGGGATTTCCAAGGACAAAGTCGCCAGGCATGACAGGTTTGCGGCCAAACACGATCTGGGGGTAACGCTGTTGTCTGACGCTGAAACCGATGTCTGCGAACGATACGGGGTTTGGGCCGAAAAAGCCATGTATGGCAGGACATATATGGGCATTGTCCGCAGTACATTCATCATTGATGCAAACGGATTGATTGCCCATCAATGGTCCAAAGTCCGGGTCAAGGGCCACGTCCGGGATGTATTGAACGCAGTGGCCAGCCTATGACCAAATCCCTGTCTGAAATGGCCGTCGAGGTCCTGAACACCGCAGACGGCCGCGAAAAAACGGCGCTGTCGCGATCCCATGCGGCGCGCTGGTTTGCCGCACGCGATCAGGGTGAGCCGCTGGCCATCGGACTGGCCGCACCACCCGATCAACCTGCACGCCCCGACAAACCCGCACTTTTGTCGCCGCGCGATGTCCCCAAACGCAAACCGGGCACCCCGCAGGGACGCATCGCCCTGTTGCACGCGGTGGCACATATCGAACTGAATGCGGTCGATTTACACTGGGACCTGATCGCGCGATTTAGTGCCGTTGATATGCCGATTGGCTATTTTGATGACTGGGTCCGCGCCGCGGACGAAGAATCAAAGCATTTCAATCTGATGTGTGACTGCCTGGAGGCCAACGACAGCCATTATGGCGCCCTGCCCGCACATGCCGGAATGTGGCGTGCCGCGGATGATACAGCGCAGGATATGCTTGGACGGCTGGCGGTTGTGCCAATGGTGTTAGAGGCGCGCGGTCTGGACGTGACACCCGGCATGATCAGGATATTCAAACAGGCCAAACAGGACGATGCGGTTGCTGCACTGGAAACCATTTACAGCGAAGAGGTCGGCCATGTCGCCTATGGCTCCAAGTGGTTCAACTTTTTATGTGGCCGCCACAACAAGGACCCCAAAGAAGTGTTTCACACGCTGGTGCGCAAATATTTTCATTCCACGCTGAAACCACCATTCAACGCAGAAAAACGCGCCGAGGCTGGCCTGCCGCCAGACTTTTACTGGCCCTTGACCGAAGAACCGGACAACAGCGCCTGATTGCCCACCAGAAATCGGCGAAAAATCGCCCATTTTCAACCATTTCCGCCTCGTTGCGCAGGTCGTTAACAATTATCTTGCAGCGTCGGTTCGCAATTTGTACCCACATCCGGGATTGATGGGGTTTTATCGGGGGGCCTGTTGATCACGAATGGGGATTAGGCACGCGGAGCATTGGCTTGAAATCTGAACTTGGCAGAAAAATTCATGGTGCGTTAGAACGTGCTTTTCCTGAACAACGTCTGTTTTTGCGTTCCGAAACCGATGAAACGCGGTTTATTCGGCTCAGCCCGGTGACCCAGTTATTTGCGTGGACCGGAACATCGTTGTTTGTTGCATGGTCGATCATTGCAACGGCCATCATCCTGATGGATTCGATTGCAGCCGGAAATTTTCGCGATCAGGCACATCGCGAACAGACACTTTATGAAAACCAGCTGAACGCGTTATCGACTGAACGAAATTTGCAGGCCGAAGAAACATTACTGGCGCAAGAACGGTTCAACATTGCGCTGGAACAGATTTCCAAAATGCAGGTGGCGCTTTTGACGTCCGAGGACCGGCGCAAGGAAATGGAAATTGGCCTGGATGTCGTGCAGTCCACGCTGCGGCGCACGATGCAGGAACGGGACGGCGCCCGTGCGGATTACGAAGTGGCATTGGCGCAGATCGAATCCGGTGAGGAATTGCAGTCGCGCGCTGCAAATGCCGATGTTGAATCCACCGTGGATTTTCTGACGGCCGCCCTGGAAAGCACTGCATCTGAACGCGACACAATGGCCACGATGGCGCAGCAGGCCACCGCCTATGTCGACGAACTGGAACTGGAACGCCAGCTGGTCGAAGAAAAGAACAATCGCATTTTTGCCCAGCTTGAAGACGCGGTCAGCCTGTCCATGAGCCCGCTTGACAAAATGTTCAGTGCGGCGGGAATGCCAACAGAACAATTACTGGACACCGTGCGGCGCGGGTATTCCGGCCAGGGTGGACCACTGACACCATTACGTTTTTCCACACGCAACGAAGAACCCGATGCGGACAGCCTGCGCGCCAATTCAATCCTGGAAAAAATGGACCGGTTGAACCTCTACCGGATCGCCGCGCAAAAAGTCCCGTTCGCGATGCCGCTGAATTCCGCATTTCGTTTGACCAGCGGATTTGGACCGCGATGGGGTCGCCTGCATGCCGGTCTGGATATGGCCGGACCAATAGGCACCCCGGTTTATGCAACCGCCGACGGTGTTGTCACCGCGGCCGGAACTGTGTCGGGTTATGGTCGCCGCATCAAGATCAAGCATGAAAATGGAATCGAGACCCGATTTGCCCATCTGAACAAAATCCGCGTCGAAGTTGGCCAAAAGGTCTCGCGCGGCGATCGGATAGGTGATATGGGAAACTCTGGCCGTTCAACTGGATCGCATCTTCACTATGAAGTGCGTGAGGATGGCGAAGCCGTCAACCCAATGACTTATATCAAGGCAGCCAACGATGTTTTCTAAAAGCAGGATCAACGAACCCGGCCCAAAAACCGAGGCCGAAACAGAGTCCCCCAAAACCCCGGACGCAGCGCCTGCAAAGTCGTCTGCTCCCGAATTCACCCCGTCTGCGCCCAAGGCCAAGCCGCCTGCGTCCATCCTGTCTTCGGATCTGGTGGTGACTGGCAACATGAAGACGACAGGCGACATTCAGATCGAGGGCACAGTCGAAGGCGACATTCGCGCCCATCTGCTGACCATCGGCGAAGGCGCGACTGTCAAAGGCGAATGCCTGGCAGATGACGTTGTGGTCAATGGCCGGGTCGTGGGCCGTGTGCGTGGACTGAAGGTGCGTCTGACATCCAGTGCCCGCGTCGAAGGCGACATCATTCACAAAACGATAGCGATTGAATCAGGTGCCCATTTCGAAGGATCGGTTCAGCGTCAGGAAGATCCGTTGCAGTCAGGCCCGGCCGCCAAACCGGCTATGCCAAAACCGGCCGCAACAAAAAGCTGACACACGCGCGCGCAGTACATTTCGGGCATCACGGGTCGCCGTGGTGCCCTTTTTTATTGATCGGGCTCCAGGTAAAGCGCCCGCCTGTATAAATGCCAGGTGGCGTGCCCCAGAACCGGTAACACCACGAACAAACCCAAAAACATCGGGATCATCGCCAGTAATAATCCCAATGCGATCACGGCGGCCCAAACGGTCATTGAGACCGGATTTTTGCGCACTGTTTTCACGCTCAGCACCATAGCACTGACAAAATCGACTTCCCGATCCAACAACAACGGCAGGCTCACGGCGGTGATGCAGAACAGAAAAAATGCAAACACAGCGCCGATCAGCAATTCAGTGATCATCATCATTATCCCGCGCGCCGTCAAAAAGGTTTCCAATGACGAACTGACATTAATCAGTGCCGCCGGTCCCATGAAAAGCGCAAAGACCACATGCGCCAGGAATGTCCAAAACAAAAAGTAGATCAATATGATCGCGCCGACCCAGGGCACCTGTCTGCGCCTTTCTTCAAACACGACCCCCAATACCTGACGCCACACCAGTGGCTGACCGCCCTCGATCCGGCGGCTGACTTCATAAAGCCCGACGGCCGCGAAAGGCGCAACCAGCGGAAACCCCAGTGATAAAACAAAGGCCCAAACAACGGTCCCGGCACCAAACCAGACCAGACAGATACCTGTCAAAACATAGATTGCGCTAAAGAATATGCCAAAGCCCGGTGCGGCCAGATAATCAAACCAGCCATCTGACAACGCAGTTAACACTTCACGCAGGCTGACATTTGCCACCACTGGCAATGCAGCCGGTTCAGGCGGGTGTGACGTTGGCATCTGGTTCCTCCTGGCTATCAGAGTGATCGGACCGGCCCGACAGGGCCATGACCCAGATCAATCCATTCGCAGGTGAAATACCACAAAAATAATGCCGGCGCAGGCGGCACATTCTGGCAGCATTTGGCAATTACTCGGTCTGTGCCTCGGCGCGTGACTTGCCCGACACATCCATCGCCAGCGTGGCCGCCATCAATCCGTCCAGATCGCCGTCCAGCACGCCCTGGGTATCCGAGGTTTCAAAATTCGTCCGCAGATCCTTGACCATCTGATAGGGCTGCAACACATAGGACCGTATCTGATTACCCCACCCGGCATCGCCCTTGTTTTCATGGGCCTCTGTGATCACCGCATTCCGGCGGTCCAGTTCCATCTGATACAGCCGGGATTTCAGCGCACGCATCGCGATATCGCGGTTCTGGTGCTGCGATTTTTCTGAACTTGTCACCACGATATTTGTCGGAATATGGGTGATGCGCACAGCGGAATCCGTTGTGTTCACATGCTGACCGCCCGCCCCGGACGAGCGATAGGTATCAATCCGCAAATCCGACGGGTTCACATCAATCTCGATATTGTTATCCACCACCGGATAGACCCAGACCGATGAAAACGAGGTGTGACGCCGGGCCGCAGAATCATACGGTGAAATACGGACCAGCCGGTGCACACCGCTTTCCGACTTTAGCCAGCCATAGGCGTTGTGGCCCGAAATCTTATAGGCCGCCGATTTGATACCGGTTTCTTCACCGGCACTTTCGGACAGCAATTCGACTTTGTAGCCGTGTTGTTCAGCCCAGCGCACATACATCCGCGCCAACATGCTGGCCCAGTCACAGCTTTCGGTGCCGCCTGCGCCTGAATTGATTTCCAGAAACGTATCATTGGCGTCGGCTTCGCCATTCAGCAGCGCCTCGATTTCCTTCTGCGCGGCCCTGGCCTGCAGCGCCTTCAGGGCGGTTTCGGCCTCTGCGACAACCTCTTGGTCATCTTCCATTTCACCCAGTTCGATCAGGTCAACATTGTCTGACATTTCGGTCTGGATCGCTGTACAGGTCGCCAGCGCATCAATCAGGTTCTGGCGTTCGCGCATCAATTTCTGGGCACGGTCCTGATCATTCCACAGATCAGGATCTTCGATCATGGCATCGAATTCCTCCAGCCGGTGGGTGGCTGTATCCCAATCCATCCGTTGCTTGAGCAATGCCAGCGATTTTTCGATAGAGTCGACCGTGTTGGCGATTTCTGCGCGCATCCGATGTCCTGTCGGGAAATGTAACTCTGTGGTGATAGCAATCACGCCGCAGGCGGGCAAGCGCTGCTAGTAAAGCCCACCTGACGAAAGCGTTCCGAAATCGGCTTTTTCGGGCACAATCACAACATCGCCCGTCGATGTCTGTACGCTGGAGGACCCCAGGCCGTTGGCATCGTCCGGTTTGAAAAGCGGCAGATTGGAACCCATCGCAAATCCGCCATCCAGCATGAAGCCAAAAACCGGCTCCTCGCCGTCACGAAAATATTCCGCCACCACGTTTTCACCGCTGGCGTCGTCAGGCAGGCGTGATCCGGTAAACCGGTCAATTTTGATGAACCGCCCACCGGGTGGCAAATTGAACGGACCGCCGCCGTATTTCTTGACGGCTTCATTCATGAAAGCGTTGAAAACAGGTCCGCACATGCGGCCGCCTGATGATCCGCGCCCTAACGATTTGGGCAGATCGAAGCCAATATAACATCCTGCAACGATGTTAGAGGTAAAGCCGATAAACCACACATCCTTGGAATCGTTCGTTGTTCCGGTCTTGCCCGCAACCGGGACCGGCAAATTGACCCGGCCAGCCGCGGTGCCGCGTTGCACAACACCCTGCATCATCGATGTCAGCTGATAGGCTGTTACCGGATCCATGACCTGTTCGCGGTTTGTGGTGATCTGGGGCAAGACCCCCGGCGCGAGCGATGCATATTTGCATTCCCCGCAACTGCGCTGGTCGTGGCGATAGACGGTCTGGCCCCAGCGATCCTGGACCCGGTCGACCAATGTTGGTTCGACACGCTCGCCACCATTGGCAAACATCGCATAGGCCGCCACCATCCTGAACAGGGTAGTTTCCTCGGATCCCAGCGCGTTGGCCAGAAACTGACCCATATTGTCGTAAACGCCAAACCGTTCCGCATAGCCGGCCACGACATCCATGCCGACCTCTTGCGCCAGACGGACCGTCATCAGGTTCCGTGACCGTTCAATCCCTGTGCGCAACGGTGTCGGCCCATAAAATTCTCGGCTGGCATTTTTCGGACGCCACACACCTTGGGGCGTGTCGATTTCAATTGGCGCATCGACGATAATCGTGGCCGGGGTGAACCCGCTGTCCAGCGCTGACGCATAGACAAATGGTTTGAAACTGGATCCGGGTTGCCGTGTTGCCTGGGTGGCGCGGTTAAAGACCGAATTCTGGTACGAAAATCCGCCCTGCATCGCCAATACCCGGCCGTTGTTGACATCCATCGCCATGAAACCGCCCTGCACTTCCGGCACCTGGCGCAGTGTCCAGCGAACAAACGATCCGTCCGCGTCTTTGGTCATCCGCCGCACATGGACGACATCGCCAACCGCCAGCAGATCGCCCGCCACACGGGCCTTGCGCCCCAATGTCCCGTCATCCAGTTGCTTGCGCGCCCAGGTCACATCCTCGGGCGGTATCCAGTAGCCATCTTCGTCATCTTCGACCGACTCGATACCAATACGCGCGCTGGTGTTGCCAACTTCCAGCACCACCGCAGGGTACCAGCCGTCAATATCGCGTGACACCGCAAGATCGCCCAAAGCCTCGCGCCAGGTGGCTTCGTCCACCAGACTTTCGGCCGGCAGCGATTCGCCGGTGCCCCGCCAGACGCCTTTTTCGCGATCATAGCTTTCCAGCGCCGCCCTGAAATTCACAGCCGCGGCCTGTTGAAGATCGGGATCCATGGTGGAGCGGATCGCCAGACCACCACCAAAAAATTCGTCTTCGCCAAAATCCTTGGACAACTGGCGGCGAATTTCATCGGTGAAATAATCGCGCGGCGGCAGTTGCGCGCGAAACGGTTCGTAATCGCCATTTTGCACGGTCAAAAGCGGCGAAGCCTGCGCAGTTTCATAGGCTTCTGCGTCGATATAGCCGTTTTCCCGCATTTCGCGGAGGGTGTTGTTGCGCCAGAACAGGGCCTGATCCAGATTGCGGACCGGGTGCCGTTTGGACGGCGCTTTGGGCAGGGCCGCAAGATAGGCGGCTTCCTGCGGCGTCAGTTCCGTCAGGGTCTTGTTGAAATAGGTCTGTGCGGCGGCGGCGACACCAAAACTGTTCTGGCCCAGAAAAATTTCATTCAGGTACAATTCCAGAATTTTTTCCTTGTCCAGTGTGCCTTCCAGGCGCGTGGCCAGAATCAATTCCTTGATCTTGCGTTCTGCCGACCGGTCCGAAGACAGCAAAAAATTCTTCATCACCTGTTGGGTGATGGTGGATGCGCCGCGCAGGCGTTCCCCCCGTGCCGCGTCGACAGCGGCCGCCAGCATGCCGCGCAGATCGTAACCATTGTGTTGATAGAAATTTTTGTCCTCGGCCGAAATGAACGCGTTCTTGACCAGGTCCGGAATTTCGTCGGCCGGCACAAACAGGCGACGTTCCCGGGCGAATTCATCGACGATCCGCCCTTCGCCGGAATAGACCCGGCTGATTGTGGGTGGTGCATATTGTGCCAGCTGTTCGTGGTTTGGCAAATCACGGGCATACATCCAAAAAATTGCACCAATGATCAGGGCCGCCATAAAGGCACCAATGGTCAACCAGCTAAATATCGCACCAAAAAAGGACAGAATGAATCTGAGCACATCGGCCCCCGCACTGTTTCAAACAACTCTCTATACCCTGCTCCGCTGCCCGTCAAAACAACGCAGCCACTTTCCCGGCCGCTGCGCGCCATTGCGCCATCAAAGTTTCGCGATCTGGTGTGGCAGATCGGGGCATCCGGTCTATTGGCGCAACAATTGGCCAACGGCGGCGTCCTCGACCGCCCAGACCAGCAAAGCGTCGCGAATGCCCGTCGCTGCCCGTTGACGCCATTCCGGGTTATCCAGTCGATTGCGATCTTTGGATGACGACAGAAATCCCAGTTCCAGCAATACCGACGGAATATCCGGCGCCTTGAGCACTGAGAATCCGGCCTCAAGGCGCGGTCGCTTGTGCGTACCGACGGTATTGGTCAGTCCGACAACCAGCGCATCTGCCAGGTTATCAGCGCGGGGTTTGGTTTCGCGCCGCACCATATCCATCAACACATTAGCAATGACATCGTCAGTTTTGCCCAGATCCACCCCCGCCAGCAAGTCGGCGCGATCATGACGCTCGGCCAGACGCTGGCTGGCAATATCCGATGCGCTTTCGGACAGGGTGTAAATGGTTGCACCTGACGCCCGGCCTTCGGTCACGGCGTCGGCATGCAAAGACAGAAACGCGTCCGCACCGGCCTGGCGCGCCACCGACACCCGCGATTCCAAGGGGACGAAACTGTTGTCTTCGCGCGTCAGCACCACCTCGAATTTGCCAGTGCGTAACAAGGTTTCCTGTAGTTCACGGGCAAAGATCAGCATCAGGTCCGCCTCGACGATGCCTTCATATTGTGCGCCCGGATCGATGCCGCCATGGCCGGGATCCAGTACAACCACCAACGGGCGGTCGCCGGTTTGGCGGCGACGTGGCGGTGTCAGCGGTTTGCCATCGCTGCCGGGATCAAACAGCGCCGCATCCGGGGCACCGGCATTGTCGGTAAACGCCGCCGCGTCGGTCGGCCCCAGGATCAGCGCAACGGTCGCCGAGCCATCTCCACGCGTGCGCAATTCAGCCGTGCGCACCGCCAGCGGTACAGTCAAATCAACAACCATTCGCGACCAGCCTTGTTTGAACAGGCCTGTGCGCAGCCCACTGACCAGATCAGACTGATCAAATGCAGCAGTGTCCAGGCCGGTCCAGTCGACTTCGTTGAAATCCAGAACCAATCGACGGGGCTGATCCAGCGTGAAAAGCCGATAAGGCACAGCCGACGTCAATTCCAGCGACATCGCGATCCTGTCGTCCTGATCAACCAAGCGCGACTGATCCGGCACCACCCGCGCCAGCGCCGATAAATCCTGGGCCCGGACCATATTGCCGGACAGGTTGAAAACTGACAGGCTGGCCAGCCCGCCAACCACCGCAAGACAGAGTGTCAGACGTTTTAGAATGGCCTGCATAAGATGAACGCCCGCAATTGTTTTGCCGCCGATCATACGCGCGCATCGGTCAATAAGGAAACCCTAACGCGAGGCCATGAACGCCCCAAGCCGTTTTAATCCCTCGGCGATGTCCGGTGTTGATCCGGCATAGGAAAACCGCAGGGTCTGATGACCCCGTACCGGATCGAAATCCAGCCCCGGTGTGACCGCAACTCCCGCTTTTTCAAGAATTTCCGCCGCAAACGCGCGACTGTCATTCGTGATGTCGGACACATCCGCATAGACATAGAACGCGCCGTCGGGCGGTGCGATGCTGGCAAACCCGGCTGCGGGCAGACCCGCCAGCATCAGTTGACGGTTTTGGGCATAGACCGCAACGTTGCGCTGTAATTCATCGTCGCAATCCAGCGCCGCCAGTGCTGCAATCTGGCTGGCATGTGGCGGACAAATGAACAGGTTCTGCGCCAGCCGTTCGATGGTGCGGACATGATCGGACGGCACAACCATCCACCCAATGCGCCAGCCCGTCATACTGAAATACTTGGAAAATGAATTGATCACGTAAACGTCGTCGCTAATGCCAAGCGCCGTCACGGCCGGCTGATCATATCCAATGCCGTGGTATATTTCGTCCGAAACAAATGACGTGCCCTGCGCATTGCATGTATCAATCAAATGGCGCATCGCATCATGGTCCAGCATCGTGCCGCTGGGATTTGCCGGTGACGCCACGATCAGCCCCTGCAAATCCTGCGCAATGTCCCCCGGTACCGGCTGAAGCCTGTTTTCCGGCGCACATGATATTCCCACGGGTTCCAGATCCAGCGCGCTAAGGATCTGGCGGTATGACGGATACCCCGGTTCCCCCAAACCAACCCGGTCACCAGCATCAAACAACGCCGTAAATGCCAGCACAAACGCCGCCGAAGAGCCGGACGTGACAATCACCCGTTCCGGCGCCAGGTCGACACCGTACCAATCGCCGTACAACCCCGCGATCCGGGCACGCAATTCCGGCAGACCCAGCGCAACAGTATAGCCCAATGCGCCACGCTCCATTGCATCAGCCAGCGCCAGGCGTGCGCCATTTGGTGCCGCTGTGGCGGGCTGGCCGACCTCCATATGGATAATGTGACGTCCGGCGGCCTCGGCGCTGCGGGCGGCTTCCATGACATCCATCACAATAAAGGGGTCGACTTTGCTGCGGGCTGATATTTTCATCGCAATCTTCCTAAGCTTTGCCGGTTTGTTTGGTGCACCGCCATGGGTTCAAGGTCAATGGCCGCCGCCCACATGACCGGGGGGGCGCCGCAACCATCGAAAAAATCCGCCGCAAACGAAAACGCGATAAATTTGTGGCGCGCCGATCATTTTGATGGCCGGTCAAAATCGGTGCCAGCATATCTGTCTGTGGGGCGCAACTTTGATACTACACGGGTGCGGATGCACGGTGCCAACAAGACTGGGGCAGCGGTCGCGCAGATTGCATCGCGTCACTGTGCTGCGTTTTTGGCCGCAACTTCTGCATGTTCTAGTTCCGCGGCCCGTTTTTCGACCTGCGCCACGATGTGATCAACCATTTCTTCGTTGCTCAGCTTGTGGCTTTGTTTTCCGGCCAGATAGACCATTCCGGCCCCCGCCCCGCCGCCGGTGAACCCGACATCCGTCATCAAGGCTTCGCCCGGCCCGTTGACCACACAGCCAATGATCGACAGGCTCATCGGTGTTTTGATATGGTCCAGCCGGTGTTCCAGCATTTCCACCGTTTTGATCACGTCAAAGCCCTGACGTGCGCACGATGGGCAGGAAATGATATTGACGCCGCGATGGCGCAGCCCAAGGGATTTCAGAATATCGAACCCGACCCGCACTTCTTCGACCGGATCGGCCGACAGGCTGACACGTATGGTATCGCCAATACCCATCCACAGCAGATTACCCAAACCGATTGCCGATTTGATCGTGCCGGACATCAGGCCCCCGGCCTCGGTGATGCCCAGATGAATGGGGGCATCTGTCGCCTCGGCGATCCCCTGATAGGCGGCCGCCGACAGAAACACGTCGGACGCTTTGACGCTGATTTTGAAATTGTGAAAATCGTTGTCCTGTAAAATCCGGATATGTTCCAAACCGCTTTCGACCATCGCCTCTGGGCACGGCTCGGCATATTTTTCCAGCAGATGCTTTTCCAGACTGCCCGCATTGACCCCGATGCGTATGCAACAGCCATGATCCTTGGCAGCGCGAATGACCTCTTTGACGCGGGCGCTGTCGCCGATGTTGCCGGGATTGATCCGCAGGCACGCAGCCCCCGCCTCGGCGGCCTCGATTGCGCGCTTATAGTGAAAATGAATGTCAGCCACGATTGGCACCGGGCTGTTGGCGACGATCTCTTTCAGTGCTCTGGTTGACGACTGATCCGGCGTCGACACCCGCACGATATCGGCACCAGCCTCGGCCGCCGCAATGATTTGGGCAACCGTGGCGCTGACATCGCTGGTGTCTGTGTTGGTCATTGTCTGCACGGTAATCGGCGCATCGCCCCCCACCGGCACATTGCCAACCATGATCTGGCGCGATTTGCGGCGATAGATATTACGCCAGGGGCGTACATGGTTATGTGACATGATCGGGTCCACGCATTACAGTTAGAACACCCGTCGGATAAAGCCACCCGGCCGCCGTGACAACCATGTGTGAAGTTTATTCGTCAGGAGCGGTATTGTTGGCTTGGGCAAAAGCAACGAAATCGGCCAGATCCGAATCCTTGTCCACGTCGGCAATGTCATAAACCTGCCTCAGCTTTTCCGGCGCCAGCACCACGTTTTTGACGACCGCAGGCCCGGTGCCGGCCGGACCGAAATTTTCACCATTCACCGCGAAATATAATGACCCCGCATTGCCGGCCCGCAACAGCGGCGGTTCTTCGGATTTGGGCAATACATAGGTCTCACCGGCATCAAGGATTTTTTCGAACAGGACTGTCCCGTCCGCTGCGTTGACACGCACCCAGCTGGGGCGCACCGCAAACAGCACGACATCGGGGAATTCAGTCGCGACCACCTGAACCGGTGTATCTTCGGGCACTGGCAGCGGCGGTGTGGATTCGGTGCCCGGCAGGTTGGCGATCTGTTGATCCGTCAATGGCTGGACCTGATCGATCACAAATGCCCCGTTCCGGCGCGGGTCCAGGTTTGATATCGGTCCGTCGCGCGCAACCAGTACCGGCACATCCAACGCCTGGGGCCGGTACAGCCGGTCCAGCGCATCCGGGCTTGGGGACTGGAAACCGACGGTATCATCCAGCGAGGCGGTTATCGTGGCGCTGTCATCCAGTTCAGCGATCGTCGAGGTCACACCCGGTGCCTGATCAACCGGTGTGAACTGCACCTTTTGAATTTCCTGCAAAACCGACCAGCCACCATACCCGATCACCGTAATCAGCATCATCAGAACCAGCGATGATCCCACTGCACTGGGGTGGATTCTGGATAAGAACGCTTCGCCCTGTGGGATGAACAATGCTTCGGGGTCGGCAAACGGGTCACGCAGAGATTTGTTCAGCGGCGCATCGACATTGACCGACCTGCTGCCAGAGGCCGCTGGCGACATCCCATGGGCGGTGACAAAATTTCCCTCTTCGCAGAACCGGGTATAGGCCCATTCCGGATCCAGACTCAGATACCGGGCATACGACCGCACATAACCTGCGATGAAACCCTGTGTTTCAAAGGCCGAGGGATCGGTGTTCTCGATCGCCGCAATGTAGGTGGCTTTGATTTTCAGTTCGCGCTGCACGTCCAGCAACGATTTACCAAGGGTGGCGCGTTCGCCGCGCATGATATCGCCCAGGCACAAGTCAAAATCGTCAAAGCCTTTCGGCTTCTCCTTTTCAACTGTCACAGGAGGCGTACGCCGCCCCATCATGCCCAAAACTGCCCCATATTCACCTTGGTCCCGATCGCTAACGATTCGTGTCTAACGCCAGCGTATTGGAAAAAAGTTTACCATACTGCAAGTGCCTTTGCACCCGTCGTTGTATCAGGCCGTCAGCTCGGCGCGATTTAGCGCGCATTGCGACCATAACTCATCCAGCGCCGAAACCAATTTATCCATCTCGGCCGGTCCGTGAACCGGCGAAGGCGTAAACCGCAAACGTTCAGTTCCGCGCGGTACAGTCGGAAAATTGATCGGCTGGACATAAATCCCAAAGTTTTCCAGCAACAGATCGGACAACGATTTGCAATGCACCGGATCGCCAACATGCACAGGTACGATGTGGCTGCCGTGATCAATGATCGGCAGGCCCAGCCCCTTCAGGCGCATTTTCAGAATTCTTGCCTGAGTCTGCTGGGCGTCTCGGCGTTCCTGATCCGTTTTCAGGTGGCGCACGGATGCCGCCGCCCCTGCCGCAACCGCCGGTGGCAGCGACGTGGTAAAGATAAAGCCGGGCGCATAAGACCGGATCGCGTCACACATTTTGTCAGACGCGGCGATATATCCGCCCATGACACCATAGGCCTTGGCCAGGGTGCCGTTGATAATGTCGATGCGCCCCATCAGGCCATCACGTTCGGCAACACCGGCACCACGGGGTCCATACATGCCGACCGCATGCACTTCGTCGATATAGGTCAGCGCGCCGAATTCGTCCGCCAGATCGCAAAGATCGGCAATCGGGGCGAAATCCCCATCCATCGAATAAATCGATTCAAATGCGATCAGTTTTGGCGCCTGCGGATCATCGGCGGCCAGCAACTGGCGCAGATGGTCCAGATCGTTGTGACGGAAAATCCGCTTGTCCCCGCCATTGCGCCGGATCCCTTCGATCATCGACGCGTGATTCAGCGCGTCTGAATAAATGATCAGACCCTCAAACAGTTTCGGCAGCGTCGAAAGGGTCGCATCATTGGCGATATAGGCCGAGGTAAACAGCAAAGCCGATTCTTTGCCGTGCAGATCGGCCAGTTCTGATTCGAGTTGTTTGTGATAAACGGTGGTGCCCGAAATATTGCGTGTGCCGCCGGACCCCGCACCTGTGGCATCCAGTGCTTCGTGCATCGCAGCCAGCACCGCCGGATGTTGTCCCATACCCAGATAATCGTTGCCGCACCAGACAGTTACGGGCTGTTCCACACCATCATCACGACGCCATACAGCGTGCGGATAGGCACCACGCGTGCGTTCAATATCGATAAAGGTGCGGTAACGCCCTTCGTCGTGCAGCCGATTTAGCGCCTGATCCAGTTTAGCCGTGAAATCCACCGATGCGTCTCCACTCGTGTGTCGTTGTTCTGCTCGTTTTATCATTCAGCCAGTCCGAATTGCGACCCCATTTAACGAAAGAGTTACATTTTGCCGCGTTCTGTGATTTGACCTCGATCAACCGGTCCGGAAAATTGTGCCCGTTCAATCCTCTGGACCGTGCCAAAGCACCTGTTATCCTGACCGAAAAGTCACTGGAGTCCCTGATGAATCTTGACGCCGTCCTTGCCAAAATCGACGATAATATGCCCGGCGCTACGGACAGGTTGCTGGGCCTGCTGCGGCTCCCTTCGATCTCTACGGATCCGGCGTACAAAGCCGACTGCGACGCGGCTGCGGACTGGCTGGTCACCGAATTGCAGGACCTTGGCATTGATGCGTCCAAGCGGACAACATCCGGACATCCGATGGTGGTTGGGCATACCGGCGACAGCGGACCGCACATCCTGTTTTACGGTCACTACGATGTGCAACCTGTTGATCCGATTGAATTGTGGGACCATGACCCGTTTGATCCCGTGGTCGAGGAAACCGCCAGTGGTCGCGTGATCCGCGGGCGCGGAACGGCAGACGACAAGGGCCAGTTCATGACCTTTATCGAGGCCTGCCGCGCCTGGAAAGAGGTGCACGGTTCATTGCCCGGGCGCATCACTTTCCTGTTTGAAGGCGAAGAGGAATGCAGTTCACCTTCGCTGGTGCCGTTCCTGCAGGACAACGCCAAGGAATTGCATGCCGATTTCGCCCTGATCTGCGATACGGCCATGCACGACACCCAGACTCCGGCAATAGTGACAATGTTGCGGGGTTTATTGGGCGAAGGGCTGGAAATCTCTGGCCCGGACAAAGATTTACATTCTGGCTATTTTGGCGGTGCCGCGATCAACCCTATCCGGGTGCTGGCCGATATTATTGCAGGCCTGCACGACGATCAGGGGCGCATCACCATTCCGGGGTTTTACGACGGCGTGCCGGACATGCCGCCCGCGCTGTTGGCACAATGGGACGCGCTGGATTTTGATCCCGCCACGTTTCTGGGCGATGTCGGCCTGTCTGAACCAGCAGGCGAAACCGGTCGCAGCGTGCTTGAAATGATGTGGGCCCGCCCGACATGTGATGTGAATGGTATATGGGGTGGCTATACCGGTGACGGTTTCAAAACGGTCCTGCCCGCCCAGGCCAGCGCAAAAATCAGTTTTCGCCTGGTTGGCACGCAGGATCCGCTGAAAATCAGGGCCGCATTTCGTGAACAGGTCCGCGCGCAGCTGCCGCCCGATTGCTCGGTCACATTTTCTGATCATGGCGCGTCGGCGGCCTCCCAGATGAGCACCGCAAATCCCGCCTTCGAAAAAGCCCGCAACGCGTTGTCCGACGAATGGCCAAAGCCAGCCGCCTATATCGGCTGCGGCGGATCGATCCCGATTGCCGGGCATTTCCGCGACATCCTGGGAATGGATTCATTGCTGATCGGGTTTGGTCAGGCCGACGATCAGCTACATTCTCCGAACGAAAAATACAATTTTGACAGCTTTCACAAAGGCACCCGCAGCTGGGCCCGTATCTTGCAGGCGCTGAACGCCTGACAGCACACCGCGCGGCTGCCGCCAGGGGCAGTTGATACCCGGCTTACAATTTATTGATGGGCACTTTCAGTCGCGCATTGCCGTCCCTGTCGGTCGGCAGATTTCCTGCGCGCATATTCACTTGCAGCGACGGTATGATCAGATTGGGCATGGCCAGCCCGGCATCACGCGCGGTGCGGAATTTCACAAAGTCATCCTTGGTTTTGCCGCCGCCGACGTGGATATTATGCGCCTTTTGCGCCGCAACTGTGGTTTCCCACTGAATATCGCGCCCGTTGGGGCCGTAATCGTGGCACATGAACAGCCGCATGTCATCCGGCAGAGACAGGACTTTTTGAATGGAATCATACAGTTGCCCCGCGTCGCCCCCCGGAAAATCCGCCCGTGCAGAACCGCCATCTGGCATGAACAATGTATCCCCCACAAACGCGGCATCGCCGATGACGTGGACCATGCAGGCCGGCGTGTGACCGGGCGCATGCATCGCAAACCCGGTCATCTGACCGATACGATAGCGGTCGCCGTCGTCAAATAATTTGTCAAACTGACTGCCGTCGCGCTGGAATTCGGTACCCTCGTTGAACACTTTGCCGAACGTATCCTGAACCTGAATGATATTGCGCCCGACCCCGATTTTTCCACCCAGTTTTTCCTGAATATAGGGCGCCGCCGACAGATGATCCGCATGCACATGGGTTTCGATCAGCCAGTCCAGCGTCAACCCGTTATCAGTGATAAATGCGATGATTTGATCGGCGTTTTGCGAACTGATACGCCCGGCCGCATAATCAATGTCCATGACAGAATCGACGACAGCACAAGCCTGTGATCCTGGATCACGCACGACGTAACTGATTGTGTGAGTGGCGGCGTCGAAAAAGGCCTGAATTTCTGGCGAAGTTTTCATATCAACTGAATATTCGGTCATCTGTTCCTTGTCCTTTGCTTGCGCCGTCGTCGATGCTCAGGCTGTGGGGTTCACTTTGGCGGTGCCGCCGAAATCGTGCCCCATCAGCCAGCGTGCTGCCAGAATGCCCGCGATCAGGGCGGCTGTGAAAATGAATACGTCGATGCGACCGGTGCCCAGGGCGGGCAATGCCCCGCCGGGGCAAAATCCGGATATGCCCCAACCAATACCGAAAACCGCAGACCCACCGATCAGCTTGGCATCAATCGTTCTGCTGGTGGGCACATTGAAAGTTGCGTCAAAAACGGGCGCGGTGCGTCCCAGTGCCCAACGATACCCAAGTGCCGTAACCGCCAGCGCGCCCCCCATCACAAAGGCCAGGCTGGGATCCCATGTACCGAAAACATCAAAAAAGTTCAGCACTTTGGCTGGATTGGCCATGCCTGAAATCGAGATACCGACACCAAAAACCAGACCCACCAGATATGTCACGATCAGTTTCATACCTAGCCCCCGATCACATGGCGGACGACATAGACTGTCACCGCCGTGGCCAGCATGAAAATGCCGGTCGCAACAATGGATCGCGGCGACAGTCGCGCCATGCCACAGACACCGTGACCCGAGGTGCAGCCGCCCCCAAACGTGACGCCCACACCAACGATAAAGCCGCCAATGACCATCATTGCGGTTGAAACCGGCACGTCTACCGCTGGCATTTGCCCTGTCAGCGCCCAGATCACCAACGGTCCGCTGACCATGCCTGCCAACAAGGCCGCCCGCCACGCCCAATCCCCTGAATGGGACGGCATGATGAAACCGGCAAGAATACCGGTCGCGCCAAAAATCCGGCCACGAAATGCCATCAGCAAAACCGAAGCAATGCCGATCAGCACACCCCCGCTGAGAGAGGCGATAGGCGTAAATTCTGTTTCCATTGTCAAAACCCCGATCGGCTGCGCCGTTAAACAGCAATATATCCGACGCCTTGTTCAAACGGCCGGATCAAAGACACCCCCCACTAAGTATTCACGTTTTTGATTGTGTTCAAGCCCGATTGGCTGGACTTGGCATCTTTATGCGGTATACCAACTAGTGGGCTGAATGGCTTGACCCGAAACATTCGGCGTAAGATATTGTTTAGGCGAATAAAAGGACGGACGCCATGGGACTACCAGTCCTGACTGAGACCTCGTCGGCAAGCGATAAGGCAAGCGTGACCAATAACGCCACCGAGGCTGCGGCGGTGTTAAAGACGCTGGGGCATGGTGGCCGATTGATGATCCTGTGCCACCTGGTTGCAGGCGAAAAATCTGTCGGCGCACTGGAGGACCTGATGGAAATGCGTCAGGCCGCAGTCTCGCAGCAACTGGCCAGGCTGCGTCAGGATGGGCTGGTCATTGCCCGTCGCGACGGCAAAACCGTCTATTATGCGCTGGCGGATGACCGGCCCAAGCAGATCATCGAACTTGTCTACGATCTGTTTTGCAGCCCCCGCCCGGACTAGGACCGCATTGCACTGCCATTCGCGTCAAACAGTGGCTGGCGTTGCAATGTCGCGCTGCGATTGTCTCCCAATATCTCGATCTGCCATCCAGAATCATTTTCGGCCAGTTCGGCAGGCACAAATCCGATGGCGACGGATTTTTGCGACGGATGTGCATAGCCGCCGGATGTCACCCAGCCGACCACCTGGCCGTCGTGCAGAACTGGCTCGTCGCCGATCACGTCTGCATCCACAGCGTCGACAACAAAGCTGCGCAGCCGCATCTTGCCGCCGCCCCCCGATTTGAGCGTTTTCGCGGCGGCCTTTCCGATAAATTCAGCATCTTTGGACAGGGCGACAAACCGTCCCAACTCGCACTCAAACGGTGAATAAATCGGCCGATATTCCCGCCCCCACCCGCCGAAATTCTTTTCCAGCCGCAACGCATTCAGCGCCCGCAGACCGAAATTGCGGATGCCCAATTCTGCACCTGCTGTCATCAGCGTATTGTAAATGGTGCGTTGCGCATCCGGTGCCATCCAGATTTCGTATCCCAGATCGCCGGTGAATGTGACCCGCCCCACAAGGGCCGAACACAGCCCGATATCCATACGCCGGATATCCATGAATTTGAAACCTTCCGCGGACACATCGCCATCCGTGACCTTGCCCAAAAGCGCCCGCGCCTGCGGGCCCGCGATCGACAGCCCACACATGTCGGTGCCCAATGCGCGCACCTGCACGCCACCGTCCTGTGGCAAGTTCTGCAGGAACCAGCGCATGTGATAATCCTCGGCCATGCCGGACCCCGCGATGAAAAAATCATCGTCCCCCAATTTCGCAACCGTGAAATCGCCAATGACCATGCCGTCATGTTTCAGCATCGGCGCCAGGGCCATGCGGCCGGTTGCGGGCATCCGGCAGGCCAGAATTGTGTCCAGCCATGCCTCGGCCCCGGCCCCTTTGACGGTGTATTTGGCAAAGCCCGTGGTTTCGATCACACCCACACTGTCGCGCACCGCCTGCGATTCTGCCCCGACCGCATCAAAGTCGGATGAACGCCGCCACGAAAAATCATCGCTGACACCGGGCGGCGCGAACCACAGCGCACTTTCCAGTCCCCATGACGTCCCGAATTGCGCACCTTGCGCCGCCAGCAGATCATAAATCGGGCTGGTTTTCAGCGGCCTGGCTGCGGGCAATTCTTCGTTGGGAAAGCGGATGGAAAAGCGTCGTGAATAATTTTCCTGCACCTTTTCATGGGTATAGGCCATGGTCGCCCAATCGCCATAGCGGCTGACATCCATGGCAAACACATCAAATCCGGGGTCGCCATGGATCATCCAGTTGGCAAGCGCCAGACCAACGCCACCGCCCTGACTAAAGCCCGCCATCACACCACAAGCCGACCACAAGCCGCGCACACCCTTGATCGGGCCAACCAGCGGGTTACCGTCCGGCGCAAAGGTGAACGGCCCATTGATGATCTGTTTGATCCCGGCATTCTCAAAGGCCGGAAAATGGCGAAATCCAACCTCGAGACTGGGGGCAATCCGGTCCAGATCAGGTTGCAGCAATTCGGCGGCAAAATCCCATGGCGTTTCTTTTGGCGACCACGGGCGACAATCTTTTTCGTAAGTGCCCAGCAGCATCCCCTGACGTTCCTGACGCATATACATCTCGCCATCGAAATCGACGGCATGCAGCATTTCGCGCCCCGTGCTTTCATTGAATTCAATGACCTCAGGCATGTCCTCGGTGAACAGGTACATGTGTTCCATCGCCAGTATCGGCACGGTCATACCAACCATCCGGCCAACTTCGCGCGCCCACAGCCCCGCTGCATTGACAATATGTTCGGCGATTATTTCACCCTTGTCGGTGATTACGCGCCAGTGACCATCCTCGCGCTGCACCAGATCTTTGACCATCGTATGGGTATAGATTTCAGCCCCGTTTTTGCGTGCCGATTTTGCATAGGCGTGGGTCGTGCCGGATGGATCAAGATGGCCTTCGACCTGATCGTGCAATGCGCCGACAAACTGATCCGGATCAAGCAGCGGGAAAAGTTCCTGGGCCTCTTTGGGTGTGATCAGTTCTGCATCAAGACCCAGATACCGCCCCTTGGCTTTCATCGATTTCAACCAGTCAAAGCGGTCCTGCGTTGCGGCAAGCATCACCCCGCCGGTCAGGTGCAGCCCGATGTTTTGCCCGGAATATTCTTCGATCTCTTTATACAGCTCGACTGTATATTTCTGCAGTTTGGCGACATTGGGATCGCCATTGATCGTGTGGATGCCCCCGGCCGCATGCCAGGTTGATCCGCACGTCAATTCCGATCGTTCAACCAGAACCACATCTTTCCAGCCAAACTTGGACAGGTGGTACAACACCGAACAGCCCACAACGCCGCCGCCAATCACCACAACTTTTGCGTGACTTTTCATGTTATCGCTCCTGTTTCGTCGCTCATTTCATTGTTCCGCGCCATAGCTTTTCAGGCGACCGTGTATTTGCGCTGCATCTGCCATGCCCTGTTCCAGCGCGAACACATACGCATGGGTCAGATAAAAACAGGTGGCGGTGGTGTCGCCGCTGGTTTCACGGGTGTCTGCGGCCTGACAATACAACGTCACCAACGCCCCGTGGTCGCCTGCTGCATGGGCCGCCAGCAACTGTTGATCAAGCGGATCATCAGCGCGCTGCACTGGTCTGATCCATCATTTGTGATGCCACCCAATGGTGAAAGCAATGGGTCGGTCCATCCATCACAGGGCTGAATTTACCACCATCAAAGTAAGGGGCATGGCGGCCTTGCTGCATGCCCTCGACGACGAATACGTCCTCTTCCAGCACCCCACGCCACAACGCGGTATTTGTGCGCCGCAGATCGGCAAGTTCCGACCCGATCGCATCCGCATTGGCGTAATAAAGCTCGATATGCTCAATCGTGCGATCCGGACCCTTTGGTTCCAGGATCAGCGCATAAGCATGATCGCGATGCGCTGCCAGTAACACATTGGGGTAAAGGGCGATATATTCCGCCCCCGCATCCCATTTTTCGCCAAGCCCGGCAAAGTCGGGAAAACGCCGCCCGTCGTCGGAAATCGAGGGACGATACACCAGCGTACCCTGCCCGGAAAACGCGCCGGGCTGCGCGATGTTATAGTGATCTTCCAGCCGCGAATAACTGTTCAGTCCAGGATGGATCCACGGCAAATGATAGCTTTCACAGTAGTTTTCGACCCCAAGTTTCCAATTACAGCGGATATCAAATTTGAAAGAACTGTCATCGCCCGCATGATAAAGGGTCTGGCCTTCAAATTCAGACCACCGGGCAATCACATCCGCCGCGTAATCGGTGAATTCAGGTGCGGTGCCGGAAATATTGACAAAAATGATGTCCCGCCACACATGGCTGCGTATTTCCACCAGGCCCAGATTTTCGCGTTCGATGGAATCGTGGGTGTTCTGGCCGGGTCCACCGACATGGGGCGTCGTGACCAAATCACCATCCAGCGCGTAGCACCAGGAATGATAGGGGCAGCGAATAACGCCGCCGATCTTTTTGGGCTGATCGACCAGGATCATTCCGCGATGACGGCACGTATTCTGGAATACCCGCAAGACACCATCGCGGCCCCGCACCGCCAACAAGGGGATACCGACAAAATCTATCGGACGCGCAAATCCCGGCTCGGCCACATCCTTGGCGAAACCGATGGCTGACCAGTTCGCAAACAGCACATGTTGCTTTTCAAGGTCATACATGTCCTGAGACGTATAGTGCGCGTTCGGCAAACCATGGGCGGTTTCAACGGGGTTCAGCACGTTGGACAATCCGGATTGCGGCATTTTCTGCCCCCCGCGTTGATGACGTATGGGATCAATATTGTGCGCTTGGGCGCACCTGCGCAAGTTCCCAGCGCGACCTCAAATGTTCCGCAGGCGACACTTTCAGGGGCGGATCAACACTTGCAAATCGGCGACATTGGTGCCGGTCGCACCTGTGATCAGCAAATCACCCGCGGCTTGCAACGCATGATAACTGTCATTGTCGCGCAACGCCATTTCCGGGTCGACACCGGCTGCGCGCATCCGCGCAAGTGATCCGTCATCTACCAGACCACCGGCGCTGTCCGTTGGACCGTCGCGACCATCAGTGCCGCCCGACAAAAACACCCAACCCGGTGCCCAGCCCGCTGACTCGGCCAGCATGGCGACACGCAATGCCAGTTCCTGATTGCGCCCGCCCAAGCCGTCACCGGCCAGAACGACAGTTGTTTCGCCGCCAAAAAGTGTTGTCTGACCCGCAGGCACCGCCGCGATTTCGCGCGCCGCATCGGCCACATCGCCGATCAGCGGCCTGGCGTGAACAACCGCGTCGCGATCATGGGCGGCCATTGCGGCCACACTGATTGCATTGCTGCCGACCAGCCTGTTTTCGACCGCTGGCGGCTCAGATACAGTTTCCGATGTCCGGGTCTGCAGGTGATGCACCACAGTTTTTGGCAATTCATCCCAGATACCCGCCGCCCGCAGCACCGCAATCGCGTCGGCGGCGTTGCCCAGTGGCGCCACGGTCGGACCGCTGGCCACAGTGCGCAAATCATCGCCAATCACATCCGACAGGATAAGTGCGCTGACCTGCGCGGGCGCTGCCAGTCGTGCAAAACCACCCCCCTTTAAGACCGACAATTGCTGGCGCACCAGGTTCATCTGATCAATGTCGACCCCTGCCCCCAGCAGCAACTGATTGACCCGTGCCTTGTCTGTCAGCGAAATGCCGGGGACAGGCGCCGGCAAAAGCGCCGATCCGCCGCCGCTGATCAACGCCAGAATCCGATCGTTGGCCCCGGTCGACTGCAATGCACGCTGAACAGCCTGCGCGGCCTTCTGCCCGTTTTCGTCCGGGACAGGGTGCCCGGCGGCAAATACCTCGGCATGTGGCACGTCACCGGCGTTTTCGTAATTGGTGACAATCAGGGTCGGCGGCGGTGTGGCAAAGGCCTGCATCGCGGCACGGGCCATGGAAATTGCGGCCTTGCCCACGGCAATGATCTGTACACGCCCTGGTCCGATCTCAAACGGTCGGTCCCGCAAGGCCTGCGTCACCGCGCCGCCGGGGTCCGCCGCACGGATGCCCGCCATGAAAATATCCACCGCCTTGCGTCTTGTTGCTTGTGTCATGGGCCAAGTGCTAGGGCTGAGCGCAGTAAAGGTCCAGCGACCAGTTACCGGAAATCTTGAATTCGACATGAAAAATGCAAATCCATCCCTTGCCGAACTATTGAATATGGGCTGGAACTGTATCAGTGCACCGCCAGCCGGTGCCAGTGATTTTGCAAATGTCGTCACCCTTGCCACGTCATCGCCCGCCGGGGCGCAGGCGCGGTCCGTCGTTATTCGCACGGCGGACGCCCGGACCCGGCAGGTGTGCATCCACACCGATCCCGCCACACCCAAATTGGCAGAAATCGCACAGGACCCTCGGGTGACCCTGTTGTGCTGGTCGCCAACAAACCGGGTGCAACTGCGGTTGCGCGGGCTGGCGAAACGTGACGATCCGGCCGCCACCTTATCTGCCTGGAATGCAATCGCGGACACAAATCGCAGGAACTACGGCGTCACCCCACCATCGGGGCACACCATCGCCGCGGCCCAGGACTATGCCCGATTACCCGAACCAGATCGTTTCGCAGTGATCCGGATCAAGGCGCTGGAAATTGACGTCATCAGGTTGGGACGCCCGGATGACATACGTGGCCATTTTGTCGCCGGTGACGGCTGGCGCGGACGTTGGATTGCACCCTGAAATGTGCCGCCGTCCGAAATCCGGTCAGCTATTGAAACCATGTGATTTGCAGTTCCGCGAGCGCCGGTCCAATGTGGGTTTTCAACACCATTGGACAGCGCAACTGCATGATGAATGACACCATACCACTGACCCAGGAACTGGTGCTGATTGGTGGCGGCCATACCCATGCTCTGGTGATGCGCATGTGGGGGATGAACCCGTTGCCGGGGGTGCGCCTGACGGTTATCAATCCCGCCCCCGCTGCCCCATATACCGGCATGCTGCCGGGATATGTCGCCGGGCATTATGAACGCGATGCACTGGACATCGATCTGGTGCGGTTGTCGCGTTTTGCGCGGGCCAGGTTTATTGCCGCACGCGCAGTCGGATTTGACCCCGATATTGGCGTCGTCACGCTGGATAATGGCCGCAAAATCCCGTTTCACGTGGCGTCTTTTGACATTGGTATCAGTTCGGGCCCGTCTTTTGCACCGGGGATTGGTGCGCATGCCATACCGGCGAAACCGATGGACGTGTTTGCGGACCGTTGGGATGAATTCCTGGTCGCATTGGCACAGGGGCAAAAACAGCCGAAAGTCGCAATTATTGGTGGCGGCATCGCCGGCGCGGAACTGGCCCTGGCGACAAATAACGCCCTAAGGCACCGCGGCCACACTGCTGAGGTCACATTACTTGAACGCGATAACATGTTGGCTAATTTACATAAAAATTCCCGATCAATTGTGTTATCGCATCTGAACCAAAACGGAATTTCATGCATCGAAAATAGCAGCGTCACCGCGCTAAGCGCTGATGCAGCCCATCTGGCGGATGGGCAATCGGTCGGGTCCGACTTTACGATCGCAGCAGCCGGTGCGCGCCCCCAGCCGTGGCTGAACGACACCGGTCTGGCCCTGCAGGACGGTTATATCTGCGTGACCCCAACACTGAGCACAGCCGGGCATCCGCATATCTTCGCCGTGGGCGATTGTGCGCACATGACCCACGCACCGCGTCCCAAGGCCGGGGTCTATGCTGTGCGTCAGGCGCCTGTTTTATATGCCAATCTGAAATCATCCCTTTCCGGTCACAAAAAACGTATTAAATACAATCCACAAAGGGACTATCTTAAACTTATATCACTGGGCCAGAAACAGGCTGTGGCTGATAAATGGGGGCTGCGGTTCAGTGGCCGTCTGTTGTGGCAATGGAAGGACAGGATAGACCGGCGCTTTATGGATCAGTTCCGCAACCTGGAGCCAATGACGCAGGACATTCCCGCAATTCCCGTTGCCACCGGAGTCAGACAGATGATGCAAGCGGATTCGCTGTGCGGCGGCTGCGGCGCCAAGCTGGGCGGCGATGTTCTGGCCGGGATGCTGGCGCAAGTTCCCGCTGCGCGCCGGGCTGATGTCGTCTCGGCGCCGGGCGATGACGCGGCGGTGCTGATACAGCCCGGTGGGGGATTTCAGATCATCACCACGGACCACCTGCGGGAATTTACCCGTGACCCGTACATGATGGCACGGATCGCGGCCATCCATGCCCTGGGCGACTGTTGGGCCATGGGGGCCGATCCGCAGGCGGCGTTGTCCAGCATAACTTTGCCGCCTATGTCACCACAATTGCAGGGCAATTTCCTTTCCGATATTACACGGTCCGCACTTGGTGTGCTGCGCGACGCCGGGGCTGATCTGGTTGGCGGACACACTGCACAGGGGGCCGAATTGTCCATCGGTTTTACCATCACCGGCCTGTCTGCGGCGCAACCCATCGGGCATGACGGCGCAAAGCCCGGTGATGTCATTGTCATTAGCAAACCCATCGGCACAGGCACAATACTGGCAGGCGACATGGCGCTGCGGGCCCGCGGTTCGTGGGTTCAGGATACCTTGCAAATGATGTCTCGCCCCCAGGGCAACATCGCCCGCGCGCTACGCTGTGCCAGCGCGATGACAGATGTCACAGGCTTTGGCCTGGCCGGTCATGTGATGGGGATCGCCCGTGCTAGCGGTGTGCATTGCGTGATCGACACGGATCGTGTGCGGTATCTGGACGGCGCGATGGAATTGGCCAGGGCAGGTGTGCGATCTTCCCTGTACCCGTCCAACCGCGCATTGTTGCCGAAATTCGACCCCGGTGGCGACCCTGCGAAAATTCTGTTGTTCGATCCTCAGACAGCGGGCGGATTATTGGCTGTTCTTTCCGAAACAAACTGGAAAATTTTACAAAAAACCCAAGGGATAACAGATGATCTTCATGTGATTGGCCGCTGTCAGGACGGACCGCCAGATGTCAGTGTTGGTGCTGTTTGAACCGTTTGGGCGATTTGCCGGGCGATGCCCGACAGTGCGGCCGGGTCCAGCGACGGACAATTGAGCGTCCCCAGGATCACCGAATCCAAACGGTCGCGGGATTTGGCATAACGCGGGTCATAATGATGCGCCATCAGTTCCCGGGCCAATTGCGCGAATTGTTTGGTGCTGGCCAGCGCCTGCCAGTCCGCCACCCGTTCGCGCCCGTGTAACCGGCGCAAATGTGCAATGATCGCCAGCAACTGCGCCGTGTCTGCCGCGATATCGGCGTAAGTTCGCGTCAGATAAGAGGCCCGTTCGTTCAGGGGTGCGCGCAACGTGATCCGCGGTGCGACGCACATCGCCTGCCACACAGCCCTGGGAATCTGACACTGACCGATTTTGCTGGATTCGGCCTCGACCACCACCGGCATTGATGGGTCGCAGTCATTCAGGGCTGCCGCCAGCGCGCCTTCGAACGCTTTTTGCGATGGCTGTTTGCGATCGCCGGCCCCAAAAATGGACCCGCGATGACCGGCCAGGGCCTCCAGGTCCAGGGTCTGTATCCCCTGCGCCGCCAGGTGACCCAGAATTTCGGTCTTGGCGGTCCCGGTATTGCCGTCCAGCAACACCAGTTGATGGGGCAGACGGGCCGTATGCATGGTTTCAACAACCAACCGGCGATAAGTGCGGTATCCGCCATCAATCAGCCCTGGCCGCCACCCGATCTGCGTCAGAATCGTCGCAAACGAACCGGACCGCTGGCCACCGCGCCAGCAATAGACCAACGGACGCCACCCACCGGGTTTGTCGATCAGGGTCGTTTGCAGGTGACGCGCTGCGTTTGCCGCCACCAAGGCCGCACCGATCTTGCGGGCCTTGAACGGGCTGTCCTGCACATAGATCGTGCCGACGCGGGCGCGCTCTTCGTTGTTCAGCGCTGGCAGGTTTATGGCACCGGGCACGTGGTCTTCGGCGAATTCCGCTGGCGACCGCACGTCGATCACCGTATCAAACCCATGAGTGTAAACCTCGGGCAATGCACCAAAAACCACAGCCATGCCCCTGACTACATCGCCACGCCCAAGACGTCCATTGCACTTGCGGTCCCAAACGCTAGGCTGGTGCGACCCAACCGCCAACCGGATGACAAAAATGCACGATCTGATATTGACCGGCCCTGCCCTGCCAAGCGCCGTCGCGGCCTTGCACGCTGAATTCAATGTGCACCCGTTTTGGCAAGCCGACGACAAGGCAAAATTTTTGAAAGCACATGCCAAGACACGTTTTGTCGCGGCGTCGGGCCACGCCAAGCTGGGCGCAGCCCTGATGGATCAGCTACCCGGTCTGGAAATAATTTCAAATTTTGGGGTCGGCGTCGACAACATCGATCTGGCAGCCGCAAAGGCCCGCAATATCCGGGTGACAAACACACCCGATGTTCTCAGCGATGCGGTGGCGGAACTGACCATGGGGCTGATGCTGGCAAGCTGTCGCCAGATGGTGCGTGCAGATGCCTTCGCGCGTCAGGGTGCCTGGACAGAAGGGCCATTTCCGCTGACATCTGAACTGACCGGGGCAACGGTCGGTATTCTGGGCCTTGGGCGCATCGGCAAGGAAATCGCGCGAAGATGCCAGGCATTCAAGATGCAGGTTGTGTACCACGGCCGTCGCGCGCAACCGTTTGAACCGTACAGATTCTACGCCTCGCTGGTGGAAATGGCTGCTGATTGCGACTGGCTGGTCGCGGTCGTACCCGGTGATACCGGCACCGAAGGGCTGGTTTCCAAAGAAGTGATGAGCGCATTGGGCCCCCAGGGTACATTCGTCAATCTGGGGCGCGGTAGCCTGGTGGATGAACCGGCAATGATTGCGTTGCTGCAATCTGGCGAACTGGGCGGCGCGGCGCTGGATGTGTTTTCGGGCGAACCGCATGTCGCACCGGCCTTGTGCGCCTTGGACAATGTCATTCTGTCCCCCCACAACGGCAGCGCCACAACAAAAACCAGATGGGCCATGGGCGATTTGTTCGTGCGCAATCTGGTGGCGCACCGGGATGGCATGCCGCTGATTTCGCCGGTGATCTGATCGGTTGCGGCACCTGCGATGCGGCAGGTTCCAAATCGATCTATTGACAAAACAGGGCAAAACGTCAGGAAAGTGGCATGGTTAAGCCGGATTATCAAAATCTGAAAACCGTCAAAGAGAAGGTCCGTTATGTCTGATCACGATACGCGCGCAAACAAACAGTTCCGTTCACAGGAATGGTTTGACAACCCGAACAATCCGGGAATGACGGCGCTGTATCTGGAACGTTATCTGAACCAGGAATACACACGCGAGGAATTGCAGGGCAATCGTCCGATTATCGGAATCGCACAGACCGGCAGTGATCTGTCGCCCTGCAACAAAATTCACGTCTTTCTGGCGGACCGGGTGCGTGCGGGCATTCGCGATGCTGGCGGTATTCCGATGGAATTTCCGGTGCATCCTATTCAGGAAACCGGCAAACGCCCCACGGCGGCACTGGATCGCAACCTGGCCTATCTGTCACTGGTCGAGGTGCTGCATGGCTATCCGATTGACGGGGTGGTTTTGACAACCGCCTGTGACAAGACCACGCCAGCGCAACTGATGGGGGCCGCCACGGTCGATCTGCCAGCCATCGTGCTGTCGGGCGGGCCGATGCTGGATGGCCACTGGAAGGGCGAGCTTGCCGGGTCCGGCACCATCGTCTGGGAAAGCCGCCGCCTGCTGGCCGAGGGCAAGATCGACTATGACGAATTCATTGCCCGTGCCTGTGCGTCCGCACCGTCACTGGGCCATTGCAATACCATGGGCACCGCCAGCACGATGAATGCAATGGCCGAGGCGCTTGGCATGTCGCTGACCGGTTGTTCAGCAATCCCGGCCCCGTTTCGTGAACGCATGGAAATGGCTTACCGCACCGGGCGGCGCTGTGTGGAAATGGTGTACGAAGGTCTGCGCCCGTCCGACATCATGACCCGTGACGCATTTCTGAATGCGATCGTTACCAATACCGCCATTGGCGGATCGACCAACGCGCCGCCGCATTTGCAGGCGATCGCGCGTCATGTGGGGGTCGCGCTGAACGTGCAGGACTGGCAGGACCATGGATATGATGTGCCGTTGCTGCTGAATATGCAGCCCGCTGGCGAAGTGTTGGGCGAAGGCTTTCATCTGGCCGGCGGTGTGCCGGCGGTGATGGGCGAATTGTCCGCAGCCGGCCTGATCCGCGGCGAAGTCCAGACCGCAAGCGGCAAGACCATGGCCGAAAATTTGCAGGGCCACCGCAGCCAGGACACCCATGTCATCCGCACCGCCCAGGCGCCTTTGCGCGCCAAAGCAGGGTTCATGGTCGTCAGCGGCAACCTGTTTGACAGCGCGATCATGAAAACCAGCGTGATTTCAGATGATTTCCGCAGCCGGTTTTTGTCCAAACCGGGGGCGGAAAATATCCATGAAGCCCGCGCAGTGGTTTTTGAAGGCCCCGAACACTATCACCAGTACATCAATGATCCGGACCTGAAAATTGATGAAAACGCAATCCTGTTCATCCGCGGCGTCGGTTGTGTGGGATATCCGGGGTCCGCCGAGGTGGTCAATATGCTGCCCCCTGATGATCTGGTCAGACAGGGCATCAATCACCTGCCAACAGTCGGTGACGGACGCCAGTCCGGTACATCCGAAAGCCCGTCGATCCTGAACGCGTCGCCGGAATCGGTTGTCGGTGGCGGGCTGGCGCTGCTGAAAACAGGTGATCCGGTACGTCTGGACCTGAATGCCGGGACACTGGACGCAATGGTACCGGCCAAGGAATGGGACGCCCGCCGCGCCGCCTGGACCCCGCCAGAGTTGGAACATCAGACCCCGTGGCAGGAAATATACCGCAATAATGTCGGCCAGTTGGCCGAAGGTGGATGTCTCGAACTGGCCACCAGCTATCAGAAAATTCACCGCATGATGCCACGCGACAGCCATTAGGATCAGAATATGAAATTGCTACGCTACGGCCCAAAAGGGCAGGAAAAACCGGGACTATTGGACGCTGACGGCGCAATCCGTGATTTATCCGGCCACGTATCGGATTTCGCCGGTGGCAGTGTGTCACTGCAGGCGCTGGACGCGTTGCGCGCCATTGATCCGGCGGACCTGAAGATCGTCCAGGGCGATCCGCGCATTGGCAGTTGCCTGGCCTGGGCCCCGAATTTCTTTTGCATCGGTCTGAATTACGCAAAGCACGCCGCAGAATCGGGTATGGCCGAACCTGATGAGCCGGTGATTTTTTCCAAGGCCAGTTCGGCCCTTAGCGGGCCTTATGACAACGTGATCATTCCCAAGGGATCGATCAAGGCCGACTGGGAAGTCGAATTGGGCATCATCATCGGCAAACATGCGGAACATGTCAGCGTGGATGATGCATTGTCTTATGTCGCGGGCTATTGCACGATCAATGATGTCAGTGAACGCGCGTTCCAACTGGAACGCAGCGGCCAGTGGATCAAAGGAAAATCCGCACCCACCTATGGCCCGGTCGGACCCTGGCTGGTCACCGCTGATGAGGTCGAAGACCCCAATGCATTGCCACTGTCGCTGGCGCTGAACGGGCAGACCATGCAAGACAGCAATACGTCAGATTTGATTTTCAATGTGCAGGAAATCATTTCGTCAATGTCCAGCTATATGGCGTTGTCCCCTGGCGACATCATCGCCACAGGCACCCCCGAAGGTGTGGGCATGGGGCAAAAACCACAGCGTTTCCTGAAACCCGGCGATGTGATGGAACTGCAAGTTCAGGGACTGGGGCATCAGCGACAGGATGTGGTGGCCTATCCCGGCTGACTTGCCACCCAGACCCCCTGGGCTATCGGCCCGGCGGAAAAACCTCATAGCCCGGTTCTTCTGGTTCGTCATCGATCATTTCGGCCGGGAAACCGGGGGCGGTGACATCCAGCCCCGTGGCCTGTTCCAGCCGTTCAATGATGCGGTCGGACTGGGCGCGATCGCCAAGCCGCGTCATCGCATCGCGAAATACTTCAATCATCAGCGGCGACAGTTCCAGCGGGACACCGGCACCGTCCGCCATATCCTGAAACAAGCCAATGTCTTTTGCCACCAGATCCATGGTGAAATTGATGTCACGGCATCCGTTCAGGATCATCTGGCTTTCGGTTTCATGCACAAATGAATTGCCCGACGAAATGCGGATCGCCTCAAACGTTGTGTTCAGATCCAGGCCAACCGCTTTGCATGTCACCAGAGCTTCGCAAACACTGATCAGGTTGGCCGTGGCCAGATAGTTGGTCATGACTTTCAATTTGGACGCGGTGCCGATTGCGCCGGTATGCAGCACCCGGCGGCCCAACACGGTCAGCACCGGCAAGATACGCTCGAACGTGGCGCGATCGCAGCCCGCGAATATCGATATGTTGCCGGTGGCAGCACGGTGGCAACCGCCAGACACCGGGCATTCAACCGCCATCGCACCGGTCGCCTGAACGCGGCTGGCGATACGGGCCACCTCGGCGGCGTCGGTGGTCGACATCTCGGCCCATATCTTGCCCTTTGACAGGCCACTGATGACGCCGTCTTTGCCCTCCAGAACCTCGGCACATGCGGCCGGGCTGGGCAGGCAGGTGATCACTAGATCGCAATTTTCCGCCATTTGCCTTGGGCTGTCGGCCCACTGCGCCCCCTGATCAAGAAATGGCTGCGCCAACGTGCGGTCCAGATCCCGCACCCACAGCTGAAATCCATTGCGCTGAATGCTGCTTGCCAATTTGGCACCGACATTGCCCAGTCCGATAAATCCGATTTTCATAATGCGCCTCCGACTGCGCCATGTTGTGGCCGTGTCACCCATTTGCTGTCGCGCCCGAAAACGACGCGCACCGCATGGGGGCGGCAATATCGCGCGACCGGCGCGATGGTCGTCACGATGTCGTTTCTGGCCCTGCCGGCGCGGCGCGGTCCCGCCACAGCTGATCTGCAAGGCTGAGCCCTTGTCCCGGTGCCGCGCGGCCCAATGTTTCCAACGCAAGCGCGGCTGTGCTGACGACAACGGATCTGGCAAACGGGTCGCGATATTCGCCGCGCCACAGGCCCGCAATATTTGCAGGGTCAGGATCTGTGTCAGCCAGCCGCCTGACGTCGTCGCAAAGCGCCGGCAGGCTGTCCTGCCACAGGATACCGTCACGCAGACCAAAGGCCAGCACCGCCTTGCCGGGATGGCGTTCAAATTCGCCGCCGCCGCCCTTGATGACCGTCAGCGCAGATTGCCCCAAAAGCATCCCGGCATCGGCCTGCAAGGCCCGATATGGCGGATGAAACACCCCCTGCACTGCCGCGCCTGCGCGGGTGGGGTTCATCACCCGCAAGCCCGTATTGATCGCCGACCTCAGGCCCAGGATTTCTCGTAATTTCAGGATGCGCAAACCATTTGGTGACAGATGTTCAAGCGGGGCATAAACGATCCCATCGGATTTCAGATTTGCGCGCGCCGTTGGCGCGTCCACCGCTATCGGGATGTCGATATCAGACAGAACAGCGCGCACGGATGCCGCGCCGGACTGATGGCTGTTCCAGCCGTGCAGAAATACGCGGGTTCCTGCACCCGAAACCAGTTTGGCCGACAGCAGGAACCAGGGTAATCCACGGGTGCGTCCAGCAGAATAGCTGGGCCAGTCCAGATCGGCACCGATATCCGCCCATGCGCGCGTATCAGACCGCAACGCGTCGACAAATCCGGCAATTTCCGGTGCCGATTCACCGCGAAAACGCATCAGCATCAACAATGCACCGACAGCCTCTGGGGCGGCCTGGCCTGACAGGATCTGGGTCATCGCATCGCCCGCCTCTGTGCGGGTCAATGCGCGCGAACGCCCCGGTCCGCGCCCAAGGGTGCGCACATGTTTGGCCAGGCTCATTGCGCCACCACCGGCCCGGCGGTCCGGTCGCGGATCATCGCGCCGTTGAAAGTGTTGTCGCCTGCGTGTCGCATCCATTTTTCCATTGCGGTTCTTCGTGTCATCGGTTCAGCCTTTGGCGACATGCGCAGATCGTGGGGAATGCCCGGATTTTCTGACACATTATCACCCGCAAACGCCCTGCACCATCCGTTGTGCGCCTGCACCACGGCGACGGCTGGGTCGCTATTTTTCACGGCGTTTGCGCATCGCAAGCGCCCCGGCTATCACGCCAACGGTCACGATCAAAATCAGGATGGTCGACAAGGCGTTGATTTCCGGCGACACACCCAGCCGCACCGAACTGAAAATCTTGATCGGCAATGTGGTCGCCGCCGGTCCTGCGGTGAATGATGCAATGACCAGATCATCCAGTGACAACGTAAAGGCCAGCAACCACCCCGACAGGACCGCTGGTGAAATGATCGGCAGGGTCACGCTGCGAAATGCATCAAATGGTGTACAGCCCAGATCCAGCGCCGCCTCTTCCAGGGATCGGTCAAACGTCGACAGCCGCGACGACACCACGACTGATACGTAGCACATCGAAAAAGTGGTGTGGGCCAGAACAATGGTCAGCAGACCCCGATCCAGCCCGATCGCAATGAAAAATAGCAACAACGACAGGCCGGTGATGACTTCGGGCATGACCAGCGGCGCGAATATCATCCCCGAAAACAGGGTGCGCCCGCGAAACCTGCCGCCACGCACCATTACATATGCGGCCATCGTCCCCAAAATGGTGGCCAGCGTGGATGACACGAATCCAACTCTTAATGTCACCCATGCCGCGTCCAGAAACGCCTGGTTGCGCCACAATTCGCCATACCATTTGGTCGAGAAACCAGCCCAGACCGCCACCAGCCGGGATTCATTAAAGCTGTAAACCACCAGCACCACCATCGGCAGGTAAAGAAACGCGATCCCAAGGGTCAGCGCCGTGGCATTGAACCATGAAAAGCGCCGGTTCATTGATCCAGCTCGCGTTGGTGCTGTTGGTTGCGCTGGAACAGCACGATCGGCACGATAAGCAACAAGAGCAGGATCACGGCAACGGCCGAGGCGACCGGCCAGTCGCGATTGGAAAAGAATTCTTCCCACAAGACCTTGCCGATCATCAGCGTGTCTGATCCGCCCAACAACGACGGAATGACAAATTCGCCCAGGGCCGGGATAAACACCAGAAAACACCCCGCGATGACGCCAGGCAGCGACAGTGGCACAGTGACAAGCCAAAACGCAGACACCCGCGTGCATCCCAGATCTTCGGCCGCCTCTGTCAGCGACCCGTCCAGGCGTTCCAGCGCTGCATAAATCGGCAAAACCATAAACGGCAAATAGGTGTACACGATCCCGATATAGACGGCAAAACTGGTGTTCAGCATCGCCAATGGCTGATCGATCAGACCGGTCCACAACAGGAATTGGTTCAGATAGCCTTCTTGGCTGAGGATACCGATCCACGCGTAAACCCGGATCAAAAAGCTGGTCCAGAATGGCAATATGACGATCATCATCAGGGTCAGGCGCCAGTGTTGCGGCGCCTGGGCCATGCCATAGGCAATCGGATAACCGACCAATAATGAAATTGCCGTCGCCAGCGCGGCAATCTGAAAGCTGGACACAAAGGCCCGCCAGTACAGATCGTCACGGGTCAGAAAGACGAAATTCTCAAAATCCAGTTGCGTCAGAAACTGGCGCAGCGCCGCCAGACCGCCAGCCGGATCAAACGTAGGAATGTAAGGGGGGATGGCCAGCGCGATGTCCGATAGCGATATCTTGACCACAATGGCGAACGGCACCAGGAACAGCACTATCAACCATAAGAACGGGACACATATCAAAAACAGGCGTCTCATCATCTGCTATTGCGCCAAGACGACACCGGCGTCGTCATCCCAGGACAGCCAAACACTGTCTTCCCAGGTCAGGTCTGCACGCGACAGGCGGTTGTGATTGACGATCTGCGCTTTCAGCACGGCCCCACCCGCCACTTTGACATGATAGGTCGTCACCGGGCCCAAATAGGCGATATCCAATATCTGGCCGTTGACGACATTCGTGGTCCGGTCGGGCCGGTCTTTTGAAATGGCGACCTTTTCGGGGCGCAGCGCAAGAAAGGCCCGCTGCCCCACCCCGAATGTCGCTTGCGGTGCCCCGCATACCGGTCTTTGGCTCTCGGCCCATGACAACTGCACCAGACCACCGGCAACACGTTCGGCTGTGCCTTCGAAAATATTCACATCACCAATGAAATCAGCGACATAGACACTGTTGGGGGCTTCGTAAATCTGATCCGGCGTGGCGACCTGAACAATGCGGCCCTGATCCATCACCCCGACCCGTGTGGCGATTGTCATCGCTTCTTCCTGATCATGGGTAACGATCACGAAGGTCGTGCCGGTTTTTTCCTGAATATCCACCAGTTCAAACTGCGTATCCCGGCGCAGCTTTTTGTCCAGCGCGCCAAGCGGTTCGTCCAGCAAAAGCAGTTTTGGCGCCTTGGCCAGCGCGCGCGCCAATGCGACCCGCTGTTTTTGACCGCCCGAGATCTGATGGGGCTTGCGCGCGGCAAAGCCTTCTAACCGGGTCAGCCGCAACATTTCTTCGACCCGCGCTTCAATCGCATCCCGGGGCATGTCTGATCGTTTCAGCCCAAAGGCGATGTTGTCCCTGACGCTGAGATGCGGAAACAAGGCGTAGGACTGGAACATCATGTTCACCGCACGTCTGTGCGGCGGCACCGAACCAATATCGACGCCATCAAGGAAAATCTGCCCCTCGGTCGGCGTCTCGAACCCGGCCAGCATCCGCATCAGCGTGGTCTTGCCACAGCCCGAAGGCCCCAGCAACGCAAAGAATTCCTTCGAAAAAATGTCGAGATTCACATCCTGAATTGCACTGGATGTGCCGAAATCCTTGCGCACGTTGCGAAATTCAATCAACGGGGATTCATCGGGATCGTCCCAGGGCGCAAACAGATCTGACCCCCCCGGCTGGGTCATGCGGTTTGACCGATGAAACGCACCCGACCCCACGTTGCGGGCACAATGTGAGGCTGGGTATCTGTCATCAGGTCCCCGATTTCACCCTGGTCCACAGGCGGGTCACGATGCGTTGCACAGGCGCCGCATAGGGCGAGGTTGTGAACAGGTTTTCCAATGTGGCGGCATCTGGATAAATCGCCGGATCGCCAATCACGTCTTCTTCCAGAAACGGCTGCGACGCCAGATTGCCGTTGGCGTAGTAAACATAGTTTGACGCATCCGCCATGTTCCGGGCATCCAGAATAAAGTTGAGAAACACATGCGCGCCGGACGGGTTGGGCGCATCCACCGGGATCGCCATCTGGTCAAACCACATCAATGCACCTTCTGACGCTGCATTAAAGGCGATTGAAACGCCGTTATCGGCCTCGTCCGCGCGATCCCGGGCCTGCAAAATGTCGCCCGACCATCCGAATGCGACACAGATGTCACCATTGGCCAGAGCGTTGATGTATTCCGAGCTGTGGAATTTCTGGACATAGGGCCGCACGGCATCAAAGACCGCCTGCGTTTTGGCAATCACGTCGGGGTCCTGACTGTCGGGGTCTTCGCCGATATAGGCCAGGGCAGCGGGAATCATTTCGGCAGGCGCATCCAGAAACTGAACGCCACAACTGGCCAGTTTTTCCATATTGGCGGGGTTAAAGATCAGATCAAGCGAACCGATCGGCGCATCAGCACCCAAAACCGCAGTCACCCGGTCCAGGTTCACACCGATTCCAGACGTTCCCCACATGTAATTGATCGAGTACGCGTTGCCCGGATCATACTGTTCAGTGCGGTCCTGGATCACGTCCCACAAATTGCCCGCATTCGGCAGTTGCGCATAGTCCAGCGGTTGAAACGCGCCAGCCGTGATCTGGCGCTGCAAGAATGTTCCAGTGGGCACCACGACATCATATCCCGACCCGCCAGCCAACAATTTTGTTTCCAAAACCTCATTTGAATCAAAGACATCATAGATCAACTTAAGGCCGGTTTCAGTCTCGAACTTGTCCAGCAGAGCTTCGTCAATATAGTCCGACCAATTGTAAACCCGAACCTCTTGGGCCCAGGCCATGCTATGGGTTGCAACCACAACTAACGCCACCGCAGTGGCCCCGATTTTGCGCATTCTCATCATTTCTCCAGAATGGTCCCTTGCAGTGACAACTGCCGGACCATGTTTGTGCAAATCTGAACGTCTTTGCAATATGGCACGTGTCGTAAGGATTGCAGATGTTTTTGTCGGTCCAGCGCAGGCTGCCGGGATGTGGCGAAAGACTGATCGCCGCCAAGCCCCTGGCACGAACCGCGCCGATCACTTGCATCGCGTTGCAACCCACCGATAGCTGGGTGATAAGACCCCCACATATGAAACCACAGTCAATGTCAGCAATGGCATATGTCACAAAATTCCATTCTCGGAATGGGCCTGGCAGGATGGCAAGATGCCGTTGGATCGGCGGGGGGCGAACTTTCTATGACTAAATCGCAGATCGGTCTGATCGGACTGGGCACTATGGGTTCTGCCCTGTCACTGAACATTGCGGAAAAAGGCTTTCCGATATCCGTCTATAACCGGACGTCGACCACCACCGACAGCTTTATGGCGCAGGCCGGGTCGCTGGCACCCGCGATCACGCCCACCAAATCACTGCCGGAATTTGTCGAATCGATCGCAAGCCCGCGCGCGGTGATATTGATGGTTCCGGCGGGCGAACCCACCGACGCGCAAATTCGCGCTTTGCAGCCCTTGCTTGGTCCCGACGATCTGATCATCGATGCCGGAAACGCCAATTTCCATGACACCAACCGTCGCGCCGAAGAATCCATCACCGCCGGCGTCCCGTTCATGGGCATCGGTGTGTCTGGTGGCGAAGAAGGCGCGCGGCACGGACCGTCGATCATGGGGGGTGGTCCCAAGGACAGCTGGGCGCGCGTGCAACCGGTGCTGGAAGCGATTTCGGCAAAGTACAAAGGCACACCATGTGCGACCTGGATGGGCCAAGGCGGGGCCGGACATTTTGTAAAGGCTGTGCATAACGGCATCGAATATGCCGACATGCAGATGATCGCCGAAACATATGGTGTTCTGCGTGACGGCATGGGCTGGTCGGCGGCCCAGTGCGGCCAGGTGTTTGCAAAGTGGAACGAGGGGCCGCTGCAGTCCTATCTGATCGAGATATCCGGCAAAGTCTCTGCCGCGACGGATGCGGCAACCGGGTCACCGGTACTGGACATCATTCTTGACCGTGCGGGTCAAAAGGGCACTGGCCGCTGGACAGTGATCGAGGCGCAGCATCTTGGGGCACCGATCCCGGTGATCGAAGCCGCGGTGACGGCACGCAATATTTCATCCCGTCTTGATTTGCGCATCCAGGGCCAGGCGACATTTGGTGCAGCACCGCAACCGCTGGCCAAAGACAGCCTCAGCGTTGAAACGCTGGAAGGTGCGATGATCGCGGGCAAAATCATGTGCTACGCACAAGGGTTCGACTTGCTTCAGGCTGCCAGCGACACATTTGACTGGACCCTGCCAATGAGCGAGATCGCAAAAGTCTGGCGCGAGGGCTGTATCATCCGGTCAGGCATGTTGAATGACATGGCCGAGGCACTGGCCGGTGCGCCGGGGCAGAATTTGATGTATTCGCCGGTTTTCAGCGCGCTGGTCACACAAAGTCAGGCAGCACTGCGCCAAACGGTCAGTGTGGCACAGGCAAACGGTCTGCCGGTCCCGGCCCTGTCTGCCGCCCTCAGCTATTTTGATATGATGCGCACGGCGCGTTCAACCGCCAATATGATTCAAGCACAACGCGACTTTTTCGGGGCGCACAGTTTTGAACGGACTGATCAGGACGGCGCGCATCACGGACCCTGGGGCGGGTCCAGTTAGACCCCTGAACCGGTCACCAGACCAAGGATCGCGGCGGCGGCGGGAACCGACAATCAGACCCTGCCGTCGGCGCGCCGGACCGGTCACAGTGGGCCCAGATGGGGGGCCAGCGCATCACGCGCAATCAAAATTCTATATAAATCGGGGGCTTATAGCCGGATTATGGTGCGGTCGGGGGGACTCGAACCCCCACGAGTGTTACCTCACAGCGACCTCAACGCTGCGCGTCTACCAATTCCGCCACGACCGCAGGTCCAAGGCTTGGTGACGGGCTTCATAACGAAGCCCTGCGTGCTTGTGAAGGGCAAATAAACACAGGTTTTCATGTGCGTTCCCCGGGTCGGTATTACCCCGCAGACCAGGCCGGTATTTATGGATGACACTGCCCGCAACCCAGATGCCCCAGGCGATGCAGACAATGCAGGCATCGTCACAAAAGGTCGGCAGGCTGCCCGGATTTTCTGCGCATAAATGGTTTGGTCTGAATGGCGATTGGGGCATGCGCCCACCCAGCGCCCCCCATGATGCAATCGTGCCACCGGCACCGCCCATGCGAACACTGCCCGCTGGTGCGAAAGCGCGGCCACCCGATTGCCGCCGCAACCGGTCAGGCATGATTTGACTTGCGGTCACCGGGGGAGTTCCTGCAATAAGTTACCGGTCGCCGATGTCGCGCAAAAATGCCGCCACCTGTCGCGGGTTGCAGCGCGAATGTGCGCGGTGTCAGGTCTGACAAAAGGGATAGCAAGTGGTTCAATGGCTGATATCAGAGCACCCGGTTGCCTATGCGGATGCGGTATCGCAGATGGAAGCCCGCGCCCATGACATCGCGGCGGGCCACGCCCAGGAAGCTGTCTGGCTGCTGGAACACCCGCCCCTTTACACCGCCGGGACCAGCGCCAATCCACAGGATCTGACCGACCCTGACCGATTTCCGGTCCATGCCAGCAAACGCGGTGGACAGTATACATATCATGGGCCTGGACAGCGCATTGCCTATGCAATGCTGGATGTCGGGGCGCGGGGGCGCGATGTGCGCGCATTTGTGCGCCAGCTGGAAGACTGGGTGATTGGCACGTTGGCCGATTTCAATGTCAGCGGCGAAAGACGCGCCGGGCGCGTCGGTGTCTGGGTCGTCCGTCACGATCAGCCGCTGACCGCACAGGGCACACCGCGCGAGGATAAAATAGCCGCCATCGGCGTGCGCCTGCGCAAATGGGTCAGCTTTCACGGGATATCGATCAACGTTGAACCGGACCTGACCCATTATAACGGGATCGTGCCGTGTGGCATTACCGATCACGGTGTCACAAGCCTGGTGGATCTGGGGTTGCCGGTAACGATGGCGGATCTTGATGTGGCACTGAAACGGAATTTTGATCGCGTTTTCAGCCCGTCAGATGAAATTTAATCATTTCCAGTATCAGGACAGTGCGATATTTTGCACCAACACCTGCGACAATCGTGCGCTCGAAACAATTTTGCTTTACACTAGTATCTGTATCGGTGCGCAATCCAACCACTCAGAGGAAAAACACATGAAGTATTTGATGACAGCTATCGTTGCGGTATTTGCCGCAGGCACCAGTGGTGCAATGGCCGACGGCCACATCGCCAAGGGCGAAAGCGATTTTAAAAAATGCAAAGCCTGCCACACGCTTGCCAACGGTGACGATGTGATCATCAAAGGCGGCCGCACCGGTCCCAATCTGTATGGCATGGTGGGACGCACCGCCGGCACAGTCGAAGGCTATAAATACGGCGACTCTATTGTTGCCGCCGGCGAAGCCGGATTGGTGTGGACCCAAGATCTGCTGGTTGAGTATGTGGCGGACCCAAAAGGTTTTTTGAAGGAATTCACCGGCGATTCAGGTGCGCGTTCAAAAATGTCATTCAAGCTTAAGAATGGCGAAAACATAGCGGCCTATCTTGGCACTTTGGGCGCTGTCGCGGAAGCGGAAGCAACCGGAAACTGATATTCTTTACCAACTGCGGCAACCTGCGTCACACACAGGTGTTGAGCCACAGCGAACGATCCGTTAAACGATTGCAAAGGCCGCCAATCTAACGGACAGCGCGGCACCGATGTGTCAGGAGAAGTAACATATGGCAGATGCAGCCACACACGGGCATGAACATCACGAAAAGCGTAGCTTTTTTACGCGTTGGTTCATGTCCACAAACCATAAAGACATCGGTATCCTGTACCTGTTCACTGGCGCGCTCGTCGGGTTCATATCAGTTGCATTCACTGTTTACATGCGAATGGAGCTGATGGACCCAGGGGTTCAGTACATGTGCCTGGAAGGTGCCCGCCTGACTGCGGCCACAGCATCTGACGTTTGTACACCTAATGGACACCTCTGGAACGTGATGATCACGGGCCATGGCATCCTGATGATGTTTTTCGTTGTTATTCCAGCGCTTTTCGGGGGATTTGGCAACTATTTCATGCCGCTGCATATCGGCGCGCCGGACATGGCCTTTCCCCGGATGAACAACCTTAGTTACTGGCTGTATGTGGCCGGTACATCTTTGGCTGTGATATCTGTTTTCTCCCCCGGCGGGAACGATCAGCTGGGATCCGGCGTTGGATGGGTGCTTTACCCGCCTCTGTCGGTGAACGAAGGCGGCCTGTCGATGGACTTTGCGATCTTTGCGGTGCACCTGTCCGGTGCGTCGTCGATCCTTGGTGCGATCAACATGATCACCACGTTTTTGAACATGCGCGCACCCGGAATGACCCTGTTCAAGGTGCCGCTGTTTGCCTGGTCGATCTTTGTCACGGCCTGGTTGATCCTGCTTTCATTGCCGGTTTTGGCGGGCGCGATCACGATGTTGCTGACCGATCGTAACTTTGGCACCACGTTTTTTGACCCGGCTGGCGGTGGCGATCCGGTGTTGTATCAGCACATTCTGTGGTTCTTTGGCCATCCGGAAGTCTACATCATCATCCTGCCTGGTTTCGGCATTATCAGCCACGTCATTGCGACATTCTCGAAAAAGCCCGTGTTTGGCTATCTGCCGATGGTCTGGGCGTTGATTGCGATCGGTGGACTGGGGTTTGTCGTTTGGGCGCACCATATGTACACCGTGGGCCTTAGCCTGACCCAGCAATCCTATTTCATGCTTGCGACCATGGTCATCGCGGTGCCCACGGGCATCAAGATATTCAGTTGGATCGCCACCATGTGGGGTGGTTCGGTGGAATTCAAAACGCCAATGCTTTGGGCGTTCGGGTTCCTGTTCCTGTTCACTGTCGGCGGTGTGACCGGCATTGTTCTGTCGCAGGCCGGGATCGACCGCGCCTATCACGACACCTATTACGTTGTGGCGCATTTTCACTATGTGATGAGCTTGGGTGCCGTCTTTTGTATCTTTGCGGGCATCTATTACTGGATCGGCAAAATGTCGGGCCGTCAGTATCCCGAATGGGCCGGCAAGGTGCATTTCTGGACCATGTTCATCGGCGCGAACGTCACCTTCTTTCCGCAGCATTTCCTGGGGCGTCAGGGTATGCCACGGCGTTACATCGACTATCCCGAGGCCTTTGCCTACTGGAACAAGGTTTCCAGCTTTGGCGCGTTCCTGTCCTTTGCGTCGTTCCTCTTTTTCATCGGTGTGATGTATTACACATTGCGTCACGGCAAAAAGATCACCGAAAACAACTATTGGAACGAATATGCGGATACTTTGGAATGGACTTTGCCAAGCCCGCCACCAGAGCACACATTCGAAATCCTGCCAAAGCAGTCCGATTGGGACAAAGGTGCGGCCCACTAGGATCATGCCAACATGCCCTATGAATGGGTTGATATGACACAAGGGGCCCCGGTAATTTCCGGGGCCTTTTCGTATGCCGATGGCGATCAGCCAGCGCTGCGCCTGACTGTGTGGCCGCACAGGTCGCTGTCGCGCAAAGGTTTTGTCATCTTCATCAGCGTCACCTTTGCGATGCTGATGATCCCGCTGTTGGCCTTTTTGGGGACAATAGCGCTGTGGGCGTTGCTGCCATATCTCATGGGATCGCTGGCGCTGACCTGGTATCTGATACAACGCAGCTATCAGGATGGTACCCTGCGCGAAGACCTGACAATCTGGTCCGACCGCGTTGAACTGACCCGCAGCAATCCACGTACAGCAGCACAGACATGGCACGCCAACCCCCACTGGGCCCGCGTGACCCTGCACGCCGATGGCGGACCGGTGGAAGACTACCTGACAATGACCGGCAACAGCCGCACCGTCGAAATCGGCGGGTTTCTGGCGCCCGAAGAACGCCGGGCGCTTTACCCTGAACTGACAGATGCGCTGGTCCATTTGCGCACCCCAACCGGTAACCGGTAATTCCGATCTTGGCGCCGCGCGCTGCGGCACGGCACCCAGATCGCGCACCGAATAGTGCCCCATTCCCATGTGACGCGACCCTATCCGTGCCCGGTGCCGGCATTGCGACCTCACGCGCCGTCACGGCGTCTTGATGCAAATTGACCCGTTGCGGCGGGGCTATCTGCTAATCCTTGCAAATAGTTTTCGTGGATCAAAGGGAGAAAAAAATATGGCGGATCGAACTAACATACCCCGTTCAGGTGTTCTGGCAATTCTGGCGGCTGGCATGACATTGGCCGGCGCAAACGGCGCAATGGCCCAGATGAAACCGGCCGAAATGACAGCGGCGGCAAACGGCACCGCAATCTGGCAGTTCCCGGATCGGCGCGCCCTTGACCCGGCGCTTTTTGGCACCCCGGCCGAGCCGTTCAATGTGGAACTGTTGCCGCTGTCCAACCGGTTGGTTTCCGATGATGGCAAAACCTATACAACGATCAAGAACCCGGCGATGTTTTCCAACAACATCAAGATGATCAGCGGCGAATTCAACATGTCGGTCGTTGACGCCACCGCCAAAGACGGCATGAAGTCAAAAGATGAGATTGCCATGGAGGCCAGTTTCGTCGGCCCTGACGGTCAGAATTTTCGCGTCACGATGAACAAAGTCATTCCCAAGGGACCGGATCATCCGTTCTTTGGCGGTGTTGGTACCAATGTTTTGATGCATGGCGGGACCGGCATCGGGACGCCCCTGGTAGCCGAAGAATTTTCGTATATCACCGCATGGGGAATTGGCGACTTTTATGTTGATGGCGAAATGGTCGACAGTGGCCGGGTCGTTCACATCATGGTGTCAGAACGCACCCGGGATGACGATTTCAAAGTTGGCTTTGGGGTTGCCAAACCGGATGAGCTGGAAATCCATCTGGCAATGCCACCGGTCAAAGGGTCCCCCAACGGGCCAGTTGCCAGCCCTGTCCCCACCGGCGTCAAACTGGCCAACGGGAATATCCAACCATTCATTCATGTGAATTTCTACGGGAACGCCACACTTGGCGGGAACCAGTTCTATCCGATGAACTGAACCAAAAGACCGACATGGGCTTTGACCGCCACAAAACAGCGGTCAAAGCCGCGGCACCGGACGCTGTGGGCGGCATCCGTGCGCCATTGCATCTGTTTTTTGGTCCTGTCAGTGAACACTGACATGGCGCCCGCAACGGGAACGCAGCACCGGTTGCCAGTTCAGCGTCGGGCGTGTCCGGCGGCCTGATGACCGCCCACGGGCCCGCCTTAACCAGCAGCCTTAACCCAAAAGGTCCTTGACCAAAGGCCCCACAGTCCCAAAATCCATTTGGCCTGTGTATTTGCCTTTGAGAATACCCATGACTTTGCCCATGTCACGGATCGATTCTGCGCCGGTTTCGGTGATCGCTGCGGCCACGGCTTTTTCGATCTGCTCGGCGCTCAGTTGCTTGGGCAGGAATTCAGCGATCACGCCGATTTCAGCCAGTTCCTTTTCCGCCAGCTCCAAACGCCCGCCCTCTTCGTAAGCGCGTGCGCTTTCCTGCCGTTGCTTTACCATTTTACCAAGTATTCCAAGGACTTCGTCATCTCCGACGCCATCGTCCTTGCCTTCGCCCCGGCGCGCGATATCGCGATCCTTAATTGCTGCGTTGATCAGGCGAAGCGTGGATAGTCTTTCCGCCTCTTTCGCCTTCATAGCTACTTTGAGCGCCTCATTGATCCGGCCGCGCATATCCATTGTTCGTCTCATCCCCAAGACAATTTTCCAAGCCCCGAACATATCCCGGCATTTTCGAACTGACAACAGATGATATTTTGTCTAAGTTATTGAAAACGCTATGTTACCGTAATTTTCTCTTTGGCTTGACCCTTGGGCGGGCATTCCTTAGGTTCCCCTAAATTTCAAGCCGGAGAGTCGCCGATGTCAGTCGCAGCCACCGCAAAACCGACGGCCTGTCTGGCCCTGGCGGACGGGACATTGTTTTACGGGTACGGATTTGGTGCCACCGGCGAAACGGTAGCCGAACTGTGTTTTAACACCGCAATGACCGGCTATCAGGAAATCATGACTGATCCGTCCTATGCCGGACAGGTTGTGACCTTTACGTTCCCCCATATCGGCAATGTCGGCGTGAACGCAGATGATGACGAATCCGGCGAACCGGTTGCTGCCGGGATGGTGGTGAAATGGGACCCGACCCAGGCGTCTAACTGGCGGGCGACCCAGGAACTGTCTGATTGGCTGACCCGCCGGAACCGCATCGGACTGGGCGGTGTCGATACCCGCCGTCTGACCCGTGCGATCCGCCAGCAGGGCGCACCGCATGTGGCCCTGGCACATAATCCCGACGGCATTTTCGATATTGAGGCGCTGATCAGGGCGGCCCGTGCGTTTTCAGGGCTGACCGGTCTGGACCTGGCCAAGGATGTGACATGTGCGCAGTCCTACAAATGGGATGAAATGAGGTGGGCCTGGCCGCAGGGTTTCACCCGACGTGAAACACCGGGTCATCCTGTCGTCGCCATCGATTTTGGCGCCAAACGCAACATATTGCGATGCCTGGCTTCGGCTGGGTGTGACGTGACAGTTCTGCCGGCATCTGCATCAGCACAAGACATTATCGCATTGAAACCAAAGGGCCTTTTTCTGTCGAACGGTCCGGGCGATCCGGCCGCGACCGGCGCCTATGTCGTGCCAATGTTACAGGAAATCCTGGCAAAAACATCAATCCCGATTTTTGGCATTTGCCTGGGGCACCAGATGCTGGCACTGGCACTGGGCGCCAAAACCATCAAAATGAACCACGGCCACCACGGGGCCAATCACCCGGTCAAGGATTTGGACACAGGCAAGGTCGAAATCACCAGCATGAACCACGGCTTTACGGTCGACAGCCAGACCCTGCCCCAAAACGTGCTGGAAACACATGTCAGTTTGTTTGACGGGTCCAACTGCGGCATCCGGGTTTCTGATCGCCCGATTTTCTCGGTGCAGTACCACCCAGAGGCCAGCCCCGGACCCCAAGACAGCTATTATCTGTTCGAGCGCTTCGTCGAAGCCATTGAAAAGCGGACGGAAATTGTCTGAGCGTTAACCCGCTGTTAAGAATGATCAACGCAATCTGAGCCTCGCAAATGCTTGTCCGGGCCAGATATGAACACCAGAACCAATCCTGAAAACCTGTTCGCACAACCACTTGTGGCCCTTGCGCCCAGAAATGGCGACGGCCGCAGTCGCAAACCCCTGGGCCAGATCATGGTCGAGCTTGGGCTTCTGTCGGCGGGTGACATGCTCAAGGCGGCCGCGATGAGCGTGCGCGAGGATACAGAGTATGGCCGGATCCTGCTGTCCCATGGCATGGCTACAGAAGATCAGTTATATCAGGCACTTGCCGTGCAATTTGAATGTTCACACGCCACATTTGACGATGCCCGCCCGGATGTGCGTCTTGTTGATGAAATCGGGGCTGACCGCTGTTTGCGACATGGGGTTGTGCCATGGAAAAGGATCGGCACGGCGATTGTGATTGCCACCAGCCGCCCGTCCGAATTTTCCGATCTGCGCGACACGCTGCCCGTCGGGGCAAGCAGAATTCTGATGGCCGTCGCGTCTGAAACGGACATTCAGGCGGCATTGCTGCCATTGCGGCAAAGGTCACTGATTGCCCGTGCAGAAGCCCGCGTAACAGACAGCGAAAGCTGCCGAAACTGGAACAGCGGGGCGATGGCCCGACTGGTCATCGCGGCGGTTCTGATCGTGCTTGCAGGTGTGGTCACTGCCCCGGCAATCACATTCCTGATCATCAGCCTTTGGGCCATCACGGCGCTGGTGTTGAACACCGGGTTAAAGGCCGCCGCCGCGCTGGCCACGATGCGGATGATGCGCAGGGGCCGCAGCCAGTTTCGCACCCAGCGGCGCGGTGTGATGATGCGTTTGCCGACCGTGTCGATCATGGTGCCTTTGTTCAAGGAACGTGCGATTGCGGGCAGTCTTGTGCGCCGTCTGGGGCGGCTGAACTATCCGGCCGAACTGTTGGATATCTGCCTTGTGGTCGAGAATGACGACCTAATCACCCAAACCACATTGTCGACCTGTGAACTGCCGACATGGATGCGGCAGGTGTCGGTCCCGCGCGGATCGCTAAAAACAAAACCAAGGGCCCTGAACTATGCATTGGATTTTTGCCGCGGTTCAATCATAGGCGTCTATGACGCCGAAGACGCGCCTGAACCGGACCAGATTTACAAAGTGGTCCGCAGATTTCATGACGCCCCGCCAAAGGTGGCCTGTTTGCAAGGCATTCTGGATTTTTACAACCCACGCCAGAACTGGTTATCACGTTGTTTTACCATAGAATATGCCACCTGGTTTCGCGTTATCCTGCCAGGCTTGGAACGCCTGAAACTTGCCATTCCTCTGGGGGGAACAACCTTGTTTTTCCGCCGCGAAATTCTGGAAGAGCTGGGCGGCTGGGACGCCCATAACGTGACCGAGGATGCGGATCTGGGCATTCGGCTGGCGCGCCATGGCTATCGCACAGAACTCATTCATACCACGACCTTTGAGGAGGCAAACTGCCGGACCTGGCCTTGGGTAAAACAGCGCTCACGCTGGTTAAAGGGGTATGCGATGACCTGGGCTGTGCATATGCAATCGCCACGCCGGTTATGGCAGGACCTGGGCCCTCGCAAGTTTTTTGGCGTTCAGGTGTTGTTCGGCTGCACCCTGTCACAATTCCTGTTGGCCCCGATATTATGGAGCTTTTGGGCGTTGCCATTGGGGATGGCGCACCCATTGAACGCGACATTGACCCCCGCCGGTCTCAAGGCGCTGGCAGTCCTGTTTCTGGCCGCAGAATTCGTCACACTGGCGGTCGGGATATTCGCCGTCATCATCAGCCGCCACCGCAGATTTTGGCTGTGGGTTCCAACGCTGCATCTTTATTTCCCGCTGGCCGCGATTGCCAGCTACAAAGCGTTCTGGGAAATGATATCCCGGCCGTTCTACTGGGATAAGACCGCGCATGGTCTGACCAGCACGACGGCCCATAACTACCCCGTACCCGCACGACGTTGGATCAAGCAGAATCTTTGGCGGCGTCGACCTTGAGACGGGTTTCAAACGCATGGGAAATATGCGCCTTCAGAGCTTCGTACGCAGCATCACCATCCCCCGATTCAATCGCGCTGACGATGCGGTCATGTTCGTCCAGCGCCGCCGCGCCGCGTCCGACAACTGCCAGCGATGTCGTGGCCAGCAACGCCATCGACCGGTGCACCAACCCCAATTGCTGAACCAGATAGCGATTATGCGACGCCAGATGTATCTGATTGTGGAAACGTCGATTGGCGCGGGCCAAAGCTTCGGGTTGATCAGCAATAAGCCTGTCGTCTTCGACCATGGTCCGCAAAACGCTGATTTCTTCTGGCGCTGCGTGACGCGCAGCCAGGCGGGCCGCCAGCCCTTCCAGCTCTGTGCGCACCACATATAATTCGGCAAGCTGGCTGTGGGTCAGCGAGGCCACGATCAGACTGCGGCCGTCACGCGACAGCAATGCCTGGGTTTCCAGACGCTGCAACGCCTCGCGGATCGGTGTACGCGAGACGCCGAATTTATCCGCCAGTTCGCTTTCCACCAAACGATCGCCCGGTTTATAGGTGCCAACATCAATCGCCTCGAGGATCAATTGATAGGCATCTTTTTGACCGCTTTTCTTTTCGCTCATGCGTATTTCTCCGTAACGGCGCGTAAACCTATGTTTGGCCCGTTCGCGTTTCCAAGTCCACATGCAGTTTCATGAGCCCGCGCAGTGGACTTACCGGTTTCACACATTAGCAGATGTGTTTAGGCTGGGGCCATGATCGCGCAAAGTTTTTCACATGTCTGCGCCTGGGTATTTGACCTGGACAACACGCTTTATCCACCAGAGGCGCGATTGTTCGACCAGATCGAGATCCGCATGACCGACTGGGTCATGCAGTCGCTGAACGTGACCAAACAGCATGCGGATCGATTGCGCCGCGATTACTGGGCCAAATACGGCACAACCCTGTCGGGTCTGATGCGCGAACATGATGTGGATCCGGGACCATATCTGCATGATGTGCACGACATCGACATGAGCCACCTGAAAGCCGACCCGATCCTGCGCCGCGAAATCACCGCCCTGCCCGGTCGCAAGATCGTCTATACGAACGGGTCTGCGCCTTATGCCGAACGCGTGCTTGCCGCGCGCGGTCTGTCAGACCTGTTTGATGCGGTCTATGGCGTCGAACACGCCGGTTTCAAGCCGAAACCCGAAACAGCCGCGTTTGAAACGATATTCAAATCCGACGGCATCCTGCCCGGAAATGCGGCCATGTTCGAAGACGATCCGCGCAACCTGTCGGCACCCCATGATCTGGGCATGCGCACCGTATTGGTGGCGCCTCTGCCTGTGGAACGGCCCTATATACATTTTCACACTGATGATCTGGCGGGTTTTCTGTCGCAGTTGGGCAATCGCCCCTATGCCGCGACCTGATCTGGTTCTACGTTCCCGGGCATGACACGGACCCAGGTCGATATATTCATTTCCGGCGGCGGCATCGCCGGGCTGATTTGCGCCGCTGCATTTGCCCACAGCGGGTATTCCGTACTGTTGGCCGATCCCCAGACCCCGGACATCTCAGATGGCTCTGCACAGCGCGACCTGCGTTCCACCGCCTACCTGCAACCGGCACAGGCCTTGCTGGCCGATATTGGCATTTGGCGAAATCTGGACCCGATCGCAGTTCCGCTTGATGCATTGCGCATCGTTGATACCACCGGAACGCCCCCGCAATTGCGCGATGAACGTGCCTTTCGGGCCGATGATCTGGGACAGCAGCCGTTTGGATGGAATATCCTGAACTGGGAAATGTTGCGCCAGCTACGCCAGCTGGTTGCGCATACGCCAAACATAACATTGCGATATGGCGTCGGCTTTCGCGGTCTGGTGACGCGAACCACCGGCGCCTTTGTCACCCTCAGTGACAACAGCCAGATATCAGCGCGTCTGGTGGTCGGTGCCGATGGCCGCAATTCGCGGGTGCGCGATGCTGCGGGCATTGCAGCGCATACAACCCGCTATGGCCAGAAATCATTGGCCTTTAGTGCCGCGCACGTGATCCCGCACGAAAATATTTCAACGGAAATCTACCATCGGGGCGGCCCATTCACGATGGTGCCGCTGGCCGATGTCGATGGACTGCCGGCCTCTGCCATCGTATGGATGAACGAAGGACGGCGCACCCACGCTTTGGCCGAAATGGGGCCGGATGATTTTAATCGCGAAATGACTGAACGTGCCGTCGGTCTGTTTGGGCCGATGCGTTTGATCAGCGATCGCGCCATCTGGCCAATCATCACACAGCGCGCCGCCAGACTGACCGCGGAACGCACCGTGTTGATCGCCGAAGCCGCCCATGTGTTGCCGCCGATCGGGGCGCAGGGCCTGAATACATCCATTCAGGACATCGCGGCCCTGATAGGCTGCGCGCAGAACGCCAACGATCTGGGCGATGCCGCGATGCTGGCAAGCTATTCCAAACAACGTGACAGCGACATTCGCCGCCGCGCGCGGGTGATTGACCTGTTCAATCGGGTCACGCGTTCGGGCGATACAGGCCTGCAGGCGATCCGGCTGGCCGGGTTAAAAGCGGTCCACGATATCGCCCCGTTGCGCCATCAGATCATGCGCCGGGGCATGGGCGCGACCTATTCCGCCAAAACGTGATCCAGTGTGCTTTTCAGACGGGCGACGCTGGCATCGACATCATAAAGCTTGTCCAGCCCAAACAACCCAAGCCGAAAACTGCGATAATCGGGTCCTTCATCACATTGCAGCGGGACCCCTGCCGCAATCTGCATACCCTGGGCGGCAAATTTCTTGCCCGTCTGAATATCGGGATCTTGCGTATAGCAAACCACCACACCCGGGGCACCGAACCCATCCGCAGCGACTGATTTGAACCCACGTTCCGCCAGCAGCGCACGCACCTGTTGCCCTTGCGACCATTGCGCATCCTTCAGACGCTCAAACCCGTATTTTTTGGTTTCCAGCATTGTGTCGCGAAAGGCCCGCAGCCCGTCCGTGGGCAGGGTTGCATGATACGCGTGGCCGCCACCGATATAGGCGTCCATGATGGTCAGCCACTTACCCAGATCGACCGAAAAACTGGTGGACTGGCGCGCACGCGCCCGTTCTGTCGCAGCCGCGTTCATCATCACCAGCCCGGCACAAGGCGAGGCTGACCAACCTTTTTGCGGTGCCGAAATCAGCACATCGACACCCAGTGCTTTCATATCCACCCAGGCACAGCCCGAGGCGATACAGTCCAGCACAAACAGCCCGCCAACCTGGTGCACAGCGTCCGTGACGGCGCGGATATAGTCATCAGGCAAAATCATCCCCGAGGATGTTTCCACGTGCGGTGCAAAGACCACACTGGGCTGTTCGGCCAATATCCTGGCCACGACATCCGCGACCGGGGCCGGCGCGAACGGTGCGTCGATGGCGTTGGCCTGGCGTCGCGCCTTCATGACCGTGGATGCAGACGGAACCCCGCCGGCGTCAAAAATCTGGGTCCAACGATAGGAAAACCACCCGTTGCGGATTACCAACGTTTGTTCATTGGTCGCGAACTGGCGCGCCACTGCTTCCATCGCATAGGTGCCGCCGCCGGGGATCACGACGGCTGTATCGGCGTTGTAAACCTCGCACAGCATCGCGTGGATGTCGCGCATTACGGTTTGAAACGCGACGCTCATGTGGTTCAGAGAGCGGTCCGTAAACACCACCGAATATTCCAAAAGCCCATCCGGATCGATATCTTTGCGCAATGGTTGCATGGCCAGCCCCTTGTGTTTTTCAGACATGTTGTCGACGGTAATCTACACCCCTGTGAAACGATAGCAATGTAGCATTGGACCTAGATCGGTCCGGGCAGCCGTTCCTCTGACAAAAGAACGTTGGCCTCGACATCACCGATGCCGGGCAACATCATGATCCGGCGTCGCAGGACCCGTTCGAAATCAGCCAGATCGCGGGCAACGACCCGCAGTCGATAATCATAAAGCCCCAAAACATGCTGCACTGACTGCACTTCGGGAATGGCGGTCACGGCGCGTTCGAAGTCATCCAGGCTGACACGTCCCTTGGTGGCCAGTTTCACGCCCAGAAATACAGTGACCCCAAAGCCGATTTTTTCCGGGTCCAGATCGATCCGGCGTCCTGCCAGAATTCCGTCCGTCGTCAGGCGGCGCACCCGACGCCAGGCGGCAGGTTGCGACAGGTTCAGCACCCGCCCCAGCGCCCCCGCCCCCATCGTCGCGTCGCCCCAAAGGTGGCGAAGGATCGCGCGATCAATGTCATCCAGATCGGTCACAACGGCAACGCCTGTGCAGTTTTGATCGTCGCGACATGCATCAGTGCTTCGATGTCGGATATATGTGGCAGGGTCAAAATCTTGGTCCGGTAGATATGCTGATAGTGCGACATGTCCCGCGCAATCACTGACAGGCGTACATCGACGCGGCCCAAAAAGGTCTGCAACTCGATCACCTCTTGAATGGTGCGGGCCTGGTCCAGAAATTCATCAAATGCACGCGCGCTGGTTTTGTCCAATGTGACGCGCAAGGAAACCTCGACGCTGTATCCCAGTGCGGTCCAGTCAATGATCGCGTGCTGGCCGCGCAACACGCCCTGTGCGGCAAGTTTGTCAAGCCGTCTGGCAACGGCCCCCGCCGATGTCGCGCACAATTCGCCCAGTTCGGCCATCGGTATTGCGGGGTCCGCCTGCAAATGGCGCAACAGGCGGCGATCAGAATCTTTCAGCATTAAAATCTCATTTTATCGCATTATAATGAATGATATTGGCGCATATTTTAAAAATAAGGTCAATTTCGATCTGCACATTCGCCGTAAAATCACTATTCTGCGCGGCAATATTACCGCAACAAAAGGACCGCCAACATGCGCGTTTATTATGATCGCGATTGCGATATCAACCTGATCAAAGACAAAAAAGTAGCGATTTTGGGCTATGGTTCGCAAGGGCACGCGCACGCGCTGAACCTGCGTGACAGCGGCGCCAAGAACCTGGTCGTGGCGCTGCGCGACGGGTCCGCTTCGGCCGCCAAGGCACAAGGCGAAGGCCTGAAAGTGATGGGCATCGCCGAGGCAGCCGCCTGGGCCGACCTGATCATGTTCACGATGCCCGACGAATTACAGGCGGACACATACAACAAATATGTCCACGATAATATCCGCGAAGGTGCGGCGATCGCATTCGCCCACGGGCTGAATGTGCATTTCGGCCTGATCGAACCCAAGGCCGGTGTTGACGTCATCATGATGGCCCCCAAAGGCCCCGGCCACACGGTGCGCGGCGAATATACCAAGGGCGGCGGCGTGCCATGCCTGGTGGCTGTCGACAACGATGCATCCGGCAAGGCGCTGGAAATCGGCCTGAGCTATTGCTCGGCCATTGGTGGCGGTCGCTCTGGCATTATCGAAACCAACTTTCGTGAAGAATGCGAAACTGACCTGTTTGGCGAACAAGCCGTTCTTTGCGGCGGTCTGGTCGAACTGATCCGCATGGGCTTTGAAACACTGGTCGAGGCCGGTTATGCACCGGAAATGGCCTATTTCGAATGCCTGCACGAGGTAAAACTGATCGTCGATCTGATCTATGAAGGCGGCATCGCCAACATGAACTACTCGATCTCGAACACCGCTGAATACGGTGAATATGTCAGCGGGCCACGTGTGTTGCCATATGACGAGACCAAGGCACGCATGAAAGACATCCTGACCGACATTCAGACCGGCAAGTTCGTCCGTGATTTCATGACCGAAAACAAGGTCGGTCAGCCGTTCTTCAAAGGTACGCGCCGTATCAACGACGCCCACCAGATCGAGGCCACCGGTGAAACCCTGCGTGGCATGATGCCGTGGATTTCAGCGGGCAAGATGGTTGACAAAGCCAAGAACTGATGCGCGCCTAGCCGCGTAGTCAAAAGTATCGGATGTTCCGTTTTTCGGGGCATCCCCCCCGATCAGCGGCCCCTATCGGCGTTGCATCATGCGATCCTGCGCAAAATCATCGGAGACAGCCCAATGCTTGCTGGTGTTACATATGCCAACTGGGCACGCCTTTTTACCTTGGGTTTGATCTGGGGTGCGTCGTTCATGTTTGTGTCGATTGCGGTGCAGGATTATCCGCCACTGACGACGGCTGCGTTGCGTATCGCACTTGGGGCGGTGGCCCTGATGATCGTTTTACGCCTGGCCAACAGACGGCTTCCTGATTTTCGCAGCAAAGACGGCCGTACGATCTGGATGTTTGCCGCTGTGATGGGGGTATTTTCCAATGCTTTGCCGTTTTCCCTGCTCAGTTGGGGGCAAACCTATGTCGCGTCAGGATTTGCAGGCGTTTCCATGGCGACTGTGCCGCTGATTGTGCTGCCGCTGGCGCATGTGCTGATCCCCGGCGAACGTATGACGCTGATGAAATCCATCGGTTTCGGGCTGGGGTTCGTCGGTGTGATTTTGCTGATTGGGCTGCGCGCTTTTGAAAGCTCGGGGCAATCGATGGAAACGTTGGCAAGGCTGGCCAGCGTCGGGGCGGCCGGTTGTTACGCAATGGGTGCCATCGTTACACGCCTGTGCCCAAAGGTCGATTTATTGTCTCTTGCCGCGTCCACGATGCTGTGCGCAACCGCAATGATGGTGCCGATCGCATTGTGGCAGGACGGCTGGCCCGCAGGTGGATCCGCACTTGGCATATCCGCGATCATTTATCTGGGATTGCTGCCAACCGGGCTGGCCCAGATATTCCTGGTGCAGGTGATCCGCGAAGCCGGCCCAAGCTTTTTGACGCTGGTGAACTATCAGGTGCCGATCTGGTCAGTGATTTTCGGACTGTTGTTTTTGGGCGAGGCACTGCCGGAAAATACCATTACTGCGTTGACCCTGATCCTGGTGGGGATGGCGATCAGCCAGCGGTTTGGTAACAGACCTGCCAGACCCGGTATCAAACCACAGATTTGACCGCCGCGACCACGTCACCGACGGCTTTGTTCAGCGTCGTTTCATTTTCGGATTCCGCCATGACACGGATCAGCGGTTCAGTGCCCGATCTGCGGATCAGCAGGCGACCATTGCCTACCAGCGTGGATTCAGCCTGCGCGATGGCCTTTTGCACGCTTGTTTCATCCAGCGGCGTTTGCCCGACCTCATAGCGCACGTTTTCCAGTTTTTGCGGCACGGTTTCAAAGTTGTGGATCAACGCGGATGCCGGACGACCTGTTTCGATCATCGCCGCCAGGAATTGCAGCCCCGCCAAAAGACCATCACCGGTTGTGGCATAATCGGTCATGACAATATGGCCTGACTGCTCGCCGCCCAGGTTAAACCCACCCGCGCGCATGCGTTCCACCACATATCTGTCACCCACAGCCGTGCGTTCCAGATGCAGACCCCTGTCGGCCAAGAACCGTTCCAACCCCAGATTTGACATCACGGTGGCCACCAATGTGCCGCCTGCCAGCTGCTGTTTATCGGCCCAGCGCGCCGCCATCAGTGCCATCAGCTGATCGCCGTCGGCCACCTGTCCGGTTTCATCCAGGATCATCACCCGGTCCGCATCACCATCCAGGCAAATGCCGACATCGGCACCATGTGCGACAACGGTTTCCGCAGCCAGCCGGGTATTTGTTGATCCACACTGATCGTTGATATTGAAACCATTCGGCGCCACACCCACCGGGATGACCTCGGCCCCAAGTTCCCACAGTACTTCTGGCGCGGTCTTGTATGCGGCACCGTTGGCGCAATCGATCACGACCTTCAGCCCGTCCAACCGAAGCCCTGATGGAAAGGTCGCCTTGACCCGTTCATTATACCGAAAACGGCTGTCATCAATGCGTTTCGCGCGGCCGATATTCTGGGACTGGGCCGGTTCCACACCTTCCAGCACCAGACGTTCAATTTCGGCCTCGGCGTCGTCAGACAGTTTGAAACCGTCGGGGCCAAAGAATTTAATACCATTGTCATGGTGCGGATTGTGGCTGGCGGAAATCATAACACCCACATCCGCGCGCATCGATGTCGTCAGCATCCCAACAGCCGGTGTCGGCACTGGTCCCAAGGTAAAGACATTCATGCCGGTCGATGTGAAACCCGCCGTCAGCGCGCTTTCGAACATGTAACCGGACAGGCGCGTGTCCTTGCCAATCACCACCCGGTGCGCCTTGGTGTCGTCGCGCCGAAAGAACCGCCCGGCAGCGGCACCAAGACGCAAGGCCATTTCCGCTGTCATCGGATGAATATTGGCCTGCCCGCGCACGCCATCTGTCCCAAAAAGTTTTGCCATCTCTGTCACCGCTCTGCGCCCGTTACGGCCATCCACAATGATATGGCCTGTCGGGTTTCTTTTACGTCATGTATGCGATGAATCTGCACACCTTGGGCCAGGCCTGCAAGAGTTACTGCAATGGAACCCGGCATTCTTTCGCTGGCGTTCTGCGCATTTCCGATATTTCCGATGAAACGTTTGCGCGACGCGCCCAACAGGATCGGGCATCCCAACCCATGAAACAGAGACAGGTTTTGCAGCAGTGTCAGGTTGTGCTGAACGGTTTTCCCAAATCCAATGCCCGGATCGACAACGATCAGATGGCGCGGCAAACCCGCCGCGACAGCCAGCGACACGCGGGCCGAAAGATCGTCGTAAACATCCAGCAAAACCGATTTGTAGACGGGGTCCTGCTGCATGGTCTTGGGATCGCCCTGGGCGTGCATCAGGCACACCGGCACCTGATTTTCGACAGCAATATCAATGAGTCTTTCGTCAAACCTGAGCGCCGAAACATCGTTGATCATGGTCGCGCCCGCCTTGAGCGCGGCGGCCGCCACCTTTGATTTGCGCGTATCAATCGAGATCGGCAATCCGCCGGTGTTTGCCAATTTGGCGATGACCGGTTCGGTGCGTTCTATTTCGACAGTCGCGGGCACGAAATCGGCCCCGGGCCGCGTCGATTCACCGCCGATGTCGATCATGTCGGCACCATCGCCCTGCATCGCCAATCCGTGTTGCACAGCATTTTTCGTGGTCGTGAACTGGCCCCCGTCGCTGAAACTGTCCGGCGTCACATTCAGAATGCCCATCAGCGCCGGCCTTGTCATGTCCAGCGACAAAAGGGCCGGTCGCGGTGCCGATATGGCCTGCAAAACTTCCTGGGGTACGTCTGCAACCGGCATGATCCGCCCGGGCCCGGCGCGCGAAATCAGGGCCACATGGGTGAACCAGGTCCATCCGCCCGCAATCGGCAAAGCGTCGGCGGGCCGCGACAAACCGGTCTGCGGTAAAGGGCGAAAATAGGCGGTCATTATCTGGCTATCGGTCAATTTGCGCGCTTTGACAAGGTCTAGACAGGTACCCGCTGCCCCAGCGCAATCCAGTCAATTTCAGGATCGCCATCCCGGGTTGCATCGCAGCCAATCGCAATAACCCGAGACGCGGCAATTGTCTGGGCAAACCAAAGGGCAAGTTCCAGTGGCGCGCCGGGATCCGCAGGTGGCGTGTCAACCGCGTCCAATACAATCTTTGATGGCGCCCAGACCGAAATCTGGCCATGGCGCGCGGCCCAGTCCAGTTCGGTGCGGGTTTGTATCACCACGCATCTGGAATCCTGCCCCGCCAGCACCCACGCGTTTTGTTCGCAGGCCAGCAGATCGATGCGGCGCTGCGCGGCGGGGGCGTTGGATTGTGGCGCCGCATGCGCCGCCGGTCCGACACATAAAATCACCGGGCGCTCGGCGGCCTGCAATTGGTCCAGCCAGTCTGAAAGCTGCGGACTGTGCACGGCCGCATTGGACAGATACACGACGATTGGATGGGGAATATCGTCTGCCGCCACTTCTGAAAGTTCTGCCAGATGCGGTGCGACCTGTTCTTTGGTCCGCACGATTTCCACACCCAGCGCCCCCGGACCCCGGTCCAGTTTTTCGATGCGCACAAACACGCGCCGGGCCTGTGGTTCCAGCAAAACCCGTTCTGCGATGCGCCCTGCCAGTGTTTCCAGCAGGTTCATCCGCTCGGCGGCCAATTCAATCTGAATAGCCTGGGTAATCGCGTCATATGATAAAATGCGGTCCACGTCGTCATCCAGTGGTGCCACCTGCTGTCCAACCTCGACAACGATGTTGAAACATACTCTTTGTGTGGTGCCGCGTTCGGTCTGAAATGCGCCAATTTCCACATCCACAACATGGTCACGCAATGAAATACGATCCATGGGATCGCGCCCTGCGGTGGCTGCAGCACGTTCTTCGGGATGCGCAAAGGCAAGACGAATATCTGAACTCATTTGAATATCTCTGACTATCCGATGATCGTGCGTACATGAATACGGATGCCGGAACCATAGCGGTTTGCGGCATTGCATTGCCCCCGGGCGACGCAGATTAAGTCAGTTCTTTGCCGCTGTGCGTGTCGGCATGCGGTAAAACCGGTGCACACCGATTGTCGTCGTCAGCGGAAACACCCGCGACCAGCGCGGTCGGACAGCTGTCGTGTGATAGTGGGTCGCACCGCTGGTCAGCGAACGTTCACCACCGTCCAGCATAATGCGTGCAACCTTGCTGACCCGATCCCAGGCCAACGGTTCGCTGACGATTTCCTTGCGCCCGTCACAGGTGTAAGTGAACTGGCATGCAAATTTCCGCCCGGTCCCCTGATTGATCACAGCGCAGACCGTGTCGGGAAACCGCGGATTGTCGACGCGGTTCAGGATGACTTCGGCCACCGCAAACTGACCCTTGACGCTTTCGCCGCGCGCCTCGAAATAAAGCGCCTCGGACAGACAGGCCAGATCCTTGCCGCCACTGGCCGCTGGCAGGGCCGCAAGATATTCACGGGAATAGCTGAATTTCGCAGGTTTGCCAGACGGGCGCGGCGTACTGCGCAGCCGGTCCATCCGGTTTTCCGTGACACGCCCAAAACTCTTGCGTTCCTGGCCCAGCAACTGGGTCAGCTCATTGCCAAGCGCGACCGTCGGATCATTGGCCCCGCTGAGCACAACGTCAGCAGATCCAGCTCCGGCGCTTGCCAGAAAAGCCATCACACAGGCGAATTTGAACAGCCGAAGCCGCATTTTGCCCCCAAAACTCAGGTGTCAGATCGGATACGTTCCGACCGCGAACCGCCGTCCCATATGCCAACAAAAGCCTCAGGTCCAGCCTTGGAGCCGATTCGGTTGCGTATAGCCGCTATGCATTTTGACGATTCAAGGGCAAAATTGTGGCAGCCCAAATTGCAAATTGTTAAATTTCAGTAAGTTATGTGTTTCGGGTCAAGAAACAGAGTGTTTCAAGGCCAAATGGGCCGCAGCGAGCCTTGCGACCGGTACGCGGTAGGGTGAACACGACACGTAATCAAAACCGGCCGCACGACAAAATGCAATGGATTCGGGGTTTCCGCCGTGTTCCCCGCAGACGGACAACACGATATCTGGCCGGGCCTGACGACCGCGTTCAGCCCCCAGTGTCAGCAATTCACCGACACCATCAGTGTCCAGCCGGTGGAACGGATCTTCTTCGAAAACGCCCTTTTGCACATAGTCCCCCATGAACCGCCCCGCATCATCGCGCGACAGCCCATAAGTCATCTGTGTCAGGTCATTCGTACCAAACGACAGAAACGCGGCATTGGATGCGATTTCATGGGCGCGCAACGCCGCACGCGGTGTTTCCACCATCACCCCAAGCTTATAGTCAAATTTCACCCCGCGCTCGTTGCTGACCGCTGTAGCCACAGCATCGACGCGTGCCTTGACCAATTCCACTTCGCGTTTTGCAGATACCAGCGGGATCATAATTTCCGGGACCACCGGATCGCCGTTTTTGCTGGCCTCGATCGTTGCCTCGAATATTGCGCGGCTTTGCATGTCGTAAATTTCCGGCACCGTGATACCCAGACGCACGCCACGCAGGCCCAGCATCGGGTTGAACTCTGCCATCGCGGTCACGCGCCGGGTCACATCTGACAACGGCAGATCCAGCGCATCCGCCAATTCACGCAAGCCATCACGGCTGGACGGCAAAAATTCGTGCAGGGGCGGATCAAACAGGCGCATACAGACTGGCCGGCCTTGCATGATGTTGAACAATTCGATGAAATCCGCGCGCTGCATCGGCAACAACCGGTCCAGCGCCGCCGCGCGGTCATCGGGATCATCGGCGAATATCATTTCGCGCATGACGATCAGGCGGTCATCTTCAAAAAACATGTGCTCGGTACGGCAAAGCCCGATCCCCTGCGCATCAAAGCTGCGCGCAACGGCCGCGTCTGCCGGCGTGTCCGCATTGGCGCGAATGCCGATGTCGCAGGCCGCATCGGCCCAGGCCATCAGCGTTTGAAACGTGTCATCCAGTGCCGGGCTAAGCATGGCCGCAGTGCCCGCCAGCGCCTGCCCCGCCGTCCCATCCAGCGTTATCACATCGCCCTCGCGAAACACCCGGCCATCCCGCGTGCGCAGCGTTTTGTCCTTGGCGTTCACCCGCAGGTCCGACGCACCAACGACGCAAGGCAACCCCAAACCGCGGGCAATGACCGCGGCGTGGCTGGTGATGCCGCCGCGTTCGGTCAGAACACCGACTGCTGCGTGCATGCCGCGAATATCCTCTGGCGTGGTTTCACGCCGCAACAGGATACACGCCTCGCCCCGCGCCATCGCCGCCTGGGCAGCCGTGGACGAAAACACGATCTTGCCCACAGCAGCGCCCGGACTGGCCGCGATGCCGGTTACAAACACATCATGTTTGCCGCGGCGGTCCAGCTGCGGGTGCAGCAGTTCCGACAATGACCGCGGCTCGATACGCAACAAGGCCTCTTGCCGGGTGATGACATCATCATTGGCCAATGCAACGGCGATGCGCACATCTGCCTGGGCGTGGCGCGGCAAACGGACGGCGTCCAGAATGTGTAACACCCCGTTTTCAATGGTGAATTCCACCTGCATTTCTTCGCGCAGCTTGGTGCGGCACAGCGCGCCCACATCCTTGAGCGCCTGAAAAACCTCGGGGCAGCGTTTTTCCAGCGACGGCCCGCGCTTGTCTTTGGTCAGATAGATCGCGCCATTGGTCGTGCGCAACGCATCACGGCCCTGGCTTTGTCCCAGATAACGGCCGGTTATCTGTTCTTTGCCGGTTGCTGAATCCACAAACTGAATGACACCCGCACCGCTTTCGCCCGGTCCCACACCCAGCACCATTTCCTGAACCACCAAGCCCAGACCTGCGTCCGCCGGGGCCCCCTTGGCCTGGCGCAAAAGGCGCGCAGATGTGCCTTCCCATGCCCGCGCCATCGAACGCAAAACCGCAACCAATTGCACGGCGGGGTCTTGTGGAAAATACTCTTCGCTTTCGGACTGATAGGCTTCCAGTGCGCTGTGCAAAGCATGCCGGTCCAACCCCTTGTCCATTTCGAACATTTCCGGGTCCAGACGGCCGATATTGATCGCAAAAGATTGCACAAATCGCAGATACAGCGCGTTCGCCGCCTCTTCGCCCAGCGTTTCCACCAATTCGGCATGGCGTGCGTCGTTCATCCCGATATTCAGGATCGCGCTTGGCCCGCCCCAGTCGGGATCTGCCGAGCTTGGCCGTACCGACACCAAGGGGCGTTCGCCAAATGTCGCGAGCAGAGTGCTGACATCCGGATAGTCACCAGACGCAATCCGACGGACAGTATCAAATGACAGCGCCACCGTTTTGGGCACAGGCAGATCCAGACGCACCAGACGCTGCAGACACTTGGCGCGTCCGCCATGGGTGTCTGTGGCAATCGGGGCGACTCTGCGCACCCGCGTAAATCCGGTCATATCTAACTGTTTCTGCACTGCGGCGGTTCCATTGGACCAGTGCAGCATAGGCACAAGGCATTTCAGTGCAACTGAAACGTTAAAATTATGCGCAAAAGCTTTGCAGTTGCAGCAACAAGGAAACGCTGACCGACATGGCAAATGGTCCGCGTTTATCCTTCGATCCTTGTCAGATCGGCGACCTGCAAGCACAGCTTGCGGATATCACCCAGCAAATTCAACCTGTTGCGACGCATGATTTCGCTGTCGGCATTGACCTGCACCGCCTCGAAAAACGCATCGATCGGGGCGCGCAGGGCGGCCATGCCGGTCATGGCCGCCGCGAAATCTGTGGCCTCGATGGCCGCAGAGATCGCCGCACCCTGCGCTGAAAGTGCAGCAAACAGCGATTTTTCCACGTCGTTATCGGCGAATTTCACATCGGCGCCATAGGAATATTCGACACCGTCATTTTCTTCGGCCTGAGTCAGGATGTTGTTGGCCCGCTTGAACCCCTGCAACAGGTTTTCCCCGTCATCTGTTTTCAGGAACGCCGCCAGTGCCGTGGCGCGTTTGACCAGCAAGGTCAGATCGTCATTGCCCGGCATCGCGATGCAGGCGTCGATCACGTCGTGTCGAATGCCTTGATCGCGGAGATGGACTTTGAGGCGGTCGTGGAAGAAGGCGAGGAGCGAATCTGAAATCAGTTCATCGCGCTTGGCCGCATGTTCTTGCGGCGTTTTTGTTGCACGCGTGTAGTGAGCGTAAATGACGCCAGATTTTTCCACTACTGCAAGGTGACGTAAAAATAATCCCACTAGATCGGCATGAATGCCATTCTCCAACACCAACCGAATAACGCCCAGCGCCGCCCGTCGCAACGCAAACGGGTCCTTGCTCCCCGTGGGTTTCTCATCAATCGCCCAGAACCCGGTCAGCGTGTCGATCTTGTCGGCAAGCGCCACGGCCACCGAAACCGGCGCGGTCGGCACATCATCTGACGGGCCGAGCGGTGAATAATGTTCTTCGCAGGCTTGCGGCACACCGTCGTCATGGCCCGCGGCCCTGGCATAATAACGCCCCATCAGCCCCTGCAATTCGGGGAATTCATAGACCATTTCAGAACTCAGATCGGCCTTGGCCACCCGTGCGGCCTCTGCCGCCAGATCCGGTTTGGCACCGACCAGCGGCGCGATCTCGCGCGCCAGCGCCTCTATCCGCGCAATCCGTTCGGCTTGTGACCCCAGCTTGTTATGGAACGTCACATCGGCCAGTGGCGCAGCCATCCCCTCCAGCCCGATCCGTTCCACCGTCCGCAGGTCGTTTTCCCAAAAGAATTTCGCATCCGACAGACGCGCGAACAGCACCTTTTGGTTGCCCGCCAAAATCGTGGCACCCTTATCCGCCGTTTCGCGGTTGGCCACGGTCACGAATTTTTCGATCCGGCCGGATTTGGGATTGCGCACGGAAAAGAACTTCTGGTGTTCGCGCATGCTGGTCTGCAGCACCTCTGGCGGCAGTCCAAGGAAATCCGCCGCAATGTCGCCCATCAGCACGACCGGCCATTCCACAAGGCCCGCAACCTCTGCCAACAACGCTTTGTCTTCGACAATTTCAAGGCCTTGCGCAAAGGCCATGTTGGTGGCGTCGTGCCAGATGTGATCGGCGCGCTCGCTGGCATCCAGCACCACATATACCTGCTTTAGCCTGGCCACGTAATCATCAAAACCTGTCACTTTGATCGGCTTGCCATCGGACATGAACCGATGACCAAATGTCGTATCGCCGCAGGCGATTCCATCGATTGACAACGGCACCACGCGCGCGCCGGTCTCGTCTGACAGGATGCACAGGATCCCGTGCAGCGGGCGCACCCATTTCAGGTTGCCACTGCCCCAGCGCATTGATTTGGACCAGGGGAAATCGCGAATGGTGCTTTCCAGAACCTCGGCCACGATATCGGCCGCCGGGCGCCCTGCCCGTTCGATCAATGCGAACCAGACCTGGCCCTTTTTGTCGTCGCGCGCGACAAGTTGGTCTTTGCGCTGCCCGGTGGCACGCAAGAACCCTTCCAGCGCTTTTTCCGGCGCATCGGTGCGCGGGCCCTTGCGTTCTTCACGGGTATCGGGCGATGCCGCCGTCAGCCCGTCAATGGTCAGGACCAAACGGCGCGGTGTGTGAAAAGCACCGGCGCTTGCATAGGTTAATCCGGCGTCTACCAGCCCGCCAGTGACCAGTTTTTGCAAATCAGCCGCCGCACGTGCCTGCATACGCGCCGGGATTTCTTCGCTAAACAGTTCGATCAGCAGATCGGGCATTATCGCGCCCTCTCGGGGACAGGCGGACACCCTTGCGGTGCCGGCTCGCCATCAAACACTTTGCGCCCGCAGACATTCAGCTGATGCCAGACAAAAGCGCGCCCGTCGTCATAGATCGCAACCACACGATCCACGCCGTAGGTGATGTTTTCTTCGCCCAGATACGCGGTCACCGCGCCGGTTTCCAGATCGCCCCCCACTGTGGCGGCGTCATAGCATGAAAACCAGCCCGGTCCGGTCAATGGTTCGGCAGCATCGTAAACCACATAAGTGTCGTTAAGCGTGGTCTGGCTTAACGTGGTTGTGAAACAGGCGCGATATCGGATCGGCGAACTATCGGCGTCAATCCCCTCAAAGCCTTCGGTCGCGATCGGCTCGGCCACACCGTCCAGCCGTGTCAAACGAATTTCGGCACCAGGCGAGGATTGCGCGACAGGTTCATAAAACGCGTAGACCTGAAAATAATACATACCCGCACCGGCAAATATGGCTGAAATCACGATCAAGCTTACAAGAAATTTCCCAGTTGTCATTTAACCGGCCTTTGCGGTTTGGCGGATCATCAGATCCAGTTCAGGTTTACTTTGGAAAGCGGATAGGTTTCCGAAATGCGCTGTTTCAATGCTTTGAAGCGCGGGCGCAAGGCCTTGAATTTCCTTTCATGGGTTTCTGCCACGCAGCAGCGGATCGGGGCGAAAAGGTTTTCCGCATCCATCGCTTCAAGGATATCAAGTTCGGCCCCTTCGATATCCATCTTTACAAAAGCGATTTCACCATGTTCAGCGATCATTTTCTGCAGAAAGCCAATAAAGTTCACCAACCGGACTTCTATCAAATTCGTTTCATTGATTGCACGCCCGCCGGTCAGCACAGTGGACTTTACAGATCCGCCACGCGGGCCATCATCAAAATTGTCAGCGCGCATCAAATCGATGGTTCCGTCCTCAGTCCCGACGGCCGCGTTATCCAGTATGACATTCGGTGTATCTGAAAACCGTTTGGACAATTGTTTGAATGCATAGGGGTCTGGCTCAAAGCAATGCACCGTAGCGCCGGTGGCGGCCAGCGGTTCTGTTACGTCGCCAACATTCGCACCACAATCAATGACAAAGTCGCCGGGTTTCAGCATGGAGGCGATACCCAACAGATAGCCCTTTGCGTGGCTGGCCCGCATGTTACGATCATGGCGCCGCTTGAACTTTTCCAACGCGGCCTTGGCGTCCAGATCGCTCATGCGACATATCCCCCCGCTTCGGTCAGAACAAACGCATCGGCGCACCGTTTTGCCAGGGCGCGGACGCGACCGATATAGGCCTGGCGCTCGGTGACCGAAATCACCCCGCGTGCGTCCAGTAAATTAAAGACATGGCTGGCCTTGATACATTGATCATAGGCCGGATGCGCCATCACGATCCGCATGCCGGTTTTGGGATCATCATGTGGCGCGTTCAGGATGCGGTCGCATTCGGCCTCGGCGTCCTTGAAATGTCCAAGCAACGTATCCGTGTCAGCCAGATCAAAATTCCAGCGTGAATATTCCTGCTCGGTCTGGCGAAAGATATCACCATAGGTCAGTGGGATCGGCGTTTGCGGATCGTTGAATGGCATATCCATCACATGATCAACGCCCAATACATACATCGCCAGCCGTTCCAGACCATATGTCAGCTCGCCCGACACCGGTTTGCAATCATGTCCGCCAACCTGCTGAAAATAAGTGAACTGACTGACTTCCATACCGTCGCACCACACTTCCCAGCCCAGACCCCATGCGCCAAGGGTCGGGCTTTCCCAGTCATCCTCGACAAATCGGATGTCGTGCATATCCATGTCGATACCAATGGCCGCAAGCGAGCCGAGATACAGCGCCTGCAATTCCGGCGGGCTGGGTTTTATCAGGACCTGGAACTGATAATAGTGCTGCAATCGGTTCGGATTCTCACCATAACGGCCGTCGGTAGGACGGCGCGAGGGCTGCACATACGCGGCGGCCCATGATTTCGTTCCCAACGCACGCAACGTGGTCGCGGGGTGAAACGTCCCGGCCCCGACCTCCATGTCGTAGGGTTGCAGGATCGCACAGCCCCGTTCCGCCCAGTAATTCTGAAGTCGCAGGATGATTTCCTGAAAGCATTTTGGCGCAGCGGTATCGGACATCAAACAACCCTTTGAAAAGCGGTTTCTCAATAGGTCCTGTGGCGGGGGCGGTCAATTGCACTTTGGTGTTGATTTCAGTTCTTTGTCACCGGGCGGGGGTGAAACCTGATGATGTCCGCGCAACCCAAGGAAACAGGTGCCGCTGCCAGCGCGCCCCAAACACCGCATATGTGCCCGCCGACATGCCCGCCGACATGCAGGTCTGTATGGCCCGGCACCGACGGCGGTTCCGACCCATGTGCGGCGGTTTTTCATGACGTCACATTGGCAGTGGGGCAGAGCCGGCGTCCGGGTGCACCGCGTCGATCAAGGGAATTTCATCGTCCAAGCAAATTGGGAAATCGCCGTTGCCGTGACGCAAGTGGCACGCATTAACTGAAAATAACGCGTCCCGGACCATATGGCCGGATTGTCAGGACAAATCCTTTAGCGCCGCATAGGTCGCACGATACCGTTGATAAGCGTCTTGAAACGCACCGCCAAGTCCACTGACCGGTTCGATTATCTGGTCGGTCGGCGGCGGCACTGCGATTTCCGCCCCCCCCTGACCGGCCGCCATCATCGCCAGGCGTGCGGCACCGAATGCGCCGCCAAAATCACCGGCAGCCGGGACATGGATGGGAACACCCAACACCGTTGCGATGACCGACAGCCAGTATTGTGATCGCGATCCGCCACCCACGGCAATAAGATGGTCAATCCTGGCCCCTGTGCCCGCAATCGCCGCAAAACTGTCGGCAAAAGCAAATGCAACGCCTTCCAGCACCGCGCGGGTGCCTGCGGCCCGGTCGGTTGCATGTTCCAGCCCGGACATGACGGCCCGGACATGGGCGTCGTTATGGGGTGTGCGTTCCCCCCCCAGATACGGTAAAAACACGGCTCGCCCAGGTCCGGTCAAATCACCAAGCTCGCCGGTCAACTGGGCCGGATCATGCCCGACAAGGCGTCCATACCAGGCCAATGCATCGCTGGCCGCAAGAATGACCCCCATTTGGTGCCACCTGTCCGGCAACGCGTGGCAGAATGTGTGCAAGGCGGTATCCGGATCAGGCAAATATCCGTCATTTGCGGCAAAAAGCACGCCCGACGTCCCCAGCGATACAAATGCCTGCCCCGCCTTTACCACACCGACACCAACAGCCGACGCCGCATTGTCACCGGCGCCACCCGCAACGGCCAGCCCCGGTCGCATGCCATAAGTGCTGGCGATGTCGCCCCTTAACCCGCCCGAGATATCGCTGCCCTCGACCAGACCCGGCATATGTTCGCGCCCCAATCCGGTCGCAGCCAACAACGTGTCCGACCAGTCGCGGCGGCCGGTGTCAAGCCAACTGGTGCCGGCCGCATCGGACATTTCCGAAACATATTCGCCCGTCAGCCAAAACCGCAAATAATCCTTTGGCAGCAGTACCTTGGCTGTGCCTTCAAAGATATCCGGTTCATGGGTCTTGATCCAGGCAAGTTTGGGTGCGGTAAAACCGGGAAATACGATATTGCCGCTGATCTGGCGGAAATCCGGGTCTGCATCGAATGCCGCCGCCTCGGCATGGGCGCGCGTGTCATTCCACAATATGCATGGGCGCAGGACCTTGCCTGCGCGATCCAAAAGCGTGGCACCATGCATTTGACCCGACAGCCCGATTGCAAGCACGCCGCCCAGGTCATTTTCGGCGGATATAGTGCCCAGAACTGTCTGCGCCGCGACGATCCAGTCGCCCGGGTCTTGTTCTGACCACCCGGAATGCAGGCGCGCGACATTCAATGGGGCTGTTGCCTCGGCGACAATCGCCTGGTCGTCGTCGATCAGCAATGCTTTTATGCCCGATGTGCCCAGATCAAGACCAAGATACATCGCTATTTATCCAACGCGACCCAGGCCGCGTTACGTGCAGAGGATGCAACACAGGCAGACACAAACTGAACGCCCTTTAATCCGTCCTGCACGGTCGGATAAACAACATCCGCGGGCACCGGTGCACCGGTGCGATGTGCAATGATAGCGGCCGCAGCTTCGCCGTAAATATTGGCGAACCCTTCCAGGTATCCTTCGGGATGACCGGGCGGGATGCGGCTCATCCGGGCGGCGGCCGCGCCGGCACCGGCACCACCCCGTGTCATCAGGCGCTTTGTGTCCCCAAATGGTGTGTGCCACAAATAATTGGGATCCTGTTGCGCCCATTCCAGGCCACCCTTTTCGCCGTAGACCCGTAAACGCAATGCATTTTCATTGCCCGGCGCCACCTGAGAACACCACAGCATCCCCCGCGCCCCACCGGCAAAACGCAACAGCACATGCCCGTTATCGTCCAGCCGCCTGCCGGACACAAAAGCCTGCAAATCTGCGGCCAGGCTTTCCACCTCCAGCCCGGTAACAAAGCAGGCCAGGTTGAACCCGTGCGTGCCGATATCACCTGTGGCACCACCAGCACCCGACCGTTCCGGGTCGGTGCGCCAATCGGCCTGTTTAATGTCCTGATGTTCGGTCAGCCAGTCCTGCGGGTATTCCACCTGTACCACGCGAATTTTGCCAATCTCGCCGGCGGCGATCATTTCGCGTGCCTGACGCACCATCGGATAGCCGGTGTAATTATGGGTCAGAATGAACAGCGCATCGGATGTCTCGGCGGCCTTGACCAGTTTTTTTGCATCCGCAAGTGTCGAGGTCAGCGGCTTGTCGCAGATCACGTGGATACCGCGTTTCAGAAATTCACGGGCAGCGGTGTAGTGCACGTGGTTCGGGGTCACGATGGACACCGCCTCGATCCCGTCTTTGCGCCGGGCCTCGCGGATCGCCATTTGCTTGAAATCATCATAGATACGCGGCAGGCCCAGCGCCTGACCGCTGGCCTGCGCCTTTTGGGGCGATGAACTGAGCGCCCCGGCAACCAGTTCGAATTTGTCGTCGATGCGCGATGCAATGCGATGCACGCCACCGATAAACGCATCATTGCCGCCACCGACCATACCCAGCCGGATACGGCGACCCGGATTTTCGCTTCGACCTTCAATAGCCATGAGAATCCCCCATTTCGGATATCCATTTTAAGTTTTTGTCGCCGATCTGCCCGCAAGGTGGTCCCGGCGGGCAGATTGCCTATGCTAACTGATCCCAAGCATCGCCCGGTTTGCGGCATCGTCAGTGCCGCCGTCGGCGAAATCGTCAAACGCTTTTTCGGTGACCCGAATGATGTGATCCGATACGAATTGTGCACCCTCGCGGGCGCCGTCCTCTGGGTGCTTCAGGCAACATTCCCATTCGACAACGGCCCAGCCGTCAAAATCATTCGCGGCCATCTTGGAAAAAATTGCGGCAAAATCCACCTGGCCGTCCCCCAGTGAACGAAAACGCCCTGCCCGGTCGACCCAGCTTTGAAAACCGCCATAGACCCCCTGACGACCCGTGGGATTGAATTCGGCATCCTTGACGTGGAACATTTTGATCCGCTCGTGATAGATGTCGATGTTGTCGAGATAGTCCAGACATTGCAGCACATAATGCGACGGATCATACAGCATGTTACAGCGCGCATGCCCCCCCACACGTTCCAGAAACATTTCAAATGTCACCCCGTCATGCAGATCTTCGCCGGGATGAATTTCGTAACAAATGTTCACATCGTGGTCTTCCGCATGGTTCAAAATCGGTAACCAGCGCCGCGCCAGTTCATCAAATGCGGTTTCAACCAGCCCGGCGGGGCGTTGCGGCCAGGGATACATATAAGGCCAGGCCAGCGCGCCCGAAAAACTGGCGTGATCACGGATGCCCATATTGGCCGACGCTGTGATCGCCTTTTTCACCTGATCGACGGCCCATGCCTGTCGGGCAGCCGGATCACCCCGAACTGACGGATCTGCAAAGCCGTCAAATGCGCTGTCATAAGCGGGGTGAACCGCCACAAGCTGGCCCTGCAGATGTGTCGAAAGTTCGGTCACTTCCACATCATTGTCGGCTGCTACGCCCTTGAATTCATCGCAATAATCCTTGCTTTGGGCGGCTTTGTCCAAGTCAATCAGCCGGCTGTCCCATGTCGGCACTTGAACACCTTTATAGCCGCAATCGGCCGCCCATTTTGTAATACTGGCCCATGAATCAAATGGGGCGTCGTCTCCCGCAAACTGCGCCAGAAACAGCGCTGGTCCCTTGATGGTTTTCATGTTGATCCTCCGGTTTAGGCGTCCGTCACACTGGCGGAACGTTGTGTTTTAGATAAATGTCGATGCGAATTCGTTCTTGTGTCGGGTTGAACGGGACGCGATCCGCAGTCGCCTTGAGCAACCGCACAGCCGAACGCACCAGATGGCCTGTATCCTGCGAAATAAGCGCATCAAATGTACCTGACTGCAATGCCTGCCGTGAGGTCGGGGTCAATTCATGGGCGATCACCACCAGATCTTCGGGGACGTCGCATTCCTGTAAAAACTGGATAAGCCCCTGATTGCCCGCGGCGGACGAATAAATGCCGCACAAATCCGGATAAGCGGCAAAAACATCAGGCAGCAAAGACCGGATCAGCGCGGGCTCATCCCGGCCCTCGATGGATGCGACAACATCCAGATCCGGAAATTGCGACCCGATGACCTGATCAAATCCCTGCCGGCGTTCAAGATGGTCCCGCGCAAGCCGCGAGCCGGTGATGAACAATATACGACCCGTACGGCGCACGAACCGTCCCATCAATTGCGCCGCAGTGCGCCCTGCAGCCACATTGTCGATCCCGACAAAATGATCCCGTTCTGAACTGGGCAGATCCGACACCAGTGCCACGACCGCAATCCCACGATCACGTGTGCGTTTCACCGCGTCACGGACGGCTGGCGTTTCCGGGCCGAACACGGCAACCCCATCCGTCTCTGCCGGGTCCAAATTGTCCAGATAGGCCACGATTTCCAGGGGATCGAACGGGGCCACCATATGGGTGCGCAGGGTTGTGCGGTCATGGGCCAGTTTGGCGCCTTGTTCGGCGACCTGGGCCTGCAGTGCCTGCACAAATTCATTGGCCGTTTCAGGCAGTACAAACACCAGGTTATAGACCCGGCGGCGCGCCAGATTGGCCGCGGCGGTATCGCGGACATAGCCCAGATCATCAATCGCGCGATGCACTTTTTCGATGGTTGTCGTGCGCACCCCCGGCCGGTTGTTCAATACGCGATCCACCGTGGCCAGACTGACGCCGGCCACACGCGCAATGTCGTTGACCGTCGGTTTGTCCAAAGTGTTCAGGGGATTGGAATTCACGGTGCCGTCATTCCCTTGCTTTCTCGGCCAACCCTTCGAACAGGATCGCAACAGCTTCGGCACCCGGATCATTATTTCCGCGCAGGTTTTCCTCTGGGACATAGGCCGCGCGTCCGGCATTGGCCCGGTGAATATCTGCCGTTGCATCGGCCCCGGCGCGCGCCGCCCTTGCCGCCGCATCCAGCCCCTGATCCAGCGCATCCAACGCCGGTGAAAGCGCGTCAATCATTGTGCGGTCGCCGACTTTCGCGCCACCAACTTCGCTGACGCGCACCAGGCCTTCGTGCAGCGCTTTGCTGACAGGGGCCCCATTGGCACAGGCGTCACCGGCCGCGTTAAAGTAAATCGCCAGTATCACCCCCGACGATCCCCCCATCGTCTGGCTCAGTTCGTTGCCCAGCGCCGGGAATAATTGCGTCAGGTCTGCCAGCGGCATGGCATCCAGCCTGCCCTTGAGCGCGACAGCGGCGGTGGCCAACGTGCTGCCTGTGTCGCCATCGCCCGATTTCGCGTCCAGTGCGTTCAACGTGGATTCAGATGCGATCAGCAGATCGGCAACATGTTCAATCGTCTCGCGGGTCCGTGCGTTTTGTGATGCGATCGGTTTGATCGGCGACAACCCGTCTGGCAACGGTGTGACCGTCGGTGCGACAATGGCCTGAATGCCGGGCCAGGCGGGCAGTTCAACCGGTTCCGACAGTGCGGCAAGTTCAGCATCTGTTACTTCCAACACAGACACAGAAAAACCGTGCATATCCAGCGACGTCATCATGGGTGCCGGGCCGATAATATACTGCGCCAGGCCTGATCTCGGCAGCGCGTGGCAAAGCACTGACATCTCAAGCGGTGTCGTCGACCCCAGATTGTTGATCAACGCAACTTGGGTGCCCGAACCGCCATGCGCCTTTAGTTTGTCCAAAACCATGTTCATCGCCTCGGCGGCGGATCGAAAATCGACCTGTTCGACCCCAGGTTCGCCGTGAATGCCCAGCCCAAGCTCGGCCTTGCCTGCCGGAATGCGCGCCTCTTTCGGGGAACCGGGAACGGTGCATGTATCCAATGATTTCCCGATGGATGCGACCTTGGCGATAACGGCGCGCGCGGCGGCGGCGACCTGGGCCAGATCCTGACCGGCCTGGGCAGCGGCCCCGGCAATCTTGTGCACGAACAACGTACCCGCAACCCCGCGTGGCTGCGGTAAATCCGGCAGCGCCACATCGTCATCCACCACCACCAATTCCACCTTGCGCCCCAGGGCACGCGCCCGTTCAGCAGCCAACCCAAAGTTCAGCCTGTCGCCGGTGTAGTTCTTGACGATCAACAGACAGCCGGCCTCGCCGGTGACGGCCAAAATTCCGGCCAGCACGGCCTCGACCGAGGGCGAAGCGAACACTTCGCCGCATACGGCGGCCGTCAACATGCCCTTGCCAACGAATCCCGCATGTGCCGGTTCATGGCCAGAGCCGCCGCCAGACACCAGTGCGACCTTGCTGCGATCCCAATCGCTGCGATACACGACCTTGATATGGGGATATCCGTCCAGGCGCGACAACGCCCCCCCAGAGACCGCCAGCAGTCCGTCGATCGCCTCTGTCACGAGCGCCTCTTTGGCGTTGATGAATTGTGCCATTTGTGGGTTCTCCTTCAAATGATGCGGATGCCATCCGCATCGAAAAACAACGGGTTACGTGGCGCAATCGGCACCGTGTCGCCGGGCCGCAATGGGGTGTGTGCATCAGTCAGCGTGACCACATCGTGATCGCCAAGTTTCAGATGCAACCGGGTTTGATCACCCAGATGTTCAACCCGGATTACGTTGGCATCCTGCCCTGTTCCATGCGCAATATGTTCCGGTCGCAGTCCGATCTGGACCGCGTTTGGCGGCATGTCCACACCGAACAGGCCGGCTGGCAGCAGATTGATGCGGGGTTGGCCCAGCCGGGCAGCCACATAGACATTACGCGGTGACTCATAGATTTCGCGCGGCGTTCCAAATTGCACCAGCCGCCCCTGATCCAGCACGCCCACATGTGTGGCCATGGTCATGGCTTCGATCTGATCATGGGTCACATATAACAGCGTCGCCGCCAGTTCCGCATGGATCCGTTTCAGTTCAACCCGCATATCCGCCCGCAATTTCGCATCCAGCGACGACAGCGGTTCGTCCATCAGATATATCGCCGGATCCCTGACCAGGGCGCGCCCGATCGAAACGCGCTGCATCTCGCCGCCCGACAGTTCGGTCGCCTTATTGTCAAGCTTGTGCGGAATATGCAGCACTTCGGCCACCTGCTGCACCTTTGCCTCGATCACGTCGGGCGGTGTTTTGAGAATGGGCGAGCGCAGCGGAAAGGCCAGATTTTCACGGACCGTCAAATGCGGGTACAGCGAATATTGCTGAAACACCATCGCCACGTCGCGCTGCGCCGGTGTTTCGGAATTCACCCGCCGACCGCCGATCAGGATGTCACCACTGTCCATTTGATCCAGTCCGGCGATCAGGCGCAGTGTCGTCGTTTTTCCCGCACCCGTGGGACCCAGCAGAACCACAAAACCGCCGTCAGGCACCGTCAGGGTTACATCTGACAAGGCCTGTGTCTTGCCGAATGCTTTGGATATCCCTTTAAGTTGAACCTCAGCCATGACCCAGCACCCCTTCGTTCAGTGCTGAACGCAACGCACGGCCAGACGTCTGATCAAACAACGTCACGGTTTCATCCAGAAAACTCAGCCCCACATTTTCGCCGACTTTGACATTCAGATCCGCACCGATCCTTGCCTTCAGCTCGCCGTTCGGGCTGTCCAGGGTCACGATCTGCGTTGTTCCCAGATATTCCGCGGCCAACACTGTTCCACGGTAAAGCCCATCATCGCTAAGACGGATATGTTCCGGCCGCACACCCAGCGCCAGTTTGCCGCTGGCCCCTTCACGCAAGGCCGGCACATTCACTGTCGCGTCCCCCAGCGCGACCCGTGTGGCCCCATCCGCAAGTTTGGCATCAAACGACAGGAAATTCATCGAAGGCGACCCGATAAAATCGGCGACAAACATCGTTGCCGGCTTGTCGTAGATTTCCTGGGGCGTTCCGAATTGTTCAACGACAGCGTTGTTCATCACCACAATCTTGTCGCCCATCTGCATGGCTTCAAGCTGATCATGGGTGACGTAGACCGTCGTTGCACCCATGCGGTCATGCAGCGCCCGTAATTCTTCGGCCATATGTTCACGAAACTCTGCATCCAAGGCGCCCAGCGGTTCATCCATCATGAACGCCTTTGGGTCACGCACGATGGCCCGCCCCAATGCGACACGCTGACGGTCACCCCCTGACAATCCGCCCACAGGCCGGTTCAAAATATCCTCGATCCCCAGAATTTTGGCGACCTCTGCAAGCTTGGCATTAACCTGTTTGCGCGGCATGCCCTGGCTGACCAGAGGATAGGTGATATTGCGCCGCACATTCATATGCGGGTAAAGCGCAAACATCTGAAAAACAAAGGCAATATCGCGCTGTGATGGTGGCCTTTGGCTGATCTCTTCGCCGTCCAGATAGATTTCGCCACTGGTCGGCAATTCCAGCCCGGCAATCATCCGCAATGTTGTGGTTTTGCCGCAACCCGATGGCCCAAGCAGCATGAAAAATTCACCGTCCTCGATGGTGAAAGAGCTTTCCTTCACAGCAACAAAATCGCCGAATTCCTTGCGGATGTTTTTGATGACAATTTCAGCCATTGTGATTGCACGCTCCTGCGCAGGATTGAAATTTCATCATTCGTCCTCGGGGAAATGGCTGACGACAATGAACATCACAGTGCCGATCAGCGTGATGATGAATGAATAGGTAAAGGCCCACAGAACAAACGGCTGCATCAGCATGAAAACACCCAGTGCAATCAAAATGGTGGCGACCAGTTCCCAGGCACCGCGCCGAAAACGGGCCAGATTTCTGAAGAATGAATTCATTTGCGCACCGCCCCAAATGTGATGCCGCGCAGCAGGTGCTTGCGCAACATGATCGTGAAAATCATCACCGGCAGCAGGAATATCGTGGCCCCCGCCGCCACCGCTGGCCAGTCCAGACCACCGACACCGATGATCGTGGGAATAAAGGGCGGCGCGGTCTGCGCGGTGGCCGATGTCAGCAACACGGCAAATGCGTATTCGTTCCAGGCAAAGATCAGGCAAAAGATCGCGGTTGACGCAATCCCGGTGGCCGCCTGCGGCAGGACCACTTTGTAAAACGCCTGAAACCGGGTGTAGCCATCGATCAACGCCGCTTCTTCGTATTCTCGCGGTATTTCATCGATGAACCCTTTCAGCAGCCAGACGGCCAATGAAATGTTGACGGCTGTATAAAGCAGGATCATCCCCAGATGTGTGTCCGACAATCCCAGGTTTCGGTACATCAGAAAGATCGGGATCGCGACCGCGATGGGTGGCATCATCCGCGTCGAAAGAATGAAAAACAACAAGTCGTCAGCGAACGGAATTTTGAACCGGCTGAACGCATAGGCGGCCAGCGTTCCCAATACAATGCTTAGGAATGTCGATCCAAATCCAATGATGACAGAGTTCAGGAACCGCTCTCCGAACTTGGACGGGCCGGCAATCACCATGTTGCGTTCGCGCACGATGGAATCATACCACGTATCGGGCGGCGGCAGGGCCGCCAGATCATCAGGCGCAAGGCGTGTCCGGGTCGTGAACAGATTGACATACCCTTCCATCGAGGGTGTGAAAAATACCTTGGGTGGATAGGAAATGCTGTCAGGCGGGGTTTTAAAGCCCGTCAACATGATCCATGCCAGCGGGATCATGGTGATCAGCGCATAGGTTATGACCAGAAATCCGGCGATCCATTTGGACCGGTTGGACGGTTCGGTTATTGAAAAACTGCTCATCTTTCTTTCACCTTGTTCAACGCCTTGACATAGATCGAGGCCAGCCCGAAAACGGTGACGAAAAGGATGATTGCATAGGCCGACGCATACCCCGTGCGCCACTTCTCGAATGCCTCGCGTTTGAGGTTGATCGAGGTCAGTTCAGTGGTCGATCCCGGTCCACCGCCGGTCAATTGAACCACCAGATCGAACATCTTGAAATTTTCGATCCCGCGGAACAGCACGGCAAGCATCAAAAACGGCAGGACCATGGGGACTGTAATCGTCAGGAATTGCCTGAGTTTTGACGCACGATCGATTTCAGCGGCCTCATAGATGTAATCCGGGATCGACCGCAAACCGGCCAGACAGATCAGCATCACGAATGGCGTCCACATCCAGGTGTCCACAATCACGATCGACCACGGCGCCAGATCGACCGAACCCAACATATCAAAACTCGACGAGTTTGCCCCGGTGAACCAGGTGATAATGTAATTGAACAATCCGATCTGCGGCTGATAGAGGAATTTCCAGAAATTCCCCACGACAGCGGGCGACAACATCATCGGCAATACGATGATCGTGGTCCACAGGTCATTGCCTCTGAATTTCTTGTTGATCAGCCACGCAAGGGTAAAGCCAATCAAAACCTGAAAAAAGATCGTCCAAAACAGAAAATGCGCAGTGGCCTGCATGTTCAGCCAGATATCGCTGTCAGTCAGAATCCGTTCATAATTCTGAAGCCCGACATTCTTGACTTCGCGCCCGGCCCGGTTCGCCTTAAAGTTCGTAAAACTCAGGCGGATCGTCCAGATCAGCGGAAATATATTGATCGCCAGCAACAGAAAAATGGTTGGTGCGACGAACAGCCAGGCAATCGCGCGATCCGACAAACCCCGGATTTTGCGTGCAACGCGCACGGGCGTTGCCGCCGCAACACGATCTATCGATCCCTTGGACATATCATTTACCCGGTTAGGTTGTTGTGGCACGCCGCAATCAGACTGTTACCGCAGCGTGCGATGTTCACCCTTGGCCCGCATTTGACTGCGGGCCGTTGGTGTATTCACTCAGAGCTTGCCTTCGTCCTCAAAGACTTCTGTCCAGTCCTCGATCAACATGTCCAGCGCTTCCTTGGCTGTGCCCTGATCGGCTACGACATAGTCATGGATGCGTTTTTGCATCGCCAGCAACAGCTCTGCATAGGCTGGCTCTTGCCAGAAATCCTGCACAGCATCCATCGCTTCAAGAAAATCACCGGCAAACGGGGCGCTGTCGACAAAACCCGGATCCTGCAGCACTGAATTATGTGCTGAATATCCGCCGACAGACCACCATTTCGCCTGCACAGAAGGTTGCGCGAACCATTTGATATAATCCAGTGCCGCCTCTTGTTTGTCGGAATAGGCGATCACGGAAATACCCTGCCCGCCCAGTGTCGAACCCGCGACGTTTTGCGGTGGATTCACGAAAAAGTCGATCTTGTCCCCACCTGTATCGGGATCGGCATAAAGCCCCGGAAAGAACGCAAACCAGTTCATCGCCATCGCGACCTGACCGGATTTGAACGCATCCAGGGATTCACCCATATAGGAATTGGTATATCCCGGCGGTGTCGCGGTCTCGTAGAATTCCTTATAGAATTCCAGCGCTTCCACAGACGCCGCAGAATTTACGGCCCCCTCCATGTCATAGCTGCCCGGCGTATTTTCGTATTTGAAACCCCAAGGGTACAACGCCGACGTCACGCCCATTGTGATCCCTTCGGAACCGCGCTCGGTAAAGATGGAAGCGCCGTAGACGGTTTTGCCGTCAATTTCGCGTTCCTGAAAAAACTGCGCGATTTGCAGCAGTTCTTTTTGCGACTGCGGTTCGCGCAGGTCCTGACCGGTGGCGGCCTTGTATGCGGCCTGAATGTCTTCACGCGCAAACCAGTCCTTGCGATAGAACCAGCCGTTCGCATCGCCCATTGCCGGCAACGCATAGTAGTTCGGCGTGCCCTTTGGCCAGGTCGAATAGGCATAGACCGTGGCCGGTGCGAAATCATCCATGCTGATGTCATTGCTGTCAAAAAAGTCATTCAGCTTGACATAATGGCCATTCTCGGCGCCGCCGCCAATCCACTGACTGTCACCAATCAGCAGATCGCAAAGCTTGCCGCCCGAATTCAGTTCGTTCAGCATGCGATCCGCAAAATTCGGCCACGGAATAAACTCAAAATTCATCTCGTGCCCGGACTGGGCCTCATATTCTTTGCTAAGTTCAACCAAGGCATTGGCTGGGTCCCAAGCGGCCCAACACAGTGTCAATTCTTCGGCACCAGAGCCCGACGCCATCCCTGCCGTGGCAAGTGACAACACGCTGGCCGAGACCAATTTCATATGCTTCATGTGATCCTCCCTAAGTGCGGCTGGCAAACGACAATCTCGAATCGCCCCGCATCAAAAGCGTAACTGAGGTACGTTAATCATGTCCACATATTTTTGAGGTACGAACCTCATTATTGCGATCATCACATCAGGATCGAAGTTTACTTTATTGTTTTTGAATGACTTTATTACACTTCACGGACAGTATCGCATCCATCGCCGGCACAATCGCACAGCTGGCTTCGCCCACCGGCATGCGGAAAGGATTCGTCTTTTGCGCGCGCAATTCGCGTCAGCTTGTGGCGGCACCCTGTCCGGCCCTGCGTCCAAACACAGCACCCGACGTCAAACCCGAGCCGCCCGGATATCCGTCAAAAAATACCCCGCCGACAATTTCGCCGCAGGCAAAAAGCCCCGCGACCGGTCTGTCATTTTCACCCATGACCCGCCCCTTGCCATCCACCTTGAGACCGCCATAGGTGAATGTTATGCCGCCCGTGACCGGAAAAGCCCGGTAAGGCGGCTTGTCCAGTATTTGGGCCCAATTGGATTTTGCCGGAACCAGACCGGATGTGCCTTTGCCATCCAATACCGTTGGATCAAATTCTGAAATCTGATCCACTGAATTGTTATATGTATTCAGGGTTTCCATGGCGGCAGACTGATCAACACCGTCCAATTGCGACACCAGTTCCGGCAACGTATCGGCCTGTACAAAATGGGCGTCATGGAAACGGTATTCACCGTATAAAAGGTCCAGAACCTTGCCATCAAATATCTGCCACGCGAAATGGCCCGGCTGTTCCAGAACCGCCCGTCCGAACTGCGCGTAGGTATAGTTGCGAAAGTTTTCGCCTTCATCGACAAAACGTTCGCCCCTGGCATTCAGCATCACACCCAGAAAGTAACTGATCTTGCGATAATTTTTTCGCTCGCCCGGGGGCAGGTGCAAGCCGCCAAAATCAGCCATGTGCAAATCCATCGGCGTCGCGTGGCAGCCGCCATACAGCCCATGGGCCACCGCCCCCGCCGCGCTTGCCATCTTTAACCCGTCGCCGGTGTTGTGAGGGGTACCGCGCACCTTGGCGTGAACCCAGTCCGCGCCAATATATTTCGCGCGCAGCTCGGGGTTGGACTCAAAACCGCCACAGGCCAATATCACCGCATCTGCCGCAATCACATAGTCACCAACTTTGACACCGGTGACGCGACCGTCCTTGACCACCAAATCCGTTACTGCCGATCCGTATCGCACCGTTCCGCCCAGACGCTCCAGCGCGGCAAGCTCCATATCAAACAATCCGACACCTTCGTTGATTGCGGACAGTGTCAAGCCACCCCAAAACACGTGTTTGCCTTCTTTTTCAAAGCTTTGCCGGTTATAGATCGGTTCGAACTTAATATCGTGCGAGGCCAGCCAACGCATCGTGCTGCCGGATTTTTCAATCAGGTTCTTCTGTTCATCTGACAAGGGGCGACCACTGTTAAATCCCAACAGGTCCTGTCCGAATTTCTCGATTGTGTAGCTGCCGAAATCGGTGTTTTGCAGGCGTGGGTCATCCGGGTTTCTCAGCAACGGCACCAAATCGGCGCCGCTGTCATATGCAAATCGCATGGCGCCCGCAGTGTATTTGGTATTGCCACCGGCCAGGTCGCAGTCCGCTTTTTCCAACACCAACACTTCGGCACCATTTTCCAGGGCCGAAATACCCGCACATAGCGCGGCATTTCCTGAACCGACCACAACAACCTTGTTTGACATGATGACCTTCCTCGCTGTATCACCTCTTTGTATCCAATTGGATACAAAATTGAAAGAGACGAAATTGCCCGACCAGAAACACGACATGTCGCAAGGCGAAGTGGCCTATGCCAAACTATTCAAAGCAATCGCCGCAGGACAATTTCGCCCTGGCGATCGCCTGCGCGAGACCGAGATTTCGCAACGCTTTTCCCTGTCACGCACCCCGATCCGCGAGGCGCTGCGCAAACTCGAGGCCGACGGGATCGTGGAACATCGCCCCCGCCTGGGCGCAGTCATCCGCACGTTGTCACATGCCGAAGTCGTGGAACTATACGAAATGCGCATCGTGCTGGAACGCACCGCAGCCGAAATGGCCGCCAAACATGCCGTGGCGGCGGAAATCGACGAGTTGAAGGACATCAACGCCGCCATTGCCGCATCCCGTAACCCGGATCAGGCGGCGGCATTCAACCAAAGCTTTCATCGGTGCATCTATCTGGCGACCCGCAATCGGTTTTTGCGTGAATCCGCACGGGCGCTGAACAATGCGCTGATGCTTTTGGGGCCGACCACACTGGCAGACGACGCCCGGATCAAGACCGTCACCAACCAGCACAAGGATATCATCGACGCGATCGGGTCTGGCGATATCCAGGCAGCCGGTGATGCCGCCCAGACCCATCTGGAAACATCTCTGCGCCGGCGGCTCAAGGTGCTGCGCGGATGATGCGTGTTGGCGCAACATTCGTCATTGCGCTGGCGGGGGTCGCAGTGTTTTCGGTGCTGTCATTGCCATTGCCATGGTTGCTGGGCCCGATCACGGCCTGCCTTGTCGCAGCCCTGTTTGGGGTGCCCATGGGCGGTATCAAATCCCTGAACGAGGCAATGCGTACCATTCTGGGGGTTGCGGTCGGGGCCACTTTTACACCGGTGCTTCTGGTCTCGATGATGGGCATGTGGCCAACGCTGCTTTTGATTCCGCTGATGACGATTTGTATCGGGCTGTTGGGTGTGCCCTATTTTCAGAAAATCTGGAAATATGATTTCGCCACCAGCTATTACGCGACCATGCCCGGCGGTTTGCAGGACATGCTGGTGTTCGGCGAAGAGGCCGGGGCAAATGTCCGGACCTTGTCGCTGATCCACGCCACCAGAGTGCTTGTCATCGTCGTCGCATTGCCAGTTCTGCTGTATGCCATCTGGGATGCCGACCTGAGCACCGCACCCGGCGCGCCCGCCAAAACCCTGCCGCCGCAACAACTGGCAGTGATGGTGTTTTGCGCGCTCGTCGGCTGGCAGATAGCCAAACGTGTGGGCATGTTCGGCGCGTCCATCCTTGGCCCGCTCATTCTGGCAGCAATTGCCGCACTGCTGGGGATCTTGCAATATCGCCCCCCCGCAGAAGCGATCTGGATGGCGCAATTTTTTATCGGCATGAGCGTCGGGATCAAATACGCCGGGATAACCATGAAAGAGGTACGTCGCGATCTGGTTGCCGGGGCAGGTTTTTGCGGCATTCTGATCCTGCTGACGCTGGTATTTGTCGAATTCATCTACAGTTTTGGATTGGCGCCCGGACAAGAAACGTTGCTGGCGTTTGCGCCCGGCGGTCAGGCTGAACTGACCGTTCTCGCCCTGATTGTGGGGGCGGACATGGCGTTCGTGATCGCGCACCATGTCCTGCGGATATTTATCGTGATTATTGGCGCCCCGTTATTCGCACGGATATTCAAATCACCTCAGGATTGATGACGTTGATCGGTTTACCGTCGGCATACGCGTTTATCTGGTCAAAAATGTCGCTGAACTGAATATCGAATTCGTCCTCGGTGACGTAACCGATATGGGGTGTGGCCAAAACATGCGGATGCGTCGCCATAATGTTGCGGGTATCCGTCATTGGTTCGTGATCAAATACGTCCACGGCCGCAAATATCCGGCCGCGCGCAATTTCCGTTTCCAGGATACCGGGCGCAATCAAACCAGATCGCGACGTGTTGACCAGCAGGCTTCTGGCGGGCATCGCGGCAAGGTCGGCGGCAGTGATCAGCCCCGATGTTGCGGGCTTCAGACGCACATGCAGACTGACAATATCGCTGGTCGCAAAAAATGCCTCTCGGCTATCTGCCACGGTCTGACCATCGGTCCGGGCCCGTCTGCGCCCGTTCTCCGAGCCCCACCATTGCACATGCATCCCCAGTGCCCCGGCATAAACGGCCACGGCACCGGCAATTCGACCATAGCCATAAAGACCAATCGTGCGCCCGCGCAATGTCCGCCCCACACCTGCCTGCCATTTGCCTGCCCTCAGCGCGGCGTTTTGCGCGGGAATCTGACGAAAACTGGCCATGATCAAAGCCAGCGTCATTTCTGCCGCAGCATAGGATGGGGTATCGCTGTGCATGTCCGAGCACAATAAAACACCATTCGCAGTACAGGCATCGACGTCGACATGCGGATAGACGCTGCGCTGCGAGATCAGCCTGAGGTTCGGTAATCTATCCAAAAGTGGTGCGCCGATCTTGGTGCGCTCGCGAAAAAGAACCAGGCATTCGGCGCCCCGAACACGCACCGCCAGCTTTTCTGGGTCCGGTTCATGATCAGTCCAGACCGTCACATCATGACCGGCAAGCTTTTTGAAACACGGCAACCCAGCCAATGTGTCAAACCAGTCATCCAGTATATGGACCTTCATCGGCTTTCGACGCCGGCGTCGCGCTGTGGGGTGCGCGGTGTCGGGACAAAGACAATGGAATCCAGACAGCGCAGCGCATCCAGAACTTTTTGCCGTTCTGCGATCAGGTGATTGAACTGCGCATCACATCCCGAAATTGGCGTCGGGTAGGACCCGATTTCGGTTTGAAGCAACCTGCGGGCTTGCCGAAGCTCGCCCTTTGCAAGCAAAATACATCCGTCAAATGTATCGTCCATAACCGGCCTCCTTCTAAATTGTATACTATAGTATGCAGTTTAAAACAAGCAATCTAGGACCCGGTGTCAGGCACCATAACCTCGCCGCGGGCCAATAGCCGGGCGGTGCGTATCAAGCCGGCGGAATTCAAGACAAATCCATCCTCATTCAACTCATAATCGACAATCACGTCTATGTTCCCCGATGCATGTTCCAGGGTAATCTTGGCGGGCCGATCACCGGGTATGGTGGCCATGCCGTCGGCAATACTGCCGGGTGTCAAAACGCAGGCCGCAAGACACTGCGCCCCTGTAACGGCCATCGTAGGATGGGTTTTCCACGGCATGAAGTAACGGGCGGCGATTGTGCCCTTGTCCATGGCGGGTGCTAACAACCCAAATTTTGGTATCACCGATCCCGACACATCGCCCATCCCCATCGCGGCCCCCGCCTTGATGCGCAGCGCCTCCATTCTGGCAAAAAAATCGCTGTTTTTGTCCAGCGCGTCGACCGTTTCATAGCCGGTCAGTCCAAAGGCATCCGCACGGGCAATCACCATCGGCATCGCGACATCCATACATGTCACGGCGATCCCGTCGAACATATCGATCAGGTTCCCTGTCGGCAGGAATGCACCGGTTGCGCCACCGGTCGTGTCCATGAATTGCAGCTCAATCGGTGCCGCCGTTCCCGGGACGCCGTCGATCCGCGCATCACCATCGTAATGAACACAGCCAGACCGTGTCTGAACTTTGGCCACGATGCGGGCACCGGTATTGACGGCATTGATTTTCACCGTCGTTTCATCACCCGAAACAGCAATCAGTCCCATTTCGATGGCGGCAGGCCCGACACCGGTCAGAATGTTTCCGCAGGTCGGTCTGTAGTCGACTGTGCGATCCTGAACGCTGACTTGCGCGAAAAAATAATCCACATCTGCCCACGCCGTTTGCGAAGGCGAAAGAATCGCGACTTTGGTGGTGACTGCATTTCCGCCACCGATACCATCGATATTCAGCGGATGACCGGACCCGATCACCGCGATCAGGGTCCGGGTCAGTTCGTCGCGGTCAGCGGGCAGATCGCTGGCATTGAAATACGGACCACGCGACGTCCCGCCACGCATAAAATGGAATGGTATGGCTGTTTGTGTCATCTGAACGGCCATGGCAGATCAACGACCGTCTGCAGCAATCCCGCCGGAAAATTCCGGTTCAACAGTGATGCCATCGCGCCGATAAAAGCGATGCCGACTATTGTATAGACAATTGCAAACGGCCAGCTTTTGCCAGCACGCACCACCATGAACCCAAGCAAGAACAGCGCCAGCGCAATGATAAACCCAAACAGCGCTGTCAGCGCCAAAAGGCCCGCAAACCACGCCAGGGTCTGCCACAACCCGAATTGGTTAATCTCGGCGTCCTGATCCTCGCGGTCTGAAAACAACGGATGCGTTTCGGGTTTGATCATCATTTGGACAAGCAGCACAAGACCCCCGATGATCCCGATCGTTGCGACAAAAATCGGGAAAACCCGGTCGGCCGATGAATGATCCGGGATCAGCGATGCATTCCAGTAGGAAACAGTAATATACCCCAAAATCAACAACAGGAATGCCGCGGGTGCCCGTTTGGAACCGGCATTCACGTCGCCCTCGGCCATGATATTTTTGGCCTGCCGCAAGCCGACAACAACTGAAATGACAGTGATGATGACCAGAACGATCACGATCGGGCTAAAGATGTATTCAATCCCTTCGTCGAACCCTTTGCGAAACCGGGACCGGGCAATCTGGACGGCCTGATTGGTGTAGGTTTCAGCCGGATCCGACAGCACGAAACCGATCAGAAAGGCGGGCCGCGACCAATCGAAACGCCGCATCATGATGCCCAGCAGTCCGATTGCGAACAACGCCACCAGATCCATCAAATCCTGGCGCGACTGGAACGCCGCAAAGCTGATGATCATGAACAGGAACGGTGCCAGCAACGCAAATCGGATCGATGTCAGTCTGGCGATGCCGCCAGACGCGGCGATGCAAATCACTGTGCCCACGACATTGGCCAAAGCCAGCAACCAAACGATTGCATAGGTAAAATCAAGATTGTTCTTGAGCATCGAAGGACCGACCTCGATCGATCCGGTGCCCAGCAGGGCAATGGCCGAAATGAATATCGCCATCGATCCGGAACCGGGGATACCGAACAACAGCGTCGGCACCAGCCCGCCGCCTTCCTTGGCGTTGTTAGAGCTTTCCGGCCCAATGACGCCGCGCACGTCGCCTTTGCCAAAATTCTGTTTGTCCTTGGCGGTTTGAACCGTGTGCCCATAGGCGATCCAGTCGACAACCGATCCGCCCAATCCGGGGATCACCCCAACCATGACACCGATCAAGGAACACCGGACCGAAAGCCATTTGTTGCCCCACCAGTCCTGAACGCCTTCGGCCCAGCCACCGCCCAGTTGCGCGCGATCTGAAATGGCTTTGTCCTGGCGCAACAACGCGATGATTTCCGGGATCGCAAAGATGCCAAGACCGACGATCACCAGCTTTAGCCCATCCGTCAAATAGGGCATTTCGTACGTGGACATCCGCAATGCACCGGCCGAGGCCCCCTCGCCGATCGTGCCCACCAGCAATCCAAGGCACGCAGCGACGATCCCCTTGATCGCCACCCGGCCCGCAAGAATACCAACCATCGACAGGCCAAAGATCGTGATCATCAAAAGTTCAGGTGTCTTGAACAACAAAACAACCGGACGCGCGGCCAGAATAAAGACCGTCAAAAATGCCGCCCCCACAAGCCCGCCGAACAACGACGACGCAAAGGCCGCAGACAAAGCCCGCGCCGCCTGACCGCGCTTGGCCATCGGGAACCCGTCCAGAACGGTTGCCTGTGACGCGGAAGACCCCGGAATGCCCATGAGAACCGATGCAAAAGTGTCCGAAGTCGGCACAACCGCAACCATACCCACCATCAGCGCCAGGCCGGTCAACGGCTCCATGCCGAACATGAATGGCAATAACAACGAAAGCCCGGCAATACCCCCCAACCCGGGGAAAACGCCAATGGCCAGTCCCATGCAAACACCAAGGATCAGATAACCGATGACATGAATTTGCAGGATCATGCCAAAGGCATCAGACAACGCTGGCAAAGCCGTTGAAATAACATCCATTATGGCACCCAATATATTTGGAATTTCTAGGGTGTTCCCCGGCCGATTGCGGCCGGGGATACGGTCATCAGATCAGTTCAGGGATACGCCGTAGCGTTCGCTGAGCCAATTCACGACATAGGCCTTGGCCACATCCGGCACTTTTGTGGCGCTGGTCAAAGCGACCTGTGCTTCTGCGCCCGTCAGTTGTGGATAGACACCCAGACGTCCTGCGGAAATCTCGGCAAAGTCGCCCCGGCCTTTGATTGCATCAAACGCAGCGGTATACGTTGCCAATGCAGCGGCTGACGCGCCAGCTGGCAGGAACACCATCTTTTGTGCAGGGAACCCGGCCACAAAAAACGCTTTCCAGGCATCCCACTGTTCACCAGAGGTTTCGCAGCCATCGGTTGCGTCGCAAACTTCCTTGAATGTTGGCATATCCGGGAATGTAGGATCGCGCACAATATTGCCGTCCGCATCCAGCGCACCAAAGCTGAACCACGGTGTCGCTGTGCCGGCTTCTACCAGTGGCATAACGCCCTTCAGATACGAAGAGGACGTCTGATAATCGATATTCGCCTCGCCGCGTTCAAACATCAAACGACCATCGCCGCGACCTTTGATCCCGAATACAGGTTCCACATTCAAGCCCAGCATTTCCCAGGCCAGCAATGGCACAAGGTCAAGACGTGTCGCGCCTTGCGACCCATAGATAAAGTCTTCGCCGGCGATCATGCTTGCGCCACCGCCCGAAACTTTTGCTGCCAGTTCCGGCGGCAAATAGGCCACCCCACCGGTGCCTGACGCCAATACGACATTCCAGTCGCTATATTCATATTTCACGCGCGGATCATCCAGCAGATACGGGAACTGCGTTGATCCCGACGACCCGAAAATCAGGGTTCCGTCGTCATATTCCTGGTTTTGGAAAAAGTTGGCACCCTTGGTTGAACCGGCACCAGGCATGAATTGAACGACGACTGTCGGATTGCCTGGCAAGGCTTCGGACAGCAGGGGCGCATAAAAGTTGGCCCATTTTGCAGACCCACCTGTTTCAGAGAACGGAATGATCCATTCAACAGTTTTGCCTTCCAGGTCGATACCGTCAGTTGCCGCGACGACCTGCGATGCAAATGTGGTTGCGGCGACGGCTGCAACCCCAAGGGCCAAGCCGTATTTTGTCTTTGAATAGGACATGTTTTCCTCCATTAGAGCGGACTCTCCCAAGTCCGAAAAGTACGAATCAACAGGCTGTCCAAGCCCGCTTGATGTTGCGACCATTGATCGCCAAACTTGCATGAACCTTTCAGTCGCCAAAAAAGGAGACCACGTGAAAATCGCCGTCATCGAAGATAACGTGAGTGTCGCCAAGGGAATTGCCTATGTGTTGCGGGATCGCGGCCACGCCGTCGACTTGATCCATGACGGGCAAGAAGCGGATGTGTTTTTGCGCAACGAAGGCGCAGATGTCATCATTCTGGACATTAATCTGCCGCGGCTGGATGGGATTACAGTCTTGCAGAACCTGCGCGCCCGTGGCGACAACCGCCCGGTTCTTTTGCTGACCGCACGCAGCACCACCGATGACCGCATCACCGGTCTTGATGCAGGGGCGGATGACTATCTGATAAAACCGTTTGAAATGGCAGAGCTTGAGGCACGGGTGCGCGCACTGGCCCGACGTCGTGACATCCCTGTGCTGCAACCCTTGTCGATCGGATCCTTGTCCTACGACCCGCAAACCCGGCAGATCCTGGCCCAGGGCCAGGCATTGGATTTGCCGCGCCGCGAGCTTTCGGTTTTTGAATCGATGATCCTGGTTCTGGGCAGAACCGTGTCAAAATCCCAGCTTCTGGATCAGGTCTACGGCACCGGCGCTGATGTCGATGAACAGGTGGTCGAAGTATATGTTTCGCGCCTGCGCAAACGCCTGCGACCACACGGCGTGGAAATAAGGGTCCAACGGGGACTTGGATATGTGATGCAGGAAACAGGAACATGAATCATGTCCCGTCATTGCGAACGCGACTTATCCTGATCATTCTGATTCCCCTGCTGGGCATTTCCGTTTTGATCGGTGCGTGGGCAGTCGGTGACGCGCAGTCGCGTGCCAGCGACCGTTTTGACCGATCGCTATTGTCGGCGGCTCTTGCGATTTCGCGGGATGTCGCTGTTTCCGGTGGTGACGCGCTCAGCCCGGAAACCGGCCAGTTGCTGCGCGACACCTCTGGCGGTCGTGTGTTTTACCATGTCTATGCCCCTGACGGGGTTTTTGTCACCGGATATGCAACCCCCCCTGTGCCGCCGCAGGCTGTGTTACAGGAACAAAACCAGCAGATATATTTCGATGCGACCTATTTGGGGCGCGACGTTCGGGTCTTGCGATTTCAGGATGCCATGCAAATCGAGGGTTGGATCGGCGATTTCACCTTTACGGTCTGGCAGGACACCCGCCTGCGCGACGCCATCGTGCGCGGCCTGTCGATCCGCACATTCAACGTGATGGCAACCCTGGTCACCGCATTGGCCCTGATCGTGTGGTTTGGCGTGCGTTTCGGACTGAGCCCGCTGACCGATTTGCAGTCCGCTATTGCCAGACGATCCTCGGACGAACTGGACCCGATAAAACGACAGGTCCCCCACGAGGTGCAGGGCATCGTCACGACGCTGAACAAACTGCTTGGACAGGTTGCATCATCGATGCAGGCCAAGGACGATTTTGTGTCCAACGCCGCGCATCAGTTGCGAAACCCCATTGCGGGCGTGCTGGCAATGTCCGAAGCCGTGCAGGCCGCCAGGACCATGGAAGACATGCAGGAACGCAGTGTCGATCTGGTGGCAGCATCCCGCCACGCCAGCGATCTGGCCAACAAGTTGCTGACCTTTGAACGGGCCAAGGCATCGGTGGTCCACCAGGACATGCCCGAAACGGATATCGCCGAAATAGTGCGCGCGGCGGTGGCCGCACAGGCACATGCCTGCAGCACAAAAAATATCAAGCTGACCATGACACTTCAGCCCGGGCAACGGCCCGTGCGCTGTGACCCCGTGATGATCAGAGAAGCGATCACCAATCTGATCGACAATGCACTGGTGCACGGGGGCCCGAATTTATCCACGATCACTGTATCTGTCAGCAATTCGCCGGCAGCCGTCCAGGTGCAGGTCAAGGATGACGGCAAGGGAATGCTGCCATCAGACATCGATCATGCACTGGAACGTTTCGGTCAGCTGGAACCGTCCGGCGGCAGCGGTCTTGGCCTGGCGATTGCCAAGGCTGTTGCACTGTCACATGGCGGCGAATTGCGGCTGGACACCGGCGGGCCCGGGCTTGTTGTGAACCTACTGTTACCACTGCCCTAAAATATCGCATCACATGTCATTGCCGCCAAACCGGCAAAACTTGTCGCGTGACGGGACTGGCGACGGCACAAATGGCGGGGCCACAACCCGGCCTCGGCGAACCACACCAGGCACCACCGTTGCGGGCCCTTGCGGTCGGGCTATCCCGAACCTTGTGCAATACGATAATCAGTCGCTGCGACCGCCTAAGACTATCGCTATCGGGCTGGTCATTGTGTTGATGGTTGAATGCCGGCAGCCAACATCGGCGGCGTGGCCTACCCGCAGATCAGTCTGGCACATTCGCCGGACAGACTGACACGTTTTTTTCCACCCGATGCCGGAATTTGTGGTGTGGCGTTTGACTATGAAGCGCCGCGCGGCCTGACCGTTCATATCCCAGCGTCAGCATCCGGATCAGAGGTGCTTTTGAACACAGAGGATGACGGCCCCGCAATCCCCGACACCGACCGCCAAGAGGCGCTCAGGTCGCGTGGCCGACTGGATGTTTCTTTCCGGGTACGGGATTTGGATTGGCTATCGCTGAAACCGCGCCCCTGGGGTTGGATAAATATCTGCGCCCTGCCCTGCGTGGGTCAGTCAAAAATGTCCGGCAATGGCGCGAAATACACAGTGCGTCAGAACTGGCACTCCATGATGAACAGACCCGCGTTATAGTCGTTGGCATAGACCAGCCCGTCTTGCGAAACCCATATATCACAGGACTGGATGATTTTCGGACGGCCCGGGCGGTGGTCCATCAACCTGTTTGGCGCAGGCGGCACAAAGGCTGCAAGTTCCTCGGGTCGGTACGCGTTGCGGATATCTGTCACCCGGATACCGGCATTCTGGTATGTCGAATAGATCGTATCGGAACTGACCATACTGTCGGGTCGGTTCTCATGGATGTTATGCGGGCCAAAATGCGCCCCCTTGGCGGGATAGTCGGCCTCGGACGGGGTCGGAAAGGTCGAGATGCTGATCGGGTTCGACGGCTCGCGGATATCAAACATCCAGATGTATTTCAGACCATCTTCGCAATTGTCCAGCACCGCCTCGTCCGCAACCACCAACAGATCGCGATCAGGCAACGGCAACGCATTATGGGTGCCACCACCATAGGGTGGCGACCAATTGCGGTGGGTGATCAGTTTCGGCGCCGCGCGGTCCGCCACATCCAGCACCGCCAACCCGGCGTCGCGCCAGGCGCAATAGGCGGTGTCCCCGTGCACGATCGGGTGATGCAGACCGCCGCGTTGTGACGGGTCCGACAATGTTTCACCGGCCGCTGTATTCATTCCGGGCAGCCAATAGCGCCCGGCCTCTTTCGGGTTGCTGGGATCGGCCATATCGATTGTCATAAAAATATAGTCGGTGAACCCGTCAAGCAGGACCGAAGCATAGGCCCAGCGGCCACCAACATACCAAAGTCGGTGAATGCCGCCGCCCTCGACCGGCATAAACCCGATCTTGCGAGGTTCGGCCGGGTTGGCAATGTCATAAACGGCCATGCCGGCCGTCCAGTCGCGGGTCACAGGCCCGGATGCGTCAGCAGTGCCGACCTTTTTGCCCAGTGCACCTTTGTAATAGTGCTTTTCATCTTGGAATTCAGCCGAGGCGAACATGTCCTTGGCGTTGATCACCAGCAACAGATCACCTTGGGTCTGCAGATGAATATTCCACGTGTTTGGGGGGGCCGGGATATAGTTGACCGGCTTGGGGTCGCGCGGATCGCGCACGTCCATTACGCTGAAGCCCTTGGAAAACATGTGCCCTGTAAAGGCAAAGCCCTTGTTGATCATCAGTTGCACACCGTCCGGGCGCCCGCCCTGATCCGAATGACCAATCAGTTTCATGTTCTTTGCATAGTCCGGTTTTGGTAGATTCTGGCTGGCCATCCCACTTAATCCTTTTCATGGCGGGCATAAATCCGGTTGCCCGCATTTCAGTTCTATTTGGCGGCACCCAAAACGCGCCGCACATTTTGGGCAGCCACCTGGGCAATCCGCCTGTTTGATTCTTGCGTCACACCGGCGATATGTGGCGTCAGGATCAGATTTTCGACACCCGCGAACATGGCGCCGGTCGCCTTGTCTATCGGCTCAACGGCCAATGTGTCCAATGCCGCGCCGCCCAGATGCCCAGATTTAAGGGCGTTTGCGACCGCCGCCTCGTTGGCGATGCCGCCCCGGGCCGAATTGATCAGGATCGCCCCTTTCTTCATCTTCGCAAACTCTGGCCCACCGATCAGATCAACAGTCGTCGGCAACAGCGGACAATGCAGGGAAATCACGTCGCTATTTGCGACAAGTTCGGCAAGATCGACACGTTGTGCACCGTCCCACGCCGGGTCATCGTCTGCCATCACCGCATCATAGGCGATCACATTCATGTCCATTGCCGCCGCTTTGGCGCCAACAACCTGACCGATCGAGCCAAAGCCGACAATGCCCATCGTGCGCCCGCCCAGCTCAACCCCGCTGGCAAATTTCGGACGATCCCAGGTCCCGCTGACGACATCGGGCGTGGCATAGTATGCAGGGCCGCGCAAAAGGATCATCGCGGTGGCAATCACATATTCAGCCACCGAAGCCGCGTTCGCCCCGATTGACGGGCAAACCTGAACGCCTTGTGCATTGCAGGCCGCCACATCGATATTGTCCAGCCCGACCCCCATACGCGCGACCACTTCCAGATTGGGCGCGGCTGCCAGCAACGTCGTATTCACCTGCGTTGCATTGCGGACAATAATTGCGCGCGCGCTGGCCACCTGCGACAAAAGTTCGTCGGGCTTGCCCCAAAGATCGGGGTCCCAGTGAACATCGTATTCTGCGATCAGACCTTGGGCTGTCGGCTTGTCCATGAATTCACTGATCAGCACATCTGCCATGGCTTGGTCCCTTTATTTGCAAACAATCTAAATCTAAACGCGTCTGTATCTACAGGAATTCGCGTTCCTTGTTGTATGGGTGTTCCAGACCGTAACCATGCACCGCGCGATAGCCGTCATAACGGCGTTCATGAAATTCCAGCCATATCCAGGCAGCCAGAAAAGCGAACGGGACAACAAAGACCAGCCCGGTCAAAATCGGCATTGGATATTGCATCAAACCTGATCCAACCGCCCCGAGTGCGGCGAATAACGTAAAATAGCCGGTCGTTTTGTGATATGCTTCGAAGATCCGGCGCCGCACTGTTCTGTCATAGTGATCGCCATGCCATGTGTCCGGGTTATTGGGGTCGGCATTATTATAGTATTTGCCGCCATGAGTGCCGCGCAGCATGCCGGAAATGACCTGTAAACAGCCCATGACCACTGTTGTTATGCCGAATATGGAATGAACCGAACCACTGAAACCGCCGCTGACGACAATTGCCACGGCAACACCCACCAGTGACAAAAACACAGCCGTGTACAGCCCGTATTTGTGGACGTTGAACCACCACCATAGTGGATTGGACATGCTGATTTTGGATTGCAGGCCAAACTCTGTCGGGCGCGGTTTGTAGTAACGGATGACGGTGACGCAGAACGGCACCAACAGCATCCAGATGCCAACCATCAACAGGGCGTGGTAATTCCAATGGATCGCAATGGTACGCCCAAGAAATTCCAAATAAACTTCGGTGGGAATATAGGGCAATGGTTCGTTCATTTTCGTATCTCCGTCTGGGCCGCTTCAAAACCCGCATCTGTTTGCTGTTGCGCTTTGCACCTGCGACTTTATCGGCGGTCTGCAATTCAAGACCGCCACCCTGTCAGGGCATCGGGATTTCGGTTGCGAATTTCGGGATGTGGTAACCGCGCTGCGTGGCAGGCCGTTCGGCAATTTTCACATACCATTCACTGACATTTGGGTAATCGTTCAGATCGATCTGCTGCCAGTCATGGCGGGCAATCCAGGGAAACATTGACATATCGGCAATGGTATATTCCCCCCGCCCTTCACCGGCGACGAAATCGCGTCCTTCCAGCCGTGTATTCAGAACACTGTAAAGGCGCTTGGCCTCTTTGGAATATCGCTCTTCTGCGTAGGCTGACTTGCCGGAATTGTATTTCACAAAGTGATGGACCTGCCCCAGCATCGGACCCAGTCCGCCCATTTGCCACATCAACCATTCGACCATGCGCCAGTACTCAGCTCCCTTCACCCAGAACTGATCATGCTTGTCTGCCAGATACATCATAATGGCACCGCTTTCCATCAGATGGATGCCGGTGTCATGGTCCACGATTGCAGGAATGCGGTTGTTGGGTGCGATTTTCAGAAAATCCGGGGCGAACTGTTCGCCTTTTGAAATGTCGATGGTAAAAACTTGGTAAGCGATCCCCAGTTCTTCCAGCAGCATGGATATCTTGCGTCCATTCGGCGTAGTCCAGGTATACAGGTCGATCATTTTACAGTCCTTGGTTCAATATCTGTTGGCATGCTGACGGGACCCCCAGCCAGCGCGCACTTGCGTCTATTATCCCGCTTTAGGGTGGACGGGAAAGCCCAAAATCGGCCCGAATGCACAAAAATTGGTTGACCTTTCAGAATTATTTGACGCCTTGGGAATTGTAGTTTGACGGCATTCAAGACTAAAGGTAAACTATTTTTGCATAATATAATGGATTTTCTTTGGCATCCCCCGGAAATTGGTGCATGCTACGCAAGCTTTCTTACTTTGGTTGACCAATATGGGGTATCAACGCACTATGCACGAACAGTCACAAACATCGACAAATGGCGGCGGCGCTTGGGCCGGTGTGACAACGTCGCAGGATATGCCGATCCCCTCAGAAATGAAGGCCTGGGTTCTTGGTGATCCGGAAGAGCTTTCGTTGATATCAAAGCCGGTGCCGGTGCCCGGAAGGGCCGAAGCCCTGGTGCGAATCGATGCGGTCGCAATTTGCGCGACCGATCTTGAAATCCTGAAATACGGCACCCCGGCCCTGATCGAAGGCGGCCCCCCTTTCAACAAGGGCTTTACCCCCGGCCACGAATATATGGGAACGATCGCAGCACTTGGACCTGGGGTCGACGAATTTTCGGTCGGCGACAGGGTGACTGTGGAAATCCACGCAGGCTGCGGCCAGTGCAAGCGGTGCCGCATGGGGATGTACACATCCTGCCATAACTATGGGCTGAACTACGGCGACCGAAACAAAGGCCACAGGGCCAACGGCTTTACGACAAATGGCGGCTTTGCGGAATATGCCGTCAACAATATCAATACGATGATCAAAGTCCCTGATGATATGACCGACGAAGAGGCGACACTGGTCGTGACCGCGGGCACATCCATGTACGGGCTGACCGAACTGGGCGGCCTGGTCGCTGGCGAAAGCGTCGTCGTGATCGGACCGGGGCCCATAGGGTTGCTGGCGGTCGCCGTGGCCAAAGCGCTGGGTGCGTCGCCGGTCATTCTGGTGGGTACCCGCGAAAATCGCAACGCCATCGGTCGCAAGCTGGGTGCGGATATCACCATTGATGCCCGCAATGAGGACGTCGTGGCGCGGGTCAAGGAACTGACCGGCAAAGGCGCGGATTATGTCGTTGATTGTGCCGGAACCGAAACAACGGTCAATCAGTCGGTGCACATGACAAATCGTGGCGGGCGCATCTGTTTGGCGGCCTTCCCCAAGCAGGCGGTGTCCTTTGATCTTGGGGCTTTGGCGGTCAACAACATCTACCTTTATGGCATTCGGGGCGAAGGCCGTTCAGCCACCCATCGCGCCATGGCATTCATGGCCGAAAAACGGTTCGATGCCCGGCTGGTGCATACCCACACCTTCCCGATGAACGATCTGATGACCGCACTGCATTACGCCCGCGACAGAGTCGACGGCGCAATCAAAGTGGTGGTGTCGATGAGACAAAACGCAGAATCCGCCAAATCGGCGGCAGAATAACCCTTGGAAGAGACGCATTAAATGACCAAAGCCCGACGCGGAATCTATGCAGCAGCTGTATCTCCTTTTAATCGAGATGGGTCGCTGAACGCGAAAAATCTATTGCGCTATTGTCAGCACTTGATGTCACCGGCAGGCGGCTGTGATGGTGTTGCCCCGACCGGAACCACCGGCGAAGGGACATCGATCGCAATCAAGGACAGGCTGGCGTTGCCGGGCGTCTTTGCGGAGGCGGGAATAGAAACAGACCGCGTGATCTTTGGAACCGGGGCCCCGGCCGCACAAGACTGTGTTGGGCTGACACGGGCCGCAATTGAAGCGGGCTATAACAACGTACTGGTGCTGCCGCCCTATTATTACAAGAATGTCTCTGACGATGGCCTTTTCGCCTATTATGCCAATCTGGTCGAAAAGATCGGCCGCGATGATTTGCGGATTTATCTTTATCATTTCCCGCAAATGTCGATGGCACCGCTGTCAACATCGCTTGTGGTGCGCCTGCGCAAGGAATTCGGCGCGATCATTGCCGGGCTCAAGGACAGCAGCGGTGATTTTGAACAATCGCGGGCCTTCGTCGAGGCAACCGGTGGCGTGGCAGAGGATTTCGATGTGCTGCCATCGTCCGAAGCAATGTTGTGGGACGGGCTTTCCATCGGAACCGCCGGGATCATTTCCGGGTCCACAAACGCCTTTGGCGCCAAAGCCCAGGCCGCACTAAAGGCCCCCGAAGGCCCCGAACGCGATGCCGCCATGGACGCCGTGCGCGCAGCCCGCGCAATGGCAGGAAAATACCCGCTGATGTCAGCCATGAAAACAGCAGAGGCCTGGCGCAGCGGTGATGATGACTGGCTTTTGATGGCGCCACCACTGGTGCCATTATCAGCGGATCAGAAAACCGCGTTGCGGGCCGATCTGGCCGCGCTGAACGACATGACGGAGAAAACAGTGGCCGAATAAACACGACCACAAACCGGAGAAGCGAAATTTCCGGGCAATCTGACACCAAGATCAGCATGTCCGGTTACAGCCTGAATTCAGGCACCACAAGGAGGAAGAATATGAATAAATTCGTAAAAAGCCTGGCGGCGGCGGCGGCGATGTCGGCCACTGCCTCTGTGGCGATGGCGTCGCATGAAATCACTCTGCGCATCGGCTCGGGGCACCCGCCCAGCGTCGTTTATGCCGGACTGATGCAAAACTACTTTCAACCCGAACTGAAACGGCGCGTTGAAGAACGTACCGATCACACCGTCAATTTCGTGGAAGGGTATTCAGGCTCGATCGTGAAGGTGACAGAGGTGCTTGAAGGTGTTCAGGACGGCATCCTTGACATCGGTGGATTCTGTTACTGTTTTGAGCCGTCAAACCTACCACTGCACGCCTTTCAGGTGATGCTGCCATTCGGCACAATGGACCCCAACAAGTCGCTGAAAATCGCGCAGGAAGTCTATGACGAGGTCCCATATCTGAGCGACGTCTTTGAGGATAAGTTCAATCAGGTCCTGCTGTCGCGCATTGCGGATGGCGGCTATAATCTTGGCACCTCGTTTGCCTGGGAAGATCTGTCCGACCTCAAGGGCCAAAAAATCGCTGGTGCCGGTCTGAACCTGAACTGGCTGAAACTTGCGGGCGTTTCAGAGGTCCAGTCATCGCTGGCCACGGCCTATACCGAGATGAAGACCAACGTCTACGAAGGCTGGATCATGTTTCCATCAGCCTGGGTGAACCTCAAGCTGTATGAACCTGGCCCCTTTTATACACTGATCGGCTTTGGTTCGATGACCTGGCATGGTCTGACCATCAATCAGGACACATATGACGAACTTCCTGACGATTTCAAAGAAATCCTGATGGAAGTCGCGGCTGACTATGAACAGCAAACCGGTTCGGTCAATGCGTCTGAATATGACAGGCTGGTCGACGAGTTGCGCGAAAAAATCACCGTCAACGAAATTTCGCCAGAGGTTCGCAAAGCCTGGGCGGAATCCCTGGCCGAGTGGCCACAGTCGCTGGCGGATGATCTGAACGCACAGGGTCTGCCCGCGACCGAGGTACTGAACCTGGTTCTGGATCGCGCCGAGGCCAATGGCTATGATTGGCCCGTGCGTTACGAAATCAAGTAATCAGACCGGGCGCGCCGGTCAAGATATCGGCGCGCCCATCCTTCAAAATATACGAGACCGATATGGCCCTTGTTCGCTTTACTGATCGGCTGACGAAATTTCTCATGATCTTTGGCGCAGTCTGGGCCTTTGTCCTGTGTTTTGTTATTCTTGGCGACATCATAACGCGCGCGTTGAATATGCCGATATCCGGCACCAAGGAAATCGTTGCCAATTCGGTGGTGATGATCGTGTTCATGCAGGTTGGGTTTGCCGTGCGCAGCCAGTCGATGCTGCGGGCCGATTTCCTGGTCGTCATGATGCCGCAGATCGTGCAAAAGCTGCTGTTGATCTTTGCGCTTCTTCTGGGGGCTGCGTTTTTTCTGTTTCTGCTCAAGGCCGGGATCAAACCCGCCCTTCGTTCCTTTGCCAATGGTGAATTTGACGGCGAAGGTGCATTGCGCGTGCCGGTCTGGCCCGCCCGTTTTGCCATTCTGGTGGGCGGCGGTCTGGCGGGCGTGAACTATCTGTTATTGTCACTGGTCGAAATATTTGGCTTGCGAATTGAAAGAATGGACCTGTGATGATCGGAATACCGCGTGTTTGATTTTTCAACGGCAGTGCTGATCATCGCCCTGTTACTGGGGCTGGTGTTACTGGGTGTTCATGTGGCCGTTGCGCTGGGTGTCACAAGCGCCATTGGCATTTACATGGTCACCGGCAAATTGCGCATTGTCGAGGCGACACTTGCCTCGACATCCGCCGAAGCATTGCGCGATTTCACCTTCGCGGTGATCCCGCTTTTCATGCTGATGGGCGAATTTATGGGGCGATCGGGGGCGATCACCGACATCTATGTCGCGATCAACAAAAGCCTGCGCCGCATTCCGGCCCGTCTGGCCATCGCAACAGTGCTGGGCAACACGATATTTTCGTTTGTAACCGGCGTATCAATCGCGTCTGCGGCGGCATTCAGCCGGATCGCTTATCCCGAAATGAAGGCCCATAACTATGATCGCGGCTTTTCACTGGGGGCGATCGCGGGATCCAGTTGTCTGGGCATGCTGATCCCGCCATCGGTGCTGATGATCGTGTGGGGCATTCTGACCGAACAATCCATTGGCCGGCTTTTTCTGGCAGGCATTCTGCCGGGTGTTATGCTGGCTGTGATGTTTATCATCTACATCATTGGCGTCGCCATCCTGCGGCCCGAAACGGTTGGCGAAGGTGCGGCCCATGTCGACGAAATCCGCGTCGAAGGCGGGCTGGACACCGAAAAAGTTGAATTGCCGATGGCGCAATTTCTGGTGTCTGTGATCGGTGTCGTCGGAATTATATCCGCCGTTCTGGGGGGCATCTGGTGGGGCCTGTTCACCCCGACCGAGGGCGCGGGCGCGGGCGCAGCACTGGCGTTGATCCTGGCAATGGTAAAAGGCATGAACTGGCGCGGCTTTGTTGATGCGATTTATGCTGTGGGCAAGACGGCGGCGCCGGTCCTGATCCTGCTGTTATTGGCAGCTTTGTATTCACGCACTCTGGCGATGACAGGTGTGACATCAGCCATCCGGTCATTCTTTGTTGAATCTGGTTTGCAGCCCTGGCAGGTGCTGGGAATCATCGTTTTGATCTGGTTCATCCTGGGCATGATCATCGACTCGATTTCCATCATGCTTTTGACGGTCCCGATCGTGGAACCCGTCGCCCTGTCATTTGGCTTTGATCAGCTAAGCTTTGCCATACTGGGCATTATCGCCATCGAAGCGGGTCTTTTGACACCACCATTCGGGCTGCTGGTCTACACCGTCAAGGCGGCGATTCAGGATGATGATGTCGGGGTTCAACGCATCTTCATGTCGGCGGTGCCCTATTGGGGCATCATGCTGTTCGCTGTCATTTTGATTGTTCTGTTTCCGCAGATCGCCAACTTGCTGCCTAACGCGCTGATGTAGCGCCCAACACCGGAGACCCGCACATGTCCGCATACTGGATTGCCCGCTCACTGATCAACGACCCGGTTGCCTACAAACGTTACACCGATCTGGTGCCTGGAATCATTGCCAAGCACGGCGGAAAGGTGCTGGCGCGCGGTGGCAAATACCAGATTATGGAAGGCCCGCAGAAATTTCATCGTTTTGTGCTGATTGAGTTTCCAACACTGGAGGCCGGCGTTGCCTGTTTCCAATCCAAAGAATACGATGATGCCGCCCGCCACAGACGTGAAAACGGTGCGGGCGAAGTTGAAACGGTGATGCTGGACGCTGGCGAATTCACCAAATAGTCAATGAACGGGATACTGAAAGTGAAAACGACACGCATAGTCATGCACAGTCAGGGCGACCCTGATGTGATGCAACTTGAAGACCTGGAACTTGACCCACCCGGCACCGGCGCAGTGCAGGTCGAACATACGGCCATTGGCCTGAATTATATGGACATTTACCAACGCTCCGGTGCGTATAAGATGGACCTGCCCAGCGCTCTGGGCCTTGAGGCAGCGGGCCGGGTCCTGGCTGTGGGCGATGGCGTTGACGGATTTTCCGTGGGCGATCGTGTTGCCTATGGCCCGGTTCTGGGGGCCTATGCCGCCCATCGCAATGTACCCGCCGCGCGTCTGGTCAAAATCCCTGCGGATGTATCAGACGAAGTGGCCGCGGCCGTGCTGATGAAAGGCACCACCGTCGAATATCTGCTGAACCGCACGCACAAAGTCAGCGCCGGCGAAGATGTCCTGTTCTGGGCCGCGTCAGGCGGTGTGGGCCAGTTGGCGGGACAGTGGGGCGCGCATCTTGGGGCACGGATGATTGGTGTGACCTCTGGGGCTGAAAACTGCGCCGCGATCAAGGAACTGGGATATGCCGAGGCAATTGACCGAAAATCCGAGGACGTCGCGGCCCGTGTACTGGAATTGACAGAAAAAAAGGGCGTGCCAGTTGTCTACGACAGTATCGGCGCGGCCAGCTTTGATGCTTCGATCAAAAGCCTTGCCAGATACGGTCTTTTTGTCTCTTACGGGGCAACCACCGGCGAGGCGCCCGCAGTCGCGCCCAGTCTGTTGCAACATAGCGGTTCGTTGTATTTCACCCGGCCGACATTGGCGGACTATATTAAAGACCGCGCGGACCTTGAACATGCCGCCGCCGAGGTTTTCCGACTTGTCGGCGAAGGCGTTCTGAGGGTCAACATCAACCAGCGTTATGCGCTTGGCGATGTGGTCGAGGCCCACCGGGCGCTGGCAGCCGGTGCAACCACCGGCTCGACCATTCTGGTACCCTAGGTTTTGGCGGTGACGCGCTCGGCAGCGATTGTTCTTGGTGCCGCAGTTTTATTGGCCGCATTTGTGGCCCTGACCGGGCCTGACCAGGTTGTGTTGCGCACATCCGTGGTCAGCGGGCTTGCGATTCTGGCATTCGCCACCAGGGTCATGCCGGAAATCCTGACCGCGGTTCTGACATTTCTGGCGTTTATTGCGCTTGGCTCTGCACCGAACGAGGTGATATTTTCGGGTTTTTCGACCGGTGGATTCTGGTTGCTGTTCTCGGGCCTGATCATTGGAACGGCGATCACCCAGACCGGTCTGGGCCAGCAAGTGGCAACCCGGATTTTTGCCAGAACCGGCCACTCTTATCAGCGGGCGGTCGTTTTGCTGGCGGCGATCGGGCTGGGTCTGGGATTATTGGTGCCATCGACCATTCCGCGCATCATTGTGCTGATGCCGGTGGCAATGACGCTGGCCAGCACAATGGGATTTGCAACCGGGTCGCGTGGACAAATCGGGCTGGCGATCACCGCTGCCACCAGCACGTTGTTGCCAACCTATGCAATCCTGACGGCCAATCTTCCGACGATTGTGCAGTACGGCGCGCTTGAAACATTATACGGTATTGAACCCTCTTACGCCCGGTATTTCATCGCACAATTGCCGGTCAATCTGGTGCGTTTTGGTTTGCTGCTGGCGCTGATGCTGCCATTTGCCAGGCATGACATTCCCGGCACAGATATTGCCGCACCCACGCCTGCAACACCGATGACGCGCCAGCAAAAGCGGCTGCTGGGGCTGTTGTGCCTGGCCATTCTTTTCTGGGCCACGGATTCCCTGCACGGCATTTCCCCGGCTTGGGTCGCGCTTTTGGTGGCCGCATTCGTTCTGTGGCCGGGGTCCGGTTTGCTGGCAAAAGACGCTATGAAGACAAGTGTTGATATGTCGCCCGCCTTTTTTCTGGTCGGCATTTTTGCCGTCAGCGCCGTGGCGCGGCATGTTGGCATTGATGCCCTTGTCGCGGACAACCTGATCCCGCGTTTGGCACTTGCCCCGGGCGCAACCCTGCACAATCTCTATGCGATGACCGGTTTTTCCCTCGTCATATCGCACCTGACCACGGCCCCGGCGGCACCGGTTGTTCTGGCCCCGCTGGCCGGCGCGATGTCCGAGGCGTCGGGCTGGCCGGTTCTGACCGTCGCCATGGCGCAGATAATCGGCATTTCGACACCGTTATTGCCCTACGAGGCCCCCCCATTGATATTGGCCATGGCGCTTGCGCATTTTTCAGTCCCGGCCCTGACGCGGGTTTGTGTGGGGCTGGCACTTGGGGTTGCAGTGATTGGTATACCACTGACCTATGCCTGGTGGCAGTTGATCGGGCTGTTCTGATCACATGGCTGGATGATCTCAGTCCTTGGCCCCGGCTGGGGCCGCCGTGCGCTCGATCTCTAGCATGACGGCCGAATTATCAAGATCGCCTTCGCCGGCGGCCAGACTGCGACCCACGACTTCCAGATACCGCTGTGCCATCGGCAACCCCTGCCCGGCCTGCATCGCCTGGTCATAGATCAGCCCGAAATCCTTGGCTGACTGGGTGACACGACCCAATGGGGCAAAGTCGCGCGACACCATTTTTGGCCCCTTCGAGGCCATCACCTTGGACGACGCAGCCGATTGCAATGCAAGATCCAGGAAATCAGCAGGCTCCAGCCCGACCGCCTTGGCGAAAACGACGCCCTCGGCAACGGCGGCGCGCGACAGACCCAGCACCAGATTGATTGCCAGTTTGGCGCGGTTGCCATTGCCGATCGCACCGACGTGAAAATGCGCCCGTGACAGGGCGTCAAATACCGGGGCAAGATTTTCCGCAATCGCCTTGTCCCCCGCCACCAGCAAAATGGCATCGCCACCCGCCAGATCGGCGCTGGTGCCGGATATCGGTGCCTCGATCAGATCATAGCGCTTTTGGGCAGCCTTGTCCGCGATCCCCGGCATTAAAGACGGATCGCACGTGCTCACAGATATCAGCGTGGCCCCGTTACCGATCGGGGCCTGGGCGACAAGCTGGCCCAGTTGATCGGTGCTGAAAACCGCGCTGATGACACAATCCGCACCCCAAATCTGATCCGCCCCCATGGGCTGTCCGCCCATCTTTTCCAGCGCAGTCATGCAATGCGGATCAGGATCAAACCCCCGCACAGTGACGCCCGCCGCAATCAGACGGGTCGCCAGCGCACGACCAATCAGCCCCAGCCCAAATAAACCAATGGTTTCTGGCATGTTGTTCATGTTCATTGTTCATCCTCCAAGCGATCAATCAAGTCTTCGTAAAGCGGGAATAGATGTGAAAAATCCGTGTCAGCATGACCTGCAGATATGGCCTCGGCCAATACCGAACGGGTCATCGTGCCAAACGGCACCCGCGCCTTTTGTTGGGCCGCGAAATCCAGTGCCAGCCCAAGATCCTTTTCCAGATTTGCGATGTGCGACCGCGCCATCATCGACCCACTTAGAATGTCGCGCGGAAACCGGACCTGGGTCACAAAGCTGCGCGCGTTGCCTGCGTTCAGCACATCCACTGCACTGTCCAGTGCGATCCCGGCACGTTCAGCCAGACGCAGCCCTTCGCAGGTCGCCAGAAAACTGCTGTGCAGGATCAGGTTGTGGATCAGCTTCATCGCGTGACCGGCACCGATATCCCCCAAATGGAAAGCCTTGGCGGCGATCGCATCAAACACCGGCTGACAGGCAGCCACGTTTTTTGTCGCGCCCCCGATCATCAACGTCAATGTGCCCGCGTCCGCCCCTGCTGCGCCGCCGGTCATCGCGGCATCGACATAGCCGACACCACCTTTGGCCAGATCGGCGGCAAGCGCGCGGCTTTCTGCCGGGTCTGACGTGGTCACATCAATGACAATACGGTCGGGCGGCGGTGCGGCGGTGGTCAGGAATGCGCTGATCTGGTCGGTCGAAGGCACCGCGAACAGCACGATATCCGCCTGATCAAAAATGATGTCAGCCCCCGCATTGGCAACCCGGTCAGACAACCCCGCGGCATCGAACGCCGCCGGTTGGGTGTCGCACGCGGCCACCAACAGACCCTTGGCATCCAGATTTCGGGCAATTCCACGCCCCATCTGGCCCAAGCCGACAACAGCAATTCTGTTCATCCTGCGGCCCGGTTGTTCATGCAACACCGCCTTTCATTCAATGGGTTACTGGGCGGCTTTCATGTCAGCAAGCTGCGCCAGCGACTGGTTGGACAGCGGCAGACCCACGGGATCGCCGAATTCAGCCGAGATATCCGCACCCAGATAGCATTCCATCACCATGCGGGCGTGTTCCGGTGCCACCATCGGGTCGCGATCCAGCAATACGGATTCCAGAAAATGCAACGTTTCTGGCCCCATCTGACCGGCAAACATGTGATCCACATGTTCCCCCGGCATGGTCGACATCGGATATTGTGTGCCCTCGGCGACGGTGTTCAACCAGTTATCGCGCGATGTGTCGTCCAGAATCAGCGCACCCTCGGTCCCGGTAATCTCGATCCAGGTGCCGCAGTAGTTCGGATAGCTGGGCGGCAGATTCCAGCCGCCCCCGACGACCACCAATGTGCCGTCATCCATGGTCACCGTGCTCCACATGCAATCATATGACCCGTTGAGTTCCTTCATGTAGCCATAGGCGCCCTGTGAATAGACCTTGACCGGCTTCGCCGGGGCCAACAGCCACATCACGAAATCGAGGTCATGGGTCGACTCCATCGCCGCTGGCGAAAGTTTGACGCGGTTGGCGATTTTCGCGCCCAAATTGCGCGACAGATGGCGACTGACCATCACATTAACGACCTTGCCCAACTTGCCCTCGGTAATGGATTTTTTGGCATAGGCGATTTTGCTGTTGAACCGCTGCGAATAACCAATGGTAAATTTCAGGTTTTGCGACCGCGAGATCGCAATCAGATCGTCAGCTTCGGCCAGTTCCAGGGCGATGGGTTTTTCCAACAGCACATGTTTGCCAGCCTTCAGGCAATCGCGGGCAATCGGATAATGCGACCCCTCTGGCGTTGTGGAAATATAGACCACTGAAATGTCGGGATTGGCGATGATATCGTGATAGTCCAGCGTCGCCGTAGCCGGATTGGTCAAGAGCCTGACTTCGGACAGGCGTTCAGGCTTGATTTCGCAGATGTGCAACCGGTCCACCAGCGCAGATTTTGCCAACGTTTCGGCACGGATGCCGCCGCACCATCCGCACCCGATTACAGCGACTTCGACTTTTTTCATTTATCACATTCCGTTTTTGTTTGTCTGACACTCACACATCCCAACACCTGTCACCGCGACCGATCAGCCTTTCCTGGTCATCGTGGACAAAGTGCTTTGAAGATGCTTTTGCATAGCTATATAGGCCTGATCTCCGTCCCGATTTTCCAAAGCGGTGATGATGACATCATGCTCGTCAAAGGAATGATAATCCGGACCAGGTGCGGTTTCCGGCGTGTTGAGACGACGCCAGACCACCACAAAGCGCACACCATTCATGATCTTGTGCAAGGCGTGCAGCAATGAATTTCCAGAGGCTTCGGCCAGAATATCGTGGAATTGAGAATCCAGTTCTTCATAGGCGTGCCAGCTGACCGCGCTGCGCATCGCCGTTCCCAGACGCCGCAGGTCGCGCAACTGCCGGGGCGACGCATGCAGCGCCGCCATGCGCGCCATTTCAGGTTCCAGCGTCAGGCGCGCCATCATCGCTTCGTGCGGACCTGTGGTTTCGGCCAGATCGGTAATTGTGCTTTGCGCCGCGTCCGATTTGCGCTGGTCGGGCTTTTTGGCAAGAAACGTGCCCCGCCCCACCTGTCGCGTAACGGTGCCATCGGATTCCAGAACCAACAGTGCTTTGCGCAATTCGGCGCGGCTGACACCCAAGGTCGTGCACAATGTACGTTCCGGCGGAAAACGTCCGCCTTCGGTCAGATCAGATGCAGCGATCCAGGCCCGGACACGCGAAAGAACTTTGTTGCTCATTGGTTTACCAAATTTCCAGATTTTCGGTCATATCAGCCCGTATATTCCTGTTTGCTTCACACCTGCATAAAATGGGTTTTCATTTTGCCATGCAGGGATATAACGGCATTACATTCCTTTAATCACATGCCGTCAACTGAATGGTCAACCATTTTGTGGGAATACTGAAAAATGCCGATCCATTTTCACCATTTCAGCCTCGGACAGGCAGTTTCAGACCTGATCCCTTGGCGACATATGCGGGACCGTTTCGCCAGTTTCAGTAAAGGTCCGGGTGACGTCCCGCGCGCCGTAAATCCACAATATGACCAGCCGGCCCGCACCGGTGTTCTTGAAATAATGTGGCACGTCAGCGGGTACAAACGTGCTGTCCATCGCCCCAAGCTGCATAAGCTGCCCGCCAACCAGGGCCTCGGCCTGCCCTTCCAGAATGGTCACCTGCTCGGCGCAGTTGTGACTGTGCAGCGGGGCCGCGGCGCCCGCGGGAAAAACCGTCGTTCCGGTGGTGAATGGCGCCGTTTCCGCGACCCTCTTGCCGACCATCAGACGCGTCTCGACACCGTCACCGCGCGCGAAAGGTGTGATCGCGCCGTATTTCAAAACTACCCCATCGGTCATGTCTTTTCCTTTCCAAACTGAGTGCGCCACCCATGGATCAAACCCGCAACCCCAGGAGATACCGCTAATGACACAGTCCGCCCCCGCAATTTCCAGCGCGGCGCTGCAAACGTTTATCGCGCAATGCTTTGTTGCCACTGGCATGCCCAAAACCGACGCGGATATCGCCGCCAGCCTGATGACCCAGGCCGATCTGATGGGTCAGGACGGGCACGGAGTCTTTCGTTTGCCGATGTATATCAGGCGCATTCGCGCTGGCGGGTTGAACGTGACACCCCGGTTCAAGCGTCTTCAGGAACGCACGGCCACGGCTTTGGTCGACGGGGATGACGGGCTGGGCCATCTGGTGATGCACCACGCGACGCAACTGGCCATGGAAAAGGCGGAAAAGACCGGAATCGCCTGGGTGGGCGCACGCCATTCCAACCATGCCGGGCCGGCCTCGCTTTATGCGATGATGCCGCTGAAGAAAAATATGATTGGTCTTTACATCGCGGTCGGCAGTGCCAACCACCTGCCGCCCTGGGGTGGAACGGAAATGTTGCTGAGCACCAATCCGATTGCTGTCGCTGTGCCCGCAAAGAACCGCCCGCCGATTGTCCTGGATATGGCCACCACCGTGGCGGCCTATGGCAAGGTCAAAACGGCGGCCCAAAAGGGCGAAACGATGCCCGAAGGCTGGATGATCGACAGAAATGGTGCGCCATTGACCAACCCGACCCGCGCCGCCGAAGGATTCCTTTTGCCGATTGGCGGACCCAAGGGTTATGGGCTGTCGCTGATCTTTGGCATTTTGGCAGGCACGCTGAACGGCGCGGCCTTTGGGCGTGACGTCGTTGACTTTAATGCTGATTCCAAATCGGTGACCAATACCGGTCATTTGATCCTTGCCCTTGATATCGCCGCTTTTGCTGACCCGGACGTGTTTCGCGCCGAAATCGATGCGATCTGGGATGAAATGAAATCCTCGCCGCGGCTGCCGGGGGTCGATGAAATTCGTCTGCCTGGCGAGCGTCTGCACAGGGTCACCGCACAACGCAAAGCCGATGGGATCCCGTTGTCGGCCCCTTTGCGCGCGCAACTTGGTGACCTGGCCGGCGAACTTGGCATTGACCAACTTTGAAATCTGCGTGTGCTGGGCTGATTTGGGCATCATATCCTCTTGGTTCTGCCAGCTGATCATTTTCATGAAAGGCCCGGAACCCGGTCGGGTTAATTTCTGCACGCAACGCAGCGCCACCGAACATCCCGGGCGAAAGTTTCGTCCGCCCGGGATTTTTTTCCTGACTGACCCTATTGTGAGGTCAGCGTCTTCACGAGCTCTTTATATGCAACGTTCTGTTCTTCGCGCATTGCCTGATAGGCGTCGCTGCCGATGATTTCGACGTTTTCACCAAGACGACCCATCATCCGGGTGAATGTCTTGTCGCCTTCCAGTGCTTTGAACGCGGTTTCCAGAGTTTCGATAACGTCATCCGGCGTACCGGCTGGCGCCAAAACCACGCGGTGCATAAAGCCTACGTCACCTTCTACGCCCACTTCGGCGAATGTCGGCACGTCGTCATAGATCCGTTCCGCGCCGGCAGTTGCTAGCACCCGAACCTTGCCAGCCTGAAGCTGACCAGCAATGGCCGATGGGAATGCCATGGTCACATCCGCATCACCAGCAAGCAAAGCCTGCAAAGCGGGTCCACCACCCTGGAAGGGCACCAGATTCCAGGAAATATCCAGCGCTTTCATCATCTGTGCCGCAGGCACGAACAAAGCGCCCCAATTGCCTGAATGCGCCATCTGAATGCCGCCGGGCTCGGCCTTTGAGGCCGCGACCAGTTCTTCAAAAGTCTGGTAGGGGCTGTCGTCACGGACAATGACCGCAATCGGCGCAAAGTTGATGCGCGCAACCGGTACGAAATCCTTCATCGGATCGTAGGGCAAGGTTTCAACATGCTGCTGCAACATATCGATATAGTTGTGTGTGAACAGCAACGTGTAGCCATCCGCAGGTGAGTTCGCAACTTCCTGCGTACCCTTTTGACCACCCGCGCCGGGTGTCAGCCGGACAATCATCGCCTGGTCCAGATAGGTCGGTATGATTGACGTAATCACCCGTGCATTCAGATCATGCGAACCACCGGCACCCAATGGGATCACCATTGTGATCGGCTTATGCGGATACTCTGACGCGGACGCACCAACGGACGCCGCGATCCCAAATCCGGCCGCCATCACAAGCGTGGCGGCCTTTTTTATAACCGTGTTGAACATATCGTTTCTCCCTTTTGCATCGTAATTTCGAAAAGTCCGGGGTGTCGATGCATTCTCCCCAGACTTTGAAAACGGACGATCACGTTGCGACCTTGCGCATGCGATTCCACAATAGAATTCCGATGACCGGAATAGCCAGCAGGATGCCGAGCGCCCCCCACCTTTCGCCCAGAAAAAAGTTGACCGTGTCGCCGTTGGTCATGGCAACGGTCTGGCCGAATGCGTATTCCATCGGCGGCCCCAATATAAAGCCCATCACCATTGGCATGACATCGAATTTTCCCATTCGTGCGATGATCCCGATAAGGCCAAACACCACCAGCATCAAAAGATCGACAGAATCTGAACGGAAAACATACGCGCCGGCAAAAGCGAACATGATGACGATGGGGATCAGGATTGACACCTTGATCGTCACCAGACGTGAAAAGAACGGGATCGAAAGATAGCCGATCACCAGGAACATCAGATTGGCAAAAACCATGGCCACCAGGATCGCAAACACCGTTGCGCCCTGATCTTCAAACAGTTGCGGGCCCGGTCGCAGACCCTGGGCAACAAAAGCCCCAAGCAGGATCGCCGTGACATTGTCACCCGGAATACCAAGCGTCAGCAGTGGTACCATTGTCGGCCCGTTGACGGCGTTATTGGCAGCCTCGGCGGCGGCAACACCTTCCAGTTCGCCGGTGCCGAATGTTTCCGGGTGGTCAGACGCGTTCTTGGCCGCTGAATACCCCATCATCGCGGCGACAACCTGACCCAGCCCCGGCACAACGCCAATAGATGTCCCGATCACGGTTGACCGGCAAATCGTGCGAAAACAACGGCGGAACTCGGCCAGCGAAAGCCGCTCGCCCATCAGCGACGCAAGCTGTCTGGCTTTTTCGTTGCGCATCACCACATTGGCAATTTCCGGGAACGCAAAAAGACCGATCAGCATCGGCAGCAGCGGAATGCCGGATTTAAGATCAAACAGCCCAAATGTGAACCGCTCGACCCCGCCCAATGGGTCTGTTCCGATAAACGACATCCACAAGCCCAACATCATCATGATTAGGCTTTTCAATGGGTTGGAACCCGAAGTTGCCGCAATAATCACCAGACTAAGCAAAAGCACCGCGAACAATTCCGGCGGACCAAATTGCATCACCAGAAATGCGATTGGGAAAATCATGAAGATTGTGAAAATGTCGCTGACCGTATCGCCAAACACCGAAGAAAACAGCGCCATATCCAGTGCTTTGCGCGATTTTCCCTGCTGGGTCAGTTGATAGCCGTCGCGCGATGTGGCCACGGCCGCGCCTGTGCCCGGCATCGATATCAGGATTGCAGGAACACTGCCGCCGAAAATGCCGCCTTTGTAAATCCCCAACAGGAACGGAATACCGACAATCGGGTCCAGAAAAAACGAGATCGGCAGCAGAATGGCCATGGCCATCAATGTCGTGAATCCCGGCAGAGCACCGACCAGCATACCGCCAAACAGCCCAAAGGCCATCATCATGAATGTGTCAAGCCGCAGGGCCATCCCGAAACCTTCGGAAAACTGCTCAAGCATTTGAAATCCTTGCGAATTGGTAGAAGTTCATATCATCATGCTCCCAACAGGCGCGCATAGACGAGTTCGATGACGTTGAGTTCCGGCAGTGACACCGCCAGCAGTCGCGTCGCCGCAAGATAAAGCAGGACCGGCGCCACAATGGCTAAAACGCCGGTCTGCACCCAGGATCGGTTGCCCATCTGCCAACTTAACGATGCAATCGCGATTGCTGAGGAAATCAGAAAGCCGAATGGCTGCATCGTCAAAGCATAGAATGTTGTGATCGCGAAAAAGACCAGGCCGCGTCTCCATTCGCCATGCGACATGCCGGCGTTTGCCTGATGCCCACCTTGCTGGTTCAGCAACAGCAAAACCAGCGCGCATAACAGCGCGAGGGCAGAGATGACGATCAACGGAAACAGACTGGGCGCCAGGGCTGACAGGGACCGGCCAAACAGCAGTTTCGGCTGCGAAACCAGATTTTCCATGAATAAAACGCCAAGCAGGGACAGCACCAGCAACACGGCCAGCACAACGATCTCTGGTGTGGCCCGAAGGGTGAAACGTTTCATTATTGGGTGCCCCTTTGCATCAAGGTCATAGCGTGGGTCATGTGCGCACCTGTGCCAGATCATCTTCGAACAGGGCGATCAATTCGGCTCCGAATTTTTGACGGGTTTTTTCAACCTCGTCGCGGGTGGCGGCCGCAAACGCGGCGCGCTCTGCTTCGCTCAGGTGGATCAATGTGACACCATCGGCAGCCAGCGCCTTGGCGCAGATTTCGTCGTCTTCTTCGGCAAATCGTCGTTGCGCCGCAGTTGCTTCTGCTACCGCGGACTTTACTGCATCCCTGACATCGGGTGGCCAGCTTGCCACAGTCTTGCGATTGAACAGAACCAAAGCGACGCCCAGCAGGTGGCCCGTCAGGGTAATGACGCGATGTGTTTTGTGCAGATCAAAATTGTAGATATTCGTCAGCGGGTTTTCCTGCGCATCGACCCGCCCTGTTGCCACAGCCTCTGGCAGATCACGCACATCAATCGCCATTGGCTCGAACCCCAACGCACGAAATACGCGCTGATGATCATCGCTGGCCAGGGTGCGCAGTTTCAGCCCCTGACAGTCGCGGGGATGCCGCATCGGCGTCGCGACAGAGGATATCTGGCGCAACCCATTGTCCCAATATCCCAAAACGCTGAAACCGGTTCCGGCGGCGACTTCTTCGGCCAGGCGCCGCCCCAGGGATCCATCAAGAACACCATAGGCCTGACGACGGTTCGGCACCATGAAATGCTGATCAAACAAAGCCAGTTCAGGCACCCGCGCGGCAAGATAGCTGGACGAGAAATAACACCCGTCCAGTTCGCCGCTTTCGGTCATCGACAACAAGTCGGAGGCCTTGTGACCGTCCTGAACGATGTTTTGGATGAATTCGACCTCAACCGCGTCGCCCGCTATCCGCCGCACCGCATCACAAAACACCTGTGCACCGCGCGTATGCACCGAATTGTCCCCCTGATACCCACCAAATCGAATTTGTGTTGTCATCCCGTCAATTCCTGCATCAGTTCATCAGGATCAACGGGAAACTCGACCGGGCGACCGCGCTTGGCGGACAGATCCATTGCCATGGTCATCATCAGGTTCCGGTGTCCGTCTGCGGCGGTCGCGTGCGGCGTGCTTTGGCGCATGTAGATCCGCTGATACCATGCGTTGGTTTCTTCGCGCATCGGACCCCACAACTGACCGTCATGCAGATCACCCGGCGGATAGCTGGTCAGAAAATCGACATGGCGCGCGGGGGCCACATAGCCATCCGGAACATATCCGCCGCCTTGCGCCACATTGGTTGCCATCACCAGATCGCGGTGAGTGTCTTCGATGTCGATGACACCTTCGCGCCCGACGATACCGATTTCAATTCCATAGACCGCACCGGGCCAGACTTCGGGCAGCGCCCACGAGATATTCATCGACCAGATGGTACCATCCGTCATCGTCCAGATGCCGAACGTGGAATCCTTGGTGCCGATCTCACCCAGCACCGCGTCTGTGGACTGGGCAAAGACCGACTTTGGTGTTTTGCCTTCCATCAGCCACATCGACATATCCAATGAATGCGTGCCCGACACCACCATCGGTGTCAGTGTCGCGCGTTCTTGTGTCCGTCGCGTCGTGGCAATCGGCACCATGCGATTCATAAAGGCCCGCGTGACAACCGAATGCACATCGCCGATTTGCCCGGTGATCAAACGTTCCTTGATTGCCAGGAACCGGCGGCGGAATCGTTGGGTATATCCGACCACTGCATCCACGCCCGCGGCCTCGATCGCGGCCAGAATATCAGCAGACTGGCGCGCATCCGTGGCCAAAGGTTTTTCGATGAACAGGTCGTGACCGTGTTCAATGGCCAGCATCGTTGGATCGAAATGAAAGTTTTCGTCGGTTGCGATGATCGTGGCGGTGACTTCGGGCCGCGCAAGCAGTTCGCGGTAATCGGTTGTAAAGAAATCTGCTTCGACATCTTTGGCCAGCGCCTGCCCGATATCGGATTTGACATCGCAAAGACCGATCCAGCCGACACCCGGATATGCCATGGCAAGTTCGGCCCTGATCCTGCCGATGGTGCCGCAACCGACAATTGCCAGGCCAATCTCTTTGCGTTCAGTTTTTTTCACGAATGTCGTCCTTTCAGATCATAAAGTTGCAATGGGTTGGCTTTTGGCGCGGTTGGATCGCAGGCCGCGCACCAGACCTTCGACCAATACGAACAGCACAGTCGCCATCAGGAAAGTGCCAATCCATTGTGACAAGACAAAGCCCAGGTCCTTGTCCTCGAATACCAGCAAAGACCGACGCAGGTTTTCATCCGCAAGCGGTGCCAGAATGACCCCCAGCACGATCGGGGCGACAGGAAATCGAAACACGGTCAGCAGCCAACCGGCAACGCCAGCGCCAAACATCACCCAGACATCAAACATCGACAGTTTCACCGAATAGGCCCCGATCACGCAGACCGGAATAATCAACGGCATCAGAATGGCGCGCGGCAGGCTGAACAATTTTACGCAAGGCGCGATCAACGCGAAAGCAGCCAGATACATCATGAAGTTGGCGATGATCAGTGCGCCATAGATGAAATAGATCAGACCCGGCTGGTCAATCTCGATCGTCGGGCCGACATTGACGTTCTTGAGTGTCAGCGCCGCCAACAGGGCCGCAGCAGCCGCATTTCCCGGAATGCCAAGCGCAAGTGTCGGCAACATCGAACCGCCGATATTGGCATTGTTGGCCGTTTCGGCGCAAACCAGTGCTTCGTAACTGCCTTTGCCCCATTTTGCCCGCTCGTCGGGTTTGGCGCGGCGCCGGCCAATATCATAGGCCAGAAACGATGCCACATTTGCACCTGCCCCCGGAATGGCGCCGATCACGGTCCCCAGGATCCCCGAACGGGCCGCCGACGGCGCGAACCGCCGCAACAGCCGAAACGGCGGAATGATCCGCCCGACCTTGCTGGGAATTGTCGGCGCATTTCTGGACGGTAAAGTGCGCAGGATTTCAGCCAGTCCAAACAGACCGATCAGAATGGCAACATAGGAAACCCCGTCGTAAAGCGCGAAGCTTCCAAAGGTGAAACGCGGCACCGCATGGATCGAATCCAGCCCCACAAGGGCGACCAGTATCCCCAACCAGCCCGCAATCCAGCCCTTTAGCGGCATCGATCCCGCCGCCATTGAACCCGCGACCATAATGCCGATAACCGCCAGCCAGAACATTTCCCACGACCGGAAATTCAGCGCAAAAGTCAAAATAAGCGGGATAAAAGAGATCAACAGGACGATGCCGATACTGCCCCCGACGAACGAGGCCGCAATCGCCATACCCAACGCCTGGCCACCTTCGCCCCTCTGGGCCAGTTGATGGCCCTCGATCATCGTTGGAACGGCGTCGGGTGTCCCCGGGATATTGATCAATACCGCCGAAATCGCACCGCCAAAAACGCTGCCTGTATAGACGCCCAGCATAAAACAGATCGACACTTCCTGAGACAGGCCAGCCGATAACCCGATCAGCAGCCCCATCGCCATCGTGGTCGAAAGACCCGGCAACGCACCCCAGATTATGCCAAGGCAGACCCCGACAAGCGTCATCGACAAAAGCAACGGCGACATCAACTGTCCGAAAGCGTCAAGCACGGCTCAGAACCCTCCCGGAAGGGGAATTTGAAAAAGCTTTTGAAACACCAGCGACAGCGCCAAAGTCCAGCCGCCAGAAATCAGAACCGTGATCCAAAGCGGTCCGCGCCAGAACACGTGGATAATGGACGTCAGGGCAATGATTGTGACCGGCTCAAATGCGCTCAGCACAAACGGGACACCGATTACGGAAAAATACATCTGGAACGCAAGAACTTGCAGCGCCAGAACATATATCCCCACGGTCCCTGCCAAAAGCAGGGCACGCCGATCCTCGGCATCATTTCGGACTTCGTCCGGGTCCATTACCACACCGGCCTTGCGTCGGTTCCAGGCCGAAACACCCAGAATGACCGCCATCACCAACAAGGATGCGGCCGTCAAAAGCGGCAACAGGCCCGGTGCGGTGCGCAGATCGCCAGGCACCGGCAGCCGCAGTGACGCAACGATCACAATACCAGAAAGCGCGATCAAAAACGCCGCCGCAAACAGGTCAAGCCCTGGCGCCGCATGTCCGGCACCGGCCTCTTCGCCTTCAAATACGATCGGCTCGTTTTGTTGTTGCGTCACCGAAAATTCCATGATTACAAAAGTTTATAACAACCGGGCGCGGTCATCTGGACTGCGCCCGGTTTTATTATGGTCCGATCAAGTCGTCGGCGGCACATAGCCTTCGGGTGGCCACCAACCTTCAAAGTCTGCCGGGCTGGGTAGCCCCAGATCAGCTGCCGATTTGATTTCGGCCCCAATCTGGTCGGAAAACTTGTTGAATGTATCAACCGTGATCACCTCAAGCTTGGCCGCTGTCTTGTCAGCCTCGGCACCCGTGCGCACGTCAAGCGAGAAGAACTTGTCATCGATCATTTGGCGGAAGCCTTCGGAATTCGCCGCCGCAATAAATGCCGTTTCGATTTCTGTCAGAACGTCCTGCGGAGTGTCGCGCTTTACAATGAAATTGTACGTGCCGCCGATTGGCAGGAACGACTTGATTGACGGTACAAGATTTCCAACACTTGGCATCACCGCACCATTTTCCAGCACGATGTCTTCGGTGCCGGTTTGCTGAAGGTTGCGCAATTCGCCCGCACGCACCAGGTCGACATGCTCGTGAACACCGCCCCCGGCAATGTCGGTTTCGCCCTGCAATCCCGCCAAGGCCGCAGCCTTGCCGCCCTTGTATGGAACGTATTTCAACTCGATGCCGGCAAACGAGCCAACGATCATCGCCAACTCGTGCCACAGACCACCGGTGCCAGAAGTAGAGATCGAAATTTTGCCCGGGTTGGCCTTGGCCGCAGCCACGACGTCATCAAACGTCTGGAAAGGCGAATCAATCGGAACCGACCAGCTTGCAATAGCCGAAGCGGCCTGGAAGAAATGCCAGTTTTCCCATGGAACAAGGTCGACATGCCCCATCACACGCACGAATTTGTTGTAATTCGCACCGCCCAGGATCGTGTATCCGTCCGACGCCTGACCGTAAACAAATTGGGTGGCCACCGCACCAACGGCGCCAGGCTTGTTAAGCACATTGATCGTCCAGCCAGTGGACTTGGCCATTTCTTCGGCCAGCTTGCGCATGATCGTATCTGTGCCGCCGCCAGCGCCATACATCACAACCACGCTGACAGGTCGCGCCGGATAGCTCTGCGCGAAGGCCCCGCTTGGTATCGTAATTTGCAAAGCTGCCATGCCGGCAGTTGAAGCTGTTGCAGCAAGAAAACTGCGCCGGTTCAGGCCGGAATTGTCTTTCGTTTTCATTTCGTCCTCCCTTTTGTGTTCACCGGACCAGGCCGGCGTCGAGCGACACCCGGTTCGGGTGCCAAAATCAGGTATTTTCAGTTACTCGCGCATCTCCTTTGCGCCCCGAAAATTGTTTTCCTGAAGAAATTCGGTGACTTGCGGTTCGATGTCGGTTTCCATCAGCGCATTCCAACGGTTGTTAAAGCCGAACAACGCGATGACAGCACCGATTTCGACGACCTGAGCGTCGGAAAAATGGCGGCGCAGTTCGGCCATATCCTTTTGGCTTGCGACAGACGGGCACTGCCCGCCGGTCAACGCGACCCGCAGCGCCGCGCGCTCTGCATCCGAAAACAAATCCGACGTCTCAAACGACCAGATCTGGTCCAGCTTGTCCTGCGGGACACCGTTATCCGCGCCATTTTTGAAAGTGTGCGCCGAACAATATGTACAGCCATTGGACAGGCTGGTGACATGGGCCACCATCCAGCGCAAAGCGGGATCCACCGTACCATCCGGGTTGCGCACAACCACGCGGATCAGGGCCAGGACCGCCTCGGCGATTTCCGGACGATGGGACAGGGTCAGCATCGAATTTGCCGTAAACCCGGTGGCCGAGGCAAGCCAGGCGATATCCCCGGCGGCGCCTTGCGTATCTTCCTGCGCGAGCGGCTTAATATGTGGCACGAGTCCCTCCCAGTTCACAACTTTCAGTCAATGGTCAACCAATTCTGTCAGTCGGCGTAATTGAAAACCATATAATACCAAATCTATAAAAAGTGAAAGAAAAAAGAAAGTTTTCATCAACTAATGCACCATATTCTTCGTTGAAAATCAATAAATTGGTCAACCATTAAACCTGAGGCTGTCAAACCGCCTGTCCATTGGCAAAGTGGGCGCGGCACACGTTGCAGGCGCGGTGAATTTCATCCCCCAAAGCCTGGACAAAATGCTGCGTCGGCACCGAAGCGGCCCTGGCCGCAGGTTCAACCAGCATGTAATCGACTGTCAGGTTTGGCTTGACGATAGGGTAAAGGTGAATGTCCGAATTTTGCAGGTCCGGAAGGCACAGGCAACCGGGTAAAATCGAACTCCACTCGCCACGGCGCAGCATATCAAGCGTCGTCATCATCGAGTCCATTTCCAGGATACTGTGGGCACCGCCGGAAAATTCGCCCAGATACCGGTCAATTTTGGCACGGCGTGCGTTATCGGGACCCGGCAAAACAAGAGACAGCGGCGGCAGTCTGGCCAGATCAACGCTGCCATCAACACCATCAATGGGCTGGCGGCTGACCAAAAGCTCAAGATCCGTGTCCAGAAAAGTTGACCGCAATCCGCCGGGAAAGACCCCGTTCGGCACGACCGCAAAATCCAGATCTCCGGCCAGAACCATCTGGATCAGCAAGGCGCTGTACCCTTCGGTGATCTTCACCTCGACCAATGGGTTGGCAAGACAATATGACGACAGAACCGGTGCCAGAACTGCGCGCGCGAAAGTCGGCATAACACCGACGCGGACCTCTCCGGTCAGGTGATCTGACAAGGTGGAAACATCTTCCTCCAGCCGCCCGACTTCGCGCAAGATACGAATGGCGCGGTGGTAAATCTGATCTGCGGCCTTGGTCGGGGTGACGCCGGTCGAAACCCGTTCGAACAACGACAGGCCAAGCTGATCCTCCAGATCGCGCAGTTGCACGCTGACCCCGGATTGGGTGGCATGAACTTTGCGCGCCGCGGCCGAAATCGAACGTTCCTCATAGATCGCAACAAAGAAACGCAAATTTTGCAGCTTGACGTTTTTCAAGGCGACCGCCCCTCTTGATCCAAAGCGACGGCGCCAGCGGGTTCCGCGATCCAAAGCGATGTCCACACCAGCGCCGGCAAAAAGACGAATGTCAGCAAAGTCGACATCACCACAGCGCCAGCAACCCGATTTGGCGATTGCTGAAATCGTTCTGCAAAGACATAGGTGACGATGGCAGATGGCATGGCCGCCATCAGGAACACTATTCCGGCGGCGATACCGGTCAGACCCAGCAGATAGATAACCGCAGCGCCCGCAAATATGCCGATCAGCAACCGGCCCACGGCCACCGCAAATGCCGGACCAAAATCCGACACTTTCAACGTTGCAAGCGAAGTGCCCAGTAATATCAACATTGACGGGATCATCATCCCGCCCAGCATTTCTGTCGTTTTCAGGATCACTTGCGGCACCGGCAGGTCCAACCCCGCCACCAGCAAAACCAGTAAAACTGAATAGATCAGCGGTTGCTGGGCAATATCACCAAGCCGCAATGACCCTGACGAAATTGTAAGGCCAACAGAATACTGGAAAAGCGCGACAACAAAAAAGAACGAAATCCCCAAACGCGCCCCCTCGGGACCAAAGGCCAGCACCACCAACGGCAGCCCCATATTGCCCGAATTCGGCAACATCAGACTTGGCAGAAAGCTGCGTATCGAGGCACCACAAGCCGTCAACACCGCAAGGGCCAATGCCCCGGCGATCAGCAGAGTTAGCAACGCCGACCCTGCCATTTTGCCGATGGTGGCCAGATCGACATGCATCGCTGTCAGCGTGGCAAACACCAGCGCGGGAGTCGCGACCAACATCACCAGACTGCTCAGCGTGCGCGACTGCAACCCGACCGAAGACCGGCCCAGAATGAAACCGATCAGTGTGATGAGGGTAATTGGCCCCAGAATGTTGATCATCTGCATCAACACAGTGGCCGGTTCCCTTCGGTGTATCGCTGTCTCAACTTTGCCCCTTCCGACATTTAGGCGATTTCTTTAGCTGCAAGGGCCTGCACCAGTTCTGCCACGCGGTCTGCATTGGACAATGCCACGCTGCCGTCAGCGTTCAGCAGGTTATTTTCAAAACCTATACGCGCCTTGCCCCCGGTTCGCATAGCCTGCAAAAGGCAATCCGTTTCAAAGCGGCCAAAGGCGCAAACCGACCAGCCCGCTTGCCCGATCGCCCCCCGCCGCTGATCCAGATACGGCGCAAGATCGCCGGGTCTGCTGTCGCGCACGCCGCCATATTCACCCAGCACAAACATCAGTTCCAACCCTTCGGATGGGATGATACCACGTGCAACATAGCCTTCCATCATCTGTACATCCTGCGGGGTGTAAAGAATGTGTTGGACACTGATCCCGGTCTTGGCGGCCCAGTGATAAAACGCGGTCAGAACCTCGTCACTTTGGTCCACAATCATTTCACGCAGCGCAATCGAAACCTGATCGGGGCAAATGTCGCGCACCAGGGCGCGCTGATCTTCGGGGGTATAACGACCGACCGCCTCTGTAGTGATCTGAACAATCATATCCGGGACAGCAACCGACAATGCCGCCAGCAGCTTTTTGTACAGCCCCACATCCAGACTGTGTTGGCCGTCGCGATCACGCACATGGACGTGGATGCCCTGCGCCCCAGCCGCAAAACACGCCTGCGCCTCGGCCACGATCTGGGGGATCGTTATCGGCAGCGCAGGATGATCTGCAACCCCACGCCTGGCCCCTGTAGGTGCAACCATGATCCGCGGCAGTCCCGACATATTCTGTGTTTCCCCTGTCATTGTCCCCAATCCGGTCCGGCGCCTAGACCGACTGGATTTCTTCGCCGTTCAACGTCCAGTTCTCGACAACATTGGTGCCTGATTGCTGCAACATCATCGACACCGCGCAATGATGGCGCAGCTTTTCAACAACCTGCAATGCACCGTCGCGCGGGCCGTCGTATTCGGCCTTGATGAACAGGGTCACTTCGGGAAAGGGCACATCTATGGGATTGATGAGGCGGGTGCCGTGACTGTCCATGGTCACCTTGATATCGATATCCATGGACGTAAAAGTGATCCCGTTCGCAGCTGCCAGTTTGTTTGATATCACGTGGGTGCAGCCCAAAAGCCCCATGAACACATATTCGACCGGCATCGGGCCTTCGTCGGTTCCCCCGCGCTGGATCGGCTCGTCGATGATCGCACTTTTCCCACGGGCGGTCGCGACGGATTGCGTACCGGACTTGTGCCCGCCAGTGATGTTAAATTTCCAGATTGGTTTTTCTTTAACGGTTCCCACAGTTCGTCCTCGAATTTTTTCGGATTTTACAGGTTCAGAAAGCCTTTGACCGCAGTCAGAAAGGCGGCAGGCTGTTCGATATTGGACAGATGTGAGGCTTGCGCCAGCACAACCAGCGACGCCCCCGGTGTGCTATCCGCCATGTCCTGCATAACGGCGACAGGGGCTGCCATGTCGTTTTCCCCCACCACAAAAAGCGTGTCTGGCTGCAATGTGGCAAGCCCGTCCTGCAGGTCGAGTGTCTGCAATAGACGCGCCGCACCTTCATAGCCTGTTGGCGCGGTGTCGCGGATCATCGATCGCACCACGTCAAGCGTTTGGGCATTGCCCGAGGCCGCAAGGAACAGCGGCGTGAACCAGCGTGCGATTGTCGGTTCGACCAGACCCTCCATGCCGACCTCGTGCAGGCGCGCGATATTGCCATCCCACATCGTCTTGTATTGTTCCGGGGCACTGGCGCGGGCATCACAGCACACCAGGCGCCCGATCCGTTCCGGTGCGCGCATTGCCAGGGCCAGCCCGGTCATACCCCCAAGCGACAGTCCCATAAAATCTGCGCGTGCGATTTTCAGTTCGTCGCAAAGCGCCAGCACATCCCCGGTAAGCTGATCAAAACTATAGGGCGCCTGCCCGGCCCCGCTTTGGCCATGCCCGCGCGTGTCATAGCGTAAAACCCGGCGCGTGGCACAAAGAACATCGATTTGCTGGTCCCACATCCGCCGGTCCGTTGCCAATGAATTTGACAGGATCAGCCAGGGCGCGTCCTCGGGACCGTCCACCTGATAGGATATTTTTACACCATCGACACCGGATACAGAACCCGTCGCAACAGTCCTCATGTTTCTGTTCCGATTGCCGTTTGCAGCTTTGGCATCACTTCTTCGGCCATCAGGATCATTGATTGTCGGCCCAGATCATAGTCGGTCCAGTCATGCCCGGCATAAACAATTTGCCCAAACGGCCCGGTCACATCGCGGAACGCCAACAACTGGTCTGCGACACTTGACGGATCACCATGGATCACCAGCCGGTCCAGAACATAATCCAGGGTGACATCCTCATCCGGCATGTTCTGGTCTTCTTTGAACAGGTTCAGACGGCCGCCAGCCGCCAGCTTGGTCAGCAGGCTGTCGAAATACATCACATAGGGGCTTCCGGGATCGCGGGCATATCGGCGCGCGGTTTCCTGGTCCTTTGCGACGCAAATATTCTTTGCAACCCGCCAATTGTTGAAATCGGCAGCGCGACCGCCATTTGCACAGCCTTCGGCATAGTTTGGCCAGTGTGTCGCCACCCATTTTGGCAGCAGAAAGTTGGCCGAAATCGGTTCCCATCCACGTGCAGCCATTGCAGTGACACCCTTTGAATAAGGTGCCACGACGGTTCCCACAATCGGTGGATGCGGGTCCTGATAAGGCTTCATGATCGCACCTTGGCCAATCTCTGGCATCATGGTGCGTTCGGTCGAGACGTTGAAATACTCGCCCTCAAGATTGTAGGGCGGTTCGCCCTCCCATATCTTGAGCACCATATCGATGCATTCGATAAACATGTCGTTTCTGTTTTTGTCGAGATTACCAAAGACTTCGGCGTCCGACATCAAACCGCCAGGCGAAATGCCGAAATGGAATCGCCCCTCTAGCATGTGGTCCAGCATCGCGACTTCGGCGGCCACCCGCGCGGGGTGAGAATTGGGCAGATTGACCGTGCCAGTGCCCAGAATGATGTTTTTCGTCTCGTAGGCAAGGCTGGCCATAAACGCGACAGTGGATGTAATGATCTCGCATTGATCCGTTGTGTGTTCGCCGCAATACCCCTCTGCAAAGCCCAGCTTGTCAGCCAGAATGAACGCTTCGCGGTCTTCTTTCAGGCTTTGCGCATAAGGTTTTCCCAGTGGATGAATCGGCATTGTAAAGAAAGAGAGTTTCAAACATTTGCTCCTGGCTCTGATCGGATAACAACACTCTATGGCGCATCACAAACCCCAAGTGATAATGATGTTTACTTATGATGGTTATCACTTTTAGTAATGTCAAAAATCGGGCATCCTATCGGATTTTGTTATGGATGGCATAAAAATACATAATTTGCCGCGTGGGCGGGCCTTCCCTTAGGTATCGGTCCAATTATTCAAAAAGCGAGTCGAAGATGAATATGCATGTGACCAGCGACCAAGCGATCGACCCCCGCGCATTGCGCGAAGTTCTGGGACAATTCGCAACCGGCGTGACCGTTGTCACCACTGTTGGCGACGGCGGTGCCCCTGTGGGGCTTGCCGCGAATTCGTTTGCATCCGTGTCACTTGATCCGCCCCTGGTGGTCTGGAGCATCGGCCTGAAAGCCCCCAGCCTGGGCGCATTTCGCAACCATTCTTCGTTTGCAATCAACATCATGTGCGACCAAAGCAAGGATCTTGCGCTGAATTTCGCGCGTCCGTCTGACGATAAATTCGCCGGTGTCGACTGGTACAGCGGCGTTGACGGGGTTCCGGTTCTGGCCGACGCGGCAGCGGTCATTCAGTGCCGGACCGAAACCCGCATTCCCGGTGGCGATCACGAAATTTATCTGGGGCGGGTTCTGGAATTTCATCGCACCGAAAAATCGCCGTTACTGTTTCACCAGGGCAGTTTTGCCACTCTGGGGGACGAAATTTGAACACTGATCAGGCGACGTTTTCCGTCGCAATCGCCGGATTTGGCTGGTGGGGCAAGCACATGGCAACCCGGCTGGTCGACCATCCGTTCCTGCGGGTAGTTGGCATCATAGAACCGATGGAGGCCAATCATCGCGCCATCGCGGACATGGGCTTGCCGGTCTGGACGGACCTGTCCGAGGCGCTTGTCAGGGACGACGTGGATGCCGTTATTCTGACCACACCCAATCCATTGCACGAAAGCCAGGTGATCCAATGCGCCGGTGCCGGCAAACATGTGTTCTGTGAAAAGCCATTGGGCCTGAACGCCGCCAGCGCGCGACGATCCGTGGCCGCCTGCAAAGCCGCTGGCGTGCAACTGGGCATTGGCCACGAACGCCGGTTCGAACCGGCAATGCTGGCATTGAAATCTGATCTGGACAATCAGGCCCTGGGCACGATCATGCATGCCGAGGCCGCGTTTAGCCACGACAAGCTGATCCATGTGCCCAAAGGTGACTGGCGCACCAGCAAAAAGGTGTCGCCCGCGGCGGGCATGACGGCAATGGGAATACACCTGACTGATCTGCTGATCTCGTTTTTTGGACCTGTTGAAACCGTTCAGGCGATGACCGCCAACCGCTCTTTGGGGTGGGAAACCGGCGACGTTGTAACCGTGCAACTGGGGTTCGCGGCGGGCATGACAGCAACGTTAAGCGCGGTACTGCACACCCCCCATTTCATCCGAATGCATGTGTTTGGATCCGATAAATGGGTCGAAGTGCTGAATGACAGTCATCCCGACACACCCGATGGGATCGTACGGGTTCTGACCGCGCAAACCGGACACCCGGTTGATCAAAAAACCTATGCATGGACCGACGCAGTGACCGCAAACCTAGAGGCCTTTGCCGCGGCAGCACAAGGCCGCCAACCCTACCTGTTCACGCTGGACGAGATGGTTCACAATATCGAAGTGCTCGAGGCGATTACAATTTCAGCAGAAGACAAGCGCACGGTTGCCATAAGTGACCTTTGATCAGTTGTGACACCGTCGCATATGCAGATTGAATAGCCCCGATATGGAATAAGGGCCTGCCATCGTCATCCGAGGTCTTCGCCAAGCTTTCATCGACTATCGAATATGCGCGACCGCCCTGCAACGCGGGGTGCAATTGCAGGGCAGTAACCGACGGTGTGGTGTATGGACGTTTGCGCAGCCCGGGCAGGCTATGTCCGATGTTCGCTGTCACACAGATCGTGATTGGCGAGGGACTGAAGGACGTAACATTCGCGCACTGTTCCCGACTTGCAGCCCGTTGCGATGCGCTGCAATTCAGTTTCCAGCCGCCGCAGCTGGCTGATGCGCTGGCGCACCTCGGCAAGTTGCTCTCCGGCGATGCGGTCGGCATCGGTGCACGACTTTTCCGGATGCTCGCCCAGGGCGATCAACTCGCGGATCGCCTCTAGTCGCAGGCCAAGGTCGCGGGCGTGACGAACAAAGCCAAGGCGGTTGAGATCAGCCTCGGTGTACCGGCGTTGATTGCCACCGGTGCGGCCGGGTTCATCCACGATACCGATCTGTTCATAGTAACGGATCGTCGGCACCTTGACGCCGGTTTTTCGGGAAAGCTGGCCTATCGAGTACATGTTCCTATCACCTATTAATTCTATAGTCTCTGTAGCTTTAGGTCGATGTATGCGGCCAAGCCCGGCTGTGCAAGCCCGCAATGCCTTTCTTGCGTCATTCCAGCGCAGGAAGGTTTGCGTACTTGCACCTATAGCTGCCTGAGGTTTTAGAAGGTAAAATAACAGCGCGGTCTCTGCCGCGCCCGGGTCAACATAGGAGTACAAAATGATGAAATCACTATTGACGGCAGGAATGCTTATTGGTGCGGCAACCATGGCAAATGCGCAAGGTGCTGCACCTGTGATCGACGTATTGAAACAGGCTTCGTGCGGCTGCTGCGGCGGCTGGGTGGTGCGCATGCAGGAAGCCGGGTTCACGGTGAATGTACAGAATGTGTCGGGTGACGTGCTATATGCCGCCAAGGAAGCGTCGGGCATTTCAGACGATCTCTGGGCCTGCCACACCGCCAATGTCGGTGGATACACTGTCGAGGGCCATGTGCCTGCCAGCGAAATCACCCGCCTGCTAAGCGAACGTCCGGCGGCTCTGGGCATTGCAACCCCCGGAATGCCAACCGGTTCGCCGGGTATGGAATACGGCGACGTGCGAGAGGCCTTCAATGTGACGCTGGTCAATCTGGACGGCAGTTCGCAGGTTTATGCCTCTTATCCGGGCAACTGAACTTCGCTATACAAACCACTGGAAAGATTTCTAATTTCTGCCGCCTGACCGTGGCCGGAAAGGTTGCAGCCTAAACACCGGATTCGGTTCGCTGGTCTTTTGGGACAAGGGATAATTGGTGCCGATCTTTGAAAACCCCTGCCAGAAGGCGCTGTGACCGTGGCAAGTTTCGATCCCTTCGGCCCCACGCTTTCGCCGGTCGTGCTGGCGGTGCTCGCCGGGTTGATCTGGCTGTACCTACGTGGCGTGGCCCGCCCAAGATTGGTTGGCGAACGCGTGGGGGCTGTCCGACATCTGCTGTTCGCAGCCGGTGTCTTCCTTTTTGTCCTGGGCTTGAATGCGCCGCTCGCGCCAAACGGACAGCAGCTTTTTGCGGTGCATCAGATTCAGCACCTTCTGGTCCGGCTGCTTGGGCCGATGCTGTTGGTTCTGGCCTATCCCTGGCCGGTTCTGCGCGCCGGTCTGCCCCATCGCCGGCGGCACGATCTGCGCGACCTGGGGAACCGGCGACCGGTAAAAGCCTCTGCCCGCCTGTTGTCGCGCCTGGGTGTCAGTTTTGTCCTGCTGATCGCCTCGCTTTACCTTTGGCAGGTGCCGGTGTTGCACAATGCCGCCCTGGCCAGCCCGCCGCTTGGCCTTTTGGCGCATCTGAGCATGGCGCTGACCGGCCTTGTGTTCTTTGCTGTCGTGCTCGACCGGCGCGACGCCCCACAAGGCGCGATCCAGAGTCTGCGTGTTCTGGCGCTGGTCGGCGTCATTCTGTCCAACATCCTGCTCGGCGCGCTGACCACAATGAAAACTGTCGCGATTTACAGCGGCTACGGCATCGCCGGGCGGCTGTGGGGCCTGGCACCCCTGGATGATGAAACAGTCGGAGGGTATACGATCTGGGTGCCGTCCTCGATGGTCATCATCGTGGCGATCATCCTGGTGTTCAACGGCTGGAACACGGCCGAGACACGCCACTGGAACGCCCGGAACGACTGGGCTGGGTCCAATGCCGCCGCGTTGGAATATCCTGAAACCGCATACGAACTGCGGCTCAAGGTGGCCGACCCCAACCGCCGCATGGGCCGGACGCTGGCGCTGGCCGCTGCAACCATGTTCGCGGCGATAATGATCACCGCAACAACGCTGATCTACGCACTGTAGCGATGGATCGGCACCCGAACAGTCCCATGCAGCCACCCCTGCCCCTAAGGAAACGCTCGAAATGACTCATGCCCGCGCCATTCTGACCACCTGCGCCGTTGCCATCGCCATCGCTGCGTTGGCTCCGGGGCCGGTTCTTGCACATGGTGGCGAAGGGCTATCCGGACCTGCGGCATGGTCAGCCTGGAGTCTGACGCCTGAGATCAGCGGGCCGATACTGTTGGTCCTTGTGATCTATTCGCGTGGCGTGGTGCGGCGACGGACAGCGTCCCGACCATTCGCGCGGATACGCCACACTGTTTTTTTCGCCGGGATGCTGGTGCTTTTTCTGTCGCTGCAATCACCGATCGACCCGATTGGCGAACGCCTGTTTCTGGCACATCAGATACAGCATCTGCTTTTGCGGATGATCGCCCCGATGCTGATTATCCTGTCACGACCGCAGGGCGTGCTTATCGCCGGTTTGCCGGATGGGCTGCGCCGGGGTCTGGCGGCACCATTGATGGCCAACGGTACGCTCTCGGGTACCTATGCGTTTCTGACCCGCCCGTTCGTGGCCTTTATCCTGTTTGTTCTGTCGCTCTATTTCTGGCAGATCCCGTCGGTTCACAATGCGGCACTGCTTGATCCGATGATACACTGGGCGATGCATCTGACGATGCTGGTGGCAGGTCTCTTGTTCTTTTCAATGGTCTTTTCGCCGCGCGACAGACCCACAGATCCCTCGCACTCGCTGCGCATTCTTTTGCTGTTTTCGACCATTGTCGCGAATATCCTGCTGGGTGCGATCACCACCTTCAAAAGCGCCGCCGTCTATACAGCATACGACATCGAGGGACGGCTTTTTGGCCTTGCGCCGCTAACTGACGAGACCGTTGGCGGGTTCATCCTTTGGGTGCCGGCCAGCATGATGTTGATCATTGCGATCCTCATCGTGGTCTATGATTGGAACGCAATTGAGAAAAAGCGCCTTCAGCGGCGTTCAGGGCCGGATCGGCAACAAAACATGGCCCCCGACGACCCGATTTTGGGTAGCGAAAGCCAGGCAGTGGCAGCGGCGTCCAACCGGCGGCTGGCGCTGATGTTGATCCTGGCTGTGGTCACCATGTTCAGCCTGATCGTGGCAACCGCGGTCATTGTTGTTTCATTTGGATGAGGGCAAGCGTGGTCAACATCCGGCGCCGGCCTGATACGGTGGCTTGGGCTTTTCCCGGCCGCCTTGGCGGAAAGATCGCCCCAGGTCGCAGAAAGCCGCCTTGCCTGTGTTTGCCTGGCAGATTCTCCTTGAACCTCTACTGACTATAGCTTGTAAAACAGAATCACGCGGGGCTTTCGGCAAGGCCTGCAAGGTATTGGCTTGAAAGAGAGATGACGATGAAAAGATGGCTTGCATCTGGTGCCCTGATTTTACACGCGACGCTTTGGGCTTTCGCAGCCCAGTCGCAGCCGGCAACCTTGGATGGCGACGTGAAGGTGGAAAACGCCTGGACCCGCGCCACGACACCGGACAACCGGACTGCGGCCGTGTATTTCACCATGCGCAATACAGGACAAAGGCAGATCGATCTGATCGGCGTACGGACAGATCGCGCATCAATCGAGACCTTGCACCAGACGACGACCGACACAAAGGGCGTCAGCCGGATGAGCGCCAAGGCGGAACTGAGAATTGATCCCGGCGATGCAGTCAGCTTTGAACCCGGTGGCATGCATGTGATGCTGATCGATGTGGAAAAGCCCCTGATCGAGGGCGAAATTCTGCCGCTGCGGCTGAAATTTTACGATGGTGACGATCTGACGATCGACGTGCCGATCCTTGCGCCTGACGCCGACGGGCCAGCAGGATGATGTCTGCAAAGCTGCTGGGGGTGTATATCGGGGCTGGGGCGCTTGCGGCGGATCAGATCAGCAAGGCGGCGGCAACGACCTATGGCGATGCACTGGCCGGCGGATTCCCGGTGTTTCCCGGTTTCAACCTGATTTTTCTGCGCAATGATGGTGTCACGTTCGGCATGCTGGGTGGTGTGCCGTGGTGGGCGCTCTCAGCGCTTGCGATTGGCATCGTCATCTGGCTTGCAGTCCTGCTGGTTCGGGCTGAAACCCGGCTTGAAGCAGTAGCCTATGGCGCTGTCATCGGCGGGGCGCTTGGGAATGTAGTGGATCGCGTGCGTTTTGGCGCAGTGACGGATTTTCTGGATATCTATGTCGGTACCTGGCATTGGCCGGCGTTCAATCTGGCGGATGTCGCGGTGGTCAGCGGTGTCGGCCTTTTACTGCTGTCAGAGTTTCTTTTGTCACGAAAAACCCGCCGCCGCGGCTGAGCGGGTCGACGCCGGCGCTGCGGAACGGTTCTCTGAGCGTCCGGACCGAATGACGTACGGGGCGTCCCCCCCCCCTATTCTTGACCAAACATCGCCGCATCCTGATGCGCGTGATCGGGATGTTCGAATTCCAGGGTCGAGTGAATGATGCCGAATTCCTCTGCCAGCATTCCCTTGATGTCGTTCTTGACTGCTTCCATCCTGTCCCAATGGTCGCGGGCGACCACGATATGGGCATCGACGGAAACCTGCCGTTCGTCGATCTGCCAGAAATGCACCCGGTGCATATCTTCGACCCCTTCAACGCCCATGACGACGCGGATCATTTCCTCGATCTCAATCTCCGGCGGGCTAGCCAGCATCAGCAGGCGGATGGTGCCGCCGATCTCGGTGAAGGCAAGGTAAAGGATATAAACGGCAATACCGATGGTAATCGCCGGATCGATCCAGCGGATATCGTATAACAGGATCAGCGTTCCGCCCACGATCACCGCGACCGATGACAGCGCGTCGGACAGGTTGTGCAGGAAAAGCGCGCGAATGTTCACGCTGCCTTTTTGCATCGAATAGGTCAGCATGGCCGTGAGCGTATCGACGAACAGCGCTACGCTGCCCAGGATCACCACCCACCAGCCAAGAACCTCGGGCGGGTCGATCATCCGCATGGCGCCTTCATAGATCAGGTACAGCCCGATCACGATCAATGTGGTGTAATTGATCAGCGCGGCCACAATTTCGATCCGCTGATAGCCAAAGGTCATCCGCCCATCCGCCGGCTTGCGCGATATTTTGCGAGCACCAAAGGCGATGACCAGCGAGGCCATGTCCGAAAAATTGTGAATTGCATCGGCGATCAGCGCGAGCGAACCCGAGACGATTCCTCCGGCGATCTGCACAAGCGTCAGAATGCCGTTTGCCCAGATTGCGATTGCCACCCGCCGGTCACCCGAGGCGGGGTCGATATGTGCGTGGCCTTCGTCGTGCGGCATGGTTCTTTCCGTGGTTCAGGGATCAGGGTTCAGGGGAATCTCAACACGATCCGGCAGTTTGCACTTTTCGGTGGTGTATCGGTTTATCCGACCGGCGCGGACCGCGAAAGCCCTGTGGGCAGCGCCCGGTATCAGTCAAACAGTTCATGCAGCCAAGATTTGCGCCGAGACCCGTGCTTGCCGTAGCCACCGCCATGTTTGCCACGGCTGCCATGATGACCGCCGCGACCGCGATAGTCGCCGTCGTAACGGTCGCGCGGTTCGGGATCACGTTGCGGCGCGGCCGTCTCGGTGACGCTGCGCTCGATGATTTTGTCCAACTCGCCGCGGTCCAGCCACACACCCCGGCATTGCGGGCAGTAATCAATCTCGACATCTTGCCGGTTGGACATTGTCAGGGTCACATTGCAGACCGGGCACAGCATAGAGGGGGTTTGGGATCGCATGTTTCTGTCTGGCTCCTTGCCGGGTTCCTTCAGTTCAATGACCATGCGCCAACGCTCCTTTTGGAACGGTGTCGCCGACGCGTTCGCCGCCCTTTGGCGCGCCGCTTTCGTTCTTGCCATTCAACAGCCTCAGCGCGTTCATCACCACCAGCATCGAAACGCCGACATCGGCTGCAATCGCGCCCCACATCGAGGCCATGCCGAAGGCTGTCAGGACCACAAACACCGCCTTGGTCGCCAGCGACAGGCCGATGTTCTGGCGGATGATCCACATGGTGCGGCGCGAATGGCCGATCAACCATGGCACCTTGCCGATATCGTCTGTCATCAGCGCGATATCGGCGGTTTCCACCGCGGCATCCGAACCGATGGCACCCATGGCAATGCCGAAATGGGCACGGGCCATGGCCGGGGCGTCATTCACCCCATCGCCGATCATCGCCACCATGGTGTGGCTGGCCACAAGTTCCTCGATCGCGTCGACCTTTTGTTCGGGCAACAGTTCGGCGCGGACTTCGTCAATCCCAACCTCGGCGGCAACGGCGCGTGCGGTGCGCTCGTTGTCACCTGTCAGCATGACGATGGTCCTCACACCTTGCGCATGCAATCGCGCCACGATGCCGCGCGCATCAGCGCGGATACGGTCGCGCAGTTCCAGAACACCCAGCAGACCATTGTCGTCACCGACAGCCACCAGCGTGCTGCCGGCACCTTCGATCTGATCCCGCAGTTCGTCCGAAAGCGCGCCATCTGCGCCTTTTTCAGCGGCAAACCGATCAGAGCCAAGCCAGACCGCGCGCCCGTCGATCACGCCTTCAACGCCGCGACCGGGAACGGTTTGTGTGTCCTCGGCTGCCTGCGCTGTGATGCTGTCGCGCTTGGCGCGGCCCAGAATGGCCCGTGCCAAAGGATGCGAAGACCGTGCTTCCAGTGCAGCAGCAACCGTCAGCAGATCGCTCTCGGACGTCTCGCCCAGCGGATAGACCCCTGCTACCTCGGGCTCGCCCTCGGTGATGGTGCCGGTCTTGTCCATCGCCAGCGCGGTGATCCGGCCCGGTGCCTCGACATAGGCACCGCCCTTGATCAGCACGCCGTTGCGCGCGGACGAGGCCAGTGCCGCAACGATGGAAACAGGCGTCGAGATCACCAAGGCGCATGGGCAGGCGATAACCAGCAGCACCAGCGCGTTGTAGAACCAGTAATCCCAGGCGCCGCCCATCACCAGTGGTGGCAACACGGCGATGGCAATTGCCATTATCATCACGATTGGCGTGTAGATGCGGGCAAATTTAGCGACCCATTGCTCGACTTCGGCCCGGCGCGAATGCGCCTCGCCGACCATGCGGATGATCCGCGACAGTACTGTGTCACTGGCAGGCTTGGTGGCGCGCACCGTCAGCGAGCCAACGCCGTTGATCGTACCGGCATAAACTTCGTCACCCGGCTCTTTCGTCACTTCGGCACTTTCGCCGGTAATCGGTGCCTGGTTGACGCCGCCGATCCCGTCGGTCACTTCGCCGTCCAGCGGGATGCGGTCGCCGCCGCGCACAACGAAACGATCGCCAACCGCCACCTGCGCGGCCAGCACATCTTCCTCGGACCCGTCATCGCGGATCACCCGTGCCGTGGGCGGTGCCAGATCAAGAAGGGCCGCGACCGCGTTGCGGGCCCGCCCGACGCTCCAGCTTTCCAGATAGAGCGAGAGCGAGAAGAAGAACGCCACCGTCGCGGCCTCGAAATACTCACCCAGCCAGATCGCGCCCGAAACTGCCACGATCATCAACAGGTTCATGTCAGGCGACAGCCGCCGCGCCGAGGACCAGGCCTTGGGCGCCACCAGCCAGGCACCAAACACGATGGCCGCCAGGAACAGAAGGCTTTCGATCAGCGGCATTGGCACCTGCCCATGCCCCGCGAAGATACGCACGGCCCCCTCGATGCCATTCTCGATGATGTGATACCCAAAGCCGACGCCCCAGAACCCGCCGCTTAGCGCTGTAAAGAACTTTTGCCGTTTCAGATGGGCGGCCTGATCCGCCGCGACACTATCGGCGTCCCAGGGCTTCGCACTCATCCCGGTGCTGCCGACAAGCTTGATCAGCTTGTCGTCGGTCAATGCCTTGCCGGTATCCAGCACGGTCATCCGCCCATTGATGACATCAAAGGCAAGATGCTCGGCGCCACCAATCTCTGGTCCCAGCACCTTGCTCAGGATCGCCACCTCTTCGGCGCAATCCAACCCGTTTACCCGAAAACTGCGACCATTCGCGTTCACATCCCCCACGGGGCCAATATCGCCGCACATTGCGTCGCCACCGGAACCGCAACTGGCACCATCTGCACCATGGTCGTGGTTATGTGCATGTTTGTGATCGTCGTGTGGCATCGGTTTCTCCTGGGAATCAGCGATAGACCATGAAGATAGGAGCTACAGCAACTAGAGGTTCAAGACCAATTCCCAAGAAATTTCCGGCGTCAAACCACACCAGCGACTCACTGGATCACAAGCCCGTCAAAATATGCCGGCGCTGTGGCTTGAACCGCAAACACAAACGCGATGATTTGGCCGTCAAATTTCTTAAAAAGCGCATTGACACCAAGTTGGCGGGACAATAATGAGATTGCGAATTATTCTCAACATTGATGCAACTAATGCCTGACGCGCCGAAAGATCATGCGGCCTTCCCTGGCGAGGGTGGTTGGAAAAAGAACCGCCGCGAGCCGTCCCTGCCAGAATCCTATCACTCGGTGGCTGTTCATCCGGGGTCATTCTGGCGGCGCTTTGCCTCGTTTTTCGGCCCCGGCTATCTTGTCGCCGTGGGCTACATGGATCCGGGCAACTGGGCCACGTCCCTGGCGGGCGGTTCGGCGTTTGGCTATACGTTACTGTCGGTCATCCTGCTGTCAAATTTCATGGCGATTCTACTGCAGGCGCTGGCGCTGCGGCTGGGCATCGCCAGCGGCCGCGATCTGGCACAGGCCTGCCGCGACGCCTTTCCCGGCTGGACCAGCAACGTGCTGTGGGTGCTGGCCGAGGCGGCCATCATCGCCACGGACCTGGCCGAAGTGATTGGCACCGCTATTGCGCTGAACCTGCTGTTTAACATTCCGCTGGAAATTGGCGTCGTTCTGACCGCCCTGGATGTATTTCTGATCTTATGGCTGCAAAACAAGGGGTTCCGCTATCTTGAGGCGGTGGTCATCGCCCTGACACTGGTGATCGCCGTGTGCTTTGCGGTGCAGATGGCCTACGCTGATCCGGTGATTGGCGACGTGTTGGCGGGCTTTATTCCACAGGTGGACCTGATCACGTCCCCGGTGATGCTGTATCTGTCGCTTGGCATCATTGGCGCCACCGTGATGCCGCATAACCTGTATCTGCATTCCTCGATCATTCAAACGCGCGACATCGGTGAGACCAAAGAAGAAAAACGTCAGGCGATCCGTCTTGGCACCATAGATTCCACAGTCGCCTTGATGTTTGCCCTGTTTATCAATGCCTCAATTCTCATCCTTGCTGCTTCTGCGTTTTACACGACGGGGCAGTTCGAGGTCGCCGAAATTCAGGATGCCTACCGCCTGCTGGACCCGACGCTTGGCACCACCATCGCGGGAACGCTGTTCGCGGTGGCCTTGCTGGCCTCGGGGTTGAATTCTACCGTCACCGCCACCCTTTCGGGGCAAATCGTGATGGAAGGCTTCATTCGCCTGCGCGTCACCCCGGTACTGCGCCGCCTGATCACCCGCGGCATCGCCATTGTTCCGGCTGTGTTTGTCACAGTGTTCTATGGCGAAAGCGGGACCGCAAAACTGCTGATTGCCTCGCAGGTGGTGCTGAGCCTGCAACTGCCCTTTGCCATCGTGCCGCTGATCTGGTTCACATCTGACCGCAAAAAAATGGGTGACCTGCCCGCCCCACGCTGGCTGACATCTGTTTGCTGGGTGATCGCGCTGGTTCTCATCATCCTGAATCTAAAGCTGATCTTCGACGTGGCAACGGGCGCTGTTTCTCTTTGATCTTCCGTTGGTGCAAGAACGCAGCCCACCTATAGACAGGTTGGCAACGAATTCTTTCAAGGCGTTGACGCCCTCTCAACATCCCGTGATAGGGGCTATGCACATGAAACGCGCCCTGCCACGCTTGCAGAGAACAAAGGAGCGCGACCCATGCACATGAAACCCATAGCCACTGCGACCGCACTGATGCTGTTGGTCGTAACACAGGCGTCGGCGAACCCGGATTTCTGGCGAAATGAATGGCCAAAAACCGATTTCGAAAAGACCAATGTCGACAATTGGGTTGAAATTCTTTCGGGCGGGCCGCCCAGGGACGGTATTCCCGCGCTCAGTGATCCCCAGTTCATTCAGATCAGTGACGAGACCAAAATCGAAGAACGCGAGCCTGTCGTCACGGTTGAAATTGAAGGCGAAATTCCGCGTACCTATCCGATCCGGTATCTGACCTGGCACGAAATTGTCAACGATACGGCCGGCGGTGTGCCCTATGCTGTCACCTATTGCCCGCTCTGCAATTCGGCCCCGACATTCGATCGGCGGGTCAATGGGCAGCTGCTGACGTTTGGCGTGACCGGAAAGCTGAGGGATTCCAACCTGATCATGTATGATCGTGAAACCGAAAGCTGGTGGCAACAGGCCGTGGGCGAGGGAATCGTCGGCGAGTATACCGGGGTCGAACTGATCCAGTTGCCAAGCTGGATGGAAAGCTGGGCCGAATTCAAGGCGCGCAACCCAAACGGGCTGGTTATGGCAGAGCCAGCCTTTCCACGCACTTATGGCCGAAACCCATATGTGAGTTATGATAGCTCCAGCCGACCATTTCTGTTCAATGGCGAAATGCCGCCCCACGACATTCCGCCATTATCCCGCGTTGTGCGGGTCGAAGATCGCGCCTGGCCCGTATCGCGGCTGGCAGAATTGGGCGAGATCACCGAAGCAGGTGTTACGATCTCATGGGCCTCGGGACAGGCTTCGGCCCTGGATTCAGCACGGATCGGCGAGGGAAAGGATGTCGGCACAATCCGGGTGCGTCAGGACGGGCGCGATGTGCCACATGACGTGATGTTCGCCTTTGCGTTTCACGCTTTCTTTCCGGATGGCGAGTGGATGCTTCAATAACACGCAACCAATCTGTCCCGGTTGCGCAGGACCTGCTGCGCCCGGGCGACGATCCGGTGCTTCGTCCTGCACAGCCAACATCCACCAAGATAACTACGTCCACCTAAATCTTCTCCCCTACCACCCCGATCTTCGCTCGCAACACCCCTCCCACGGATCGTAAATTGTGGCCACGCGTTTCAGACGATGCGCGTTGGGAGAACGACAATGACCACACAGCAATCGCGCTTCGATCAGCGTCAGCAACAATACAAACGCTTCCAGTTTCAGGACCCCGGGCATTGCAATCTCGGCCGATCCCGACTTTTCACCCGCTTCGGTCGCGGCCCTCGATGTATTCAAGCCGAATATGCCAACCAATTGACATTGATCAACCGGCGTATGAGCGCCATGCCATATGGTGAAGTCGTGGATTAAGCAGATCAAATGGTAGGAGACTTCAATGGGCATTGTTGATGGTAAAGTCACCATAGTGACTGGTTCTGGTGCGGGGATCGGTCGCGCAACGGCGCTGAAATTTGCCGAGGAAGGCGCGAAGGTCGTTGTATCGGACATTGATCAGCCGGGGTGCGAAGAAACCGTCTCAATAATCAAAAATGCCGGCGGCGAGGCTATCTTTGTGCCAGCTGATGTTTCGAAAGCCGATGCTGTCAACGCGCTGGTCGTCGAAACAGTCAAGGCATTTGGCAGGCTTGACTGCGCATGCAACAACGCTGGCATCGAGGGGAAAATCACGCCCCTGGTCGATCAGTCAATCGAGGACTTCGATAACGTCGTTTCGGTCAATATGCGGGGCATATTTCTCTGCATGCAAGCCGAAATTCGTCAGATGCTGGCGGGTGGTGGGGGCGCCATCGTCAATCTTTCGTCGGTCGCCGGCCTCATCGGTTTCCCAGGCCTGTCGCCCTACGTCGCCACAAAACATGGCGTGAACGGTCTGACCAAAAACGCAGCTCTGGAATATGGCAAAAACGGTATACGGGTTAATTCGATCTGTCCCGGGGGTGTCGATACGCGCATGCTCGACTCGCTCGCCGAACAGGCGACCGCGGGGACGCTATCGTCAAAGGAAATGATGGATCCGCTCCATCCGATCGGCCGGATCGGAAGACCCGAAGAGGTGGCAGAGCTGATCGTCTGGCTTTGTTCATCGCGCGCGAGTTTCGTGACCGGTGCAATTGTTCCGGTCGATGGCGGCTTCGTTGCCCAATAACGGCTGCACCGGACTGCTCGTTGGGAGCAATGGATCGCGAGTCTTTGCGCGAACTGGCTCACGCGCAACTCGATCAGCAGATCGGCCAGATCGACCGGCAGATCGAGCAGTTGCAAACGGTAAAGGAGCGATATCAAAAAATGACCGAGGCGCTGTAGGAATTTCGCCGGTTGGGTTTGCGGAGTTTTCACCCATTGACGTGCTCCCCAAAGCGGGTGCCAAGCCAATGGAGGGGATGTCCAGACAGCAGACCTTTGCGACACGGAAATGCCGCTAGCGGGATGAATGACCGCCTGAGCGGGTCGCACAGCTGCATCGCAAGAGAACGTCCGACCGCAGCTTTGGGCGGATAACCTGGCAGGATGCCTGGATGACGCGATCGCTTTGGGTCGAAGATCAATGCAGCCCTGCGGGTTCTGGAACGAAATTGCCCAAGTGTAGCGAATAGCAAATAAGAGCCAAAACCATGACCGTCCGGATCGGACGCCCCCGGACGTCCGGACGATGTAAACTGACAAAACATTTTAATTGTTATATTTCAGTGTGTTATGGTGCCCCCACACGGACTCGAACCGCGGACCTACTGATTACAAAAAAAGAACGGTCAATTCTCCCACTTACTCCATTTCGCGCCCTTCAGCCATAAATGCATGATAACACTTACTTTTTCTTGACGTTCTCCGCGCTGACCACGCATGACTTACCCCATGTTTCGCTGCCTACTGCTTCCATAATGCTTCCATTGAAGCACCATCATGGGGATAAATTGATGCCAAAACTGACCAAACGCTTCGTCGAAAGCCTGACCATTGAGGCCAAGGATTATATCATTTTTGATACCGACGTTGTGGGGTTCGGAGTCCGTATCTTGCCGTCTGGACGTAAGAGCTATCTGGTTCAGTATCGCAACGGCGGTCGCACAAAAAGATTGGCTCTTGGAAAGCATGGCACGCTCACGACGGACGAGGCACGAAAGCAGGCAATCCAACGTCTAGGTGAGGTCGCCAAGGGTGACGATCCATCTGAGGTTCGCAACATGGCCCTGCGTGCGCCAACCATATCTGCGCTCTGTGATCGGTTTCTGGATGAGCATGTTCGTCTCAGGTGCAAGCCAAAGACATTGTACGGCTACGAGGGCATAATCCGGCTTAACATCCGCCCGCGTCTGGGGATGTTCAAGATTGCAGATGTCCAACGCTCCGACATTGCCGATCTTCACCATGCGCTGCGCAAAACGCCCCATCAGGCCAATCGCGCGCTCGCCATCATGTCAAAGATGTTCAACACAGCCGAATTATGGGGCCTGAGGCCCGATGGCTCCAACCCATGCCGCTTGGTTCCCAAATACAAGGAGACGCGCAAGGAGCGCTATCTGAGCCAGCCAGAACTGATCCGCTTGGGCGAGGTCTTTTCACATGCACTGGACACACAAAGCGAAAGCCCGTTTGTCATTGCCGCTTACCAATTATTGTTGTTGACGGGCTGTCGACTGTCCGAAGTGCAGACCATGAAATGGGATTACATCACGCCAACCCATCTTGTCCTTCCAGACAGCAAGACCGGCGCGCGACGCATACCATTGCCTGCTGATGCCCACGTCATTCTGGACGCCCTGCCCCGCACCCACGGCAATCCCTATGTTATCGAAGGCAAGTTCCCTGATACGTTCATAACGGACCTACAGCACCCGTGGCAGCGTCTACGCAAGGCGGCTGGCCTTGAAGGCGTGCGCATCCACGATCTGAGGCATACCTACGCCTCAATTGCCGCGATGAATGGCATTGATCTTTTGACCGTCGGGAAAATTCTCGGACATTCGAATTATCAAACCACGCTTCGCTATGCCCATCTCGCCGACGAAGGGGTGCGGACGGCATCGGACAAGATATCGGGTATGTTGGCTGGCGCGATTGCCAGCCCGCGCCAGACGTCACACGCCCGATTACGGATCGTAAGGTAACGTTCCATAGGATAGGATAGGGGCCATATCCGGTTTCGGTTTCCCTATGTAATGCTATCCTATGTAGCGTAGGGGTAAGCAATTCGACCTTGGCACCATCCGAGCATTCGCCATAATCAACATTAAATCGCATCCTGACCCCGAGTTGCACCGAAGGCGGTCGTTGGCAATTTTTCAGCGAATGGCGACTTAGCGGACGTAGCAGATCGTCAAAAGTATCAACACCTACGGTCCTTCTCTAAGCAAATTGCTCGACTGACCGCGTAAAAGGTTGCCGTGCCACAAGCCCAAGACATGCTAAACGGGTCCCGGCTATCGCGGCAACTTTTTCTTCCAGAAATCGATTGGCCCGCAATTACCAGCCCAGTAGGCGCTCAACTTCGTGACGATAAGTCTCGGCCTCAGTGGACATCCAATTTCGGAAGTCGTTTTGGGTTTTGGAGCGAGCCCGACCGCGCAGAGATACAAGCCGATACGAGAATTTTGACTGCGTTGCCGAACTGCTTCCGAACGGCATAATCATCGATCCATCGGACAGGGCTGAAAACGACTCGACCATTCCGCACAAGACGACTCCCAAGCCTTCTTTGGCTGCTCTCAAACCGGAACTGAGACGGGGAAATTCCGGAATTGCAGTTCTCTCCTGATACTCGATTCCGCACTCCTTGCTCCAACTTACCCAATCCAACCATCCTGGGTCGTTAGTCTCTTTCTTGACGAGAATGACCGGAACGCCAGTGAGCGACCTAGTGTCTTCCGACAGATTATATTTATCCGCGAATTCCGGTGTGCAGATCGGCACCACGCACCCGGCGAACAGAAAAATGCTTTCTAGTGGCAATTCAGGCTCCGGTCCGAATCGTATCACGAAATCGAACTCTTCAGACCGCAGATCGACCAAGCGGTGTGTAGTATCAATCCGCAGATCGAACTGATCGCAAATTGCATAGAACTCCGGCAGCCTCGGCGTTAACCAGTACTCCCCAATTCCTAAGCTCATCGAAATTGACAGGCGATTGTCGGGTCCCGACCTGCGCAATTCTGCTAAAACGGAGCTGAGGGAACCAAAGCCGGCGGACAGCTCCGTCGCGATCGTGCTGGCCGAGTTAGTCGGCACGACCCCGGACGGATTTCGCGTGAATAGCTGGCTTCCAACATATTCTTCCAGCCCGCGAATTTGTTGCCCGACAGCCGCGGTGGTGACGCCGAGTTCGTCCGCCGCTGCTCGAAAGCTGCCAGTCCGCAAGGCTGCCTCCAAGGCGCGCAAAGCGTTGAGATGCGACGTTTTCATTTGCCCCCTAAAGTTCAGCTTTATGGCCCCAAAGAATAAATGACCTGACATATCCGAAAAATCAAATGAAAATAATCTAATAGCGGAAGGGCATGGCTTCAGGATGAAAGGTATTCTGCATGCATCTGATGCGAAGTTAAACGTGACGCCCGGCGCAAGACCATGCCGGCGTTCGCTCAAACCTCAGTCCGGGCAGATGCCCGATGGGACATAACAGACGAATTTCGAAAGGGAGTATCTGATTTGGAACTGCTATTGAAAGCCTTGACCCCCCTCAATATCGGCGCAGCGGTCGCCATTGTTGCGACCAGCGGACTGGCAGGTGCGGCCAGCGCCGAGTCAAATGACGAAAAAATCGTCAGAGCTATGTCGGCGGCTCCGGCTGACATCAGCGCCAACGCGACAATTATGGACGTGGATGGCACGATCCTCAGGGAAGGCAGCAATGACTGGGTCTGTCTGCCGGGTGTCGGCTTAATTCCCGGCGACACGCACCCCATGTGCAATGACCCCGTTTGGATGAAGTGGATGGCTTCTGTCGCGGCCGGGACCGAGTTCTCCACCGATGTCGTGGGTGTCTCCTACATGCTTCAGGGCGACGCGTTAGTGAACAACGACAACCCGATGGCAACCGACCCCAATGATGGTGGGGTTTGGGTTCAGGATGGGCCGCACCTCATGATGCTATTCCCGAACATGGAAATGTTGGCCGACTTGCCGCGAGATCCATTTGCTGGCGGCCCTTATGTCATGTGGGGGGAAACACCACTCGCCCATGTCATGGCCCCCATCGAGACCAAAGAAGACACCAACTGAACCTTAGCAGCAGAACAGGAGTATACGATGTCGGTTGAACACATCCAGAATTCAGTCAACGGCGTTATCGCCTACTTAAAAGAGAACCCAAAGGACGCGCTTAGCACTAGTCCACCAATCACGGCAGTCATGGAGGGCGGCCTGCGCTGCAGAGCGACCGGTGACAATGGACAGTCGGTCGTAACCGACATGCCCCAAGCCGTAGGCGGTGGCGGGACTGCGCCGTCGCCGGGCTGGCTGTCACGCGCAGCACTAGCAACCTGTGACGCCACTAGAATTGCTTTACGTGCAGCTGAGTTAGGGATTTCATTGGACACGCTTGAGGTCTTGACGGACAGTGTGGATGACGACCGCGGCCTGTTCGGTATAGACCAATCGGTTCGCGCTGGTTCGCTGAGCCTACGAACCCGAGTGAAAATCGGCGCTGCGGGCGTTAGCGAAAAAATTCTCTGGGAGATTGTGGACTATGCCGTGACCCATTCGCCCGTCGCCGACAGCTGTCGCGGCGAAACGCCTTCAACGCTAGAAGTGACAATCGCCTGACGGCTTCAAAGGAAAGAGTATAGCCCAATGAATACGAGAACTCACGTCAACGACGGGGGCTGTACATGTGGTCATGTACGTTATCAGGTGGTGGAAGATCCCCTGATCGTGCATGGCTGCCACTGCCGCGGCTGCCAGAAAAACTCGGGTTCTGCCTTTGCGATCAATGCCTTGTTTGAGGCCGAACGGGTCAAGCTCATATCGGGCACAGTTGAGGAGATTTCTGTTCCCACGCCCAGCGGCACAGGTCAGGACATCACGCGCTGCAAAATTTGCAAGGTGGCGGTTTGGAGCAACTACAATATGGGCGGCCTACGGAAGAGCATCCGGTTCATTCGCGTCGGAACACTTGATGACCCGGACCAATTCCCGCCGGATGTGCACATCTACGCAAGTTCAAAGCAACCTTGGGTCGTTCTGCCGGAAAATGACCCCCACGTTGAGAAATTCTACGAGTTCAGGAAGACCTGGTCACCCGCGAGTCTGAAGCGTCTCACGAAGATCGAAGAATCCGCCGGCATCAAGATTTCCTAAAAGCTCAGACTGAAGGCTCCCAAACCATGACGCCAAATCTTTGGCATTCAGGCATGTCAGTTCTTGTGGAATACGAACTCAAAAGCGCAAAGAATCAATGTCTGTACCGGGCTCGAAGCGGTCATTTGGCAATTTTGGTCCGATAACCGAATTCCGATTATCGACCAATATAGCTCGGCGGGATAAGTAACGATCTTTGGACGGCTTATAAGTTGCACAGCTATACACCGGCTTCAATTTAGGGTAGAAATTGTCATTCTAAAATGGATAGGCCCAAAATTCTATGGTTCGCAAAACTCCGCCGGCATGGAACTGGACAGGCAACGAAGAACATCAGCACGAAATTAAGGGTCAGGAAGACCTCGATATCGTGGCTATCTACAAAATTCTCGGTCTAGGCGATGGGTCGCAATTTGTTGGGAACGACGATCCGATTTTCGCTATCTCAAGCGCCCTACATGACTATCATCTTAACGCGCACCCGACACATGTACCAAGTTTCTCTGGTAGGCTAGCTTTGGTTCGCGAAATCCATAAACGCGCAAAAGCGCTTTTAGACGGGATCGAAAGTATTGGCGAAGACTCTTGGGACGATTTTGAAAATAGTCTCACTAGCGCTCTTGGTCAAAAGCCATCTTGGAATGGCTTCGATGAAAAGGATCGAGAGGAGAATGGCGGATACATAAGCCGTGAAATTCAAATGTTCCGAGATTTCACTTCTGGAGGTGTCCAGGAATTCGCCCGGCTGACGGATATTGTGGTCAATGAGTTTCCAAATAGCCCCGACGCCCCCAAAAAAGGCCGCCCCGAAAAAATAGCCTTACAAGAACTCATTCGGGAACTGGCGTGGATTTACGAGCGATATACCGACCAAGATGCATATGAAGGCTTTGCGTCGGTCAGGGCTGAACCCAAGAGCTCAGGCTCGTCAAAACCCAACTACGAATATGACAGCGCATTTTTCAGACTTGTGCTCGAAATCATCCGAAAGTTTGATCGAGAAGCAGCCCCAACCAATAATGCTTTGGGTTGGCAAGTCCGGCAGGCGTTAACAACTCCGTCGCCTAATCCGATGCCGATGACTGTAACGTACGAACCTGATGATGAAGACGAAGATTTTGATGAGGATGTTGATAATCGAAATTAATTGCCCCCCAAAAAGTGTGCATTTTTCACATTAGGAATATTTGAAACTGCGGTGCACTACGCCCTAGATTGTTTTCAGAAATGGAACGCAATGGAGGCAGGTCAGTGCACGATATTCAACAAACAGATGGTGTTGGAACCGATCATATGGATCGGTTGATTGATGAAAACCAAGCAGCCGATATTCTTTGCTACTCGGTTCGCGCCCTTCAAAATTGGCGCGTGCGTGGCGGTGGTCCCAAGTTCATCAAGGTTTCCAGCCGGTCGATCCGCTATACGCGCCGCGATCTGCAAGTCTGGATCGATGAACGCAAGGTGAGCAACACCGCACAAGCGACTATTTAACAACAAGTTTTGCCCGTGCGGGGTTGGAAGCACCGTGCGGGATTTTGGGGCCGGCAGGCTTCAACAAGGGGCGCGAGGTGTCGCCACCTCGCGCCCTTTTTATGCCCGCCACATGTGCCCCACCTCTGTTCGGGGTCCTGCCTTTCAACACCCACCGCCGGGCGTTTGCGCCCGGCCCCAAAACAAAAGCTTCCCCGCCGGAGGCTCTTCTCTTGGGCGCTCAGCGCACTAATCGGAACGAAACAACCAAATAATTGAATCGGGTGAAATTGGATTTTCCAAGAGGGGGGTCCCTGTAACACCCCCCTCACCGCTGACAAGGCGCAATTAGGAGTACAACTATGTATAAAATTATCCACCAAGGGGTCGACACGCTGGATGTCGCTCTGGCTGGCACATTGCCCAAGCAAGTAATCGATGAACTTATGGTTGCTCGGCAACTTGCTGAAACGATGCACAACGACGACCACGGCGTATCGGTTTGTCTTGGTCCAAACAAAAGGAAGTTTTTCGTCAAAGGTCAGGGCAAGAAAGGCGGGTATTATTTTGTCATCGTTGACGATCCGACCGGAGCAATTTTTTCGGTCAAGAAAAACGCACAACGCCCTGATTGGAACTTCTTTGTATCAGCTCGCGCGGCGGGCCTGCTCTCGCGATCCTATGAAGGGATGAAGCGTCACATTGCCGAAAGCCTGACAGATATCGGCGCGGTTATCACTGACGTCAGCGTCAACCGAATTGACTACGCAATAGATATCGCCACGCCTGAATTCGTCCTTGAAATGGAGAATTTCATTGCGCCGCGAAAGTCCAAAGTTGGCTGCTACTTCACCAACGGTTTTGACATGGATGATCTTGGTAATCCGGTCGGGAAACACGACAGTGAAGTCGTTGGAAGCGTCATGCGCGGCGGGCGCTTTGAAAGTGTCACCGTCGGCAAGATGCCCGGTCGACAGGTGACCCTATATGACAAACTGCAGGCCGCGAAGGATTTGAAAACGGATTATTGGTTTCCGGCTTGGAAAATCGATCCGCGAAGTCCGGGCACTCAGGTTTGGCGGGTTGAACTGCGCGCCGGGAAGAAAGGTTTGGAACGCTACATTCGCCCACCGCAGAAACGAAACTATGAGACCGTGGATGCAGTCTTGCCAGAAATGCTGTGCGACGCCGTTAGACAAATCCGATACGCCTATGGTGGCAGAAATCTAGGCAATGTCACACGCTCAGAGGTTCATCCGCTTTGGCTGGCCGCTCAAGAAGCAGTGTCTGATCTGCCGCATGACGATGTTCCCGCCTTACCGCCAGAATATGTCCTGGAACTTATGCGCAAGCAACGGCACGCGATGGCGGAAAGCCAAGCCTTCGGCAACCTCAACAATATGCTGGTGCTAGAAGGCTATACCGAAGCGGAAATCCAAAGCAGCTACGCCCGGTTGGCTGCTGACCGCGCTCTCAAATATCAGGATGGATTGGGAAAAGACCTTCATCGGAAAAAACTGGATAAGACATTGGATCGGCTTAGCATCTTCGTGCCCACGGATTGAAGATCGCCCCCGAATTTCAGATGTAGGCACTTACGGGAACAGTGACGAAAGGCGGGAAACAGACATCCTATTCTCCGCACTTTGCGTCCGGCTTCTGACATGTACACTCTGGTAGAGCCCGCCCCAATTATTGCAAAATCGTAAAGTTGTGCTAGGGTTCCCAGAATTATTTTGAGACAGGCACGCCAGAGTATTAAGGCGACGTAACGAGTTCGAACCTTCGAGCCGAAATGAGCGCGTCCATTTTAGGCAGCGCCGTCAACTAGAGGGAAAATTCGATGAAGGACTGGAATATACAAGGCGAAGAGCTTGCCAATTGCAACTGCAACTATGGCTGCCCGTGTCAGTTTGGCGTTTTGCCCAACACGGGGAACTGCGAAGCGGTGGTGGTCTACGATATTGAAAAAGGGCATTATGGCGATACGCAGCTCGACGGTCTGCGCGCGGCAGGAATCTATTACTGGCCCGGCCCGATCCACGAGGGCAATGGCCGTATGCAGCTTGTTGTCGACGAAAGGGCCGATGCCGATCAGCGCACCGCGCTAGAGGCTATCATGTCTGGCGAGGACACTGAAGAAATGGCTACAATGTGGTTTGTCTACAGCGCGATGAGCCCAAACAAACATAAAACACTTTATGCCCCGATTGATCTGGATTGGGATATCGAAAGTCGAAAGGGTCATGCAAAAATTGGAGATATCGCCGACGTTGAAGTCGGCCCGATCCCCAATATCGTATCCGGCGATCCGCATCGAGTGTCGATCCAACTTCCACACGGGTTTGAGTTCCGCCATGCAGAAATGGCATCGGGGAAGTCCAAGACCAGTGGGGGCGAGATCAGCCTGAGTTTTGACGCGACGCACGCGCATCTGGCCAAACTGAACTTGAGCGGCCATGGCGTCGCCACCTGAGCAGGCGCGGGCCCTATGACCACTTCAAAAGGACCGGTCGAACGGGTCGTTTCACATGATCAGTGGATTGTAGCCGGGGCTGTTGGACTTATAGTCCTGCTCGCCGGATTTTATACGCTTTGGGGCGTCGGCATGAATATGTCAGCGCTTGAAATGGCCCGTATGGCAGCACCCATCGGCGAGCCTATGCGGATGGGCGCTCAGCCGGTCTGGACATGGAGCTATGCCCTGCTGATCCTGCTGATGTGGTGGATTATGATGGTAGCCATGATGACGCCCAGCGCCGCCCCAACGCTGCTGCTCTACACAGCGCTGAAACGGCGGGGCTCGGAGAAGGAACGGGCCGTCACCCTCAGCCTGCTGTTTCTAGCCGGATACCTTGTGGTCTGGGCACTATTCAGCTTGATTGCGACTGGTCTGCAATGGACCACCGAGGCCGCAGGTCTGACGAATGGACCTATGATGACCCTAAATTCCAAGGTCGCGGCAGGGATCGTGCTGATCCTCGCGGGGCTCTTTCAGTTTTCCAGCCTAAAGACTGCCTGTTTGAAACACTGCCGATCCCCGGCCCATTTCCTCGCCCAGCATCCCAGCAAAGGATACAGGGGGGCGCTGAGAACAGGTATGCGGCATGGCACATATTGCCTCGGATGCTGCTGGGCGCTGATGGCACTCCTTTTCGTGGGCGGCGTGATGAACCTTTATTGGATCGTCGGTCTGGCGCTTTATGTCTTGGCCGAAAAACTGGTGCCCTACCCACGTGCATTTTCGCGACTTACAGGGGCATTGCTCGTGGCCGTCGGTGTCTGGGTGTTGGCCTTCTTGGGCTGAGCGCTTGAGACCGGTCGTGGCGAGGTGATTTTGAGGCATAAACAAGCAACAGGAGAAACGAATGGCACATATTGATTGGTATATCGAAGGGCCTAGCTACGGAAATTGCAACTGCGGCTATTCCTGCCCTTGTCAGTTCGAAGAACTGCCCACCCATGGCGACTGTCGCGGGTTCGAGGTGATTGAGATCACCAAGGGCCATTTCGGCGACGTGGATCTGACAGGAACAAAGGCCGCGCTCCTTTATGCTTGGCCCAGAGCGATTTTCGAGGGCAAGGGCGAAATGCAGGTCATCATCGACCCAGATGCCACAGAAAAACAGCGCGACGCGTTGCGCCGGGTTTTGCAAGGCGAAGAAACCGACGACGAAGCAACCCATTGGTGGGTCTTTCGCGCCATGTGTGACACACTTCATGAGACGCTTTATCAGCCAATCGAATACGAGGCAGATATCAACGGACGCACGGCCACAGTGAAAATTGGCGATTTCTTGAGCTCCGCCGGTCGCCCGATCCAGGCCCCTCATGGCGGCGGCGAGCACCGGGTGCGCATCGACATTCCTGGCGGTATCGAATTCACAATCGCAGAAATCGGCAATGCCTCGACAACCGCGGATGCCGCTATCAAACTGAACCTGAAGGACAGTTTCGGTCAGTGGCATTTCCTGAAACACGGGCCCAGCGGCGTTGTCTACTAGGGATTGGAGACGTCGGTTTCCAAGGACCGATGGGGTAACTAGCGCATCTTCTTCGGATTCCAAATCGTCGTTTGTGGCTGTCTCGGTCAAGGTCAACTATGGTCCGAAAGTAATTTCGCTCCTGCAGGTTCTGGAACCAAACTGCCCAAGCGTAAGAAATAGCCAACATCATACGTCGTCTTCGATTCTAAGATGGTTGCTCGATTGTCACATTAAATCTGTTCACCGATTGCTTCCACAGTGCTTCCATGGGCAAATCATCGAAGTTCAGGTCAATCAAAAACTTGATATAAGCGCTTGATATTATTTAATTAAATGGTGCCCCCACACGGACTCGAACCGCGGACCTACTGATTACAAATCAGTTGCTCTACCAGCTGAGCTATAGGGGCATTCGATCTTGCGCAAATCTGACCACGCCGATGTCTGGCGTTGCAAGGGGTTGGGCCATCGAAATCGCCGCTCGTTTAGCAAAGGAACAGGCGCGGCGCAAGCCACAGGATGGATTATTTTTGCGTGGCACGGTGCATATTTTACCTGCCATGTGAGCCGCCGGAACGATTGGCCCTTGCCAGTAAAAGAACGGCACTTAATCCCACAGCAATGACCATGATCGCCGCTGGTGATGCATTTCCGATCTGTTCAAGCGATGCTTTTTCATAGACCCGGGTCGACAACGTGTCGAAATTGAAAGGGCGCAGCAACAATGTCGCCGGCAGCTCTTTGACGCAATCGACAAAAACCAAAAGCAACGCGGTGCCAATCGATCCGCGCATCAATGGAAAATAGACCCGGCGCAATGTCCCGGTCGCCGTCTGTCCCAGTGACCGGGACGCCATCGGCAGTGACGGCGACACACGGCCAAAGGCGGCGTCGGTTGCGCCCTGGGCAATCGCGAAGAAACGCACAACATAGGCATAAATGATCGCAAAGGCCGAGCCGGTGATCAACAGCCCGGTGTTCCAGCCAAATAACGTCTCGGCGGAATTTGCGATCGCGTGATCGAGATAGGACATTGGAAACAGAATGCCGATCGCCAGCACCGCGCCTGGGGCTGCGTATCCAAGTGACATGACAGGTGCCAGCATACGGGGTAATTTCTGATGGCTGAGACGGATACCGTAGACCGCGAAAATTGCCGCCGCCACCGTCAGCACCGCAGCGATTGCGCCGACAAAAAGAGTATTGGTAAAGGCCTGCAAAAGACCTGGATCCAACCAGCGATCCGCGTTTTCCAGCGCGTGAAACAATATCACCAGAAATGGCAGAACAAACCCGACAAGAAACGGCACCAGACAAAAGGCCAGCGCGGCCCACGCCCCTGCCCCCGAAATTTTTTGTGCCTGCAGCGGACGCATTTGGCGCGACGCCCGGTGGAATTTCATCTTTCTGCGGCCGGATTTTTCAAATGTGACCAGGACAAGCACCAGCAACAGGACCACAGTGGCTATCTGGGCCGCACCGCCGGCATTACCACCTTCCAGCCATACGCCGAAAATCCCGGTCGTCAGTGTTTGCACCGCGAAATATGAAACAACGCCAAAATCGCTGACTGTTTCCATCATTACGATCGCGACGCCAGCGACGATCGCCGGGCGCGCCAGGGGCAGCCCCACCTTCCAGAACCGCGCAACCGGGCCAGCGCCCAGCGCGCGCGCAACTTCATAGCTTCCTGCTGACTGGTCGCGAAATCCGTTGCGCGCCAGCAAAAATACATACGGAAAAAGCGCCGCCGCCAACACGATGATGGCTGAACCGCGCGAACGGATTTCGGGAAACCAATAGTCGCGTGCATTTGTCCAGCCAAATATATCGCGCAAAGCGGTCTGAACCGGGCCTGCATATTCCAGAAAATCGACCAGCGCATAGGCACCGACATAGGCCGGAATGGCCAGCGGCAACAGCAACAGCCATTGCAGCGCCCTAGCCCCCGGAAAACGGTACATCGTCACCAGCCACGCTGATATTGTCCCGAAAAACGTCGCCAGAATCGCTACACCAAAGGCCAGGTACAACGTGTTTTTCAGGTATCGCGGCAGCGTCGTGCTGATCAGGTGGGGCCAAATATTTTCGGTCGGATTGAACGCAATCCACACAACCGACAGGATCGGCAACAGAACCAGCAACGCAATACAGAATGCCCCCAGGGACCAGCCGTTTGGCAGGCGCATCCAGCGATCAACGGGCGCAATCTGACTGTTTTTGTCGATCATTTGTGTGACCGCATAACCAAAAGCTGTTTAACTGTCCAGAAAACCGCATATACTTTGGTACAACAATATTTCAGGTCAACTGGCAACGCATGCAGGTCGCAATTCATCTCGGAGCCCACTGCACAGACGATGATCGTTTGTTGAAAACCCTTTTGCAAAACAAGGGCGTCTTGGCAAAGGACGGGATATCGGTGCCCGGACCCGGCCGCTATCGCGACTCTGTCAAGAAAACGCTGGCCAAACTGCGCGGCGCGCCCGCCAGCCCGGACACCCAGGACATGCTGTTGGAATCAATACTGGACAACGAAACCACAGAGCGACTGGTACTGGCCAACGAGGATTTTATCTGCGTTCACGGACGGATTTTTGAAAATCACATTCTTTATGACAAGTCAGGTTACAAAACCAATTGGTTACGCAACCTTCTGCCGGATGCCGAGTTCGAATTTTTTCTGGGAATACGCAACCCCGCCACTTTCATTCCTGCCGCGTTCAAGCACCCGAAACAGAAACAGAAAGACTTTTCCTATTTTCTGAACAACGCCGATGTGACCGATATTTTATGGTCTGATGTTCTTGTATCCATCCAAGAGGCAAACCCGGGATGCCCAGTGACAGTCTGGTGTAACGAAGACACGCCGCTTATCTGGCCAGAGGTTATTGGCGAGGTCAGCGGATTTGAAAATTACGGGGCGCTGCAGGGTGGGTACAATGTGTTATCCTCTATCATGTCGGATGTTGGCATGCGCAGGTTGCACACATATCTGGGCACGCACCCGCCACAGACCGAAATCCAGCGACGCCGGATTGTCACCGCGTTTTTGGACAAATTCGCGCTGGCCGAAGAAATCGAAGAAGAACTGGATGTGCCCGGATGGACCGAGGAACTGGTCGTCGAACTGACGGACATCTACGAAGAAGATATTTTTGACATCCAGAAAATGCCGGGTGTGAAATTCATTTCGCTCTGAGCTGGGCCAGCCTCTGGAAATCGGTCGCGTCAGCTAGGCACGATAACATCACCTGATTTGCCTGCCGCATTCCATGTGGCGCACCGGTCCGATCCGGCACCGTGCTGTCAGGTGGCATCTGTATCGGGTGGCTGGACCCCGCGCGACCCTTTTGGATCATCCAGCGCCTTCAACGCTGATGGCATCGCCACCGCGTTGGACAATACCCTTATCAGCGCGCTGTCGTGCAGGCCCGCTGTCAACGCTTGCAGAAATTCGACCGTCAGACCCGACTGCGCTGCGGCGCTGCGCAAGAAATCGTCTTTACCATTGATCAATGTGGGCATTTACTCTCCCGATGTCGGAACCTGGGTTGTGGACTATTTTCACTTGCAACCAACCTTAGCTTGACACCCACAGGGAGAGTCAAATATTTCAGACCCAGGTATAATATTTTAGACACGAGGGGCGTCATGGAAATTCTTGCGACACTGAAGGCCCGTTTGCGGCAATCAATCGACGCACATCCCAACCTGACCGCGACCTCTCTTGGGCTGGCCATTGGCAAGTCGCGGGGATATATTCCCGGCCTGTTAAAGGGCGACAGTTTGCCCAGCATATCGGTTCTGGCGGAAATTTCGTCCTGCCTTGGCCACACGCCAAACTATTTTCTTGGCTTTGACAGCGAAATGCGTGTCGAACAGACCTCGGAAAAATCGGACTACCTCAGTCACCAGGCGGAACGGGTTGTCAATCAGCTGTTGACCGCGGCGATGAACCGTCTTTGCCTGGAAGACAACAGCCCCAGCATCGAAGACGTCATTTTCTGGTGGCGACAAGGGGATGGCGCGCTTGGCAATATGGATGCCTTTTCCGACAAGTTCGATCTGTTCTACATCCCGGACCCGAACGACCAGACCCTGGTACCCCACAAGGTTGGGGGCGATAGCCTTGCAGCGAATTGTCTACACACAGCAAGTCCTGAGAAATTAAGCAATTTTCTTGATACATTGGATGTCAGCGGACGGCGCGAACTGGTCAAATCCTACTATGAGGCGCGCCACAAGATCAGCCTGACAGATCACGTCGTGACGGTTGATATGCCGGGCATCCCCAAGGCATTCGATTTGGCCTATTTCAAGCTGATGCTGCCAGTCAGTGATGCGGCGGGTCACAAATATATCCTCAATTACTCAAAGAAGATGCCCTACACTCAATAACATATTCAACGTCTTCGCGGGATGCGGCGACCAGGTATTCTTCGCTAACGCGGCCTTCGGCTGGTGCGGCCCAGGTTTGGGCATTCGGGATTGACCACGTAAAGCCATAGCGCACCGCAAATCCGGTTTCCACATCCCTGGGGCGCATGAATGCGTAAACCCAATCAAATTCATATTCCAGATATGCCAGGCAATGGGTGAGCTGAATAAAGGGCATAAGCACACCGATCGAACCGCGATCTTTTTTGGCCCGGTGCAAATCACCCAGATAAATCAACTTGCCGCCCATATGCCGGGTCAGCGGATTCGCAACCTTAGAGAGAGCATTCGCACCCTGCCCCGCATAGGCACGGGTCGCGATGCGTGACCAGTATGACTCGACAGTTTCGCTGCCAATGTCATCATGGCGCACTAGCAATCCAGCAGCGTCCTGGCCGTCTTTTGTCAAAAACAATGCGAATGAATTCTTTTCAGTGAAATCATTATGCGCAGGTGACATGACCGGTGTCAGCGTCGACTTGCCAATTTTAAACAGACGCTGCGCGGCCTCTTCGCGATCTTGAACTGCAATCGCACTATAGCCCTTTTCGCGCAATTGGCCGACACAGCTTCCGGCCAAATTCACCAGGTTCATTTTGAACAAATTTCGTGCCCGATCGCGTGCCCCAACAAAACATTGACTAGCATACAATTCTCCAATTGCCACTGAACTCGCATTTGTCTGGGCGCATCAGGGTTCAAATATGGCTTTCCCATTACATTTTCGCGCCACTGTTGGCGGCGAACGATATATCCATTGGTACTCGTAATGTCATATTTCCTTCCCACCCGGGAAGCACTCAATACAACCGCTAAAATGTTGATCACGTTCCGCGATCATTTTTGTAGCGCACAGAATACGTCTAGGTTGCATAGAACCGGTTGATTTTGAAGCCGTGACTAAATCTGGCACATGCAACATCCGCAACCGTGTCATTGCCAGCACACATCGGCCGGTACGGGTGCGACCAGGGTCGCAGCAAAGGTTCGACATCGCCGTTACCGATATCCGGCCCGCGGCCGTGAAACATGGTCAAAAATGCGGTGCGCGCCAATAAAACACATATCCCAAACCGCCGGACCGACAGGTCAGGGACCGGCAATCACTTGCCACTGTGAACAGTTGTGGCGGGTCGGTTACATACCCAGGGCTTGTTTATACATATCCAGCACCGCTTCTTCTTCTTCCAGATCGGCCTTGTCACGTTTGCGCATCGCCACGACCTTGCGCAGGATACGCGTGTCATACCCACGCCCCTTGGCTTCTGCCATGACCTCTTTTTGCTGGTCGGCGATGTCTTTCTTTTCGGCCTCAAGCCGTTCGTAACGCTCGATGAACTGACGCAATTCATCTGCTGTGACCCGGTAGGAAATATCGCTGTTTACATCGCTCATCTGACGCCTCGTATTTTTGATGGTTTGCGCTTGCCTACCCGGCTGCCGAAACAGAGGCAAGCCGATCTGTGTCTTGCCCTTGCGAAACCGATAATGCTAGGCGCAGGGAAAGCGATCACAAGGGGATATGGATCATGGACGGACTAATATGGGCGGGCGCCGTTGTATCAGTCGTCGGCGTCGCCGGGCTGGTGTGGTGCATTGTGTCAGCCAGCCGCGCCAGGCGCGAAAATCTGGAAGACGCGGCCATGAAAGCGCGGCTGCAAAAACTGGTGGCCCTGAATATGGGTGCATTGGCATTGTCAGCCATCGGGCTGATGATGGTGGTCATCGGCATACTTTTGGGCTGATAGCCCGAAAGACTGCGACCGCGCAGTGATCACGAAATCCTGTCATGTCGGTGACATGCCCGTCTGCACAGATGCGTGCGACATCTGATGTCGCACGCCTGGGGTGTCAGACAGGCAAATTATCCCACAAATCCTCATCCGCATCGTTGGATGTGATGTGGCAAGGCTGATAGGTTTTCTGGCTTTCCGCCAAGCCTTTTGGCGGTTTTTTCGCCGGCTTGCTTTTTTGCGCGAGTGTTTCGGTGCGACGGACGTGATCTTTTTTGATCTTGGAAATTATATGTGGGGCAGACATGGCCGTTTCCTCCTCAAAGTCGGTCAGATTGTCCCTTGTTCGGATTTGCTGTTTTTGGCCGCACAGACGCGGCAGAATGGTGTGTAGGGTAGCACATCCAAACGTTCTTCTGAAATGGCTGCGCCGCATTTTACGCAGAATCCATATTCACCGGCGTTCATCCGCTCAAGCGCGGCGTCTATCGCGCGAATTTCCTGCAAACCAGAACTGCCCATTTCTTCAAGCACCTCGTCTCCCTCGCGCTCGACCGCCAGTTCTTCCCAGTCAGCGGAGTTGTGCGATTCCAGTTCGTCATCAATGACATGCAGACGTTTGTCCAATTCTGACCGGCGCGCGACCAGTGTTTTTCGTCTTTCGCTAAGGGGGGTCATGGTCGCTCCTTTGGTTGCCAAAGGAATTATCGCAGCGATCGGTGGTTTAACGCATTGATACAGGTCAATCGCTGCCTGAAATTCTGCCGCTGCGCCGTGCCGGGTCATTCAGAACCCTTTTGCGGGGGCAAATCGCCCACACCGTTTTGATCTGGATTCGGCGGTTTTGTCGCCGTATCCGGGGCTGCCAGTGCAACGGCCAGGGCGCCACCAAATTCCTCGGGCTCTGCCACGGCATCACGTCGATCCGACGCGCATTGGATGCGGATCGCCCGCATTCCGGACGACTGCCCCAGCCTGGCGGCCGACACCTTGCGGTGATCACTGCCCTCAACCGAGACACTATCCAATGCGCTGACCGGGACATTGACCAACGCACCTTCTTTCCAGCCCGAAATTTCCGATAACGCCACGGAAAACCGATACAGCACAGCCTCCATCTCGGCCGTTGATCTGCTGACGGTTGCGTCCAGAATGCGGGCCCATTCGCTGGCGTTTTTCTTGTCCAGTTGTTGCATGCTTGCCTGAAACCACGGCAACACCAGTTGCAAGCGACCCTGCGCGGCACCCAGCCCCAGATCAAGCCCCAGTGTGTAGTTGCGATAAGGGATTTCTTCCATCGCCAGGCCCAGTTCGCGCGGGTCATCCACCGCACGGGCATAGCGATATCCCACCACAGGCGGCACGTCCCGCAACCCGTCAAGGTTGCGTTCAAACCCCGCCAGCGCCCGGTCCAGCAGATCACCAACCAGTACCGCGTCAATGCCGGTGCAAGGCCGTGGGTCGGTGTCGCCAGACGATATGCGCCCGGTGGTGACATGTTCGACCAGCGCAACCATCACCGCGTGGTCGATCACCGCCAGGCCGATGCCGCGATCTGCGCCCTGCAACCGCAGCAACAATGCGTGATCCGGCAGCTTATCCAGGGTGGCGGCCAGCGTGACCCGTGATTCATCAAAGGATGTCACCGACAGCGTAAGCCCGCCCAGATCCCGCGCCGCGTGCACCATCGCCTTTCGCAGCGCCACCGGCGGTGACATCGATACCATTTCCGGCGCGGGACGGGCTGTGCCCAGCATCCGGCGTAATGCTGACTGTTCTGATTTCTCGGGCATTCAGGAACTGGCCATCGTTGTTTCACGAACAACTTCGCCCATCAGGGTTACCAAAGTGTTGAAATCGGGGCTATTCAGCCGCGCGTGCCCGCGAAGATTTGGTGGGCAAACGGACGCGAAATGCGGCCCCACCCTGTCCCGGAAGATACGCGATCTGGCCACCCAGCTTGGCCACGATTTCGCGGCAGATCGCCAGCCCCAGACCAGCCCCCCCCGCCGCGGCCTGATCCGAAAGGCGAGAAAACTTTTCGAATATCACCGCCTGGCTCTTTTTGGGAATACCAATGCCGTTATCGATAAAGTCGATCTGCGCATCGTCACCGCGCCGCGTGACTTTGATTATCAGTTTGGGGTTTCGGGAATCGCAGTATTTCCCGGCGTTGCTGATCAGATTGATAAAGACCTGCCGCAGGCGGTCCGGGTCGGTCATCAAATCAATATCTTCGCCGCCAGCATCACGGATGATCTGAAACGACGTGTCCTGGATAAATGACGCGCTGGACATCACCGCGCGGTCAATCACCGACGTTAAATTCACACGTTGCAGGTTCAGCGAACTTTGCCCGTTTTCAAGCACACTAAGATCCAAAAGATCGTCCAGCAGGCGGGTCAGTCGCAATGTTTCATCATGGATGATGGATGAATAACGGTTCACCTCTTCATCCGGAATTTTCTTTTCGCCCATCAGGATTTCCGAAAATGATCGGATCGACGTCATCGGGGTGCGCAGCTCGTGGCTGATCTGACTGAGAAACGCGTCCTTTTGGACCGACAGTTCTGTCAGTTTTTCATTGGCCTCGCGCAACTGGCGCGCCGTGCGGGTCAGTTCTGCGGACTTGTCCTCCAGCTTACTGGAATACTCCAACATTTGGGCGGTTTCATCCGCAACCGCCATCAGGTCTTCGACGGACACAGATGCGCCACCGATGATTTGCCCCATCATCGCGTGGGCCGTGGCCGCCCCCACCGATCCGGTTAATTCGCGTTCCAGCTTTTCAATGAAATCGGGCGTCGGATCAGGAAGATAGCCATGCTGCCCCTGCAACCGGCTTTCTTCCTGAAACAGCGCCTGCGCCTCTTGCGCGCCTAAAATGCGCTGCGACATCACCAGTAAATCTTCGCTTTCGGCAGACCCGCCGGACCATCCACGCGCCGATGCGGAATGTTCAAACACATTGACAAACTGGGCGCCTTGCAGCCGTTCCAGCGGGCTGGGAAAACTCGACAGTGATCCGGCCACGAAAAACAATGTGTTCAATGCAATGCTCCAGAACACGGCGTGCACAACCGGGTCCATCCCCTCGATGCCAAATAACGCGCCCGGGCGCAGCCAGCCAAGACCGAATGGCCCTTCGGCTAAAACCGATGCAGACAGGATTGCGCTTTCGCCGAAACTGGGCAGGAACAACGTATAGGCCCACACAGAAAATCCGACCAGCAATCCGGCCGCTGCACCCCTGCCGGTGGCGCCGCGCCAGAATACGCCACCAATCATCGCCGGCAACACCTGCGCGACCCCGGTGAATGATATCAGGCCGATTGCAGCCAGGGCTGACCCGCCGCCGGAAAACCAGTAGTACAGATACCCCAGCGCCAGGACCCCGCCGATACTGATCCGGCGCGCGATCAGGATCGTGTTGCGCACATCACCGGACATCGACGCACCGCCCTGTTGCGCGTTCAGCCAGATCGGCATGACGATGTGGTTGGACACCATCGTCGAAATCGCAATTGCCGCCACAATCACCATTGACGTGGCCGAGGAAAAACCACCCAGAAACGACAGCATCGCCAGACCTTCGCGATCAAACAACAACGGAACGGTCAATACGAACAGGTCCGGGTTCGACCCCTTGGGCATCACCGACAAGCCAACCACGGCAATCGGCACGACAAACAGGCTCATCAAAAACAGATATAACGGGAACGCCCAGCTTGCAGTTGCCAGATGGCGTTCGTCGGCGTTTTCGACAACCAGAACCTGAAACATCCTTGGCAGGGTCAGAAATGCAGCCGCCGACAAGAACATCAGCGCCGCCCAGCGCCCACCATTGATCTGCCAGTCGGCAATCGGTGAAGATTCGATTTTTTGCAGAATATCGCTGGGGCCTTCGGCCACCCCCCAAACCACAAAAATACCGACGGCAAGCAAGGCCACCAGTTTCACGATCGCTTCCAGCGCGATGGCCGTCACAACACCGGGATGACGTTCGTTTGCATCCAGGTTCCTGGTGCCGAATACGATTGTAAAAATGGCCAGTCCCACAGCGACCCAAAGCGCGGTCGCATTCAGATCCAGCAGCGCCAGACCTTCAGGAGAATCGCTGGCGAATACCGCGAATGACAGTGTCACCGACTGCAACTGCAATGCGATATAAGGGGTGGTGCCAATCACAGCCATGACCGTGACGATGACCCCCAGCAAATTCGATTTCCCATAACGCGACGAAATCAGATCAGCGATTGACGTTATGCGTTGCGTGCGACCGATGCGCACAAGTTTGCGCAAGATCCACCACCACCCCACCACAACCAGCGTCGGCCCAAGATAGATGGTTACAAATTCAAGACCCGAGCGCGCGGCATATCCAACCGCACCGTAAAAGGTCCAGGCCGTGCAATAGATCGACAAAGACAGCGTATAGACCATGGGCGATCGCAACCACCCCAAACGCCCGGCCTCGGCCCCTTTTTCTGCACCAAATGCCACCAGAAACAACAACGCGACATAGGCCAGACTGACGATAACAAGTAAATTGAACGGGATCATTCGGCCCGCTCCTGTTTGCCTCTTTCGGCCACGTCTTCTTGATGTGTATCCAGATAGCGCGACAGCCAACCCGCGCCGGCAATCAGGCCCGCCCAGATCACAAACACATAGACTGTAACCGTTCGGGTCGCGCCAATTCCACCTTCACCAGCTGTCCACAGCAAAGGTAACAGAAACAGGAACGCGCCCAATATGGGCAATGCCCGCGCCGCGTCCATGGCACGGCGACGGCGATACCCCTGTCGCGCCAGAAAAAGAGGACGCGTCGGTTTCATTGGCCCAGCAACTCGGCGACGGACCCCAGCATGTCGGTATTTGAAAACGGTTTTGTCATGAAACGGCTGACCCCGTAACGTTCGGCAAGTTCACGATCTTTCTTTTGCCCGCGCGCCGTCAGCATCAGAACCGGCAACGCGGTCGTGGCGTCATCTGCACGCAGCTCGCGCAGGATATCATAGCCCGACCGATTGGGCAGCATCACATCCAGAATGATCATGTCCGGCTTGCGGGTCTGCACCGCCTGTACCGCCGTTAACCCATCTGTATGCGTGTCGACCTTATAGCCTTCTCTTGAAAGAACGAACCGGATCGCCTCGATGATATTTGGTTCATCCTCGATCAGCAGGACATGTTTGCCCATACGCCGATCTCCCCCCTATAGATGTCATGTCCTCTTGATCGCGACTATTGCCGGGAATTGCCGGTCTGTCAAAACCCGTCTGCCAATACCGATGGCTCGCGGCGCGCGGGACAGCCATCGCGCGGACAAATGCGGCAACTGGTGCCGATCAATAACGGGTCGGCGGTTTCGCCGACAGATGCCCGGTCATCCGGCAGGATCAGCATTGTTGCGCGCACCACCTGCGGGCGGTTGAAACCGGACATCGCTATGGGATTGGAAACCGCATAGGTCAAGAATCGCTGCGGCGTGTGCCCAACCTGTTCGACCACATGGCGGACCGGCAAGGTCGGCCGGGTCAAAGCCTGAAACAAGGGCCAGAGCGCACAGGACGCACCATAACGTGGCAGCGCAAACCCATCCACCGGTTTGCGAAACATCAGGGTGCCCGAACTGTCACATTCCACCAAGCCAATGCGCCCGACCCCGTCAGGTGTCGGCATCGCGGCCATCCGACGAAATACCGCAACCAAGTCACAATTGAACCTGGCCGCCAAGGCAGCCGGGTCGTTATCCGTCTGCTGCATCGCGTCCTGAAAGTCGGGCATCGGCATGATCGCGGCGTCCTGCGCGTAAACCGTCATATAGGCCCGCGCCATCAACCGTGACGCTGACCCGGAAATGACCTGGCGTGCCGCTTCAAAAACATTCTCAACGGCATTCGCATCCCCGGTTTCCAATCCTGCGATGTGATAATCCTGCCGGGCGAGCCACTGTTCCAGATCCTCCTGGGGCAATCGCAGCCCGGTTTCATCTGCCCCATCGGTTGCCGATTCCAGATAGGAAACCAGGGCCTGGCTGCTTGACGCCAGACGCTGGCTGTCCTCGTAAAGATTGCGATGAAACCGCGCCTGCCATTCCGGATCCACCTGCCCGGTATTGGCCAGAATTGCCGATGTAGACCGGATGGCCGTCACCACAGAAAGAACTTCGTGCATCGACGCGGCAAGCTGGGGATCATGGGTCAGCCGGTCCGTCAGCGCCTGGACCGTCTGTTCAAGCATTGCGATGCGGCGATGCTGATCAACGGTCAAAGCCGCCCATCCGGGAAAGCGACGGGCCAGGTTTTCGGCGCGGTCGGTCTCGACAACGACCTCGGGTCGCTGCGCCGCAGCGCCACGCAGGCTTTCCACCAGCGCGGTTTCGGCACCTTGCGTTAAAACCGCGGCATCGACATCCAGCGCAAGCGACAGGTCATTCAACAACTTGCCGCCGATTCTGCGGCGATTATGCTCGATCAGGTTCAGATAGGTCGGCGATATCCCCACAATTTTGGCCAAAGCTGACTGCCGTATGGCCAATTGCAGCCGTCTTTCGCGAATTCGGCTGCCGGTCAAACTACGCTGCGGCATATGGAATCCCTCTCTTTTTCAACAACTTTCTGCACCTGCGCGAAAAAAAATTTACAAATTACACAAATAAACTGTGAACTATTTTACAAAATTATTGTTAGGTTTAAAGCAGTTGTTGCAAAATTTTCCACCAAGGCTCAAAAATTCAACAGTCCTGTAAACAGGGCCAGCGGCGCATTGGTATTAGCCATAGGTCGCAATTGTTACGAAACGGGAGGAAATAGATGTCGAAATCCAACTTCACACGTCGCGGCGTGCTGAAAACCGGTGCTGTTGCCGGCGCAGGCCTTGCCCTGCCCACCTATCTTAGCGCAGCAAGCCATACCGGTTTTACCAATGCACCCACAGGCGGCGTTGCACGATTTGGCTTTAACGTGCCACAAACCGGCCCATACTCCGAAGAGGGTCTGGACGAATTGCGTGCGCAGGAACTGGCCGTAGAACACCTGAATGGTGAAGGCGACGGCGGCATGCTGAACACTTTCAGCTCCAAGGCACTTGGCGGTGACGGCATTCTTGGCAACAAGGTCGAATATGTCACCGGCGACACTGCGACGAAATCTGACGTGGCCCGCGCATCTGCCCGCTCAATGATCGAGAAAGACGGCGTGATCATGATCAACGGCGGCTCGTCCTCGGGCGTGGCTGTGGCGGTACAGGGTCTGTGCCAGGAAGCCGGTATCATCTTTATGGCCGGTCTCACCCATTCCAACGACACGACCGGTAAGGACCGCAAGGCCAATGGCTTCCGCCATTTCTTTAACGCATATATGTCCGGGGCGGCGCTGGCGCCAATTCTCGCGGAAAATCTGGGTAAAGAACGGCGCGCCTATCACCTGACCTCTGACTACACCTGGGGCTGGACGCAAAGTGAATCGATGATTGCGTCGACCGAGGCGATTGGCTGGGACACAGCGCAAAATGTGCTGACACCGGTTGGGGCTGGCGACTTTTCGTCCTATATCTCGCAGGTTCTGAACTCGGGCGCTGATACGTTGGTTCTGAACCACTACGGTGGCGACATGATCAACTCTCTGACCCAGTCGGTTCAGTTCGGTCTGCGCGACAAGCAGGTCAACGGTAAGAACTTTGAGATTGTTGTGCCACTGTATTCCGAGCTGATGGCTGGCGGTGCTGGCGAAAACATCAAAGGCGTTTACGGTTCAATGAACTGGAACTGGCAGCTGTCTGATGCGGGCACCCAAGCGTTTGTGAAATCGTTTGGTGAAAAATACGGTCGTCCGCCATCGAACTCGGCGCACACATGCTATGTTCAGACCTTGCTTTATGCTGATGCCGTAACACGTGCCGGCTCGTTCAATCCATGCGCTGTTGCCGAAGCCCTGGAAGGCTTTGAATTCGACGGCATGGGCAACGGTCCGACCTTGTATCGTGCCGATGATCACCAGTGCTTCAAAGACGTGCTGGTCATGAAAGGCGCCGAAAACCCGACCAGCGAGTACGACATTCTTGAGATTGTCGAAGTCACGCCGGTGGCCCAGGTCACTTATCCGCCGGATCACCCGATGTTCGGTGGTGCGGAAGCCTCTCTTGGCACCTGTAACCCAGGCGCCTAAGAACTGATCAGACTGGCCGCCCGTCTGTGGCGGCCAGTTTCTATACCGACCACGCCGGTGCCTTGTGGCGCGCGTGATTTGTTTTCCAGATGGGTGGACTTATGGACGCAATTCTCCTTCAGATCCTGAACGGATTGGACAAAGGCTCGGCTTATGCGCTGATCGCCCTTGGCCTGACACTAATTTTTGGCACGCTTGGCGTAGTGAACTTTGCCCATGGCGCGCTGTTCATGATCGGCGCATTTTGCGCCGTCACGTTGCAACGGTTGCTGAATCTGAGCTTTGAGGTCGAGGATGCGACCCGGACCGATTTTCTAGGCAATCCGCTTATGGTGAAGACACCGTATCTGGAGCGCTGGTTCGGCACCGAGACTGGGCAGGCAATCATCGACTGGTCGGTGCCGCTGGCCATCTTGATAGCGATCCCGGTCATGTTGCTCGTTGGCTATGTCATGGAACGTGGCCTGATCAAACATTTTTACAAACGCCCCCACGCCGATCAGATCCTTGTGACCTTTGGTCTGGCCATCGTCTTGCAGGAAATCGTGCGCTACTATTTTGGTGCCAATCCGATCCAGACACCGGCCCCGGACGTTTTCCGCGGCAGTTACGATTTTGGCATGCTGCTGGGCTATGACCCCAATGTCATCATCTATCCGATCTGGCGGTTGGTCTACTTCTTGTTCTCGCTGTTGATCATCGCGGGTGTGTTCGGGTTCCTGCAATTCACCACTTTCGGGATGGTCGTGCGCGCCGGTATGGCGGATCGTGAAACCGTCGGCCTGCTGGGCATCAACATCGACAAGCGGTTCACCATCATGTTCGGGATCGCGGCGTCGGTCGCGGGGCTGGCGGGCGTCATGTATACACCGATCCTGTCACCAAGTTACCAGATGGGCATGGAATTTCTGGTACTGAGTTTTGTGGTCGTGGTCGTCGGCGGCATGGGTTCTTTGCCCGGCGCTGTTGCGGCAGGTTTCCTGCTCGGGATCCTGCAATCCTTTGCCTCTATGAACGAAGTGAAATCCATCCTACCTGGCATCGACCAGATCATCATCTATCTGATCGCGATTGTGATCCTGCTGACCCGTCCGCGCGGTCTGATGGGACGCAAAGGCGTGATGGAGGAATAAGAGCATGTTTGGACTGAATAAAAGAGACACGAAATTTCTTTGGATCGTCATCGCGCTGACCGCGTTCACACCGATCCTGCTGCAACCGTTTCCCGAAGGTTCCGGCCTGGCCCAGTTCAACGCTGGCTACCCTGACCTGATGCAGCGTTTCGCCATTTTTGGCATCTTTGCGATGGGTTTCAACATCTTGTTTGGCCTGACCGGGTATCTGTCCTTTGGCCATGCGGCCTTTCTGGGGATCGGTTCCTACTCAACAGTCTGGATGTATAAGCTGTTGAATTTCAACGTCATGCCCGGGCTGGTCCTGGCGGTCATCGCGTCGGGCCTGTTTGCGCTGCTGATTGGCTATATATCTTTGCGGCGGGCGGGTATCTATTTTTCGATCCTCACGCTGGCATTTGCTGAAATGTCCTATCGTCTGGCCTATTCGGTCCTGACCCCAATCACCAATGGCGAGACGGGATTGCAGGTCTACAGCAACGACCCGCAGGTTCTGATGGGCGAAAACGGGCTGACGGGCACGCATTTCTTTGGCATCGAAATGTCTTCCAGTGCTGAACTGGTGGTCGGTGCCTGGGAATTCACCTTTAACTTTGGCTATTATTTCAGCGCCGTAATCGCCGTCGTGGCCTTTTATCTGAGCCTGCGCATCTTCCGTTCTCCGTTCGGGATGATGCTGCGCGCGATCAAATCAAATCAGCAACGGCTCAATTATACCGGCCTGAACGCGCGCCCTTATATGCTGGCCGCCTTTGTCATCTCTGGCATGTATGCCGGGCTGGCTGGTGGTTTGCTGGCTGCGATGGATCCGCTGGCTGGTGCCGAACGCATGTTCTGGACCGAAAGCGGCACGGTCGTTCTGATGACCATCCTTGGCGGCGCAGGTACGTTGATGGGTCCGATACTGGGCGCTGGTTTCATCAAATATCTGGAAAATATCTTCTCCAAGATCAATGAAAACGTCCTGCATGACTGGTTCAGCTTTCTGCCCGACCCGGTGGCCAACTTCATGGTCTCGATCGTCGGTCCGTTCGTCGGCGAAGGCTGGCACCTGACGCTTGGCCTGATGTTCATGCTGGTGGTGATCTTTTTGCCAGGCGGTCTGGTCGAGGGTGGTCAGCGCATCGGACGTTTGTTCAAGCGCAAACCAGCGGATGACAAAGATTCTTCTGCTGCTGTGAAACCAGCTGAATAAAGGGAATTGAAAGATGGGAATTCTCGAAGTCAAAGGCGTCAATAAACGCTTCGGCGGCCTGCAGGCCCTGGGTGACGTCAACCTCAGCGTTGAAGAAAACAGCGTGCACGCAATTATCGGACCCAACGGGGCGGGCAAATCGACGCTGCTGAACTGTCTGGTCGGGAAACTGGTTCCCGACACCGGGTCAGTGATGTTTGATGGTCAGTCGGTCCTTGGGCGCAAACCGCATGAAATCAACCAGATGGGCATTAGCCGCGTGTTTCAGACACCAGAAATCTTTGGTGATCTTTCGGTGATGGAAAACGTCATGATCCCGTGTTTCGCCAAACGTGACGGGTCCTTTCGTCTGCACGCCTTTGAAACGGTGATGCATGAAAAGGAACTGGTCGAGAAGGCTGAACAAATCCTCGAAGATGTCAGCATGGCCGACAAACGCGATATGCACGCCGCTTCGATGAGCCGTGGCGACAAGCGGCGCCTGGAAATGGCGATGTGTCTGGTTCAAGAGCCGCGCCTGTTGCTGCTGGACGAACCGACCGCTGGCATGGCGCGCGCCGATACCAACAATACCATCGACCTGCTCAAGCAGATCAACGAAGAACGCAACATCACAATGGCCATCATCGAACACGACATGCATGTGGTGTTCAGTCTGGCCGAGCGCATCACAGTGCTGGCGCAGGGCACCCCCCTGGTGGAAGATACGCCGGAAAAAATCAAAGGCCATCCAAAGGTACAAGAAGCGTATCTTGGACAGGCACACGGGTAGGAACAGATCATGAATACGAAACCCGACTTTAGCCAGAATGCGAACAAAGCAGCCACGGCGCCCGCCTATTTTTCAGTGTGGGACATCCACGCCTATTACGGCGAAAGCTATATTGTTCAAGGCGTCAGCTTTAACGTCCACGAAGGCGAAATCCTGGCGCTGCTGGGCCGCAACGGTGCGGGCAAAACATCTACGCTGCGCTCGATCGCGCGGATCGGGTCTCCGCTTGTGACCCATGGTGAAATTTGGCTTGATCACCAACCCCTGCACAATATGGTGGCCTACGAGGCCAGCCAATGCGGTGTCGGGCTGGTGCCAGAGGATCGTCGGATCATCTCGGGTCTGACCGTCGAAGAAAACATTCAGTTGGCGCAGATCGCACCACCCGTCGGCTGGTCACTGGAACGGATATACGATCTTTTTCCCCGTCTCGGCGAACGCCGCAAGCAAGAGGGCGTGACCCTGTCAGGCGGCGAACAGCAGATGCTTGCCATCGCACGCGCCCTGGCCCGCGACATCAAAGTTCTGTTGCTGGATGAACCCTATGAAGGGCTGGCGCCGGTGATCGTTGACGAAATCGAAAAGACGCTGAACCTGATCAAATCGCAGGGCATTACAACTGTGATTGTTGAACAGAACGCGTTGCGCGCATTGGATCTGGCTGATCGTGCGGTGATCCTGGACACCGGGCTTGTTGTCTTTGACGGCACCGCACAAGATGTTTTGGATAACGAGGCGCTGCGCTCTGAGTATTTGGCCATCTGACAATGGCCACCCCTTGCCCATCGCGCGAATCCTACCCGGGCTGCGATACTGCAATGAAGCCAATGAGAAAAGATTTGGAACATGACTGATAAAATTTACCCGCCCAGCGCGGCTTTTGCTGCTAACGCCCATGCAGACCAAGCCACTTATGAAAAAATGTACGCTGAATCGATTGCCGACCCGGACGCCTTTTGGGGCGAACATGGCAAACGCATCGACTGGATAAAACCCTATACCAAAGTCAAAAATTCCACATTCGAATACCCGGATGTTTCAGTGAAATGGTACGAAGACGGGCAATTGAACGTTTCTGCCAACTGTGTGGACCGGCATCTGGCAACGCGCGCCGATCAAACGGCGATCATCTGGGAAAGCGATGATCCCAGCGTCGATAAACATATTACATATGCTCAACTAAGCGAGAATGTGAACAAGCTTGCGAATGTTTACAAATCCCTGGGCATTTCTAAGGGCGACCGGGTTGTTTTGTATATGCCAATGGTGCCCGAAGCCGCCTACGCGATGCTGGCATGTACACGGATTGGTGCGGTGCATTCCATCGTGTTCGCCGGGTTTTCGCCAGAGGCGCTGGCCGCGCGGATCGACGCCTGCGAAGCGGCACTGGTTGTCACCGCAGACGAAGCCCCCCGTGGCGGCAAAAACACGCCTCTCAAGACCAATGTCGACAAAGCCCTGGCGATTTGCGGCGACACCAAAACACTGGTTGTCGAACGCACCGGCGGCGATGTTGACATGAAAGAAGGTCGCGATGTCAGTTATAGCGCACTGATGGCGCAGGCATCCCCAGATTGCCCACCCGAACCGATGAATGCCGAAGACCCGCTGTTCATTCTGTACACGTCCGGATCGACAGGCAAGCCCAAGGGCATTCTGCACACGACCGGCGGCTATCTGGTCTATGCGGCCATGACCCACGAATATACGTTTGACTATCATGACGGCGATATTTTCTGGTGCACTGCCGATGTTGGCTGGGTGACCGGGCACAGCTATATTGTCTATGGTCCGCTGGCCAATGGTGCGACCACGCTGATGTTTGAAGGCGTGCCGACCTACCCCGATCTTGGACGTTTCTGGGCGGTCTGTGAAAAACACAAGGTGAACCAGTTCTACACAGCCCCGACGGCCATCCGCGCCCTGATGCAGCACGGCGATGACCATGTCACAAAATACGACCTGTCATCGCTGAAATTGCTGGGCACTGTGGGTGAACCGATCAACCCCGAGGCCTGGAATTGGTATCACGAGGTGGTCGGCCACGGTAATGTGCCAATCGTCGATACCTGGTGGCAGACCGAAACAGGTGGCCATGTGCTGACACCCCTGCCCGGTGCCATCGCAACAAAACCCGGATCGGCGACCAAGCCGTTTTTCGGATGCCAGCCTGCCGTGCTGGACGCGCAAAGTGGCAAGGAAATCACCACGCCAGAGGCTGACGGCGTGTTGTGTTTCAAAGACAGCTGGCCGGGCCTGATGCGCGGCGTCTTTGGTGATCATGATCGATTTGTGTCGGCCTATTTCGCCGATTACAAAGGTTACTATTTCGCAGGCGACGGCTGTCGTCGTGACGCAGACGGCTATTACTGGATCACCGGGCGCGTTGACGATGTGATCAACGTCTCGGGCCACCGCATGGGCACCGCCGAAGTCGAAAGCGCACTGGTCGCACATCCGGCAGTGTCGGAATCTGCCGTGGTTGGTTTTCCTCATGATATCAAAGGACAAGGCATTTATTGCTATGTCACATTGATGGAAGGGTTTGAGTATACCGATGATCTGAAAGTCGAGCTGCGCAATTGGGTGCGCAAGGAAATCGGCCCGATTGCCAGCCCGGACGCCATCCAATGGGCGCCGGGGCTGCCCAAGACACGCTCGGGCAAGATCATGCGCCGCATCCTGCGCAAGATCGCCGAGAATGACTATGGCGCACTGGGCGACACCTCGACACTGGCCGATCCGTCAGTTGTCGACGACCTGATCAAGAACCGCGTCGGCTGACACCGGGCTGGTTACGAAACCAAGGGGCGTGGCCAATGGGCTGCGCCCTTTTCATTTAGGTGCTGGCCGACCCTTGGACACCGGCCAACGCCCGCGCCGTCAAGCATCTGATCAAGACCCGCATCGGCTGACCCGACGGCCCTGTCCGGCGCAAAAACCCCGCCGCCAAGGGCGGGGTTTCCTTTGTTCGGCGCAATATGCAATTGGTTGCCGCTGCGCGGCCGGTCAGCTGCCGCAGCTCACTGCCGGGTTGAACGACGCATAGACACCTGCGGGGTTTTCACGCTGCAGCCAGACATGCTGATCGAAATGCGGTGCGAAACCATGCGCCTCATCCGCATCACTTGCCATGTCGTCGGCCATTGTGTCCCAGACCTTGCCGTTGATTGACGGCGGGGCGGTGTTTCCGGCAGCCGCCCAGGCGGCTTGCCAGACCAGATTTTCGACCGCGACCAGTTCCAAGCTGCCATCCGCTTGCGGTTCGTAAACCAGGATCGACGGCTGGGCCCAATCGGTGTTGATGCCGGTGCCGTCGACGCGTTCGCCGGGTGCGTTCAGCCCAAGCAGAGCCGGGTTCAGATAGTGTATCCCCATCGCGCCCATCTCTGGCGGCAGACCTTCCATCGCGGCGCTGATGCAGGCCCCGCTGGGATCTTCGATATAGCCGGCGGCAAGGGCCGCGTCGACATCGGCGAATACAGCCGTCGCCTCACGCAGCGCATCAAGATCGACGCTTTGCGCATAAGCCGGCAATGAAACAAGCGCCGCAGTCAACGTGACCGTCGCGCCAAGGGCAGTTCTGACACTCATAATGAACACCTCCCATAATAATAGATTTAGTCATCGCCCCGCCAATCAGGCAAGCCGATGGATCACCCTAGCCCAACCACCAGCTACCAAGCAATCCGGCAAAGCGACGCAAATACCGCGTGCACCTTGTCATGCCCGACACCGACCCGCAGGGCGGCATCAACCGGCAGCAGCACTTCACTTGGCTGTCGCCACGCACGGGGACACTTGCCGGTCGCCCGAACCGCGCGCGCACCATCGTGTGGTCTGTGGGCTTTTTTGCATTGGCCTGGATGTTGGTGGTGGCCATCGCGGGGTTCGGGTGATCGGGCCGGACCCGCACCACCATGGCCCGCGCCTTTTCGGGCCTGGACGACCCGAACAGTCTGGCGCGAGACACCCCATTGCAACTCATGAAGACAACCCGCGCCTGCCCACATTCAACGGCTTGTGACCGACATCGGGCACAGAGGCGACAAATCCTGTGGCGCGATCGGACGCCATTTGCGCAGCACTGTTTTCAGGGTAGGCTGACGCCATGAAACCTCAACTGGATGAGCACAAGGGCAATACCATGACAGCGGCACCAAACATTCGACGCCGGTACAAGGGCGGTTTCACCAATACCGACAGATGGGCGCGATTTACCCCGCGGTCCGGTGATGTTTTTGTCAGCACGCCGCCCAAATGCGGAACCACCTGGACCACCACGATCGTTGCCATGCTGTGCCAGGGAACCACCGACGTGAATTCAGCGGAATCGGTTCAATGGCTGGACGCAGAAGTTGTGCCGATCGAGGAGGCAGTGGCCGCATTGCAAGCCCATGAAGGGCGGCGTTGCATCAAGTCTCATACCCCCTTCGATGGCATGCCCTATTATGCCGATGCGACCTATATTGCCGTCTATCGCCATCCGATTGACATGCTGTTTTCCCATCGCAAACACACGGCGAATATGAAATGCGCTGCGCCTGATCATCCCTATCTCGGCGATGCGGACGGCAGTTTGAAATACTTCATCAACCGTGCACTTGATTTCGACGATTATGACGACGGTATCTTGGCGGCAATGGTCCGGCACTACCTCAGTTTCATCACCGCCCCGGTGCCGGAAAATGTTCTTGCGATCCACTACAGTGACATGCTGGCCGATGCCCGCAGCGTGATCGGGCAAATCTGCGCCATGATAGGCGCCGCGCCTGATGACCCGTTTCTGGACGAAATACATGAGGCGACCAAATTCAGCAGTATGAAGGCGCAGGCAGACCGCTATGCCCCCTTTGCAAATCGGGATTTCTGGCATGATTCCGCAGCCTTTTTTGACAGCGGCGGCACCGGCAAGTGGGATGGCAAGTTAAGCAAAGCCGCCTTGTCTGACTATCGTCAGCACGTGGCCTCGATGATGTCTGCCAAACAGCTTGCCTGGCTGGAACACGGGTCGGCCGGGCAGTGATGCACTTGCGGTGAGCGTGATGCCGAGCAGATGATACACCGGATCGTCACCTGGCAGCGGATTGCGGCGCATAGCCGCGATCTGCCGACGCCTGGATTGCCCGCCTGCAACCAAGCTGAAGTTCGCGAATATGTGGTACTGCGCCACTGCCCGTCGACACGGGAATCTACAAATCCTCGTAGTCCAGTAGCACTGTCCCATCCATGATCTGACCGATGAAAGTACAGGGATCATCATACTGGGACAGATGTGCCCACGCTTTCTGAGCGAACAGATGCGGTGCCATATAGTACATCATCGCACTCAATTCATCCTGAAAGATTTCCCGATCCAGTCCTGAATTTGCTGCAAACATAGTCTGCGCGTCCGGTGACAGGGACATGACCTGCAATGTGTACGCGACGTATTCACTCGCCGTGACGCATGCAGCAAAAGGGCATGGCACGTCGTCAAAAAGTGAATGGGCCAGTTCGTGCACGATTACGCTTTGATAATACGCGCCGATCCCAAGAAAGGCGAAAGCGTCTTCTGGCTCGCGCCTTACCTCCATCAAGGATGGTTCAAGCACTTCGATCAAACTGTCATCACAATGGTACAAGGCGACACATCCAGTTGCCAACTCGTCGACGATATTGATCCTGACTTGTTCCGCAATTGCGGGCAAATTGCATTGATCAAATAGCGCCTCGGCCTGCTTGACCGCTTCACAGGTCAAATCAACATACTTTAATTGCGGCGAATTCACACGAAGGTTGGTGGCTTCGCACGATACGGTTTCGGCCCAGGTTGGAAAAGCCAGCCAAGTCAGAATAAATATCCATAAAACGGATCGTGGCATCAAATCCTCCAATTCCTGACATGGCCGTTTCTGCATTCTGTTTTTCTCAAGGCCGCCTGCATGTTTCTCGGTGAGCCGCATAAAGGAATATACCAGTTTCAACCAAGTCAATCTTGACGCATATCAAAACCGAAAATTTGGCATGACCCTCGCATTGCACGATGATTGCATCGCACCAAATAACCACATTGGGTTCCTGGCGGCTTCATCTGGCCGCCTGCCAACTGTGCCGCCGAGCAGATGATACACCGGATCGTCACCTGGCAGCGGATTGCGGCGCGTGGCCGCGATGTGGCGACGTCGATTTTGCCCGCGCCACCGTCATCAAGTCAAAGCGGCGCGTCTCGCCAGCCACCCGGTCGCCCTTTCATGCAGTTTGGTGCCCCATCATCCCGGTCCAAACCTGTCCCTTGCAGGTGCACACTGGCTGGTTACTGCGGCAACGAAACCAAATACGAAAATGGGCGCGCAAACCTGCGCGCCCAAACTGATCCGATATGGCTGTTGGTTTTATTTCAGCGCGATATCTGTAATGGCGCTGGTCCAGGCGCCTTCGGGCATCTTGCTGATAACCCCACCAGACATCACGATATCGACTGTCCGATCATAGGCCGCTGGGTCCAGCGCCCCGTTTGATCCGGCGGTCAGTTTGGCTATTTCGCCCATCATCCGGCGCTGATGCTTTGCAGTCTGCGCACCGGTTTCATCGTATTCAAGCACGATATCAGCCGCGGCATCGGGATTTTCCTCGGCCCATTTCCAGCCCTTCATCGACGCGCGCACAAAACGCGCCAAACGGTCAACTTCGACCGGGTCCGACAATTTTGCCTCGTCAACATAAAGCCCGTCTTCAAGCGTCGAAATGCCCTCGTCTTCGTATTTGAACACAACCAGATCATCCGGTGTCAGGCCGGCATCGATCACCTGCCAGTATTCGTTATAGGTCATTGTCGTCGCGCATTCGACTTGCTTTTGCAGCAGCGGATCGACGTTGAAATTGATCTTTTGAATGGTCACGCCACCCTCTGAGCCATCCGTCGCATAGCCAAGCTTGCCCATCCAGGTGAACAGCGGAATTTCATTGCCAAAAAACCAGGTTCCCAATGTGTTGCCCGGAAAATCTGCCGGTGAATTGATATTATGCTCTTTCAGGCATGTCAGCATAAGGCCCGACGATGCGAACGGCTGTGCGATGTTAACGATCGCCGCACCCTGTTCGCGGGCAGCCAATGCTGATGGCAACCAGTCAACCATCACGTCGGCGCCACCCCCCATCAACACCTGAACAGGCGCAATGTCGGGTCCGCCAGCCTTGATGGTGACATCCAGGTGCTCTTCGTCATAAAAGCCGTTTTCCAGCGCGACATAGTAGCCGGCAAACTGGGCTTGGGTGACCCATTTCAGCTGCAGCGTCATCGCATCCGAAGCCTGCAGGCCCCCGGCCGCAAACATTGCGGCCATCGATGTGGCTATTAATTTTTTCATTTGACTTACCTCCAGTTGGTTAATTTCAGTTTTCTATGAACGTCTTTGCGCAGGATGCCAGAACGTCACCCCTTTTTCGATGAATGCAACCGCGCCGTAAAAGGCCGATCCGGCGATTGCAGCAACGGTAATTTCCGCCCAGACCATATCCAGCCCAAGCCGACCGACCTCTGTCGAGATCCGAAATCCCATCCCCTTGATCGGCGAGCCAAAGAATTCGGCGACAATTGCGCCAATCAGTGCCAGTGTCGTTGCGATCTTTAGCCCGTTGAATATGAACGGCATGGCCGCCGGCAGGCGCAATTTCAGCAGTGTTTGCCAATATCCGGCAGAATATGTTTTCATCAGATCCCGTTGCATTGTCTCAGAACTGGCCAATCCCTGTACAGTGTTCACCAACATCGGGAAAAACACCATCAGCACAACGACGGCTGACTTGGATTGCCAGTCAAATCCGAACCACATCACCAGAATTGGGGCGGTACCGATGATCGGCAGCGCCGCGATAAAATTGCCGACCGGCAACAGCCCGGCCTGCAAAAACGGCGACCGGTCGATCAGGATCGCGATGATCACAGCACTGCCACAACCGATGACAAAACCGCTGAGCGCGCCCTTAACGAATGTCTGGACGAAATCCGCCCAAAGGGTCGGAATATTATCTGCAAAAGTCACGGCGATCACCGATGGCGGTGGCAATATGACACTTGGCACGTTCAAACCGCGTACCAGCCCTTCCCATATCACCAGGATCGTCACCCCGAATATCGCAGGCACCGCCAGTTTGACAGCGCGGGTTTGCGCCAGTCGCGAAGTCGAAAGCCAAATGTTGACCCACCATGCAGCGCCCCAGAACACCAGTGCAGATATAAGCCACATCATTCGCCCATCCCCATACGTTTCAGGGTCAGGCGTTGAATCAGGCCGATAATCATCACCAGGCCCGCGGCCAGAACCGCAGCCGCCACCAATGCCGACCAGATCTGCACGGTCTGGCCATAGTAGCTTCCGCTGAGCATCCGAGCCCCCAGCCCGCGGATTGCCCCTGTTGGCAATTCGCCCACAATCGCCCCAACCAGGGACGCCGCAATCCCGACTTTCAGGGACGTGAACAGATAGGGCATCGACGCCGGCAGCCGCAGTTTCCAGAACGTCGCCGGACGGGTCGCATTATAGGTTTTCATCAGATCCAGCTGCATGTGGTCGGGGCTGCGCAACCCCTTGACCATTCCCACAACCACCGGAAAAAATGAAAGATAGGCAGAAATGATTGATTTCGGTATAAGCCCTTGAATTCCCAATGAATTCATCACAACAATGACCATTGGTGCAATCGCCAGAATTGGGATTGTCTGCGATGCGATCGCCCATGGCATGACGCTCATATCCATTGCCCGGTTGTGAACGATACCAATCGCAAGCAATATGCCCGCCACTGTTCCGATCGCGAACCCCAGCAGGGTCGCCGACAGCGTGATCCAGCCGTGAAACACCAGACTGCGCTTGCTAGTGATTTTCTTGTTGATGACGGTTTCATACAATTCGATGCCGACCTGATGGGGCGCTGGCAACACCGGACGATCCTGCGCCATCGTGTCGGCCACCAATTCAGCGAACGACACATTTGTCCCGGCCCGCGCGGCCTGATCCATCGTCCACTGGCTGTTCATCCATACAGCGCCCACATACCAAACCAGCAGGATCGCGGCGCAGACCGTCAGAACTGGCAAAATGGATTTCAATCTTTTTCCCCTTGCCGATTACGTAAATGTATCACAACCAGATAGATCGCATAATACACCGGGAAAAACCAAAGATAGGCGCGTGCAAGCCCGCCGGTGAATCCGCTCAGCGGCGGGCCCAGCAGATACAAGGCCAGCACCAGCATATAACCAACCAGATTGATGACGAATTTGCGGCGATCAATGCCGGCCAGAAAATCATTCATCGCCATGCCCTGCTCTTAATCCTTCGCGCACGCGATGCGCAATCTCGATAAATTCCGGTGAATCGCGGATGTCCAGCGGGCGCTCTTTTGGCAGCGTGCTTTCGATCACATCGGTGATCCGTCCGGGGCGGGGCGACATCACCACGATCTTGGTCGACAGATACACCGCTTCGGGAATGGAATGGGTCACAAACGCAATTGTCTTTTCGGTGCGTGCCCACAATTCCAGAACCTGTTCGTTCAGATGGTCACGGACAATTTCATCCAATGCCCCAAAAGGTTCGTCCATCAACAGGATGTCGGCGTCAAAGGCCAGCGCCCGCGCAATGCTTGCGCGCTGCTGCATCCCCCCTGACAATTGCCATGGAAACTTTTTTTCAAACCCGACAAGGTCCACTAGCTCTAGCACTTTTCGAACACGTGTCTCTTGTTCGGCCCTGGAAAACCCCATTATTTGCAGCGGAAGTTTCACATTTCCCGCAATTGTGCGCCAGGGGTACAGGCCAGCCGCCTGAAACACATACCCATAGGCCCGTGCCCGCCGTGCCTCATCTGCGCTTATCCCATTCACGGTAATCTCGCCGCCTGTGGGTGTTTCCAGCGCTGCAATTACCCGCAAAAGCGTCGTCTTACCGCATCCCGACGGGCCGATAAAGGACACAAAATCCCCCTTGTCGATCGTCAGGTTCACGTCCTTCAGCGCATGCACCGGCCCGTCATTTGTTTCAAACGTCAGGCTTAGGTTTTTGGCAGATATTACGGTATTTTCAGTCATACGGACCTTGTTATTCCTCCATCCACCCGCAAATTCTGGCCGGTGATATATCCCCCGCCCTCTGACGCCAAAAAGCTGACAGTTGCGGCGATTTCTTTTGTCGTTCCATAGCGTTCCATCGGAATCTGCGCCCGGAATTCCTCTTTTTCCGGCAAGCTGTCGATAAAGCCCGGCAATACATTGTTCATACGGACGTTGTCGGCGGCATACTGGTCCGAAAACAGCTTGGAATATGCCGCAAGCCCGGCCCGAAACACACCCGATGTCGGAAATACCGGGTTGGGCTCGAACGCGGCAAATGTGGAAATGTTGATGATCGTACCGCCACCCTGGGCAATCATGATCGGTGTGACCAACCGGGTCGGGCGCACCACGTTCATGAAATAGACATCCAGACCAGTGTGCCAGTCATCATCCGTCAGTTCCAGGATCGGAGCCCGTGGGCCGTGCCCCGCCGAGTTCACCAAAACATCGATGCGGCCCCAGCGTTCCATGGCGCCATCAACCAATTGCTGCAACGCCTCGTTCGACTGATTGGACCCGGTGACGCCAAAACCGCCCAATTCATTGGCCAATGCCTCGCCCTTGCCAGAGGACGACAAAACCGCGATTTCAAACCCATCTTCTGACAGGCGTTGCGCAGCAGCAGCCCCCATGCCGCTGCCGCCTGCTGTCACCAAAGCAACCTTGGTCATCTTAGCCCTACCCCCAGGTGGTTGTGCAATTTTAGACCCCGCTCGCCGGAATACCAGTGCGTTCCACAGGACGCGGCGCGGTCAGCTCTTTCCATTGGCTCAGCGCGGTGTTCACCGTCCCGTTCGGATCACGTTTCACAAATTTGCCGTGGCCTTCTTCGGTGCGGATTTCTCCGTCGTGAACGGCGACATGGCCACGGGTCAAAGTGAACCGGGGCAGGCCTTTCACATGCTTGCCCTCAAACACGTTGTAATCAATCGCAGATTGCTGCGTTCCGGCTGTAATGGTTTTTTCCTTATCGGGGTCCCAGACCACCAGATCAGCGTCCGCCCCCACCAGAATAGCGCCCTTTTTCGGGTAACAATTCAATATCTTGGCAATGTTGGTGGATGTCACTGCCACAAATTCATTCATCGTCAAACGGCCCGTAGCTACGCCATAGGTCCACAGCATCGGCATCCGATCTTCCAGCCCGCCGGTGCCGTTTGGAATCTTGGTGAAATCACCGATGCCAGACCGTTTCTGGTCGGTGGTAAAGGCGCAATGGTCGGTCGCCACGACCGACAAAGACCCCGATTGCAACCCGGCCCACAGGCTGTCCTGATGCTGTTTGTTACGAAATGGCGGTGACATCACCCGGCGCGCGGCGTGGTCCCAGTCCTTGTTGAAATATTCGCTTTCGTCCAACGTCAGGTGCTGGATCAGCGGTTCCCCCCAAACACGTTTGCCCTGCATCCGCGCGCGGCGGATCGCCTCGTGACTGTCTTCGCAGGATGTGTGCACCACATAAAGCGGCGCGCCGGCCATATCGGCGATCATGATCGCACGGTTGGTGGCTTCGCCCTCGACCTGGGGCGGACGCGAATAGGCGTGCGCCTCTGGCCCGGTGTTGCCCGCTGCCAGCAATTGCGCCGACAGTTCCGCCACCACATCGCCGTTTTCCGCATGTACCAGCGGCGTCGCCCCCAATTCAGCGCAGCGTTTGAACGATGCGTAAAGCTCGTCATCGTTCACCATCAACGCGCCCTTATAGGCCAGAAAATGCTTGAACGTATTGATCCCACGGTCTTTTACCACGGTTTCCATTTCGTCAAAAACCTGTTCACCCCACCAGGTGATCGCCATGTGAAAGGAATAGTCACAGTTGGCACGGGTCGACTTATTGTCCCACATCTGCAACGCATCCAGCAGCCCCTGCTGCGGGCTGGGCAAGGCGAAATCCACCACCATCGTGGTGCCACCTGACAGGGCCGCGCGGGTGCCGCTTTCAAAATCATCCGAGGAATAAGTGCCCATGAACGGCATTTCCAGATGGGTGTGCGGGTCGATCCCGCCCGGCATCACGTAACACCCGGTTGCGTCAAGCGTCTCGTCGCCCTTCAGGCCCTGCCCGATTCCGACGATCTTGCCACCCTCGATCAGCACGTCGGCCTTGTAGGTCAGATCGGCGGTGACGACGGTTCCGTTTTTGATGACTGTGCTCATAGCTTGCTCCTGATGAATAACACGCCCCGGCCCTGCGCCGGGGCCTCATCGGCGGCGCTCAGGGTATGGCGTTGGTCACGTCTTTCCAGTTTGGATTGAACTGCGTGATAAGCTGATCTTTCCAGGTACGGCGCCAGCGTTTCAGCGCACGCTCGCGGCGCAAAGACGCCTCGAAATCGTCGTGCGCTTCGAACCAGACCAGCGTTTTGATGTTGTATTTTGCGGTGTGCTGCGACAGCCCGGCGCGGTGCACCTCGACTCTCTGGCGCAGTTGCTTGCTGCGCCCGACATATAACGCGCCACCCGGGCGCGATGCCATGATGTAAACCCAATGAGTCATCCATCGAAATTGCGGCATCACGGTTAATGCGGTGTAAATCGCGCCCCGGCCCTGTGCCGGGGCCTTTTGCCCTGGCCGAAACCCGACGGCTGAGGTCCCGGGTCAGGCCCGGGACGCGGATATGACAACCCCGCCTCACTCCACAATCTCCGCCGTTTCCAGTACCGCATGCATCAGCACATCCGCGCCCGCCGTGGCCCATTCGCGCGATATATCCTCGGCCTCGTTGTGTGACAGGCCATCCACGCAGGGGCACATGATCATCGATGTGGGCGCGACGTCGTTGATCCAGCAGGCGTCGTGACCGGCCCCGGAAATGATATCCATGTGGGAATAGCCCAGTCGTTCGGCCGCACCGCGCACCGCCGCCACGCAGCCTTCGTCAAATGCGGGCGGATCAAACTGGCCGACGATTTCGCTTGCAAAATCAACGCCGATATCTGCGCACAGTTTCGGTGCGCGTTCGTTAAATTCCGCGACCATCGCGTTCAGTTTGTCCAGCAGATGCGTGCGCATATCGACGGTGAAAACAACCCTGCCGGGGATGATATTGCGCGAATTGGGATAGACGTCGATATGGCCGATGGCGCCAACTGCATTGGGCTGGTTCTTCATCGCGATTTCATGCACCAGTTCTGTCACCAGCGCCAGACCACGGCCCGCATTCTTGCGCATGCTCATCGGGGTTGATCCGGTGTGGCTTTCTTTGCCGGTCACTGTGCATTCGATCCAGCGCAGCCCCTGCCCGTGGGTGACAACGCCAATATCCTTGCCCTCGGCCTCGAGTATCGGGCCCTGCTCGATGTGCAATTCGAACATCGCGTGCATCTTGCGCGCGCCGACCGGTTCATCGCCCTTCCAGCCGATCCGGTCCAGCTCATCCCCGAATTTCTTGCCCTCGGCATCGACCCGGTCATAGGCCCAGCCGATATCATGTTTGCCCGCAAACACACCAGAGGCCAGCATCGCCGGGGCAAACCGGGTGCCTTCTTCGTTGGTCCAGTTCACCAGAACGATGGGATGTTTGGTCTTGATGCCCAGATCATTCATTGTGCGGAACGCTTCCAGCCCGCCCAGCACCCCCAGAACGCCGTCATATTTACCACCCGTGGGTTGCGTATCCAGATGGCTGCCCATGTAAACCGGCAATGCATCCGGGTCGCTGCCCTCGCGCCGGGCAAACATGTTGCCCATCTCGTCCAGCCCCATGGAACAGCCCGCTGCCTCGCACCACGATTTGAACAGGTGGCGCCCTGCGCTGTCTTCATCGGTCACGGTCTGGCGATTGTTACCACCCGCAATACCGGGTCCGATTTCAGCCATTTCCATCAGGCTGTCCCACAGCCGGTCACCATTGATTTTTATGTTCTCGCCGGGCGCTGCCATTCTGGCCTCCTTGGTCTTGTTTGATTGTGGCTGTGGCGGCCTGCGCAAGGGATTGCGCGAAAGAGTTTGACCAAATGGTCAGGAACACGCTAGCAGAGGATATGGGTCAGTCAAGACAATCCAATGTTCGCCAATGCCGCAGGGCGAAACACAGCGGGGCGAAGCCCGTGATTTGGGCGCCGCGCACGGCATTTGGCGGCGTTTTAACCGGGTGCAAGCGCTGACATGCCCCAAAGCCGCAACAAAACCCGCATTCAACAAAAAAACACCGCCGCCATCCTGAATGCCGCGCTGGAAGTGTTTTCTCTTTATGGGTTTCGCGGCGCAACGCTGGATCAGATTGCCAAGGTCGCCGGCCTGTCAAAACCCAATCTGCTATATTATTTTCCGTCCAAGGAAGCGGTCCATGTTGAACTGTTGTCGGGGCTGATGGACGCCTGGCTGGCCCCGCTGCACGCGCTGGATCCGGCCGGCGACCCGATCGACGAAATCGTCAGCTATATGCTGCGCAAACTTGATATGGCGCGTGAACTGCCGCGGGAAAGTCGGCTGTTTGCCAACGAGATTATCCAGGGTGCCCCACGCATTCTGGATCAGATCCAGGGGCCACTGCGCAGCCTGGTCGACGAAAAAGCAGCCGTCATTCAGGGCTGGTCTGACGCGGGCAAAATTGCGCCACTGGCCCCCCATCACCTGATCTTTTCGATCTGGTCCACGACCCAGCATTACGCCGATTTCGACGTTCAGGTCACAGGAATACTGGGCCCCAATGGCGATGCGCATTATCGGGATGCGGCACAGTTTCTTGAACAGTTTTACCGGGCGGCATTGGCCCCACATTAACCACGTCGTCAATCCGTCTTAATTCATTAACCCGTTGTCAATCAGCGCGGTTTAGCGTCGGCAAGGTGGGGGCTCCTGTCAGAGGAGCGAATGATGTCAGACTTTAGTTCTGTCCAGCCGATTGGTGGTTATGGATATGCGCCACGCCCGACGCCGCCGCCACAGACGCAGGCGGTTGCGGCTTTGGTTGAAACCGGCGCAGGCCAAACATCGAATGAATACAACAAGACCAAACCACAACAGGCGCTGTTGGAACAACCCGAAGATGCGATCAAACAGGATCACATCGACCCGGATGAACTGACCGGACCGCCGCCATCGTTTCGGGCCAGCCTGTTAGAAGTGGAATCACAGCTTGAAAATATCATAAAACGGGTCGAGGCGGCGCGCGAATTTGAACGCAACAGCCAGGCAGTTGCCGCTGAAAAAGGCGCCGAAACCCGGGCGGATATCAACGGCGATCCCGGCGCGCTGGCCGCCACAACGGCGCAGGCCCAGGGCCGCGCCGTCGATCTGGCGTCCTAGATCATTCCGCCGCGGGCACTGCGCCGGGATTGTTCGGATGGGTTGTCCAGTTGGCATATTCTGCTTCAACTTTTTGGCCGGTGCGGGGATCAACCGCGCCCGGAACCATCTGTTCCATCGTGATGCAGTTATCGACCGGGCACACATTGACACACAGATTGCAGGCCACACATTCCGCGTCGATCACCTCGAACTTGCGATCCGGTGACATCGAAATCGCCTGGTGGCTTGTATCCTCGCAAGCGGCATAACAGCGCCCGCAATTGATGCATGCATCCTGATCAATGCGCGCCTTGGCCACAAAATTCAGGTTCAGATATTGCCAGTCCGTGACGTTTGGAACCGCCATTCCGACAATATCCTCGACGGAATCATGGCCCTTTTCGTCCATCCACAGCGACAGGCCGGATATCATTTCCTCTACGATCTTAAAACCATAGGTCATGGCCGCAGTACAGACCTGCACATTGCCCGCCCCAAGCGCCAGATACTCGGCCGCATCGCGCCAGGTATTGACCCCGCCGATGCCCGAAATCGGCAAGCCACGGGTTTGGGCATCGCGCGCAATTTCTGCCACCATATTCAGCGCAATCGGTTTGACGGCAGGACCACAATAGCCGCCATGCGATCCTTTGCCGTCGATTGACGGAAGCGGCGACATCGAATCCAGATCGACACCGGTGATTGAACTGATCGTGTTGATCAGGCTGACGGCGTCCGCGCCACCGGCATGTGCCGCACGGGCGGGATAACGAATGTCGGTGATGTTGGGCGTCAGTTTCACGATGACCGGCATGCGCGTATTGGCTTTGCACCAGCGCGCCACCATTTCGATATATTCCGGCACCTGGCCGACAGCCGCACCCATGCCGCGTTCGCTCATCCCGTGCGGACAGCCGAAATTCAGCTCGATACCGTCGGCGCCCGTGGCTTCCACCAGCGGCAAGATCGCCTTCCATGCGGCTTCCTCGCACGGCACCATGATCGAAACCACAACCGCCCTGTCCGGATAATCCTTTTTGACGGCGGTTATTTCGCGCAGGTTCACGTCCAGCGGGCGATCCGTGATCAGTTCGATATTATTCAGCCCCAGCAAACGCCGGTCAGCGCCCCAGATCGCGCCATAACGCGGCCCGTTCACATTCACGATCGGCGGCCCGTCCTCGCCCAGAGTTTTCCAGACCACACCGCCCCATCCGGCCTCGAATGCGCGTCGCACATTATATTCTTTGTCCGTCGGTGGCGCCGAGGCCAGCCAGAATGGGTTCGGTGATTTTATGCCAATGAAATTCGTCGTTAGGTCGGCCATGTCTATGCCTCCTCTGACATCAGGTTGTTGTGAATATCCATCGCGGCGTCACGTCCCTCTGCAACCGCCGTCACGGTCAAATCTTCGCCCCCGCTGGCGCAATCGCCCCCGGCCCACACCCCGGAAACCGAGGTGCGACCACTGCCATCGACAGCAATCTTGCCACCGTCCAGCGCCAACCCGTCGGGTGCGCCCGTCAGGGTTTGACCGATCGCCTTGAACACCTGATCCGCGGCAATACGAAATGTTTCGCCAGTGCCTTTTAGCGCACCATCGACCTCGGCGGTATATTCAAGCTCGATTTCAGAGGCCGCGCCATTGCCATGCACCGCCACCGGCGCCGCATTATAAAGGACACGCACCCCTTTGGACGCTGCCAGATCCTGTTCATATGGTGACGCCCCCATGCGATCCTTGCCGCGCCGATATGCGATGGTCACATTTTCAGCGCCCAACAGCTTGGACTGCACCGCAGCGTCGACGGCGGTCATGCCGCCGCCGATCACCACGACATTGCGCCCGACCGGCAAGGAGGAAAAATCGGTCGTCTGGCGCAAATCTGCAATAAAATCAACCGCATCAGATACGTTTTCCATATCTTCACCCTGAGCGCGCAACGCGTTCACACCACCCAGCCCAATTGACAGAAATACGGCATCGTAATCACTCTGAAGCCCGTCCAAGGTCAAATCTTGTCCCAAGGCATGGCCGGATTTCATGGCAATACCACCGATTTTCAGCAGCCATGCGATTTCTGCCTGGGCAAAGCCGCCGGTGGTTTTGTAAGTCGCAATCCCAAATTCGTTCAGGCCGCCGGGTTTATTGCGCGCCTCATATATATCGACCTGATGGCCCAGCATCGCCAATCGATGCGCTGCGGCCAGCCCCGCCGGCCCGGCCCCTGCCACCGCGATTTTCTTGCCGGTGTCGGCGCCGCGTTCATAAGGATGGGCACCACTGGCCATCACAGTGTCCGTCGCAAAGCGTTGCAGGCGGCCGATCTCTACCGGCTTGCCTTCGGCAACCTCGCGCACGCAAACCTCTTCGCACAGGGTTTCGGTCGGACAGACACGCGCGCACATCCCGCCCAGGATATTCTGATCAAAAATCGTCCTGGCGGCCGCCTCGGGTGTGCCGGTCTGGATTTGCCGGATGAACAGCGGAATATCGATCGATGTGGGACAGGCCGTGACACAAGGTGCGTCATGACAAAAATAGCATCTGTCGGCGGCAACTGCGGCCTCGTGGGCATCGAATGCCGGATGCAGATCAGCGAAATTTTCGCTGAGGATGTCACCGGACAGTCGTTCGGCCGCTACACCGGGGGTCATCGGGCTGTTGGGCATTGATGGCTCCTTGCTTGTTATCGCGTGTCACCATCAGTTTGCCATAAATCAAAATTTTATCAATCGGTAAAATTTTTTCCTGCTCCGGTCCGCAATATTGTTCCGGCCTCGCACAATAATTGTCGCGAACGACGCTTTTCTCTGCAGGTTTCTCGGCGTATAAGCGGGCCAAGCAAGTGGCAAAGCCTGCAAACAGACAGGCACGAAAACAAGATCGAGGGCGGCATGGCCAAACAGAACAACTCTTCCGACGTTGCATTCATCAAGGCGCTGGCCGAATTGCTGCAGGAAAACGACCTGACCGAACTAGAGGTCAAACGCGAATACGGCGAGGCCGATCGCCTGAATGTGCGCGTCAGCCGGGTGAAACAAGTGGTCCAGGCCGCTGTTCAAATGCCCGCCGCTGTGACGGCACCAGGTGCCCCACCCGCCGCTTTGGCCCCGACATCAACAGCACCGGAACCCAGCGATGATCCGGCCAGCCATCCCGGTGCGGTGACCTCGCCCATGGTAGGCACCGCCTATTTGGCGGCAGAGCCCGGCGCGACCGCCTTTGTCAAAGTCGGCGATACCGTCAGCGAGGGCGACACCGTGCTGATTGTCGAAGCGATGAAGACAATGAACCAGATCCCGGCACCAAAATCGGGCACAGTGAAACGCATCTTGGTTGCTGACGGTGACGCGGTCGAATTTGGCGCACCACTCATGATCATCGAATAGGGCCGGGCCATGTTCGACAAAATCCTGATTGCCAATCGCGGCGAAATAGCACTTCGCGTCATTCGTGCCTGTCGCGAAATGGGTGTTGCCAGTGTTGCGGTCCATTCCACGGCTGACAGCGATGCGATGCATGTCCGCATGGCCGACGAAGCAATCTGCATAGGTCCCCCATCCAGCACCGACAGCTATTTGTCGGTTCCCGCCATCGTGTCCGCCTGCGAAATCACTGGCGCACAAGCGATCCATCCGGGCTATGGGTTCATGTCGGAAAATGCGAGTTTCGTGCAGATTCTGGAAGATCACGACATCACATTCATCGGCCCGTCCGCTGAACACATTCGCATCATGGGCGACAAGATATCGGCGATCGACACGATGAAGGCCCTTGGCGTTCCGTGTGTTCCGGGGTCTGGCGGCGGCGTGCCGGATGTTGCTGCGGCACAGAAAATCGGTGCGGAAATCGGCTATCCGGTGATCGTCAAGGCCACGGCCGGCGGTGGCGGTCGCGGCATGAAAGTCGCGTTGAATGCCGGCGAAATGGAAACAGCATTTCGCACAGCCGGATCCGAGGCAAAGGCCGCATTTGGCAATGACGAATGCTATATTGAAAAATATCTGCAAAAGCCCCGCCATATCGAAATTCAGGTTTTTGGCGATGGCAAGGGGCGCGCGGTCCATTTGGGCGAACGCGACTGTTCGCTGCAACGGCGCCACCAAAAAGTGTTTGAAGAGGCTCCCGGCCCGGCGATTGACGCCCAGACCCGCGCCAAGATCGGCAAGATTTGTGCGGACGCGGTGGCCAATATCAAATATTCAGGTGCCGGCACAATCGAGTTTCTGTTTGAAGACGGCGAATTTTACTTCATCGAAATGAATACCCGTTTGCAGGTTGAACACCCCGTCACCGAAGCCATTTTCGGGGTTGATCTGGTGCGCGAACAAATTCGCGTCGCCGCGGGACTGGACATGTCATTTCAACAGGATGATCTGGCGATCAATGGTCACGCAATCGAAGTCCGCATCAACGCCGAACGGCTGCCCTCGTTCACCCCGTGCCCCGGCAGGATCAGCCAGTATCACGCCCCCGGCGGGCTTGGGGTGCGGATGGACAGCGCGCTTTATGACGGCTATTCGATCCCGCCCTATTATGACAGCCTGATTGGCAAACTTATTGTTCACGGGCGCGACCGGCCAGAGGCACTGGCCAGGCTGAACCGCGCATTGGGCGAACTGATCGTTGACGGTATCGACACCACAATACCGCTGTTTGGTCAGTTGCTAAGCGAAAAAGATATCCAAACCGGCAGTTACAATATCCACTGGCTGGAAAAATGGTTAGAATCCAATCTGACCTGACAATTGCCGGTTATGATGACCAAACATGCCCAAGGATGATCATACACTGACGCCCAATATGTTGCTGCGGGCCTATGCTGCGGGCGTTTTTCCCATGTCTGACCATCGTGATGACCCGGATATTTTCTGGGTCGACCCGGATTTGCGGGGTATTTTGCCGCTGGATGGGTTTCATATGTCGCGCTCTTTGCGCAGAACCATTCTGAACACATCTTTTGAAGCACGATTCAACACGGATTTCGGGGCAGTTGTCAGCGGATGTGCCGACCGGCCGGACACCTGGATCAGCCAGCGCATCTTTGATCTGTATATCGCGTTGTTTGACATGGGGTTCGCCCATTCGCAGGAAATATGGGACGGCCAGACCCTGGTCGGCGGCGTCTATGGGGTCGGGCTTGGCGCCGCATTCTTTGGCGAAAGCATGTTTTCAACCCGAACAGATGCATCGAAGATGGCGCTGGCCTTCCTGGTGGATCGGCTGAACCTGACCGGATTTCGATTGTTTGACACCCAGTTTCTGACCCCGCATCTGGCGTCATTGGGCGGGCGGGAAATCAGCCGCAGCGATTATCATGCGATGCTGGAAGCCGCTCTAAGACAGCCCGCCGACATCATGGCCCTTGCCGCACCGCAAACGGCCTATGACGTCGTGCAGCGCAACACCCAAACGTCATAGCGCGCATGATCCAATGCATTCAGCGCCGGACTGGATGCGATCATCCAGCCTTCGAACGCAACCTGTTCAACCCCGGCATTGCGGATACGCAAATAGGCGAACGCCTCGCCTGTTGGATTGTCGACCGGATAGCGGCATTCATCCAATGTCACCTGAATGCGGCCAAGTTGTTTTGTCTGGGCCGGCAGTAAATCAAAATCGACGACATCGCCCGACAGTTTATCCATCGCGCGCAATACAGCGCCCGTTCCCACCGCTGCCGTCTCTTGCGCGATGGTGCTGGTGGCAAAAGCCGCCGACATCAGACACAGAATGATCGCGCGCAACATCATTCGGCGGCGTCGTTGCCGGTGACAAACTTTAACAGCAATGAAATCAGACTGACAGAGCTTTGGGTGTCTTCAATCTCTGCCCCGGGTTCCAGATTGAACGGCGACCCGCCCGGCAAAAGTTCAACGAAATTGCCGCCCAGCAAACCCTCGCTGGATACGATGACCGCACTGTCGTCGGGCAAATCAATTCCCTGCGCAACGGTCAGGCGCGCATCGGCGCGAAATGTCTGCGGGTTCAGATCCAGTGCTGTGACGGTGCCCACCTTGACCCCTGCCATTCGCACATCTGTGCCAACCGACACACCTTCGACCGAACGAAACGACGCGGTAAATTCATTGCTGGCACGGGTATTGCCGGCAAACCCGGTCACCTGACCGGCATATATCAAAAATGCAGCGGCCACTGCCAGAACGGTGCCGCCGACGATCACTTCTGTGGTGTTTTCAGACATGGGGTCTTACTCCGGCTGCCAGGCCTCATAGTCACTGCGGCTTGCAGGCTGTGGCTGGCGAATGGACCCGGCAGGTGCATAGGCCATTTCGGTTCCGGTCAGATTGATTTGATGGGGCTTTTCCCAGTCTTTGCGCGGCAACGGCTTGTCGGTCGGCGTTTCTGCAAAAGTGTGGTGCAGCCAGCCATGCCATTGCGGCGATACGCGGGTGGCCTCGATATCATCTGCAAAAATCACCCAGCGGCGTTTGCCGTCGCGGCTTTGGTAAAACACATTGCCCTGATCGTCGTCGCCGACCTTGACACCCTTGCGCCATGTAAACAGCTGCGTGCCCAGGGTCTGGCCGTTATCCCACCAGGTAAAGACGCGCAAAACTGAATTTAAAATGCCCATGAAAGTCTCCGTCGTGTTTGCCCATGATATGACGGATTGCGCGCCGAAGGTCTAGGGGCAAGACACCGCCATACCCGTGGCCAGGCATGATCGCCCGCCCTGCACCAAATCCGATACCACACCAACCCGTCAAGCGCCCCCGGACCCGGCGGACAGACTAGCGATGTCTTGCGCCGGGATGCAGCGACGCCGCCAGAATATGTTCGGCTTCGTGAACGACATGACTGGCCTGTCCGACGATTTTGGAATCCGGCGGTGTGGCAATGCTTGGGTCTTTGTCCGGATAGTCGAACAAAGACAAAAAGTGGCGCATGCAATTCAGTCTGGCCCTTTTCTTGTCGTTGGATTTCACAACCGTCCAAGGAGCGTCGGCAGTGTCGGTGTAAAAAAACATCGCTTCCTTGGCTTCGGTATAGTCCTCCCACTTGTCCAGGCTGGCGCGGTCAACCGGGGACAACTTCCAACGCTTCAAAGGGTCGGTTTCACGCGCTGCGAAACGGCTTTTCTGTTCTTCACGGGTCACCGAGAACCAGTATTTGATCAGCCGGGTGCCGCTGCGGGTGATCATCCGCTCGAATTCTGGCGTCTGGCGCATGAATTCCAGGTACTCGGCAGGTTTGCAAAAGTCCATAACACGTTCAACCCCTGCCCGATTATACCAGGATCGGTCATACAGGACTATTTCGCCTGATGTCGGCAAGTGTTTGATATAACGCTGGAAAAACCACTGCCCGCGTTCTTCGTCGGTTGGCTTGTTCAACGCAACGACACGGGCGGTGCGTGGATTCAGGTGTTCTGTAAACCGCTTGATCGTGCCCCCCTTGCCCGCCGCGTCGCGTCCTTCAAAAAGCACGACCACTTTCTGGCCCGTGTCTTGAAGCCACAGCTGAACTTTCAGCAATTCGGCCTGCAAATCGGCCTTTTCACTTTCATAAGTCCCACGACCTAATTTCGTCGCATATGGATACTCACCTTGTTCAAATCCCAGGATCGAACTGGTTTCAACCGGTGCTGGCTCTACCGAATTATTGGTAACTTGTTTTGACATACTAATCCTCTTTTCAGGCACAACAACTTGGCCGAAAAATAGGCCCTGACACCATGATTCAGATCAAAACATCGGAAATCGCCCAATATCCGCGCGTCCCATGCAAACTTGGCGCGCCGATGGTGCAGCGCTGGCACACTCAGCCATCATTGTCCTTTTTGCGTCGGATGCTTGCGGTGCCTGGCCCAGATGAAAATCAGGGCGTCGCGCGGGCATTCCCAAAACAAAAAACGCGCCCCAAAGGGACGCGTCATCATTACTTGGTGTTGGCCCGATCAGCCTGCGCTGGCCTCTTCGGCCTTGGGATCCGCGTGTATCATCAGCGGTGCGGCGTCGGAATTTGCGGCTTCTTCGTTCACCACAACCTCTTCGACACTATCCAGTCCCGGTAAATCAAACATCGTATCCAGCAGGATATCTTCCAGAATAGACCGTAAACCACGGGCGCCGGTCTTGCGTTCAATCGCACGTTTTGCGATCGCCGTCAGCGCGTCTTCGGTAAATGTCAGCTTGGCCTCTTCCAGTTCGAACAGTCTTTGATACTGCTTGACCAGGGCGTTCTTTGGCGCGGTCAGAATGGTGACCAGCGCGTCTTCATCCAGATCAGTCAGCGTCGCAATGACCGGCAAACGCCCCACAAATTCCGGGATCAGACCGAACTTCAACAGATCTTCTGGTTCCAATTCCTGAAACACTTCGCCCACGCCGCGGCTTTCAACTTCTTTCACGTCGGCCCCAAAGCCGATCGAAGAACCCTTGCCGCGGGCCGAAATGATCTTGTCCAGCCCAGCAAAAGCACCGCCGCAAATAAACAGGATGTTGGTGGTATCAACCTGCAAAAATTCCTGCTGTGGATGCTTGCGGCCACCCTGGGGCGGCACAGATGCAACTGTGCCCTCCATTATTTTAAGCAACGCTTGCTGCACCCCTTCACCCGACACGTCGCGGGTAATCGAAGGGTTGTCGGATTTGCGGGTGATCTTGTCGACTTCGTCGATATAGACGATGCCGCGCTGCGCCCGCTCGACATTGTATTCCGACGCCTGCAACAATTTCAGAATGATATTTTCGACGTCTTCGCCCACATAACCGGCTTCGGTCAAAGTGGTCGCATCGGCCATTGTGAACGGCACATCAAGAATGCGTGCAAGCGTTTGCGCCAACAAGGTTTTGCCGCAGCCCGTGGGCCCGATCAGCATTATGTTGGACTTGGCCAGTTCGATATCGCCGGTCTTATCCGCGTGGTTCAGCCGCTTGTAATGGTTGTGCACCGCCACTGACAGCACGCGTTTGGCATGCGATTGACCGATCACATAGTCATCCAGGACTTCGCAGATTTCCTTGGGTGTCGGGACCCCATCTGACGCCTTCAGGCCAGCCGATTTCGTCTCTTCACGGATGATATCCATGCAAAGTTCGACACATTCATCGCAAATGAACACGGTCGGACCCGCAATGAGTTTGCGCACCTCGTGCTGGCTCTTTCCGCAGAATGAGCAATAAAGCGTGTTTTTGCTGTCGCCGGAGTTAGTCGCCATCAAATTCCCCTAAGGCCATTGCCTCGCTGAAAAAACGGCCTTTCGGCCAAACAGGTCTGCCCCATGTCAAAGTGTATGGCAGCAGATTCCCGTGTACAACGCCAAAATGCAGACTTGTGACCCGATAAACACGGGCCAATCGGTCAATTAATTCTCTTCATCATCGGATTTAGCGCGGTTTTCCACGATTTCATCGATCAATCCCCAGTCTTTTGCATCCTCTGCGGACATGAAATTATCGCGTTCCAGCGCCGCCTCGACGGCCTTCAGTTTTTGGCCAGTGTGTTTGACATAGATATTGTTCAGCCGTTTTTTCAGTTTCTGGGTTTCTTCGGCATGGATCATGATATCCGTCGCCTGCCCCTGAAATCCGCCGGATGGCTGATGCACCATCACCCGGCTGTTGGGCAGTGAAAATCGCATGCCCGGCTCTCCCGCTGCCAACAGCAACGATCCCATTGACGCCGCCTGCCCCACAACCAGTGTGGACACTTTCGGTTTGATATATTGCATCGTGTCATAGATCGACAAACCGGATGTCACCACACCGCCAGGGCTGTTGATGTACATCGAAATTTCTTTTTTCGGGTTGTCGGCCTCCAGATGCAGCAACTGTGCCACCATCAATGATGACATGCCATCATGCACGGGTCCCGACAGAAAAATGATCCGCTCTTTCAACAAGCGGGAAAAAATATCATAGGCCCGTTCACCGCGGCTGGTCTGTTCAACGACCATGGGAACCAGGGTGTTCATATAGGTATCGATTGGGTCTCTCATGTTCTGCCTCAAGCTGCTGGGATAGGATTAGCCGAATAATGCTTTCCAGAGTCTTAGTATCGCGTCCGGGGGGCTGCAAGGGCTGGCAGGCAAAGAACTGCCATTCACCGCAAACTCTGACCGTCTGTCGGCTTGCGGCGGCAATCACCAATTTTGCCGACCATGGTCGCGCGCGCGCCGATGGGTTCATTCATGAAACGAAATCCCGGGAAAACATCGTGGCCGCGCATTGCGCCGGACCCACACCGATCCGGTCACAACGTCACAACGGTTTTCTGGCAACTTCACATTGCAGGGGCCCGATTTCATTCCACTAATCCCGAAAATACAGATCTTCGAAACGTTCGATATCGTCTTCACCCAGATAGCTTCCGGTTTGAACCTCGATCAGGACCATCGGCATTTTACCGGGATTTTCCAGCCGGTGCCGCACACCCAGCGGCACATAGACCGATTGATTTTCGGCGACCAGTTGCACGGTCTCGCCAACAGTAACGCGTGCCGTACCCTGCACCACGATCCAGTGTTCAGCGCGATGAACGTGGCTTTGCAGGCTCAGCGCGGCACCGGGATTGACCACGATACGTTTGACCTGAAACCGATCGGCGCGCGAAATTGTTTCAAACCAGCCCCATGGCCGGTGATCACGCGGAAATTCCTGGCCCTGCAAACATCCATCTTTCACCATGGTTTCCACAGCCAGCCTGACGTCCTGGGCACGGGACATATCGGCCACCAAAACCGCATCAGACATGGCCACGACGGTCAGGTTTTCAACCCCGATTGCAACCAGTTGCAAGGCATCACTTTCAGATCGTAACAGGCTGTTATTGCAGTCGATTGCCGTCACGGCACCGGACACTGCGACGCCATTCTCATCCTGCGGTCCCTGCCGCCAGATTGTTGTCCAGGCCCCCAAATCCAACCAGCCGCAATCCAAAGCGACAACTGACAGATTATCGGCCCGTTCCATCACCGCATAATCAACCGAGATGTCGCGGCAATCGGCCCAGGCCGCCGGGTCAAGCCGCAGGAACCCAAGATCGGGCACCGCGTCATCCACCGCCTGCCTGACAGGCGCGACCAAATCGCCGGCCCAGGCGTCAAAGGCCGCCATGATCGCATCCGCGCGAAACAGGAACATCCCCGAATTCCACAAATAGTTTCCAGCATCCAGCATCGCCTGGGCATCCTCGGAGGCCGGTTTTTCGACGAACCCGGTCACAGCCGCAGGACCGCCGGCGGCATCAAAGCTCGCCGCCAGTCGTACATAGCCAAAGGACGTTTCAGGCGCATCCGGGCAAATTCCGAATGTCACCAGTTGCCCGGCCGCAACTGCGGGCAATGCACGTTGAATAGCCTGATGAAATGCGGCCTGATCACCGATGACATGGTCCGACGGCGCAACCAGAATGACCGCGTCCGGCGACTGGCGGGCCAAATACGTGGCAGCCGCCAGAATCGATGGCGCGGTGTTGCGCATTTCAGGTTCGATCAGGATCGCGCCGGGGTCCACCCCGCAGCCCGTCAGTTGTTCGGTCACGATAAATCGAAAATCTGACGATGTCATGATCACCGGCGCGGCAAAATCTGTGCCGCTCAGGCGCTTTGCAGCGGCCTGAAACAAGCTGTCGGCCCCACTGAAACCAGAAAACTGTTTGGGATAACTTTTGCGCGACAGCGGCCACAGCCTAGTGCCGGATCCGCCACATAACAATACCGGGGTAATCTTCACCGTCATTCGTCCAATCTGACCCGCAACCACCGCACCCATGCGGGCGCGGTGGTCTACCTTAGCGGCAATTATCCACTTCCATCAAGAAGCGGTAATATTGGTTAACACGGCGTTAAGGTCAGGCCGATCAGCCCCGGCCCTTCCATGGCACCAGCCAGCTTTCAGCCTGGCGCATCAGGATATCGATGCCAAACCCGATGACACCGATCAGGATGATCCCGACGATAACGATGTCTGTCAGCTGGAATTTGGACGCGGCAATAATCATTTTACCGGCACCTTTTTCCGCAGCCACAAGTTCTGCGGCCACAACCGTGCCCCAACAAACCCCCATCGCCACACGCGCGCCGGTAAAGATTTCCGGCAAACTGTTCGGCAATATCACATTCTTCATCAGCTGTGTTTTGGACGCACCCAATGAATATGCCGCGTGTACTTTGGAAATGCTGGTGCCTGACACCCCTGCGCGCGCCGCAATTGTCATGATCCACAATGCCGCCAGGAACAACAGGCTGATTTTGCCCTGCTCGCCGATTCCAAACCAGATGATGATCAGCGGGATCAGTGCCAGTGGCGGCACCGGGCGCATGAACTCGACAATCGGGTCAAACCAGCCCCGCAGCCATGAATTCAGACCCATTGCAAAGCCAAGCGGGATTCCGAACAGACATCCCAGCGCAAAACCGATCACAACGCGGATCAACGACCAGAATACGTTTTCCCAAAGACCGACGTTTTGGTATCCGTTCTTATTCAGATCGACGAAACGTTTCCAGACAGCTTCTGGGGGTGGCAGGAACAAAGCTTCCATTGTGACCCCGGTTGCAGGCTTGATTGACAGGCTGCCCTTGGCGGTCATGAATATCTCGCCATCATCAAAACTAAGCGTATCCTCGGGCGAAATCGCAACGCCGTTGATATGCGTCACCTGATAGCCGTCCTCGGTTCCGCCGTCGTCATTTCGATGCGCACGCAAAATTTCCGAACGACGTTCGGCAATTTTGACAGTGTCATCCTTGGCAAATCCGTCCCCCAAGTCGGTCAGTTCCTTGGCTTTGGTTTCCTTATCGCTAAAGGCCGTAACCGTCAGATAAACGGTCGCGGTGTCAGTTTCACCAGCCGCATTTTTGGCCGTGTATTCAAACGAACTTTCACCTAAGAACGGGCCTGGCAACTGAAGCGGCCCCAACAGGTTTGACCCCGTCGCAAGTGCCCACAGAAAGAATACGGCAAACACGGCTGCAACAGAAGCTATACGATTTGCGACTACGGCACTTTCATCGCCGAAGGTAACTGTTTTCAGGCTGGAATAGCCTCTGATTTGTTCTTTTGATTTCGCATAAAAACCGTATGCCAGCGAACAAACAAACGAAATGGCCAGATAAACGACCATGATAACGGTGATACCTACGGCCATCCATAGGGTCGTTACGATTGCATCTCCAAATTCCTGTAGCATTATGCGTCCTCCGTCCGGCCCATGATTTCTTCTTCCATGTCCCAGATCATGTTTAAAATCTCGTCGCGTGTTGGCCCGAAATCCTTATGTCTTTTCACTTCGCGCAAATCTGCGCCCACGCCCAATTCGGCAAATGGCAACTGGTATTCCTTGTGAATGCGACCGGGGCGCGGCGCCATCACCAGCAGGCGTTCGCCCAACAGCAATGCTTCTTCCACCGAATGGGTGATCAGGATGATCGTTTTGCCGGTCTTTTTCCAAATATCCAGAACAAGGCTTTGCATCTTTTCACGGGTCAAGGCATCCAGCGCGCCAAGCGGTTCGTCCATCAAAATCACATCGGGTTCATTGGCCAGACAGCGGGCCAGCGCGACACGCTGCTGCATCCCGCCAGACAATTCGTAAATCATCTTTTGGCCGAAATCCTGCAAACCCACGATGCCCAGCAATTCATTCACTTTGTCATCGATTTCACCTTGTGGAACACCGGCCATGGATGGACCAAATCCGATGTTTTTCGAAACGTTCATCCATTCAAACAGCGCCCCTTGCTGGAACACCATTCCGCGTTCTGAATCAGGCCCTTCGATCCTGTGCCCATTCAGGGTCATTACGCCATCTGTTGGGGCCAGAAATCCCGCCAGTATGTTCAAAAGCGTGGTCTTGCCACAGCCAGACGGCCCAAGGACAGCCATCAACTGGCCCTCGCCAATTTCCAGATTAATGTTTTTTAACGCTTCGACTGAACCACCGTTTGGCAGTTCGAACGTCATCGATACGTCGTCGATTACCAGCCCTGTCATAACACACCATCCCTTGTTTTATTATCAAAAGGGCGCAGCCTTGTTACCAAAGCCGCGCCCCATGGTCATTTGCACATTGGCAAAATCTTACATCGCGTTAACAGCTTCTAGGTAAGAAGCATCAACCAACGAGCCATAATCATCAAGTGCTGTTAATTGACCGCTTGCTTCAAGTGATGCGGCGTTTTCCGACAGGTACTGTTCTACAAATCCGCCCAACCAGTCAGCTGACAGTTTGGTTTCAACAGTTGGAAATCCGAAGACACCCAGAACATAGGCTGCCCCTTCTTCGTCCATACCTGAAACCTTGGCAATGTCGCCCAACATCGCATCACCGTCCATTGCGTACTTGGTTTCCATTGCGGCGTTGACGGCCAGAAACTTGGACAATGTTTCGGCGTTTTCTTCGGCCCATGCGGTTGGAACTGATACCAGGTCAAAGACTTTTCCGACGACGGCTTCTTTTTCTGCACCGTCAATCAACACGTTGCCGAACTCTTTCATGCGACGCAGCGGGCCACCCCAGCCACAGGCCATATCCAGTTCGCCCGATGCAAATGCTGCCGCACTGTCAACCGGTGCCATATCCACGATCTTCATCGAATCAGGGTCAACGCCGAAATACTTCATCTGAGTCAGGAAACCGGAATGCGCAGCAGTACCCAACGGCACGGCGACCTGCTTGCCCGCCAACTCAGCAGCGTTTGTCTTGTCGATTTCAAGAGACGAGCGCACAACGCAGTTGTCATTGTCCGAATATGTCATCGCGACATCAACAGCTGTCAGGTCCTGGCCAGCTGCAGTTGCGACCAGGAACGGTGTCACACCCTGCGAGTATGCAATATGCACATCGCCAGAGGCCATCGCAGCGGACATCGCTGTCCCGGTGTCAAAGCTGATCCACTTGATATTCAGGCCTGCTTCTTCGAACGCACCATTGGCTTGTCCCCATTGTGCTGGCACTGGCCATTCTGGAAAATAAGCGACGGTTACATCTGTCAGGTGACTTCCAGCCGAGGCCTGAACCGCCCCCAGCACAGCGGCACCTGCCACGGCGCCTGCCAATTTTGAACGTAGTTTCATTTCATAACTCCCAGTTACTATTGTTTCGTGTCCGGTTTACCCGGTCTGTATTTATGATGATAGCGCACGAGTGGTGGCTCTCCAGTATCTGTCGCCATTCAAGCAATCAAATCTCACTCAAAAAGCATAGTGGTGGAAATATCGACATGACAACGCGCACGGCCATCTGGACTTATCGCAATACCAAACTGGCCCTATTGATGCGCCCTGCGATCATGCTGTCTTTAAGTTCGACAAAATTTACGCCACGTGCCACCATAACCTTGGCACACGCAAAAGGAAAATGCCTCATGAACATCGGGTTAAGCAGTAATGATCTCTCGAATGTCATCGAATCAGATCGTGCGCATCTGTGGCATCATCTGATCCAACACAAACCATTTGAAACGATTGACCCAAGAATTATCGTCGAAGGTAAGGGCATGCGTGTCTGGGATGCCACGGGTAAGGAACATATCGATGCGGTATCCGGTGGTGTCTGGACCGTAAATGTCGGCTACGGGCGCGAAACCATCGCCGATGCGGTGCGTGATCAGCTCGTCAAAATGAACTTCTTCGGCAATACGCTGGGGTCCATTCCCGGCGCCCAGTTCGCCGAACGCCTGATTGAAAAAATGCCTGGCCTGAGCCGGGTATATTACGCGAGCTCTGGCTCGGAAGCCAATGAAAAGGCGTTCAAAATGGTGCGCCAGATTGCGCACCGCCACCACGGTGGCAAAAAGTACAAAATTCTGTACCGCGAACGCGACTATCACGGCACCACGATCACAGCCTTGTCTGCCGGCGGACAGCATGAACGCAACGCGCAATACGGGCCATACACGCCCGGATTTGTCGAGGTGCCCCATTGCCTGGAATACCGCAACCAGTATCCGGACGCCGAAAGCTATGGCGTCGCGGCTGCCAATGCCATCGAAGAGGTCATCCTGCGCGAAGGTCCTGATACGGTCGGGGCGCTGTGTCTTGAGCCGGTGACTGCCGGTGGCGGTGTGATCACCCCGCCCCAGGGCTATTGGGAACGTGTGCAGGAAATTTGCGCAAAGTATAATATTCTGTTGCACATTGACGAAGTCGTTTGCGGCGTTGGCCGCACCGGCGCATGGTTCGGATACCAGCAATATGACGTCAAACCCGATTTCGTGACGATGGCGAAAGGTGTGGCCTCTGGCTATGCGGCGATTTCCTGCATGGTCACAACCGAAGCTGTTTTTGACATGTTCAAGGACGATCCGTCCGACAAAATGTCCTATTTCCGAGACATTTCCACCTTTGGCGGATGCACAGCCGGCCCGGCGGCTGCGTTGGAAAACATGCGGATCATCGAAGATGAAAATCTATTGGCGAACACGACGGCAATGGGTGCGCGGCTGGTGGATAATCTGAATGCCCTGATGGAAAAGCACGCCGTTATCGGCGATGTCCGCGGCAAGGGCCTGTTTTGCGGCGCGGAATTGGTCAGCGATCGTCAAACCAAAGAACCCATGGACGAAAACATCGTGGCCCGCGTTGTTTCGGATTGTATGCAACAAGGCGTGATCATCGGGATGACCAACCGGTCGGTCCCGGGGTTCAATAACACCCTGTGCCTGAGCCCGGCGTTGATTGCCACGCCGGATGATATTGATCAGATTTCGGATGCAATCGACGGCGCGCTGACACGTGTCTTTGGTCAGTAACGACAAAACCACCCCCTGGAACGGTTGATTTGCATCGTTCCAGGGCAAAGGGGCAATCTTAGCCCGGCTCTGAAAATATTCGCCTGCCCGATTTTGACGATTGTTCGATTGCACTGATCATCCGGTGCACAGGCAGCGCGTTATCCCCGTTTGCCATGGGTGGTCTGGCCGCGCGCACGGCATCGACAAATTCAGATATCTGCGCCTTGAACCATTTGTGTCTTGGCTCTGTCGCATCCCCGACCGGGGCGAAACTGCGCCCGTCAACCCAGTCAATATGCAAACAAGCCTGGGAAATATGCGCCGTGGCGTGTTCATAGGTCAGCATCAATCGCTCGGGGTATCCCGGATAGGCCGTTACCGTGGCCATGACCGAACCCAAGGCACCATTTTCAAACGCCAGGGCGGCTGCGACAAAATCTTCGGCCTCCATCCGGTGGCGTGTGGTGCCCGTCATCGCCTGCACCGATTTCACCGGCCCGGCCAGCCACAGCATCAGGTCCATTTCGTGAATCGCCTGAGTCAGCATGACACCCCCGCCGTCGCGGGCGAATGTGCCCCGTCCGGGTTCATCGTAATAATCCTGACCGCGCCATAACGGCACCGTCAATGCGACGGAACACAGTTTTCCCAATGTGCCTTTTGCGATCAAAGCCTTTATCGCCATCGAGGATGTCTTGAACCGGTGCTGAAACACGATGCCCAATGTCACACCGGCATCGGCGCATACAGAGACCAGTTCATTGGCCTCTGGCAAGGTGCGCCCAACCGGCTTTTCCATCAGTATATGCTTGCCTGCACCCGCCAGCTTTGCGACCAGTTCGCGCCGATGGTTGGGGGGCGTCAACAGCAGTACGGCCTTGATTTTCTGATCGTTCAATATCTGATCCAGTGACGACACCGCTGGAAAACCCGACAGTTTTGCAAACGCTTCCCGGTTTTGCGCCGACCGCGTATAAACGCCGCGCACCGCGACCTGATCACCCAGTTCCTGCAGCGCCAGCATATGCGGCTCCACCGCCATTCCGGTTCCAATAATTCCAAATCCAAACTTGTCTGTCATGTGATTCTCTTATCTTTCGCATCGGTTATCGTCAGGATGCCGTCATGCGCCGCAAATGTCGATTTGCGTGCGCGCCGGGCCGATCAGACCCGGAACGCCGACGCCAATGGCCATCAAACAACGCCATCGGCCACAATCGCAGCTAGTAAGTCCAGTTGTCGCCTCTTATAAGTCCACATCATGCATATCGCAGAAGAAACCTTTTTCCTGGATCCGGCGTTTGAAGGCACGCTTCAGCAACAGATTCAGCGGATGGTAACAGAAGGTATATTGTCGGGGCGTTTCCGGTCGGGGCAAAAACTGCCGTCCAGCCGCCGGCTTGCCAAACGCCTGGGCATCAGCCGCATAACGGTCACATTGGCCTATACGGAACTGTTGTCGGGCGACTATCTGACGGCGCGCGGGCGGTCGGGTTATTATGTTTCCGAGACAGCGCCACGCCCACCTGAACTGACGCTGCCCCGTGCGCCGCGCACCGACACCGTCGATTGGGGGCGGGCCATCGGCCAGCGCTATTCCGGCGGGCAGACGATGACCAAACCGCAGGACTGGCGAAGCTATCAGTATCCATTCATTTATGGCCAGACTGACGCCACGCTTTTCGATCACCAGAACTGGCGTCAATGCGCGTTGCAGGCGCTTGGCCAGCGCGACTTTGAAGCGCTGACAACAGATTACTACGAGCGCGACGATCAGCAGCTGGTTGAATATATCGCCCGTCATATTCTGCCACGGCGCGGCATCAATGCCCGGCCCGAGGAAATACTGCTGACCCTGGGGGCGCAGAACGCGCTGTGGCTTACGGCGCAAATATTGTTGACCCAGCGGCGCACCGCCGCCATGGAAAACCCATGCTATCCGGGGCTGCGCGATATTCTTGGGCAGACCAGATGTAATCTGGTGGCAATGGATGTCGACGCGAACGGCCTGACACCCGAACAAATTCCCCCCGGTATCGATGTTTTGTTCACAACCCCCAGCCACCACTGCCCGACCAACGCCACCATGCCGCTTAGCCGCCGCCACCAATTGCTGACACTGGCTGATCAGAACGATTTCGTGCTTGTCGAAGACGACTATGAATTTGAAATGTCGTTCCTGCGCCCGCCGTCGCCCGCCCTCAAATCGCTGGATACCGGCGGGCGTGTGGTTTACATCGGTTCCTTTTCGAAATCCTTGTTTCCGGGTCTGCGTCTGGGTTATCTGGTCGGCTCGCAACCTTTTATCCAAGAGGCACGCGCATTGCGTGCAACGGTCCTGCGCCACCCGCCGGGGCACATTCAACGCACTGCCGCCTATTTTCTGAGCCTCGGGCACTATGACGCTTTGGTCAATCGCATGGGCCAGGCCTATAAGCGGCGGCGCGCAGTAATGGACACCGCAATACGTGAACACGGACTGTCCATCGCTGGCCAGAATATCAACGGCGGTTCCAGTTTCTGGATGAAAACCCCGCCGCATGTCGACAGTTCAAATCTGACAGAGCGTCTGAAACAAAAAGGCGTCCTGATTGAGCCGGGCGGCGCATTTTTTCAGGAATCTGATGGGCTCAACAATTTTTATCGTTTGGCGTATTCGTCAATTTCATCGCGAAAAATCCCCGCTGGTATCAGCCTGATCGCAGAGGCGATTCGTGCATCTGGACCTAATTAGCTACCCAAACTGGCCCTAACCTCATCCACGGCACCGCACTAGAACCAACCCAAGCCGTTGCAAAGCTGTTTTTGCGCGTTTTTCCATTATTGCTAAGGACCAGCCAACATGAAAATGACCACCGAAGAGGCTTTTGTTAAGGTACTGCAAATGCATGGCATAGAACATGCGTTCGGGATAATCGGGTCAGCAATGATGCCGATTTCCGACTTGTTCCCCCAGGCTGGCATTTCGTTCTGGGACTGCGCCCATGAATGCAACGCTGGCATGATGGCCGACGGCTTTACCCGCGCCTCGGGGAAAATGTCGATGATGGTGGCGCAAAATGGTCCGGGCATCACAAACTTCGTGACGCCGGTGAAAACTGCGTACTGGAACCACACACCGCTGTTGCTGGTAACGCCACAAGCCGCCAACAAGACGATCGGTCAGGGTGGTTTTCAGGAAGTTGAACAGATGAAACTGTTCGAAGACATGGTGGCCTATCAGGAAGAAGTACGGGATCCGACGCGGATCGCGGAAACGCTGAACCGCGTGATCCTGCAGGCAAAACGCGCAAGTGCGCCGGCCCAGATTAACATTCCGCGTGATTTCTGGACCCAGGTGATCGATATCGATCTGCCAGCAATCGTAGAATTCGAACGTCCAGCCGGCGGTGCAGACGCGATTGCCGCTGCCGCGGACCTTTTGTCAAACGCCAAGTTTCCGGTCGTCCTGAACGGCGCCGGGGTTGTCATCGGCGGCGCCATCAAAAATTCGATCGCACTGGCAGAACGTCTTGATGCGCCGGTTTGCTGTGGCTACCAGCACAATGACGCCTTTCCGGGATCGCACCCCCTGTTTGCCGGACCACTGGGCTACAACGGGTCCAAGGCGGGAATGGAATTGATTGCAAAGGCTGACGTCATCCTGGCGCTTGGCTCGCGGCTCAACCCTTTTTCGACATTGCCGGGTTACGGCATAGATTACTGGCCTGCGGACGCCGCGATCATTCAGGTTGATATCAACCCGGATCGTATCGGTCTGACCAAAAAAGTTTCCGTGGGCATTGCCGGTGACGCCAAGAAAGTCGCAGACGCGATCCTGGCCAAGCTGTCTGACACGGCTGGCGACGCCAACCGCACCGAACGCAAAAACATGATTGCCCAGACCAAATCCACCTGGGCGCAGCAATTGTCGGGCATGGACCACGAAGATGATGATCCAGGCACGACCTGGAACGAACGCGCACGCGCCGCCGAGCCTGAGAAAATGTCGCCACGCATGGCATGGCGCGCCATTCAGTCCGCCCTGCCCGGCAATGCGATCATCAGTTCCGATATCGGAAACAACTGTGCGATCGGCAATGCCTATCCGACATTCGAGGAAGGTCGCAAATATCTTGCGCCCGGTCTGTTTGGGCCCTGTGGCTATGGCTTTCCAGCCATCGTCGGTGCCAAGATCGCCAAACCGGACGTACCCGTTGTCGGCTTTGCCGGTGACGGCGCATTCGGTATTTCGATGAACGAAATGGGGGCGATCGGACGCGGCGAATGGCCGCCAATCACAATGGTCATTTTCCGCAACTACCAGTGGGGTGCTGAAAAGCGCAACACGACGCTTTGGTTTGACGATAATTTTGTCGGGACAGAGCTGGACGAAAGCGTCAGCTATGCCGCAATCGCACAGGCTTGTGGCCTGGAAGGTGTCCAGGCGGTTGGCATGGAGGACCTGACAGCCAAACTGGACGCGGCGGTCAAGGCACAAATGAAGGACGGCAAGACCACTTTCATTGAAATCCTGCTGAACAAGGAACTGGGCGAACCGTTTCGACGCGATGCGATGAAGAAACCTGTCGCTGTCGCAGGTATCAGCGCCGGCGACATGCGTCCGCAGGCCGGCGCATAAATTCATGCCGGAGCGATCACGATCAAGGCGCGCAGCCGCATGAGTTTGCTGCGCGACCTCAGTTCAAAACTACACGGTGCACCCGTCACCATCGCACTGAGCGAGGGCGAAGATCCGCGGATCATCGCCGCCGCCGTTGCGGCGCGCAAACACGATATTGCCCGTCTCATTCTGGTGGGTGACAAAGACATTATTGCGCGCGCTTTGCGGGACGCATCTGCGGATGATGTCGACGGTATTTCCATCCAGGACCCGGCGGACAGTCCGCTGCATGACGCATTTGTCGACGCTTTTTATGTCCAGCGCCAGCATAAACACATCACCCGCGACTCTGCCGCAAAGCATATGCGCGATCCGCTGTTCTTCGCAGCCATGCTGGTGCAACAGGGCCATGCGTCAGGCACACTTGGCGGCGCAGTGGCCACCACGACCGCCACTGTGCGGGCAGCATTGCAGGTCATTGGCAAAGCGGCGGATGCAGCAACGGTATCCAGTTTTTTCCTGATGCGCATGCCGGACGAACATTTTTCCGGGCGCCAGAACATGATATTCTCGGATTGTGGCATGGTCATTGACCCCGGCGCCCAGCAATTGGCTGCAATTGCCCAGGCCTCTGCGCAGTCATGCAGGGCCATCCTTGGTGAAACACCGCGGGTCGCGATGTTGTCCTTTTCCACCCTTGGCAGCGCAAAACACGCCGCTGTCAGCAAGGTGGCCGCCGCCACACTGTTTGCCCGGGCAGCGGCCCCCGATCTGATCATCGATGGCGAGATACAGTTTGACACAGCGTTTGCCCCTGATGTGGCAGCGACCAAAGCACCGGAGTCTGCTGTCGCAGGCCAGGCCAACGTTTTCATCTTCCCCAATCTCGACGCCGGCAACATTGGCTACAAGATTGCGCAGCGTATCGGTGGTGCAACTGCCATCGGTCCGATCCTGCAGGGCCTGAATAAACCCGCCAATGACTTGTCGCGCGGCTGTACATCTGATGATGTGTTGCACATGATTGCAGTCACCGCAGTACAGGCCATTTCCACCAAACCGACAGCCGATCAGACAACGACAGGGCAACGATGACGCATTCTCAGCCGGAACTAGATCTTTCGCCAGCCGTTTCTGACGAGATCCGCAAGACAACCTGTTACATGTGTGCCTGCCGGTGTGGCATCAACGTGCATCTGAAATCCGGCAAGGTCAGCTATATCGAAGGCAATCGTGATCACCCGGTGAACAAGGGCGTGCTATGCGCCAAGGGTGCATCCGGGATCATGCAGATTACCGCGCCATCCCGCCTGCGCGCACCCCTGAAACGGGTTGGTCCGCGCGGCTCTGGTGCGTTTGAGGAAATCAGCTGGGAAGAAGCGTTGACACTGGCCACAGAATGGCTTGCACCGGTACGCAAAAACAACCCGGAAAAGCTCGCGTTTTTCACAGGTCGCGACCAGAGCCAATCGTTTACATCCTATTGGGCGCAGGCATTTGGCACCCCGAATTATGCGGCCCATGGCGGTTTTTGTTCGGTGAATATGGCCGCCGCCGGCATTTATACAATGGGCGGCGCATTTTGGGAGTTCGGGCAACCCGATTGGGACCGCACCAAGCTGTTCATGCTGTTTGGCGTGGCCGAAGATCACGACAGCAATCCGATCAAGATGGGCCTGGGAAAACTCAAGGGGCGCGGCGGCAAGGTTATTGGCGTCAACCCCATCCGCTCTGGCTATAACGCGATTGCCGATGAATGGGTCGGCATCACGCCTGGAACCGACGGGCTGTTCATTCTGGCGCTGGTTCATGAATTGATGAAGGCCGGGAAAATCGATCTGACCTATCTGTCGTCCTTTACCAACGCACCTGTGCTTGTGAACGGGGATCCGGCGTCGCCACAGCATGGGCTGTTGCTGCGGGACAAGAACGACAAGCTGTTGGTGATCGACAAAAACACCGGCAAGCCGGCGGCATTTGACGGGGCCGGTGTAGTGCCGGATCTGGCCGGGACATTGCGCAAATCCGGCGTGACCCATAAGCCTGTGTTTCATCATATGGCTGAACGTTACCTGTCACAGGATTATGCGCCGGATGCGGTGGCAGAACGGGTGGGCATATCGGCCGACCGCATTCGCAGCATTGCCGCCGAACTGGCGCGCGTCGCCTTTGATGAAGCGTTCGAGATCGATCAGAGCTGGACCGACTTTCGCGGCCACAAGCACAAGACCATGCCAGGACGTCCGGTGTCCTTTCACGCGATGCGTGGGATTTCGGCGCATTCGAATGGCTTTCAGACCTGCCGCGCATTGCATGTCCTGCAAATCCTATTGGGCTCGGTCGAAGTCCCCGGCGGATTCCGTTTCAAGCCACCCTACCCCAAACCACCCGAAGCCCATCCAAAACCGCATTGCGGCGCCCAGCCTGACAGCCCGCTTGATGGACCGCATCTGGGATTTGTACATGGTCCCGAAGACCTGTTGCTGCGCGACGATGGCAGCCCGGCAAGGATAGACAAGGCGTTCACCTGGGAAAATCCAATGTCGGCCCATGGATTGATGCATATGGTCATTTCCAATGCGCATGCGGGTGATCCCTACAAGATCGACACCCTGTTTATGTATATGGCCAACATGTCCTGGAATTCATCGATGAATACCGGCGGCGTGATGAAAATGCTGACCGATCAGGACGAAAACGGTGAATATGTGATCCCGCGGATCATTTATTCGGATGCCTATGCTTCTGAAATGGTCGCTTATGCCGATCTGATCCTGCCGGATACCACCTATCTGGAACGCCACGATTGCATCAGCATGCTGGACCGCCCGATTTGCGAAGCCGACGCCGCAGCCGACAGTATCCGCTGGCCTGTGATCGCACCCGACCGCGATGTGCGCGGCTTTCAGTCGGTGCTGGTTGATCTGGCTGCCCGGCTAAATCTGCCCGGCTTTGTCAACGAAGACGGCAGCGCCAAATATGATGACTATGCAGATTATATCGTGAACCATGAACGCCGCCCGGGAATTGGACCATTGATGGGTTGGCGGGGGGGCGACGGCACGTCCGCAGGACGGGGCGAGGTCAACCCGGACCAACTGCAAAAGTATATCGACAATGGCGGGTTCCATATTCAGCACATCCCCGAAGAAGCCCAGTATTACAAACCCTGGAACAAGGCCTATCAGGACTGGGCCGTCAGCATGGGCATCTACGACAGCCCGCAGCCCTATCTGTTCAATCTTTACGTTGAACCGATGCGCCGGTTTCAGCATGCCGCAGAAGGCCACGGCACCCATCAGCCACCGGATCATTTGCGCGAACAGCTGAAACTGGCAATGGATCCGTTGCCGGTCTGGTATCCGCCACTCAGCGACAGTGACACCGATAGCCAAACTTATCCGATACATGCACTGACACAGCGGCCGATGGCCATGTACCACAGCTGGGGGTCGCAAAACGCATGGCTGCGTCAGATCCACGGCAGGAACCCCCTATATGTGCCCACCAAAATCTGGGAAGCGCACGGGTTTCAGGCGGGCGACTGGGCGCGGGTCAAATCTGCGCATGGCGAAATCACGGTGCCGGTTGCCCTGCAGGCGGCGCTGAATGAAAACACTGTCTGGACCTGGAATGCGATTGGCAAACGTAAAGGCACATGGGCACTGGACGAAGATGCACCGGAATCCAACGAAGGTTTTTTGCTGAACCACCTGATCCATGAATTGATGCCACCCAAAGGAGACGGGCTGCGCTGGTCGAATTCCGATCCGGTCACGGGTCAGGCCGCCTGGTTTGATTTGCGTGTGAACATCGCAAAGACCGCGCCACCGGCCCAGTCATTGCCGGCATTTGACCCGATCGGATCGCCTGTTGCCCGCGCCAAACAGCGCGCAACACCGGGGAACGAAAAATGATCAGACCTGCCATCAACCAGTACCGTGCCCCACAATCAAGGACACCAGCACCATGACCGCGTTGCCTGCAAGTACCGCCAAAAAACTGGGTCTGGTGATCGATCTGGACATTTGCGTCGGCTGTCATGCCTGTGTCACGGCCTGCAAGGGTTGGAATGATCAGGGATATGGCGCGCCGCTGTCGGATCAGGACCCCTATGGCGGCGCCCCGTCCGGCACATTTTTGAACCGCGTTCACAGCTACGAAATCACCCCCGACACAGGACCTGCGCAAACCGTGCATTTTCCAAAGTCGTGTTTGCATTGCGAGGATGCGCCTTGTGTAACGGTCTGTCCTACGGGTGCCAGTTATAAACGGGTAGAAGACGGTATCGTTCTGGTGAACGAGGCTGACTGCATTGGTTGCGGACTGTGCGCCTGGGCCTGCCCTTATGGTGCGCGGGAACTGGACCAGGACGCCGGGATCATGAAGAAATGTACGCTGTGCGTGGACAGGATATACAATGAAAACCTGCCCCAAGAAGACCGCGAACCCGCTTGCGTGCGCACCTGCCCGTCCGGCGCCCGCCACTTTGGCGACTTTGCCGATCCGGAAAGTGCAGTCAGTATCATGACCAAAGAACGCAGCGGATTTGACCTGATGCCCGAGCAGGGCACAAAACCGGTCAATCAGTATCTGCCGCCACGTCCCAAAGACGTCAGCAACCAGCTGGATATTCTGGCACCCTTGCTGGATGTCGCACCCGAGACCAAAGGCATCGCCGGATGGCTTGATAAAGTGTTGGAGAAACTCTGATGCACCCCGCACCTTCTGTCATCATATTCACAGTGTTTTCTGGGCTTGGATTTGGTTTTCTGACCTATCTTGGCCTTGGTATCCTGACCCCCACAGGCGCAACGGCATTTCTGATTTTTGCACTTGCCTATGCGCTGGCGGTTGGCGGGCTGCTGGCGGCGACATTCCATTTGGGCAACCCCAAGAATGGGCTAAAGGCGTTCAGCCAATGGCGGACAAGTTGGCTGAGCCGCGAAGCCTGGTCATCCGTGGCCTGTCTGACAGTGCTTGGGTTTTACGCGTTGGGGGCGGTGTTTTTTGACACGCACATACGCATATTAGGCATCCTTGGTGCTGTGCTGGCGCTTGTGACGGTCTATTTCACGTCTATGATCTATGCGCAGCTTAAAACGGTACCGCGCTGGAATCATTGGATGACTTCTGTTGTTTTTGGCTTATTCTCGCTTGGCGGCGGTGCGCTGTTGTCCCAACAGGGCGGTCTTGCCGCAGGCTTGCTGATTGCACTGGGGGTCGCAATGGCCTTTGGCTGGGTCAGCGGTGATCAACAGTTTGCAAAACATGGTTCCACAATGGAAACTGCCACAGGACTGGGCAAGATCGGGCGGGTCCGTCTGTTTGAGTCACCCCATACCGGCGGCAACTATTTGTTGCACGAAATGGTTTATGTGGTGGGGCGCAAACACGCCGTCAAACTCAGGGTGATTGCCATCCTGTGCGCAGTCGTTCTGCCGCTGCTGTTGCTGTGGGCATGGCCGGCCAACACGGTCGTGATCATTATCGCCGCCCTGGTACATATTCTGGGTGCACTTGTCGCACGCTGGTTGTTCTTTGCCGAGGCAGAGCATGTCGTCGGACTGTATTACGGCAAGCGCTAATCCGAGTTCGAAAACCGACTGAAATTCAGTGCATCAGGCCAGTCGGCTGATCACAACATTCACTTCGGCCTTTTTGCCGACCTCGTCCTGGGTGGTCTTGCGCACGACACGGCGCAGACCCTCGTGCAATTGGTCGTCATCAGCCAGTGTCTTGCGGTTCGCCCGCTGCAGAAACTGGTTCATATCCTCTTCGATGACATCGACCAATGCGGCCCGCGATGCACCCGTTTTGGGCAGGCCCATGACCTCGCACCAGGCATCACCAAGTGGCGCATTATCCTCGATGATCACGGTCACGGTCACATGGCCATTCAATGCCATGCGGATACGGTCCCGCACGACCCCGTCAAAGGCACCAATCTGCACGCGACCATCCACATAGGTGCGCCCGGTTTCAATGAATTCGACTGCGCGCGGTTGATTGCCTGACAGATCAATCATGGTGCCATTTGGTGCGATCACACCTGTCAGACCGTTGGTCTGGCCCAGCTTGACATGTTCGCGCAAATGCCGGTGTTCCCCGTGCATTGGGATCAGAAACTGCGGTGAAACGATATCATGCATTGTCGCCAAATCGGGGCGGTTCGCATGGCCCGACACATGGTACAACCCAGAACTGTCATCAACGACATCAACGCCCATTTCCGAAAATGCATTCACGATACGGGATACAGATTTTTCATTTCCAGGGATGGTTTTTGACGAAAACAGGAACAGATCGCCCTCTTTCAGCGTCAGCCCCAGGTATTTACCGCGTGACAGCTGCGCTGTCGCCGCCCGGCGTTCACCCTGCGATCCGGTTGCCAGAAGCAGCAGACTTTCGCGCGGGATCGATACTGCGTCTTCGGCACTGACCGTATTTGGGAAATCGGTCAGTATCCCCACCTCGACCGCTGCGCTGACCATGCGCCGCATCGCGCGGCCCAACAGAACCACAGACCGTCCGGCCCGCTGACCCGCATCCGCCAGTGTTTTCACCCGCGCGATGTTTGACGCAAATGTGGTTGCGACAACCATGCCGGTAGCGTCCTTGATCAGTTTCTCGATTTCCGGGCCAAGTGTTTGTTCCGAGCGTCCGGGATGTGGCGAAAACACATTGGTGGAATCGCAAACCAGCGCACGCACGCCGGATTTGGCAATTTCTGACCAGGCAGCAGCATCCCAGGCTTCACCAACACCCGGTGTTTTGTCCAATTTGAAATCGCCGGTGTGCACAATGCGTCCGTCCGGGCTGTCGATGATCAGGCCCGAGCTTTCCGGTATTGAATGCGAAATCGGCGCAAAGCCAACCTGAAACGGGCCGCAGTCGACTTTTTCCGGAAACGCCGACACGGTATGGATCACCCGATCGTCATGGCCGTGTTCCTGAAACTTCAGGCGCGCGATATGGGCCGTAAAGGCGCGGGCATAAATCGGTGCACCCAACCGATCCCAGATATGCCCGATGGCCCCTATATGATCCTCGTGGGCATGGGTTATGAATATCCCGTCCAAACGGTCTTTGCGCTCTTGCAGCCACGCGATGTCGGGAAAAATCAAATCGACACCCGGCGTCGTTTCCATATCAGGAAAGGTCACGCCCAGATCGACGACGATGTAACGTTCCTTGTTTTCCGGCCCGTAGCCGTAAACATAGCAATTCATGCCGATTTCACCGGCCCCGCCAAGCGGCAGGTAGATCAGTCTGTTACGCGTCATCCGCTGGATTTATCCTTGTTCAGCCTGTGTATGACGGTCAGACCATGCATTGTCAGATCGTCCTCAATCGTATCAAACAAAACTTCGCCCTGGGCAAATAGCGGGGCCAGCCCGCCGGTTCCGATGACTTTCATTTCGCTGCCGAATTCGTTGCGGATACGCTGTGTGATGCCCTGAATCAAGCTCACATATCCCCAGAACACACCCGACTGGATGCATTCGACTGTATTGCGGCCAATGACCCGCTCTGGCTGGCTGATATCGACATGGGGCAGCGCGGCGGCACCCTGGTGCAATGCCTCAAGCGACAGGTTCACACCGGGCGCGATCACCCCGCCGACATAGGCCCCATCGCTGGCCACCACGTCGAAATTCGTTGCGGTGCCAAAATCGACCACCACCACATTGCCACCGTGACGATCATAGGCGGCGGCAGCGTTGGCCAAGCGGTCAGGCCCGACATTGGTGCCCGGATCAACCCGCGGGTCCACCGGCAAGATGCATTCGGGTTTGCCAACCACCAGGGGCCGGCAATTGAAATAGCGATCACACAGGACCCGCAAGTTGAAAACCACCCGGGGCACGGTTGATGAAATGATCACCTCGTCGATGCTCACTTCCAGTTCTTGTGCGCGCATCAGGGTGTTCATCCACACGAAATACTGGTCTGCGGTGCGCTGGTGTTCCGTCGACGCTCGCCAGGTGCTTAGGAACCTGGTGCCGTCCCAGATCGAAAAAACCGTGTTCGTGTTACCCGTATCGATGCAAAGCAGCATATCAAACGTCCTTAAAAATATATCTCGGCGGCCGCGATTGCAACGCGCCCCTTGGCCGTAGATAGAATGAGATTGCCCTCGGCGTCCACTGTCTGGAATGTGCCGGTCACCGCGGTCTTGTCGGTCCGCGCCGTAATTACGTCGCCCAATCGTGCCGCGCGGGCCAGCCAGGCTGTCCGAATTGGATCAAACCCCATGGTCAGAAACTGTTGTTCCCAGCGTTCATATGCCGGGGCCAGAATGTCCAGGAATTCCTCGGGGCTGACACGCACACCGGTTTCCGATAACAGCGACACCGGACGCAACGCTTGTGGTTCAACATCGCCAATGTCCGGTGCCTGCACCAAATTCACGCCGATCCCGATCGCCAGATAATCGATCTTGCCACCGCGTCCGTTGCTTTCAAGCAGGATCCCGGCAACCTTGCCGCCGTTCAGCAAAACATCATTCGGCCATTTCAGGGCCAAACCTTCGGGTCGTCCGGATACCGCCACAAACGTGTCAAATAGCGCCAGTGCCGCCACAAACGACCGCAGCGCGACACGGGGCAACGGATCGCTGGGGCGCGTCAGATAGGTTGCTGAAAAATTACCGCCGGGGTTCAGCCATTTGCGCCCCCGGCGACCACGCGCTTGGGTCTGCGCCAGGGCCAGTATCCATTCCGGTCCGGCCATGTCCGGTGCACGACGTGCTGCGTGGGCGTTGGTGCTGTCAATTTCTGCCAGGACGACACGGGCCGTACTGGCGGGCCAATCAGTTGACAAGAGCGTCCGCCGCCGCACCTGCAATCGCTTCGATACCAAACAGGTTGGCAACGCCGATAACCATGATCGCAGCAGATCCCATCAGACAGGCCCAGGCAACCGGTGACATTGATCCGTCCAGACCCTCGCCCTCTTCGCCGAAATACATGTAGAAAACGATCCGCAAATAATAGAACGCGCCGATCACCGACGCGATCACACCCGCAACGGCCAGCCACGCGATATCCGCATCAACCGCAGCCTTGAGAACATAGAACTTGCCGAAAAACCCGACAAGCGGCGGCACCCCAGCCAGTGAAAACATCAACACAAGCAGCGCCAGCGCCTTGAGCGGCTCAGCACTGGACAGTTGGTTCAGGCTTTCGATATCGGTGACGGGGGTTCCGTCACGTTCCATCGACAGGATGAACGCAAACGTGCCGATATTCATCGTGACATAAATCACCAGATAAATCAGCATGGACTGCACACCAAAAGCTGTGCCTGCGGCAAGCCCCATCAGCGCAAAGCCCATATGGGCAATCGAAGAATAGGCCATCAGGCGTTTGATATTGCGCTGGCCAATCGCGGCAATGGCGCCAAGAAACATTGACGCCACAGACAACAGCGCCACCACCTGGGTCCAGTCCCCGGTTATGCCACCAAAGGCGTCAAACATGACCCGTGCGAACAATCCCATTGCGGCCACTTTTGGTGCGGTCGCGAAAAACGCAGTCACCGGCGTCGGCGAACCTTCGTAAACATCTGGTGTCCACATATGGAACGGAACGGCGGATACCTTGAACGCCAAACCGGTGATCAGGAAGACCAGGCCGAACAACAGGCCCAGTGACACCTCACCATCGCTGGCGGTCTGAATGATGCCGCTGAACAATGTGGTGCCCGCATATCCATAGGTCAGCGACGCGCCATATAACAGCAACCCGGACGACAACGCCCCAAGGACAAAGTATTTCAGGCCGGCTTCGGTCGATTTCACGCTGTCCCGGCGCAAAGAGGCGACGACATACAGCGCCAAGGATTGCAGTTCCAGCCCCATGTAAAGCGCCATCAGATCACCGGCCGACACCATTACCATCATGCCAACTGTCGCCAGTGCCACCAGTATCGGATATTCAAATCGCAGCAGATCACGCTTGGTCATATGACTTTCGCCCATCAAAAGGATGGCTGCGGCAGACAATAGTATCGTGACTTTGGCAAATCGCGCGAAGGCATCGTTAATGAACATGCCGCCAAATGCGGTTTCTGTGCCGTTCCCACCCGCAAGGCCGATCCATGCCGCCAAGGCGACAAACAGCGCGGACGTTGCCCAAACCAACAGGGGGGCCGTTTTGTCCTTGCCTGTGTAAACCGCAAACAACAGCGCGGCCATGGCAAAGATCGCCAGGACGACTTCGGGCAGAACGATCGAGAAATCGGCAGAGGTCATAGCATTACCCTCACTGGCTGGCCAGTTGCGTGCCGCCGGTTTCGGCGGGCAACGCTGCGTTATAATCGGTGACAAGTGCTTCGACTGACGGGCCGATGATATCTGTCACAAGGCTTGGATACACACCCAACAGCAACGTCATGGCAATCAGGGGTGCAAAGATGGCGCGTTCGCGAATGCTCATGTCAGTGATCGAGCGCAGGCTCTCTTTGATCAGATCGCCCAACACCACCCGGCGATACAGCCACAGCGCATAGGCCGCCGACAGAATGACACCGGTTGTTGCAATAACCGCGACCCAGGTGTTGGCCTGAAAAATTCCGACCAGTGTCAGGAATTCGCCGACAAAGCCGGATGTGCCCGGCAGGCCGACATTGGCCATGGTGAAAAACATGAAGATCAGCGCATAGGACGGCATGCGATTGACCAGGCCGCCATAGGCATCAATTTCACGGGTATGCATGCGGTCATAAATGACCCCGACGCACAGAAACAGTGCACCCGAAATAAAACCGTGGCTGATCATCTGAAAGATGGCGCCATCAATGCCCTGTTGATTTGCGGAAAATATACCGGCCGTCACATAACCCATATGGGCCACCGACGAATAGGCAATCAGCTTTTTCATGTCATGCTGCGCCAATGCCACCAGCGACGTATAGACGATCGCAATGGCCGAAAGCCATAACACCAACGGCGCCAGCAGATCAGAGGCCACCGGGAACATCGGCAGGCTGAACCGCAAAAAACCGTACCCGCCCAGTTTCAACAGAATTGCGGCCAGCACCACAGACCCCGCAGTCGGGGCCTGAACATGGGCATCCGGCAGCCATGTGTGCACAGGCCACATCGGCAACTTGACCGCAAAGCTGGCAAAAAATGCAACGAACAGCAGGGTCTGCAAACCACCGGCAATCTGGAACCCAAGAACAGTCATGGGCCCGGCGCTGAATTCGTGGCTCAGAAGTGCCGCGATATCGGTTGTTCCGGCGTCGACAAACATCGCAACCATGGCCACCAGCATCAGGACAGAGCCCAGGAATGTATAAAGGAAGAATTTGAACGCCGCATAAATGCGTTCCTTGCCGCCCCAAATCCCGATGATCAGGAACATCGGGATCAATCCAGCCTCAAAGAACAGGTAAAACAGGATCAGATCCAGCGCCATGAACACGCCCAGCATCAAGGTTTCAAGGACCAGAAACGCGATCATGTATTCCTTGACCCGTGTTTCCACCCCCCAGCAGGCCGCAATCGTCAACGGCATCAGGAATGTGGTCAGCATCACGAACAGCACAGATATGCCATCAACGCCCAGCTTGTATTTCATACCCAGCAGCCAGTCGGCCTCTTCCACGAACTGAAAACCGGTGTCATTGGGATCGAACTGGGTCACGATTGCCAGCGACACAAGGAATGTGGCCGTCGTCGCAACCAGCGCAAAGACCTTTGCGTTCTTGCGCTGCGCTGCATCATTGCCGCGCAGACCGACCGCCAGAATAAGGGCCGCAACCATCGGCAGGAACGTCACTATGGACAGCAGGTTGTTCATCAGTTGGCCCCCCCGCCGAGCGTCATCACTGTGATCAGGATCGTAATCCCCAAAACCATCGCAAACGCATAGTGGAACAGATATCCGGACTGGGCCTTGCCGGCCAGCCGGGTCAGAAACGGCACCAGTCCCATTGCAAGGCCATTAATGGTTCCGTCAATGATATTGCCATCCCCACGCCGCCACAAAAATGATCCCAACCACTTTGTCGGACGCACGAAAATGGCGTCATACAATTCATCGAAATACCATTTGTTCAGCAGAAAATTGTAAAGCGGGCGCTGGCTGGTTGCCAAACGGCCCGGCAGGTCCGGGCGTCTGACATAAAACAGCCATGCCATGCCAAACCCAAGCAGCATCGCGATAATCGGCGAAACCTTGACCCATTCCGGCACATGGTGGGCATCGTCAATGATTTCATTGTCGGGTCCCATAAAGATCGCGCCCTCAGGCGGACCGCTATAGGTCAGGTCGGTGGCTGGTTCTTCGGTGTCGCCGTCGCTTTGGTCCGCAGCTGCGGTGTCGTGGCTGTTATTCGCATCCGCGGCGTCCTGGCCGTCTTCGCCAGCTGTCTCGCTGATTTCGGCGGGCTGTGGAATACCGAAAAACGCGTTGATCTTTTCGATGTCGCCAAAGAACGATCCGTACCAGATCATCCCGGAAAAAATTGCGCCCAAAGACAGAACCCCCAGTGGAATCAACATCACCGTCGGGCTTTCCTGAGCATGGTCATGGGTATGCTTGTCGCCGCGCGCCTGGCCATAGAACGTCATGAACATCAGGCGCCAGCTGTAAAAGCTGGTGAACACAGCGGCGATCACCAACATCCAGAAGGCATAGCCGTCGCCGCCTGCAAATGCGCTTTCGATGATGGCATCCTTGGACAAAAATCCAGCAAATCCGATTGTGGTCAGCGGAATGCCCACGCCTGTGATCGCCAATGTGCCAATCATCATCGCCCAAAACGTATAGGGGATCTTTTTGCGCAATTCGCCATAGTTTCGCATATCCTGTTCGTGATGCATCGCAGTGATGACCGAACCCGCACCCAGAAACAGCAGTGCTTTGAAAAACGCATGGGTCAGCAGGTGGAACATCGCGACCGAATATGCACCCACACCAGCGGCCACAAACATATAGCCCAATTGCGAACACGTCGAATAAGCGATGACGCGTTTGATGTCATTCTGCACCAGGCCCACAGAGGCGGCAAAAAATGCCGTTGTCGCGCCGATATAGACGACGAATGTTTTGGTTTCGGGGGCAAATTCAAACAGTGGCGACATGCGGGCAACCAGGAACACACCCGCCGTCACCATGGTCGCAGCGTGGATCAGCGCGGACACAGGGGTCGGGCCTTCCATCGCATCCGGCAACCACGTGTGCAAAAACAACTGGGCCGATTTCCCCATGGCGCCGATAAACAACAGGAATGCCAGCAGGTTCGCCGCATTCCATTCGGTCCACATAAATGTCAATTCGGTCTCGGCCAGCATCGGTGCGGCCGCAAAAATATCATCCAGCTTGATGCTGTCGACCAGAAAGAACAGCCCAAAAATACCCAAAGCGAACCCGAAATCACCGATCCGATTGACCACAAAGGCCTTGATCGCGGCGGCATTGGCGCTTGGCTTTCGGTAATAAAAACCGATCAACAAATAAGAAGCGACACCCACGCCTTCCCAGCCAAAAAACATCTGAACCAGATTGTCGGCTGTCACCAGCATGAGCATGGCAAAGGTAAAGAAGGACAAATAGGCAAAGAAACGCGGCCGATAGCTTTCGCTTTCGGCAAAATTTTCGTCATGCGCCATATAGCCCACGGCATACACGTGAACGAGGCTGGATACGGTTGTCACAACGATCAGCATGATCGCGGTCAGCCGGTCCATCCTGATGGCCCAGTCGGCGCTCAGCGTGCCGCTTTCGATCCAGCGAAAGATCTGGATATATTCGGTACCCGGTTCCAGTGTCAGGAAAATGAACCACGACAGCAACGCCGCCAGCACCAATAGCCCGGTGGTCAACCACTGCGCCGCCATGTCACCAATGATGCGATGGCCAAAGCCAGCGACGATGGCGCCAAACAGCGGGGCAAAGAGGATGATGATTTCCATCTATTCTGCCCCCCGTTCAAATGGGTGGCACTTCTTTCTCGTGCAACCCGCGGTATCAAAATCAGCGACAGAAATAAGGTGTGTGAGTCGGCAGTTTCTGCAAATGGCTTTAGCTGTTCCGCCCCCCAAATCCTCAACAATTTCCAGACCCATCAGGTTTAACCTACCTACGATTTTCGTTGTCGCTGCCATCTTGTCAGCCCTTCATCACGTTGACGTCTTCAACGTCGATCGTTCCGCGGTTGCGGAAGAAACACACCAGAATCGCAAGGCCGATCGCGGCCTCTGCGGCGGCAACTGTCAGCACGAACATAGTAAAGACCTGACCAACCAGATCACCCAAAAAGCTGGAAAATGCCACCAGGTTGATATTCACCGCCAGCAGCATCAGCTCGATTGACATCAGGATGATGATCACATTTTTCCGGTTCAGAAAAAGCCCGAAAATGCCGATGACGAACAGTGCTGCCGCCACTGCCAGGTAATGTTCAAGTCCGACCATTTTGTCCCTCAAATCTCTTTTTCTTTTCGCGCCGACGACGGATCGCAACCATCACCAGTGACACAAGCAGTGCCAGCGGCAACAATGCCCCCAGGCCGCTCACAATCCCTGCCCCGGCTTGACGTCGATGACTTCCATAGCCTTGGCCGGATCGCGGTGCATCTGGGCCAGCACATCCTGACGTTTGACATGGGGGCGATGGCGCAGCGTCAGAACGATCGCGCCGATCATCGCCACCAGCAGGATCAGCCCTGCCAGCTGGAACAGCAGGATATAATCGTCATATATCAATTGCCCCAGCGCGGCTGTGTTATGTATTTCGCCAGCATCAGGTGTCACAGCACCACGCAACCCCTGCACGCCATCGGCGAATTCCCAGACGCCAAAAGTCAGTGCCAGCTGCATCAGGATCACAACCCCCATCAACAGCGCCAGCGGCATGTATTTGGCCATTTCGCCTTTCAACTCGGCAAAATCCACGTCCAGCATCATCACCACAAACAAAAACAGCACCGCGACCGCACCGACATAGACAATGATCAGCAGCATCGCGACAAATTCCGCGCCCAGCAAAATGAACAGACCCGCCGAGGATAAAAACGCCAGGATCAGCCACAGGACCGAATGCACCGGGTTTTTGCTGACAACCGTGAGCAAGCCCGCCGTCACGACGACAATGGCGAAAACGTAAAATGCAAAGTCTACAACACTCATGCGCTGTCCTCTTCGGTTTCGGCGAATACCTCTTGCGCGAATTGCAGCGCGCGCGTCATCGCCGGCAGTCCGCCCAGCATCGACATCTGATAAATGACTTCGCCGATTTCCTGTTCGGTGGCATCGGCCCCAAGCGCGTGGCGCACCGTGGTTTTGAACATCGGCTCGACCGGTGCACCCTGTACCGTCATGCCCGCCAGCATCGCCAACAGGCGCGTCTTGGCATCCAGACCGTCCTTGTTAAACGCGTTGCCCCAGACCAGTTCCATGAAATCCTTGGGCATTGTCGGCATCATCTTTTCGAAACCAGACGCCTGAAAGCTTTCCAGCGCAGGATTAAGGGTGCGGACCATTTCCTGGCCCTGCGCCATCATCTGTTCAAAAAGTTTGCTGACGTCGGTCATCGGTAAGGCGCATCCATTTCAAGATTACGGGCAATTTCGGATTCCCAGCGGTCGCCGTTTTCCAACAACTTTGCCTTGTCGTAGAACAGTTCCTCGCGGGTTTCGGTTGAAAATTCAAAGTTGGGGCCCTCGACAATCGCATCCACCGGGCAGGCCTCTTGGCAGAATCCGCAATAGATGCATTTGGTCATGTCGATGTCATAGCGGGTGGTGCGGCGGCTGCCGTCTTCGCGGGGTTCGGCGTCAATGGTGATCGCCTGCGCCGGGCACACGGCTTCGCACAGTTTGCAGGCAATGCAGCGTTCTTCACCGTTGGGATAACGGCGCAACGCATGTTCGCCCCGGAACCGCGGCGACAGCGGGCCCTTTTCATGGGGATAGTTCAGCGTCGCCTTGGGCGAAAAGAAATATTTCATTCCCAGTCCGAACCCTTTGATAAAATCAAAGAGCAGGAAGTATTTTGCAGCGCGGGTGTAATCCATATTAGCCATGGTTCAGCCTCCTGTGACCCAGCGGGCATAGGCCCCGCCAAAGGCACCATATTGTGCAAAGAATGCCACCAGAACGACCCAGCCCAATGACATCGGCAGAAAGACTTTCCAGCCGATGCGCATTAACTGATCATAACGATAACGCGGTGTAATCGCCTTGATCATCGAAAAGACGAAAAACACCAGCGACATTTTCAGGATCATCCACAGGATACCATCGGGCAATCCGGGGATCGGTGACAGCCAGCCACCAAAGAACAGCAACGCCACCAGCGCGCACATCAACACCACGGCCATCAGTTCGCCGATCATGAACAACAGGAATGGCGTGGACGAATATTCGACCTGATATCCCGCCACCAATTCTGACTCTGCCTCTGGCAAATCAAACGGCGGACGGTTGGTTTCGGCAAGTGCCGAGATAAAGAACAGCACGACCATCGGAAAATGCGGCAGCCAGTACCAGCTGAACAAGCCGTATTTGCCATCCTGCGCGGCGACAATGTCGCCAAAATTCATGGATCCCGTCGACAAGATCACACCAATGATGATCAGGCCGATCGACACTTCGTACGAAATCATTTGCGCGGCTGATCGCAACGATCCCAGGAATGGGTATTTCGAGTTTGACGCCCAGCCGCCCATGATGACCCCGTAAACTTCCAGCGACGAAACCGCAAAAATATACAGAATGGCGACGTTCAGATTTGAAATGACCCAGCCGTCATTGAACGGAATGGCCGCCCAGGCAATCACAGCCAGAACAAAGCTGATCATGGGGGCCAGGAAAAATACGGCCTTGTCGGCCCCCGCCGGTACGACCACCTCTTTGACGATGTATTTCAGAAAATCCGCAAAAGATTGCAACAACCCGAATGCGCCGACGACATTTGGGCCCTTGCGCATCTGCACAGCGGCCCAGATTTTGCGATCCGCATACATCAAAAACGCCAGCGCAACCAAAAGCGGCACAAGAACCAGCAATGTCTGGCCCAGAATCAAGAGCGCGATGCCAAGGTTGGTTGTTGTGAAAAATTCGACCATGTTTTCGCCCCTTACACCGTCGGTATTGCTTCTGTCGCGCAATTTTGCACGGTCACTTCTGCGTCTATCGTACGCAAACCCTGCGGCAGCGTCGGCGACACGGTGTAAACCGCATCTCCGCGCCAAATGCCACCCTCAATCACCACATTTGTACGAACATGACGCGCAAATCCGAACCCGCCCAGCATCGCATATTGTGCCACGGCGCAATCTGCATAATTCGCGACGTCCTTGTTATCGCGCGCACCTTGCATGGAAACGCGAATATTCACCAGCCCGACACCCAGCGGCTGTGTCTCTACACCATTGTAAACAGGTGAAAAATCAGCCTGCGAAACAGAATTGACCGGCGCGCACGCAACGACACCGCCAGCCGCCGCAGCGGCCATCACGCCATATGATTGGATGCGACCCAACTATTCTGCTGCCATCTTTGACTGAAGCCGGGCTTTGGCATTCGCGGACAATTCCGCCATCAAAGCCGAAGCACGCGCCACCGGATTGGTCAGATAATAGTCGCCTAGCGCGTAACGGAACGTGGCTTTGCCCGGCTTTCGCAGTGGTACCCGTTTCCAACCATTGTCCGGCACCTGATCGATATCGGCCAGATATGGCACCGCCGCCACCAGTTCTGTGCGCAACGCTGAAAGAGAGTCATACGCCAGCGTTTTGCCCATCATGGCTGACAAGGCGCGCAGGATGGCCCAGTTTTCCTTGGCCTGGCCGGGGGCGAAACCAGCGCGCATCGCCAATTGCGGACGCCCCTCGGTATTTACAAACAAGCCGTTTTCTTCGGTATAGGCGGCCCCCGGCAGAATAATGTCCGCGCGATGTGCACCGCGATCACCGTGGCTGCCCTGATAAATCACAAACGCGCCCTTGGCGATTTCAACCTCATCGGCACCCAGATTATAGACCACCTCGGCCCCGTCCAGCGCCGCCGTCAGACCGCCCTCGGTCGTCGCGCCAACATCCATCGCGCCAACCCGACCGGCGGCCGTGTGTAAAACCATGAAATTAGACTTGGTGTTTTCAGCAAGTTTCATCGCCTGGCTCAGCACCGCTTCGCCATCTGCTTCTTGCAAGGCGCCCTGCCCGATAATCACGATTGTATTCATGTCCTTGGCGGCGCCGATTTCCTTTTCGGCCAGCGCGACAAGATCGCTGCGACCTGTGCCCACCTGAACGGTTTCATAGGTCAAATCCACCGGTTCGCCTATGACACCAACAGTGGCCCCGGCCGTCCAGGCCTTGCGGATACGCGCGTTCAGCACCGGTGCCTCGATTGCCGGATTACAGCCGATCAACTGGATCATTTCGGCGTTGTCGATAGCCTCGATCGTTGCATTGCCTACATATCCTGACCTGTTGCCGGCGGGCAGTTTGGCACCATCGGTCCGGCACTCGACTGTTCCACCCAGGCTTTCGACAAGTTGTTTAAGCGCGAATGCAGCCTCTGTGGGCACCAGGTCGCCAACCAGTCCGGTCACTTTCTTGCCGGTCATTGCGGCGGCGGCGGCGGCCAGCGCCTCGTCCCAACCTGCAGGCTGCAACTTGCCGTTCTTGCGGATGTATGGCTTGTCCAGTCGCTGGCGACGCAATCCATCCCAGACAAATCTGGTTTTGTCAGCGATCCATTCTTCGTTCACGCCGTCATGGTTGCGCGGCAAAATGCGCATCACTTCGCGGCCCTTGGTGTCCACGCGAATGTTGGACCCCAACGCATCCATCACATCGATGGTTTCGGTTTTGGTCAGTTCCCACGGACGGGCGGTAAAGGCGTATGGTTTGCTGACCAGTGCCCCAACCGGGCACAGATCAATGATGTTGCCTTGCAGGTTAGAGTTCAGCGTTTGCCCAAGATAGCTGGTGATTTCTGCATCTTCCCCGCGTCCCGTTTGACCCATCTGCGTGATCCCGGCAACTTCGGATGTGAACCGAACACAGCGCGTGCACGAGATACAGCGCGTCATGTGGGTTTCAACCAATGGCCCAAGATCCAGATCTTCGGTCGCACGTTTTGGTTCGCGATAGCGGCTGAAATCGACGCCATAGGCCATGGCCTGGTCCTGCAGATCGCATTCACCACCCTGATCGCAGATCGGGCAATCCAGCGGGTGGTTGATCAGCAGGAATTCCATCACGCCTTCGCGCGCCTTTTTGACCATCGGACTGTTGGTTTTCACCACCGGTGGCTGGCCCTCTGGTCCGGGGCGCAAATCTTTGACCTGCATCGCGCAGGATGCGGCGGGCTTGGGCGGACCACCGACAACTTCGACCAGACACATGCGGCAATTGCCGGCAATCGACAGCCGTTCGTGATAACAAAAACGGGGAATTTCAATCCCGGCCACTTCGCAGGCTTGAATCAGGGTCATCGCCCCGTCCACTTCGACCTCTTGTTCGTCGATGATGATCTTTTTTAGGTCAGACATCCGTTCACCCGCCATTCGCACAATCTGTTTTGCGCCGTCATATTAATATTCACTGCGATCTTCAACGCGACCACAGCAGTTGTCCCGTCAATGTTCTTGCAGCAATTTCCTTGCGGCCAAGGGCGCAATATGTCGCCTCTTCGCCTTTTCTGACACCATTTGCGACCAGATAGTCATTCACCGCTTTGCGCACACGGTCTCGTTCATTCTCGTCTTCCAGAAACGCCTCGATCTCTGCTTCGCTGTAGCCCAGATTCAGCGCATATTTTTCAAGTGCCTTGGTCTTGCGATAAACCACAAACCAGCGCGGTGAGATCGACCCGCAATTTCGCCGGATCATTTCGCCAATACCTGCAGCAATCAGCGAATTATTGATGTGTTCTTCTTCGCGTAACGGCGTCATTTCTGACGCTGGCGCTGCACCGATACCTGTTGCCAGCACAGACGCAACCAGCGTGCTGGCCACGACTTTTCTATTCAGACAGAATTCAAGCGTCATCACATATACTCCACCAAAAAAAACCAACCAGGGCGCCGCGCACTGACAACTGTCCGCCTGATCGCCTGTCGCCGGGACTTTTTATGTGCGCCACACCAATTCATCTTTTGATCTTTACCAGCTTGCGAAGGGACCGGTCTTGTTTTGCCTCGGCCTTGACCGCCTGACAAAACGCGGCGTCCAAAACTTCGCCCAGACCATATTTTGCACGAAACTGATCCGCCCGCAGATTGATCTGATATTTCGCAAAATCAGTTTCAAAATGCAGAACCGACCCTGTGGGATCAATGCCCTCTGCCGCCAGGTCTTTGAACACGTCTGCTGCTGCGGACTTCAGCGGTCGATCGCGTGCCGTGATGCCGCTGCAGATTTCTGCTGCGGTGCTGACCAGGCTGACACGCGCAATGCCATCATAGGCAAACGCCGGCAGCGCACCGTCAGCGCCATCCAATGTTGCGGGATCCACTGGCGCGTCCTGTTCGGCGAACGCTGTTGGGGCAAAACCAACCAAAGACAACCAGATGACCGGTGCAATGACCCTGCAAATATTCATCGGCGTTTCCTTTCGCGCAGGGGCGAAACGCCGTCCTTGGCTTTGCGCAGAAACGCCAGAACCATGACGCCCCCCACAAATACCAGGCCAGCAATCATCACATATACCCATTGCGGCGCCAGACCGCTGTCGATGGCCATGTGGGCAGACCATGCCGGAAACAGCACGATCGCCGCCGCCAGGACCGCCGCAATCAGGCTGAGCATTCCATCAAAGATATTGCGCAATCGCGTCACGTCTTATTCCGCCGCCACTTGGTTACATGATTTCGTTTGCCACAACCGGGCCTGTTCTAAATATGACCAGCCAAAAGCGTGATCGCTGTCACCATGCTTGCGCAGATATGCAAGCCGTTCCAACGCTTCATCCAGATCGGGTCTGTGACCGGGTGCGACCCACCACATCACAAAATGCATGGACCCCAGCACAGCGAACCATTCCTGACGGCGTTCATAGAATTGCCTGTGAACGGTATTCCAGACGAACTGTTCCAATGATGCCGCATCCTGCCAAACGGTTAAGTTCGACACGTGTTGCGGATCATCCCCAATTGCATTTTCGGTGTTACCGGTGCCGGGTTCACCGGAACCTTCCATCATCCACACAAAGCCCGGCATGCGTTTTCCAAGGCCGTTGATACGGTCAAGATTGTCCATGAATTCCGCGACCCGCAGATCATCTGTGGGTGCGATCAGGCGCCCGACATTCAGCTCTGCCAGATGTTGCCCATTCATTGCTGCACCTCGGTCAGATATCGACCGATCGCCGAATTTTCCGCCATTTCGGTTTCGGCCGCCTTGCAAGCCGGGTTATCGGTCGTCATGTCGTGCTTGTCCATGAACGCCTGCTGGCGTTCCAAGATACGATCGGGTGCTGCCATCATACCCAGGGTGGGCGACTGGGTGTCATAACCGTCCGCCGCGAGCCGTGCCACCAGATCGCCCGAGCTTTCGACCGCGCGTGCGACCACGAATTCCACGTCTGCGCAGAATTCTGCAAGCTGCTGTGCTGTCGTTACGGCCACAATCTCATCCAGATAATAATCCGGCGCATCGCGGTCCTGCGCACTCAGCGGTGCTGCTGTCACCAATAGCAGCATCAAGGAAATGCGGCCCATCATTCTGCGGCCACCGCGCTGACACGCCCTGAACGCTTGTGTTTGATCCGGTCTTCGATTTCATCGCGGAAATGACGCACCAGACCCTGAATGGGCCACGCCGCCGCATCGCCCAGGGCACAGATTGTATGTCCTTCGACCTGTTTGGTCACGTCCAGCAGCATGTCGATTTCCTCGATCTCGGCCTCGCCCGTTACCAGACGGTCCATGACCCGCATCATCCAGCCCGTGCCTTCGCGACAGGGGGTGCACTGGCCACAACTTTCGTGTTTGTAGAATTTCGACAGACGCCAGATCGCCTTGATCACATCCGTGTTCTGATCCATCACGATCACCGCCGCCGTGCCCAGGCCTGACCGCTGTTCGCGCAGCCAGTCAAAGTCCATAATAGCCTCTTCGTGCATCATCTTGCCGGGGATCATCGGCACGGATGACCCACCCGGGATCACCGCCTTGAGGTTATCCCACCCCCCGCGGATACCACCGCAATGGCGGTCAATCAGGTCTGCAAAGGGGATCGACATGGCCTCTTCGACAACGCAGGGGTTGTTGACATGGCCAGAGATCGCGAACAGTTTTGTCCCGGCATTGTTGGGACGGCCAAACCCGGCGAACCAATCGGCACCGCGTCGCAAAATCGTCGGAACAACGGCGATCGATTCCACATTGTTCACGGTGGTAGGACAGCCATAAAGACCTGCCCCCGCCGGGAATGGCGGCTTCATGCGGGGCATGCCCTTTTTGCCTTCCAGGCTTTCCAGCAATGCGGTTTCCTCGCCGCAGATATACGCGCCTGCCCCATGGTGCAGATAAATGTCGAAATCCCACCCGGACCCGGCGGCGTTCTTGCCGACCAGCCCGGCATCATATGCTTCGTCAATGGCGGCCTGCAGCGCCTCTTTTTCGCGAATGTATTCACCCCGAATATAGATGTAACAAGCATTGGCATTCATCGCGAAAGACGCGATCAGGCAACCTTCGACCAGGGTGTGCGGATCGTGGCGCATGATTTCGCGGTCTTTGCAGGTGCCCGGTTCAGATTCGTCCGCATTGACCACCAGATAGGCCGGGCGACCGTCGCTTTCCTTGGGCATGAATGACCATTTCAATCCGGTTGGAAAACCAGCGCCACCGCGACCGCGCAAACCAGATGCTTTCATCTCGTTGACGATCCAGTCGCGCCCCTTCTTGATCAGTCCATCAGTCCCGTCCCAATGGCCCCGCGCCTTGGCACCAGCCAGAGTCCGGTCGTGCATTCCGTATAGGTTCGTAAAGATCCGGTCCTGATCCTTAAGCATTTTCGCGTCCTTAATTGTCCCGGCGATTGCGCCAGATTTGTAGTGTTACAACCAGCGCCCAGAAAAACCCGGCCAGTGCCGCCAGATCGATCAGAACGGCAAAACGATTGTCCATGCCGACCTGTTTTCCCAGCCATTGGGCCACGATCCAGCCGATCATGGTACCGGCAATCACAAGCGCAACGATGCGCCCCTGCCGTGCCTGTTCTGCGTCCTTGTCCTGGCCCAATCCGTTTCTCCTTTGGCGTCACCTGAAATTGGCAATGCCTTGCCGGGCATCACCCCTTTTTTGCACGTTTCGAAAATTCTGTGGTGCCGCCCTTGGCCAGAACTTTGGCCTGTTTGATCCATTCGTCCCGTTCGATGCGGCCCTTGAATTTGAGCCTGTCATCAACCCACTGAATTTCCTTTTTTCGCCACCCGGCAACCTGATCAAAATGGAAAAAGCCCAGTTCGTTCAACGTTTTTTCCAAACCCAGCCCGACGCCTTTCAGCAACTTCAGATCATCGGCACCACCTGCGCGCGCCTTTTTCAAGGTTGCTGGCTTGCCATCCTTGGCAATTGGGTTTGCTGCGGGTTTCGGTTTGGCTGCCGCGGACTTTTCAGCGGCTTTTGGGGCCGCTTTTTTCGTCGCCGGTGCCTTTTTGGCGGCTGGTTTAGCCGCCGTTGCCGATTTGGCGGCCGGTTTGGCCGCCGCTGTCTTTTTGGCAGGGGCCGCCTTTGGTGGGGCTTTTGCATCGGCCTTCAGGGCATGACCGGCATCCCCCATCAGAGACGACGCTGTATCCGCAGCTTTTGCAGGGGCGGCCGTTGCGGCCGTTGATGTTGTCGCGGCAGTCGCTGCACCGCTGGCGGCACTGGCAGATCCAAGCCCCAGATCGCTTGCGGATGTATCTTCATCCTCGCGAAATCCGATCCACAATAAGATACCCACCAGTATTGCGATCACAATTGCCAGGATCAACGCAGGAAATGTAGTGTAGTCGGCCATTAGTTTTAGCGCCAGAAACGCCAGAATACCGGCAATGACCGATATCCCAACGATCCTTGTCGTGTTGCTAGATGTCTCGGAACTCATCAAATCAACTCCCCGTCATTTTGTTATTATTGGATCTTATCCTGAATACTTGGCCCGCTTGGAAAACTCTGTCTGGCCGCCCTCTGCCAGAACTTTGGCCTGTTCGACCCAATTGTCCCGACTGACACGGCCTTTGAAGCCTTCCAGATTTTCGTCAACCCAATGCACCTCTTGTGCGGTCCACTTGGCAATTTGGTCAAAGTGAAAAAATCCAAGCCCATGCAGTAGTTTTTCCAGCGCCGGCCCGACCCCCTTGATCATTTTCAGATCATCAGCACCGGCCTTGCGGGCGGTTTTCATTGTGCGCGGCTTTTTCTGTGCGGTTTTGGCCGATGGTGCCTTGGCGGCGACCTTGGCCGTGGCCTTTTTGGCCGCCGATGCCTTGGGCGACGCTGCTTTTTTGGCGGTCGTTTTCTTGCCAGCGGCTTTCTTGCCGCCTTGCCACGGCGTCAGCAACGGGACTTCGGTTCCGTCGATGCGCTTGACGGTGTCGCCGATATCTGTGGCCAGTTGAACACTGGCGTTGAACTGGGTCTTGCCACTGTCATATTCCGTCAGGCTGGTCAGCCCGGACAGCGGTTCGGCGGCGTAGCGGCCATTTTGCGGACCCGGCACCGGCACGTGGCCAGATGCCAGTTCGTCAATGATTTCGCCCATGCGCGCTGTGGTCAGGTCTTCATAGTAATCCTTGCCGATCTGCGCCATCGGCGCATTCGAACAGGACCCGAGGCATTCGACCTCTTCCCAGCTGAATTTGCCGTCGCCGGACAACTGATGCGGCTGGGGCGCAATTTTTTCCTTGCAGACGCTGATCAGATCTTCGGCACCGCAAATCATGCAGGATGTAGTGCCGCAAACCTGAATATGCGCAACAGAACCAACAGGTTGCAGTTGAAACATGAAATAGAACGTCGCCACTTCCAATGCCCTGATATAGGCCATGCCAAGCATGTCAGCCACATGTTCAATCGCAGGGCGGCTCAGCCAGCCTTCCTGTTCCTGTGCCCGCCACAGCAGCGGAATGATCGCGCTGGCCTGACGGCCTTCAGGGTATTTGGTGATCTGGCCCTCGGCCCAGGCCAGATTGGCCTTGGTGAACGCAAAGGTTTCGGGTTGATCGTGATACAGACGGCGCAGCATTAAGTATGGTCTCCGAAAATCTGGGGCTTGGACGAGGTAACGCCGCGGGTGGTCAGACTGACTGTCACGCTCATCGGTCCACCTCGCCAAAAACAATATCCAGCGATCCGATGACCGCAGAACAATCGGCCAACTGGTGGCCGTACATCATATAATCCATGGCCTGAAGGTGCAGATATCCCGGCGCCCGGATTTTGGCGCGGTATGGCTTGTTGCTGCCATCGGCCACCAGATAAACGCCGAACTCGCCTTTGGGCGCCTCGACTGCGGCATAGATTTCGCCAGCCGGGACGTGGAAACCTTCGGTATAAAGCTTGAAGTGGTGGATCAGCGCCTCCATCGAGGTTTTCATCTCGCCACGTGCGGGCGGTGTCATCTTGCCACGCGCCATCACATCGCCCTGCCCGTCCGGTGCACGCAGCTTTTCGATCGCCTGCTTGATGATTTTGACGGATTCGCGCATTTCCTGCATGCGACAAAGATAACGATCGTAACAGTCACCGTTTTTGCCGATTGGTATCTGAAAATCGAATTCATCATAGCATTCATAAGGCTGGCTGCGCCGCAAATCCCAGGCCAGGCCCGATCCGCGCACCATGACGCCCGAAAACCCCCAGTCCTGAATATCCTTTTCGGTGACGATACCGATGTCGCAGTTGCGCTGTTTGAAGATGCGGTTTTCTGTCAGCAATCCGTCAATATCGGCCAGCATCGCCGGAAATTCATCAGCCCAGATATCAATGTCGTCAATCAGGTCAGGCGGCAGGTCCTGATGTACACCACCGGGACGGAAATAGGCGGCATGCAGCCGCGCACCGCAGGCGCGTTCATAAAACACCATCAGTTTTTCGCGTTCTTCAAAGCCCCACAGGGGCGGCGTCAACGCGCCGACATCCATGGCTTGGGTGGTGACGTTCAGCAGATGGTTCAGAACCCGTCCGATTTCCAGGTAAAGAACACGAATAAGGCTGGCGCGCCGCGGCACCTTTGTGCCGGTCAGTTTTTCAATCGCCAGACACCACGCATGTTCCTGGTTCATCGGGGCCACATAATCCAACCGATCAAAATACGGTAGATTTTGCAAATATGTGCGGCTTTCCATCAGTTTTTCGGTGCCGCGATGCAATAGCCCGATATGTGGATCGCAGCGTTCTACGATCTCGCCGTCCAATTCCAGCACCAGACGTAAAACCCCGTGTGCCGCAGGGTGTTGCGGACCAAAGTTAAGGTTAAAATTGCGAATTTTCTGTTCGCCGGTCAGCGCATCATCAAAGTTGCCGTCCATCATACCTGCACCCTTGCCATTTCATATTGCCAAGCCGCCGGGGGCGTTCCCAGATGGGCCTGCACGAATTCATATTGTTCTTTCAGCCAAGCCCTTGCACGGCGGCGCTGATCGTCCAGCATCGCCAGAGCCTGGCCCTGGTGTATTTTGCGGCCAATATCGGCCGGTGTTTTGCGAATACTCAAAAACTGACAGATCCGGTCAAGACCGTCGCCGTCAAACAAGTCTTCGTAAAACGTAATCAGCAGGCGGCCGGGATCCACGGATGTGGCCAGTTTGTCAATTGCACTGCGATAGTCGCTGCGCATTGCAATCTGTTCTTCGCGCCCCTTCAGTACCCGGTCAAAGATACGATCAGCGCGGCCACGCCTGACAATACCGTCATCAGCACGTCGCGCCGCCATCATGCGAACATGGCTCCACAGGCGGGCAACCGGATCGCGCAAAAGATAGATAAAACGTGTGTCCGGCGCGATTGCGGCCATCGCGCGCAATCTGTCGCCAGACAATAATGCATAGGCAGGCGTCATATCCGCAACAACGGTTTCGTCCTGCAATCCGCCCGTCAGATATCCATGATAGGCGGCCACGTCGGGCGCAGGCCTGGCCAACACATCCAGCCAGTGTTCGCGATCACCTAGCTGGCGCAGAATATTGGCGGCTTTTGTCGGATTCGCGTCGCCAAGCCGGTCTGACAAATCCTGCCGGGCGATTTGATTGCGCTTTGTTTGCGTGGCCAGTGTGCCGTTTTCCAACGCATCAAAATAATGCAGCTCTTTGATGGATCGCAGGTGGCATTGTTCATGATCGGACAAATACCGGTGCAACCAGCTGGTGCCGGCCTTGGTGGCACCTACACAAAACAGCACTGTTGGACCAGAATTCACTCGGTTTTTGCCCCGTCTTTTTCGTCACCCGGCAGAATATACTGGGCACCCTCCCAGGGCGACATAAAGTCGAATTGGCGATATTCCTGGACCAGACTGACAGGTTCATAAACCACCCGCTTTTGCACTTCGTCATAGCGCACTTCTGTGTATCCGGTGGTTGGAAAATCCTTGCGCAACGGATGGCCGCGAAATCCATAGTCGGTCAAGAGCCGTCGCAAATCCGGGTGGCCTGAAAACAGGATGCCGAACATGTCAAACACTTCGCGTTCGAACCAATTGGCCGAGGGGTGAACCTCGATGATCGATGGCACCAGATCACTTTCGCGTACGGCAATTTTTATGCGAATGCGATGATTCTGGTACATGGACAGAAAATGATACACGACGTCAAAGCGTGCTTCGCGCGATGGATGATCCACTGCGGTGATATCAATCAGGGACGAAAACCGACAGCTGCGATCATTGCGCAAAAACTCGACGAACGCAGGTAAAGACGCCCGCGTGGACGTGATCGTCAATTCGTCATGCGCGATGTCCCAGCCCAACACACAATCAGGGCGCTTCATCTCGATATGCGTACCCAGCTCTGTCAGGGCTTCGGTCATATGACTTACCTCGCGATCGTGCCGGTGCGGCGAATTTTACGTTGCAACTGAAGAATGCCGTACAGCAACGCTTCGGCTGTCGGAGGACATCCCGGAACGTAAACATCTACGGGTACGATGCGATCGCAACCGCGCACCACCGAATAGCTATAGTGATAATAGCCACCGCCATTGGCGCATGACCCCATGCTGATCACATAACGCGGCTCTGGCATCTGGTCATAAACCTTGCGCAGAGCGGGCGCCATTTTATTGGTCAGCGTGCCAGCCACTATCATCAGGTCTGACTGACGCGGGGATGCGCGCGGTGCGGTCCCGAACCGTTCCAGATCATAGCGCGGCATCGATGTGTGCATCATTTCGACAGCGCAGCACGCCAGCCCAAATGTCATCCAATGCAGCGATCCGGTGCGCGCCCAGTTGATCATGTCCTCGGTCGAGGTCAGCAAAAAACCTTTGTCCTGAAGCTCTTTGTTCAGGGACTGGGTGGCGACATCCTTGTCTGCCTGGGCAGTGTTTGCGGCGGTGCTTATTCCCATTCCAGTGCCCCTTTCTTCCACTCGTAGGCGAACCCGATAGTCAGGACGGCCAGAAACACCATCATCGACCAGAACCCGACCAGACCGACATCCTTAAAGGCCACGGCCCAAGGGAACAGAAAGGCAATTTCCAGATCGAAAATAATGAACAGGATGGATACCAGGTAAAACCGGACATCGAATTTCATTCGCGCGTCATCAAAAGCATTGAACCCACATTCGTATGCCGACACTTTTTCAGGGTCGGGATTGCGAACAGCAATGATCAGCGCGGCAAAGATCAGAATAAGCCCAAGCCCGATCGCAAGGCCCAGAAAAATAACGATTGGGAGGTACTCCCGAAGCAGGTCTTCCACGTATGGCTCCTTTCACGGGCAAAAGCCCCGTGTCGTTGGCTTGAGGTGGTTTAGCGCTGCACCCAAGCAGGGTCAACCAAAGCAGACCCGGATTCGGGCAATCCGCGACCATATTTTCTGGCCGGTCTGCCTGCTCTGGCATGGCACCACCACTTTTCGCGCCCGCCAAACGCGGTTTATTGTCGACAGACTGCCGGTTTCAGGTCGGCACCAGTCGCAGATTTCGCCAAATTGTGACTGGCATATCTGTCCCCAGCGACCGACATTTTATTGTTCCCAATCGGGCGGGCGTTTTTCGAAAAACGCTGTCAAACCTTCGTGGGCCTCGCCGCTTTCCCACCGGTCGGCCAAGGCGCTGGTGGTTTGCCTGATGGTTGCGGCGTCAATTTCAGGCCCAAGCGATCGCACCATTGCCTTTGCTGCGGCCACTGCGCCCGGGGCGCAACGCAAATACGGCAAGACTTCTTTTTCGACCGCCGCGTCAAGGTCATCATGTGTCACGACGACGCCAACAAGCCCCAGTTCCCGGGCGCGCGCCGCGTCAAAAACACGCGATGACATGAAAACCTGCCGTGCATTGGCCTGCCCCATGCGCGCCAGCACGTAAGGGGCGATGGTTGCGGGAATCAATCCCAGGCGGGTTTCGGTCAAGCCGAACTGCGCCGTGTCGGTACAGATCGCGATGTCACAGACACACGCCAGCCCGATGCCGCCGCCAAATGCGTGGCCGTTTATCCGACCGATCACCGGTTTTGATATATTATTCAAGGTGTTGAACATATTCGCAATTTTTTCTGCCGCCATGGTGCGTGTTTTTCTGTCCCCGGCCATTTGGGCCTGCATCCAGCGAAGATCGCCACCGGCACAAAAGGATCGCCCTGACCCTGTCAGTATGATGGCGCGCACCTCGGGGTCGGCACCAAGCCTGACGGCAATTGAATTTAACGCGTCAATGAGCTGATCGGATAATGCATTGTGTTTGTCGGGTCGGTTCAATGTCACCCGGGCAACACCGCGGTCATCGATTTCTGTTTGCAGGACATGTGTCATCGCGACCTCTTTGTGCGCAGAGTTTTTGCAAATTTTGCGGCATCGTTCAAAGCGACGCTGTTCAATCCGGTATCATAGCCTAACGCCACCAACCTGGCATTGACCATTTCCGTCGCCACATTGCCCGGCGCACCCGGTGCATACGGACAGCCGCCGAGGCCGCTGACCGCGCCGTCAAACACCCGCAGCCCATAATCAAGCGACGTTTCGATATTGGCGATCGCCTGACCAAATGTATCATGGAAATGCCCCGCAAGAATTCTGGCAGGAAGTTTGCCGCAAACAGTGTCCAAAAGCGCTGAAACCTGATCCTGATCAGCCCGGCCAAGTGTGTCGCCAAGTGACAGCTCATAGCATCCGATGTCGCGCAGCGCGCTGGCCACCGACAATACCGCATCAGGTGCGACAGGACCGTCAAAAGGGCACTCGACAACACAGGACACATATGCGCGAACCTGCACTTTATCCACACGGGCCCGCGCCACCAGCGGCGCGAAGCGGCCCAGACTTTCAGATATCGAACAATTGATGTTGGATTGGCTGAAACCTTCGGATGCTGACGCAAAAACTGCGATTTCGTCAGCGCCAGCGGCAATGGCCCGGTCATATCCGACAAGGTTGGGCGTCAGCGCCGTGAAAGAGACACCGTCGCGACGGGTCAATCCGGCCAACACGTCAGCCGCGTCCGCCATTTGCGGCACCCAGCGCGGCGACACGAAACTGGCGACCTCGATCCGGCCAAAACCGACCCTGGACAGCCGATCAATCAGATCGATTTTGGCCGCCGTTGGAATGTGATCCGGTTCATTTTGCAGCCCGTCCCGCGGCCCGACCTCGAACAGCTCTACCCGATCAGGCATGATGTTCACCCTGATACGAATGTCGCGATCCAAAACGAGGCGGCGAACGGTTTTCCATGATCACGCCGCCTCAAATCGCACAAGCAACGTACCGGCATCCACCTGCGTTCCGGTCTGCACATAAATTTCGGCGACGATTCCGGCGCGTGGCGCGCGCAACCTGTGTTCCATCTTCATCGCCTCCAAAATCATCAACTGATCGTCCATTTCGACTGTCTGCCCCTTGCTGACGTCCACAGCCCTGACGGTGCCAGGCATCGGGGCGTGGATGTCGTCGGATTGGCAATCCGGTCGGTCGTCCGACGAATGCCCCAATGAATCCCGCACGCCAAAGCCCCAATGTCCATTGTCAAAAACATCGATCTGTTGGTCTGAAATGGCCGCCCGCCCGGTTTGGGCCTGACCTTCGACACACCATGCAGAATTCACCCGGACCAATTCGCCTTGGTAATTGTGCCATTTGATGCTGACCCGATCGGGATTGTGAACAGTCAGCGCGACGTCGTACTGCAAATCACCGGAAACCAAGGATTTGGCGTGCGTCAGCGGTGCCCATAACGAAAAGCCGGAAAACGGGTCGGCAAAACCGTCCTGCAAACCCGCCGCGGCGATCGCGGCCAATATGACCGCGGCGTCCGGTGGCGGACACACAGCATTCAATTGATCCAAATTGCGCCCGATGAGATCGGTATCAACCTGCCCGCTCACCACAGCGGGATGCGCCGCCAGGCGGGACAAGAAATTGACGTTTGTTGTCACACCGGCAATCTGGGTCCGATCCAGTGCGGCGCCGATTTTTTCGAACGCAGCCGCACGGTCGTCTGCGCTGACAATGATTTTGGCAAGCATCGGATCATAGTAAGGGGTGATGACGTCGCCCGCATCTATGCCACTGTCCACCCGGCATTCATCTGGAAATTCAAGGTGATGCACACGCCCGGTGCGCGGCAAAAACCCACGCGCGGGGTCCTCGGCGTAAATGCGCGCCTCAACCGCGTGGCCGGTCATCTTGATTTGTTCCTGGCCAAGCGGGATCGCCAGACCCGCGGCCACACGTAGCTGCCAGGCCACCAGATCCACCCCGGTTATGGTCTCGGTTACGGGGTGTTCAACCTGCAGGCGGGTGTTCATTTCCATGAACCAAAAACCGTCGGTTTTCAGGCCGTTGGTGCCATCGACAATGAATTCAACTGTCCCGGCCCCACAATAGTCGATTGCGCGCGCCGCCTTGACCGCCGCCTGTGTCATCGCGTTTCGCACCGAACGGGTCATGCCCGGTGCTGGTGCCTCTTCAATCACTTTCTGGTGGCGTCGTTGCAGGGAACAGTCGCGCTCGAACAGATGGACGACGCGCTTGCCATCGCCGAAAATCTGCACCTCTATATGGCGGGGATGTGGTATGAATTTTTCCAGCAAAACCACATCGTTGCCAAAGGCATTCGCCGCCTCTGATCTTGCGGCGGACAAGGCTGCAGGAAATGAATCGACATCATCGACACGGCGCATTCCTTTGCCACCGCCCCCTGCTACGGCCTTGATCATTAACGGAAACCCGATCTTTCGGGCCTGTTGGCACAGATAGGCCGCATCCTGATTTTCGCCGTGATAGCCCGGCACCACTGGCACACCTGCCCGCGCCATCAGATTTTTTGCCTCGCCCTTTTGGCCCATGGCCCGAATGGCCTGCGGTGAGGGTCCGACAAATACCAGACCGGCGGCGGCGACCTGTGCAGCGAAATCCGGGTTTTCCGACAGGAACCCATAGCCCGGATGAATAGCCTGGGCACCCGTTTCGATGGCCGCTGCGATAATGCCCGTCGCGTTCAGATAGCTTTCACCGGGGGTTGCACCGCCAACGCAAACTGCGTGATCAGCCATTTTCACATGCAGCGCGTTGGCATCAACATCGGAATAGATCGCCACCGTCGAAATCCCCAACTGGTGCGCAGTGCTGGTGATGCGACAGGCGATCTCTCCTCGGTTTGCGATCAATATTTTATTAAACATTTCAAAAACCTTGTAATCAACAGCACTGCAAGCCGCCCCGGCATTGACGCAGTGTTCACATGCGGAAAACACCAAACTGCGAGGCCGGGATCGGCGCATTTGTCGCCGCCCGCAGGCTAAGCGCCAACACATCACGGGATTTGCGGGGATCGATTATGCCATCATCCCACAACCGGGCAGCGGCATATAACGGGTGCGATTGCCGCGCGAACTGATCCAGTATCGGTTGCTTGAAATCAGCCTCTTGCTGGGCGCTCCAATTGTTTCCGGCGCGCGACAGAGCCTCGCGTTTCAATGTCGCCAGAACGTCGGCCGCCTGTGCGCCACCCATCACCGAAATCCGCGAATTTGGCCATGTCCACAAGAAGCGTGGCTGAAACGCCCTGCCTGCCATCCCATAATTTCCAGCGCCGAATGATCCGCCGACAATCATCGTGATCTTGGGCACGGCCGTGGTTGCGACCGCATTGACCAGTTGCGCGCCATGTTTCGCAATTCCCTGGTTCTCTGCCTCTTTTCCGACCATGAATCCTGTTATATTTTGTAGAAAAATCAATGGAATACGCCGTTGCGAACATAATTGCACAAAATGCGCGCCCTTAAGCGCGCAATCAGAAAACAACACGCCGTTATTGGCCATGATCCCCACCGGACACCCCTGGATATGCGCAAAGCCTGCGACCAGTGTTTCGCCAAAGCGCGCCTTGAATTCATCAAACCAAGAGCCATCGACCAAACGTGCGATCACTTCGCGCATATCATAGGGGGTGCGCAAATCCGCCGGCACCACGCCCAGCAATTCATCCGGGTCATAAGCCGGATCCTGGGGGGTCTGCCAGCCTGCCATCTGGTGACCGGGGTGATTCAAACTGGCCACCGCGCGACGTGCCAGTGCCAGCGCATGTGCATCGTCACGCGCCAGATAGTCGGCCACCCCGGACAGCCGCGTATGGACATCCCCGCCGCCCAGTTCTTGTGACGTGACGATTTCACCGGTTGCCGCCTTGACCAGCGGCGGACCGGCCAGAAAGATCGTACCCTGTTCCTGGACAATGATCGAAACGTCGGACATGGCTGGCACATATGCGCCGCCCGCCGTGCATGATCCCAGAACCACCGCGATCTGCCCCAGGCCCTGCGCGCTCATCCTTGCCTGATTGTAGAAAATGCGGCCAAAGTGCTCGCGGTCTGGGAAAACCTCATCCTGATTGGGCAGGTTGGCCCCGCCGCTGTCCACCAGATAGATACTGGGCAACCGGCATTCCTGGGCAATTTCCTGCGCCCGCAAATGCTTTTTGACGGTCATTGGGAAATAGGTGCCGCCCTTGACCGTCGCATCGTTGCAAATCACCATGACGTCGGTTCCATGCACACGCCCGATACCGGCGATCATTGCGGCCCCGGGTGCAGCCCCGCCGTACATGTCATGGGCAGCAGTTGCCCCGATTTCCAGAAACGGACTGCCAACATCCAACAACCCGGCAATCCGGTCGCGGGGCAACATTTTTCCACGCGAAACATGCCGTTCACATGATGCAGCCCCGCCACCAGCGGCTGCGAATTCCGCCGCTGCGGTGGCCAGATCCAGGGCTGACTGATTGGCTTTGACGTTGTCGCGAAATACCTGTGAACCAGGATTGATTGCCGATGACAGTTTGCTCATGTCATCGACCGCATCATTTCACGCCCCACCAGCATGCGTCGGATTTCCGAGGTTCCGGCCCCGATTTCCATCAGTTTGGCATCCCGAAACAATCGCGAAACAGTGCTGTCATTCATGAATCCCGCACCACCAAAGGCCTGCACCGCCTGATGGGCCTGTTTCATTGCCTGCTCTGAGGCGTAAAGAACACATGCAGCTGCATCCCGGCGGGTAACATCGCCCCGATCACAGGCCCGCGCCACCGCATAGACATACGCGCGGGCGGAATTCAGCGCCGTGTACATATCCGCCAGTTTGCCCTGCATCAGTTGAAACCCGCCGATGGGTTGACCAAACTGCTGGCGCTGGGACACATAAGGCATGACCTCGTCAAGGCATGCGGCCATCAGCCCGGTTCCAATCCCCGACAGCACCACGCGTTCATAATCCAGACCCGACATCAAGACCTGCACCCCTTGCCCCTCAGAACCCAATATATTTTCAAACGGAACTTCGACGTCCTGAAAAATCAGCTCTGCGGTGTTGGACCCACGCATGCCCAATTTGTCGAATTTGGACGACGACGTGAATCCAACCATCTGTTTTTCAACAATAAACGCTGTAATTCCTTTTCCACCGGCCTGTGGATCTGTTTTGGCATATACCACCAGCGTGTCGGCGTCCGGCCCGTTGGTGATCCAGTATTTGGCCCCGTTCAGGACATAACGATCATTGCGCTTTTGCGCCCGCAAACGCATCGACACCACGTCAGAACCTGCACCAGCCTCTGACATTGCCAGGGCGCCGACCTGCGTGCCGGCGACCAAACCGGGCAGAAATTTTGCCTTTTGCGCGGCCGTTCCGTTCAGTTTGATTTGGTTAACGCAAAGATTTGAATGCGCCCCATATGACAAGGCGACACTGGCCGAGGCGCGTGCGATTTCGTCAACGGCCACGGTATGGGCCAAATAGGACATACCCGCGCCGCCATATTCAGGGCTGACGGTGATTCCAAGCAATCCCAAATCACCCATTTCGCGCCACAGCCCGCTGGGGAATGTGTTTGTTTGGTCGATATTTGCCGCCAGCGGCCCGAGCCGTTCCTGCGCCCAGCGGTGAACGACATCACGCAATGCAGAAACATCGTCGCCCAGGTCAAAATTCATGGTCGCGGTAAACATCGGCAGCTCCGATTTAATGAACGCCCGTTCATTTAATAGAGCACATGTCATTTCGGGTCAATCTTGGGGCCAGCCGGCAAATCGGTGTTTCAGCCAATCCGGATCAGGCAGCGTTGGCAAAAATCCGCAAAATTTCGCTGCGGATGATCCGTGCAATCAGGGCACAGTCATCTGTGGAAAACGTCAACGGCAGCCGCATATCGATCAGCCCAGCCAGCACTTTGTCCGTTTGGTGCAGCACCGGACTGTTGGCATAGGCCCAGTGATCATACCGGGACGTGTAACCAGTCGCCTGTGGGGCACCGAACCATTTCAGCGCGACCCCGCGTAGCGCGCAGGATTGCACAAATGACTCGACACGGGCCCCGGACAGTTCGGGCAATCTGAACTGAAACGAAGACCCGACCCGGACCGCCTGCGGGTCGCGTTCAATCAGCGCCAGACCGGGTGTGCCGGCCAATATGGCCTCGACCGTGTCATGCAGGGCGGCCCACCGTTCAACCTGGGCGTCCAGCGTGGCCAGCTGTGGCCGCAACACGGCCGCACGTAAATTATCCATCCGACCAGACACGTTCGGCGTCATACCCACATGGGGCGCAAATTCTGCGACCTGCGGCGCGGCAAGATGCCGTTCAAACAACATGTAGCTGCCTGATAACAACACTGACCGGGCGGCGATGTCAGGATCGTCGCAGACCAGCAAGCCGCCCTCTCCGGAATTGATATGCTTGTAGGTTTGCGTGGAATAACAGGATATTACCCCATGAATGCCGGACGGTTGCCCACCCCAGCCGCCGCCCATTGTATGTGCGCAATCCTCGATCACCTGCACAGCGTGCCGGTCCGTGATTGCCATCAGCCTGGCCATATCGGGCTGGTGTCCACGCATGTGCGACAACATCAATACCCGCGCGCCAGTGTCCGTGATCTGCCTGTCCAAATGGTCCAGATCAATCGTCAGGTTTTCAGTGGATTCCACAAACACAGGCACAGCGCCAATCGCCGAAATGGCACCCGGAACCGGCGCCAGCGTGAATGCGTTGGTTAATACTTTTTCGCCTGCCAATACGTTCAATGCGCGCAAGGCACACCCCAGCGCATAACCACCCGAGGCCACCGCCAAACAATATGGCCGCCCCACATAGGCCGCAAATTCCTGTTCCAGCAGGGCTGTTTCGCCGGCTTCGCCCTCGACCACGTTATAGCGGTGCAGACGCCCCGATTGCATCACGGCCACAGCCGCAGCGATTGCCGCCGGCGGCAACGGTTCCTGCTGTGTAAAGCTGCCTGTGAATACGTCGTCCATGAATCCTCCGATCATGAATTGACGCGCATTTTGGGCCAAGGTCAATGTCGCTGCGGCAGGTTTGTGACGTCGTAAACGGTAAAGTGTCGTCCCCACCCGATGGCGCACGGCTGGATCAGCTGGCTGGAACCGGATGAGTTGATCCCATTGATCCGCTTGATTGGCCGGTCTGTGGCTGTCTGGTCAACGAAACCAGCGCCAGATTTTCAATACTCGCCGGGCTGATCCGGCGCAGTCAATTTCCGTTTGATCGGCAAAGGCCCGCCTGACACTGTAATGAAGCGTAAAGACTTTTGATGACGTAGACTCTTGCGGCTTGCCCGGCAAGCGGTACAACAGCGCGAAACTATGAAACGAGCAGATATGCCAACAGCCCTGATAATCCTTGCCGCCGGCAAGGGCACCCGAATGAATTCCGACCTGCCCAAGGTTTTGCACCCTCTGGCAGGGGCACCGATGTTTGCGCACGCGCTGGCAGCCGGCATGTCACTGGCACCCGATCAGATCGTGCTGGTGACCGGGCATGGTGCCGCATCCGTAGCCCAGGCCGCCCGCGCGATTGATGATACGATTGAAATCGTGGAACAATCCGAACAACTGGGAACAGGGCATGCGGTCATGCAGGCCCGTGATGCATTGGAAGGGTTCAAAGGCGATGTTGTCGTGTTGTTTGGCGACACACCATTCGTGCGCCCTGAAACCATGCAGGCAATGGCCGCCGCGCGCGCCGACGCCGATATCGTGGTTCTGGGATTCCAGGCGGAAGATCCCGGGCGTTACGGTCGATTGGTAATGAATGGGCAAACACTTGAAAAAATTGTAGAATTCAAAGATGCAAGCGCCGAGGAAAAAGCCATAAACCTTTGCAACAGCGGAATCAAGATGGCATCAGCGGCGACCATGTTTTCGCTGCTGGATGACATTGGAACCGACAATGCCAGCGGCGAATTCTACCTGACTGACATTGTCAAAACCGGCCGCGAACGCGGGTTTTCGGCGACATGTGTCCGTTGCAGCGAGGCTGAAACCCTTGGCATCAATACCAGATCACAACTGGCCGAAGCCGAGGCGATATTTCAGACAAATGCCCGCAAGGCAGCGCTGGAAAACGGCACGACTCTGATCGCGCCGGATACCGTGTATTTTTCGTTCGACACGCTTGTTGGTCGCGATGTGACGGTCGAACCCAACGTGATACTTGGCCCCGGTGTCAGTATAGAAACCGGCGCCCACATCCGGGCATTTTCCCATCTTGAAGGGTGCCATGTCGGTTCAGGCGCGACGGTTGGTCCATACGCCCGTCTGCGCCCTGGCGCCGAACTGGCCAATGATGCCCATATCGGAAACTTCGTTGAAATCAAAAATTCCGTGATCGGTGAAGGCGCAAAAGTGAACCACCTTTCTTATGTTGGCGACGCGTCGGTCGGGGCAAAAACCAATATCGGCGCCGGCACCATCACGTGCAACTATGACGGCGTGATGAAACATCGCACAGATATCGGCGCAGATTGTTTTATCGGTTCTGACACCATGCTTGTCGCACCGGTAACGGTTGGCGATGGTGCAATGACAGCCACCGGAACCGTGGTGACAACCGACATCCCCGCCGAGGCGCTGGCCATCGGTCGCGCCGCGCAGGTCAACAAACCCGGACTGGCCCGCAAATTGTTCGAAAAGTTAAAGTCTGCAAAGGCATCCAAGGAAAAAGAGACCTGAAATGTGTGGTATTGTTGGTATTTTAGGCGGACACGAAGCCGCCCCAATCCTTGTCGAGGCCCTGAAACGGCTGGAATATCGGGGCTATGACAGCGCCGGGGTCGCCACCATAAACGATGCCGGCCAACTGGACCGACGCCGGGCCGTCGGCAAACTGGTGAACCTTGCCGATGTTCTGGTCCATCAGCCATTGGCAGGTAAATCAGGGATCGGGCACACCAGATGGGCCACACATGGCGCACCGACTGTTGCCAATGCGCACCCGCACCAGGCCGGTCCGGTCGCGGTGGTTCATAATGGGATCATCGAAAATTTCAAAGAATTACGCGCAGAACTGATCGCGCTGGGGCGGGAATTTCAAACCGAAACAGATACAGAAACAGTGGCCCTTCTGGCCGAACACTATCTGCAACAGGGCCACGGCCCGCGCGACGCGGCACAAAAGACGATTGCGCGGCTGCAAGGCGCGTTTGGTTTGTGTTTTTTGTTTGAAACCGACAATGATTTATTGATTGCCGCGCGCAAAGGTTCGCCGCTGGCAATCGGGTACGGCGACGGCGAAAACTTTGTCGGGTCTGACGCAATCGCGCTGGCCCCGCTGACCGACAAAATCACATATCTTGAAGAGGGTGATTGGGCGGTTCTGACCCGTAAAAGCGTCGAAATCATTGATGCAAATGGCAAAACGGTCAACAGACCGATCAAAACCATCCACCTGGACACCACCGCCGTCAGCAAGGCCGGTCATAAACATTTCATGGCCAAAGAGATCGCAGAACAGCCAACCGTCCTTGGCGAAGCTATCAGCAATTACATCACCCAGGATGGCAAACACATCCATCTTGCCGACGCTGATCTGGATTTTTCCGATGTCCAGCGCATCAGCATGGTCGCCTGCGGATCGGCCTATCTGGCCTGCCTGACCGCGAAATATTGGTTCGAGCAGATCGCCGCCATACCAGTCGAATTCGATGTCGCGTCCGAATTCAGATATCGCGAACCGCCGATCCCGGCAGGTACGCTGTCGGTTTTCGTCAGTCAGTCGGGCGAAACAGCCGATACACTGGCAGCACTGCGTTATTGCAAGGGCAAGGCGGACAAAGTCGTGTCGGTGGTCAATGTCACCGAAAGCTCGATCGCGCGCGAAAGCGATATCGCGTTGCCAATCCTGGCTGGTGCCGAAATCAGCGTGGCCTCGACCAAGGGCTTCACCAATCAATTGGCGGTGCTGCTGATTCTGGCGCTAAAGGCGGCGGCCGACCGGGGCATGATCGATGACAGGGCGCTTGGCGAACATCTGGCGGATTTGCGCACCCTGCCCGGCTTGCTGAATTCTGCACTGGATCAGGGCGACGCAATCGCAAAGGTCGCCCACGAGGTCGCAGAGGCCAGGGATGTGTTGTTTTTGGGGCGTGGGCGCCTTTATCCGTTGGCGCTGGAAGGCGCGTTAAAATTAAAGGAAATCAGTTATATACATGCAGAGGGCTACGCCGCCGGGGAATTGAAACACGGCCCGATCGCACTGGTGGACAAATCGGTTCCGGTGATCGTTCTGGCCCCCAGCGACGCGCTGTTCGACAAGACTTTGTCCAATATGCAAGAGGTCATGGCACGTGACGGACGTGTGTTGTTGATCACCGACGCAGATGGGGCCAGCCGCGGTGCACAAGGGGCATGGAAAGTACTGCAAATGCCCGCCGTGCCCGCAGTTCTGAGCCCAATTCTTTATGCTGTTCCGGTACAGTTGATGGCCTATCACGCGGCCATTTTCAAAGGAACGGACGTTGATCAGCCACGCAATCTGGCAAAATCGGTCACTGTGGAATGAATGTTGATCAGGCTATTCGCGATCTGCGTGCACATATCGAACCGGGCCGCGCCGCCCAAATGGCCGCGTATCACAAAATCGATCGCCCTTATCTGGGAATCGCAAATGCCAATACCAATGCCTGTGTTGCGGCCTGGCGGGTCACGCTGGATGTCGACGGGCGGGTCAATCTGGCGCGCAAGCTTTGGGACACCAACATTTTTGAGGCACGTCTGGCGGCGGCCAAACTGTTGACCCAGGCACGCATTCGCCCCGACGACGCGGTCTGGTCACTGATCAGTGGCTGGGTTGCGGAATTTGACAGTTGGGCCATCGCCGATCATGCGGCCATGGCGGGGCAAAAACGGCTGGTCGCAGACCCGTCGCGCATTGACGAGGTTGCCCAATGGACGCGATCAGATCATTTGTGGTCGCGACGTGCGGCCCTTGTTTTCACCCTGCCCTGGGCGAAACAAAACTATCCCAAACCACAAGAACTGCTGGTCCGGGACCGGGTGTTGGGCTGGGCTGCGGAATATGCACAGGACCCAGATTGGTTTATCCAAAAAGCAGTCGGATGGTGGATCCGCGACTTGTCAAAACACGACGAGACGCGCGCGCGCGCATTTTTGGCCGAACACGGGCACAAAATGAAAAATTTTGCACGAAAAGAGGCTTCTAAATATCTGAAAGGGTTAGATTAGCCTGACCCCATCACCGCGTTAATCGGTAAAGACCGTCAATTCGGGCAGAGCGGCTAATGATACCCCCAACAATCGCATCGCCGCCAGGGAAATCCTGCTGCCAGCAGACTGCGGGCCGTCGATCGGTAATAGTTCCAGTGCAACCGCCTTGCCACCGGCGCCAATGGAAACATGACCTCGTGTCGGTTCCTGAACCAGTGGCGTCTTCAGCCAGAACCCAGGTTCTGCCGGATTTCCCAGTGACGCGATTGTCACCCCGATTGCCTTGTTGGTGGGTTTTGCTGTGGCGACCGCTGCCGCCCGCTCGGCGGTCGTTGTCGTGTCAAACTGCTCGACCGTCACTGCATCTTTTGGCGGGGCCAAATTTTCGCCAACTTGTCCAGAGCCCGGATTTGCAGAGGTCGCAAGCTTGTCCAAAAATGCAGGATTTGCACAGCCTGACACCGTGGCACCCAACAAAATCAAACTCATCATCCTGAACATGACTGAAATCCTAGGGTGAAACACGATAGGATTCAATTGCTGGCCTTGCCGCGGCCACCGCGCCAGCTTAGATTGGCTGTCATGACACCCCAACTGATCGATCCTTTCCAGCGCGCAATTAGCTATCTCAGGGTGTCTGTGACGGACCGCTGCGACTTTCGCTGCGTCTATTGCATGAGCGAAAACATGACCTTTTTGCCCAAAAAGGACCTGTTAACACTGGAAGAGCTGGACCGTATGTGCACGGCTTTTGTGGGGCTTGGCGTGAATAAACTGCGGATCACCGGCGGCGAACCCTTGGTGCGGCGCGATATCATGCGGTTTTTTGATTCCATGACGCGGCATCTGGACAGTGGTGCATTGTCCGAACTGACCCTGACAACCAACGGGTCCCAATTGGCCCGCTTTGCCGACGATCTTGTGCGTGCGGGGGTCAGGCGGGTGAATGTATCGCTGGACACACTGGACGACGAAAAGTTCGCAAAAATAACGCGTTGGGGCCGTCTGCCCCAGGTTCTGAAAGGCATTGACGCCGCCCAGGCAGCCGGGTTGCGAATTAAAATCAACGCGGTTGCTTTGAAAGGTTTCAATGAGGACGAATTGTTCACGCTGACCGATTGGTGCGCGTCACGCGACATGGACCTGACCTGGATCGAAGTGATGCCCATGGGCGACTTGGGCAACGAAGACCGGATTGGGCAATATTGGTCGTTGAATGATGTGCGCGCGCGATTGGCCGAACGTTTTCAGGTGACCGATCTGGCAGAACGTACCGGCGGGCCTGCGCGCTATGTTCGCCTAGAGGAAACCGGTCAGAAAATCGGGTTCATCACCCCCCTGACCCACAATTTCTGCGAAAGCTGCAATCGCGTGCGGCTGACATGCACGGGCGAACTTTACATGTGTCTGGGACAAGAAGATCAGGCCGACCTGATGACGCCGCTGCGCCAGCACCCGGACGACGATCTGCCATTGGTTGCCGCAATCCAGAACGCGATCGGGCGCAAGCCCAAAGGGCATGATTTCGATTATTCCCGCCAAACGGTCGATGGTCAGGTTTCGCGCCACATGAGCCATACGGGCGGTTAACCCAGGGCCACGGGCCCAATTTATCCGGTCAGACTATCGACGACACGCGCCACGAATTTCTCTCCGGCTTCAAACTGACTTAACGCAATGAATTCATTGGGTTGATGCGCCTGGGCTATGTCACCGGGGCCGCAGATCACCGTCGAATATCCGCGTTCCTGAAATTGCCCGGCCTCGGTGCCGTAGCTGACCACATGTGTGCCATTGTCGCCGGTCAGTGACCGGACCAGTTTTTCGGCCGCACCATCGGTTTCCGGGCGCAGTGGCGGAATGTCAAAATAGCGATCCAGGTCGATGCCACAGTCCGGGTGGATCGCCTGCATTTGCGCCGCGACTTCATCAACCTTGTCGCCAAATTGCTGCGCCCAATCGTCGATGTCCTGATCTGGCACACAGCGGATATCCAATTCCAACCAGCAATCCTTGGCGGTGATATTATGCGCCGTCCCACCTCTGATCGTGCCCACGTGTACGGTCGTATATGGCGGATCAAAACTGCCTGCCACCGCGCTGGGGACAGCCGCGGCATTTTCGGCGAATTTCTGATTTGCCCATTCAATGAGCTTGGCTGCGAACATGACCGCGTTGACGCCTTTGTGTTGCAGTGACGAATGCACTTCAAAGCCGCGAAGATGTACATGGAACCCGGTGCTGCCCTTGTGCCCGGTCACGGTTTTCATCATCGACGGTTCGCCAACGATCGCCAGGGCCGCGCGCGGTAGAATTGCCGCCATTTCGTCAATCATGTCGGGTGCACCGATGCAGCCCACCTCTTCGTCCCGACTGAGAGCGATCTGCAAAGGACGCGACACGCCCCGTTCAATCGCAAGCGGAACAGCGGCCAGTGCCAAGGCATCGAACCCCTTCATGTCGCAGGTCCCGCGACCGTAAAGACGACCCTGTTTTTCGGTCACTGCCCAGGGATCGGTGGCCCAGTTCTGACCTGCGACCGGCACCACATCGGTGTGTCCCGACAAAATGACCCCGCCCGTCACATCAGGACCAACAGACGCAAAAAGTGACGCTTTGGTCCCGTCTGCATTGTATTTTCGATGTGCCGTTACACCAAACCCGTCCAGATAATCCTCGACCCAGTCGACCAGATCCAGATTGCTTTCACTGCTGGTAGTTGGAAAAGACACAAGCTTTTCCAGTATCTTACGTGCAGATAGATGTGCGGGCATCGCAAGATCCTTTTCAAACCATCCAGTGCAACCTGAAGGGCAGACAATCAGTGGTCAAGCCGCAACGCATGGCGTTTGACCAAAAGGTCAGAAATTTCGCAACGTCAACCAGATATGGCTTGCCGCAGGCAATTTTGCTGATAACGTCCTGGTAAATGGCGGCTGCGGGGCAATGTCCCGGATTGCAATGGCAACAAAAAACTAACGCTAGGGGGAGTGCTGCATGCCCGATGGGGGCGCAACCGTTTTAGATGTTCGCAACCTCAAAACGGTGTTCAAAACCCGCGACGGAGAAGTCCATGCGGTCAATTCTGTAAGCTTTGATCTGAAGCCCGGCGAATTGCTGGGGGTCGTGGGTGAATCCGGATCCGGCAAATCGGTGACGATGATGTCGCTGATCGGCCTGCTGCCCTCGCCGCCGGCTGATGTGCGCGGCGGGCAGGTTCTGTTCGGCGGTCTGGATCTGCTGAAAACCGACGCCGACACACTGCGCGGCATTCGCGGTGGACGGATTGGATTTATATTTCAGGACCCTATGACATCGCTGAACCCGGTGTTTACTGTTGGCTTTCAAATCATGGAGCCACTGCAAAAACATATGGGCCTGGACAAGCCGGGTGCGCGCAAACGTGCCGCCGAGCTGCTTGATCTGGTTGGCATTCCTGACGCAAGCCGCCGCCTGAAAGATTACCCCCATCAATTTTCCGGCGGGATGCGACAGCGCGTGATGATAGCGATTGCGCTGGCCTGTGATCCCGAGGTGTTGATTGCCGACGAACCGACCACTGCGCTGGACGTCACCATCCAGGCCCAGATTCTGGAGCTGGTCAAAGAACTGCGCCAAAAGCTGGGGATGGCCATTGTCTGGATCACCCATGATCTGGGTGTGATCGCCGGAATCGCCGACAGGGTCATGGTAATGTATGGCGGTCAGGTCGTTGAACACGCCCCCGTAAAAGAACTGTTTTCCAACCCTCAGCATCCCTATACGCGCGCCCTTCTCAAAACGATACCGGGTATGCGCGGCGAACGCGCCGAGACGCTGCAGGTCATCGAAGGTCAGCCCCCCGTTCTGGGTGCCGAACCCGCGGCCTGCCCGTTCCGGGATCGCTGTGAATATGCGTTTGATTTATGCGCGCAGCAAAACCCGGCCCGGATGCCTGTCAGCGCCGGTCATGACACGGCCTGTTTCTGGAATATTGAATTGGCAGGGAAACGTCATGCTGGATAATGGACATAACGCCCCGCTGGTCTCTGTCACCAATCTGAAAATGCACTTTCCCATTATGGCTGGAATCCTGCGCCGCAGGGTGGGTGAGGTCAAAGCCGTCGACGGCGTATCCTTTGACATCTTCGAGGGCGAAACGCTTGGGTTGGTGGGCGAATCCGGTTGTGGCAAATCGACATGCGGGCGCGCCTTGCTGCGGCTTTATGATGTCACTGAGGGTTCGATCACGATTGCCGGTCAGGACATCGCCGACGTTACCCCCGAAGAACTGCGCGAAATGCGCCCGACCATGCAAATGGTGTTTCAGGATCCCCAAGCCAGCTTGAACCCGCGCATGACATTATCTGCCATTGTCGGTGAACCGCTCAGAGAGCACACCAGCCTGTCAAAGTCGGAAAGGCAGGACCGCGTTCATGAACTGATGGATGCGGTCGGTCTGAACCGCACATTTGCCAACCGATATCCGCACGAATTTTCCGGCGGCCAGCGCCAGCGTATCGGCATTGCCCGTGCCCTGGCACTGAACCCGAGGTTTATTGTTTGTGATGAACCGATTGCCGCGCTGGATGTTTCGATCCAGGCCCAGGTTGTCAATTTGCTGGAACATCTGCAAAGAAAATTCGGCCTGACATATCTGTTCATCAGCCACGATCTGTCAATGGTGCGCCATATCGCGGACCGCGTGGCCGTCATGTATCTGGGGCGGATCGTTGAATTGGCCCCGCGCGATATTTTGTATAGCGCACCGCGTCATCCATATACCGAAGCACTGCTTTCAGCGGTGCCAGAGCCGGACCCGGCCGTCGAGGCAAGCGTCGAACGGATCATTTTAACCGGTGACGTACCATCCCCTTCGGATCCGCCAAGCGGCTGCAACTTTTCCACGCGATGTCCAAAGGTTATGGATATTTGTCGCCAGATCGACCCCACATATTCCGAGATCGCACCCGGCCATTTTTGTGCCTGCCATCTCTTGAGCGAACATAACAGAGAGACCGCCGAATGACGGCGGCAAAAAAGACTTGGAAGAGCATCCAACAAGGAGAGTTAACATGAGACTTTTTAGATTACTGCTTGGCGTAGCAGTTGCGTTTGCGATGGCCCCGATGGCCATGGCGCAACGTGGTTCTGATGGCCAATTGAACATAATCTACTGGCAAGCGCCGTCGATTATGAACCCGTATCTGTCCGGTGGGACGAAAGAACTGGAAGCAGCCAGCCTGGTTATCGAACCGCTGGCGCGTTACGACCAAGACGGTGCAATGGTGCCCTGGCTTGCACAAAGCGTGCCGACCGTGGAAAACGGTGGCGTCAGCGCCGACCTGACATCCGTCACCTGGAAACTAAAGTCGGGCCTTTTATGGTCTGACGGCACACCAGTGACGTCTGCGGACGTCAAATTTAGCTGGGAATATTGCACGGCAGAAGGTGGCGGTTGCGCGCAGTCGGAAAAATACAATGACGTTGTCTCTGTCGATACGCCTGACGAACTGACCGCCATCGTGACATTCGGCATTTCCAAGCCGTTTCCCTATGGCCCGTTTGTCGGCGCACAGGCCCCGATCATTCAGGCCGCACAGTTTGCGAACTGCATCGGGCCAAAGGCACCGGAATGCACGGATGAAAACTTTGCGCCGATCGGTACAGGTCCTTTTACCGTGACGGAATTCCGGCCAAACGACGTGATTTCGCTGGCCGCCAATCCGAACTATCGCGATGCGTCTAAACCCGCCTTCGCGACTGTGACGTTCAAAGGGGGCGGCGACGCCACCGCAGCGGGTCGCGCGGTTCTGGAAACCGGCGAATTCGACTATGCCTGGAACCTGCAACTGGCCCCGGATGTGCTGGCCAATATGGCATCCGCCGGCAAAGGCCAGGTCGTGTCCGGATTTGGTACACTGGTTGAACGCATCATGGTCAATCTGACGGATGTAAATCCGGATTTGGGTGACGCACGCGGCACAGTCGCGAATGCACATCCTTTCCTGTCCGACTTCAACGTTCGCAAAGCCCTGTCGATGGCGATTGACCGTGAACTGTTGGTCGAGATTGGGTACGGCGACGCAGGTCGCCCGACCTGTAACGTTCTACCAGCACCTGCGATTTATGCGTCAACGGCGAATGATGCCTGCCTTGTGCAGGACATCGCCGGTGCCAACGCGCTTTTGGATAGTGCAGGCTGGGCGAAAGGTGCTGACGGTATCCGTGCAAAAGACGGCGTTCGTCTAAGCATGCTTTACCAGACATCCACCAACGCCGTTCGTCAGGATTTCCAGGCCCTGATCAAACAGTGGTGGTCTGAAATCGGCATTGAAACCGAACTGCGCAACATCGACGCGTCGGTCTTTTTCGGTTCCGATCCGGGGTCGCCTGATACATTCCAGAAGTTTTTTGCTGACGTTGAAATGTACGCGAACAATTTTGATGGAACCGACCCGGAAAGCTACATGGCGAACTGGGCGTGCAAGCAAGCCCCATCACCAGAGAACCAGTGGCAGGGCAACAACATGCCACGCTATTGTTCAGCCGCGTACGACGCATTGGTCGCTGAAATGTCGACAACCGGCGATCTGAACGAACGTGCGCGTTTGGCCAAAGCGATGAATGATATGCTGATGCAGGACTATATCATGATCCCGCTTGTGGACCGTGGTCGTGTATCTGCGCATGCCAATTCGCTGGTCGGTGTCAAATTGAACACATGGGACAGCGAACTGTGGAATGCTGCTGATTGGCGTCGCGCCAACTGATGATAATGGCAGCCCCCGCAATGTCGCCGGGGCTGCCATTTTTTTTGCGGAATGATCTGCTGAGGCGCTGTGCATGCTAAATTTCACCATCCGAAGGCTATTGATGGCGATACCGACGCTTTTGTTGATCGGTCTGATTATCTTTTTGCTGCTGGAACTGGCCCCCGGCGATCCGATGTCGCAGGTGCCCCTGACGGTCCCGCCCGAAGTCAAAGAAAAAATGCGCGAGGCGCTGGGACTGGGTGAACCGACCCATATCCGTTTCTGGAAATGGCTGGTGCAATTTTTCGTTGTTGAACCGCAATACTTGCTGGACGCGATATTCGGCACCGAATTTGCCGAAGGTAAGCTGCGCGTCATATCATGGCAGACCCGCAGTCCGGTCATGGATATCGTCGCCCAGCGCATCCCGCAGACCCTGTGGGTCATCGGCATGTCATACGTGGTCGGCGTATTGATTGCCCTGCCCATTGGGATCATTTCGGCCTACCGTCAATATAGCTGGTTCGACCAGATCGGGACATTTGTGTCGATGATCGGCTTTTCGGTGCCAACATTTTTCTCTGGTGTGCTTTTGATCGTGATATTTTCGGTGAACCTTGGCTGGTTCCCTTCGATTTACGACACCACCCTGAAAGTCACGGACTGGTCATCGTTTTTTCAGCAGACCAAACAAATGGCCATGCCGGTTTTCGTGCTGGCGCTGTATAACGCGGCGCAGATCAGCCGGTTCATGCGCGCCTCGATGCTGGACAATCTTAACCAGGACTACGTCCGCACCGCGCGCGCCAAGGGCATGACAGAACAGGTCGTCGTGCTGGTGCATGTATTGCGTAATTCAATGATCCCGGTGATCACCGTCATTGCTTTGGGTGTGCCACAGGTTTTCGGGGGTGCGATTATCACCGAACAGGTTTTCAAGGTGAACGGGCTGGGACAGCTGCTGATCACAGCCATTTATGCCAATGACATTCCGATGGTGCAAACGCTGACCTTTATTTTCGCCGTGCTGATTGTGGTATTCAATCTGATTGCCGATGTGCTCTATGGCATTCTTGACCCCAGGATACGTTATGACTGATTTCATCCAGACCAGCGGCAAGGCCCGCAACCAGTGGTGGGATGTGTGGGATCAGTTCAGGACCCACAAGGGCGCTATGGTCGGCGCGGCTTTCTTTGTTTTGATCGTTCTGGCGGTGTTTATCGGCCCCTGGATTTGGCCCATCGATGCAACCTTTATTGATATCCGCGCCCGCAATCAGGGCCTGAGCTGGGCGCACCCGTTCGGGACTGATCAATTGGGGCGCGACACGTTCGCACGTATGCTGAAGGGCGGGCAAACATCCGTCGCCGTTGGTCTGACGGCGATGGCCCTGTCGTTGGTTGTGGGGACTGGCATCGGTGTTCTTGCCGGCTACTTCAAACGGTTGGACGGCCCGCTGATGCGCTTTACCGATCTGTTTCTGGCGTTGCCGTTATTGCCGTTGCTGCTGGTGATCATTTTGTTGTTTCGCGATCCGTTGCGGGCGCTGTTTGGCCCCGAAACAGGTATCTTTATCCTGATTGTATTTGTGATTGGCATCACCAGTTGGATGCAAACAGCGCGCATCGTGCGCGGTGATGTTCTGGCGCTGAAGGAACGGGAATTCGTTCTGGCGGCCCGGTCCATCGGCACCCCAAGTCACCGGATGATCTTGCGCCATATATTGCCCAACGTCATGTCACCCATCATGGTGTCGGCGACCCTGGGCATTGCCAATGCCATCATCACCGAAAGCGCCCTGTCGTTCCTTGGCCTTGGCTTTCCGTCCGATTTTCCGACATGGGGCCGCTTGTTGTTTGATGGGACCGACTATCTGCAGCAATACCCCGAACGCGTCTTGTGGCCCGGCATGGCCATTTCGCTGACGGTTCTCAGCGTCAATTACATCGGTGACGGATTGCGTGATGCGCTGGATCCGCGCATCCGCGGACGCTGATGCTGATGCTGATCAATGGGCGCGTTTGCGAATACGCCGGACAACCAGCCATACCAGACAAACCACTGCAGGGGTCAAAACCGCCAGTGCCAAAGTCTTGGGGACATTCATTGATGTCGTCATTGGCGCGACCATATAGGTGACCAAATTCACCGCGTAATAGCTGATCGCCACCACCGATAATCCTTCGACCGTGCTTTGCAGACGCAGCTGCTGGTCGGATCGGCGATCCATGCTTTCCAGCAATTGCTGGTTCTGGGCTGATCGTGCAACGTCAACGCGTGTGCGCAACAGTTCGCCGGCCCGTGTGGCGGCCTGTGTCAGGCCGTTCAGTTGTTGCTGGGTGGCGGCCACTGTACGCATGGCCGGATCAAATCGACGCATCATGAATTCAGCAAACGACTGGCGTTGTGCAAACGGTTCTTCACGCAGGATTTCGATGCGCTGATGCACCAGTGCGGCATAGGCGCGGGTCGCCTCGAACCGATAGTTCGTGCGCGCCATCAAATCTTCCAGCTCGGCTGAAATCCCCAGCAAGGACTTCAATGTGTCATCGGCCTGGTTTTCCCCGCGCCCCATGTCCTCGATCAGTGTCGTCAGCGATGCATCAAGTTGCGAAATCCGCACCGCCATGTCGCGCGCCTTGGAAAAACCCAGCATCGACATCGCTTTGTAGGTCTCAATCTCGCACAGGCGCTGGACCACGCGACCAATGCGCCCTGGTCCCGTTTCAGGCCGGGCAAAGGCCGCGAAACGCATTTGCCCCGTGGGATCGATCCGAAAATCACCGGCGATGACCAAAGCGTCGTCCAACACGCGGCTAACCGACAGGCTTTCACGGACAAGCCAGGATTCAACCCGTTTGTCGATGGCACTATCGTCGGTCTGGGTTTCAATGTTGATCAGAACAGACGTCACACATAGCCCATCATAGGCGGCCAGCCATTCGGCGGGAAAGCCGCCGAAAGTCACCGGATCAAAGGCCCGCTCGGGCGCGACCTCGGCGTTGCGACCGCCAAATAGCGTGTAGGTCACAAATTCTGTGTGCAATTCCCATTTCAGATTCTGTTTTCCCAATGGGCCGGAATAGTGGGTGGCGCCGGGTTGGGGATGCGGCGCACCAAAGCGATCCAGCAAACGGATCAGTTCCGATCGCTGTTTGTCCTTGTCGATGGGACCGTCCTGGCAGCCATCCGTCAGGGCCAGAAATGTCGCACAGGCAGGTGAACTGAGCCGCGGAAATGGCCGGGCATGCAGTTCGTTGGACAGCTGATAACGTTTGGGGTGATCCGGGATCATGGGCATATGCGGGCCTTCTTGAATGACCTGCGCACCGTAAAAGCGCCCGGCCACAAACGAAACAGCCCGCGGGTGTATGCCATCGTCGACTTGCAATCGCGTCACAGTGCGACGAAATGGCCCCGCGGCAAACTGTCGATGCCGGCGTCACTCCGCAACCACGAGCAACGCCGACTCATCCGGGTCGCTGCCGCCGGAACCCACGGCTAAGCCAGCTGCCACCATGTATTCGGCCGATGGTCCGTAAAACACTGTCGTCAGGTCAATATCGATTGTCGCGGGGCCGGGTGTGCCGCCTGACGGCAGGATCAATGTGCCAGCCGCGTTCATGGCCATTGAATTGCCGGTGATGACACCGCCGGTAATGGCCAATGTACCGGGCGCGGCAACGTCGGACTCGTCGACAAAACTGGTCAAAGACCCCGAAGCCGCGGCAGCAGGCGTATCAAAATCGACAGAGATGTCGGCATTGCCGATAAAATAATCGACCTCGTTGATTTCCAGCAACGCCGTCCCGGTGTAGTTGGCGTCACCGCCGGAGGGCATTGACGGGATCGGTGTAACGCCGGCGGCGTTCAATTTCGCGGCTAAACTCTCTGCGTTCCACACACGCGTATTAAATGTTGTGGCGTCACCACCACAACCGGCCAGCAACGTGGCTGCAAGCAATCCCAGGATTCCTGTGGTTTTCAAGTTCTTCTCTCATCTGCACGATAAAGCTGTTGGCTTTTTGTTCTGTTTTGCCGCAAACAAGCAGGAAACGTATGTCATGGGCAACACCAGATGGACTTTGCAGGCACAAAATCGCTGTTCCACTTGCCATCCGGCGTCATTTACCTTGATGGTAACTCGCTGGGGCCATTGCCCAAGACGACGATGGCCAAACTGGAACATGTCACACGACATGAGTGGGGTGAGACGCTGATCACCGCCTGGAATGGTGCGGGATGGATGTCACAGCCCAGCCGTCTGGGCGACCGGATTGGGCGGCTGATCGGGGCGAAACCCGGATCGGTGGTGGTTGGCGACACGCTGTCGATCAAGGTCTATCAGGCGCTGGCTGCTGCGATCGATCTACAACCAGATCGCAACGTCATCCTGAGCGAGCCCGAGAATTTCCCCAGCGATCTTTACATGGCCCAGGGTTTGATCGGTTCGCTTGACCGGGGTTTGACATTGAAATGTGTCACTCCGGATAAAATTCCGAACGCGCTTGAGCAGAACGTGGCGGCTTTGTTGCTGACCGAAGTCAACTATCGGACCGGGCGTCTGCACAATATGCAAGAACTGACACAAATGGCCCGTGAAAACGGCGTTCTGACGGTTTGGGACTTGGCGCATTCTGCCGGTGCGATCCCGGTTGATGTTGCCCGGGCTGGCGTGGATTTCGCAGTCGGTTGTACCTATAAATATCTGAACGCGGGACCGGGCGCGCCTGCATTCATCTATGTGGCCCCAAAGCTTCATGATCATATCCGTCCCGCCCTGTCCGGCTGGCTGGGACACCAGGCGCCCTTCGCATTTGATCCCGATTACCATCCCGGGCCGGGGATCGAACGCATGCGTGTCGGCACGCCACCAGTTTTGCAGATGGCAGCGTTGGAAGCGGCACTGGACATCTGGGATACCGTCGACATGCAGGACATTCGCGCCCGGTCCATCGTGCTGAGCGAACTGTTCATTGAACATGTCGAGCGGCAATGCCCGCAGGTAAATTTGGTGTCTCCGCGGGACCCTAACCAAAGGGGCAGTCAGGTGTCGTTTGCGGTTGACGATGCATATCCGGTTGTTCAGGCGCTGATTGCACGCGGCGTCATCGGGGATTTCCGGGCACCGGATCTGATGCGGTTTGGCTTTGCGCCACTGTTCATTGACGAACAAGACGTTGAAAACGCCGCAACCATTCTGGCCGATATCCTGTCCAGCAAAAGTTGGGATCGGCCAGAGTTCAAAAAAAGGGCCTTCGTGACCTAGGTGAAATGCCGCGCGACCGCCGGATTTCAGGCGTTTTTGCGCATATCGGCGGATCGTTGGCGTGCCCACGTTCTCGCGGCTTGCCCGAATGCCGAAAACAAGGGGCGCGACACCGGGTCTTGTTCCGCATTCCATTCAGGGTGCCACTGCACGGCCATGCTGAAACCGTCGGCGCCATTGACATAAATCGCTTCGGGCGTGCCGTCATCAGCAACGCCGTCGATGACAATACGATCGCCTGGGTCCTTGATCCCCTGTCCATGCAGGGAATTGGTCATCACCGACTCTGCACCCATGATCCGGTGAAAAACGCCACCGTCCGAAAAGCGCACGCAGTGGCGCAGCTCAAACTTTTCTTCCAACGTTCCGTCTGGCGGCATGCGGTGGTTCATACGCCCCGGCAGATCGCGAATTTCGGGATGCAACGTGCCCCCCATCGCGACGTTGATTTCCTGAAACCCACGGCAAAGCCCAAGCACCGGTTGCCCACGCGCAATACAGGCGCGCACCAACGGCAAAGTCAGACCGTCACGACGCCGATCAAAATCACCATGGGCCTGGGTCGGTAGTTCCCCGTATTCCTCGGGATGCACATTGGGGCGTCCGCCGGTCAGCAAAAACCCGTCGCAGGTATCCAGCAAATCGCTAAGCGGCGCCACCGCCGGATCAGCAGGTATCAGCAACGGAAGGCACCCCGAAACCCTTGCGACGGCTTCAGTATTCATTGTTCCGCCGATATGGGCCGGATACTGATCATCAATCAAGAAATGATTGCTTATGATGCCGACAACAGGTCTTGTCATGACGTTCGCTTTTGTTGATTCAGCGCATCATAATCGCCGGTGACGGAATGAAAAGGTGATTGTTGCCAAGGTTGGGAATGCTGTCTGCGCGATCAAAATCGGTGTCGGGCGCAACCCACACATTGTTTGACCGGCCCTTGAAACCGTGATCTTCTTGCCCCTGGCTTGGGAGGCACATTAATGGAATTCAACCCAAAACCCTTTATCGCGCAGGCTAAACAGCAATTGCGCCAGCGGCAGGATGTCAAACGATCTTTGGCCAGCCTGACCGGGCATGTCCGCGCCAGTATCGATGAGGTGCTTGAAGAGATTGCCAAGGGCGGCACCGGGATCCCGGAAATGCCGTTTTCGCAAATTGAAAATCAGTCGGTGACACCGGACCAGATCGCAAACATCAAGACCCGTGGATGTGTGATTGTGCGGGGGGTGTTTGATCGCCAGCAGGCCGAAGACTGGAATGACGAACTGGGTGCCTATATCGACACAAACGACTATTTCACCAAGGCCAAGGAAAAGGCTGGTCTGGACAAATATTTCAGCCAGCTGGACGATGCCGTACCGCAGATATTCGGATTATACTGGTCACGGCCCCAGGTCATGGCCCGCCAGGCCCCTGCCATGGCGCAAACCAAGCAATTTTTAAACCGATTGTGGGACGTGCGCGGTCCAATGGGCGCCGAATTTGATCCGGATCTGGACTATGCATATGCTGATCGCACCCGCCGCCGCCAACCTGGCGACACCACGCTTGGCCTGTCGCCACACATGGATGCTGGCAGCTACGAACGGTGGGTCGATCCTGCGTTTCAGGCCGTATATGCGCCGGTTTTCGATGGCCACTGGGAAAGCTATGATCCCTGGAAAGCGACGTATCGCACTCAGGCGCGTGAATATTCTTCGCCCTCGGTCGCATCCATGTTTCGCACATTCCAGGGCTGGACCGGGTTGACCGAACAGGGTCCGAACGGCGGCACATTGCAATTGGTTCCATCAACAATGTCAATGTCTTACATGCTTCTCAGGGCGCTACAAGATGATGTCGATGACGATGATTTATGTGGTGCTGCACCTGGTCGGGCCCTTGGCGCGGAACCAAAATATCATCAGGAACTTCTGCGCGGTCTGACCACAATTCCGACAGTCTATCCCGGCGACACCGTCTGGTGGCACAGCGACATCATTCACGCCGTTGAACCTGCGAACACCTCTGAAAACTGGGCCAACGTGATTTATATCGGCGCCTCGCCGGCATGCAAAAAGAACCAGGCGTATGCGGTGCGCCAGGCGCAGGCTTTTGTGGCTGGACGGTCAGCGCCGGACTTTGCCCCCGAAGATTATGAAATCGATTTCAAAGGCCGCGCCACCGTCGACGATCTCACACCACTGGGCCGCAGGCAAATGGGCATGTAAGCCCCCCGCAGCACACATTTCCGAGGCCCGGAAAACTCAGGCCTCGGCAGTCAATCCGCTGGATTCGATGCCAACAACACCGGCGGCTGCGTCATTGTCGGATGTGTCGCCAGTAATGCCGACAGCACCAATGATCGCGCCCTTTTTGTCCCGCACCAGCATGCCACCAGGTACAGGCACCACCTGTCCACCAAACAAACCGTTCATTGCATCCATGAAATAGGTTTGTTGTTCGGCACGGGCCATTTGCGCCTGCCCGGCGATACCCAGCATGACCGCACCGAACGCCTTGCCATGCGCGATCGCAAAACGCCCCGGGCTGGCCCCGTCCTCGCGTTCAAACGCAATGACATGACCCCCGGCGTCCAGAACCACCACCGACAGCGGCTTTAGGTCCAGTTCACGCGCCTTTGCCAACGTTCCGCGGATGATGTTGCGCGCTTTTCTTAGTGTAATATCAGCCATTTAAGCCCCCGATGCTTTGAGTTCCAACCGGCGTGCATGCAGCACCGGTTCTGTATATCCAGACGGTTGTACGCGCCCCTTAAAGACCAGATCACATGCTGCCTGAAAGGCGAATCCACTGAAACCTGGCGCCATATTCTGATAGGCCGGATCACCGGCATTCTGACGATCGACAACCGCCGCCATCTTTTTCATACCCGCCATCACTTGTGCCTCGCTGATCACGCCATGGTGCAGCCAGTTGGCCAGCGCCTGGGACGAAATCCGACAGGTCGCGCGATCTTCCATCAGACCAACATCGTGGATATCGGGCACTTTGGAACAGCCAACACCCTGATCCACCCAGCGCACCACATAGCCCAGAATACCCTGCGCGTTATTTTCGATTTCGGCGTTAATTTCATCTTCAGACCAATTCACACCGCTTGCCAGTGGTACTGTCAGCAGGTCATCCAGCTGCCCGCGCATGCCCCCCGCCGCAATGTCATTCTGGCGCTGAAACACATCCACCAAATGGTAATGGGTCGCATGCAGCGTCGCCGCTGTCGGGGATGGCACCCACGCACAATTGGCACCTGATTTCGGATGGCCGATCTTTTGTTCCAGCATATCGGCCATCAGATCCGGTGCGGCCCACATGCCCTTGCCGATCTGCGCCTTGCCCTGCAGACCGCATGCCAGGCCGATATCGACATTGCGATCCTCATAGGCGGCGATCCAGACGGCGTTTTTCATCTCGCCCTTGCGCACCATCGGGCCGGCTTCCATCGAGGTGTGAATTTCATCACCCGTGCGATCCAAAAATCCGGTGTTGATAAAGGCCACACGTGATTTGGCGGCACGGATGCATTCCATCAGGTTGGCGCTGGTACGACGTTCTTCGTCCATGATGCCCAATTTCACCGTGTTTTGCGGCAATCCCAGGCTGGCCTCGACAGCCGTGAAAATCTCGTCGGCAAATGCGACTTCGGCCGGTCCGTGCATTTTCGGTTTAACGACATAGACCGACCCGGTCACCGAATTGCGCATCCCGTCCGATTTTTTCAAATCATGCATCGCGATCAGCGTTGTGACCATGGCATCCATCAGACCTTCGCCGATCTCTGCGCCGTCCCTGTCCAATATGGCCGGGTTTGTCATCAGATGGCCGACATTGCGCACCAACATCAGCGCGCGGGATTTCACAACCAGATCACCGCCCCCTGCGGCGGCGTAACGCACATCCGGGTTCAGACGCCGTGTGATCGTGGTGCCGCCCTTTGCCACCTGTTCTTCCAGATCGCCCTTCATCAGGCCCAGCCAATTGCCATAGGCCTGGACCTTTTCCTCGGCATCGACAGCTGCGACACTGTCTTCGCAATCCATGATGGCCGATATTGCAGATTCCAGTCGCACATCAGATATTCCGGCCGGATCCGTGGCACCGATAACACTTGACGGGTCCACCACAATTTCGAGAAACAGACCATTTTTATTGAACAGTATCTGTGTCTTATCCCCCGACTTTGATCCGCTGAACTGTGTCGGATCGGCCAGACCGGTTTCACCTGCCGCATTCGTGACCCCCAGGGTGTCATTCGCCAGTTCAATTTTTGAAACCGTCGCCCAACTGCCAGCCGCCAAAGGAATGGCTTTGTCCAAATGGGCCTTGGCAGCGGCAACAACGCGTGCGCCGCGATCGGCATCATACGATTTTGATGTTGGCAGATCACCCAGCGCATCAGTGCCATACAGCGCGTCATACAGGCTGCCCCAGCGTGCATTGGCGGCGTTCAGCGCATACCGTGCATTGGTGATCGGCACCACCAGCTGCGGCCCGGCGATCGTGGCAATTTCGGGGTCCACATTGGCGGTGTCGATTACGAAATCTTCGCCTTCAGGTACCAGATAACCAATGTCGCGCAAATACGTCTGGTAGGCATTCGGATCAAAGGCCTGACCGCGATGCGAAACATGCCAGGCGTCAATCTGCGACTGCATTGTCTCACGGATAGCCAGCAAATCGCGGTTCCTGGGTCCCAGTTCATGCACCAGTTGCGACAAACCTGACCAGAACTGGTCGGCGGTGACGTTTGTGCCCGGCAAGGCATCATTCTCAATAAAGTCCGCAAGAATGGCCGCTACTTGCAGCCCGTGTTTGTCCAGACGGTCCATATCGCTCACCTTTGGTCATATTCGGTTTTCGTACACATTCGCATACCAGAGCCGGAAACTAACGAATATCATCCAATTGGCAAGCCTGTGGCGAAAAGAAATTGGCTGACATCAAATCCCAAGCCCGTCCCGACAAATACGGCCGCAATTGCAACGTTGGCGGTCACTTGCACGGCGCCACTGGCCCAAATTCACACGATCGGCGCGACCGACTGGTTGAACGTCGCCCGTTGCGGCCATAACGTCCGCAATATCCGACGTTAGGAGAGCACGATGAAAGACGCAGATCCCCACACGATCTATCTGGCCGATTACCAACCTTTTCCATTTGCCATCGACAGTGTGGCCCTGACATTCAAATTGGATGGCAAAGCGACCCGTGTTTTATCCAGGATTGCGTTTCGTCCCATCGACCCGGACAGTCAAAGTGATTTGTTTTTGCACGGTGAAAACCTGACATTGCTACAGGCGCGGATCAACGGACGGTCATGCACCCCCCAACTGTCGGACGCGGGTCTGACGATCCCGGCCTCTGATTTGCCAGATGGCCCGTTCATCTGGGAAAGTGAAGTCGAAATCGACCCCACGTCCAATACCGCGCTAGAGGGGCTTTACATGTCCAACGGCATGTATTGCACCCAGTGCGAGGCGGAAGGGTTTCGCAAAATCACCTATTATCCGGATCGCCCGGATGTCATGGCCGTTTTTACCGTGCGCATCGAAGGTTCGCCGCCCGTTTTGCTATCAAATGGTAATCCGACCAACGCCGGACCCGGCTGGGCGGAATGGCACGATCCCTGGCCCAAGCCTGCGTATCTTTTTGCCCTGGTTGGCGGTGATCTGGTGGCACATTCCGGCGCATTTACCACCATGACAGGCCGGGATGTCGCGCTGAATATCTGGGTGCGCCGGGGCGACGAAGACAAATGTGCATACGCGCTTGATGCGTTGATCCGGTCCATGAAATGGGACGAGGACACCTATGGTCGGGTCTATGATCTGGATGTGTTCAACATCGTTGCGGTTGATGATTTCAACATGGGCGCGATGGAAAACAAGGGCTTGAACATCTTTAATTCCAAATACGTTCTGGCCAGTCCTGAAACCGCAACCGATACCGATTATGAATATATCGAGGGCATCATTGCACATGAATATTTTCACAACTGGACCGGCAATCGCATCACCTGCCGGGATTGGTTCCAGTTATCATTGAAAGAGGGGCTGACCGTTTTTCGCGACCAGCAGTTCAGCGGCGACATGCGATCACATGCGGTCAAGCGCATCGCGGGTGTATTGCAGTTGCGCGCGCGCCAGTTTCGCGAGGATAACGGCCCGTTATCGCACCCTGTGCGACCCGAAAGCTTTGTCGAAATCAACAACTTTTACACAGCGACCGTTTACGAAAAAGGTGCCGAAGTCATCAATATGCTCAAACATCTTGTCGGTGACGACGGGTATGCGCAGGCTTTGGATTTGTATTTTGAACGGCATGACGGTGACGCGGCAACAATCGAAGACTGGCTGGCGGTGTTTCAGGACGCGACCGGGCGTGATCTGAGCCAGTTCAAACGCTGGTACAGCCAGGCTGGCACCCCCCGCGTCGCGGTCGAGGAAAGCTATGATCATGGTCGCTATACCCTGACATTATCGCAATCGACACCGCCGACACCGGGGCAAAAAACCAAAGAACCACAGCATATCCCCGTGGCGGTCGGGCTGTTAACCGCCAATGGGGACGAGGCCGTACCGACACAAATTCTGGAACTCACCGAGGCCCGCCAGACCTTTCAGTTCGATGGCCTGGCGGGCAAGCCGGTCGCATCCATTCTGCGGGGCTTTTCCGCCCCTGTGATACTGGAACGTCAAAGTTCGCCTGAACAACGTGCATTCCTGCTGGCGCATGATACTGACCCGTTTAACCAGTGGGAGGCAGGCCGCAGTCTGGCCAAAGATGCGATGATCGCAATGATTGTCGATGATACCCCCGCTGACCCAGGTTTTCTGGACGGGCTGGCCAATGTATTTGCCAATGACGCGCTTGATCCGGCGTTTCGCGCCCTGATCCTGCAGATGCCCAGTCAGGAAGACCTGGCGCAAACGCTTTTTGATGCACAAATGACCCCCGATCCGATCGCGATACACCACGCCAGTCAGAAAATGCGCGCCATCGTTGCCGATCGTCTGGCCCCCATGCTGATGCCCGTTTACAACGACATGCAGGTGGACGGTCCGTATACGCCGGATGCCAGGGCGGCCGGTCAGCGCGCCCTGCGCCAGTCGGCCCTGTCGCTGATGTCTGAACATGACAATGGTCAAGCGGCCAGTGCCCAGTTTGCCGCCGCTGACAATATGACCGAACAACTGGGTGCGCTTGGCTGTCTGTTGCGGATTGGCCAGGGCGATCACGCTGTTCAGGCCTTTTATGACCGTTGGTCACAGGATCGTCTGGTCATGGATAAATGGTTCATGATGCAGGTCATGCATGCCGCGCCGCAAGATGCTGTTAACACAACAAAAAGCCTGACCGCACACAGCGATTTCGACTGGAAGAATCCAAATCGATTCCGGTCTGTTCTGGGCGCCCTGTCGGCCAATCCAGCGGGGTTTCACGACCCGACCGGGGCCGGATATACTTTGTTCGCGGATTGGTTAATCCGTCTTGACCCTTTGAACCCGCAAACCACCGCCCGCATGTGCGGCGCATTCGAAACGTGGCGCCGGTACGACGGCGACCGTCAAGGGCTGATATCGGCAGAGATTCAGCGGGTATTGGCCACCCCAAACCTGTCGCGTGATACGACAGAGATGCTGACCCGGATATTGGGTTAAACGCATTGGGTCAAAAAGCGGCGTGTCGATCCTAGCCGTTGGCACAATAGTCCTGATTACGGGTCCATTGCGCCATATCATCGCGCTTTGACTGGGACCGAAACGGGGCCCAGTCACGCGCCAGTCCGCGCCAGTTTCCGCTGGCGTCGCTGACAAGCGCCTGGTCTTTTCCGACCTGCGCGCTGGCGATGCGAACTGCGCAGGATAAATTCGCCGCACCATCCTTGAGTTGGGCAGATGTCGTGGCATTGCAATCGTATCCGACCGCGGTTCTTGGATCGATTTGCGTCAACCCAATCCATAAACCGCCCCCACCTGACGCCTCTGGCCGCCATGTGCTTTCGTGTTTGGCCAGGGCCGACATGATACCAACCCAGAACGCCGCGCGATCCTGTCTTGATGCCGACGGATATCGCGGACAATAGGCCATGATATCACTGGGCACGATGTCCAGCAGATTTGCACCATGTGCGTTCAGCGCGGCCAATGTCGCCCGCGTCCATTCATCGGCTTCGGGCCGGTGATCCCAGCGCATTGTCGGCAATTGAGATGCAGCCATTGAAACGGCATCGGGTTCGTCAGCACGATTGTCGGTACGTGACGCGCAGGCGCTGGCAAGCACGGCGACACCGAAAAGTGCTGAAATTAAACGGGCCACTCTGAACATCGGACACCTCTGTGAATTGCCTGGCAAAGTCTGCGACGTGAATGTATCGGGCGCAAGCCCACCTGTGACCGGCCAGCAAATCTTTGCTGCAATCCGGCAAGACGGTTCAAATCAAGGTCTTGCCCCGGGGCAATGTGCGTCTTAGAACCCGGCAAAGACCGGACAGGACGACACGCAATGCTTGATCTTACATACACAGCGCCAGAAACCAAAGTCATCGCAGGGGCCAAGCACGACTGGGAACTGGTGATCGGAATGGAAGTTCACGCCCAGATTTCATCGCGCTCGAAACTATTTTCGGGTGCCTCGACAAAATTTGGCGCTGAACCAAATTCGAATGTCGCATTTGTCGACGCCGCCATGCCGGGTATGTTGCCGGTGATCAACGAATTTTGTGTCGAGCAGGCGGTGCGCACGGGTTTGGGCCTCAAGGCGGCCATCAATCTGGAATCGGCCTTTGACCGCAAAAACTATTTTTATCCTGATTTGCCGCAGGGGTATCAGATCAGCCAATTGTATCATCCGATCGTCGGCGAAGGCGAAGTGGTCGTGGACATGGCACCGGGCATTGCGCGCCTTGTGCGCATCGAACGCATCCACATCGAACAGGATGCCGGCAAATCGATCCATGACATGGACCCGAACATGTCGTTTGTCGATCTGAACCGCACTGGTGTCGCATTGATGGAAATCGTCAGTCGCCCCGATATCCGCGGCCCCGAAGAGGCCGCCGCCTATGTGGTGAAACTGCGCCAGATCCTGCGCTATCTGGGCACCTGCGACGGCAATATGCAAAACGGCAGCCTGCGCGCCGATGTGAACGTGTCGGTGTGCCGTCCCGGTCAGTACGAAAAGTACCAGGAAACACAGGATTTCGGACATCTTGGCACCCGTTGCGAGATCAAGAACATGAATTCGATGCGGTTCATCCAGATGGCCATCGACCACGAGGCGCGTCGCCAGATCGCCATTCTCGAGGATGGCGGGTCGGTTGATCAGGAAACACGGCTGTATGACGCGGACAAAAACGAAACGCGTTCAATGCGGTCCAAAGAAGAAGCCCATGACTATCGGTATTTCCCATGTCCCGACCTGCTGCCGCTGGTTATCGAACAGGCGTGGGTGGATGAAATTCAGGCGCATTTACCGGAATTGCCGGACCAGAAAAAAGCACGGTTTATCGGTGATCTGGGCCTTTCTGATTATGATGCGTCCGTCCTGACCGCCGATACGGAAAGCGCCGATTTCTTTGAGCAGGTTGCAGCATATGGCGACGGCAAGCTGGCGGCGAACTGGGTGATTAACGAACTGTTCGGCCGGTTAAAAAAGGACGACAAGGACATTGCCGACAGCCCGGTCAGCCCCGGTCAACTGGGTGCAATCATTGCGCTGATTTCCAAAGGCGACATTTCCGGCAAGATTGCCAAGGACCTGTTCGAGATTGTCTATTCCGAAGGCGGCGATCCGGTGGAAATCGTCGAAAGCCGCGGTATGAAACAAGTCACAGATACCGGCGCGATCGCGGCCGCTGTTGACGCGGTCATCGCTGACAATCCGGCGCAGGTCGAAAAGGCCAAAGCCAACCCGAAACTGGCCGGATGGTTTGTCGGACAGGTCATGAAGGCGACTGGCGGCAAAGCCAATCCCAAGGCGGTGAACGACCTGGTGGCGGAAAAGCTGGGCCTGTAGAACCGAAACCGTTGCGGCAAAACCGGGCGGCTGCGCGGATTGTCCGGAAATTCCGTGTTCCACGTCCGTAAGACCCGGCGATTGCCGTGTCTGATCGTCAATTTTAATTTCAGCCCGGCCCAAATCCTGAAACTGGATTTGCAAGAGAGCGGTTTTTGCGGATACAAATTGATACACTATTGATCCATGCACTTTCCACTGTTATGCATGTCCGAACGGATCCATGGGAGAGATTCTTTGTTCATCGCTGTTTTACGCGTTCTCGGGAAACAAGATTTGAACGCGCACTGGCCGGGCGAGCCACTACGTAACAATTCTGAAAGTGTCGATTGAGGTTGTGATACCATCGGTGAACCCGGTGTATATGGATAGGTCATTTAAAACAGACTTGGCTACTAACGCGCGAAAATTTCGTTAAAAAAAATGGACAGGCCTGAATGCGCGCATTCGGGGATAGAATAAGTCTGGTCGTTTAGGGAGGACGTCACATGACACCGTTTATTATGGTTCTGAAACCGCTTCAGGTTCTGAACGATCATGTCTTGCGATTGGGGCGCGGCATCGCCATCGCAGCGATCGCGTTGATGGTGTTGGTGATCCTGTTCCAGGTATTTTTCCGCTATGTTTTGAACAATGCACTGCCCTGGTCCGAAGAAGCGGCGCGATTCATGATGTTGTGGATGACCGGCCTGATCGCCGCATCCGCCTATCGCCGCAGCGGCTTTGTGGCCATTGATATGCTGGAACAGGCCCTGCCCCGACGATTGTCGTCAGTTCTGTCACTGATTTTGTTGCTGCTATCTCTGGCTGTGCTGATCACTGGAATTCAGCTTGGACTAAAACACGTCAATTCGGGGTGGTTGTTTGCATCTTCTTCGTTGCGCATTCCGCTGGACTGGATCGGATTATCGACAGTCAAAGTCAAACTGGCATGGATGTATATGTCGCTGCTGGTGGGCATCATTCTTTTGACATCCGTCAACATCGAACTGGTCTTGCGTTCGCTGATAACACTCGGCGGGCGTGGCGACGAACTGCGCCCCTTTGAAGAAGCTGAAATGGGGGGGACTGAATAGTGCTTATCTGGTTCCTGCCGCTATTTCTGGTCTTTCTTATGGTCGGCCTGCCGGTGTTCTTTGGCCTGTTGGCAGCACCCGGCATCCTGTTGCTGCTGAACGGTCAGGAACGCGATCTGGCGTTGCTTTACCGCAATGTTTACAACGGGATGGACAGTTTTCCGCTGATGGCGATCCCGTTCTTTATGCTCGCGGGTGAAATGATGAACCGGGGCGGGATCACGATCCGCCTTGTTGAATTCAGTCAGGCACTGATGGGGCATTTGCGCGGTGGTCTTGCGCAGGTGAATATTCTCAGTTCGATCCTGTTTGCCGGCCTGTCCGGTTCGGCTGTGGCTGATACATCCGCCCTGGGATCGATGCTGATCCCGGCCATGGAAAAAGAAGGCTATTCACGCCGGTTTGCTGCCGCGATCACGGCAGCGTCTTCGGTCATTGGCCCGATCATTCCGCCATCCGGTATCATGATCATCTATGCCTATGTGATGGGCGAAAGCGTTGCCGCGTTGTTCCTGGCAGGCATCGTGCCCGGTATTCTCGTGGGTGTCGGTCTGATGATCATGGTGCGCGTCGTGGCCGACCGCTATGAATTGCCAGCGGCCAAGCGCGTTGTCCTGACCGGGCAGACAATCTCTGCACGCGAAAACATGTTTTCGTTTGTCCTGTTGCGCCTGAACCTTGCGCTGTTGTTCCTGAAATTTGCGCCACTGGGCGAAGAACCGTCGACCACGGCGATATTGATGGTGCTGTTTGCCGGTTTGGTGATTGCCCATGGTCTGATGCTTGGGCTGCGCCGTCTGGTCAGCAGTGACTTCCGTATTACCTGCAAGCGTGCCGTCGTGCCGCTGCAAACCCCGATCCTGATTTTGGGCGGTATCCTGCTGGGCGTCTTTACCCCGACAGAGGCCGCATCAGTCGCGGTGGGTTACGCGGTGGTGGTGGCGTTATTCGTTCTGAACACAATGACGCTGAAAGACATGCCCAATGTGTTGATGCGCGCCGCCAAAACATCGGCCGTTGTTCTTTTGCTTGTCGGGTCGGCGATGGCCTTTAAGACCGTGGTCAGCCTGTCACATGCACCAGAGGCGCTGGCCGCGTTTATCCTGTCGCTCAGTGAAAATCCGTTGATCCTCTTGTTCCTGATCAACATCCTGCTTTTTATCGTCGGGATGTTTCTGGATGCGGGACCGGCAATTATTATCCTTGGGCCGATCCTGGGACCCATCTTTCTTGATCTTGGTGTGCATCCTGTGCATTTCGCGATAATCATGTCGGTGAATTTGACCGTAGGTCTTGCCACACCGCCGATGGGGCTTGTGCTGTTTGTCGCCTCTTCGGTCTCAGGCGAAAAGGTCCAGACGATTTCAAAAGCTATCTTGCCATTTCTTGCCGTCGAAGTAGTTGTGATTTTCCTTATCACCTATTTCCCGGCAATATCCATGACGATCCCCCGGCTTACCGGATTCGTGAATTAAACTAACGTGAAGTACCTCAAAGGGAGAAATTTATGCTTAAAGGAACACTAAAATCGCTGCTGGTAGCGACGATGCTGGCAGGCACCGCCTTGTCAGCCGCAGCCCAGGAATTCAATATCCGGGCGACTGCAAACTCAAACGAAAACGACGAAGATTATGACGGTCTTGTCGTTTTCAAAAACTACGTCGAACAAGCGTCCAACGGCGCGATCGAAGTTGAACTGTTTATCGGCACCCAGCTTTGCGGCAACGGTGCGGAATGCCTGCAGGGCATCGGTGACGGTACAATCGACGTTTACGTATCCACGTCCGGTGGTGTTTCAGGCGCATTCCCATATGTTCAGGTGCTCGATCTGCCATATCTTATGGCCGATGACCGCATTGCAGAAGCCGCGCTGGCCAACGGCAGCCCGTTCATCACCAAGATGCAGAGCATGGTACGCGCCACGTCCAGCGACACAATCCGCTTGATGACAATTGGGAACACCGGCGGGTGGCGCAATTTTGCGAACACAAAACGCCGCGTTCAGTCACCTTCCGATATGGAAGGCCTGAAAATCCGGACGGTTGTTGCCGACCTTCCCCAAGAACTTGTGAAAGCTCTGGGTGCGGCGCCGACACCAATCCCGTGGCCCGAGCTGTTTACCTCGTTTCAGACTGGTGTTGTTGAAGGTTCCAAAAACGGGATCACCGACATCATGGGCATGAAATTCCCCGATGCAGGCCTGCAATACGTGACACTGGATGGTCATGCCTATATGGGCGCGCTGTGGTTCATGAATAATGCCAGCTTCATGTCAATGCCGGTAGAATTGCGTCAGGTCGTTGTGGATGGGTTCTATCAGCTGCAACAGGCAACTTTTGCATCACCCAAGCGCAAATCCATTCAGGCCTACCAGGATTTCGTCGCCGGTGGTGGTGATCTTTATGTGCCGACACCCGCCGAAAAAGCAGCGTTCAAAGAGGCCGCTGCCCCAGTATTTGACTGGTTCAAATCCAATGTCGATGGCGGTCCGGAAATCTTTGACGCGCTGAACACAGCTGTGGCCGAGGCCGAGGCCGAAATTGGTGCGATCCGCGAAGCAGACCTCAACTGATCTCAATCACGGGCATCCCGACATCCGGGGTGCCCGCCAGGTGGCCGTTTTAGCGAAACGGGTACAACCAAACCTTATAGTCAGCGATCAGAACATGCGCTTTTTCAATCTGTTCCGCAGTCATTTTTTTGACGACTTCCTCTTGGCTGATAGCAGCGTCCGGGTCGCCCCCGATCGCGCTCAGCGCGTACCACATATAGGCGCGGACAAGATCGGGCGCCGGCATTCCAAGCCCGACCTCGTAATACCAGCCGACACCCGATTGGGCCCCCGGGTGCCCCTTCATCGACGCGCGAAGATACCATTCGAACGCGCGCTGCGGATCAGCATCGACACCCAGACCCAGCGCGTACATCACCCCGATCAGTTCTTCGGCATCGGCATTGCCCGAACGCGCAGCCGGCCACAGCGCCTCTCGCGCTTCGCGGAACTTTCCCGCCTCCATCAGGTCGCGGGCCTGTTCGATTTCACCAAATGCCGGCGTGGCAAGAAATATCAGAACCAAAAGAGCACTGCGCATGTCGTTCTCGTGTGTTGTCTCGGGTTTTTTTCACCGGCTTATGCTGACACACCGAAACCCATTAGCATAGACGATTTTATCCAGTTTGATCCGGCAAAAGCCAAACTCGGGCAACTGTTATTTTACGACAAGATATTGTCTGGCAACCGAAATATTTCCTGTGCGACATGCCACAGTGTCGATCTGGGCGGTGCAGACGGATTGTCGCTTGGCATTGGCGAAGGCGGCGTTGGATTGGGACCTGAACGCACTGCTGGTTCCGCAGACGACCGCATAAAAAAGCGCATTCCGCGCAACGCACCGGGTCTGTGGAATCTTGGACAAAAAGACATCACCGTCATGTTCCATGATGGTCGGTTGGAAACCTCGGACATTTATGGCAACGGGTTTAATTCGCCAGCAGAAGAATGGCTGCCCAAAGGGTTGGATTCGATCCTGGCCGCACAGGCATTGTTCCCGATGGCGGCCCAGTTCGAAATGGCCGGAAACCCGAAAGAAAATGAAATTGCCGGTGCGATCCACGACCGGATCGACGCAGCCTGGCCAATTCTGGCCAAAAGAGTGCGCGTGATCCCTGAATACGGTGCCATGTTCGTTTCTGCATTTGACAATGTGAACACCGCGGCCGACGTGACCATCGTCGAAATCGCCAACGCGATAGGGGCGTTTGTAGGCACAGAATGGCAAAGCACTGACAGCCCGTTTGACAAGTATCTTGCCGGTAGCGGAACACTGCCTGCCGATGCCGCAGCCGGGATGGATCTGTTTTATGGCCGGGCAAAATGTGCGACCTGCCATGCCGGTCCGTTGCTGAGCGATCAGAAATTCTATGCGCTGGGGTTGCCCGCCTTTGGGCCGGGACGCACCCGCAGGTTCGATCCGGTTGCTCGTGACGTTGGCCGCATGGCCGAAAGCGACAGGCTTGAGGATGCGTACCGTTTTCGCACACCACAATTACGCAATGTGGCGCTGACGGCGCCTTATGGGCATAATGGCGCATTCCCGACACTGAAATCCATCGTCAAACATCACCTGGACCCGCGCAAAAGCCTGGCAAACTGGACCCGCGATACCGCCAACCTGCCGTCCATACCCTGGGTGGAAGAAACCGATTTCGTCATTCAGTCAGACGCCCGCGAACTGGAACGCCAGCGCCGGTATCTTGACATCGAACCGGTCGCACTGTCGGACGCTGAGGTTGACGAACTGGTGGCATTTCTCGAGGCCCTGACTGGTGCGTCCGCGTCAAATACGCCCTTTGGGCGCCCCGACACCGTTCCCAGCGGTCTTAGCGTGGACTGATGTCAGCGGCCTGAAAAAGCTGCGAAATGCAATCATATCAGATGTGTTCGCATCGCCAACCTGTTTTGCGGGTTGCGCATTAACGCCTTACACCCGCAAACGGGGATAGGCCTTTTGCGCATTCTGCGCCATGGTTTGTGGTGTTGAGCCCTGCAAAATGTCCGTCGCGCTGGATGAAATCAACTGGTGCCAATCGCCATAGTCGGATGCAATATTCAGAACCGGCCAGTCGCTGCCGAACAGCAGTCTTTGTGGTCCGAATACTTTTGCAACCTGCCCCAGATACGGCGCCAGGTCGGCGTCAGACCATGTGTCGCCCGCCTCGGTCGTCAGTCCTGACACCTTGCAAAACGTGTTCTGATGCCGTGCAATTTTGGCCAAGTCTGCGGCCCAGGGTTCCCATTGGCGATGCCGAATTTCCGGTTTTGCACAGTGATCAACAACAACCCTCAATGCAGAATAGCGCCCCAGGAACCGATCCAGATTTTCCAGATGTCGCGGCATGACCAACGCATCAAATGTCAGATCCGATGCAACCATTGCGGCGATGGCCGGGGCAAGGCCTGCACCCAGCATCCAGTCATCTTCGGGAATGTCCTGTATCATCGGGCGCAGCCCAACCAGTTTGGGATGTTCGGCGAGGCGCGCAATGGAATTGCACGCGTGCGGCGCTGCCAGGTCCACCCAGCCCACAACACCGAGGATCCAGTCAAAACGGTCCGCTAGCGACAACAGATATTCGGTTTCCGCCTCGGTCGCGGCGGCCTGGACCGCGATCGTGCCATCCACAGCGTGTTGCGCCAGAATTGGTTCCAGATCCTGCGGCAAAAAATCCTGATACAGCGGCGTCAAATCGGGGGTTAACCAGTCATAGTCGCCGCGATCGAGCTTCCAGAAATGCTGATGTGTATCGATGTTCATTGCGACCTTTTGTGAAACGGGTTGCTTTTGGGAATTGGTGCAGCGCTGTGCAACAGGCCGTCGCGGACCAGCGTAGCCCACAAATCATCAGGAATATCATGCGCCGCCCAGCGCAATGTATCAGCAAGTTCGGCGCGGTTTCGCAGCCCGGGAATGACCGAGGACACGCATGCGTGACCCAGTGGAAATTGCAATGCCGCCGCTGCCAGCGGGACATCAAACTGATCACAGACAGCCGCCAGTCGTTTCACCCGTGCCAGTATATGTTCGGGCGCCCTGCTATAGTTCCATGTCTGGCCACCGACCAGAATACCCGAATTAAACGGGCCGCCGACAACGATCGAAACGCCCCTGGCGCTGCACTGGGGCAACAGCCCGTCCAACGGGTCCTGTTCAAGCAACGTATAGCGACCGGCCAGCAAAAAAACATCCCAGTCGCCATGATCCAGGGCCGCGCTGCAAACCTCGGCCTCGTTCACGCCCAGCCCGATCGCCGTGACACGCCCCGCACGGCGCAATTCGTCCAGCGCACGATAGCCACCATTGATCAGATCCGCGAAATGCCCGTCATTGGCGGCACCATGGGTCATGGCCCCAATATCGTGCACATATAATATGTCGATACGATCCAGCCCCAGTCGTTGCAGGCTGTCTTCGAATGACCGCAGAATACCATCATAGGTATAATCATATTCGGGATGAAACGGCAAAGCATCCGGCCACCCCAATGCGCCTGGGTCAGCCAATGCGCCCGGACGCATTAATCTGCCCACTTTGGTCGAAAGAACATAATCGTGCCCGCGCAGCATATCACCAACGCGCCGTTCCGACCGGCCAAATCCGTAAAACGGGGCGGTGTCGACATAGTTCAGCCCTGCGTTCAACGCTTCGGCCACTGTCGCCAGTGCCTCGGTATCATCGACCTGATCGAACAATCCGCCAAGCGGCGCGCCACCAAACCCCAGTGTCGGCACAACAAGATCGGTCCGCCCGATTTCTCTGGTCGTGAACCTCATGGGCCAGCCCTGGCGACATCGGTTGGGCTTACGCCACCATAAAGCGCAGTCAATTCCTGGGCCAATGCATGATAGGTTTCGACGACTTCGTCCTGGGTCGGAACCTTCAGATTGTCGGCACGTTCCAGATAAGGGCAACTCAGCACGGCCGTAATCTCTTTTGTCGGTCCGAATATCGGGAAAGCCAGGTTTGTGACGCCGATCGCCGTTTCAGAGGGCATCTGTTCGAAACCGACGGCGCGAATGCGATCCAGGTGGGCATCAAATGCGGCGCGATCCAGTTTCGGCTCACCCAATGCAATCCGATGTTGTGAAATCAAAAGCTCCAAATCTTCTGGTGGTCGGAACGCGGCCAGAACCCGGCCCGTACCGGTATTCCAAAGGCCGATGACCGTGCCCGTCTTTAGCGCCAGACCCCAATTGCCCGGCGCTTCTGCCGAGGCCACAATGACAATATCGCCATTGCTTTCCATTCCGATATGACAAGATTGCCAGACTTTGCGGGTCACAGCACGCATTTTTGGCAGGGCCAATTCGATGACCCGCCCGATCGGTGGATGGCGCTGGCTGATCGAAAACATTTTCAGGCTCAGCGAATACCGGTCGCCGAAATCAGACCGCACAACATAGCCGCGGCGCACCAGGGTCGACAGCATGCGATAGATTTCGCTTTGAGACCGGTCAAGCGCCTTGGCGACTTCGGCCTGCGAAATCCCTGCCCCGTGGCTGGCCAAAAGCTCTATGATATCCAGCCCTTTTTCCAGCGCGGGTGCCCGGTATTTGTCGCCGCTGCCATCCATTCAGAACCATCCACTGAATTGCTTGTCCCCGAAGTGTCCAAATCTTCGGCGCAATGTCAAGCTTGATTTACAAATGAATAAATGTTTTAAATACAAATGTAGCATATGCGGGCGCTCGCAAAATATCAGCGCACCCAGGGAGGAAAAAATGAAAAAATCAATTGCTTTGAAGGTATTAATGATCAGCACGGCGATCGTCGCCGCAGGCGAATCTGCCACCGCTCAGGATTGGGGCAGCTTTGACGGCGTCACAATCGAAGCCAAGCTGATCGGCGGGCAACAATACGAAGCTTTGTATGGTCGCATCGCAGAGTGGGAAGCCGCAACAGGTGCAAAAGTCGACATCATTTCCAAGAAAAGCCATTTTGAAATCGACAAGGAAATCAAGTCGGATATGGCCGCCGGAACCACGTCCTGGTGTGTCGGCTCGAACCATTCCTCTTTCGCGCCGCAATACGAAGGTCTGTATACGGATCTAAATGGCAAAGTGTCCGCAGAAACCATTGCTGAATTCGTACCCGGCAACATCAAGGCATCAACCGTTGGCGGCGAATTACTGATGCTGCCGCGGGCCCAGTTTGACGTATCGGTCCTGTACTATCTGAAATCCAACTACGAAGATGCCGACAAGTCAGCCGCGTTTCAGGCCGAATATGGTTATGCGCTTGCGGTCCCGGAAACATGGGATCAAGTCAAGGATCAGGCCATATTCTTTTCTGATCCGCCGAATTTCTACGGCACGCAATATGCCGGAAAAGACGAAGCGATCGTCGGACGGTTTTACGAAATGGTTGTAGCAGAAGGCGGCAACTATCTTGACGAAGACAATCGCCCGATCTTCAACTCGGACGCCGGGCAGCGCGCACTTCAGTGGTTTGTCGACCTGTACGAAGCCAAAGCGGTGCCTGCGGGAACCACCAGCTATGTCTGGGACGACCTTGGGCAGGGCTTTGCCTCGGGGACAGTGGCGCTGAACCTGGATTGGCCAGGATGGGCCGGATTCTTTAACGATCCGGAATCTTCCAAGGCGGCTGGAAATGTCGGTGTTGCCATCCAGCCAATGGGGTCAGTCACACGCACCGGTTGGTCCGGCCATCACGGCTTTTCCGTTACCAATGACTGCGCCAATCAGGACGCTGCTGTGTCGCTCATTACTTTCCTGACAAGCGAAGAAAGCCAGCTGGCAGAATCTGCGGGTGGTTCACTGCCAACGCGGACAGCCGTCTGGGAAGCAAATGTGGCCGCCGCCAGAGCTGGCGACGATGCCTTTAGGGCCGAAGCACTGGCCGCGTTCGCCAAGGGCGCCGAATTTGCATTTGCAGTGCCACCGATCCCCGAATGGGGAGAGTCGACAAACCTGGTCTTTCCCGAACTGCAGGCTGCAATCGTCGGGGATAAAACCGTCGCACAGGCGCTTGACGATGCCGCCGCCGCCGTTGACGAACTGATGCAGGAATCCGGTTACTACTAAGCACTGACAATGGTCATTTGGGGGCGGGTACAGCCCGCCCCCAATCCACCGCAAGATTTCCAGATAGGTGTCCCATGTATCGTCGCCGCTTGCCCGAGTGGTTTATCCTTCTGTTGCCTGCAATCATCGTCATTGCAGCAGTCGTGCTGATCCCGCTGATCTTTTCGCTATACTCCAGCTTTACCGCCTACAAACTAACGCGTCCGTCCACATTGTGGCGTTGGATAGGAACGGCAAACTACGAAAAAATCTTGTCGGATGCGAATTTCTGGGCGGCCTTCGGGCGGACGATTCTGTTCCTGACCATCGTGCTGAATCTTGAACTGTTGCTGGGATTGGGTATCGCGCTGATGCTGAACAAGGTAACATGGGGGCAGCGCAGCCTGCGCACGATCCTGATGTTTCCGATGATGTTTTCACCGATTCTGGTGGGTTTCCAGTTCAAATTCATTTTCAACGATAACATCGGTCTGGTGAATAACGTCCTGCAATCTTTGGGATATAATGGCGCATTGCCCTGGTTGGTCGATGCCAAACTGGCGATGTTTTCGATCGTTTTTGCCGAAGTCTGGATGAGCACATCGGTCTTTGCGATCCTAATTCTGGCAGGTCTGTTCGCGATGCCACGCGACCCGCTTGAGGCAGCAAAAGTTGATGGCTGCACGCCGTGGCAGTCTTTCCGACACATCACCCTGCCCTTTCTGATGCCGTTCATCTACATCGCCATGACGATCCGATCGCTTGATGTCGCGCGGGCTTATGACATCGTACAGATCATGACCGGCGGCGGCCCGGCGCGCCGAACAGAACTGTTGTGGACACTGATGAGCCGCACAGGGTATGTCGATGCGCGCATGGGGCTGGCCAATGCCATGGGTTATGTATCGATCATCCTGTCGATCGTTTTCACCATATATTTCTTTCGCAAACTCAGCGCTGCACGCACGCTGATCGGTGTGGGGGAGTAACGATATGGACCGCAATCAGGCCCACCGCTATCGTCGGCGTTTGCTGAAAGTCTTGCATTTCACAGCGCTGTTTCTGACCATGTTGGTTATTTGCATTCCGGGCCTGTGGATCGTGCTTAGTTCGTTCCGCCCGACCGTGGAAATTCTGGCCAAGCCGCCGGTCTGGCAGCCGACATTCACGCTGGTTCATTACCGCGCCATGTTCGGCGGGGCTGGCGAAGGCGGGGTTCCGGTGTTCAGCTATTTCCGCAATTCGCTGATCATATCGGTGGTGTCGACGCTGATTGCCATTCTGATCGGCATGTCCGGCGGTTATGCATTTGCGCGCTATCGCTTTAAGGGCAAGACCGGCTATTTTGTCGGGCTGATGCTGTTTCGCGCCGTGCCCGGTGTCGCGCTGTCGCTGCCGCTGTTTATCGTCTTTGCCCGTCTGGGCATTATCGACACCCATTTTGGCCTGATCCTGGCTTATGTCGCAATGAATGTGCCATTTACCATCTGGCTGACCGACGGGTTCTTTCGGCAAATCCCGAAAGAATTGCACGAGGCCGCTGAAATTGACGGCTGCACACGATGGCAGGCATTCTGGCGGGTCGAATTCCCCGTAGCCAGATCCGGGGTCGCCTCGGCGGCGATCTTTGCATTCCTGACCTCTTGGAATGAATTTGCGCTGGCGTCCCAGCTCACCCGGTCGGTTGGCTCAAAAACGATGCCCGTTGGTCTGATGGACTTTACCGCCGAATTTACGATCAATTGGGGGGGGATGTCCGCGCTTGCAGTTCTGATGATCGTGCCAGCGCTGATACTGACCTTCCTTGTTCAAAAACACCTGATTGCCGGCCTGACATTCGGCGGCGTCAAAGGATGACAAAATGACAGATGTCACGCTTTCAAAAGTTGTCAAAGACTATGGCAAATCCCGTGCAGTACACGGCATCGATCTTGAAATCCTGGATGGTGAATTCGTGGTTCTGGTGGGACCCTCGGGTTGCGGCAAGTCGACCACGTTGCGGATGATCGCGGGACTTGAGGAAATAACGGACGGTCAGGTTTCGATCGGCGGACGGGTTGTGAATGACCTGCCACCGCGTGAACGCAACATCTCGATGGTGTTCCAGAATTACGCGCTTTACCCGCATATGACGGTCCGTGAAAATCTGGGATTTTCGCTGAAGGTCGCCAAAAAAAGCGACGCCGAAATCATCCCGATGGTTGATGAGGCCGCCGGCATTCTGGGGTTAGGCGAATTGATGGATCGCAAACCGGCAGAGCTGTCTGGCGGACAACGCCAGAGGGTTGCCATGGGTCGTGCCATTGTCCGCAGCCCAGATGTGTTTTTGTTTGACGAGCCGCTGTCAAATCTGGACGCAAAACTGCGCACCCAGATGCGGGTCGAAATCAAGAAACTGCACCAGAAAGTGGGCAACACGATTATCTATGTCACCCACGATCAGGTCGAAGCGATGACACTGGCAGACCGCATCGTCCTGATGCAGGACGGGCATATCGTGCAGATCGGCACCCCACTGGAACTGTTCAATGCGCCAGCGAATACATTCGTTGCCACATTCATCGGATCGCCGCCGATGAACCTGATCGATGCAACGGTGTCAGGCGCCGATAAAATCCAGTTACGCGGCGGCCCCGCGGTCCCTGTACCCGCCAGCGCACGCGGTCTGGTTCACGATGGTCAAGCGGTGCAATTCGGGTTTCGCGCCGACAATCTGATGCCCGTGGGCCACGAAGTCGAAGAAGGCGGCGAAAAGGCCCAGTTCGAACTGACCGTAACACTGACTGAACCATTGGGGACCGAAACATTGCTTTTCACCGAAATCGCCGGCACCGAAGTGCAGGCCAAAATGCTGAACCCGCGTCCCGTGCGCCCCGGCGAGGCGTTGCAGTTTCAGCTGATGCTTGACAAATGTCACGTGTTTGACGCCACCACCACCAACGCAATCCGCAGCTGACCCATGGCAAAAATTACCCGCATAGAACTCCAAATGGTCGATCTGGTGCCCCAGGTGAAACGGGTTGACGCCATTCAGACATTCGTCAGCCAGGAAACCCCGTTTGTCACCATTTATGACAGTGATGGTGCCAGTGGCATCGGCTATAGCTATACGATCGGAACCGGCGGGCCGTCGGTCATGGCGTTGCTGGAACATACCCTTGGACCCGCGTTGATCGGTCAGGACCCTGACCGGATCGAAGGTATCTGGCGAGATCTGTTTTTCCTGACCCATGCAACGGCTGTGGGCGCGATCACGTCGCTGGCACTGGCGGCCATCGATACCGCTCTGTGGGACCTGAAATGCAAAAAGGCCGGGCTGCCCTTGTGGAAGGCCGCAGGCGGTACGCGAGATCGCATCCCGCTTTATACGACCGAAGGCGGTTGGCTGCATTTGGAACAATCGGCGCTGGCTGACGACGCGGTGGCGATGCAGGCCAAGGGTTTCAGGGGATCAAAGATAAAAATCGGCTGTGATCATATCAGCCAGGACAACGCCCGCCTTGGCGCGGTGCGCGATGCCGTCGGCGATACCTATGAAATCATGACCGATGCCAATCAGGGCTTTCATTTGTCCGAAGCCATTCGGCGTGCGCGCATACTGGAGGACCATGACATCGCCTGGTTCGAAGAACCGCTGCCGGCCGATGACGTATCCGCACATGTTGAATTGTCGCGCCGCACGTCGGTCCCGATTGCCGTTGGCGAAAGCATGTATTCGCTGAGCCAGTTCAAAGACTATCTGCGGGCTGGCGCCGCATCGATCGTGCAGGCAGATGTCGCGCGGATCGGGGGGATAACGCCATGGCTGAAAGTGGCGCATATGGCCGAAGCATTCAATGTGATGATCTGTCCGCATTTCCTGATGGAATTGCACCTGCCACTGGTTTGCGCGGTGCCGAATGCAAAATGGCTTGAATACATCCCGCAACTGGACACCATCACCCAGCAGGGCATCAACATCAATGACGGGTATGCGGTGCCGTCGGAAACACCGGGGTTGGGCATAGACTGGGATTGGGATTCGATCACGCGCAAATCTTTGATATCACGCACAATAACGGGGGACAGTTGATGCAACGCATGGCGATGGTCATCGGGGTCAAACCGGATCGTATTGAAGAGTACAAGCGGCTGCACGCCGCAACATGGCCCGACGTGCTGGCGCAAATCCGCAGCAGCAACATCAAAAACTACTCGATTTTTTTGCGCGAACCCGAAAATCTGTTGTTCGGTTATTTGGAATACCACGGCGCGGATTTCACTGCCGATATGGCGCGCATGGCGCAAGACCCGAAAACGCAGGAATGGTGGACTCACACCGATCCGTGCCAGACACCGCTTGCCAGTGCATCCAAAGATGAACACTGGGTGATGATGACAGAAGTATTTCATACGGATTAGAAACATGACAATAAAGCAAGGCCGATTGGCTGGAAAAACCGCCCTTATCACCGCCGCAGGCCAGGGCATCGGCCACGCGACAACGCTGTTGTTTGCCGCCGAAGGCGCCCGCGTCATCGCGGCCGACATCAACGACACATCCCTGGCCGCACTGGATCAAATTGACGGGGTCAGGGCCGTGCAAATGGACGTCACGAACGCCGACTCGGTGCTGTCTGTACTGTCAGACCTCGACCCGCTGGACGTGCTTTTTAACTGCGCCGGATATGTGGCGGACGGCACAATTCTGGATTGCGACGAAAAAGACTGGGACTTCAGTTTCGACCTCAATGTGAAGGCCATGTATCGCCTGATCCGGCTGACCCTGCCGGCCATGCTGGACAACGGCGGCGGGTCGATCATTAACATGTCGTCGGTCGCATCATCGCTCAAGGGTGTGCCAAACCGCTTTGCGTATTGTGCGTCCAAGGCAGCCGTGATCGGCATGACCAAATCGATCGCGGCAGATTTTGTGACCCGCGGCATTCGTTGCAATGCAATCTGCCCCGGAACCATTGACAGCCCGTCGATGCATGATCGTCTGCGCGCCACCGGAAACTACGCACAGGCGCTGACCGATTTCATCGCCCGCCAACCGATGGGTCGCATCGGCAAAGCAGAAGAGGTTGCCGCCCTCGCGCTGTACCTTGCCAGCGACGACAGCGCATTTACCACCGGCCAGACCCACGCCATTGATGGCGGCTGGGCCATCTGAATTTACGGAGAAAATTACATGAAGTTTGTGCGCTATGGCCCTGAAGGTCATGAAAAACCCGGATTGTTGGACGCCAATGATCAAATCCGCGACCTGTCAGATCATATCGCGGATGTTGCTGGCCCTGCACTGGATGACGCAGCGGTTGACAGGTTGCGATCCATTGACCCGGACAGCCTGCCCCTGGTCGCGGGCGAACCACGGCTTGGCCCGTGTGTGGGCCACGTTGGCAAGTTCATCTGCATCGGGCTGAATTACGCAGATCACGCAGCCGAAGCCAACATGACCCTGCCCGATGAACCTGTGATATTCTTCAAGGCGACATCGGCCATCTGCGGCCCCAATGACACCGTCGAAATCCCGCGAAATGCCTTGAAAACGGACTGGGAGGTCGAACTGGGCGTGGTGATCGGCAAACACACCAAATATGTCGACAAGGCGGACGCGCTGGATCATGTGGCCGGGTATTGTGTGGTCAACGATCTTAGCGAAAGAGATTTTCAGCTGCACCGTTCAGGGCAATGGGTCAAAGGCAAATCAGCCGACACGTTCGGCCCCATTGGCCCCTGGTTGGTGACCCGCGATGAAATTGGCGACCCGCAGGACCTGTCGATGTATCTTGAGGTTAACGGACATCGTTATCAGGACGGATCGACCCGCACGATGCATTTCGATGTGGCAACGATCATTTCCCATCTGTCGCAATTCATGAGCCTGCAACCCGGCGACGTTATTTCGACCGGCACACCACCGGGCGTGGGTATGGGCCAGAAACCGGAAACCTATCTAAAGCCAGGTGACGTGATCACTTTGGGGGTCCAGGGTCTGGGCAAACAGACCCAGAATGTTGTGGCAACGTCATGACGACGATAACCGACATTCAAACCCATGATTTGCGTTTTCCCACATCCGACAGCCTGGACGGATCCGATGCAATGAACCCTGACCCGGATTATTCGGCCGCCTATGTCGTGTTGAAAACTGATGGTGACCATACCGGGCACGGACTGACCTTTACGATTGGGCGCGGCAACGAGATTTGCGTGGCCGCGATCAAGGCCTTGCGGCATCTGCTTGTTGGTCTGGATCTGGACTGGGTGCGCGCGGATATGGGACGTTTCTGGCGCCATATCACCGGTGACAGCCAATTGCGCTGGATCGGCCCGGACAAGGGCGCCATCCACCTGGCCACAGGTGCCGTGGTCAATGCGGTCTGGGACTTGTTGGCCAAAGAGGCCGGAAAACCGGTCTGGCAACTGGTCAGTGACATGTCCCCCGAAGAAATGGTCAAACTGGTTGATTTTCGCTATATTACTGATGTTTTGACCCCCGAGGAAGCGTTGGAAATCCTAAGGGCCGCCGCACCGGACAAGGCTGCGCGGGCCACAAAGCTCAGGGCCGAGGGCTATCCCTGTTATACGACCTCGGCCGGTTGGCTGGGTTATTCCGATGACAAATTGCGCCGTCTGTGCCGCGAAGCACGCGACGCCGGCTTTACCCACACCAAGTTCAAAGTCGGGCAGAATCTGGATGACGATATCCGCCGCCTGACCATTGCCCGCGAAGAACTGGGCGAAGACAGCAACATCATGATCGATGCCAACCAGATGTGGGAAGTCGATCAGGCCATCACGTGGGTCAACGCCCTGGCATTCGCGCGTCCGTTGTTCATCGAGGAACCCACCAGCCCGGATGACGTGATGGGCCATCGCAAAATCCGCGAGGGCGTCGCACCAATCAAAGTGGCCAGTGGTGAAATGTGTCAGAACCGCATTTTATTCAAACAATTCATCGCACTGGGTGCAATAGATTATGTGCAGATCGACAGCTGTCGTCTGGGCGGGCTGAACGAGGTCCTGGCCGTACAGTTGATCGCGGCCAAATTCGGGCTGCCGGTCTGGCCGCATGCGGGCGGTGTCGGTCTGTGTGAATATGTCCAGCACCTGTCGATGATCGACTATGTTGCCATTACCGGCGAAAAGGACAGCAAGCGGATCGAATATGTGGACCACCTGCACGAACATTTTGTCAATCCGTGCGTCGTCAGGAACGGCTGCTATCAGGCGCCCGAAGCATCCGGTTTTTCAATTGAAATGAAACCTGACACATTACGCGATTTTGCGTTTTTGCCTGGATAGTTCGGTGAAATCGGCATTTTCAGTCGAGAACGGCGAATTGTGACTTCAAAATGGCTTCGGCGTATTCATCTTTGGCGGAACTGTCAAAAACCACGCCGCCGCCGACATTTAACGTGGTCGCCCCGGACTTCTGACACATCAGCGTGCGTATCGCGACGTTAAATTCCATCGACCCGTCAGGTGCGATCCAGCCGATCGAACCACAATAGGCGTTTCGCGGGACGGCTTCCAGTTCCGCCAGTATTTCCATCGCACGTATTTTTGGTGCGCCGGTGATCGATCCACATGGGAAAAGGGCCGTGAACAGATTTTCGAATGTTGTGCCGCGGCGGATATTGGAGGTGATCGTTGATGTCATCTGATGCAGGGTGGCATAGCGCTCTATCGCGAACAGCTTCGGCACCCGGACACTGCCAATTTCCGAGATGCGGCTCATGTCATTTCGCAGCAAATCCACGATCATCAGGTTTTCCGCGCGGTTTTTGTCTGAAACCCGCAGACCCTGTCGCAACGCGTCGTCTTCGGCATCCGTTTGTCCGCGCGGCGCGGTACCTTTCATCGGGCGGGCCGTCATTTCCCCGTCAGATGTCAGCGCAAAAAACAGTTCCGGTGATCGTGACAACAGCGCCGTATCCCCCAGCTTGACCAACGCACCGTATGGCACGGGCTGCTTTTCGCGCAGGCGGCTGTAAACCCCGTCAACTGATCCGGAAAACCGCGAGGTCAGCGGGAACGTCAGATTTACCTGATAAATATCACCGGCAGAAATATAGTCATGCGCCACTTTGAAAGCCGCCGCATAGCGCTTGAAATCCCAGACCGGTGTCGGCGTTTCAAGCTGGCCTGTCTGCGTCGCTGACATCTTGCGCGCGGGCCAAGGCCGTTCAAACACCCCGAAATGCAACAAAGGCAGGGATCGATGATCCGGCAAAAGACCGTTGAGTTTACGACACAGCGCATAGCCCAGTTCATAGGTTGCATAACCTGCCAGCCAGTGGCCTTGTGCATGGGCATCCTGCATCGCACCAAATGCCTGTTTCAACTCGGAAGGATCGGACGCCTTTATCAGTTTGATCGGCCGCACAAAGTCAGTACCACCACCCAAAGGCCCGTGGTCAAACTGCACTGTGGCGCTGTCCATTCTGATCAGAAATCGGCTGCGATGCGCAATTCGCGCAGCGGACGCACCAGGGTGATCGTCTCTTGATAAACAGGGTGCGCCTTATAGGCCCGCAGTGCCTCGTCATCCCTGAATTCGGCATAAACGACGACATCAACCTCGCCAGACAGCGCATCAACACGCGAATTTTCGACGACTTCAAACACCGATGAATGCGGGATCGTTTCCAGGTTTTTCAGACCCTGTACGATGCGCGAGACATCCGCCTTGTCGGCAGCGCTGAAAAACACGACATGTCTGATAAATGAACGTTCTGGCATTGCGAAACCCACTGTTATCCTGTCTGGCAGAGTCTGCCGTTACTTGGCCCAATTTACCAGAGTCTGCAATGGGCCTGTGCGGGCGGGCGATCCATGCGCCCGGGCGTCTGAAATCCGGCATCCGGCGAATTCCGGAACCGGTCGATCGGCCAATGTGACAGGCAATGATTGAATTGCTGAACTGTCACGATATAGATGGTCCATGCTGGAACAAGGCCACAACCCCATTTTGATTCTGGCGTCGCTTGCGATTGCGCTGATGGCCGGTTTCACCGGACTTTCGCTGACCCAAGGTGCGTCGGCCATGGAAATCTGGCGACGCAAGATTGTGGTTGCCATGTCTGCTGTGGCACTGGGCAGCGGCATTTGGTCGATGCATTTCGTTGCGATGTTGGGATTACGGCTGCCGGTGCCGTTTTTTTATGATGCGCTGACAACGATGATATCCGCATTTGTCGCGATTCTGCTGACAGGCTTGGCATTGCTGGTGGTCCATTTCGGCGAACGCACGCCACAGCGCATTGCCCTTGCCGGTGTGTTTACCGGTGCCGGTATTTCAGCGATGCACTATATCGGGATGTCCGGCATTCAGACCGTTCGCCCGGTCTATTCCACATTTGGCATTGGCCTGGCCATTGCGTCGGCATTGGTCCTGTGCGTCGCATCTTTCTGGATCAGTTATGGCCACCGCGAAAGCCGCAACATTTTACTGGGAACGATCGGCTTTGGTATATCTGTGGTTGCCGTGCATTACATCGCCATGGCGGGTACAGGTTTCGTTGTGGTCGAGGGGGTCGAACACACCGGGTACTGGCTTAGCAATGAAGCCCTGGCATTCGGTGTTACGTTTTCGTCATTCATTATCTCGGCCGCATTTTTATTGGTCGGCGTGACATTTGCCGCCAGGATCGCCCAAGGTCCCGGCGACACACCACAAGGTGGCACAACGCCGATGCAAAACGCCGCGCCAATAGCGCCGCCGCCCCCTGCCACCAGCAACATTCCGTTTGAAAAAGACGGCCGAACACATTTTGTGCCGGATGACGAAGTTTTCGCAGTGCGGGCCGAAGGGCGGTACACGATCGTGTATCACAAGACTGGCCGTCTGTTTTGCCCCTGGTCAATTTCCGAGTTCGAAAAACGCGGTGTCAGCCAAAACCTGATCAAATGCCACCGCAGCTATCTGGTGAACCCCAAGCGGGTCAGCAGTTTCGAACGCAAAAAGGACAACGGCGTTTGCCACTTTGAACCCGGTGCGCCGCTGGACATGCTGCCGGTCAGCAGGTCCTACCTCAAGGAAATCCGCGACCGGCTGGGTGTCTAGACGGCGCATCCCGTTACTGACAGCCATTGCCCATTTCGCATTTCGTGCGCGATATGCGCACTTGGTGTTCCAACTTATGCATTTCAGCCCTTATCGATGGAGCGTCGAGAAATCTGCGCATTCTATTTCGTCAAATACCGTCTTTGGGAGGACCGTAAATGATACCATCACCATTTGAATACCATCGCCCGTCTGACATCGCTGGCGCGTTGTCGGTACTGGCAGAACACGGGGACGACGCGCGTGTTTTAGCGGGCGGGCACAGTTTGATCCCGATGATGAAACTTAGAATGGCTGACGTGCCCCATCTGATCGACCTACAGGACATTGCCGACCTGAAGGGTATCAGCATCGACGGCGACACAATCACAATCGGCGCGATGACAACCCAGCACGAACTGATCAACAGCGCAGAACTGTCGGCCGCCTGCCCGATCATCAGCGAGGCCGCGTTGCAGATCGCAGACCCGCAGGTGCGCTATATGGGCACGATCGGTGGCAATGTCGCCAACGGCGATCCGGGAAATGACATGCCCGGTCTGATGCAATGTCTGGACGCCCGGTTCACGCTTGTCGGCACGGACGGCACCCGCGTTGTTGCCGCCCGCGATTTTTACGAAGCGGCCTATATGACCGAAAGAGATGATGCAGAAATTCTGACTCATATCAGCTTTGCTGCGTCCAGCGGCGGATACGCCTATGAAAAACAAAAGCGAAAAATCGGCGATTACGCCACCGCAGCCTGCGCCGTTGTGATCACCAAAGATGGCGGCAATGTCGGCGCCGCATCCATTGCGATGACGAATCTCAGCGATGTGCCGGTATTTTCTGCGGCAGCGAATGCGGCGCTGATTGGCACGACCTGCGACACCGCCGCCGTCAAGGCAGCCGTCGCTGCCGCGTTGCTGGATATCGATCCGACCGAGGACAATCGTGGCCCCGTTGAATTCAAAATGCACGTTGCGGGCATCATCATTTCGCGCGCCATCGCACGCGCCTGGTCGCGGGCGTAAGGGAGAACACCATGACAAAACAAATCGTAAAAATGACCGTCAACGGCGAAGCAAAAGAAGTGCTGGCCGAACCGCGTGAACTGCTGATCTATGTGCTGCGCGAAAAACTGGGAATGACCGGGCCGCATGTCGGTTGTGACACGTCCCATTGCGGGGCCTGCACGGTGGAAATAGACGGCAAGTCCGTCAAATCCTGCACCATGTTTGCAGCCCAGGCCCAGGGCGCCGAGATCACCACAATCGAAGGTCTCGGCAGTCCGGACGCGCTGCATGTATTGCAGGAAAACTTCAAGGAACATCACGGGCTTCAGTGCGGATTTTGCACACCCGGCATGATCACCCGCGCCCATCGCCTGTTGCAGGAAAATCCGAACCCGACCGAAGAAGAGGTCCGTTTTGGCATCTCTGGCAACATTTGCCGCTGCACCGGCTATCAGAACATCGTGAAATCCATTCTGTCAGCAGCCGCTGAAATGAATGCAGCTTCGGAGGCGGCACAATGAATGACTTGACCCCAGATCGTGACGAACGCGTTGCAAACCTCAAAGGATTGGGATGTTCGCGCAAACGCGTCGAAGATGCCCGATTTACCCAAGGCAAGGGCAACTATATCGACGACGTCAACCTGCCCGGCATGTTGCACGGCGACTTTGTGCGTTCGCCCTATGCCCATGCCCGCGTCAAATCGATCAACATCGATGCGGCCATGGCATTGGACGGTGTTGTTGCCGTTCTGACAGCCAAAGACCTGGAACCGCTGTCGCTGCATTGGATGCCGACACTGGCGGGCGACAAACAGATGGTTCTGGCAGATGGCAAAGTGCTGTTCCAGGGTCAGGAAGTCGCATTTGTCGTGGCAAGTGATCGTCAAATCGCCGCAGACGCGGTCGAACTGGTCGAGGTGGAATACGAAGAACTGCCGGTCATTGTGGACCCGTTCAAATCGCTGAAATCCGATGTGGTCCTGCGCGAAGACCTGGACCCGGCGGCGGATGGCGCACATGGCCCGCGCAAGCATCACAACCACATCTTTACATGGGAAGTCGGCGACCAGGATGGCACCAATGCGGTCATCGATGACGCCGACGTCGTGGCCGAGGAATCCATGTATTACCATCGCACCCATCCGTGCCCGCTGGAACCCTGTGGTTCCGTTGCCAGCATGGACAAGGTCAATGGCAAGCTGACGATCTACGGCACCTTTCAGGCGCCCCATGTGGTGCGCACCGTGGCCTCGTTGCTATCCGGGATCGAGGAACACAACATCCGCGTCGTTTCGCCTGATATTGGCGGCGGTTTCGGCAACAAGGTCGGCGTTTACCCCGGCTATGTCTGTTCCATCGTCGCCTCGATCGTGACCGGTGTTCCGGTCAAATGGGTCGAGGATCGGATGGAAAACCTGATGTCCACCGCATTTGCGCGCGACTATTGGATGAAGGGCAAAATCTCTGCCACCAAAGAAGGTAAAATCACCGGTCTGCATTGTCATGTGACGGCCGACCACGGCGCGTTTGATGCCTGCGCCGATCCGACCAAATTCCCGGCAGGTTTCATGAACATCTGCACAGGGTCTTATGACATCCCGATCGCCTATCTTGGCGTGGATGGTGTTTATACCAACAAGGCACCGGGTGGCGTGTCTTATCGCTGCTCATTCCGTGTCACCGAGGCCGTGTATTTCATCGAACGCATGATCGAAGTTCTGGCCATCGAACTGGACATGGACGCCGCAGAACTGCGCCGGATCAATTTCATCAAAAAGGAACAGTTCCCCTACAACTCGGCCCTTGGCTGGGAATATGACAGCGGCGACTATCACACCGCGTGGGACAAGGCGCTGAAGGCGGTTGATTACAAAGGTTTGCGCAAAGAACAGGCCGACCGCGTCGCTGCCTTCAAGCGGGGCGAAACCCGCACACTGATGGGCATCGGCCTGAGCTTTTTCACGGAAATCGTTGGGGCTGGCCCGGTCAAAAACTGCGACATCCTTGGGATGGGCATGTTTGACAGCTGCGAAATTCGCATCCACCCAACCGGGTCCGCGATTGCGCGGCTGGGGACAATTTCGCAAGGCCAGGGTCATGCAACGACATTTGCACAAATCCTTGCGTCTGAAATTGGCATTCCGGCTGACAGCATCACCATCGAAGAAGGCGATACGGATACGGCCCCCTATGGGCTGGGGACATACGGATCGCGGTCGACCCCGGTGGCCGGCGCTGCAACGGCGATGGCGGGGCGCAAAATCCGCGCCAAGGCCCAGATGATCGCGGCCTACCTGTTGGAAGTTCACGATGACGACGTGGAATTCGACGTTGATCGATTTGTGGTCAAGGGCGCACCAGAGCGGTTCAAGACAATGGGTGAAATTGCCTATGCTGCCTATAATCAGGCCATTCCGGGCATCGAACCGGGGCTTGAGGCGGTCAGCTATTATGATCCGCCCAACATGACATATCCGTTTGGCGCCTATGTCTGTGTCATGGATATTGATGTGGATACCGGCGTGACTGAAATCCGCCGTTTTTATGCGCTGGATGACTGTGGCACACGGATCAACCCGATGGTGATCGAGGGCCAGATCCATGGTGGTCTGACCGAAGCGCTGGCAGTCGCACTTGGGCAGGAAATGGCTTATGATGATATGGGCAATGTCAAAACCGCAACGCTGATGGATTTCTTCCTGCCAACCGCATGGGAAGTTCCCAACTTTGAAACGGACCACACAGTTACACCCAGCCCGCATCACCCGATCGGTGCCAAGGGTGTCGGCGAAAGCCCGCATGTCGGTGGTGTTCCGTGCTTTTCAAATGCGGTCCAGGATGCGTTTCGGCCCTTTGGCAATCGCCACACGAATATGCCGCACGATCACTGGCGCATATGGAAAACCGCCAATGATCTTGGCCTGCACGACTAAGGAAAGGGCGGGGCGTGACACGCGCCCCGCGCACCTATCATGACTTCTTGGACAGACCTGCAGACCGCATTGACAAAGACGGGCTATATTGCGTCCGACGCATTGGCGATGGCGGCGCATATCGCCATCTCGCTGGGGCGTCCGCTGTTGCTGGAGGGCGCGGCAGGTGTTGGCAAAACCGAAATCGCGCGCGCACTGGCCACTGTCAAATCCGCCGACCTGATCCGGCTGCAATGTTACGAAGGACTGGACGCGTCCCAGGCCATCTATGAATGGAATTATCAGCGCCAGTTGTTATCCATTCGTGCAGCGGCTGAGGCTGGCGAAACTGGCGCGGCTGTAGAGGACCGTATTTTTTCCGAAAGCTACCTGTTGGAACGCCCATTGCTCAGGGCGATCCGGCAACCCAAATCGCCGGTGCTGCTGATCGATGAAATTGACCGCGCTGACGAAGAATTCGAGGCGTATCTGCTGGAAGTTCTGTCCGATTTTCAGATCACGATCCCGGAACTGGGCACGATCACGGCCACCACGCGCCCGATCGTCGTGCTGACCGCCAACGGCACACGCGATCTGTCTGACGCACTGCGGCGACGCTGTATCTATGCCCATGTCGATTATCCGGACCGACAAACTGAACTGGCAATTCTTGCGTCGCGTTGTCCCCAGGTCGAGGCACAGCTTGCGGCGCAAATTATTGGTTTTGTTCAGAAATTACGCGAGGAAGATCTGGAAAAGGTGCCGGGCGTTGCCGAAATGCTGGATTTTGCCGCCGCGCTTGGCGGGCTTGGCATCAAGGACCTGACCACTGATCCGGTGGCATTGCAGGCGGCCCTTGCCACCCTGCTGAAAACCCAAGGCGACCGGGCTGCAGTTCCGATTGAGGTGGCGGCGCGCATCGCCGGTAAAGCCGCATGAGCAGGATCACCCGCTTTACTGGTGCGGATCCCGGCCCGGCGGCCCGCGTTTCGGGTTTTCTGGCCCATCTGCGCGCTCATGGGTTTCATCTGGGGGTGGCTGAGTCCGATACCGCCATGCGGGCGCTGACATGTGTGAACCCGACGGACCCGTCCGATGCCCGTCTGGCGCTGAAATCGGTCTGCGCCGGTTCGTTTGACGACGCGGTCCAGTTCGATCTGCTGTTTGATGCGTTCTGGATGACCGAAGGCCGCGTCAGGCACAAAATCGTCACCTCTGACAAAACTAGCACGCCACAAGACACCCGCAGCTCGCGCACAGATGACACCCGCCAGTCGGCAGGCCAGGGGAAAATTCACGCGCCCGAAAATGCGGGCGACGGCGAAGAGACATATGCGGACGGGACCGGTAGACTGGTTGCCTCATCCGCCAATAACCTGATGAAGAAAGACCTGCGCGAACTGGTGTCTGGGGACGACATTCGTGCCGCTGAAATCGTGGCTATTCGTCTTGGCAAGGCCCTGCGTTACCGCCGGTCGCGGCGCCGCAAGGCTGCCCGCAAAGGGCGCCAGATCGATCTGCGACGCACCATCAGGCACAGCCTGTCAACCGGCGGCGAACCATTGCGGCTGTCCAAACGCACCCGCCCGGATCGCCCGATGAAAATCGTAGCACTGTGCGATGTATCCGGATCGATGACAAACTATGCCAGACCGTTTCTGGCCTTTCTGGCCGGTCTCATGCGGGCCGATGATGCCAGTGACGCCTATCTGTTTCACACCCGACTGGTGCGTATCACCGATGCACTGCGTGACGACGATCCTTTGCGGGCGCTGAACCGGATCACGCTGTTGGCTGACGGGTTCGGCGGCGGGTCAAAAATCGGGGCCAATCTGTTGCAATTCACCAAAGGCTATGCACGGAAATTTGTTGATGGGCGCAGTGTCGTGTTGGTGTTTTCGGATGGGTATGATAGCGACGCACCAGAACTGATTGACACAGCGCTGAGCCAGCTGAAACGCAGAGGTTGCAAAATTGTGTGGCTTAATCCCTTGAAAAGCTGGAATGATTACGCCCCGGTGGCCAGGGGCATGGCTGCGGCCCTGCCCCATCTTGATGATTTTGCAGCCGCCTCGACGCTGGCTGATCTGGCGGCACTTGAAAACCGGCTGTCCCTGCTATGACCCTGTCGCGATCTGAACATGCACAATTGGAACACCAAATGCAGATCCTCAAGGACGCAGGTGTTCCATTTGCCATGGCGACTATCGTGCGCACGGTCGATGCGACCTCGGCCAAACCGGGCGGCAAGGCTTTGCTGGACGGCGACGGCAACATCCTGATGGGCTGGGTTGGCGGGGGATGTGCGCGCAGCGCAGTGGGCAAGGCCGCGCGCGATGCAATTTCGCAGGCAGCCCCGCAATTTATATCGCTCAGACCACAGGAACTGCTGGACAGCGACGGACTGGAAGCCGGTGAAACCCGCGATGGCATTCGTTTTGCGCGCAACGGCTGCCCATCCAGGGGCACGATGGATATTTTCGTTGAACCGGTGCTGCCATTGCCGGAACTGATGATTTGCGGCACCGGGTTGGTGGCGATTGCCATCGCTGAACTTGGTGCCCGATTTGACTTCAAAGTATCACTTTGCACTGACCAGGCCGATACATTGGCACCATCGCCGCATTTTGAAATCGTCCAGGGATACAACCTGGCCGCCGACAGCTTTGTGGTTGTGGCGACTCAGGGCCAGAACGATCTGCAAGCGCTGCGTGCCGCCGCGAGCGCTGATTTAAGGTATCTCAGCTTTGTGGGCAGCAGCAAAAAATTCGCGACGTTAAGCGCGCAACTGAAAGACGCGCATCCGGATCTGGCGGTCAAACTGGACCGGATCAAAGCGCCAGCGGGCCTGGATATCAACGCCATCACCCCGAACGAGATTGCGCTGTCAATCCTGTCCGAAATCACACAGTTGCGCCGTGCGCGCCGCGCAGACAAGGGCCACGGCGATGATTGATACCCCGTCCGGTGATCGCAGATGAAAATTGTGACCCCATCGCCTGACTTTAGCCCGCAAAACAACCAGCCCACAGCCCGATGCGATTGCATCGATCAGATTTTCGGGCCGTAAGACAAAGGATCCTGATATGGAACTCAAAGACGAACTATTCATCAACGCACCCCAAGAGGTCGTCTATGCCGCGTTGAATGACCCCGAAATTCTCAAGGAATGCATACCGGGCTGCGAGGAGCTGACCAAACTGTCGGACACCGAACTGGAAGCCAAGGTTGTCCTGAAGATCGGGCCGGTCAAAGCCAAATTCAACGGCAATGTCACGCTCAGCCCGGATGCGCCGCCAGAACGGTTTTCGCTGACCGGACAGGGCAATGGCGGCGCGGCGGGTTTTGCAAAGGGCGGTGCAGTCGTTGAACTGGTGCCCCATGAGAACGGCACATTGCTGCGCTATGACGCGCATGCCGATATCGGTGGCAAACTTGCGCAACTTGGCAGCCGTCTCATCCAGGGCACCGCCAAGAAGCTTGCCGGAAAATTCTTTAAGAGTTTTGCCGAACATGTGGGCACAGATGTCGCCAGCTAAAGACAACATCACCTATGTAGAGCACGCGCTTGCGATACTGGATCAGGCCATAAAACTGTCAGATTCAGATCAACGGTTCGCGCTTGTGGCAAGTATCGCGATCGAGGGTGGTGCCGCGCGGTCTGTCGGATCACTGGCGGTGATCACCCAGACCGGTGACATGACCGGGTATCTGTCAAACGGATGCATTGACCAGGACATTGTTTTGCAGGGCATCGATGCGCTGGAGACGGGCGCGGTCAGGCACATCCGCTATGGCGCAGGGTCGCCATTTGTGGATCTGAAACTGCCATGTGGCGGCGCATTGGAACTGGTCATTGATCCAACCCCGGATATCAGGTGCCTGCGCAATGCACGTGACAGGTTGCGCCAGCGCCAGACTGCAATCATGTCTTTTTGCCCGATCAAGGGCGTGCAGCCACAGGGCCAGGGTGCAATCGACATCCGTTATGCACCGCAGCCACGGCTTGTTCTGGCCGGGCGTGGCGCGATATTGCGGGCGACCGCCAACCTGGCCGTACAGATGGAATTTGAATTGCATATCGCGTCGCCCGATATTGCCGATCTGGCGCAACTGACAACGTTGCAGACAGCGCATGTGCATGAAATGACCACACCATCCGACAGCCCGGATTTGCCGGTTGATGCCCATACTGCGGTTGTTCTGCTGTTTCATGATCACGAATGGGAACAACAGCTATTGCTGCGCGCGACCAGGTCAGACCCGTTTTTCATCGGCGCCATGGGCAGTCAGAAAACGCATGCCATTCGTCTGCAAAAGCTGGGAACCGCTGGCCTGCCGCAAAGCGAACGCGACAAGATTCACGGGCCAATCGGGCTTGTGCCGTCGCTACGCAACGCTTCCTCCATTGCAATCTCTGCGCTGGCGGAAATCATAGCGGTACTGCCTGTCGCACAACAGCGCATTCACCCTGACCCGGCGCACCAACCCGCCGCACAGGCCCGCGATCAACACGCGTGATGCGCGCGGGCGGGGTTAAGCGGGCGACCTAGTTTTTTGCAATTCCCCCAAATGCGACACCTGACAATTCAGCCATGTCTTTTTGCCACGTGGTCAGGTCATCATGATTGAATTTTGACAGGTGGTCATGACCGCAGGCGCGTGCCATGACCTGCATCAGCCCGACGCTCGCCTCAAAGAAATTCGCCAGCCTTTGCGCAGATTTCTCGGCGATCAGACGGTTGACCAGATGCGGCTTTTGGGTCGCAATCCCGACCGGGCAATTATTGGTGTGACAGGCGCGCATCGCCAGACACCCGATGGCCTGCATGGCGGCGTTGGACACCGCAATCGCGTCAGCGCCCAGCGCCATGGCCTTGATAAAGTCCGCGGGTTTTCTAAGCCCGCCGGTAATGACAAGCGTGACATCGCCGCGACCCAGTCGATCCAAATGGCGGCGCGCGCGTGCCAGGGCCGGAATGGTGGGCACAGAGATATTGTCGCGAAAGATAATCGGCGCCGCACCGGTGCCACCACCGCGCCCGTCCAGGATTACATAGTCGACCCCAACGGCCAGCGCCGCGTCGATATCGGCCTCTATATGTTGGGCCGACAGCTTGTAACCAATCGGGATACCGCCGGTGCGATCACGCACTTCGTCCGCGAAATCCTTGATCTGACCGACTTCGGTCCAATCCGGAAACCGAGGCGGCGAAATCGCCGGGGTACCGGGTTCCAGTTCGCGCACCTTGGCAATCTTGCCCTGAACCTTTTCGCCCGGCAAATGCCCGCCTGTGCCTGTTTTGGCCCCCTGTCCGCCCTTGAAGTGAAACGCCTGCACCTTGTCCAGCTTGTCCCAGCTAAAGCCAAACCGACCAGAGGCCAGTTCGTAAAAATAGCGGGAATTTTCGGCCTGTTCCTCGGGCAGCATGCCGCCCTCGCCTGAACATATGCCGGTTCCTGCCATTTCGGCCCCGCGCGACAACGCGACCTTGGCAGATTCCGACAGCGCACCAAAGCTCATGTCGGAAACAAACAGAGGTATTTTGAGCGTCAGCGGTTTTTGCGCGTTCGGGCCAATCACCACCTCTGTGCCGACCGGATCTTCATCCAGCAGCGGCGGCTTGGCCAGTTGCGCCGTCAGCAATTGGATATCGTCCCAGTCCGGCAGCTCGTTCCGGGGCACGCCCATCGATTCAACAGCCCCATGATGCCCGGTCTTGGACAGGCCGGACCTGGCATAATTCTGGATTAATTTATTATAGGGTTCTGCGTCCGATCCGTGGCTGGGATCGGCGTAAAGCCCCAGATATGCGTCCCGATTATAGGGCTGCGGGTTCGCGTGTCCCCAGGCGTTGATCTCATCCGCATCCACGCAGATATCATCATCCTCGATCCAGGATTTGAACTTGGGCAGTTTTTCGTCATTGGCATAGGCTGACACGCCGCTGTCCAGGCGATAGTCCCAGTTATGCACACCACAGATCAGGTCGTTGCCACGCACATGCCCGTCGGCCATCAACGCGCCGCGATGCAGGCAGCGGCCATAAAACACCGACACAGCATCGTCAAATCGCACAACCACCAAGTCAACCTGGCCGACAATTGCGTATTCGGGCTGGCGATCCGCCAGGTCGCTGAATTTGTAAATTGTGGTCTTTGTCATGTCTCGGATTCCTTTACGTGAACATTTTCATTGTGCATTTCCGCGCAAGGCGCCAGCGCGGCGATTTTTGCCCCATAGCGCCGCGCCGTAGGGACTGCCGTGACGCCGTGCAGGACGGCGCTGATCCACACCGCGTTGATCGCCAGATTCAGAATTTGCTGGGCCAAAGCGTGCGGGATTTCTTCGGCCACCAACAGCGCGAACAGCGCGGTGGCCAATCCACGCGGTCCGAACCATCCGAAAAACAACCGTGTGATGGGGGCGCTGTCAGTGCCCAGCAGCGACAGCCAGATCGCCACAGGCCTGACCACCAGCAGGCTGGTCAGGATCAGCACAAATACCGGCCAGCTCAGTTCGCCAATCGCATCCGGAACCAACACAGCCCCCAACAGGAAAAAGGCTGCCCAGCTAAGCAACTGACCTTCGCTCTCGGTGAACTCATAAACGAATTTGCACGCGCCCTTGACCACGCCACCAAAGGCCAGCCCGGCAGCAAAGGATGCGATGAAACCATTGCCGCCGATTTGCACAGCCCCCAGATACGCCGTTCCCGCCAGTGCCAGTGCACCGATACCCTCAAAAACATCGGACGTGGTTCCGTGTGCTTTGGCACGCATGAACGCCCAGCCGCCCAGCCAGCCGATCACACCACCGGCAATCGGTCCCAACAGGATTTGCTTGGCCCCGAATATGATCCAGCCGGCATTTTGTTGCGTTTCCGCTGCCAAAACAGCGGCCAGAAACAGGATCGCTGGCAGGGCAAGCCCGTCATTCAGGCCACTTTCGACGATCAGCGCGCGGCGCGATCGCACCGGGACGGCCGGATTGGTCACCACGGCCTGACCCAGTGCGGCGTCAGTTGGTGCCAGGATCGCCGCCGCCAGCGCGACGGCCATGATCGACCAGGTTGGCAACAGAACTGCACCCGCAAGCGTTCCCAGCAATATCGACAAAGGCAGTCCGAACACCAACATCCGCAGCGGCCAAACATGGCGGTTGCGCAATTCCATGATGTCGGTCTTGGCGGCGTCCAGAAACAGCAGAACAACCAGCGCAACTTCGGCCACCACCAGCAGCAGCGGTTGGGATGCCGCCGCAGGGATGAAACCCCCGATCGACATCAATGCCCCGACGCCCAGAAACACCATTGGTGCGGTCACAAAAGTCGACGCCATGCGTTTTGCAATCAAAGAATATCCGACCGTCAGCGCGCATACAGCCAGAAACCCGATCATTCGCCGCCCCCTTTTGTCAATGCTTCCACAGCCCGAAATACACAAGCTTGGACCGTGGTGCATCGTGTGAATTCGACGACCTATTCGCGCCTTTGACCGACGCTAACACTGACTCTGGGAATTTGGGTAATCACTTTCATACTTTCCCGGATCATTTTCGATCAATTCGGGTTCAGGCCCGCCTGCACGGGAGCAATTACTTTGCGCCGCCGGACCGGTTTGACGGTCACGCAAGGTCCAGTTCCCGCACTGCGCGGATCGCTGACTGACGAAAGACATGGGCAAATGGCGCTGGTTCATCCTCGGCGCGGGCCATGATGCCAATCGGCCCCGCCGTCAGCCCGGTTTCAATTGGCAAGGCCTTTAGCCTGCCGGATGCGATATCAGCGGCAACGACCCCGCTGGAGATGATCCAAAGCGCGTCGCTGGTCAGCGTCAGGCCCCGCCCAAAGGTCGCCGAAACGGATTCAATCTGACGCGGGAAACCGTTGATCCCGCTGGCGATCATCAGGCGATCCACAAGTGGGCGAATTGCCGATTCTTCGGTCGGATAGATCACCGGAAATTCAGACATACCGGACAGAACGCCGGTGTCAGCCAGCGGATGGTCAGGCGCACAAACCACGACAACATCCTCCAGATACAGTTGCGTGAATGAAATCCCCTGCATCGTGTCCGGTTTACCAAGCCGCCCGATCACAAGATCAAGCGCGCCCGCCCGCAACCGATCCACCAGATATCGGTGCGGCCCGTCTTCAATCCGGGGTGTGACTGCACCGGGCCGCTGTAAAAATATCTGCACCGCCAGGGGCAACAGACGCGCCGCGACACTGGGCAGCGCCCCAATAGCCAAAATACCCTGTTCGCCTTTTCGCAGGGCCGACACGCCAATCATCGCATGATCAATCGCACCAAGACTATTGCCTGCATGTTTGAAAAACAGATCGCCTTCGGGGGTCATTCGCACACCGCCCCGCCCACGTTCAAGCAATGTGACGCCGGTGATTTGCTCAAGCTCTTTCAATGTTTTAGAGATCGCCGGCTGGGTCAGGTTCAACGTCTCTGCTGCACGTTTCAGGCTTTTCTGACGACAAATTTCGACGAACGCCTGAAGATGGCGGATTTTCAGCCTGCGATCGATCATTTAGTTTCCATTTTTTGATAAGCAAATCGGTGAAATAGTCATTTTACTTAGCATTAATGATAATGCATCCTGACAGCAACGCCAGGCAGAGGATCACATGCGCACACAGGTAGTTATTGTTGGCGGCGGACCGTCCGGCCTGTTGCTGTCACAACTGCTGCATGTTCATGGCATCGACACCATCGTGCTGGAACGCAAGACTAGGGACTATGTACTTGGACGCATTCGGGCCGGCGTTCTGGAACAGGGCTTTGTGGATCTCATGGATGAGGCCGGGGCAGCTGACCGGCTGCATGCCGAAGGACTTGCCCATGACGGAACACTGGTATCGTTCGGCCCCGATATTTTTCGCATCGATTTTGCGGCGCTGACTGGCAAACCCGTCGTGGTTTATGGGCAAACCGAAGTGACCCGCGACCTTTACGCCGCACGCGAAGCGGCAAATGGCAAAATATTCTTCAATACCGAAAATGTGTCGATCAATGACGCGGATACGCAAACGCCGCATGTGACCTTTGATGTGGAAGGTAAAAACCACCGCATAGTCGCGGATTTCGTCGCCGGTTGCGACGGGTTTCACGGTGTCAGTCGTCAGACCATACCCCAGGATGTGCGGCGCGAATATGAAAAGGTCTATCCTTTTGGGTGGCTGGGCGTTCTGTCCCAAACGCCACCGGTCAGTCACGAACTGATTTATGCGACCAGCGAACGCGGGTTTGCCTTGTGTTCAATGCGAAACGAAAACCTCAGCAGATATTACATTCAGTGTTCACTCTCTGACAGCCCGGATGACTGGACCGATGCCGCGTTCTGGGCAGAGCTGAAACGCAGAATTCCAAAGGAATATTCCGACGCTCTTGTGACGGGTCCGTCGATCGAGAAATCGATTGCACCACTGCGATCCTTTGTGACTGAACCGATGCGCTGGGGGCGGTTGTTCCTGTGCGGTGACGCTGCCCATATTGTCCCGCCAACAGGCGCCAAGGGCCTGAATACCGCCGCGTCTGATGTGTATTATTTGGTACAGGGCCTGCGCCAATATTACGAATTTGGCCGCCATGATGGCATTGACACATATTCGCATAAGGCACTGGCCCGCGTATGGAAAGCGGAACGGTTCAGTTGGTGGTTTTCCTCGCTTTTGCACCGCTATCCGGATCAATCCGAATTCGACCTGAAAATGCAACAGGCCGAGTTCGATTTTTTACGCCACAATCAGGCCGCGCAAAAAGCGATGGCCGAAAACTATGTAGGTTTGCCATATTAGGCGGCATGACACAGGAAAACAGCAATGTCCGAACGATATAAAGATGGTCTAAAGGTCCGCCGCCAGGTCCTGGGCGATGCCCATGTGGATCAGGCTGAAACGGCAAAATCCGGCTTTGACGCACCATTCCAGGACCTGATCACCGAGACCGCCTGGGGCACGGTTTGGGCCGATGACACCATATCGCGCCGTGAACGATCGATGATCACGCTTGCCCTGCTGGCCGCAACCGGAAATTTCGACGAAATTCCAATGCATATCCGGGCAACAGTGAACACCGGCGCATCCCCAGATGACATCATGCAGGCGTTCCTGCATGTGGCAATCTATGCCGGTGTGCCCCGTGCAAATCATGCCATAAAGGTTGCGAAACAGACATTTGCCGAACTTGAAAGGGATCAGGCATGAACAAGCCGGTCGAATTGATACAGCGTAACCGCAAAATACATCCGCCCGCACTGACGCCGGACTATAAAACCAGCGTCATCCGGTCGCCAAAACATGCCCTGCTGTCGCTGCAACCATCGGTCAGCGAAATGTCGGGCCCGACATTCGGGCATAATGACATCGACCCGCTGGATAGTGATCTGATCAAAAATTACGCCAAGTCCGGTGAACCGATTGGCGAACGGATCATTGTGCACGGCCGGGTGCTGGATGAAAATGGTCGCGCTGTGCCCAACACCCTGGTGGAAATCTGGCAGGCCAATGCTGGCGGGCGTTACCGGCATAAAATGGATACCTATCTGGCACCCATCGACCCCAATTTTGGCGGGTGCGGACGCACATTGACGGATGACAACGGCTGTTATGCGTTCCGCACCGTCAAGCCGGGCGCCTATCCGTGGCGCAACTGGGTCAACAGCTGGCGTCCCGCGCATATCCACTTTTCGGTTTTTGGCACCGCATTTGCGCAGCGACTGATCACGCAGATGTATTTCCAGGGCGACCCCCTGATCGCAAAATGCCCGATTGTAAATGGTATTCCCGATCAGCGGGCAATTGACGAACTTGTCGCGGCCCTTGATCTGAACGCGTCCATTCCGCTTGATAGCATTGCCTACAAATTCGACATTACACTGCGCGGCACACGCTCGACCTATTTTGAAAACCGGCCCGAGGGGAACTGATCGTGACACAGGAAACCCATTATCGCAAAGAAACCGCGTCCCAGACAGCGGGGCCATACGTTCACATCGGGCTGGCGCCTGTCGCGGCCGGATTTGACATATACCGCACCGAACTTGGTCATGATCTGACCGGGGCGTATGCAAAGGGCCAGCGGATCAAAATATCGGGCACCGTTACCGATGGGACTGGAGCGCGGATCAAAGACGTCCTGATCGAAGTCTGGCAGGCCAATGCAGACGGTGTGTATCCTGCAACCGGAACAGTCGAAGACGGGTTTCGCGGTTGGGCCCGCGTCGTTCCGGATTTTGAGACGGGGCAATGGTCGTTTGAAACGGTCAAACCCGGTGCCACCAAGGGCCGTGATGGTCGCGTGATGGCCCCCCATATCAACATGTGGCTGGTGGCGCGCGGCATTAATATCGGCCTGAACACGCGGCTGTATTTCGAAGACGAAGACGCCGCAAACGCGACTGACCCGGTTTTGTCCCTGATCGAACAACCGCACCGCCGCCAAACACTGATCGCGCGCAAAGACGGCGATACCTATCAGTTCAATATATGCCTGCAAGGTGACAACGAAACGGTATTTCTGGATGTGTGAACCCAAAAACCTGCGGCCCGGCCCAAAAAGCAGCATCGGGTCGTTATGATCGGGGTATTTGATCATCCATGGCTGGGCGGACTTTTTGGCGACGACGCAGCCAATATGATTTGGTCTGACGAAAGGCAACTGGCCCATATGCTGGCATTTGAGGCGGCCTATGCCCGTGCACTGGGTGCGGCCGGGGTTGTTGACACCAAAACTGCCAATGCCGCAGCCAGACTGATCCGCGAATTTGAGCCCGATATCACCGGATTGCGGACCGGCACCGCCACTGACGGGCTTGTCGTCCCGGACCTGGTTCGCCAACTCAAGGCCGATGCAGGCCCGCTGGCGGCTGCAATCCACAGCGGATCGACATCACAGGACGTTTTGGATACAGCCCTGGCGCTGTGCCTGCGGGACACCACGGCGCTGTTGGTCAAACGTTTGGATAAGCTGGCAGCACGGCTGGACCGGCTGACCACAACATTTGGCGGACAACCCCTGATGGGCCGCACCCGGATGCAGGCGGCGCTGCCGATCACCGTGGGCGATCGGATCGCGACATGGCGCGGCCCGCTGGACGGGCATCGCGACAGACTGGAACAGATCAAACCGCGTGTCGAAATGCTGCAGCTTGGCGGTCCGGTCGGCGACCGCCGGACATTGGGGTCAGGGGCCGATGAAATCGTGCAAAGCGTGGCCACAGAACTGGGCCTGGCACCGCCAGATCGCACGTGGCACACAACCCGCGATGGCGTGGCGGAATATGCCGGCCTGCTGTCGCTGATCACTGCCAGTCTGGGCAAAATGGGCCAGGACATGTGCCTGATGGCCCAACAGGGATTGGATGAGCTGTCGTTCGCGGACGGTGGCGGTTCGTCAGCCATGCCCCACAAGCAAAACCCGGTTCTGCCAGAGCTGTTGGTCACACTCGCGCATTTTAACGCAGCGCAGTTGTCAGGCATGCACCATGCCGTGGTTCACGAACAGGAACGATCCGGCAGCGCATGGGCACTGGAATGGATGATCCTGCCGCAAATGGCCGTAGCCGCCGCCAGATCGATATCAGCAGGAACAACCGCTTGCGAAAACATCACATCGATCGGACAACCCGAGGGCTGAGTTGGTCTGCTATTGGACTGCTGCGAACAACAGATATCCGACCACAAACAGTCCGAACACATTCGGGTTGGCATATCCGTTCGCGTGCGCCTTGGTGCCGATGACTAAATCCGGTTTCACCTGCCGTTCGTCCAACTGGGCAGAAATTGTGTCGGGCGACACCAGGCTTTGTTTCTGACCGGTCTTTTCATCCGCGACGGCCGGCGTCACCGACAAGAAAATACCAATGGCAATTGCCGGTAAACGATTGATTTTCATTCCTATTTCTCCCCTTCAATGGCCCCATGACGGTGGCGCTTTTTCGTTACGCAGACACTTTGATCCACGACATCATGCCGCTGACCGAGTGGTCCAGCATGTGACAGTGAAACATCCAGCTGCCCGGATTATCCGCAACAAAGGCGATATCCATCGTTGCGTTCGGGCCGATCAGGATCGTGTCCCGCAGCGGCCCAAACCCTGACCCCAGGACTTGTCGAAAATGGGTGCCGTGCAGATGCATCGCGTGGGCCAGGCCGTTGGTATTTCGCACCCGTAAAACCACGGTTTCGCCCAACCCGACATCAGCAAGCGGGTCCTTTGGCATGCCTGCCACACCATTGATCGACCAGGACAGGCCACGTGCGATCAGTGCACTGCGCCCAAGTGGTTCATCCGCCCCCATCACCCGCGCCGCACTGAGAGCACCCATCTGACCACCGCGCATCACCACATCAACGCGGCGCGCGCCCTGCATGACCAAAGCAGATTCGCGGTTGGGTGGCAGCGGTGCGGCGACCGGACGCGCGGACCGACTGGCCTGCCCGGCCACCGGCAGCGCCACCAGAACGTCACCAAACTCATCGCGCAAATACGCCGTTTCGCCGTCTTGCGCGGTCACATCAACAATCAGATCGACACGCTGCGCCGGTGCAAGCGTGATCCCGGAAAATCGCCGGGGCTGCGCCAGCGGCATGCCATCCAGCGCCATGACCTGGCCCTCAAACCCGGCCCCGCGCAAACGCAAAACCCGTGCGGCGGTCGCGTTGATCAACCGCAGGCGCAGGCGTTCATTCTGGCGGGTTTCCCAAACCAGCGTCGGCGCACCATTGACTGTCAGGTGACTGCTTGTGGGACCTGGCGCATTTTTTCCGGGCCCGTATCCCGAAATCTGGTTGTTGGAATCCAGCACCCAGTGGTTAATCATCAAAGCCAGATCCGCATCGACATCGGGTGGCTGTTTTTCTTTTACAATCAACGGTGCCGACAGGCCGCGCGACAATTGTTCAAACGAATTGCTATGCGGGTGATACCAAAACGTACCGGCATCAGCGACTTCAAAGTCATACTGAAATGCACCACCCTGTGGCACTGCGTCCTGGGTCAGGCCGGGCACGCCATCCATCGCATTATCAATGCGAATACCGTGCCAGTGGATGGTCGAATCCTGTGGCAATGCGTTCACGAAACGGCGGCGCAAACGGGTGCCTTGGGTGACACGCACCCCAGCACCGGGCACTGTGCCGTCAAAGGCCCAGACCTGTGTCGGGTTTGTCTGGTTCGCCCGCAGCTTGGCCACTGCGGGGGCCGCTTTGACCCGGCTGCCCGACACATTGGCTGTGGCGGTTTTTGTCTTGGCTGGCACATACGGCACGGCTTCGCAGGCCGAAAGCGCGCTGGCTGTCAGGCCCATCACCACCATACGTCGGTTTGGATTTCGCATCACCCCTTGCCCCCCAGCACAGGTACTGAACCGACTTTGGCACGCGAATTTTCGTGGGCCAAGCATTTTTGCGAAAACAGACTGGCCTGACTGGTCCGGTGCACGCGCCACGGGCGCACAATCAGACAGTCTGACAGGTTTTTTTGGCCCGTTAGCAGTCGATATCTGTCAGAAGGTTGGCATATGATGCGCCATGCATGTCGCGATCCGCAAATGTGCCCTGCACCGCCGGACGCGGCAGGCTGAATTTTACCACATGAAGTGACGCAATATCAAAACGCCTGAGCGTTGACGGCTGCACCTGAAACCGCGCTGCCACAGTGGCGGTTTCCAGTGTTGCTGAGACCCGATCAAACACCTCTGGTGATCCGCAGAATATGTCCACCGTCAGCCAGAATGGACCGGCATTCTTGGAACGAACCTTGTCTACGATATCGCCCAGCTTGGTCATCCGCCCAAATCCTCGGTCGTCAGACGAAATGCGTCCATCGGATGGTCCAGCTGCAAAACATGGTTCAGGCAAAACTCATACACCAGTCCACGCGGCATTTCCGGTGGCGAAAATGGAAACGCGAAAGTTGGCATTTCCTCTTGCTGGGTCAGCGGGTGATGCAAAAGAAACGGGTTCAGCATCTTGGCGACCTCGCCGGATACCGCCTGGGTTTCGGCCGTGACGATGCCCATGACACCGACCTCTGTGCCAACAACCGCATCGCAGTCCAGTTCACCCAAGGTCGCATTGACCCCGATCAGGCGCAGGTCAATGTTAAACGCCACATCAACACGGGATCGCGCCATTTCTGTGCAGGATCGCTGAATATCAGCGCACCATTCGCGAATATTGGCAACGTATCTGGCGTCGCGCACCAGTGCCAGCGATACGGTCTGATACCCGGCCGCGCGGGCGCCTTCCAACTTGACCGTATAGCGATCCGACCGCACCCATTCGCTGCCGGTCACGCGCACGCTGCGGGCATCCAATGCTTCGTAGGTCGCGTTGGAAACGTCCAGATGCCCGCCGGGTTCAAACAGGATATTGGGGTCGGCATTTTCGTACAGCATATGCGCTGAAACCGTGCGCGGTGTGGCGCGGGCATGGCTGCCCATGGGTTCAATCCGGAACCCTTCGGCGTCAAAATCGATAATGATGGTTCCCGAATTCGGGCTGGTGGTTGCCAGGGCACCGCATTCGCCGATTTTGGCCCCATGCCACGCACCGCCCGGATGGCATCCGCGTTCCAGTGGCAAGGCCGATATGATTGCCGTGTCGGTGGTGCGTCCGGCAATAACAATATCCGCACCCGTCGCCAGCGCTGCCTGAATTTGTTCTGCACCCGCCAGGGCAACGATATTGGTGCAATCGCTCAGCAATGTCTCTGATATATCGGGCGCCGCAGTCAGGGCCGTTATGCGCCCATCAGCCAGTGCCGCAACCATGTCGTCTGATTTCTGGCCGCTTTTTAGCACCGCGATCTTGACCCGCTCACCGGTTTCGGCAGCGATATCGCGGGTGATTTCCACCAGCCAGTCCACCGCATCGTCAGCACCGCTTGTACCGGCTGTTCCGATCACCAGCGGCACGCCGGCCTGTGCCCGTGCAGCCATCAGTTCGCGCCATTCCGCCTTGGTGGCGCTGCGCGAGTATTTTGACGTCCCCGTGCCAAGATAGTGGGGCCCACTATCGGTGGACCCCCCATCAATCGCAATAATGTCAGGGGCTTGCGCGATCCCTTTTGCCAGGGCTGCGCGTTCAAATCCCAGGCCCAGTGCGCCGGTTGGAATTAAGACCCTTGTCATCAGTCTGTGATCCGCTGCGGTTTTTTCATCACTTTGCGCAGGAACATCGGTGCGACAAAGCCGACAACGGCAACCGCCCACAATCCGGCTGATATTTTTGAACTGAACAGATAGGTCCATTCACCGCTGGACAGCACCATGGCACGCCGCAATGCGTCCTCCATATTGCCACCAAGCAGGATGCCCAGAATGATCGGAACCGTCGGAACATCCAGCTTGCGCAGAACATATCCCAATGCACCGAACGCCACCATTGTCAGCAGGTCAAAGTAGGAACCCGACAACGAATAGATGCCAACGAAACTGATCATTGTGACACCGGGCAACAACACCCATGGTGGCACGCTCAGCACTTTGACAAAAATCTTGACCATCGGCACGTTCATCAACAGCAACACGACATTGGCAATCAACAGCGACGCAATCAGACCCCAGACAACCTCGGGCTGGTCTGTGAACAATGTCGGTCCGGGTGTGATGTTCAGTGTCATCAACAATGCCAGCAAGACGGCCGTCGTGCCTGACCCGGGCACACCCAGCGTCAGCATCGGCACCAGTGCACCACCCGCGGCGGCGTTGTTACCGGCCTCTGGTGCGGCGACCCCTTTGGGCACCCCGGTTCCGAATTTGCCCTCTTCGCCGGCGATCGATTTCTCGGACATATAGGCCAGAAAACTGCCCAGCGACGCACCCGCCCCCGGCAAAATACCGGCGATGAACCCAATGCCGGAGGCCCGCAGCATCGTCCATTTCGTTTCCCAGATTTCCTTGAACGGAATCGTCACTTTTTCCAGCTTCACCCCGATCGAAGTGTTTTTGCCATGGCTTTCGATAAAGAAAAATACTTCGGCAATGGCAAACAGACCCACAATCGCAACCAGAAAATCAACACCATCAAAAAGGTGTAAATTGCCACCTGTCAGACGCGGCAGGCCCGAATTATTGTCAACACCGATCATCGCAATCGCCAGACCGATACAGGATGCGATCGCCGCCTTGGCCTGATTGTTGGATGCCATGCCGCCCAGCGTGGCAAATGCCAGCAAATACAGCGCGAAATATTCAGCGGGACCAAACAGAAACGCGACCCGCGCCAACAGTGGTGCCAGCAACATCAGACCGATAGTGGCCAGAAATGCACCAACAAACGATGCAACACCAGACAGCACCAGCGCTTCACCGGCGCGACCGGCCTTGGCCATCGGATATCCATCCAGTGTGGTCATCAGCGCCGGCTCGTCGCCAGGAATGTTCAACAGTATCGAACTGATGCGGCCCCCGTACATCGCGCCGTAATAGACCGCCGTCATCAACACCAGCGCGCTGGTGGCGTCCAGCCCCATGCTGAATGTCAGCGGGATCAGAATTGCGACACCATTGGATGGGCCCAGCCCCGGCAATGCACCGATGATGGTCCCGATAAAACAACCAAACACCGCCAGCATCAGTGTGAATGGCGACAAGGCCACACCAAAACCCATAGACAGATTAGTGAGCAGTTCCATGTGCGGGACCTCAGCCGATCAGGCCCTTGGGAAAGGCCACCAGACCAAGCCCAAGCGCGAATTTAAAGATAACGAACAAACCAATGGATAATGCCAGCCCGGCCAAGATCGCGCGTTGTCCGCGCGGCTCGATCTGGTACGAAAGGATAGCCGCCGTAATTGCGGTTGGGATCAGAAATCCCAGCGGTTTCAATGCATAGGCATAACCGACCAAAACAGCGACCGACACCAGCAACGCCCCAAAAGTCCGTATCGTTGGCCATTCTGGTTCGGGATCGGGCCGCACCATGACAACAAATCCGCAAATCACTGCGACAGCGCCAACCATTATAGGAAACATTTTCGGGCCGACTGGGTCAGCCATAAAACTGGTCTGAATCTGGGTGGCGCTGGCAATATATGCCAGCGCCGACAGAACAACGACCAGTCCGAAGATCCGGTCAGAAGCCATTACTGAATGACCCCGATCTCTTTGGACAATGTGCGGACTTCCGCAACGACGCCGTCGACATAAGACTGGAAGTCGCCCCCAACCTTGGTAAACGGCGCCAGCCCGTTTGCGGCCATCGCGGCGGCCCATTCAGGGCTGTCAGCGACCTGCTGCAGACGATCGGCCCATTTGTTGAACGCTTCGTCACTGATATCCTTTGGCACATAAAGACCACGCCAGTTCACAGCGACAACATCGATGCCCTGCTCTTTGGCTGTCGGAATGTCCTCAAAGCCCGGCACGCGCGCATCGGTCAGAACCGCAAGTGCACGCACATCACCGGATTTCAGAAAGCCAACGATCTCGGACATGTCGCCAGACATCGCCTGGGTAAACCCACCCACAGTCTGGGTAATCGCATCCGCACCACCGTCAACGCCGATATATTTAACGGCCGAGACATCGGTGATGCCAGCACGTTGCAAAATCATCAAAGGCTTGAGGTGGTCAAATCCGCCAACTGCGGATCCACCGGCAAAGGCCAGCTTTCCCGGTTCGGCCTTGATCGCATCAACCAGATCGTTCAGCGACTGATAAGGGCTGTCCGCCGCCACAACAATGACCCCGGGGTCAGCACCGATAGCGCCAACAAAACGCACCTGGTCGGCGGTCATGCCCGCATAGGCGTTTTGCGCCAGGCGTGTCGATGTTGCAGACGAAGCCGCAATAATCAGGTCTTCGTCAGTGCCGCGCTCGGCCACCACATGTCCGAATGCAAGACCACCACCGGCCCCTGCCATGTTTGTGACCTGAACTGGCTTATCCACAGCACCAATGTCGAACATGATCTTGCCAATCTGGCGGCACGTGAAATCCCAGCCACCACCAGGGTTGGCGGGCGCAATGCATTCTGTGGCCTGGGCCTGCACAACCGTTGTTGCACCCAAACCCAATACGGCGCTCGTCAAGAGCGCCTTGAACAGACGTTTCGTCATAATTTCCTCCCATTTGACACGGCGGGTCGCCCCGCTCATGCTCTGATCGAAACGCTTTAACCTGACACCAACCTGTCACGCCGAAAAAAAGAGAAACGGACCCCGATGCGGTTCCTGCTTATCGAAGACAATCCAAAGCTGGCCGGCGCTATCGTCGAACGGCTGCAACTGGATGGGCATGCTGTGGATCATGCAGACACCCTGGGTGGCGCCGCTGATTGTTTAGCTGTGGCCGATTACGATTTGATATTGTTGGATATTATGCTGCCTGACGGCGATGGTCGGGACTTTCTAAGCCGGCATCGCAAGGCTGCAAAACGCACGCCTGTCATCGTCGTAACCGCGCGATCCGAAGTGTCTGACCGCGTCGGATTGCTTGATCTGGGGGCCGACGACTACATCACCAAACCGTTCGACTTTTCTGAACTCGAAGCCCGCTGCCGCGCGGTTTTACGCCGTCAGGGCGGCGCAGCCGACAACCGCAAGTCATATCAGGGTCTGGTGCTTGATTCGACCGCCGGCGAACTGCTGTTCGACGATCATCGTACGGCCTTGCGCAATCGGGAATTGCGCCTGTTAGAGGTGTTCTTTAACGCGCCCGGTCAGGTGTTTTCCAAGTCACACCTGATGGACCGCCTGTTTTCACTGTCCAACGAGGCATCTGAAAATGCGATCGAGGTCTATGTTGGCCGCTTGCGCAAACGACTCGAAGGGTCCGGTGCGCGCATTGAAACGGTCCGTGGGCTGGGTTATCGCATGGTTCCGGCGTGAAGCTACGCGGCTCGATCCGACGGCGGCTGCTGTTTCAGTTGGCCGGGATCGCCGCGCTGTTGTCGGTGGCGTTTTTCCTGGTGGTCCGGGCCGTGGCCGAACGCGCAGCCGAAGGCACGCAGGATGACATTCTTGCGGCATCAGCGACCGCCATAGCCGACAGTCTGGGCAGCGAAAACGGGGTGGTGACGCTGGACCTGCCCTATTCGGCCCTGTCGATGTTAGGCACTGTCAGCGAGGACCGCGTGTTTTATCGGATACAAACCGATGATGGCGTGACGCTCACAGGATATACCGATTTGCCGGAACCACGGGTGGCACCATCCCGCGGCGTTCCGGCATTTTCCACAATTGACTATCGCGGGGAAGAGGTTCGCACCGTATCTGTTCGGCGCGCGGTGGGGCCTGCAACCCAGTCCACGGACGTCATCGTAACCGTGGCCCAAACACGCCTGGGTCTGGCGGCGCTATCGCGGCGCATTACAGCGACAGCCACAGGTGTGGGGGCGGGTTTTTTCCTGATTGCCAACATTCTTAGCCTGTGGGCCGCCAGTTCCGCCATGCGCCCGATCGACCGTATGACTGCGGCTGTGACGCGGCGCGGTCCCAAGGATCTGCGCCCCGTAACTGGCGACACGCCGACAGAACTGGTGCCGCTGGTGGACGCGCTGAACAGCTTTATGGGGCGATTGCGATCTTCCTTGACCCGCACCGAGGATTTCATCGCCGAGGCCGCGCATCGCGTCCGCACCCCGCTGGCAACCGTGCGCGCACAGGCCGAAGTCACCCATCTGAAACTGAACAAACCGGAACATAAACAGGCGATCCGCGATATGATCCACGCGATCGACGAAAGCTCTCGCTCGGCTGGTCAGATGCTGGATCATGCGATGGTAACATTTCGCACCGACAGTCTGGCCCGGGGTGAAATGGAACTGGGGGCGATGATGATCGAAATCTGTGACCGGCTTGCCCCCACGGCTGAACTGAAAGATATCGTCATTCACCGTTCTTTGCCCTCGCACCCCGTCCCGTTTCAAGGTGACGCGATCCTGCTGCAGGCGGCGTTGCAAAACATACTGGACAATGCGATCAAATATTCCCCCGCCGACAGCGATATCACCGTCAGTCTGGATGCGGGCAAACAGATCCGACTGTCGATCACCGATCAGGGCCGGGGGTTCGCAGATACCGACACGACCCGGCTGACAAACCGGTACGAAAGGGGCGCGAATGTCGGGGATGTGGTTGGCTCGGGTTTGGGCCTGACCATCGCTGACGACGTTGCACGGGCACATGGCGGCCATCTTCATATCGCAACCAACACAACAGGAGAAGGCGCATGCGTTTCTATTGTCTTGCCGCTGTAACTGCGGTTTTTATCAGCCTTGCCGGACTGGCAAGCGCATTCGAGATTGAGGATCGCAAGGTCTATACCGCCACCCCCGAATTGGCAGTTCTGCGGGTGATTTCGACGGCAGATCTGAATGTGTTCGACCCGATACTGCGCGCCTTTCAGGCCGAAAACCCTGGCCTGACCATCGATTACACCGTCACCGGAACATCTGATCTTATGCAGGCGATCCACGTCGAAAATGCGGTTTTTGATCTGGCGATATCGTCGGCGATGGATCTGCAAACCAAGCTGGCAAATGACGGTTTCGCCCAGGATCTGAAAACCCCCGGCGTGGCCGACCTGCCGTCGTGGGCGAACTGGCGCGATCAGTTGGTCGCATTCACCCAGGAACCCGCAGTTCTGGTGGTATCGGATGCATTTTTTGGCCCCCAGGAATCGCCGCGCAACCGCGATGAACTGATCGCACTGCTGCGCGAAAACCCTGACCGGTTTCAGGGCCGCATCGGCACTTATGACGTGCGCCGTTCCGGGTTTGGCTATCTGATGGCCACCCAGGACAGTCGCAACAGCGAAGCATTTTGGCGCCTGATGGAGGTGATGGGCCGGTTGGACGCCCAATTATACTGTTGTTCCGGCGAAATGATCCGTGATGTCGCCAGCGGCAAACTGGCGTTGGCCTATAATGTTCTGGGCAGTTATGCGGCCTCGCAACTGACCACCACAAAGGGGTTTCGCATTATCGAAATGAACGACTATGTGAACGTTATGTTGCGCACGGTCCTTATTCCGGTGAACGCCGAAAACCGCCCACACGCATTGGCAATGGTGGAATTCCTTTCGGGTCTGAAAAACCGCCCCGACCTGGTGGCCGCATCTGGCCTGCCCGCCATCGACACATCCGTCTTTCAGGCCAACACCGCGCTGCGTCCAATCCGGTTTGGACCTGGGCTGTTGGTGTTTCTGGACCAGTTGAAACGGCAAAAGTTTCTGCAGAACTGGGAAAGCAGCCTGTTTCAGGAATAGCGCGCCCCGACTTGGCCCTTGGCAACCGTCAGCACCGGGCGTATATGCCCGGTCTGAACATCCAGGAGCCGCGTCAATGCAAGGCAGTGCCAACCTTAACCTTATGATCAAAGCCGCGCGCGTCGCTGGCCGGTCACTGCAAAAAGATTTCCGCGAGGTCGAAAACCTTCAGGTGTCAATGAAGGGTGCCGGCGATTTCGTCTCCAAGGCCGATCTCGCCGCCGAGGAAATTCTGCGCGATCAACTGATGGGGGCCCGCCCGAACTATGGGTGGTGTGCCGAAGAAAGCGAAGCCGTAGAAGGCAAGGACCCAACCCGCCGCTGGATTGTCGACCCGCTGGACGGCACAACAAACTTTTTGCACGGGCTGCCGCATTGGGCGATCTCTATCGCACTGGAATTCAAGGGCGAAATCGTTTCTGCGGTGATTTACGACCCGTCCAAGGACGAAATGTTCATTGCCGAAAAGGGCCAGGGTGCCTGGATGAACGAGGGCCGCCTGCGCGTCTCGTCGCGCAGCCGCATGATCGAGGCGCTGTTTTCGACCGGTCTGCCGTTTGGTGGTCGCGCCGATCTGCCTGAAACGCTGCAAGATCTGGCCCGCATCATGCCGACCTGTTCCGGCGTACGCCGTTTCGGGGCGGCAGCGCTGGATTTGGCCTATGTGGCAGCCGGTCGTTACGACGGGTACTGGGAACGCAGCCTGAACGCATGGGACATCGCCGCTGGTGTTTTGATCGTCAGAGAGGCTGGCGGTCTGGTTGAACCGATCACACGTGGCAGCGATCTTCTGGCCGATGGCGAGCTGATTTGCGCAAACGGACCGATCTTTGATCAGTTCGCCAAGGTCATCCGGCAAACCTGACTAGCGGTCCGATGGGTGATTGACCCCATCATCCCAGGGCACATCCTTGATGTCAGCCGGGTTCACGCCCGCCAGCGCGCCTGCGTTCACCCCATATTCGTTCGGGTTGGAACGCCTTTGATGGTGGGTGTATGTGCCGCATGTGCTGCAAAAGTAGTGTTTGGCGGTATTTGTCCCCCATTGATACAGGGTCAGCGCCGCTGCACCTTTCACAATTCGAACACCATCCAGGGGTGCAGTCACCGCTATCGCCCCCCGACGGCGACAAAACGAACAATCGCACCGTCGCGCCGTGTTCAGCCCATCGCTCAGATCCACCGCCAGTTCGACGGCCCCGCAATGACAGGTCAGACGATGGCTCAATTGCGTTTCACCACTTTGGGGATGCGGGTTTTGGTCAGCACGTATTTGGCTTCGGGGTGGGGCGGCTGGCCATGATTGCGTGACCAGAACCCTATCCCGCCCAATCGCAGCCAGACCGGGATCACCAACAAAAAGCCCAGCACAAACCCGCCAGCATGGGCCCAGTACGCAACCCCGCCCCCGGTGATGTCGGTGCCATAACCATTGACCACCTGGAATGCGAACCACAGACCAAGCATCAGCCAGGCGGGCACGGAAAACACTTTGAAAAAGATGATCAGGATCAACAGGATATCGATCCGCGCCTTGGGAAACAGCAATAGATAGCCGCCCATGACACCGGCGATTGCGCCAGATGCCCCGACTGTCGGCACAGCCGATCCGGGGTCAGCCGCCCAATGCGCCAGATCAGCACCCAATCCGCTGGCCAGATAAAACAGTGCGAATGCTGCATGGCCCAGCATGTCTTCTAGATTGTCACCGAAAATCCATAAAAACAACATGTTACCGGCCAGATGCATCCAGCCAGCGTGCAAAAACAACGACGTCACCAATGTGTATAAATCCTGACCGCTGGATATCTCTTGCGGCACCATTGCCCAGTTCGCAAAAACACTGGCCAGCGCCGCCTGGTTTGTGGCGAACGGATAATAGGACAGGAACACCGCGATATTTATCGCGATCAGCGCATAGGTCACATACGGCGTTCTGGACGAAGGATTGTGATCGCGAATTGGAAACATGCCCGGAAAGCTATCTGGCAGGGTGCCCACGTCAAGGGGCAACCGACCCGATCTGATCGCCGTGACATTTTTGGGCGCTCCATCCTATTGCGCATCTGGATCAAAACGTTATGACGTTGCGCACCGTCCGGGTCTGCAAAGGGTCTTGGGCGGCGTCGGTTGCGGGCGTGATGGAATGGTAGACATATCGGACTTAAAATCCGAAGGGCGCAAGCCCGTGTGGGTTCGACTCCCACCGCCCGCACCACGGATTTTGTCCCATTTCCGGCAATGCGAACCTGTAATGCCCTAGGCCGGCCTTTCATTGGATGCAATTTGATTTCAGTTGGGCCGAGCCTGCTATATCCAGGGGGATCAACGCCATGCGCGTCAGGATTTGCGCAAGAATAGATATCCGCGCATGTCCAGTTCTGTCGTCCAGTCAGCGGCGCTTGCGGCAAACACATCCCTGAACCCCGGCAGGTTGGACCGCTCGTCTGCGATAAGAACCCAACCGCCGTCGGCAACATGACAGATCAGCCGTTCCAGCACCGCAAGCCGTTCTGTTTTGGACAACATATGTAACGTGCGGTCGATAAGTATGACCTCGAACTCACCGGGCGGAACATATGTGACGATGTCCGCGACAATGCCCTGGATTTGCAGGTTCTCTGCCCTGGCGGCGTTGATAAGATCACGCACCCCGTTCGCCGACAGATCGACACCGACAACGCTGTGCCCCAGGGCTGCAATAAACAATGCGTCCCGCCCCTGACCGCAGCCCACATCCAGAACCCGGACAGGGCCACCGCCAAGTTGGTCGAAAAAGTCGCGGAAAACCTGGGTTGGCTGCCCCAATGCTTGCGGGGTTGATCCATATAATTTGTCATAGTCGTAAGTCATGGCCTGATCCTGATCGCACCAGCAGATGATCGCCAAGAAATCCGCCCCGGACCACGGTTTTGTCGCCAGTCACTGCGCTGTGGATATCCCTATTGGCGTTGCAGTTTCACAGGTTCCGTGCGCGCCAATCGCAGCAAATGCGCCATATAGGGTTTGGTGGTGTCATCGCTGCGCGTGGCTGCAAACAGCCGACGGGTCAGCCCCTGTTCAGTTACTGGCAATGTCACGTAATCGGCACTGTATTTGACCTCGCGCACGACCCAATCGGGCAGAACTGCGACCCCCCGGTTGGACGCCACCAGCAGCAGGATCACCGCCGTCAGTTCGACCTGGCGTACGGATTTCGGCTCGACCTTGGCCGGTGTCAGTAGCTGGCTGAAAATATCCAGCCGTGATCGTTCAACCGGATAGGTAATCAGCGTTTCGCCGCGAAAATCCTCGGCAACGACGAAATCCTTTTGCGCCAGCGGATGCTGTGACGCCGCCACAAAAACCGGTGCATAATCGAACAACGGCGAAAATTCGATACCTGGCAGGGTTTCAGGGTCTGATGACACCACCAGATCAACCTCTTCTTTTTGCAACGCCGGCAGCGCGTCAAAGGCCAGCCCCGGTCGGATATCAACATCCACATCGGGCCAGGCTTTGCGAAATTCCTCGAGCACCGGGAACAGCCATTCAAAACACGCGTGGCATTCTATGGCGATGTGCAGGCGCCCGGATTTGCCCGCCTGCAGGCCTAAAAAATCCGCTTCCAATGCTTCCAGCTCTGGCAGAATCTTGTCCGCCAGCCGCAACAATTTCATCCCTGCCGCCGACAGTTTCAGCGGTTTGGTGCGGCGCGCGAACAGCTCGACCCCGACCTGATCCTCTAAGCCTTTGACTTGATGGGATAAAGCCGACTGCGTGATATTCAGAACATCGGCCGCCCGGCCCAATCCGCCGGTTTCATGGATCGCCTTGATCGTACGTAAATGGCGAAATTCGATATGCATGATGAACTTGACCACATGATCTTAATGAGAATTATGAATTTGTCTCACAATGCATCTCGTGAAACAAGGGCGCAACCAAAAAGGATTTTTGTCATGTCTGCGCCCAATGTGTCATTCGAATTTTTTCCACCCAAATCGCTGGAAGGCTCGTTTGGACTGTGGGAAACCGTCAAGACGCTGGCACCGCTGGACCCGACATTCGTGTCGGTGACATATGGCGCTGGCGGCACTACACGGCAGTTGACCCACGAAGCCGTCACCACGATCGGCAAGAACTATGGTCTGAATGTTTCTGCCCACCTGACATGCGTTGATGCCACCCGCGCGGACACATTGGCCATTGCAAGCGCTTACGCGGATGCCGGGGTCACGGACCTTGTGGCTCTGCGCGGTGACGCCCCCAAAGGACAGGATAAATTCACGCCCCACCCCGACGGGTTCACGGATGCCTGCGAATTGATTTCTGCACTGGCCGATACCGGTAAATTCAACATCCGTGTGGGTGCCTATCCTGACAGACATCCTGAATCCGGCGACGCTCAGGCCGATGTCGACTGGCTGAAACGCAAAATCGATGCGGGCGCCAATTCTGCAATCACGCAGTTCTTTTTTGAGGCCGAAACGTTTTTTCGCTTTCGCGATCGGTGTGACAAGGCGGGGATCACCGCTAAAATCATTCCCGGCATTCTGCCAATCGAAAAATGGACGGGCGTCAAAAATTTCGCGGCGCGCTGTGGCACCACCCCACCGGCGTGGCTGGAAGAGGCGTTTACCGTGGCAATACGCGACGACCGGCACGATCTGCTGGCAACAGCTGTTTGTACGGAACTGTGTTCAGATCTGATCGACGGCGGCGTTGGCGATTTGCATTTTTACACCCTGAACAAACCACATCTGACCCGTGATGTTGCCCACGCGCTTGGGGTTGTGCCGCGCGCGAACTTGGAAAAAGTTGCCTGAACCGTCATTGAGCCTGCGGAACCGCTGAACTAGTCTCGGCCAAACAATCGGAGTTTTGCCTTGACCCAATTCACGGCCACATCACCCGAACAATTGCTTGGCCTTGACCAAATGCGGGCGATGTCGGGCCTGGAATTTCTGCAAGGCATCCTGGACGGTAAAATTTCTGGCGCACCGATGGCGACTGCGATGAACCTGATCCTTGAAACCATTGCCCCGGGCCGCGTGACATTCCTGGGTACACCTGAATTTCGCCATTCCAATCCGATGCACACCACCCATGGCGGCTGGGCTGGTGCCATGTTGGACAGTGTGCTGGGCTGCACCGTGCTCAGCAACTTGGAAAAAGGGTCCGGCTATACCACATTGGAATACAAGGTGAATATCACCCGCGCCATTCCCATGGGCCTGCAAATGCGCGCAATCGGCACATCCCAACACGCAGGACGCAGCACCGGTGTGGCCAATGGTGAAATTCGCGGTGTCGCAGATGGGCGGCTTTACGCAACCGGGTCCACAACCTGCATTATCTTGTAATTTTATAGTTCTGCGGAACGGATGGGTGGATCGACTCTGACCGGTCCTGGCCAACGATACGTTTCCCGCGATCCCAGAACATTTTGCCCCAGCCCCGGAACGCACCCATGGACGGTGCGTCGGGATCCTGTGGAAACCGATCCACCCAGCCCTCTGGCAGCTGCACCCCGCATTTTTCGATATTTTCAAACATCCACACCAGCGGGATATTGGCCAGCGGGCGTGCGGCCTCGAAACCGCTCAGTTGGCCGCCGATATCGCCATGGGTGCCGCGAAACCACACCTGTTGCACATCACCGGTCCATCCTTGGGGACATGCCCACAGCACCGGCGCATAAGCATCGCGGGTTTCATCCAGGGCCAGGGCATGAAAACCATGTTTGATCGAATTGCCCAGTTCGTGGTTATGAAATGCGTGCTGCACTTTGGACATCCGCCACACCAATGGCAGACGCAGGCCCAGCGCCTTGACCGTATCCCAAACACCGACCATTTCGATCGAAACGTCGTCATGACACATATTTTGGGCAAAAACCTGGGCCGCAAAGCTGTCCGGGCTGTATTGGTAGTGGCGATAAATCTGCCGGATGTTTCGCACATTTGCATTTTCGGCTTTCAACAGACCGACCCGGTCAATGACCCCGGCAAGCGATCGTACCGCATAGGCGCCACGGGAATATCCGATCAGAAATATCCGGTCCCCTGCGTGGTAACGCGACGCGATATAGCCGTAAGCCCGCCGGATTTGCCGGTTGATGCCGCGACCCTCGATCACATCCAGCGCGTCGCGCCAGCGTGTCCATTGCACCCCGGCTTCGTAGCGGATCGACAAATGTGCGGACGGCGCACGTTCGCATAACAGTTTGTAGGTCAGGCCCGCATTGGTTTCCTGCCCTGGCTCCAGACTGGACATTGTGCCGTCAATGATCAGAAAATGGTCAACCGGCCCGCGCGCCCTTGGCGACACGGTGGTGCTGACAGATGGCCCAAGCCGCAGCCAGGCCCGTATGCGATCACTCAGCCGCGCCATTGCCCTTGTTCAGTTGCGCCCACACTTTGTTGGGGGTGAATGGCATATCAACTTGTCGCACGCCATTGTCCCAAACCGCGTCCAACACGGCATTGGCAACAGCCGCCAGCGCCCCGACTGTTCCCGCCTCGCCACAGCCTTTCATGCCCATGATATTGGCCGTTGATGGCACTGGTTCAGTTGTAAATTTCATCCAAGGCACATCGCGCGCGCGCGGCATCCCATAATCCATGAACGTTGCTGTCAAAAGTTGCCCGTCCTCGTCATAGACAACGCGTTCACTGATCGCCTGGCCAATGCCCTGGACGACCCCGCCATGTACCTGACCTTCGGCCAGCATCGGATTGATAAGATTACCAAAATCGTCTATGACCGCGTATTTTACAACCTGCACATGGCCGGTCTCAGGGTCAATTTCGACCTCGCAAAAATGGGCGCCGTTGGGAAAGGATCGTCCGGACAAACGTGCACGTTCGTGGAATTTCAACAAATCCTCGCGCCCCCTGGCCCGCGCCATTTCGGCCACTTCCAGCACTGTCGGCGTCATATTGGACCCCTCGGCGCGAAAGGTTTCGTCGTCAAAGCTGATCGCATCCGCGGCCACCCCGATTTCGTCGGCCAAAAAATCTGTGAATGCCGCGCGTAACACCGCCCATGTGGCCAGTGTGGCCGTGTTTTGCGTGGTCGCACTGCGCGAACCACCGGTGCCACCACCCTTTTCGATTTTGTCGCTGTCGCCCTGGATCACAAATATCCGGTCCGCCGGAATTCCGGTGTGGTCTGCCAGAAACTGCGCGAATACTGTTTCATGCCCCTGCCCGTTTGACTGGGTCCCGACATAAAGGAACACAGTACCGTCGTCGTTGAATTCAATCGTGGCACCCTCGGATGCGTTCCCCAAAATGGATTCGATGTAAAAGCCCAGGCCCAGCCCGCGCAATTTGCCATTCTCTGCCGATTGCGCGCGTCGCGCTGCAAACCCGGCCACGTCAGCCTCTTGGATGCCACGGGTCAGGACCCGGTCAAAATCCCCCACATCATAGGTTTCGCCCGTGGCCGAACGATATGGAAACGCTGAGACCGGGATGAAATTCCGGCGCCGCAATTCCCACGCATCAACACCCAGTTGGCGCGCGGCATAATCCATCATCCGTTCAAGCACATAGATCGCCTCGGGCCGCCCGGCACCGCGATAGGCATCCACAGGTGTGGTATTGGTGTAGATGCCCGTGACCGTATGCCAGGTGGTCTGAATATCATACGGACCCGCCAGAACCTTGGCGAACAGCTCGGTCTGGATGAACTGCGCAAATTGCGAATTATACGCACCGATGTTGCAAACCGAATGCACCCTGTACGCGGTAATCCGCAAATCCGCGTCAAACGCCAGTTCGCATGTCGACACCAGGTCGCGCCCGGCATTGTCGCTGAGCATTGCCTCGGTGCGTTCTGACATCCAGCGCACCGGTCGCCCCAGACGTCTTGCCGCCTCTGGCACCGGTACATATTCGGGGTAAAACATGCCCTTCATCCCGAACCCGCCCCCCACATCGGGGTTGGTCACGCGCACCTGTGATTGATCAACCTGCATCGCCCTGGCCAGCCGCTTTTTCGGATCCCAAACACCCTGACCGTTGAAGCACAGATGAAACCGCCCGTCTTCCATTTCGGCGTAACAGCCGCGCGGTTCCATCGAATTGCAGATGATGCGGTTATCCACGACATCCATCTTGATATGGTGCGCAGCAGCCTGAAACGCAGCCTCGGTCGCGACCTTGTCACCCATGCCCCAATCCAGCGCCACATTGTCGGGCGCATCGCTGTGCAATGGCGTTCCCCCGGGCTTCAGATCGACATGCGCGGGCAGGCTTTCATATTCGAATTCAATAAGTTCTGCGGCGTCCTTTGCCTGGTCCAGCGTATCTGCAACAATACAGGCGACAGCCTCGCCGACATAGCGCACATAGCCGTCAGCCAGCGCCGGCCGCAGCGTGTCATCGACGTCATTGCCGTCCAGATCCTCGACGGACTCTGCGGCGATGTAGGGGAAAATTCCCGCGTCTTTCAGGTCATCAAACGTCAGGATCAAATGCACGCCCGGTGCCGCGCGCGCATCATCCAGACCCAGCGCGGTAATTCTGGCAAATGCCACCGACGACCGGAAAAAATAGGCGTGCAACGCATCCGCAGGCGCAATGTCGTCCACATAGCGCCCGGTCCCGGTCAGAAACCGCACATCCTCAACCCGTCTTATCGGTTGGCTCTTTCCGAAACTTTCCATTGCGGCCTCTTAAATCGGGTTTCAATCGGCACATTAACTGGCGTTACGCCAGTGTCCAGCACTTGCCCGCGATTGCCCACCACCTTTCCTTCACGGTGTCGGGACTAAACGCCGAAATCCGGGCTTTTCCCCAAAACAGCACATAAATACCACCGCCTGCCCGTCGCAGGTCTTTCCCTTGGCGCACCCATTCGCTAGATGATCCGCACAGCGATAGACATGCAGGATTGCACAGATGGCCATGGACAAGAAATTTGACGCCCAACATGCCGAAAAACGACTGTATCAGGCTTGGGACGACGCCGGCGCATTTCAGGCCGGGGCCAATGCCAGACCGGGTGCTGACACGTTCACAATCATGCTGCCGCCGCCCAATGTGACCGGCTCGCTGCATATTGGCCATGCGTTCAATCACACATTGCAGGATATCCTGGTCCGCTGGCATCGCATGCGCGGGTTCGACACGCTCTGGCAGCCCGGACAGGACCACGCAGGCATCGCCACCCAGTTGCAGGTCGAAAAAATGCTGGCCGAGACACAGCAGGAAACCCGTGCCGAAATGGGTCGTGAAAAATTCAACGAACATATGTGGGCCTGGAAAAAGAAATACGGCAGCAACATTATCGCCCAGCTGAAACGATCCGGCGCGTCGTGCGACTGGTCGCGCAACGCTTTCACCATGTCGGGCGCCCCAAACGCACCCGCCGGTGAAGATGGCAATTTCCACGACGCGGTGCTGAAAGTCTTTGTCGATCTCTACAACAAGGGCCTGATCTATCGCGGCAAGCGGCTGGTCAACTGGGATCCGCATTTTGAAACCGCGATTTCAGACCTAGAGGTCGAAAATATCGAGGTTGACGGCCACATGTGGCACTTCAAATACCCTCTCGCGGATGGGGCCACCTATGAATATGTCGAAAAGGACGCGGACGGGAAAGAAGTCCTGCGCGAGGTCCGTGATTATATTTCCATCGCCACCACACGGCCCGAAACCATGCTGGGTGATGGCGCGGTTGCGGTGCACCCCAAGGACGCGCGCTATGCCCCCATCGTCGGCCAGTTCTGTGAAATCCCGGTTGGCCCCAAGGAACATCGCCGTCTGATCCCGATCATCACCGATGATTATCCCGATCCTGATTTCGGATCAGGTGCGGTGAAAATTACTGGTGCCCATGACGAAAACGATTATGGCGTGGCCAAGCGCGGCGATATCCCCATGTACCGACTGATGGACACCCGCGCACAGATGCGCGACGATGGTGCCCCTTACGCCGAAGAAGCCGCCAAAGCGCGGGAATTTGCCAAGGGGGCCGCCTTTACCGAGGCCGAGATTGAGGCCATCAACCTGGTCCCTGACGCCTATCGCGGCATGGACCGGTTTGAGGCGCGAAAGGCCGTGATCGCCGACATCGACGCCGAAGGTCTGATGATCGAGGTTGAAGACAAGAAAATCATGCAGCCGTTCTGCGACCGGTCCAAGGTCGTCATGGAACCGATGCTGACCGATCAGTGGTATGTCGACGCCGCCAAACTGGCAGGCACTGCTCTGAAAGCGGTCGACGATGGTCGCGTCAAAATCATCCCGGAGTCGGGCGACAAAGTGTACCGCCACTGGATGGAAAACATCGAACCCTGGTGCATATCGCGCCAGCTTTGGTGGGGGCACCAGATACCGGTTTGGTATGGGCTGGATCTTGGCAGCGACGGCAGCTTCAGAAATGGCCCGGATCTGGACGAAGTTCAATTGATGGGCCTGCTAAGCGAAGGCGGCATGTTGCATGCTGGGCAAGTCATGCATTGTGCTGCGAATCTAGAGGATGTGAAGGCTGCATTCCGCGCTGAAATATTGGATATCCCGCAGCCTCTAAGCCATGCGGCAATCGTAGAGGTGGTCACCAAACAGGACGCCATAGAAAGATTCGCGGAAACCCTTGGTGAATACGCTGTGGATCAGGACGCAACAAAACTGGTCTACCCGGTGTGGCGTGACCCCGACGTGCTCGACACATGGTTCTCGTCCGGCCTGTGGCCGATTGGCACGCTCGGCTGGCCAGACTGGACCCCGGAAACTGAAAAATACTTCCCAACGTCCACACTGGTAACCGGGCAGGACATTCTGTTCTTCTGGGTCGCGCGGATGATGATGATGCAGCTGGAAGTCGTCGGCAAGGTTCCGTTTGATACCGTCTATCTGCACACGCTGGTCAGGGACGAAAAGGGCGTGAAAATGTCCAAGACGCTTGGCAACGTCATCGACCCGCTGGACCTGTTTGATGAATACGGTGCCGACGCGGTGCGCTTCACCATGACAGCCATGGCCGGGATCGGTGCCAGCCTGAAACTGTCCACGGACCGGATCGTCGGTTATCGCAATTTTGGCACCAAGCTGTGGAATGCCGCGCGGTTCGCCGAAATGAACGGTGTGTTCGAGGCAAAATCAGGTGATGCAACGCCGCCGCTGGCCGCTGAGACGTTGAATAAATGGATTATCGGCGAAACCGCCAAAGTGCTGGCCGAGGTCGATACCGCCCTGGCCGCGTATCGGTTCAACGACGCCGCAAATGCGCTTTATGCTTTTGTCTGGGGCAAATTTTGTGACTGGTATGTCGAATTCTCTAAACCCTTGTTTTTTGGGGATGATCAGGATGTCATCGACGAAACCCGCGCCACAATGGGCTGGGTTCTGGATCAGTGTCTGATCATGCTGCACCCGATCATGCCGTTTATCACCGAAGAACTGTGGAACAATACCGGCACACGTGAAAAACTGCTGATCACCACCGACTGGCCCATCTATCAGGCTGCTGATCTGGTTGACAAAAATGCCGATGACGAAATGAACTGGGTGATCGCACTGATCGATGAAATCCGTTCCGTGCGCGCCCAAATGCACGTGCCGGCCGGGGCCAAGGTACCGATGCTGCAAATCGATCTGGACGCCGCCGGCCAACGGGCCTGGGACAACAACGCCGCCCTGATCATGCGCCTTGCCCGTGTCGACAGTCTCAGCGTTGCCGACCAGATGCCCAAAGGTGCCGTCACTATCGCCGCCGAGGGTGGTCTGTTCGCCCTGCCCCTGGCCGATATCATTGACATCGCAGAGGAAAAAGCCCGTCTGGAAAAGACTATCGGCAAGATAGAAAAGGACCTTGGTGGTTTGCGCGGGCGGGTCAATAACCCGAAATTCGTCGCCAGCGCACCAGCAGAAGTGGTTGCCGAAACCCGCGAACAAATCGGCGTCAAAGAACAGGAACTGGACAAATTGAACAGCGCGCTGGACCGGCTGGCGGACCTGGCGTAGCGCCGTGATCGCACGCCACCTGATGGCTTGCCAGCATCGCGAAATTCCGGTTTGATCCCACAATAACCATTGCAAAACAGGGGACCATCCATGGAAATGCCAATGATCGGGTTGGGGACCTGGCAAATGCGCGGGTCAGAGGCTGCAACATCCGTCGCGCACGCGATCGACATCGGATATCGCCACGTCGACACTGCCCAGATGTACGAAAACGAAGCCGAGGTAGGCACTGGCATCCGGGCCGCCTCGGTGCCGCGCGACCAGATTTTTGTCACCACAAAAATTCATCAGGACCGTTTCGGCGAAGGTTCCGCATTGGACAGCGCACAGGCCAGCATCGACCGCATCGGCGTCGGTCCGGTCGATCTTATACTTTGCCACTGGCCACCAAAAGATGTGGAAACAGAACAGGTTATGGGTGATTTGCTTGCCATCAGGGATGCAGGTCTGACGCGTCACATCGGCATTTCAAATTTCAATGTGCCACAAACGAAACGGGCCGCCGCAGTTGGACCTGTGCTGACCAATCAGGTAGAATTCCATCCGCTGATCGACCAGTCCCGCCTGCTGCAAACCGCACGTGATTGTGGCATGACACTGACCGCCTACGCGCCGATCATGCGCGGCAAGGCGCTGTCAATTCCTACCGTGCGCGACATCGCCGCTGAAACCGCTCGCAGCCCCGCCGCCGTCGTTTTACGATGGATTATCCAGCAAGGGGTGATTGCGCTTTGCAAATCCAGCAATCCCGACCGGCTGGCGGGAAATCTCGAGGCGAATGATTTCACCTTAACCGATGACCAGATGGCACGGATAACCGCGTTGACGGCTGCCAATCAACGCGACGTGGTGATGCCTGACTGGGCACCCGATTGGGACGCCTGACCATGCCGGGGCCGCGTTACACCAAAATTGCGGAACAGTTACCGTCGACGATCCCATTTGTCGGCCCCGAAACCCAGGAACGTGCCCAGGGCAAACCGTTCGTCGCCCGCATTGGTGCCAATGAAAATGTCTTTGGTCCGTCACCCAAGGCCATCGCGGCAATGCAGGCATGTGCCAAGGACATCTGGCAATACCCCGATCCGGAAAACCACGACCTGCGCCACGCCCTGGCCCGCCATCATCGCCTTGATGCCACAAATATCATTGTCGGCGAAGGGATCGACACATTGCTGGGCGATCTGGTGCGTCTGCTGGTCGGCCCGGGTGACAAGGTCATCACCTCGCGCGGTGCCTATCCGACCTTCAACTACCACGTTGCCGGGTTTGGCGGTGATTTGATCCAGGTCCCGTATGTGCAGGACAAAGAAGACCCCGACAGCCTGCTGTCCAAGGCCCAGGCGGTTGATGCAAAACTGATCTATCTGGCCAATCCTGACAATCCGATGGGGACATGGCATGAGGCCGACAAAATCCAGCGCATGATCGACGCGGTGCCACCGGGATGCGTGCTGTTGCTGGACGAGGCCTATATCGAATTCGCCCCGGATGGGACATCGCCGCCATTTGACACAGACAATACGCGACTGATCCGCATGCGCACTTTTTCCAAGGCTTACGGGATGGCGGGTGCCAGGGTTGGCTATGCGATCGGCCATCGTGATCTGATCAGCGCCTTTAACAAGATCCGCAATCATTTCGGCATGAGCCGCAGTTCGCAGATTGGTGCCCTGGCGGCGCTAGAAGATCAGGACTATCTTGCCCAGACCTGCGAAAAAGTCGCGGCTGCGCGGGCGCGGATCGTGAAAATTGCCCGCGATAACGGTCTGGGTTGCCTGCCCTCGGCCACTAATTTTGTCACCATAGATTGCGGCCAGGACGGTGATTTTGCCCGCGCGGTTTTGGCAGCGTTGATCGAACAGGGTATTTTTATGCGGATGCCGTTTGTCGCCCCACAGGACCGGTGCATACGCGCGTCTGCGGGTCGCACCGCCGACCTTGACGCATTCGCCGCCGCACTGCCAGTCGCGTTGGCCAAGGCCCGCGCAAATTTCTGACGGGACTGGCCAATTGATTTTTTCGGCCTAAAGTTAGCACACCAACCCAGGTCTGGATTCGACTGCTATGAGAAACGACAACACACGTCCGCCGCTGCCCGGCGCAGGATATGTCGAGGATTTTACCACGCCATTTCTGGTGGTTACCGGCGTTTTGACGTTTTTCATTTTATGTACGATTTGGGCCGTGGCTGGTTGGCCAATGGCCGTGCTGACCGCTTTTGCAGTCGATCGTTTGTTATGTAAATTGTGCAGGTAACGCTGGTTTTTACCTAAATGCGCGCCAGAACCGTACTGGCGGCAATCAATCCGTCACGCCCGTGCGGAATGCCCAAGGATTTCATCCCCGCATCAATCGCGCCAACAACCCCAAGCACCATATGCGCATTCACATGCCCCATATGGCCAATTCTGAAATGGCCATGCCAGGCTGGATCACCGGCTGGCGCCATGCCCAGCCCGATGCCCAGGGTGACCCCTGCATGATCGGCCACCCAATCGCGCAACGCAGTGCCCTGCGGGGCACCGATTGACACCGCCGTGACCGCATGGCTACGCAGTGCCGGGTCGGCGATATTCAGTGACATGGCACCGGCCTGACCCCAGGCCTCGATCGCGGCCCAATAGGCACTGGCCAATTTTTCGTGGCGGGCCCAGACTTGGGGAAGGCCCTCCTCCAGGATCATGTCAAGCGCCTCGCGCAGTCCAAATATGTGATGGGTCGGGGCGGTTCCGCCAAAGCGTTCCGAATTATTCTCAGGTGTGGCACGCGGGCGCCAATCCCAATATGCGCTGGTGCGCGTCGCAGCATTGCGTAGGTCATTCGCCTTATCGTTAAAAAAGACGAAACCAATCCCCGGCGGGGTCATCAGACCCTTCTGGCAGGCGGCCACCATCAGGTCGACGCCCCATTCATCCATTCTGAAAACATCGCACCCGAACGACGCAATGCAATCCACCATCAGCAAGGCCGGATGACCCGCCGCGTCAATCACCCGCCGCACCGCCGGTATGTCATTGCGCACACTTGTGCCGGTATCCACATGCACCGCCAGCACAGCTTTGATCCGGTGGTCTTTATCTTCTGCCAGAACCTGTGCCAGCTTTTCCATATCGATCGTATTTTTATTACCAAAATCAATAACCTGGCAGTCAATATTCATGCTGCCTGCCATGCCTGCCCAACCCTGGGCGAACGGCCCGGTCGCAAGCACAAGCGCCTTGTCATCCGGGTTCAAAACATTTGAAAGTGCGGCTTCCCAAACTCCGTGGCCATTGGCAATGTAAATGGCGACGTGGTGTTTTGTTCCCGCCAGTTTACACAAATCTGCTGCAACGGATGCCCCCACATCGTTCAGGGCACCGCTATAAATATTGGGCGCTGCACGATGCATTGCGCGTAAAACGCGGTCGGGCACGACTGACGGTCCGGGAATGGCAAGATACGCGCGGCCAGATGACATCGTCATGAAATTGATCCCTTATTCAGCCACAATGCGTAATGTGCACATACGATCAGGTCAATCGTTCGCCGACTTGCCGCTGACGCGTTTTGCGGCTACACCGCTGGCGTTGCAATGGTGCATCTTGCAAGCCCTGAAAGGCCCCTTATGTTTGGACAGCTTTTCTCGCGAATTAAGGATGCGGAGAGATCATTGGAAACCACAATCGGCAGCGAAATATCGTCACCGCAGGCCAGACGGCGTGCGCGATGGCATCTGTTATTCGTCGATCATGGCATTTTGCGTGGTTTCTGGACCAACCTGCATGAAATCGCGCCGGGCGTGTGGCGTTCGAACCAGCCAGACGGCAAGCGTATCGCGGCGTATAAGAATATGGGTATGCGCGCCGTTGTGAATCTGCGCGGCACCCGTCGGCGCAGCAACTATCTGTTTGAACAGGAGGCCTGCGCCGCACACGGTATAACATTGGTCAGCCACGCTCTGTCTGCCCGGTCACTGGTCAAGCGTGAAGTATTGCTGGCTTTGCTGGACACGTTTGAAACGATTGAGCGCCCCTTTGTCATGCACTGTAAATCAGGGGCTGACCGCGCCGGATTGGCGGCGGCGCTTTATCTGTTGCACATGACATCTGCCACACCGGCACAGGCACGTCAGCAACTGAGCATTCGCTATTTGCATATCAGGACATCCAAAACCGGTATTCTTGATCATATGCTGGACGCCTTTCAGGCCGATCATGAACGCAGCCCGATCGCGATCAAAGACTGGTTGGCGAACAAATATGACCGCGACGCGCTGACGCAAAGCTTTGCCAACGCCAAACGTGGCCAGGGGCCGACAGCGTGATTTCCGGGAACCACGACGGCGCAACACTGGCCCGATGGCTGTGGCATGGCTATCTGCGTCGCCATCTGTGGCTGGTGCTTGCCGCTACATTCTTGATGGCAATCGAAGGCGGTATGTTGGGTGCGCTCAGCTTTATGGTGCGACCGATGTTTGACGAAGTCTTTGTGGGCGGCAATCGGGATGCGGTATTTTGGGTCGCAGGCATCGTTTTTGTGTTGTTCCTGTTTCGCGCAGGTGCCGGATTTGGACAGCGTGTCCTGATGTCTGTCGTCAGCCAGAAAACAGCCGCCGCATTGCAGCGCGGGCTTGTCGGTCACATGCTGGGACTGGACAGTGGCTTTTTCAAAACCAATTCACCCGGCCTGTTGATTGAACGCGTGCGCGGCGACACCACGGCCGCAAGCAGGATCTGGGGCGAAATTTTTTCGACACTGGGCCGCGATGCGGTGGCATTGCTCAGTTTGCTTGCAGTTGCCGTATCCATCGACTGGGTGGCGACACTGGTGGCACTGGCGGGTGCACCTCTTTTGGTTTTGCCCGTGGTCTTGCTCCAGCGGGTTGTGCGTCGCAAATCGCGCGAGGCCCGCAACGCCGCCGCCGGAATCGCGACGCGGCTGGACGAAATGTTTCACGGGATCGACACGATCAAATTGAATGCGACCGAAGACCGTGAAACCACCCGGTTTCACACGGAAACCGGCAATTTCGTAAATGCTGAAATTAAGTCTCTTGCCGCTCGGGCCGGGATATTGGGCGCAGTGGATATCGTTGCCGGGATCGGGTTTTTCGGCGTTTTGGCCTATGGCGGTCTGCAAATTATCGACGATCAGAAAACGGTCGGCGAATTCATGTCGTTCTTTACAGCGATGGCGCTGGTCTTTGAACCCCTGCGTCGTCTTGGTAATATTTCCGGTGCCTGGCAGGTGGCGTTGACCAGTATGGAACGGCTTTATGCCGTGTTTGAGGTTTCGCCGACAATCGTGTCGCCCGGGGTGCCCAAATCGCTGTCAGCGCAACCGGCACAGGCCGACATCGTTTTTGAAAATGTCAGCCTTTCCTACGGGGACAAGCCGGTTCTGCGGCAGGCCAGTTTTGTGGCCAAGGCCGGCAAAACCACAGCGTTGGTCGGGGCGTCCGGCGCCGGCAAAAGCACCGTATTCAACGTTCTTACACGCCTGATAGAGCCGCAGTCAGGCCATGTCAGCATCGGCGGAACAGCAATTGCCGATCTGGATCTTGTTGCGCTGCGTGCATTGTTTTCCGTTGTGACCCAGGACACACAACTGTTCGACGAAACTGTGCGCGACAATGTCTTGCTGGGGCGCAATGCCAGTCACGAAGAATTGGAAGCGGTGCTGAAAGCCGCGCATGTCGCCGATTTTCTGCCCAACCTGGCGCGCGGTGTGGATACGCCTGCCGGGCCACGCGGGTCGGCACTGTCTGGCGGACAGCGGCAACGCATTGCCATTGCACGCGCGTTATTCCGCGACACGCCGATCCTTTTACTGGACGAGGCAACTTCGGCGCTGGATGCAAAGTCAGAGGCACAAGTGCAATCCGCGCTTGACCGTCTGGCAGTGGGTCGCACCACGCTGGTCATTGCCCACAGACTGGCGACGATCCGTTCCGCTGATCATATTCTGGTCATGGATCAGGGCCAGGTTGTCGATCAGGGGACGCACCCGGAATTGCTGAAACGCAAAGGCATTTATGCCGATTTGTGCCGTCTGCAATTTCAGCCGGAAGACTAGCGATAATACCTTGCCGCCAGCTGATGCGGATCGCTGCCGCATAAATAACTGATCAGGATCAGAATATTCCTGCCGCCGCGCCGTATCCACCCCTGATCGCGATATCGTCTGGCGCTGGTCATTGCCATAACGGGCAAACGAACCAGTTGACCGCGCAGGGCCCGCGCCATCGCAACATCTTCCATCAATGGAATGTCCTGATAGCCGCCCAAAGTGTCAAACAGCGCCCGCGACACCAGCAATCCCTGATCCCCGTAGGGCAGACCAAGCCCGGACCGGATATTGGCCCACACCGCAACAATCGCCGGTGCAACACCTTTTGCGCGAAACCCAAGTTTCAAAAAGCCCGCCGCAGAATTGGTGGCGATGTGGTCTTGAAAAGCATCCGCCCAGCCATCGCCAAGATGGGTGTCATCATGCAGAAAAAACAGCCAGTCTCCGCCCGCACACCGGGCACCTGCATTCAGCTGAACACCGCGACCGCTTGATGCGGTCACGACCCTGGCGCCGACACGTTCAGCGATTGCGACGGTGTCGTCCGTTGACCCGCCATCTGCCACGATCAGTTCGCGCACCAGACCGGATTCGACCCCTGCCATCAGCGAAACAAGCGTGCCGGGCAATTCATCGGCCGAATTCAGTGTCGGAATTACAATTGACAGTGGCGCGCGCATAAGGACCTTCTTTAGCGACTGTGCAGACCTATATTGACACAGCACAACAAGGACAATGCTTATGACCGGTGAACGGGCAATCGACAGAGACGTCTTCGCGATCACCGGTCCTGATCGTGAAAAGTTCCTGCAAGGTCTTGTCACCAACGATGTCTCGCGGGTGTCACAGCGTCTGGTCTATGCGGCGATCCTGACACCGCAGGGCAAATACCTGGCCGATTTTTTCCTTGTTGGGACAGATCAGACCATATTGCTGGATGTGCACAGTGCCATATCGCAATCGGTGTTGCAGCGTTTGAACATGTACAAGTTGCGCGCCGACGTCGGAATATCGCGCACTGACATGACAGTCTTGCGGGGACTGGGAACACCACCGGATGGTGCATATGCAGATCCACGCCACACCGCGCTGGGTTGGCGACTGTATGGCACGGCGCAGGGCACAGCGCCGGATTGCGATTGGGACGCAATCAGGGTCGCGCATTGCATCCCCGAAACCAATGTCGAACTGATCCCAAATGAAACATTCATACTGGAAGCCGGGTTTGAAAATCTGGCGGGCGTCGATTTCAAAAAGGGTTGCTATGTCGGCCAAGAGGTGACCGCACGGATGAAACACAAAACCGAGCTGCGCAAAGGTCTGGCCAGGGTCACAGTCGATGGAACCGTGCCGGTGGGCACCGATATCACCGCAAACGACAAAAAAGCCGGAACACTGTTCACGCAGGCAAATGGGATGGGCATTGCATATCTGCGATATGATCGTGCCGCGGGCGAAATGCGCGCAGGTGATGCGACCGTATACTTGACTTAAATCCGGGAACGCCAAAAGCTCCTGACATAACGGTGTCAGGGGGGGTATGTCATATATCCGCCATCAACACATTGATGGAGAGAACTTAATATGATCGATACAATGCAAAACCCGTTGGTTTGGGTGGAAATTCCGGTGACGGATATGGAAAGGGCTATTAAATTCTATAACGCTCTTTTTGGCTTTACCCTGACAATTGATAACACCGGTCCCAACCCAGTGGCAATGTTTCCAGACAAGGACGGGATGGGAACCGCAGGGCATCTTTACCCCGGCAAACCGGCGACTGACGGTCAGGGGCCCACGCCGCATCTGGCAGTTCAGGGCACGCTTGAGGACGCCATTGTGCGATGTGAAAAGGCTGGCGGTCAGGTTCGCAGTCCAATCGTGACAATACCGCCGGGACGATTTGCCTATATCCAGGATCTGGATGGCAATTCGATCGGCATGTTCGAAATGGCGACCGCCTGATGCGACGCGCCGACCGCCTGTTTCAGATCGTTCAGTATCTGCGGGGCGGTCGGCTGCTGACTGCGCGCATTCTGGCAGAGCGTTTGGAAGTGTCCGAGCGCACGGTCTATCGCGACATTGCCGATCTGATCGGAAATGGTGTCCCGATCGAGGGCGAATCCGGCGTCGGTTACATGATGCGATCCGGCTATGACCTGCCGCCCCTGATGTTTTCCCGTGATGAAATGGTTGCGATGGTCACCGGCGCGCGGATCATGCGGGCCTGGGGCGGCGCGGCAATGGCACAGGCAGCCGAGGAAGCCCTGATAAAAATCGAGGCCGTATTGCCCAGCGACGCCCTTGCGCAATCGCGCCAGGTTCAGGTGCACGCCATGACCATGCCCCAGATGACGGACAAGCTGCGAAAGCTGATCGATCAACTGGAACAGGCCGTGGACGACAAAACCCGGCTGATCCTCAAATATTCGGATGCCAACGGCCAGGCGACACAGCGCCCGACACTGCCAATGGGTTTGTGGTTCTGGGGCAAAGTATGGACGCTGGTGGCCTGGTGCGAACTGCGTGATGACTTTCGCATGTTTCGCCTGGATCGCATCGACGAGGCCAGACCGGACGGAAAATTCAAGCCCGGACCCGAACAGAATTTAACAGTGTTTTACGCCCAACAGGCAGCACTGGGGCATCACCGCCACCCGTAATCAGGCGCGTTCGGAATAATCCATGGTTTCAGTGTTCACCATGATGTCTTCGTCCGTACCCACAAATGGCGGCACCATGACCTTTAGGCCATTGTCCAGCGTGGCCGGTTTGAAACTGTTCGCGGCGGTCTGTCCTTTGACCACCGGCTCGGTGTCCACGACCTTGCACTGCACTTTTTGCGGCAGCGTCGCGCTGAGCGCTTCGTCTTCGTGATATTCGATCTTAACGGTCATGCCATCCTGCAAAAATGGCCGCCGTTCGCCCAGAATTTCTGCCGGTAATTCAATTTGCTCATAGGTCTCATTGTCCATGAACACCAGCATACCGTCATTCTCATAAAGAAACTGCTGATCCTTTTGATCCAGACGCACCCTCTCGACCTTGTCCGCTGACCGAAAGCGTTCATTCAGTTTCGAACCATTGCGCAGGTTTCTAAGCTCGACTTGGGCAAAGGCCCCGCCCTTGCCCGGCTTGACATGATCGACTTTGACAGCGGCCCAAAGACCCCCGTCATGATCCAGAATATTTCCTGGTCGAATTTCGTTTCCGTTGATTCTCGGCATGTGACAAAACCATGGCAAAAGGTTGAAGCTAATTTGAACGAACCTATATCCTTGTAGGTGGCAGGTAGCAATATCACTAGATGCAGTAGAGACCTTAGGTAAGCTATGCACCACCCGCATGGGAGGTATTCGCAATAGGTATATCCGAATCAGTTCGAACGTGTCATAAGGAACGCCACGCCAGAAAAGACAAGAGCAATAAAAAGAAGGACGCGAGATGGCTGATTTCGTTGACGGCACAGCATTCAACTACGAACAGGGTCAACGCGGACGCAAGTTATTTGCGGCCGTCGTATTGGCGGCACTGGACGATGCGATTGCTGATGACAAGAAATATGGTAACGGGCCGGAACAAATCGCCCGTTGGGCGCGGTCACGTGATGGCCGCGAAGTGCTGTCCTGTGCGGGCATTGACCCGAACGAGCGTGTCGTGTCCGGTCTGATGGAATTTGTGTCCAAGGGCGTGCGTACATCGGTTGCGCTGTCGCGCGAAGAAAGCGAACGCCGCCACGCCGCACAAGAGGCAGAAGCCGCTTAGACATCCACCAGTATCCCACCAAAAAAACGGCGCCCCATTTGGGCGTCTTTTTTTTGCATAGTCGCAGGCCGGTGGTCGCGACAACCGGTGATATGATCCGGAACTTGCGTTGGTGCGATTGCGGGTTCCAGACAAAACACTGATCTGGCCCTTTCCCATCGCGCGCCCGGACGGTATTGCCACAGCATACTTTCAGGAACGCACATGACAAAAGCAATCATGATACAGGGCGCAGGCTCGAATGTTGGCAAATCGGTCATCGTGGCTGGCCTTGCCCGCGCGTTCACCAAACGCGGTCTGAAAGTCGCACCCTTTAAACCACAGAACATGTCCAATAATGCAGCCGTCACAGTCGACGGCGGCGAAATCGGGCGCGCGCAGGCACTGCAGGCACGGGCCGCACGCATTGCCCCGACCGTCGATATGAACCCGGTGCTGTTAAAGCCGGAAACCGACACCGGTGCCCAGGTGATTGTGCAAGGGCAAAGATACGGCACCATGCGTGCCCAGGATTACGGCAAACAAAAAGCGACGCTGTTGCCGAAAGTTTTGGAAAGCTTCACCAGGCTGGCTGGCACCTGCGATCTGATAGTGGTCGAGGGTGCAGGCAGCCCTGCCGAAATCAACCTGCGCAGCGGCGACATTGCCAATATGGGGTTCGCAGACGCTGCTGACATCCCGGTTGTGTTGGTTGGCGACATTGACAGGGGCGGCGTCATTGCGCAGATGGTCGGCACCCATACTGTACTGCCTGAAACCGATCGCGCGCGGATAAAAGGATTCATGATCAACAAGTTCCGTGGCGATGTTGATCTTTTCAAACAGGGAGCGGCCGCGATTGAAACCCATACCAACTGGGCTAACCTGGGTGTTGTGCCGTGGTTTCAGGACGCATGGCGCTTGCCAGCCGAAGACATCATGGACCTGGCCGGTCGCGCTGGCGGCAAGATCAGGATCGCGGTCCCAAGGCTGAACCGGATCGCAAACTTTGACGATCTGGATCCGCTGACCCAGGAAAGCGACGTCACCATTGAAATTGTCGAACCCGGACGTGCCTTGCCTGGCGATGCGACCATGGTTTTGCTATTGGGCACGAAATCCACAATCAGCGATCTGGCTGCATTTCGGGCTAACGGATGGGATATTGACCTGGCGGCGCATATTCGGCGCGGCGGTCACGTGCTGGGGATTTGCGGTGGTTATCAGATGCTGGGACAAACAATCAGCGACCCGGACGGGATCGAGGGCCACGCAGGCTCGGTTCAGGGGCTGGGCCACCTGGATGTCCACACCACAATGAAGCCCGAAAAGAAGCTGGGACTGACCCAAGCCATCGCAATGCCCGAGAATATCCAACTGGACGGGTACGAGATTCATATTGGTCTGACCGATGGCCCTGACTGCGCGCATAACTGGCTGACAGTGGCTGGCCGCCCCAACGGCGCAATGTCCGCTACCGGAACCGTCAAGGGGTGCTATTTGCACGGTCTTTTTGGCAGCGACGCGTTTCGTCGGCATTATCTGACAACGATCGGCGCGCAATCAGACCTGAAGAATTACGACCAGACCATTGAAAACACGCTTGATTTGCTATCCGACCATCTAGAAGCCAGCCTGGATTTGGATGCGTTTCTGGCGCTGGCCAAAACGCTCTGAATTTATTCGAAATCTTTTAGTGTCAGCGCTTTTTGAACTTCGCGTTTCACCATGCGGCGCACGTTACGGGTGATCCGTTCACCCAAAGACCCCTGCAATTCACGGCGCACAATCTCAGCCACCATTTCGCTCAGCGCGACATCGTCGATGACCAGTTCATCAGCGTCATGCGGCGTTTCATCCCGGTCGGGTGTCTGTGTTTCAACCATATCAGCAGCAAAATCCGGCTGATCAACGGGCGAAACCGGGTCAGAGTCCGGCGCTGAAACGTCAGGTGCGCCGATATCGCCTGTGTCCTGGGCCAAGGACGCCTGATCGGAACGGCGGCTTTCAAATCGGGTGGTTTCAAAAATGTGGCGGCGCGGAAGATCGGCGGCATCGGGTTCGCTGCCATCCGGTTCCCAGTCTTCCTGTGTCTGGTTCACAGCCTGTTCCAACTTGGCAAACCGGTCATTTAAATTGGCCGTCTGGTGTGAAAACAACAATCCGGACCGTTCATTTGATGGGTGTTCGCCGCCGTCTGTGCCAGCCCCCGCAGCGCTGGCGTGATCGGTCGATGTTTCACGGTCTTCTTCGCCGGGCTGTCGCGATATCACGTCGTCGTCGGCCACCACATTGTGATCCGGCGCCGTACGCTCTGCGGTTTCGACATCTGGGTCGTCGATGTCCGTATCGAATTTTTGCTCTGGGTTTTCGTCGCTGTCATCCGCCACCGGCTGAAATTCCAGACTATCCGCCGTGTCATGGGCATCAGCGATTTCTGTTTCCGATGCTTGATCCTGTTCGCGTACCGGGTCCGGATCCGGCGCTTGATCGTGCACATCAGCTGCGCTGTCCCAAGGCTGGTCTGGCTGTGCATCTATCAGGTCGTCCTGTGACAATGTCAAAAGGTCAGATGCCTGAATGTCGGGTGTCGGAAGGTCTGGTGCACCCTGCGCATCGCTATCGTCGGCACTTTCGGCGACGCGCAATGCAGGGGTCAGGACAAGCCGCCCGGATTCGGTCGGAGAATGCGTTTCCGCCAGGGTCGAATCCTCTGACACAAGGCGGCGAATTGAATTCAACACGTCCTCGACTTCTACATTTGTCATTGAATTCGACATAATTTCACCATCGACACCACAGAACCTATAGTAGTCCCCGCCCAGACAATACACAACTGGTTGTGGTTCAGTTAATTTTTGCCAATCGCCTTAAGAACACCATCAAGTTTTTGCCCCTGCGGGCTGACCTGATAGGTCGGGGCATTTTTTACAGCATTGTAATACGCCGTCGGATCGTATTGGACAATTCCCAGACGCAAATGATCTGCCGTCAGCAGCCCCATCGTTTCAAGCAGGGAATAAATCGCCACATAACGGTTTGATTCTGCTGTGATACGGCTGGACCGCGCATCAAGCAAATCCTGTTCTGCATCCAACACATCCAGCGTCGTGCGGGCCCCTAACGACGCCTCTTCCCGTGCGCCTTCAAAGGCGACACTCGCGGCGCGGATTTCCTCGTCCCGCGCCTGCAATTGTGCATTTGCGACCGAAAGATCAAACCATGCATTGGCTACGTTCTGGTCCACGGCCAATTGGGTCAGGTGCAATGCCGCACGTGTCGAATCTGCCTGGGCTTTGGCCGCGCGAATGACCGATGCCAAACGCCCGCCGCGATAGATCGGTCCCGACAGGCTGACCCCGACGCTGCTGGATTCATCGCCGTCCTGATTGATCGAAGTGCTGGCCGTACCCTGCAGCGAAGGCTTTATTGCCGACGTCGCGGATGCCACATTCATATCGGCAATCACCACATTGCGTTTGGCCCGCATAATGTCCGGATGGCGGGTGCGCGCGACCGCCTGTGCTGCCTCTAGCGAGGGCGCTGTTTCAGGCAGTTTCGGCAAATTCGCCTGCGCGCCGGGATAGGCACCAACCGCAACCCGGTATTCTTCGCGGGTACTGGCCAGATTGCCCTGTGCAGCTGCCAGCTCGCTTTTGCCGGCGGCCAGTCTGGCCTCGGCTGATGACACGTCTGTGCGGGTGATTTCCCCGACTTCGAACCGGTCGCGCGCGGCGCGCAGTTCCTGCGTGATCACCCGCAGGTTATTTTCGCGCAGACTGACGATCGAAGTGTCGCGCTGAACGCCAACATACGCCGCAACAGCCCGCAACAAAACGTCCTGTTCGACACCGATCAGCGCCTCTCTTGCCAATAATACGTTTTCTTTTGCGATGTCTCGACTTAACCGGGATCCGCCAAAATCATACAGCAAAACACTGGCCGACAATGACAGGCTGGACGACACGTTGTCAGTCACAGACGCGTAGGTCGAGGATGCAGAATAGCTGAGCACCGGTCGCAGTGCAGCCAATGCCTGGGCGACATCCTCGTCCGCGGCCCGCAGAACGGCCCTGTTCTGAACCAGAAGACCCGAGTTTTTATAGGCAGAGATCAATGCATCAGTCAGCGTGTCCGCCTGTGCCAGCCCCGCGCTCAGGGTCAGGCCAAGACTGGTCATCAAGACCGGTAATATGGAACGGATCAAAATCGCTTCTCCCTTTAACAAACCAAGGCGGGCCCGGTATACAAATCGTCAGCTACAGGACGAAGGCAGCATCGTTTTCAAATCCATCCAGAACCGGCGCAGATGCATTAAAAGAAAACCGCCAGACAACATGTCCGTTTAATTTGTGACCGATCTTGCAAATTCCAAGTGCGCCATCCATGAAAATGGCGCCAATGCGACCGCCGTCTTTCAATTGTGCCAGCACCGCATCAGGCACGTTTTCCACACCGCCCTGAATGGTAATAACGTCATAGGGCCCAAATTTGGCAGCGCCCTGTGCGGGTTCGCCCGCAACCACAGCAACATTGTCGCCGCCGTTTTCGGCCAGGATCGTCTGCGCCTCGGTCGCTGTGTCACCATCAGCCTCGACCGCGACAACGGCTTCGGCCATGCGGGCGATTACAGCACTAGAATAGCCCAGCCCACAAGCCAGATCCAAAACCAGGTCGTCGGGCTGAATATCCAGTGCATCCAACATTTTAGCCAGGGTGCGGGGTTCCAATATCGCGCGACCGTTGTCCAATGTGATGATGTCACCGACATAAGCAATCTCGCGCTGTGCGGCAGGGACAAATGTTTCTCGCGGCACCGAAAGCATTGCGTCAATGATTGGAAATTTGGTCACATCGGATGGACGAACCTGTGTATCGACCATCATTGTCCGGCGGGCTTGGTAGTCGGCCATGTACTAAACTCTTCTGTTCAGATTCTATTTGATTGTTTTCGCACAGAACGCCCTGCCCGGCAACACGAACTACACCCGTTCTAGCCGCTTGCACGCCCAAACCGCTTGGTATAGACCGCGCACGACTTCGGCGAGTTGGCGGAGTGGTTACGCAGCGGATTGCAAATCCGTGTACACCGGTTCGATTCCGGTACTCGCCTCCAAATCTTTTCAATAGCTTAACGCAAAAGGCCCACTACGCGAGCGGGCCATTTTACAATCCATTTTACAATCACAGTTCATCAACCGTTCTTTTTGGCCCCTTTCAGGATGTGCAGAACTTCGTCTGTTTCTTCGGGAGAGACCCTCGCATAGCGCTCGATCATCGCCGAAGCGGTACGAAGCGACCACCCCATGCAGGCGGCGATTTGCCCCAAAGACAAACCCTCGCGAAGCAAACGCGTTGCGGCTGTTCCGCGACAGTCGTTCAGCCGAAGGTCATACCCCACTGTATCCGTGTCCAGTCCCGCCTTGTCCCGCCACTGCCGAAGCCCCTCGGAAGCCCTGTGTGTTGTCAGGCGGTCACCCGATGCATTCACGAGGATCAACATGCGATCCGCTGGGGTTTCGTCGATCAAACGCCCCATGCGCTCTGTCACGGGGATGAAAGCTTGAACCCCACGTTTGTTCGTCTTGATGCGAATGCGCCGCCCTTGCGGAGTATTCTCGATATGACCGCGATTGAGCTTGATCAGGTCTCCCGGACGCAAACCAGTTTCAGTCGCGGCGATCATAATACGGCGAACCCATTCTGGCGCGATGTCTTCTACTTTGGATACTTGGTCGGCTGCCCAAACGATTTCAGAACGATCTGACTCGTACAGCTTTTCGAACTTTTTCCAGAAGTGCCCCGCGATGTAGATTTCGGTCTCAGCCCAGTTGAGGAACATCATAACCACAGTCCCAGCGTAGTCATATTGCTTTGGGCTATGCTCCCAGCCTTTGCGCCACTTCTCAATTTCGCGACGAGATTCCTTGATTTCCCACATCTTGATTGGGTCTTCGCCAAACTCTTCAACGAACCGATTCAGCCAGCGCCTGTAGTCCGCCTTGGTACGATCCTTCTTCTTTTTGAACCTTGCGCTCGCATAGAACTCAGCGACCACATCGGCGGTCGAGGCCACTTCTTGCTTGGGCTGAGCATCTTGCATTTTACGCGAGTAGGCCGCGAAGAACTCTGGGGAACGCGGATTTGCGTCAAAGTCGCTCCAAAACCCGGTTCCTTTGCGACCACGCAGCGCAAAGTAGTATTTGAGACGCCCGTCAGCGATGCGGGCACTTGTGCGATGAACCTCAGCGGGAAGAAAACTCTTACGCGGCATGACGGCGCTCCTTACTGATTTCCAGCAGATTAGCGCCCATAGCCGTGGTCGGTTGCGCGATACCTTGGGCTTGGTTCAGCTTCTCCCGAACCGCAACGGGGTCGTAGCAGTCTTTGCGACCCGGTACCGGGTGAATGCCTGTCTTCTTGCAGAACTCCCGGAATGCCCCGGTTTGACCTTGGAAACGCAGCCGCTCTGCAAGCTCTGCGCCGGTGATCAAGTCGATCATTACTATCTCCTATTCAGTTTGATCTCATGCTGCCCTCCTTTCGGGCAATAAATGTAAAGACAGGAGCACCAATACAACGCCCCCAGAATTGAGTCAAGCCTTTGTTTTAGTTGAGTTATTTGTGCCATTTCACATACAAAATGTCACATCAGCGACGACCTTTGAGGCAAGCGCGCCCTCAGAACAGAACAGTTCCAGCCGCGTAGTTGGGCATTCTTTTGTGGCAGTGCCCGACACATGCGCGCTACAACCATAAGGAAACACAAGAAAATCCGGGCGGTGCGTACGTGAAAACAGATTTGTCTAAAGTATTGGACCAAATGCGGCTGCGGTCGCAGAGCGAATTTGAAAAAGGCGAGTATTTTGAGCGCCTCGTAAAGGTCTATTTGGAGAACGACGATCTCCAAGGCCAGTTCTACGACAAGGTTTGGCACTTTCGAGACTGGGCCGCTGAACGCGGCCTGCCCACCAAAGACATTGGAATTGATCTGGTCGCGAGCCATGCCGATGGATCAGGCTTCTGTGCGATTCAATGCAAGTTTTATGCGCCCGAGCATCGCATTCAGAAAACAGACATCGACTCGTTCGTATCTGCCTCTTCATCCAAGGATTTCGTGAGTCTTGTGTTGGTCGACACCACCCTGCATGACTTGAGTCCCAACGCTCAGTCGGTATTCGACAACGTTGATCGTGAGTACCACCGGATTTCTTTGACTGACTTGGAAAAGAGCCGAATCGATTGGGCAACGTATCTACGCGAAGACAGAGTTGCACTGACCGAACCCAAAACCCTGCGAGATCATCAGGTCGAAGCCCTAGACGCAGTACGCCAAGGGTTGTCCGAAAGCGACCGTGGTAAGATGATCATGGCATGTGGTACGGGCAAGACTTTCACTGGCCTCAAGATTGCCGAAGACTTGGCAGGTAAAGGCAAACTTGTTTTGTACATGGTTCCGTCATTGGCTCTCATGTCTCAGTCTGTACGCGAATGGAAGAACGACTGCGCCAAAGGTTTTCTAGCGTTTTCCGTTTGCTCAGATGTGAAGGTTGGCAAGCGTCAGAAGTCAGGCGACGCACTTCAATTCACTATCCATGATCTGGCGTTCCCAGCCACAACTGAACCGCCCCTTGTTTGCCGGAGACCCAGAAGTAAGGATACTGGGTTATGGAAAAGAACAAATGTGGAAACAGATATTCACCTGAGGTGCGCGAGCGTGCCGTGCGGATGGTGTTTGAGCATCA